>OJEX01000004.1_pt1 | contig 415220 bp, 350 predicted proteins | sample 1593971 | NCBI WGS metagenome assembly OJEX01 (sample SAMN05416775, study PRJEB24817) | seawater metagenome | isolation source: Sea water | place: Canada:Atlantic | collected 2013-11 | reverse complement strand
CACCTCTCTATTCGTCGGCAGCGTCAGATGTGTATAAGAGACAGCCTTTGCCGAAAGCCGCATTCGCCGTGAAACGATTGCCGCCGAAGATATCCTGCATGACCTTGGTGCGTTTTCGATCATTTCATCAGACAGTCAGGCAATGGGCCGTGTTGGTGAGGTCATCACCCGCACCTGGCAGACCGCCGATAAAATGAAAAAGCAGCGCGGGGCACTGCCCGAAGATGCCGGGGCTGGCAATGACAATTTCCGGGCCAAGCGATATGTCGCGAAATACACGATCAACCCGGCGATTGCCCAAGGGGTCGGGGCGCATGTCGGCTCGATCGAAGCTGGCAAAATCGCTGATCTTGTGGTTTGGAAACCGATGTTCTTTGGCACCAAGCCCGACATGGTGATCAAAGCCGGGATGATTGTGGCGGCTGCGATGGGTGATCCAAATGCTTCGATCCCGACGCCGCAGCCGGTGCATTACCGCCCGATGTTTGGCGCCTATGGCAATGCGATTGCCAAAACCAGCTTCTCGTTCGTGTCGCAAGCCGGGATTGATGCCGGTATTGCCGCCGAATTTGGGTTGGCGAAGGAATTGCTGGCGGTGTCCAACACCCGCACGATTGGCAAAAAAGACATGAAGCTCAATGATGCCTTGCCGAGAATGGAAGTTGATCCTGAAACCTATCAGGTCAAGGCCGACGGCGAGCTTCTGACCTGTCAGCCGGTCGATACTGTGCCGATGGCGCAGCGGTATTTCCTGTTCTGATTGGGATGGATAACGTCATGCGTCATGCCATTGAACATATCCCGGTTGATCGTGCGGATACCTCTGAGGTGCGCGGCACGGTAACCTTGGTGTTTTCGGATCGCCATCGGCGGCGCATTCGCCTGCATGATGATGCGGGCGATGCGTTCTTGCTGGATTTGCCGCATGCGGTGCGGCTGGCCGATGGGGATCGTTTGCGTCTTTCCGATGGCGGGGTGATTGTCGTGCGCGCGGCCGAAGAGCCGGTCCTGACCATCACGGCGACCGGGCCGATTGCGACGGCCAAACTGGCATGGCACATCGGCAACCGCCATACCCCGGTTCAGGTTTTGAATGATGGGCGTTTGCGGATTACTGATGATCACGTGATGCGCGACATGATCCTTGGCCTTGGTGGTGTGGTGGAACATGAAATCGCGCCGTTTGATCCGCTGAATGGGGCGTATCACGGGCTTGGCGGTACGCATGGCCACAGCCATGGCAACGATCATTTTGATCAGGATGATGATCCGAAACACAAGCATGCTCACGCCACAGGAATCCCCCATGACCACGGATGACCTGACGCTCAACCCTGCTGGTCTGATGCGCCTGATGACGTGGTTAAGCCCGTCTTTTCCGGTCGGGTCCTATACCTATTCGCATGGTGTGGAATATGCGGTTGAGGACGGTCGGGTTGGCTCGGCCGATACCCTGATCAACTGGGTCGAGGGCGTTTTGGAATTTGGCGCCGGGCGGATTGATGCGGTGCTGTTTTGTGCCGCATGGCGGGCCGCCCTTACGGACGATGAAGATGCCTTGTTTGGCATCGGGGTTGAAGCTGACTGTTGGCGCGGCACATCTGAAATGGCGCTTGAGGCAACCGCACAGGGGCGTGCCTTTGTCTCCACCGTATCAAAAGTCTGGGGCGATGGCATGTTGACCCGCTGGGCTGATAAAATGCGCGAGAATGATCGCCAGCCATCCTATCCGGTGGCGGTGGGAATTGCCGCCGCCGTTGCCAAAGTTCCGTTGCGCGAAGCCCTGACCGCCTTTTTACATGCCATGGCGGCAAACCTTGTGTCGAGTGCTGTGCGTTTGGTGCCGCTGGGCCAGACCGATGGTGTGCGATCCCTGTCATCGCTTGATCAGGCCGTCTCAATCGCGGTCGAACACGCCATGAAAACAGAGCTTGCCGACCTTGGTGCCGCCGCACCCATGGTCGACTGGACATCCATGAAACACGAAACCCAATATACGAGGTTATTTAGATCATGAGCTCACCCCTTCGTATCGGCATTGGTGGCCCGGTCGGGTCCGGTAAAACCGCCCTTCTTGAACGCCTGTGCAAGGCCATGCGCGATGAGTTCAATATCGCGGCCATCACCAACGATATTTACACCCGCGAAGACGCCGAATTCATGACCCGTTCAGGCGCATTGGATGCGGACCGCATTGCCGGGGTTGAAACCGGCGGCTGTCCGCATACCGCCATTCGCGAAGATGCCTCGATCAATCTGGCGGCAGTCGAAGACATGGCGGCCAAGCATGCAGGGCTTGAGGCGATCTTTATTGAATCGGGCGGTGATAACCTGTCGGCGACTTTCTCCCCCGAGCTTGCCGACATCACCATTTACGTCATCGATGTTTCAGCCGGCGATAAAATCCCGCGCAAAGGCGGGCCGGGCATTACACGGTCTGACTTGCTGGTGATCAATAAAACCGATCTGGCGCCACTTGTTGGGGCGGATCTGGGCGTCATGGACCGCGATGCCAAGAAAATGCGTGGCACCCGTCCGTTCCTGTTTACCAATCTTAAGGCGATGGACGGCCTTGAAGACGTTAAGAATTTCATCATTGAGACAGGGGGGCTCCGCCAATCCGCAGCGTCCTGATATGGGGATAGATGGACGCAACTCTTAAGCGGATGACGGGAGCACACATCGCCCGGCCAACAATGGTCGGGCGTTTGTGTTTTTGGGCTTAGACTAAAATGCGCAACTTTTTAGTTGCATAATAAAAAATACTCAGGCATCTTAAATGCAACCAGGAGGTTGCATTATGTCAAATACGATTGAAAAATCTATCGAGATTAAGGCCTCGCGTGCCCGTGTGTGGCGCGCATTAACCAGTCATACCGAATTTGGCACATGGTTTGGTCTTGCGATTGATGCCCCGTTTGAGGTTGGCAAGGTTTCGACCGGCAAAATCACGATTGAGGGTTTCACCCATGTGCCGTGGCATTCCACCATCAAGGCGATGGAGGAACCAGCTTACTTTGCCTATACATGGCATCCCTATGCCGTGGACCCGGATGTTGATTACAGTGGGGAGCCGGAAACACTGGTCGAATTCTGGCTCGAAGAAGGCGATGGTCAGACATCGGTTCGGGTGCGCGAAACCGGATTTGACAATCTGCCTTCCCATCGGGTTGCCGAAGCATTACGCGCCAACACACATGGTTGGGCATCCCAGTTGGAAAACATCAAGAAACATGTCGAAAACTGAAAATAATCAAGCGAATGGCAAAAATGACGGTGATTTTTCCGTCATTTTTGCTGCCTTGGGGGATTCCACCCGGTTGGCCCTCTTTGATCGGCTGTCGGATGGCAAGCCGCGATCAATTTCGGTGCTGTCTGATGATGCCGACATGACCCGACAGGCCGTGACCAAGCATCTGCGCGTGCTTGAGGCCGCCGGGCTTGTGCAAAATCATCGAACGGGCCGTGAAAGCCACTATGCCTTTTGCCCTGATCAGCTCAAACAGGCGCGCGCCTATCTTGATCATGTGGCGGGGCGTTGGGATTCCGCACTGATGCGGCTTAAAACCTTTGTCGAAGGCGATGACGGCTAACATTTTGAAATCGCGCATCTATTGCGAGATGAGCCAAGGCATTTGTCCGAAAGAAGCGTCATTTTGCTTGGCGGGGCGGAAAATTACGGGTATCCCATTGCCCGTTGAGCCGGTCGGGCGGACCGGTTAACGAAAGGTCGTTTTGCGCAAGGGGTTGATTGCAAGGCGGCCTAGGGTCAGAACCCATTAAATTGATTGGAATGGCGGATGTTATATTTGTGAAATCCAAGGAAAAGCCCGTAGGGCGGGTTGGTATCCCGGCCAAGGGGTTTAACGCCGGAGTTTGCAAATATAACATCTGTCCTTCGGATCAATCAGGTTTGCACGAGCTACTTTGTCGTAAAACATTGAAAGATAAATATCTTCCTGCTGTTTTGCTCCGCGTATACGCACAAACCTGATTGACCATTTCAAACAATTTAATGGGTCCTGACCCGAGAACGGGAATGGGAACCGTTACATGAATACCAAGGATATTGTTTATATCGCCCTGTTTGCGGCTTTGACCGCAGTTCTGGGGCTGTTTCCGCCACTTACCCTTCCGGTGACCGGCGTTCCGGTAACTGCACAGTCGCTTGGTCCGATGTTGGCGGGTGCCATTTTGGGTGCCCGGCGCGGTGGTCTGTCGATTGTGCTGTTTCTTGTGCTGGTCGCGGTGGGTTTGCCGTTGCTGTCTGGTGGACGCGGTGGTTTTGGCGTGATGATCGGGGTGACCGGTGGCTTCATCTTTGGCTGGGCCATTTCCGCCTTTGTCATTGGTCTTCTGATCGAACACTTCTGGAATGACCTTACGGTGATCAAAGCGACCCTTGCCATCGGGTTTGGCGGGATTGTTGTGCTGTATGCCATTGGCAATGCGTGGGTGGCGGTGGCGGCCGACATCAGCTATTGGCAGGCAACTGTCGGGGCGGCACCGTTCCTGATTGGCGATGCGATCAAGGTGGCGATTGCGGTTGCGGCGTGCCTTGCTGTACGGCGGTCCTATCCCTTGATTTCCAAGGCGCGCTAACGTCTTATGGGTGCCACGCATGGAACGCCATGTGCGACGATGCTTGGCACCCTTTATGCGCATCTTTCCATGCCCTTAAAACCCACGGATACCCCCTTATGATCCGTTTTGAAAATGTTTCAGTGCAGTTTGACCAGCGACGTGTGCTTGATGATATTTCGCTGACCCTGACTGAAAAGCGGATTGCGGTTGTCGGGGCAAATGGCTCGGGCAAAAGCACCTTTGTGCGCTTGCTCAATGGCCTGCAAACCGCGACCAGTGGTACGGTGACGGTCGATGATTTCAATCCGGCCAAGGATGGGCGCAAGCTGCGCCGTCATGTCGGGTTTGTCTTTCAAAACCCCGATAATCAGATTGTCTATCCGGTGGTCGAAGAAGACCTCGCCTTTGGCCTCAAGGCGTTAAAATTGCCCAAGGACGAGGTTCATCGCCGCATTGATGAAATCCTTGCGCGCTATGACCTGACAGATTTCAAAACCCATCCAAGCCACCTTTTATCTGGCGGCCAAAAGCAGCTTCTGGCGATTTCCGGGGTGCTGGTAATGAACCCGCGCTATGTCATTTTTGACGAGCCGACCACCCTGCTTGATCTGCGCAATCGCAATCGGGTCGAACGCGCCATCGCAAAGCTTGATCAAACCGTGATTACGGTGTCGCATGATCTTGATCTGATTGCTGATTATGACCGGGTACTGGTGTTTGATCACGGCAAGATCGCCCTTGATGATGCGCCCGCCAACGCCTTGCCAAAATACCGCGAGATGATGGCATGATCGCCGGGCTTTATATCGATGGCACATCGCCGCTGCACCGCACAGGTGCCGGGATTAAGATATTGGCGATGATTGCCCTTGGTACCGGTGTTTTTCTGATCCCTGATTGGCCGGTGGTGACGCTTATCCTTGCAACGGTGCTGGTATTCTACCCGCTGTGTGGATTTGGCCCGTCTGTCATCTGGGCGCAGGTGAAGCCGATCTTCTGGCTGCTTTTGATCTTTTTTGCCGTGCAGCTTTGGCTCAATGACTGGCAGGCCGGATTGCTGGTCATTGCGCGCGTTGCTGCAATTGTATTGTTCGCGTCCCTTGTGACACTAACCACCAAAACATCCGCCATGCTGGCATCCTTGGAGCGCGCCATGGGGCCGCTGCGTCCGTTTGGCGTTAATCCGGAAAAGGTCAGTCTGGCGATTTCGATGGTGCTGCGTTTTATCCCGGTGATCGCCACTGTGGCATCGGAAATCCGCGATGCTCAACGGGCACGGGGCTTGGATAAATCCATCCTTGCCATGGTCGTGCCCCTAATCATCCGCACCCTTAAAATGGCCGATGATGTGGCCGATGCGATTGAAGCGCGCAGCTTTGATCCTGATGAAACGGCATCTTGATCGCAGGGCAAAAGAAAGCCCCCGGCACACCAAGGTTTGGGCGAGATGGCGTGCCGGGGAACCGCATTGCTGCGGATCTTGTCAAATCAGTCCGCTGTGTTAGCGAAGCCCAAGGTGCTTGGCATGAAAGCGGATGTGATCTTCGATAAAGCTTGAGATGAAGTAATAGCTATGATCATAGCCATCCTGCATACGCACGGTTAGTGGGTAGCTTGAGGATTTGGCCGCGGCTTCAAGCACTTCGGGTTTAAGCTGCTCGGCCAAAAAGCCATCTGCATCGCCTTGATCGACAAGGGCCGGTGTTTGCGCATCCGGCGCTGTTGCCGATTTCATCAGTTCCGAACTGTCCCATGCTTTCCAAACTGATTTGTCATCGCCAAGGTAATTGGCAAACGCCTTTTGGCCCCACGGGCAATTGATCGGGTTGGAAATCGGCGCAAAGGCCGTCACGGATTTAAAGGTGCCCGGATTACGAAGGGCAATCATCAATGCGCCGTGCCCACCCATCGAATGACCCGAAATCACCGCATCATCACTGACCGGGAAGTGATCCTTGATCAGGCTTGGCAGTTCCTTGGTGACATAGTCATACATGCGGTAATTACGTGCCCAGGGTTCCTGCGTCGCATTGACGTAGAATCCGGCACCCTTGCCAAAATCATAGGTCTCGTTCTCGTCATCGGGCACATGATCGCCGCGCGGGCTGGTGTCGGGGGCGACAATCGCAATGCCCAGTTCAGCCGCCAGACGAAACGCACCGGCCTTTTGCATGAAGTTTTCATCGGTGCATGTCAGACCCGATAGCCAGTACATCACCGGAACCTTGGTACCATTGCCGGCCTGTGGCGGCAGGAAAATGGCAAAGCGCATGTCACAGCCCAGAACATTCGACGGGTGGGTGTATTGCTTTTGCCAGCCGCCATAGACCTTGTTGCTTGACGCGTTCTCAATACCCATTTCGGGCTCCTCTGATCTTTTTGATCGTCGGCCAATGCCGGGGTTAAATCCGGCATTGGCGTGATAATTCAAAATGTTTTGATTTGATCAGTAATGGATTACCGAACGGATGCTTTTACCTTCATGCATCAAATCGAACGCTTCGTTGATGTCTTCAAGTTTCATGGTGTGGGTGATGAAGTCCGACAGTTTGAACTCACCGGCAAGATAGCGTTCAACATAATCAGGAAGCTGCGAACGGCCCTTGACCCCACCAAAGGCGGTGCCGCGCCAGACGCGCCCGGTCACAAGCTGGAACGGACGGGTCGAGATTTCCTGACCAGCCCCGGCAACGCCGATAATCACCGACTCACCCCAGCCCTTGTGGCAGCACTCAAGGGCGGAGCGCATGACATTGACATTGCCGATGCACTCAAAGCTCCATTCAACGCCGCCATCGGTCATCTCGACAATGACCTCCTGAATGGGTTTGTCGAATTTTTGCGGGTTGATGCAATCGGTCGCACCCAGCTGCTTGGCAAGTTCGAACTTTGACTCGTTAATATCAATGGCAACAATGCGGCCCGCACCGGCCATCTGCGCACCAATGATCGCCGAAAGACCGATACCGCCAAGGCCAAAGACGGCAACGGAATCTCCCTTTTGCACTTTGGCGGCATTGGTTGTGGCCCCCATGCCGGTGGTCACACCGCACCCCAGCAGGCAAACTTCTTCAAGCGGGGCGGATTTGTTGATTTTCGCCAGCGAGATTTCCGGCAGAACCGAATATTCCGAGAAGGTCGAGCAGCCCATGTAATGGAAGATCGGCTTGCCATTCTGGGAAAAACGCGTGGTGCCATCAGGCATCAGGCCCTTACCCTGTGTTGCGCGGATTTTCTGACACAGGTTGGTCTTGCCCGATTTACAGAATTTGCACTCGCCACATTCGGGGGTATAGAGCGGAATGACGTGATCGCCCACGGCCACACTGGTCACACCTTCGCCGATAGACTCAACAATGCCGCCGCCTTCATGACCAAGGATGGCGGGGAAAATCCCCTCGGGATCGTCGCCCGACAGGGTAAAGGCATCCGTGTGGCATACACCGGTCGCAACGATCTTGATGCGCACTTCGCCAGCCTTGGGTGGGGCAACCTGAACCTCTTCAATCGACAGCGGTTTACCTGCTTCCCAGGCAATGGCGGCTTTGCAGGTAATGGTTTCGGCGCTCATGATCGTACTCCGGCTTGTATGTAAGGATGCGACCAGTATATTTATTCCGTCAAAAATGATAATTATGTGATTTGGTAATTTACTTTTACCAACACGTAATAATAACAAAGGATATGGCGATGAATGCGTGGGACGGGATCAGCGAATTTATCGCCGTGTCCGAGCGCCAAAGCTTCACCGCGGCGGCCAGACAACTTGGCATTTCCGTCGCACAGGTCAGCCGTCAGGTCACCGCACTCGAAGAAAAGCTTGGCGTGCAATTGTTTTACCGCACTACGCGCAAGGTCAGCGCGACCGAGGCCGGGGTGATCTATTATCAGCATTGCCGACAATTGCTCGATGGGTTGGGGGATGCGGAGCGCGCGATTGGCAATCTGACCGAGGTGCCGCGCGGGAAGCTTAAAATCACCGCCCCGACAACCTACGGCGAAACCGTGATTGCCCCGTTGGTCAATGACTTCGTCGCCCGCTATCCCGATCTTGAAGTGCACTGTCGTTTCACCAATCAAAAACTTGATCTGGTGCTCGAAGGCTTTGATATGGCAATCCGTTTGGGCCGACTGGATGGCGCGATGGGCGGCTTGATGCATCAGCAGCTTTCAACCCGGCGGCTTTATGCCTGTGCCGCGCCAAAATACATCGCCAAACGCGGTGAGCCCTATTCGCTATCGGAGCTATCCCACCATAACTGCCTTGTCGGGACGCTTGATTACTGGCGGTTTGAAGAAGACGGGCGCGAACGCACCGTGCGCATCCACGGCACCATCCACGCCAACAGCGGGCAGGCACTTCTTGATGCCGCACGCAAGGGCATGGGGATTGTGCAATTGCCCGATTATTACGTCGATCCATGGATCGCCAGTGGTGATCTTGTCCCGGTTCTGACCAAATACCAGCCGTCGGATGAAGGCATTTGGGCGCTGTATCCCACCAATCGTCACCTCAGCCCCAAAATCAGGATGCTGGTGGAGCATTTGGGGCGGTATTTGGGGTGAGGATTTGATCTGAAATTTGGCCGTCGCATTTCACAAAATCTGGTTCCCCGCGTCAAACGGGCGATACCAGTTTTTGCGATTTGAGGAGGTAGGACATGGCAAGTTGTCGGGATTCCAACGGCGACCTTTGGGAGCTGTATGAAGGCAAGGATGGCTGGCGGTGGCGGCGCACGGCACGCAACGGCAATATCGTGGGGGCGGCGACGCAAGGCTATTCCAAAAAACAGGACTGCATCAACAATGCCGAACGCAACGGCATGACATGCGCGCTTAAGGACTAAACACTAAGCACGCATCATCGCATTAAAAAAGCCCCTTTGGCAAAGATGCCAAGGGGGCTTTTGGTGTTTATTGGTCTATGCGGTGGGGTTGCTGCGTGGGGTAGGGGGATCTATGCAACTTCGCCACTAACCCAAATTGGTTCGTGCGACACCAAGATGGGGTAGCTTTGCCAGTATGGGGTGCTATTGCCCTGTTTGAGCCAAGATTAGGAATGCCATGAACCAGATCATTTATCTTGTCGGTGTCGTCGTCATTGTTCTGTTTGTTCTGGGCTATTTTGGTCTGCGCTAACAGACACATCGCGGCGATCCTGTCCGTGCTTTTCGCAGCGATCAACGGCGAGATTCCCCGGAGCTGGCCGTGTTAGGATGAGCTACACACAAAAAGCCCCTCTGGCGTGGGTGCCTAAGGGGCTTTTGGGTGTCTATTGGCCAATACGTATGTGCGCTTTACTGCGCGGTCCAGCCGCCATCAACCGACATATGCGTGCCGGTCATTTGATCGGCTGCGTCTGAGCACAGGAACAAGGCAGTTTTGCCGATCTGTTCAGGTGTGACGAACTGTTTGGACGGGTGTTTGTCCGACACAAGGTTGCTTGCGGCTTGTTCAATTGAAATGCCGCCTTTCTTGGCGTTGGCTTCGATCTGGCGTTCGACCAGTTCGGTGCGCACCCAGCCCGGGCAAATGGAATTTGCGGTGATGCCGGTTTCTGCCGTTTCAAGGGCGGTCACCTTGGTCAGGCCCATGATGCCGTGTTTGGCCGCGACATAGGCCGCCTTTTGCGGAGATGCGACAAGCCCGTGGGCGGATGCGGTATTGATGATCCGGCCCCAGTCTTTTTGCTTCATAAACGGCAGGGCAAAGCGCGTGGTGTGAAACGCTGATGTCAGGTTGATCGCAATCACCGCGTCCCATTTTTCTGGCGGGAAATCTTCGATCAGGTCGGTGTGCTGAATGCCGGCATTATTAATCAGGATGTCGGCACCGCCGCCAAATTTATCGGCGGCATCTTTCATCATTGCTTCGATCTGGTCGGGCTTGGACAGGTCCGCGCCATTGTAATAGGCGGTCACACCAAAGTCGGTTTCAAGCGATTTTCGGGTCGCCTCGATCTCGTCCTTGTTGCCAAAACCATTGAGCATGATGTCTGCCCCGGCACCGGCAAGTGCCTTTGCCATCGCAAGGCCGATGCCACTGGTGGAGCCGGTTACAAGTGCGCGTTTTCCTGTCAGCATGATGTCTTCTCCCTAAGGGTGAGGCGTTGGGGCCTCTTATTAACTTAGGAGGATCATGCCGCAGCGCAATGTAAAGCGCAACGCAAGACGAAAGAAAGGCGGGGCCATTGCTGTTCCGGCGATGTTGGGGCGGGTCGCGTGATCAGCCGCCGATGCCGTATTTACGCAGTTTGTTGGCAATGGATGTATGCGATACGCCCAGCCGTTCAGCCAGCTTGCGCGAGCTTGGATAATCGGGATAGAGCCGGGTCAGCATTTCCCGCTCGATCATTGTCATGCCGGTGGCAAAATCCTGCGCGGCAAGGGCATCGGTGATGATGTCAGGTTGTTGGGGCGCGCCGGGGCGCATATTTCTGCCTGTGGTATCGGGAGTGTACGAGGTTGCTGTGTCAAGGGCGCGTGGTGCGGTGCTGATGGCCGCGTCATTCAGATCGCGTGCGCTTAGCACATCGCCATCGAGCAGGGCGACGGCACGAAACAGAGTGTTTTCCAGCTCCCGCACATTGCCTGGCCAGTCATGGTGCCTTAGCCAGTCAAGCGCATCATTGGCAAGATAGGGCGTTGCGCGTTCGGTTTGCTGGGCGGTGCGGTCGATGAAAAACTGGGCTAGATCATGGATGTCTTCACGCCGCTCACGCAAGGGTGGTAGGGTAATGCCAAGCACGTTGAGGCGGAAATACAGGTCTTCGCGAAACGTCCCGTCATGGGACATGGCTTCAAGATCGCGGTTGGTCGCGCTGATGATTCGGACATCGACGGTGATTTCATCCGTCCCCCCAACCCGGCGGAACCGGCCATCTTGCAGGACGCGCAGCAATTTGGCCTGTAAATACGACGTCAGCTCGCCGATTTCATCTAAAAACAGCGTGCCTCCATCGGCAAGTTCCAGCAATCCCGGTTTGCCGCCGCGCCTGGCACTGGTAAAGGCCCCGGCGGCATAGCCAAACAGCTCGCTTTCGGCCAAACCTTCGGGCATGGCGGCACAGTTCAGGGCCAAAAATGGCTGATCAATACGGGTGCTGGCCCGATGTGATGCACGTGCGAACAATTCCTTACCGGTGCCGGTTTCGCCCAGAATCAAAAGTGGTGCGTCAATTGCGGCAAGGCGCTTTGCCTGTGATTTGACCCGCGTCATCGCCCGGCTTTCGCCGATAATGTCGTCAAATCCGGTGTGGCTACGATCCTGAAGGGCGGTAATCACTCGGCCAAGCCGGGCGGCCCGGTGAAACACCATCACCCCGCCCCACGGTGTGGTGTCATCCGCGTCCGATCCGTCATCGACATGGCCAATCGGTTCGACCTGTAGCAAATAGGTCTGGCCACCCAAAATCACCTCGCGCTCGGGCAGGTGAAACTGACTTTGGCGTAAATCTTCAATAGATGGATCACTTAAAATGAAAGAAATATCACGATCACGAAGATCTTTTTCGGAAGTACCTGTAATCGTCTGTGCGGCCGGGTTGGCTTGGGCAATCTGGCCATTGGCATCCACCGCAATCACCGGGTTGCCAAAGGCGGCCAAGGTCGCATGAAGCTGCGCACGGCGGCGTTCAGTTGGCAGTCGGTCAATTTCACGGATGCCCGATATGCCGGGAATTTGTTTGAGCGCATGGGACAGCAGCGGAAACCGTTCCGGGCGGATGGCGGGGATGTCGGCATGGATGTAATGGGTGGTGACCTCAAAAGCGCGGATATCGAGCCCCTGATCGGTCAGCACATTGACCACATCACGGGTAATACCAAGCCTGTTTTCGCCCTGAATTTCAAACCGCATAACTGTACCGATAAGTTTACACTGTAAATAATAGTGTACAGGCAGGTTTTCACCAAATCCACATAATTCCCGCGATTATTCAATTTTGGTGAGTAATCGTCTGTAAACTATTCCTTACAGACAGCGAGAGAGCATTTTGCGGGAAAATGCCTGAAACCAGCACTTTCGATCATCTGGCACAGGCCTTGCGGGTATGGCGGTATAACAAACGCAATTTCGGGAGTCCCACCATGTCTGCAAACCTTAAAACCAATGCCAAAACCGGTTTCGCCACCCGTGCCATTCATCATGGTTATGACCCGCAAAGTCACAATGGGGCGCTGAACCAGCCGGTTTATATGTCCTCGACCTTTGCCTTTGAAACCGCAGAGCAGGGTGGGCGGTTCTTTGCCGGGGACGAGCAGGGCTTTATCTATTCGCGCATTGCCAATCCGACTCTTGATTTGCTGGAAAAACGCTTGGCTGTGCTTGAAGGCGGCGAAGCTTCGGTTGCGACCGCATCGGGCATGGGGGCGATTACGTCCGTGTTCTGGACCTTCATTGCACCGGGTGATGAGATCATTGTCGATCGCACGCTTTATGGCTGCACCTTTGCCTATTTCCGCCATGGTCTGGAAAAGTTTGGCATCAAGCACACCCATGTTGATCTGACCGACCCGGCGGAGCTTGAAAAGGCGATTTCCGACAAGACCAAGATTGTCTATTTCGAAACCCCGGCCAACCCGAACATGCGTCTGGTCGATATCGAAGCGATTTCAGAGATTGCCCATAAGCACGGGGCGAAAGTTGTTGTCGATAACACCTATTGCACGCCGTATCTGCAGCGCCCGATTGAATTGGGGGCCGATATCGTTGTCCATTCGGCGACCAAATATCTGGGCGGGCATGGCGATTTGATGGCCGGTGCGGTGATTGGTTCGACCGAGGACATGACGCAAGTTCGATTGATCGGCTTGAAGGATATGACTGGTGCGGTTCTGTCGGCACAAGATGCCAACCTTGTCATGCGCGGGCTTAAAACGCTGGAGCTGCGCATGGAACGTCATTGCGACAATGCCGAGAAAATTGCCGACTTCCTTGCGAACCATCCGAAGGTCGAAAAGGTCTTTTATCCCGGCCTTGAAAGCGATCCGCAGCATGCGCTGGCCAAAAAGCAGATGGATCGTTTTGGTGGCATGATTGCGTTTGAGCTGAAAGGCGGGATCGAAGAAGGGCGTAAATTGATGAACGGGCTGAATATGATCACCCGTGCGGTCAGCCTTGGCGATGCCGAAACGCTGATCCAGCATCCGGCATCGATGACCCATTCGACCTATACCCCTGAAGAACGTGCGGAATATCAGATCACCGATGGTTTGATCCGTCTGTCCGCCGGGCTTGAAAGCATTGATGATATTTTGGCCGATCTTGGTCAGGCGCTTGATGGGGATGAAATGGCGATTGCGGCTGAATAATCCCGATTTGGATATGGGATAATCACCCGGCAGAAGGGGCTAACAGTCTCTTTGCCGGGAGGATCGGTTATTGGGGGCTGTCACCTTCAGGGACGCGCCTCTGTTGGAACATGCTGTATTTTTTCATCGCTTCGACGGATTTTTCCGGCAAAAGTGGGTTTTCTATGCGGAAAATGCGTAAATCCTTAAGGTTTAATTTCTGAAAGGATGGTGCTGTTTCAGGGTGGGTTTGAAGCAAATCCCAAAGTAGGCCTGTGTCAAATGCCCTCTCCATTCCGATTTGAAGCGCCTTGTGCAGTTCCGGTGCCTTGGGGCTGACAAAGAAATAAATCGGTTGCGGATAATAAAGCGCAATCTTGTCGGAGATAACGATATTCGGGGCGCTTTCGCGCATCCATTGCCATTCAACGACAATCTGCCAATAAGCGCGCGGATAGAGGTCAAACCGTTGGGCGTTGAGCATCTTGTGTAATGTCATGTAGCGCCCATCGGTAACGGAAAACCCGTTCAGGCGTAGGGTGTCGCCATCGGGCCAGCCTATGCCCTGACCCATTGTGAATTTTTTAAGCTCTTGCAAAGATTCTATATCATTTAGTTCATGCAATATTTCCGGTTGAGTCATAAAAAGCCGCAACCCTGTCGTGCCCATATATATCGGAACATAAACTGGCAGCAGTTTTTCTTCGCGCTCGGCATTGGTTCCAAAAAACACGACATTTATTTCATCGCCCGATTGAAGCATGGCGATGCGGCGTTGCTCGGTTGGGTATTCGGCGCAGGATGGCCGTACCTTAATGTCACTGTCGCTCAGAGACAGGGCAAGCCGCAAAAGATCGACGTCATATTCGGTATGGTCTTCCCAACTGATTTCTCCCTTGCAATAGGCTGACCCCAAAGACATTGGAACCGTGGCATTGATATCTCTGGTTTGGGCAATGCACGGATTGTCAAGGAAAAGAACCACGATGGGCAGTAGGATTAGAAGTCTGAGTGTTATCGACATGTTTCCCGGACGCCTTTTATTTACTTTATCAACCAGGCAATAAAATCATTGGTTGGGGCTCGTGATATTGAGTCCTGATACCTTAACGATCTGTTTAAAGGCCATGCACATGACGATGTCCGGCGTCGGATGGGCCACTTTGGGCATCGAATCGCGGTGAGATTATCGGTATTTTTTGACCGCGAAATATTGTTTCAGATGGGAAATTCGAAGGTTTTGGCAGGTTCGTCGCAGCAGATTCCACAGGTGGGTCGAAATCGCCGAATCTTGTGTGAAACTTGGGGGCGGGAACTTGATTTTTGCGCCGTCTGTTTGAAAATCGGTAATTCAATACCGGAATGTTGCGGTGAGCCGAATGGCCGCCGTGCATAACCCACATCAAAAGGTGTTACGTAAGATGTCCGCACAAGATGCCGCCCCGGAAATCGGTGAAATTATCGAAGCAAGCTCAACCGGTCAGGTGAAGGCCGAAGATCTAGAGATGCTCGGTCAGATCGAGAAAAAGGTGCGGTGGCTATCAAGCTGGACCATCCATAATGCCAACCATCTGCGCCCCAAGCGCGATGGCATTAAGGTCGGTGGGCATCAGGCCAGCTGTGCATCGATGACGACGCTGATGACAGCCCTTTATTTCAATGTTCTGCGTCCGCAGGACCGGGTGGCGGTCAAGCCGCATGCCAGCCCGGTGTTCCATGCGATCAATTATCTGTTTGGTCGTCAGACCAAGGAGAAGCTCGAAAAATTCCGCTCATTTGGCGGTGCGCAATCCTATCCATCGCGGACCAAGGATGGCGATCAGGTTGATTTTTCAACCGGGTCGGTTGGCCTTGGCGCGGCGGTAACAAACTTCGCCGCGCTAACGCAAGATTACCTGCGGTATAAGGATATGCTGCCCAAGGGCCAGGTTCCGGGGCGCATGGTGGCCCTTGTCGGCGATGCCGAGCTTGATGAAGGCAATATTTACGAAGCACTGCTTGATACGTGGAAGCATGACATTCGCAATGTCTGGTGGGTGATTGATTATAACCGCCAAAGCCTTGATGGCATGATTGATGCCCATCTGTTCCGGGTCATTGGCCGGTTCTTCCGCGCGGTTGGCTGGAACGTGATCACGATCAAATATGGCCGTAAATTGCACGAAGCCTTTGCCAAGCCGGGGGGTAAGTCACTTAAGAAATGGCTCAATGACGTGCCCAACGATATCTATTCCGCGCTGACATTTCAGGGCGGGGCAGCATGGCGCGCACAAATCACATCCGATATGCCCGGTGATAATGCGTTGGTCAGCCTGTTGGGCGAATATGAAGATGATGCGCTGCATGACCTGATGACCAATCTGGGCGGACACTGCATGGAGGCAGTGCTGAGCGCGTTTGATGCTGTTCCCAATGACAAGCCAACCATCTTTATCGCCTATACGGTTAAGGGATATGGCACCCCGCTTCAGGGGCATAAGGACAATCACGCGGGCCTGATGAATGTGCCGCAGATGGATGCGTTTAAGGAAGAAAACCGCGTTGAGGACGGAAAAGAGTGGGATTTTGCCGCCGGATTGGATGTGTCAGAGGACAAAATCCGGAATTATATTAAAAACGCCCCGTTCAATGATGCCGCACCCCGCCACAAAAAGGCGGATGTGATTACCATTCCCGACATGCCTTATACGCGGACAGATACATCAAGCACGCAGGAAGTGTTTGGTAAAATCCTCAATGAGCTGGCCAAGATGAAAAACAGCGATCTGTCTGATCGTATTGTCACCACATCGCCTGATGTGACGGTGTCGACCAACCTTGGCGGGTTTGTGAACCAGCGCGGACTGTTTGGCCGCGAAGACCTTGTCGATGAGTTTCGCGAACGCAAGGTTCCTTCGGCCCAGAAATGGATACGTTCGCCAAGCGGGCAGCATGTCGAACTGGGTATTGCCGAAAACAATCTGTTTTTGAATTTGGCCGCCCTTGGCCTGTCGCACAGTCTGTTTGGGCAGCGATTGTTCCCGATTGGCACGCTGTATGATCCGTTCATTGCGCGCGGGTTGGATGCGCTCAATTACGCCTGTTATCAGGATGCGCGGTTTATGGTTGTTGCCACACCAAGCGGCATTTCATTGGCCCCGGAAGGTGGCGCGCATCAGTCGATCAGCACACCGATGATCGGCATGGGCCAGCCCGGCTTGACCAGCTTTGAGCCAAGCTTTGGCGATGAAGTTGCTGCAATCATGGGCTGGTCGTTCGATCATATGCAGGCCAAGGACGGCGGGTCGATTTACATGCGCCTGTCGACCAAACCATTGAGCCAGCCTGAGCGTGATCTTTCGGATGCGGATAAATCCGATATTGTTTCGGGTGGGTATTGGCTGCGTGAACCGGGCGATGACTGCAAGATGGTGATTGCCTACTGCGGAGCCATGGCGCCAGAAGCGATTGCTGCATGGGAAAAACTGTCGGAAGATCATCCGGGCTTGGGGCTTTTGGCCGTGACCTCGACCGACCGTCTGTACAACGAATGGCAGGATCTTGAGCGGGCCCGTCTTGAGGGCAAGGCGGATGCTCAGATGTCGCATGTGGAAAACCTGCTTAAACCGCTTGCATCCGATGCGCGGCTTGTGACCGTAATTGATGGTCATCCGGCGGCGTTAGCGTGGCTGGGTTCGGTGCGCGGACATGCCGTTGCCCCGCTTGGTGTGAACAACTTTGGTCAGTGCGGCGATAGCATTGCGCTTTATGAGCATTACCAGATCGGCACGGATGCCATCCTGCGCGCAGCCAAGCGTTGGGACTAAGGCCGTTCAGACGTCACGCTGTAAGGGGAGGGCAAATGTGCCCTCCCTTTTTTGTTGGGTTTCGGTGGGGAAATGTTGACCGCAGGTGGGAAACTAAGTACGAGAAAAATCCGCATTTTATAAAAATAAACAAAAGCCCCATGTTCAATCTTGGCCGGGGTGGTGAAACGTTCCTATGAATTTTACACGTCTTCGCGGACTTTATCCGGCGATGCCCATGAGCACGCCAAAGGAAGCCTTGCGCGCCGGAATGGGCGCGTTAATTGGCTTGGGTGTTGCGGGCTTTTTGCTGTCATTCTTTGATTTGCAGGGGGCTGGACTTTATCTGATTGCGCCGTTTGGCGCGTCATCGGTGTTGCTATTTGCGGTACCCAACAGCCCACTTGCCCAGCCGTGGTCGGCGATTGTCGGCAACAGTGTTTCGGCACTGGCCGGTATTGCCGTCTGTCACGTGGTGAGTGATCCGGTTCTATGTGTGGCTTTGGCGGTTGGCGTCGCGATTGCGGCGATGATCCTTTTGCGCGCGGTTCACCCACCGGGTGGGGCGGTTGCCATGGTGGCGGCGCTCAGCCCCGATCTTGTCGCTGATCTCGGCTTTCGCTTTGCCGTCACACCGGTTGGTGTGGTGACAGGAATTCTTGTTCTGATTGCGGTGTTTTATGCCCGCGCGACCGGTCGGACATATCCGCTGCGCCATTTCGACGACAAGAGTACCCATGATACCGCAGACCGCCCGCCGATCGAGCGCCTTGGACTGGATGAGGGGGAGCTCAATGCCATCCTGCAGCAATACCGTCAGTCGTTGAACCTTGGTGTTGAAGACCTGGCACGTTTGATCAGTGCGGCGGAATTTCAGGTGGCGGCACATCGCACCGGGCCAATTACCGCCAAGCAGATCATGTCACGGGACTTGGTGACGGTGGATGCCGACACGCCGCTTGGCGAAGTTGCCGATCTTTTCCGGCGTCACGGTTTCAAGTCATTGCCGGTTATCGAAAAGGATGGCCGCTATATCGGTGTGATTTTCCAAATACATCTGATCCGCCGGGCCAGAGAAGACGCGCTGCGTCTGGACCGTGGTTTGTTGCCAGCGATGGCGCGGCTCATTGATCTGCGGCGTACGGCCCCGGTGCGCGCAATCGAGATCATGTCGGTGACCGAGCCGCGCGCAACAGCAAGTACACCCATTGCGGCCCTTTTGCCATTAATGGCGGATGGTGCATGTGATGCTGTGCCAGTGATCGAGGATGGCAAAATCATTGGCATCGTCACCCGAACCGACCTGATTGCGGCCTTGGCACATGCGGGGCTTAATTCCCCAATGCAACCGTAAAATCAAAAGCGTTTTGCCGGTGCGCAGGATATGAGCGGTGCATCATCGGCTTCCATCCTTGTGCCTTGGTGCAGTGCCTTTCGGATGTTACATACTTGTAAATACAAGTTACTTCACCCTGATTCTATGAAATGGAATGCCCCATGAGCGATGCGGTCACTTTAACAGTTGAACAGGCAGAAAGACTTAGTCTTGCTGTGCTTGAAGGAAACGGTTTTAGCCACGATCACGCAAGCGCAATCATGCGCAGTGTTGTGGCAGCACAAACCGACGAATGCCACTCGCATGGTCTGTATCGGTTGATCGGCTGTGTGCAGGCGGCACGCAACGGTGGGCTTGATACCCATGCTGCGCCGGAAATCATGGATCAGGCGCCTGCGATCACGCGGGTCAATGCGCATAAGGGATGCTCGCTTCTTTCGTTCGAGAAGGGCTTGCCTTATTTGATTGAAAAATCGCGCCATTGCGGTGTTTCAGTGCTGGCGATCAATAACAGTTTCCATTTCTCGGCACTCTGGCCAGAGGTCGAGCAGATTTCGGCACAGGGGTTGGTTGGCATTGCCATGACACCAACCCATGCCTTTGTCGCACCAGCCGGCGGCTCCAAACCGCTTTTGGGGACCAATCCGATTGCCTTTTCTTGGCCACGTCCGGGTACGACACCCTATACGTTTGATTTTGCGACCAGCGTGATTGCGCGTGGTGACATTGAACTGCACCGACGGGCGGGCAAAACCATCCCCGAAGGATGGGCGGTTGATCAGGCAGGTGCGCCGACCACCGATCCGGCAGAAGCCCTTGCCGGTGCGATGCTGACCTTTGGCGGACATAAGGGATCGGCATTATCGACCATGATCGGCCTTCTGGCCGGGCCTTTGATCGGTGATGTACTGGGCCATGAAACCCATGCGGCAACCGAGGATGCGCCGGGCAATCCGCATCACGGCGAAGTCATCATCGCCTTTTCCCCTGAAACTTTCCTGGGCGCGGATGCGCAAAAGCATCTGGATCATGCGGAGGAACTGTTTGAGCGGATCATTGAACAGGGTGCGCGCCTGCCATCCCAGCGCCGGTTTGCGGCGCGTGAACGTAGTCGCGCAAGCGGTGTGACGATCCCCAAGGCACTGCATGATGAACTGACCGTATTGGCAGGTGTGTGAACGGTATCGCTTGCAAACATTATTGGGGGCGTACATATCCCGCGCTTGATCAAAGCAGGAGCATTGACTGTGGAATATCTAATATTGCTTGGCGGGTTGGCAGGGTTGTTTTTTGGCGGTGAGGCACTGGTACGCGGCAGTGTTGGCGTTGCACAGCGCTTATCGATGTCATCGCTTCTGATCGGGTTGACGGTTGTCGGGTTCGGCACGTCAACGCCGGAGCTTCTGGTGTCAGTTAATGCGGCGTTAAGTGGCGTTCCCGATATTGCGCTGGGCAATGTTATCGGATCGAACATCGCAAATGTCCTGCTGATTGTCGGTGTTTCTGCACTGGTCTGGCCCATCGCGGTTTCCGGCGGGACGCTGAAACGCGATACGGCGGTGATGATGGCCGCGGCCATCATTCTGGTGCCAGTGTTTGCGCTGGGACAATTGGGGCGGAGTACCGGCGTCGTGTTGTTTGCTGCGCTGATCACGTATCTAGTTGTGGCCTATCGCCAGTCGCGTAATGTTCCGGCCGGGCAGGGAAATGCCGGCCTTCCGGGAGCTGCGCCGAATGTGTGGGTTTCTCTTGCCTGGGTTTTGGGCGGGTTGATCCTGCTGATGTTCGGGGCGCGTTTTCTCGTTGATGGGGCGGTCACGATTGCGCGGACTTTTGGCATGTCCGAAGCCTTCATCGGGTTGACGATTGTCGCGGTCGGGACCTCCTTACCCGAACTGGCAACATCACTGATTGCAGCCCTGCGTAAACAATCGGAGATCGCGATTGGTAATATCGTTGGGTCGAACATTTTCAACATATTGGGTATTCTCGGCCTGACGGCGGTGGTTGCACCAATCCCGGTTGCCAACCGATTCCTGACATTTGATTTGCCGATCCTGATTTCCGTGTCGCTGATCCTGACCTTGCTGTTGCGCCGTGCGGTTATTGGCCGGGGTGTTGGTGTGGTGATGCTGGCGGCCTATGGCGGGTATGTCTGGATGGCGCAATAACCGCCAGTGCTGGATGCAAAAAGACTTGTCGTGGTGACAGATGCTCGGCCCCGGTTTGACTGAGTTGGCTTTTCTGTTGGTGCTAATTAATCAGAAAAACGCCTGCTTGATCCCGTCGATGATGAATTGTACCGCAAGGGCGGCCAAGATCATGCCGAGCAGGCGGGAAACCACTGTGGCAACTGTCGGGCTGAGGCGTTTGGCGACCACGTTTGACAGCATGAAGAAGACGAAGGCAATCAGCATTACCACGGCGACAACGCCAATGACGCTGGCCTGCATGGCGACGTTGTCTTCGAATTTACCCATCAACAGCATCACCGATGCGATGGAGCCCGGACCCGACAGGAACGGGATCGACATCGGGAAGATCGACACATCGTCGGCTTCGTCGTCGGGGATGGTTTGATCTGTTTTTGATTTTGTAACGGCTTTGGGTTTTGTCTTGTCACCGTCGTGGTCGTCTTCAAGTTCCTGATGAACCTGTTCGGCGCGCTCGTTGCGTTTCTGGCTGCGTTTTTCAAACAGCATTTCAAGCGCGATCAGGAAAAGAAGCGTGCCGCCTGCGATGCGAAAGGCTGGCATGTGGATGCCAAAGATGCCCAGTAATCCTTCGCCAATCAGTGCGAAGGCCGCGAGAATGAAAAAGCTGGTGAGGCAGGCGCGGATCGCCATTCGGCGGCGGTGGGCGGCACTTGTACCCTGCGTCAAAACGATGAAAACCGGCACCAGTCCCAACGGGTCAATGATGACGAACAGGGTGACAAAGACCGGTATCAGGTCATTGAGCATATCGGCACTTGGCATTGGTTTTCCCCGGTTGGTCACATGCAGGTGTGTCGATCCTAGTAATGATCTGACCTGTTTGCGTAAATGATAAACATATCCGGGATGGGGCAACAGTCCCGATAAAAATGTCCTTTAGCGCCGGTTTGACCGTTTGCGGCCATATCGCCCGCTGTTTTCAGGCCAGTCGATGTAGTCGGCGGGTTTTTTGCGCACCCATTTGATGAATTTGATCATGTCGGGGTGGCGTGTCAGCTTTTCGGGTTGATCAAAATCACGGGCAAGGGTGGCCTCGTCAAACAGCCGGTGGATCATGCGGTGGCAGACCCGGTGCAGCCATTGAGTTTCTGTTCCGCCCTGTGATTTGGGTGTCCAGTGATGGCGGTCAATCGTTGGTCCGGCATGCATCGGGCGGCCACAGATGGGGCAGGGGCCAAGATCGGCACTGTTTTGGGGGTCGGGTTGAAACGACATGGATGATTATGAGCCGGGCATGCGCCGGCTTTCAAAGAATTTTTGCCATGTGCCGGGCTTTAGGGCGCGCAACCCATTCACCCGGGCGCGGATGCTGGGGTGGGTATCGAGTATGCTGGGCGGCTGGGTGCTGCGATAGGGGATAAGGCCCAGGCGTTTTTTGTTGATCTGATCAATATGGAGCAGAGCATCAATCATGTCTTCGGGGCCATTGAGAAGATCACTGGCACCGTGATCGGCGGCAAATTCCCGATTGCGGATGACCGCACGTTGCAACAGGAAGCTGATGGTCGGGACGATGCCAAACAGAATAATCATCCAGCCCGGTGGATTGAAGTTGCCAAACAACGCCAGTGCCAAACCGAAAATCGCAACCGTCCATGTCGCGCGATAGATCACATCGGTGATCAACAAAATGCGCGTATCGCCGTGCCATGCATGGGCGATTTCATGGGCCAGCATGGCACGCATCTGACGCGGTGACAGGCCATGCAGGGCGTCGTTTGAAATGGCAATGCTGGTGCCCTTTTCGGTGCCAGTGGTGATGGCATTGACACCTTTGCCCGGCAGAACAAACAGCTTGGGCCGTTCGGCAAGCCCGGCGCGATCACACAGCAATCCAACCATTTCATGGGTCGCTTCGTAGAAGTGCGGATCAAGCGGTTTGGCGCGCAGGAGCTTCATGACAAATTCGGGTGACACCATCGGTGAGAAAAGCAGCATCATCGCAACCGCAAGTGCGGCTGAGACAATCATGGTAAAGCCGCCAAGCATCCATGCACATCCTGCCAGAACCCCGATCATACAGATCAGAAGCGCCCCCGCGTGGGATGCGCCACCCGGATGGATGGCCAGAAAGCGCTGGATAAAAGCAGGAAGTGGTGAGTTTTCCTCTGGCATGGGGGCTTTCACTGTTTGCGATGGTTTATTGTGATCAAGGAGCGGGGCGCTTTGAGAGGGCCTGACTGATGCAAAGTGGCGCTGTTGCGTGTTGAAGTGCCATATAAATAAGGTGTGGCGTTGGGGTCTTCGGGGCAAGGGAGGTGATGGATAAAGTGATCGGGTGTGCTTTGAAAATGCAACGTCGATTGGTCACGCCAAGGCGATGAGACTCCGAAGCCGGAATTTGAGACTCGGGACATGATGGGTCGCCTGATCGGTCTTTGGGGACGGGTATCGGATGGGCAAGAGTATTTTTATTGACGCATAACCTAATGAAATGAAGGGTTTTGCGGCTATTTGTTAACGCATCCTTATATATTCACCTAGAATAGTGGGAGTATGCAATTGGATAGGGTACCCGTCGCAGCACTCCTGCGTGGGACCATTGCCGTGTGTGCTATGACTTATGAAAGTGGCAAGTGAACCGGAAGGACATCATGGGCCTGTTGGATAAAATCCGGCCAAACCGCAAAACGGATGCGGGACGAGAAGGGGATCGGACTCCGCTGGAACGCATGTTCTGGCGGTCGATTGCGCTCGTGGGCGGATTTAGCATGGTGATCAACCTGCTCAACATGGTTATTCCGATCTATTCCATGCAGGTGTTTGACCGTGTGCTTTCAAGTCGCAGCGTCGATACGCTGGCCCTTTTGACCGTCGGCATCGGGCTTGTTCTTGTGTTCATTGCCTCCATGGAGCAATTGCGATCACGGGTTTTGATCCGGGTCGGAACGGCCCTTGATCTGCGTCTGGGCGGGGATCTGTTTGCCCATGTGGTGCAGCAATCTGCACGCGGAACACCCATGCGCCAGCGCCCGCTACGCGATTTGTATGGCCTGCGCGGGTTCCTGACCGGGAGTGGTCCCTTTGCCCTGATCGATTTCCTATGGGCGCCTGTTTATATCGGCGTGGTGTTTGTTTTCGATTACCGTTTGGGCATGGTGGCCTGCGGCGGGGCGGTGCTTTTGATCGTGATTGCGATTGTCAACGAAGCCGCATCCAAGATTTCCGTCGACCGATCAGAAGAAAGCCAGAACCGTGGCATCGCGCAGGAAGAAACCTATGTGCGCAATGCCGAGGCGATGGAAGCCATGGGCATGACGCCATCGGCCCGCCAGCGGTGGCAGGCGGATCAATCCGACTCGCTTTATTGGGAAGGACAGGCAAGCCGCCGGGTTGGGACATCGACCACATTGTCGCATTTCATTCGCCTCGCGATGCAGGTGTGCTTTATCGGGGTTGGGGCTTATCTGGTTTTGTCCGAAAGCATCACAATCGGGATTATGGTGGCCTCCATGATCCTTGGGATGCGCGGGCTTGCCCCATTTGACGGGGCGGTTTCGGCGTGGCGCAGCTGGAATTCAGCGCGCAGTTCGTTTGATCGCCTTAATAAGATTTTGCTCGATAAAAAGCCGACCATTCCGGCCCCTTTGCCACGCGGTCGCGGCATGGCGGTGACGGTGGATCGGCTTGTTTTTGCGCCGCCCAACAGCCGCAATGTCCTGTTTAAGGGATTTTCGTTTAAGGCAGGACCGGGTCAGATCATTTCGATTGCCGGGTTTAACGGGGTGGGCAAAACCGCACTCTTAAAACTGATCATGGGCATCTGGTTGCCCGGATCGGGATCGGTCAAGCTTGACGAGGTTGAAGCATCGCGGATTGAACGTGGCGATATCGGCACGCAGATCGGGTATCTGTCGCAGAACCCGTTCCTGTTTCCCGGTACGATTGCCGAAAACATTGCCCGGCTGGGCAAAGCGGATATGCGCGATATCATTCAGGCCGCCGAGCTTGCCGGGGCGCATCAGTTTATCCTCGACCTTCAGGACGGATATGAAACGCGGGTAGATCGCGGTGGGCGGAACCTTTCGGGTGGGCAGCGACAATTGATTGCCCTTGCCGCCGCCCTGTTCGCCCGGCCGCGTTTGTTGTTGCTTGATGAGCCGACGACGGCCCTTGATGACAATGGGGTGGCTCATATTGGCGATCTGATGGATGTTCTGCGTCGCAACGGCATTACCACCTTTATCGTCAGTCATGAACGCGAAATTCTAAGCCGTGCGGATGCGATCCTTGCCCTTGCGGATGGGCAGATTAAAGTTGTGCCGGTACCCGGCCGAACGTCAATTCCAGCATCCACTGCGCCGGAAATGCCGGAAATATCAGGCAATTCAGGGGCCGTTCCCCCCGTGGCATCCAGACAGCCTGCGCCAGCAGACGGGCAGATGCGCATTACGCCAAAACAAATCGTAGTGCCCAATCCAGATGCGCCGCGTCCGATTGTTGAAAAAAACAGTGCCGCCCCCTCCCATCCTGCGGCGGTGAAACCCGACGTTACAATGCCCGAAATTGCCGATTTTGGATCGGACGGGGTGACAGGTGGATCCGCGCGGGCAGAGGCGGCAAAACAAGCCGCCGGGATTGCCAAACCCAAAATGGTGCCTCAGCCAACGCCGGGTGGCACAATGATGACCATGCGTCCGGTCGCGGAAAAACAAGCAGATGTCGCGGCGTCCAAATCGCCTTCGCCGATGTCCAGAACCGCATCGGAAAAACCAAAGTCACCTGTGGCGTCAAGGCCGGCCATGGCAAAACGCCCGGCGGCAAAAACCGCCGAGGCAGAGCCGTCAAAGCAGAAACCATTGAGTACCAAACGCACCGTGCGTGAGCAGGTGCAACTGACAGCCGCCGAGCGCAAAAAGGCAGACGCGCAAGCGGTCATGGCCGCGCGTGAAGCCGCCGCCAGCCGGATGCGTCAATTCCGCGAAGATGCCGAACGTGAAGCCGCCAAGCGCGATGCCAAGCGACCGCGACGTGCGATTGAGCAGCCCGTTGACACGCCACCGGCTCGTCCGCGTGGCGTACGGCCGCAATTGCGTGTGGTTGAAGGATCGGCACAACGTCGACGTGGTGGGGCTTGATGGCCGGAGTGGAACTGCCAACTGCGCGTGAACTTGATACCGATGTGAAACCGCTGGTGCGGATCGGGCTTTTGATCCTGATCCTTGGGTTTGGGTCGGTTTTGCTGTGGGCGGCAACCGCACAGGTTAATTCGGCGGCAACGGCAAGTGGGGTGGTCGCACCCTTTTCCGGGCGGCAAAGTGTTCAGCATCTTGAAGGCGGGATCATTCGTGACATTCTGGTGCGCAACGGCGCACGGGTGAAGGCCGGTGATGTGCTTATCAGTCTGGATGACACGCGCGCACGGGCAAGCTTTGACTTGCTTAACAACCGCTATCTCAATGCGCTGGCAACACAGACCCGGTTGGTTGCCGAGCGTGGCAATCAGGATCGTCTGGTGTTCCCGGCCCCACTTGAAGACCCGCGCTATTTTTCGATTACGGATGCGCAAAGGACCCTGTTTGACAGCCGCCGAAGCGCCTTTGCCGGTGAGCTTGCGCTCTATGACGAGCGGATCAAGGAGCTGCGCCGCGAAATTGTCGCTACGCGTGAGCAAAAAACCGCTGCCGAGCAGCAGGTCGGGATCGTAAAAGAAGAACTGGCCATGGTTAAGCCGATGGTCGACCTTGGCTATGCCCGGCGCACCCGGTTGTTGCAGCTTGAAAGCCGGTTGGTTGAGACGCTTGGAAATATCGGGCGGTTCTCGGCAGATGTTGCGCGAATCGAGCAGCAAATTCAGCAGGTCAAAGCCAGCCAGTCGCAATTGATGCGCGACAACTTGCAAACCATCAATACCGAGCTTCGCGATATCCAGAGTGAGATTTCCGATCTGAATGAGCGTCTTCGGTCGGCCGAAGATATCCTGATACGGTCCGACATCAAGGCGCCGCGCCACGGCACGGTGACCAATATGCAGTTCACTACGGTCGGTGGTGTGGTCCCGCCCGGAGCCAAGGTGCTTGAAATTGTCCCGCTTGACGACCGTTTGGTGATTGAAGCACGTGTTTCGCCCAATGATATCGATGTGGTTTCGACCGGACTTGGCGTGAATATCCGTGTCACCGCCTTTAGTCAGCGCTGGTTTGCGCCGGTCAAGGGGACGGTGACGGATGTCTCGCCCGATCGTCTTACCGATGCTGAAGGCCGGTCTTATTTTCAGGCAATGATTGAAATTGATGCTGACAGTCTTGCCGAGCATGAAGGCATGATCCTGTCGCCGGGTATGCCCGCCCAGTTGGAGATCGTGACCGGGGCACGGACGATTCTCGCGTACCTGTTTTCGCCGATCACCACCAGCTTTGATCGCGCATTCCGCGAACAATAAAGCATGCGGAACCCATGCGGCGTGGAATATCCGCACTATACAACCTGACAGATTCTGACAGGTCATGGATTCATCTTCCAAATTCCTCTGAAATATGAAAAAACCTAACTTAATTAGATTCTGCTGCGTATATGCGGTTGCTGGATAGTTTATTCTAATCTATACTACTGTATATAAATTCGCTGCCTGAGTTTCTGGGTGGTTTTGGTAATCATAATTCCCAAGTAGGGAGTACGTGTCTTGGCCTCGCCCGCCAATCAAGATGATGGTGTCGGTCTCACCGATACAGATATCGAACAGGTCCTGGATGACCGCGCGGAAGATAATTCCAGCGCGGGCAATTCTGATTCGGGGGCTTCCGCACAGGGCGAGGGCAACACCCCTTCTTCTGCAAATCAGGTTTTCACCAATGTTCAGAACGTCATCGGCACGGCCTATGACGATGTTCTGGTGGGTGATTCACAAGACAACACGCTGGTTGGCGGTGACGGTAACGACATTCTTGAGCCGGGCGAGGGCGAAGATGAAGTTACCGGTGGTGCCGGGCGTGACACCTTTGTGCTCGAAAGTGGTTTTGCGAAAACCACAATTACCGATTTCTCCATAGACGAAGACGAACTGGCGCTGACCGATCTTGGCGTGAATAACGCTAATGATTTGATGTCACTTGCTGTCGATGATGGTGCGGGTAATACCGTTATCACCTTTGCGACCGGTGATATTCTGGTTCTGCAAGGTGTCAGCAAGGCTGATCTTGCCAATGTTTCGCTGGTGGCTGCCCCGCAGGTTTCCGATGTTTCGGTTTCCAGCGACTTGTCCAATGAAGATGGCGGGGCCGCAGGTGCGGCCGACGAAGACGCCAATGTCATTGACGGCACAGCAGGTGATGACACGATTGCCGGAACGTCTGGCGACGATGTGATCTCGTCTGGCGGTGGTGCGGACACTGTTGGTGGCGGTGACGGCGAAGATACCCTGTCGCTTGACGGGGCCGCCGATGGCATGGATGCCGATATCGCGCAAGGCCGCGCGACAGATGTGTCAGGTGCGAATCGCGTCGAATTTAGCGATATTGAAAATCTGCGTGGCACATCGGGCAATGATGTCCTGCGCGGCGATGATGGTGACAACAGCCTGTCGGGTGGTGCCGGGGATGACACATTTGCCGCCAGTGATGGCAGCGATGTAATTGACGGTGGATCGGGCGAAAATACGCTTGATTACAGCGATGCCGAGCAGGGCGTCCATGTTGATATGGACAGCGGTGCAGCCGAAACCATTGCCGACGCTGATGCCAGCGACGAGACGTCGGGCAATTCGTCTGACGATACGTCTGGTGATGGTGCTGCTTCCGGCGATGGCGATGAAACCGGATCCGGCGACACGACAGTCGACGAAACCAATGACAGTGCTTCTGGGGACTCCGGGGACAACACCGAAACCAACGAGACCGAGAGCGGTGCTGAAACAGGTGCTACCGATGGTAGTGATGGCGCGTCAGGTGAGTCGCAAGAAGATGATTCGACCGACAGTTCAGATGGCGAGGAAACGCAATCAGACGGCGGCGAAACCAGTGGCGAGGACGCCAGTGGTAGTGATTCCAGTGACAGTGACACCGGTACGTCGGGCGAGACGGATGAGACCGATGACACCACGTCTGAGGGCACAGACGGCTATGCATCTGGATCGGGCGATGATGCTGCCGAAGACAACGCCACCGAGACAGATACCACAGAAAATTCGGATGATGAGACCGGTGCAGATGATAGCACCGGTGAGTCAGGCAGTTCTGAAACAGCGGAAGATACCCCCTCGGGCGAGGCCAATTCCGGTGATTCGGAAGACGGGGGCGATTCCGGTCCCGACACCGATTCCGACACAGGTACGGAAAACGGATCAGGTGACGAAACAGAGAATACCGGTGGTTCAACAGGTAGTGATACCACCGATGCTTTAGAGGGCGACGACGATGCCAATGAGACTGGTACTGTGTCCGAAGAAGAAGGTTCAACCGGTGAAGGCACGACAGGGGACAGTGGGTCAGACGAAACATCCGGTTCGGGTGGCGATGATACGCTGAATTCTGGCGAAACCGATGGCAGTGACTCCGGTGATGGTGCCGATGGCGACACTGGCTCTGACACTGACGCTGGTGAGAACGACAAAGATACCGGGTCGGGCGATTCCGGTGCGACCGACGACGAAACGACGGATGGCGGGGAGTCTGAGGACGAGGCCGCAGGCGATGACGCGTCTGATACCATAGCCGAAGATGAAACCGGCGCGGACGACGAAGATGATACTGAAACCGGTGACGAAAGTGCCGGTGATGATACTTCTGGAGCCGGTGTTGATGACGGTTCGGACGAAGAACCAGAAGAGACAACCGACGAAAGCGGCGATGAAGCCGGTCAGACGGAACAGGACAACACGACCCCCGGTCTTGAAGCTGGTGCGCAAGGCGGTCAGGAATCCGATGAGTCTGAAACTGGTGAAGCTGAATTCGGTGAAACAGAAACTGGCGAAACAGACGGCTCTGAGACAGATGGCGCTGACGGCGGCGACACTGAAACAGAAGAAACCGAAACTGGCGACGCTGGTGAAGGCGGTGACACGTCTGGTGAGGATGCATCGGGGGACGAAGACACTGGTTCAGAAGACACTGGTTCAGGTGATTCTGGGACCGAAAGTGAGTCTGAAACGGATGAAGCAGAAACCGGTGAAGGTGCCGAGGGTGAAGCTGATACCGATACTGACGTAACCGATACTGCCGACGGCGAAGACAGTTCAAACATTTATGATAATACCCCGACATCTGGCAAAGACGTCGTTCAGGGGACGGAAAATGCCGACATTCTGGGCGGTGGTGCCGGGGATGATACGCTTCAGGGCGGCGGCGGTGATGACAGCCTTGATGGCAATAGCGGCGATGACGTCCTTCAGGGCGGTCTTGGCGATGATGTCCTGCGCGGTGAAGACGGCAAGGATTTGCTTCAGGGCGGTGACGGCAATGACAGCCTGTATGGCGGTGCCGATGATGACGTCATGCAGGGTGGTCAGGGTGACGACCTTCTGGTTGGTGGTGCTGGCGACGATGTCATGCAGGGCGGTTCGGGCAATGATTTCCTGCGCGGCGGTGCTGGCAATGACCACATTCAGGGCGGTGATGGTGTCGACACAGCCAGCTACAGCGACGCAACCGGCGCGGTAGCTGTTGATCTTTCGCAAAATACCGCGACCGGTGGTGCGGGCAACGACATCGTGCAGATGGTTGAAAACGTCGTTGGTTCTGATCATGACGATCACATTACCGGCGACGATGGCGATAACGTGCTCGACGGCGGTGTCGGTGTTGATACCCTGACCGGTGGGGCGGGTGATGACATCCTGACCGGTGGGGCGGGCAAAGATGATTTCGAACTGACCGAGAATTTCGGCAACGACACGATTACTGATTTTACTGGTTCCGAAGACATCATCGATCTGTCGCAGCTTGGCATTCAGGATTTTGCCACGCTCCAGTCAATGATGAGTGACGACGGCAATGGCAATACGGTTATTGATTTTGGTGATCAGGGTGTTCTGACCCTTGAAGGTGTCACCAGCGACAGCCTTGTTGCGGACCAGTTCCGTGGTTTTGGCCGCATCTTTGAAACCGAAGGCGACGATGCCGGGGACGGCACGGATGGCAATGACGCGATTTATGGTTATGGCGGGAATGACACCCTTGGCGGTGGTGCCGGCGATGACGTTGTGTCGGGCGGCTATGGCGACGATACAGTTTCGGGTGGTGCAGGCAATGATACCCTGCGCGGTCAGGAAGGTATTGATACCGTTGATTATTCCGGTGCGGATGGCAGTGTCACGGTTGACCTTGAGGCCGGTACGGCAAGCGGTGCCGATGGCAATGACATCCTCGATCGCATCGAAAACGTCATCGGGTCGAACTATAACGACGAACTATATGGCGACAGTGGCACCAACGTGCTGCGCGGTGGTGATGGCGATGACACCATTGTCGGGCGTGGCGGCAATGATACGCTTGACGGCGGTGCGGGCGACGACCTGTTTGTCGGGGAAGATGGCAATGACGTCTATATCGGTGGCGAAGGTACCGATACGCTGGATCTGAGTGCGCGGGAAGGTGGGCTGAAAGTCAATCTTGGCACGGGCGTTGTTTCAGACAGCACCAAAGGTGAAACTGATAACGTCTCAGGCATTGAAAACATTATCACCGGCGCTGGTAACGATCAGTTGTTGGGGACCGGGGACGATAATAATTTCAATGCTGGTGCTGGCGATGACCTGGTTGATGGCGGTGGCGGAAGCGATACGCTTGATGGCGGAGAAGGCACCGATACCGTCAGTTTCAACTCCCAGACCGGCTTGAATGTAAACCTGGCAGACGGCACGGCGATCACCGATAGCGGCACGTCCAGCATTAGCAATTTTGAAAATGTCCATGGCTCGACGAATGCCGATACAATTACGGGTGATGACGGCAATAACATCCTGATGGGGCTTGGCGGCGATGATACGCTGTCAGGTGGTGCTGGTGACGATACACTGGTCGGTGGTGATGGTGTTGATACTGCTGACTATCGCGATGTATCGGGTGACATGAATGTCGACCTTTTACAAGGTACGGCAACAGGCGATGGCAGTGATAGCCTGTCGGGCATGGAAAACGTCCTGACCGGTGACGGCAATGATGTTGTTCGCGGCGATTCACAAGACAACCTGATTAATACAGGTGCTGGTGACGACACGGTATTTGGCAGCGCGGGCGACGATACACTGATCGGTGGCGATGGCTCGGACACATTGAGCTATTCGTCCGGTAGCGATACCCCGGGTGTCAAAGTTGACCTTGAGGCAGGTACTGTAACGGGCAGCAACTTTGTTGACCAAATTTCCGGGTTTGAGCAGGTAGAAGGCTCAGCCTTTAACGATACCATGCTGGGTAGCTCAGGCGATGACATCCTTTTGGCCGGTGCCGGGGATGACACGATTGATGGACGCGGCGGTGATGATACTCTTTCGGGTGGTGCGGGCGATGACACCTTTGTTGTCAGTGCCGATAGCGGAAATGACCTGATTACCGATTTCGATCCAGCCAATGATGTGATCGATATCCAGGGAATTGAAGATCTTGAGCTGTTTGGCGATATCGTTGATTTCATCGGCGAAGACGAAGCCGGTAATGCCACGATCACCATCGGTGATGCGGTTATCACGCTTGACGGTGTTGATCCTGATAGCCTGACCTATAAGAACTTTGTCGGCATCCGGTCACTGGATGGTACAGAGGCAAGAGACGATCTGACCGGAACCAACCGCAGTGACGTGATCGACGCCAAGGGTGGTGACGATACCGTCTTTGGTGGTGCTGGCAATGATACGATTTCCGGTGGTGATGGAAAAGATGCCATCAGCGGTGGGTCGGGTAACGACGTTATTGACGGCGGTGCTGATAATGACGTGATTAACGGCGGTACGGGGTCTGATACCCTTGATGGCGGCGATGGTCAGGATACCGTTTCCTATCAGGGCGAAACCAAAGGCGTTACTGTCGATCTTGAGGCTGGAACCGGAACTAACGGTACAGATACTGACACCCTCAGTAATTTTGAAAATGTTACTGGATCGGGCTACGACGACATTCTGTCAGGTGATGATCAGGTCAACACGCTTAAAGGCGGTGGCGGGAATGATACGCTGATCGGTGGTGAAGGCGACGATACCCTGTTGGGTGGCACTGGTTGGGATACAGTCGATTACAGCGATGCTGCGGGCAGTGTTTCGGTTGATCTTGGCAATGGTACCGCAACTGGTGCAGATGGGAACGACACCCTTGGCGAGATCGAGAATGCCATTGGTTCTGATCACGACGATGTTCTGCGCGGATCAGCTGCCAAAAACACCCTTTCTGGTGGTGCTGGCGACGACACGATTGACGGTGGTGCCGGTCAAGATGTTCTGACTGGTGGCGCTGGCGCGGATACCTTTGTGTTTAATCAAACTTCTGGCGAAGACAAAGTTACGGACTTTGATCCGTCAGAAGACAAAATTGATCTTTCCAGCTTTGGTATTCCAAATTGGGAAGCCCTTCAGAACAAGATCGGCATTGACGATGATGGTAATGCTGTCATTACGATCAACGATCAGATCCTTACCCTGGAAGGCGTTTCGCCGGAAGAACTGACAGTTGGCAATTTTGTCGACCTTGAAACGCTTGGTGCGACCGAAGGTGACGACGTCATCAATGGCACCGGCTTTGACGAAATTATTGACGGTCTTGGTGGCAATGACACCATTTCGGCAGGCGACGGTGATGATACTGTCTTTGGTGGTGCTGGCGATGACACCCTGTCGGGCGGCGACGGCAGCGATATCCTTGATGGTGGAGATGGTCAAGATGCGGTTGATTACAGCGCGACCACTGGCGTTACAGTTGACCTTGCTGCCGGTACCGGTTCGGTTAATGGTGGCGAAACCGATACCCTAAGTAATATCGAAGATGTCATCGGTTCGGAGCAGCGCGATATCATTTCGGGTGATGATCAGTCCAACACCATCTGGGGTGGTGCTGGTGGTGACGACCTTGCCGGTGGTGGGGGTAATGACCTGATTGACGGCGGTGCCGGTGATGACACCCTTTCTGGTGGTGCAGGCGATGACACTCTTGCGGGTGGCAGCGGAACGGACCTTGCTGATTACAGCGATGCAGAAGGTGGGGTAACCGTTGATCTTGTTGCGGGAAATGCATCTGGTGCAGCTGGCAATGATACGCTTTCCAATATTGAGGATATTGCCGGGTCGGATTACAACGATACCTTGATCGGTGATGATGGTCGCAATGTCATTTCTGGCGGTGCGGGTGATGACTCGATAGACGGCGGTGCTGGTGACGACACACTTCTTGGTGGTGCCGGGAATGACATCATCGAAGGCGGCGATGGCACAGATACTGTCGATTATAGCGCAAGCGAACCGGTTACGATCAATCTTGCCGAGGGTACAGCAACCAGCGAAAGCGGCACAGATACCCTGAGTGGTGTCGAGAATGTCATTGGTTCCGCTGGTGCTGACGACATTACGGGCGACGACGGGGTGAATGTTATCAATGCCGGAAGTGGTAGTGATACGATCCGCGGCGGTGCCGGTGATGATACCCTGAGCGGTGGTTCGGGTGCTGATGTTTACAAAATCGCGATCGGAGATGGCAATGATACGGTCACGGATTTCAGTGCGTCGTCCGACAAGATTGATGTAACCGAATTGCCGGTCGAAAGTTATGGCCAGCTCTATGAGATGATGTCGGAAAACGAAAATGGTGATCTTGTCATCGATTTCGGTGACGACACCAGCATGGTTCTTAAAGGTGTCGGTATTGACGACATCTCGGCAGACAACTTCATTGGCGTACGCGACATCGTTGGCACATCGGGTGACGACACGTTGTATGGGACCAATGGCGAGGACACCTTGTCTGGTCTGGACGGCAACGACACGCTTTACGGTCTTGAGGATAGTGATCTTCTTCAGGGTGGTGCCGGTGACGATACGCTGATCGGCGGGGACGGGAACGACGTTCTTGATGGCGGTGATGGCATAGATACCGCTGATTACAGTGATGAAACAGACGACGTAACGGTTGACCTGAAAACAGGGAACGTGTCGGCGACATCTGGCAACGATACGTTACGTAATGTTGAAAATGTGGTTGCGGGTGCCGGGAATGACAGCCTGAGCGGGAGTAATGGCGACAACGTTCTGGATGGTGGTGCTGGTGACGACGTTCTGTCTGGTCTGGATGGTGACGATACACTTATCGGTGGCGATGGCGAAGATACTGCCAGTTATTCGTCGTCCACCAGCGGTGTAAATGTTGATCTGTCTGAACAGACGGCAACCGGTGGTGCAGGCAACGATACCCTCAGCGATATCGAAAATGTTATCGGTTCAAACCATTCCGATACCCTTAAAGGCGATGCTGGCGACAACGAACTTCGCGCCGGTGCGGGTGACGATATCCTGATTGCCACCGAAGGCGATGATGTGATTTCGGGTGGATCGGGTCGCGATACAGTTGATTACAGCGACGCGAGTGGTGCAGTTGATGCTGATCTTGCGCTTGGCACTGTTTCGGGGATGGGCAACGATCAGATTTTGAACGTTGAAAATCTGACAGGTAGTGATTTTAATGACAGCATTTCCGGGAACCAATTGGCCAACGTTCTTGATGGCGGAGACGGTGATGACCTGATTTCGGGCGGTGCGGGTAATGATACGCTGTTAGGCGGTGCTGGGAATGACAGCCTTGTTGGCGGCGCCGGTGCAGATCTGATTGATGGTGGCGATGGCATTGATACTGTCGATTACGCCAATGCGAGCGATGCGGTTGAAATCAATCTTGCCACGGGTGAAACAGACGATACGACCGGCGACACGGTTCTCAATGTTGAAAATGTTATCGGCAGTACTCTTGGTGACAACATCACCGGTTCGGATGCCGATAATACCATGCTGGGTGGCGGTGGCGATGACACCTTTAACGTTAGTGCCGGTGACGATGTCATTGAAGGTGGCGAAGGTGCTGATACCGTCGATTACAGCAACAGCCAAGCCGGTGTTGATGTCGACCTTGATATTGGCAGTGTCGATAAGGCCGCAGGCACGGATGTTCTAAATAGCATTGAAAACGTTACCGGTTCGGATGCCGATGACGTGATTTCCGGTTCGTCTGGTACCAATACACTTCGCGGTGGCGCAGGCGATGACACCCTTGATGGGCGTGCTGGCGATGACGTGATTTCCGGCGGTGAGGGGGATGACACCCTTGCGGGCGGCGACGGCACCGATACGCTTGATTATTCCAACGCCAATGGTGCTCAGAATATTGATCTTGCGAACGGTACTGCGACTGGCGCTGATGGCACTGACACCGCTTCCGGATTTGAAAATGTCACCGGTTCGGAGCATGACGACACCATCACCGGGGATGATGCCGATAACCGTCTTGATGGCGGCGATGGCAACGACTTCATTACCGGTGGTGCAGGGAACGATGTTCTAAGCGGTGGTGCTGGCGATGATAGCTTCGTCGGTGAGTTGGGCGATGACACCTATGTCGGTGGTGAAGGTTCCGACACGCTGGATTACAGCGATGCGCAATCGGGTCTTGATATCGATCTTGCGAACAATACTGCGACCGGCGAGGGCATTGGTACCGATACCATAAGCGGCGTCGAGCAGATCATCGCGACCGATCATAACGACACCATCGTCGGCGGCAGCGGTGCCGAGACAATTCTTGCAGGCTCGGGTGATGATTACGTTGCCGGAGGTGCCGGAAATGATACGCTTGATGGCGGTGACGGCGAAGACACCCTTAGCTTTGCTGATGCCAACGGCGTGCGCGCAGATATTGAAACCAGCACGGTCAGTGGCGATGGGAACGACACCATTGCGAATTTCGAAAATATTGATGGTTCTGCAGGCAATGATACGCTGAGCGGTGACAGTGGTGTAAACACCCTGGCCGGTAATGCGGGCAATGACGTAATTGATGGTCGCGGCGGTGATGACGTTCTGCTTGGTGGTGCAGGCGACGATACACTTAGCGGTGGCGAAGGAAGCGATACCATTGACGGTGGGGTCGGCAACGATACTCTAATGTCGGGTGCGGGCGATGACGTGCTGGTTGGTGGTGACGGTATTGACCGCGCCAGCTATGCCGACTCAGATGCCGCGGTTACGGTCGACACGACGAACAACACGGTTAGCGGTGACTCAACTGGTACAGACACCCTTGATGGTATCGAAGTCATCGAAGGATCGAGCTATGACGATACCTTTGTGGGTGGCGCTAATAACGATACCTTTATCGGTGGTGCTGGCGACGATACGTTCGATGCGGGTGCAGGTGATGATACCCTAACACTTGGCACGGGTGCCGATCAGGTCATCTTTAATCCGGGCGATGGCCACGACACGATCACTGATTTTGATGTCAACAATGACGTCATTGACCTGACGCCATTTAAGATTGCTGGCTACGGCAGCCTTGAGCATATGTTCGGCTCCGACGCTGACGGCAATTTGACCATTACATTTGATAGTGGCGACAGCATTACGCTTGAGGGTGTTAGCGCTGACCAGCTTGGTGAAGATAATTTCACTGGTGTCATTCAGCTTGGCACAAGTGATGCCGATGACATTGCCGGTGGTGCGGGCAATGACGTCATTGATGCGCTTGATGGTGATGACACCGTTTCAGGTGGCGACGGCAACGACCATCTTATGGGTGGCGACGGGAATGATACCCTTTCTGGCGATGCCGGCGACGATACGCTAAGCGGCAATGCCGGATCAGATGTCCTTTCGGGTGGTGAAGGCAACGATACCGCAGACTATTCGACCGAAAGTGCCGGTATCACAGCCGACCTTGCAACCGGAACTGTGACGGGTGGTGATGGTGACGATACGCTTGATAGCATCGAAAACATCACCGGCACCCTTCATGACGATACCCTGATTGGGAATGACGAAAACAACACGCTGAGCGGGCTTGACGGTGATGACGCCATGGTCGGCGGTGGTGGCGATGACGTGCTGGATGGTGGCGATGGATCCGACACCGTTGATTACAGCAACGCGACCGATGCGGTTGACGTCAATCTTTCGACCGGAACGGCAACGGGTGAGGGCACGGACACCCTTACCAACATTGAAAATGTCGTTGGTTCTGACTTCAATGACAAAATTACCGGCAATGCCGGGAACAACACGATCTCGTCTGGTGCGGGCAATGATGCAATCAATGCAGGCCAGGGCGACGACATTGTTGATGCCGGAACGGGTGACGACGAAATCGCCGGTGGTGCAGGTAATGACATCCTTGATGGTGGTGCCGGAAATGATGTCCTTCTTGGTGAAGAAGGTAACGATACACTTTCTGGTGGCGAAGGTGATGACATCGTCGAGGCGGGCGCTGGCAGTGACTGGGTTTACGGCGATACCGGCGACGACATCCTTGATGGTGGCGATAGCGAGAATGACATCGACACCGTTGACTATTCCAACGTTGACGCAGGTGTCACGGTTGACCTTGTAAACCAGTATGCGTCGGGTGGCGGCGGGAATGACATCGTTCGGAACTTTGAGCGTGTCATCGGGACCGATTATGCCGATACGCTGGTTGGCAGTGACGGGGTTAATACCCTTGATGGTGGGTCGGGCAACGATACGCTGTTTGGTGGCGCGGGCGATGATGTGATCATCACGGGCGACGGCGAAGATGTGATTGTCCTGAAGCCGGGCGGTGGCAATGACACCGCGACCGACTTTGATGTGACACAAGACACGATTGATCTGTCGTCCTATGGCATCGAAGATTATGCCACCTTGCGTGATCAGATGGCCGATGATGCAAATGGCAATGCGGTCATTACGCTTAGCGATGGCGAAAGCATCACACTTGAAGGTGTGTCGGTTGACGATCTTGGGCCTGGCAACTTCTTTGGTTATGAAGTGATCATTGGCACCGAGTTCGAAGACAATATCATCGGCAGCCAGATCAGTGACGAAATCCACGCCCTTGAAAGCGATGATATCATCGATGGTCAGGCGGGCGACGATGATATTTACGGCGATGAAGGCAATGACACGCTGATCGGTGGTGCCGGCGACGATACTCTGCGCGGCGGCGAAGGCAATGACACGGCCGATTATTCCGACACGACCGAAGGGGTTACAGTTGATCTGGGTGCAGGAACGGCGACCGGTGAAGCAGGCAATGACACGCTTGAAAGTATCGAAAACGCTACAGGTGGCGGTGGCGATGATGTCCTGATCGGTGATGAAAACGCCAACATTCTTGATGGTGGCGACGGCAATGACACGATCCTTGGTAACGGCGGTGATGACACCCTGATCGGTGGCGAAGGCGAAGACGTTCTGTCTTATGCCGATGCCGACGAAGGTGTGACTGTTGATCTGGCCAATGGTACCGCGACCGGTGGTGCTGGAAATGACGTGATTGACGGTTTTGAAACCGTGATCGGGTCGGACCATGACGACACCATTGCCGGTGATGACATAGACAATGTCCTTGATGGCGGTGCCGGGAACGATACGCTTTCGGGTGGTGCCGGCAATGACACGCTGGTGGGCGGTGACGGCGATGATGTGGTTGATTATTCCGATCAGACCGACGGCGTTGTTGTTGATCTTGAAAACGGCACAGGCATCGCGACCGATGGCACCGATACCCTTGACGGAATCGAAGGTGCAACCGGTGGTTCCGGGGATGATATGCTAACCGGTTCGGTCGGCGATAACGTCCTTGCGGGCGGTGCCGGTGATGATAGCCTTTTGGGCGGTGACGGCAATGACACCCTTGCCGGTGGCGACGGGGCCGACCTTATTGATGGCGGTGCCGGGGATGATGTTCTGTCGTTCGAAGGCGACCGTGTTGCCGCCGATGGCGATACGACCGATCATGTCGGTAGCCCGACCACCGATGGAACTGGCGACGTCGCCGATATTTCCGGCAAGAACCTGTCAGACGATAGCTTTGTTGGCGGTGACGGCAATGACACACTGGTCGCGGGCGACGGTGACGATGCCATCATTCTCGACCGTGATCATGCCGGTGGTGGAGCTGCCAATCCGTCGATTGTTGATATCGAAAATATCGATGCGGGTGCGGGCAATGACGTTGTCGACCTGACCAGCGAAACCCATTCTTATGGCGATGTGACCATTGATGGTGGTGCCGGGGATGACACGATCTGGTCGAATGACGGCGATGACGTCATTTCGGGCGGTGATGGTGCCGATAACATCCATGCCGGTGCCGGTGCCGATGTCATCGACGGTGGTGCGGATGACGACATCCTTGATGGCGGCGAAGGGTCTGACACTCTTGACGGCGGGGCTGGCAATGACACGATCATGGCCGGGGCTGGCGACGATGTCCTGGCTGGTGGTGATGGTTCCGATACGCTTGATATGTCAGATGCCGATGGCGCGACCATCAATCTGGCCGAAGGTACTGCAAGCAGCGACGCAACCGGGACCGACAGCATCGACGGGTTTGAAAATGTCATCGCGACGGACGGCGATGATGACATCACCGGATCGGCTGGCGACAACACGATTGATGCCGGTGCAGGCGATGACACGGTCACGCTGGACGCAGGCAATGACGACCTTGATGGTGGGGACGGCACCGATACCCTTGATCTGGGCAACACCGCCGGTGGCGTGATGGTTGATCTGGCCGCAGGCACGGCAAGCGGTGCCAATACCGGTACAGACACGGTCGCCAATTTCGAAAACATTATCGGGTCTGATGATGACGATACTCTGACCGGGTCGGATGATGCCAACCGCATTGACGGCGGTGCAGGTGATGACACCATTGATGGTGGTGCCGGTGACGATATCCTGACCGGCGGTGAGGGCGATGATCGACTGATCGCAGGCGATGGCAATGATACGCTTTCAGGTGGCAGCGGCAGCGATACTTTCGTCTTCGAAGACGGCGATGACGCCGATCTGGTCAGTGATTTTGACATTGGCAGCGATGTGATTTCCCTGCCCGATCTGGGCATTTCAGCCTGGACCGATTTGCAGCCGCTTTTGTCGGATGGACCGGATGGCGCGGTCATCACACTGCCTTCTGGTGGTACGGTGACCCTTGCCGGGGTGGCGGTTGATGATCTGACTCCAAGCCACTTTGAAGGCATCGAAAATATCGGCACACCGGGCGATGATACGCTGGGCGGTGGCGACGGCAACGATACGATTGATGGCGGCGACGGCGAAGATTCCGTCGGTGGTGGATCGGGTGACGATACTGTTGGCGGCGGCGGCGGAAATGACACCGTTGATGGCGGCGATGGTAATGATTCGGTCGACGGTGGAGACGGGGATGATTCTGTTGGTGGCGGTGCTGGCGACGATAGCGTTGGCGGTGGCAGCGGGAATGACACGGTCGATGGTGGCGATGGCAATGATACGGTTGACGGTGGTGACGGTGACGACACCGTTGGCGGCGGTGCTGGTGATGACACAGTCGAAGGTGGTGGCGGCAACGACACCCTGAGCGGTGGCGACGGTACAGATACCCTGTCGGGTGGTGATGGCGACGATGTCCTTCAGTTCGAAGCAGACCGTACCGGTCAGTCGGGCGACAGTACCGATCACGCCGGTAGCCCGGGCGTTGATGGTACTGGCGATGTTGCCGACCTTGATGGTCTTGGCCTGAGTGACGATGAATTTGACGGCGGCGACGGCATCGATACCCTTGTCGGGACGGCCGGCGGTGACGCGATCATCCTTGATGGCGATCATGAAAATGGTTCGGAAAATCCGACCATCCGTGATGTCGAAGTTATTGATACGGGTGCGGGTGATGACCTTGTCGATCTGACCAGCCAGACCCATGAATATGGCGATGTGACGGTGAATGCCGGAACTGGCGATGACACGGTCTGGACCGGTGCAGGCGATGATGAAATCAACGCCGGTGATGGCAACGATGCGATCCATGACGGTGCGGGTGATGACGTTGTAAATGCCGGTGCGGGCGATGACGTGATCGAAGGCAGCCTTGGCAACGACACCCTTGACGGTGGCGATGGCACGGACCTTCTGGATCTGTCGGATGCCAATGGTGTGACGGTTGATCTTGATGCCGGTACTGCACAGTCAGATGCCTTTGGCTCCGATACGATCAGCAATATCGAAAACGTAACCGGTTCAGCAGGTGATGACACCATCACTGGTTCGGACGGTGTAAACGAAATCGATGGCGGTGCCGGAAACGACGTCCTTGATGGCGGTGCTGGCGACGATACAATCACTGCGGGTGATGGCGACGATACGGTTCTGGCTGGTGCCGGTGACGATACGCTGGCCGGTGGCGATGGGACTGATACGCTTGATATGGCGGGTGCGGATGGTGCTGATGTCGATCTGGCAGCGGGTACTGCAAGCAGCCTTGAAACCGGTGACGATGCGATTTCCGGTTTTGAAAATGTTATTGGTTCGGACGGTGCTGATGTCATTGCCGGTTCGGATGCGGCCAACGAAATTGCTGCGGGAACGGGCAACGATACGGTTGACGGCGGCGCTGGTGATGACGTCATCGACGGCGGTGCGGGCTCCGACATCCTGTTGGGTGGTTCCGGGAACGATCAGGTTGATGGCGGCGCTGGTGCCGATACACTCAATGCCGGTGTTGGCGATGACACCCTGACCGGTGGGACGGGCACAGACAGTTTTGTCTTTGACGATGGCGTTGATGACGATCTGGTCACGGACTTCACCATTGGCGAAGACAGCATTTCATTGCCAGACAGTGGTGTCACGACTTGGACCGACTTGCAGGCGATGTTGTCTGATGGCCCGGATGGCGCGGTGATTACCCTGCCGTCTGGTGGCACGGTGACACTTTCGGGCGTGTCGGTCGCTGACCTTGGCCCGGATGATTTCGAAGGTGTGGAGAATATCCCGACCGGCGGCAATGACAGCCTGCCGGGTGGTGATGGTGACGACACCATTGATGGCGGTGATGGCGACGATACCGTTACCGGTGGTGATGGTGGCGATACACTCGGCGGTGGTGAAGGTGATGACACGCTTGAAGGCGGCGACGGCGGTGATACGCTGAGCGGTGGTTCAGGCAGTGATACCCTTGACGGTGGTGCAGGTGACGATGTTCTGCAATTTGGTGCCGACAGCACCGGTCAGGCTGGTGACAGTACCGACCATGTTGGTAGCCCGGGCGTTGATGGCACCGGCGATGTTGCCGACCTTGAGGGACTTGGCCTCAGCGACGATGTTTATGATGGTGGTGCGGATACCGATACACTGGTTGGCACCAGCGGCGATGACGCCATCATTCTTGATCGTGATCATGAAAACGGGACAGCAGGCCCGTCGATCATTGATGTTGAAGTCATCAATGCAGGTGACGGCAATGACGTTGTCGATCTGACCAGCGAAAATCATTCCTATGGCGATGTGACGGTTGACGCCGGAACTGGCGATGACACGGTCTGGACCAATGCGGGCAATGACAGCATCGACGGCGGCGATGGCAATGATCACCTCAATGGTGGTGTCGGTGACGACGTTGTAAATGCCGGTGCAGGCAACGATACGGTTGTTGGCGATGCGGGTAACGACACCCTTTCGGGTGGCGATGGCACCGATACGCTTGATATGTCCGATGTCCAAAGTGACATTGCGATCAATCTTGCCGATGGTACGGCCAACAGTAGCGAAACCGGTTCGGACGTTATTTCCGGATTTGAAAATCTGGTAACCGGCTCGGGCGATGACACCATCACGGGCAGCAGTGCCGACGATACCATTTCGACCGGTGACGGTGCGGATACCATTGATGGTGGCGATGGCATCGATTTGATTGATGCTGGTGCAGGCAACGATGTGATTTCCGATGGCGCAGGCAGTGATCTGGTCAATGCCGGTGCGGGTGATGATACGGTCGTGGCTGGTGCGGGAAATGACAGCCTTGATGGTGGGGACGGTTCCGACACCCTTGATATGTCCGGCGCGTCTAGCGATGCGCAAGTTGACCTTTCAGCCGGGACGGCACAGTCGTCTGAAACCGGAAATGATCAGCTTTCCAGCATTGAAAATGTAACAACCGGTTCTGGTGATGACCAAATCACCGGGTCGAGTGCGAATAACAACATCGCGGCGGGTGCGGGCAATGACACCATTGATGGTGGTGCCGGTGATGATACCGTTGCCGGTGGTGAAGGTTCCGATACGTTCATCTTTGCCGATGGCACGGATCACGACGTTGTCAGTGACTTCGCACGTGGCGAAGACAAACTGTCGATTGATGACCTTGGCCTTGAAAGCTGGAGCGACGTGCTGCCGCTGCTCAGTGAAAATGGCAACGGCGATGCGGTTCTGAACTTGCCTGCGGGCGGCACGGTGACACTGGTCGGTGTCGGCCTTGGCGATCTGAGTGCTGATGATTTCAACAACATCACCGATGGCGCAACCCAGTTTGACGATTTCCTTGAGGGTACGGATGATGATGACACCATTGATGCACTTGCAGGGGACGACATTGTCGATGGTGGTGCGGGTGACGACACCTTGCTGGGCAACAGCGGTGACGACACGATTTCCGGCGGTTCAGGCAATGACGACATTGATGGTGGCACGGGCAGCGACACCCTTTCGGGAGGTGATGGTGACGATGCGCTTAGCGGTGGTGATGGTAGCGACGTTCTTTCGGGCGGTTCTGGCGACGACACCCTTGATGGTGGCGACGGCAACGACGTTCTGAACTTCGAAGCTGATGGCACCGCAGAATCCGGTGATACCACCGAACATACCGGTAGCCCGGATGTCGATGGCACAGGCGATGTTGCCGATATTGGCGGGAAAAATATTTCTGACGATACGTTCATCGGCGGTGAAGGCACCGATACCCTGAACATGTCCGATGGCAACGATGCGCTGATCCTTGACGGTTCGAAACTCGGCGATGGTGAAACCAACACCAGCACCGTTGAAACCCGGACCCTTGGCCTGACAGATTCTGCAAGCAGTGCCGATGTACAGGCCGCATGGTCGGATGCAAACCTGTATGGCTTTGATTTTGGCACATCCTATGTTGGCGAAGACGGCAAGCTGAACCTTGCGGCTGCTGACGACACCGTGACCTTTGATGGTAACGGTATTGGCAATAACGGCGGTAGCCCGGCGGGCGGCCAGATCAATCATGATGGCAACAGCGGCGAAAGCGAAGCCATCGTTGTCGATCTTGGCGCAAATGCCACAACGGCGACGGTTCAGGTTTCCAACCTGATGGCCAATGAAGGCGGCGGCGAAGTTGGTTCGTGGCAGGCCTTTGATGCGGAAGGTAACCTTGTTGCATCGGGCGTGCTTGATGACAGTACGGTTGATTACAGCAACAACAGCGTTGGCACCGCCAACATCAGTGTGACCGATGATTTCGGTAACCCGGTTGAATTCCGCTATATCGCGTTTGAAAGCGAACCTTATGCCAATGGCACGTCCGGTTCCGACAGCAGCGATTACTTCGTCCGGTCAATCAGCTTTGACACCGTCGTTGACGATACGACCACTGATGGTGCCCGAGTTGACGGGGTTGAAGTCATCAATGCGGGTACGGGCGATGACGTTGTTGATCTGACCAGCGATACGATTGCCTATGGCGATGTCACCATTAATGGTGGTTCGGGGTCCGATACCCTGTGGGGCAATGCGGGCGATGACACGATCCGTGGTGAACTTGGTCATGACAATATTCATGGCGGTGCCGGGGACGACTACCTTGATGGCGGCTATGGCGATGATCTGATCGATGGCGGTGTTGGGAATGACACGCTGGTTGGTGGAACAGGTAACGATCAGCTGCGCGGCGGCGAAGGCAACGACATTCTGGTGGGTCAGGGCGATAACGATACCGCCCTTTATGACGACGCGACGTCGGGTGTGACTGTTGATCTTGCAAATTACACGGCCACCGGTGGTGCGGGCAATGACAGCCTGTACACCATTGAAAACGTCGTTGGGTCGGATCATGACGACATGATCACCGGTGGGGCAGGCAATAACATCCTAACCGGTGGTGCGGGCGACGATACGCTTGTCGGTGGTGCGGGCAATGATACGCTTGCCGGGGGTGATGGCACGGATACAGCTGATTACAGTAATTCGAGTGCTGCGGTTGATGCCGATCTTTCGACCGGTATTGCCGAGCTTGCCAATGGTGACACCGACAAACTTTCAAGCATTGAAAACCTGATTGGCTCGGATGGTGATGACACCCTGACCGGGTCGGATGGTGATAACACCCTGACCGGTGGTGCAGGCAACGATACGCTGTCGGGCAATGCCGGGAACGACGTTCTTGACGGTGGTGCCGGGAACGACACCCTAGATGGCGGCGAAGGTGCCGATATCGTTGATGGCGGTGCCGGTGACGATCATATTCTGGCCGGTGCAGGCGATGATACGCTGGCCGGTGGCGATGGCGAAGATACTCTTGATATGACTGCCGCCGACGGCGCGACAGTTGATCTTGGTGCGGGTACGGCGACATCTGATGCGACCGGATCCGATACGATCAGCGGTATTGAAAACGTTATTGGTTCGGACGGGAATGATATCCTGACCGGGTCTGACGGTGCCAATACTCTTCTGGGTGGTGCGGGTGACGATACCATCGAAGGCGGTGCAGGCGGTGATTACCTTGATGGTGGGGATGGTGTTGATACCATCAGCTATGAAGGATCAGATGCCGGTGTCGAGGTTTACCTTGGCGAAACCGATGCCAATGCCCGGACACCAGGTGATGCAGGTCGCGCTTATGACGGTGATGCCGCCGGTGACATTCTGGCGAACTTTGAAAAAGTCATCGCATCGGCCCATGACGATTACGTTTATGGCAACAGTCAGAACAACGAAGTCGATCTGGGCGATGGCAACGATACTTTTGACAACGTCGAAGCAGACGTCAGCACCGACACCGTCGATGGCGGCGAAGGCAATGACACGATTTGGACCGGTGACGGCGAAGATACGCTGCTCGGCGGCAACGGCGACGATTACCTGAATGGGGAAAAAGGCGACGACGTTCTTGACGGTGGCGCTGGTACCGACCGTCTGGTTGGCGGTGATGGCAATGATACGCTTGATGGTGGTTCGGGTGATGATACCCTGTCGGGTGGCTCAGGTGCCGACCTTATCCAAGTCAGCAGTCTGGACGGCGACAAGCTCGTCACCGACTTTAACACCAGCGTTGATAAGATTTCGCTCGATGCGCTTGATATCAACACATGGTCGGATCTGGCCCCGCTTCTTTCGGAAGTGAATGGCAACACGGTCATTGATCTGGGCGAAAATGGCTCGGTCACGTTGCTGGGTGTGCGTCTGAACGATGTTTCTGCCGACATGTTTGTCGGGATTGAGAATGATGGTGGCGCAACACCGTTTGACGACATTCTGATTGGCACCAGCGAAGATGATTACATCGACGCACTGGCAGGCAATGACCTGGTTGATGGCGGTGCGGGTGATGACACCATCAATGGCATGGAAGGCGATGATAATCTTTCAGGTGGTGATGGCGATGACACCATAACCGGTGGCAGCGGCAATGACGTTGTGTCAGGCGGTGACGGTGACGATACCCTTGATGGTAACGAAGGCCATGACGTTATCGCGGGCGGTGCGGGCAATGACACCCTGATCGGTGGCAGCGGCAACGACGTCATGGATGGTGGCGGTGGCGATGATTACATCGACGGCATGGAAGGTGATGACACCATCACCGGTGGCGATGAAACCGACACGATTTATGGTTCGTCCGGCGAAGACAAGCTTGATGGTGAAGGTGGCGACGACGTCATTTATGGCGGCGATGACAATGACAGCATCGCAGGCGGTGCTGGTAACGATCTTCTGTCGGGCGATAGCGGCAACGACACCCTTGATGGTGGTGCGGGTAACGATACGTTGCTTGGCGGGGATGGCAATGACACGCTGACCGGGGGTGACGGCAATGACGTCCTGTCGGGTGGTAATGGCAATGACCTTCTTGATGGTGGTGCGGGCAACGATACCCTGACCGGGACCGATGGTGCCGACACCCTGATTGGCGGAACCGGCAATGATACGCTTGATGGCGGCGCCGGGGATGACACCTATACCGGCGGTGGCGGTGAAGATCAGATTCTTGTGTCGAACAATTCCGGCGATAAGGTTGTCACCGACTTTAACGTCAATGATGATCAGATCAATCTGGCGTCGCTTGATGTTGATGACTGGGCCGACCTTCAGGGCCTGATGAGCGAGGTCAACGGCAACACCGTCATTAACCTTAATGGTCAGGGCACCTTGACGCTGGTTGGTGTTTCGATGAGCCAGCTGAATTCCGACATGTTTGTCGGTGTGCAACAATCAACGGGCCCGACCCCGTATGACGATCTGCTTTATGGCACCAGCAACAATGACACGATTGCGGCCCTTGCCGGTGATGACACGGTTTATGGCCTGAATGGCCAGGACACGTTGTCTGGTATGGAAGGCAATGACAGCCTGTATGGCGGTGATGGCGATGACACCCTGTCGGGTGACGCTGGCAATGACATTGTCGAAGGTGGCAGCGGTCAGGACAGCATCACCGGTGGTGACGGCGACGATACGCTGGACGGCGGATCGGGTGATGACCGTGTCTGGGCCGGTAACGGCAATGACACCGTTTTGGGTGGTCAGGGCCAGGACAAGCTGTACGGCGAAGCTGGCAATGACACCATCGAAGGCGGCACAGGCGACGACACCCTTAAAGGTGGCGACGGCAATGACGTGCTTGATGGTGGCGAAAACAACGACAAGCTTTATGGCGGCGATGATGCCGATACGCTGCTTGGCGGCAATGGCGATGACAAGCTGTATGGAGATGCCGGCAATGACACCCTGATCGGGGGTCAGGGGCACGATACGCTTAGCGGTGGTGATGGCCGGGATACGGCAAGTTATGCCAATGCAACGTCATCGGTTGCAGCCAGCCTTGAAAGCGGCACCGCGACCGGCGGCGATGGCAGTGACAAGCTGTCTTCGATCGAAGACCTGATTGGCTCGAACTTCAATGATTACCTGTTTGGTGATGATGGTTCGAACCTGTTGTCGGGTCTTGATGGTAATGATGTTCTGGGTGGTGACGGTGGTGATGACACCATCTGGGGCGGCCTTGGCGATGATACGATCAATGGCGGTTCCGGTTCGGATCTGATTGATGCCGGTGGCGGTGACGACACCATCGAATATCAGAAAGATGCGACCTGGACTGGCAGCCACGCAGCCAAAAACGTTGGCGATCCGGGGATGGCCGGCACCAACGAGCAGATCAATCTTTCGGGCTATAACCGTTCCGAAGACATCTTTGACGGTGGTGCCGGGACCGATACCCTGTCGATGACCAGTGGCAATGATGCCCTGTTCCTTGATGACGATATTACCGATCCGGGGACCAGCCCGCGCATTTCCAACATCGAAGTGATCGATGCGGGCAATGGCGATGACATCATTGACCTGACCAGTGACGATCTGTCTTACGGTGATGTCACCATTCTGGGTGGCACAGGCGATGATATCGTCTGGAGCAATGCCGGGGATGATGTGCTTGATGGCGGCGAAGGCGACGATACCCTTTGGGGTGGTTCGGGTGCCGATACGTTGCTGGGCGGCAACGGTGAAGACGTGCTCAATGGCGGTGCCGGGGATGACGTCCTGCAATACAACGCAGACGACACCTGGGGGAACAGCTGGTACGCGCTTAATGACGGCTCGCCAAGCGAAGATGGCCATAATCACGATAATGGCTGGGGCCATGACAACCACAATGGCAACGGCTGGGGGCATCACGACGGTGGTGATGACGGGACTGGCGAATACGTCAATCTTGGTGGCTATAACCAGTCCAACGACGTGTTCGAAGGTGGTGCCGGAACCGATACCCTGCAGATGACCAGTGGCAACGATGCCCTGTTCCTGCATGACGATGTCAGCGACGGTGACAGCGATGTTCGCATCAGCGGTGTCGAAGTGATCGAAGCCGGTGATGGCAATGACATCATCGATCTGACCAGCGATACCTATAGCTACGGCGATGTGACGCTCGATGGTGGCGATGGCAATGATACGCTTTGGAGCAATGCCGGTGATGACGTGCTGTTGGGTGGGGCGGGTAATGATCATCTTTATGGCAGTGCCGGGGATGACACGCTGACCGGTGGCACGGGCTGGGATGAATTCCAGATTGGCAAAGCGGATGGCCATGACATCGTGACGGACTTCACGCCGGGCGAAGACATCATTGATTTGTCGGAATGGAACTATAACAACTTCAACCAGATCCAGAACGACATGCATCTTGATACCGATGGCAACGTCGTGATCGAACTTGGCAATGATGCGTCGGTCACGCTGATGGGCGTTCATGATCCCGATGATCTTGATGCCGATGACTTTGGATTTGGGACCTAAGGCTTAGGGCCTTTGGATCGAACACAACAAGAAAACGGGGTGGTTCAATGAACCACCCCGTTCGCGTTTGTCGCATTGGTGTTAGAAATCGTGACCGTCTTATTCGGCGGCAATCGCAACGTCTTGTTGCTGATGTTCCGGCAGGGTCATGTCGTGCTGTAATTTGGCACGTAATTCATCGATGGCGCGGATACGTTTGATTTCATCAAAACAGGCAGCACCCTGTGTGTGGCTTTTGCGGATAAGGGCCATCCATTGTTTGATGCGTCCGGCCTGATGGTTTTCAGTTGATCCGTCTTCATCCATCAGATCGCAATAAGACAGCAGCATCGCTAAAACATCGGCCCAGCATTCCTTGGGCCGTTGCGTGCCGTTTTCAAATGCCTTGATCCGGTTGGCAAGGTCGGGAGCAGCAATAGCACCCCGGCCAATCATGAAGCTGTCACAGCCTGATACATCCCGGCATTTTTCGTAATCCGTGACGTCCCAAATTTCACCATTGCCGGTCATGCCGATTGAAATGGCCTCGCGGATACGGGCCAGATATTCCCAATGGGCGGGCGGTTTATATCCTTCAAGCTTGGTGCGTGCATGGACTGTCAGGTGCTGCGCACCGGCGGCCTCAACCGCGCGCGCATTATCAAGGAACAGTTCCTTGTCGGCATAGCCAAGCCGGACCTTCGCACTGACTGGTATGTGATCCGGAACTGCACGACGAACGGCCGAAACGATCCGATACAGATTATCCGGGCATTTCAAAAGAGATGCGCCAGCTTCGTGCTTGTTGACGGTTTTGGATGGGCAGCCGAAATTGATATCAATGCCCGGCGCGCCAAGGGTTGTCGCAAAGGCCGCATTTTCACCCATCAATTCCGGGTCATGCCCCATCAGTTGGACCAGAACCGGCACGCCTGAAAGGGTTTTGCCGCCGTTGAGCAGTTCCGGGCAATAGCGATGAAACACGTGTGTGGGAAACAGGTTTTGCGAAACCCGGATAAATTCGGTGACGCACAGATCGAACCCGCCGGTCGCACTCAGCAATTGCCGAACGCGCCAGTCAACAAGTCCTTCCATTGGTGCAAGCACCAGCTGCGTCATTGTGATGTCATCCTGTCTCATAAAATCAGTTGGCGGCTTTTATCATAAACCATGGATTGATGCCGTTGAAAAATCACAGACCAGCATTGCCTAGATTGGACGCATATTAGTGAATTAAGGCGGAAAAAGCGCATTGCTGACACCTTTCCAGCGAATTCGGGGGATACATTCACAGCATCAAAAACAACAATGAAACGCTCGATGGTTTGTATCAGGCAGGAGTAACAAAGCATGCTGTATATTTTTGAAAGTGCCTTTGATGAAGTTGAAGCTGTTTCGCGCGAAGCCCGCGAGAAACTGTCTGGCCTTGAAATCGTGCTGAAATCAACTGCCGAGAGCCTTCAGGTTCTCAAAGATCGTCTCGAACAGACAGCTTCCTGACGAAATGCTTTGATACCGGTTTCGTGCCATGAGCGTGTGCCGGGATGCCATATGACGTCTTTGTCCGAGCAATAAGCGAAGTTTATATGGAACCCTCCATCCCGCGCCCGCGTTCATGGGATGAAACTTTTCACGTCACAGCAGGAGGTAGCCGAAATGCTGTATATTGTTGAAAAAGCCCTAAACGAGATCGAAGCTATGCCGCGTGACGAACGCGAAAGCTTTGCCCATCTGGATCATGAAATTGACGAGGCGGTCGAAAAACTTAAAGTTTTGAAAGAAAAGCTTAAGGTTGATGCGAAAAGCAAATAAGTCCGCCACGTAAGACTTGGATGCCAAGGCCGTGCAACATAGTGCGCGGCCTTTTGTTTTGACTTACTTCCCGGTTTTTTTGATCAGACCCAGCATTTCCTCTACTGCTGCGGTTGGGTTGGTGGTGCCCGAAAGCACGTCCGCCTCAAGCGTTTTAAGCCGGTCTGCGACGTCATCACGCTTGGTAAAGGTTTCCAGCAACCGATCGCGCAGCATGCTCCACATCCAGTCGCGTTGTTGACGGGCACGTTTGGCGGCAAATTCGCCTTCCTTGTCCATCACAACCCGATGCTGATTGATCAGATCCCAGATGGTATCAAGCCCGTCATTGATCAGGGAGGACACCATCACCGATTGTGGACGCCAATGCTTGCTGGTCGGTTGCAGGATGCGAAGGGCCGATGAATATTCACGTTTGGCCTCACGCGCCTTGGCCGGATCGGCATCGGCCTTGTTGACCGCGATCAGATCGGCGATTTCAAGCACACCTTTTTTGATCCCCTGAAGCTCGTCCCCCGCACCGGGCAACATCAGGACAAGGAAAAAGTCGGTCATTTGGGCGACCATGGTTTCGCTTTGTCCGGCCCCGACGGTTTCAACCAGCACCACGTCAAACCCGGCGGCCTCGCACAGTAAAATGGTTTCACGGGTCATGCGATTGACCCCGCCCAAATAGCCACTGCTGGGCGATGGGCGGATATAGGCGTTTGGATCAATCGACAGTTCGTTCATCCGGGTCTTATCACCCAGAATGGACCCGCCGGTCCGCGCGCTAGTGGGGTCAACCGCAAGCACGGCAACTTTTTTGCCCGCCTTGGTCAGGTTTCTGCCAAAGGCCTCGATAAAGGTGGATTTGCCAACACCGGGAACGCCGGTAATGCCAATGCGCTGCGATCCGCCTGTGTCGGGCATCAGTTGGGCTAGAACGGCCTGTGCCTGATCAAAATGTTTGGGATTGCGGCTTTCGACCAGTGTGATGGCACGTGACAATATCGTGCGGTCCCCGCCAAGCACACCTTTGACAATCTGATCTGTCGTCAAAACGCGGCGACGCACAGCCTTGCGCGGGCTGACAGTACCGCCCGAACCGGCCGGTATGGTGCGCAGAGTTTCTTTCACCGCTTGTCCTTGTAACTGTGCTGCTATGCCGCTTCTTCGCCGCCAGCCTGATTTAACTTTTCTAGCAGGTCAGACGCGGCTTCGGCAATCACCGTTCCCGGTGGGAAGATCGCCTCGGCCCCGGCTTCGAACAGTTTGTCGAAATCTTGTGGCGGGATGACGCCACCGGCAACGATCATGATGTCTTCACGGCCCAGCTTATCAAGTTCGGCCCGAAGTTGAGGTACTAATGTCAAATGACCTGCAGCAAGTGAACTTGCGCCAACGATATGAACATCGTTTTCAACCGCCTGTTTTGCGGCTTCTTCGGGTGTTTGGAACAGCGGGCCGATATCAACATCAAAGCCAAGATCGGCAAAGGCGGTGGCAATGACTTTCTGACCCCGGTCATGACCGTCCTGACCCATTTTGGCGATCAGGATACGCGGACGGCGGCCTTCGTTTTCCTCGAACGTCTTGATCAGGAGATCTACCTTGGCAAGTGCCTCATTGTCCGCCCCGACTTCGGTTTTATAGACACCTGCGATAGAGCGAATAACCGCCTGATGACGGCCATAAACCTTTTCAAGCGCATCGGAAATTTCACCGACCGTGCATTTTGCACGCGCGGCCTGAACCGCAAGGTCAAGGAGGTTCCCGTCACCACTGCCTGCGGCCTGAGTCAGGGCGGTAAGAGTGCTTTCAACGGCAGCATTGTCACGTTCCGCACGCAACCTTTCAAGCTTGGCGATTTGCTGGCGGCGGACTTCGGCGTTATCAACCTGAAGCACATCGACCGGGCGGTCATCGGTTACACGGTATTTATTAACCCCGACAAGGGTCTGACGGCCACTATCGATGCGTGCCTGTGTGCGTGCAGCGGCTTCTTCGATGCGCATTTTGGGAATGCCGGCCTCAATCGCCTTGGCCATGCCGCCCTGTTCTTCGACCTCGGCAATATGGGCCCATGCCTTTTCCGCCAAATCGCGGGTCAGGCGTTCGACATAATAGGAACCACCCCATGGATCGATGGCATTGGTCGTGCCACTTTCCTGTTGCAGGAAAAGCTGAGTATTACGTGCAATCCGGGCCGAGAAATCGGTCGGAAGTGCCAAGGCTTCGTCAAGGGCATTGGTATGCAACGACTGGGTATGGCCCTGTGTTGATGCCATGGCCTCGACACAGGTGCGGATGACATTGTTAAACACATCTTGGGCGGTAAGCGACCAGCCAGATGTCTGGCTGTGGGTGCGCAGCGACAGTGATTTTGGGTTTTGTGGGTCAAACTGTTTGATCATTTTGGCCCAGATCATGCGAGCCGCGCGCATTTTGGCAATTTCCATAAAGAAATTCATGCCAGTCGCCCAGAAGAACGACAAACGCGGCGCGAATTTATCAATCGGAAGTCCTGCCGCCTGACCTGCACGGGCATATTCAATACCATCGGCCAAGGTATAGGCCAGTTCAAGGTCGGCGGTCGCCCCGGCTTCTTGCATGTGATAGCCCGAAATCGAGATCGAATTGAATTTCGGCATGTTTTGCGACGTAAACGAAAAGATGTCCGAAATGATTCGCATCGAGGGTTTCGGCGGATAGATATAGGTGTTGCGCACCATGAATTCTTTGAGGATGTCGTTCTGAATGGTGCCCGAAAGCTTTTCGCGTGCAACGCCCTGTTCTTCGGCAGCCGCAATATAAAGCGCCATGATCGGCAAAACTGCACCGTTCATGGTCATCGATACCGACATCTCATCAAGCGGGATACCATCAAAAAGGGTGCGCATGTCATAGATGCTGTCAATCGCCACACCGGCCATGCCGACATCACCGGCAACACGGGGATGGTCGCTGTCATAGCCGCGGTGCGTTGCAAGGTCGAAGGCAATCGACAGGCCTTTTTGCCCGGCGGCAAGGTTACGGCGATAAAACGCGTTGGATTCCTCGGCGGTCGAGAACCCGGCATATTGGCGAATGGTCCAGGGGCGCTGGACATACATGGTGGGGTAGGGGCCGCGCAAAAACGGCGGCATGCCCGGCATGGTATCAAGGTGATCAAGGCCATCCAGATCAGACGGGCCATAGGTCGGTTTGACGTCTATGCCTTCGGGCGTGGTCCAGGACGTTGCCTCAAACGGGTCTTTGGTCGCGGCCGTTGCGCCGTCAAACAGGGGAAGGTCGGAGAAATCAGGAATGCGGGTCATGATTATTTATCCCCCCGTGCGCCAGATAAATGATCCATTGCCGTTCGGCAGGTATCAGGAACGTCAGTGCCGACGTAAATAAAGTCATCAATGCCCGCGGCCTCATATCCGGCCCGCGCATCGCCCGGATGACCGGCAAGATAGACCAGTGATGCCCCGGCAGTCTTAAGGGTACTGGCAACATCGGTGGCCATATCGCCATATTGCGGGTCAGACCCACAAATCACCGCGATTTTGGCACCCGACGCGGTGAAGGCCTTTGCAACTGATTTGGCATCGGCAAAACCGGTATTGGTGATGGCTTCAATCCCGCCGGCTTCAAAGAAGTTCCGGGCAAACATCGCGCGCGCAGTGTGCTGGGCAACCTTGCCCAGATTGGCCAGAAAGATTTGCGGGAAGGTGCCTGTTTTGGCCTTGTAGCCATCCGCACGTTTGCGTAATGCCTCATACGGTTCGGACAAACGATGCGGGATCAGGACCGGAACCGTCGTCGCGGCACTGGTGCCATAAAGATCGGTATACATATGGCCGATGGTTGCCCCTTTACGCGCGGCTTCCATCAAACTGGAAAGTGTCGCGCCAACCGTTTCGGTGTATTTGGTTTGGCGGGCTTTGCCATTGGCCTGAATGGCATCAAGGTCGGGCGCATCGCAGGTGACTTTGGCTTCGGAAATATTGGGGAATTCCGAAACACCGGTCAGCGGATCGCGCCGGTTTGCGACGCGTTCTTCACGCGTGTGCCAAACGGCTTCAATGTCTTTTTTCAAACTGCCGTTGGCAAGGGCGGCGACAATGCCACCGGATGCTTCAAGCGACTGGAACTTGGCCCATGCGGCCTTGGCAAGATCGCGGGTCATGTTTTCGATAAACCATGCGCCACCCGCCGGATCAATCACGCGGTGAACGTTGCTTTCTTCTTGCAGGATTAATTGCGTGTTGCGGGCAATACGTCGGGTAAACCCATCGGGCAGGCCGATTAAATGGTCGTATGGCAGGCAGACAACACTATCAGCCCCGCCCAGACCCGCGGCAAAGCTTGTCACCGTGGTGCGCAGCATATTGACCCACGGATCGACCTTACTCATTGCCATTTCGGCCGAGACGGCATTGATCGAAATTGATGCATCTTCGGCACCAGACGCGGCCAGAACGCGGGTCCACATCAGGCGCAAGGCGCGCAGCTTGGCAATCCCGGCAAAGAAATCCGTGCCAATGGCGACGTTAAACGCCATCGCACCGGCGGCCTGATCAACCGCCATGCCGGTATCGGTCAGCGCGCGCAAATAGGCGACACCAGATGCCAGCAAACAGGCAAGCTCCTGCCCATCGGTCGCACCAGCATTGTAATAGGGCGCACCATTGACCGAAATTGCCGTGCCCATCGGGAAAAGGTCAATCAGTTCGGCACTGATGTTTGCGGTTTGGCGTAATGCGTCATCGGTGGCACAGGGCAATGACCCGGTGCTGGCAAGCGTTCCGATGGGGTCAATGTTAAAGGCCGGAGCGGCTTCATTCGCGCCATCTTCATCGGTCATGCGGGCGGCCAACATGGCCGCAACTGGAATGGCGGCGGCCCCGCCATCAAGTGCGATGGTCGCAAGGTTGGTATAGACGTCGCTTAATGCGCATTCAAGATCGGCCAGACAATGAATGGCAAGACCATCAACGCCGACCTCGCCCGAACTGATTTCGCGTCCCTTGCGTGCGGCCGCATCAAGCTTAAGCAAGATGGATGTCGCACCATTTTCAAGGTCGTCGAGGATCGCGGCATTTGTGACGATGGGGTCGGGGTGGGCATGAAGTTGACGAATGTCCCAGCCAGTCACCGTTTCGCGTGGTTCAACCGACGCGCTGAGCACGTCGTGTATCAGACGGGTGTCGGCATCCTGATCGCCCTTGGTATAAAGCGGCTGAAGGGCAAAGCCGTCGAGTGTTTTGGTGACGAGCTTTTTCTCAAACGATGCCCCTTTAAGGGCTTCCTCGGCGAGGGTGCGCCAAGCTGCATAATCAGCAGACGGAAATTCGGATGCCAGCTTAAGCGGGTCTGTCATGCTTTCTCCCGGTCGGAACGTTTCCGAATTAATGATACTAGGGTCAAACCGCATTCACATAATCGTACCGGTTGCCCGGATTCCCGACCATATTGCCATATCGTCGTTGCGACATGGCGGTTTATAGCATCTGGCTTTAATTCCGTAAATAGGCATGGAAATACCTATTTAGAAGCAAGGTAAAGCCGAATGATCATCTTTCCGTAGCGTCAAATGGCAGAATCCCGGTTGTTTTTTGTGCCAAAAGGTCAACAGCAACCAGATCACGTGCCATCGGTCTGCATTATACTTTGGCCCGAACATGGAAAAGATAGGGCACGCAGACGCAAATATTTGGGCGGTTTAACCAATTTGACATTTTCATCTGTCAATTTGTGCTTGTCCCAATTCTCGGAGTATCGCCATCCATGAACGCGCTCAGCGCCATGCCGTCGCAAGCCAGTCCTGACGGGCTTGTTGCCTTTGCCGACGACAGTCCCAGTGCCAAAGCAGCCCTTGAAACGGTGCTGCGCCGTGCCGGATATGACGTGGCAAGTTTTGACTGTGCCGATGATCTGATTGATCAGCTTGACGGGCTTTATCCGCGCGCCATCATTCTGGATATCGAAATGCCCGGCATGAGCGGATTTGAAGCTTTTTGTGAAATCCGCCGCCGGTATCCCAATGCGACCAATGTACCGGTCTTCTTCTTTTCCGCGCATTATGATTCCGATACCCGCGCACAGGCAGATGCGCTGGGTGCGGCCGACTTCATCAGCAAGGATGCCAGCCCGACCGTGGTGCTTGAACAGCTTAACCGCGTGCTCGGCAAAGCCATCAGCACCTGTTAGCACCCTTGCCAATTCAGATATCATGACGCGAACGCGCCCTGCCTGTTACGCAGGGCGTTGTTGCATCTGGTGGGCTCTGCCAAGTTCGATGGTGCGATTTGAATCGCCATGAACGTGATACAGCCGATCCGTTGATAAGGTGGTTTCTGGATTGATCGACGGTGTGCTGACCAATCGCTCATAGATCGGGGCGAGGGGCGTTTTCATCGCATCAAACAACTGATCATAACTGTCCAGAACGAAATAGGTTTTCTGGAAATCATCAATTGCGTAATCGGTCGCCATTACCCGTTCAAGATCAAAGCCCACCCGGTTTGGCGTCGGGTCTGTGACCGAGTAAATAGTTTCGGTTTGCGATGACAACATGCCTGCCCCATAGGCCCGCAAGCCATGATCGGTCATGATCAGGCCAAACTCGACCATGTACCAGTACATCCGCGCAAGGTTTTTAAGCCCACCTGTGGCAATGGCTTCCGGCCCCTTGGCACCGTAAGCTGCAAGATAATCGGCAAAGACCGGGTCATAGAGCATTGGCACATGACCAAAGAAATCATGGAAAATGTCGGGTTCGACCAGATAATCCATTTCTTCTGGTGTGCGCAGCCAGACAGTCACCGGAAAGCGGCGATTGGCAAGGTGATCGAAAAACACCTCATCCGGCACAAGCCCCGGAACCGCAACCAGTTGCCAGCCGGTTGCGGCAAAAAGCTGTTCACTGACCCGGCCAAAATGCGGGATGCCGTCGGCGGCATCCAGCTTTGACAAGTTGACAATGTAATCATCGGCGGCATAGCCGGGCAGAATGGCCGATTGACGGGCATAAAGCTTACGCCACAGGTCATGTTCAGCCTCGCTATACGCCTGCCAATCTTGCGCAATGGTGTAGTCATCTTCGATGTGGCTGTAATCGCCTCGCAGATCGTTTCCCTGAGTCATGGCGGGTCCTCTTTCGGGTTCTGATGCCAATTTACAGCGGATATTTTACATCAAATCCCATGTCATTTTCTGGCGAATCAAATACCATTTTGCGCTATGATTGAATGAAAGTGACGGAAAGTTGATAATGTAAGGTGTATAATGACCGACCTGAGCTTAAGCGTGACTGATATCCGTATTTTGCAGATTCTGCAAAATGAGGCCGGGATCAGCAATGTCGCACTTGCCGAAAAGGTCGGCATGTCGCCATCCCCGTGTTTGCGACGGGTCAAACAGCTTGAAGCATCCGGGGTAATCCGCCGACAGGTGGCGCTGTTGGATCGCAAAAAGGTTGGGCTTGGCGTTCTGGCGACCATTCAGGTGCGCCTGCAACGCCATACCGAAGCCGGGGCAGAGGATTTTGCCCATGCGATGAATGACCTGCCCGAAATCCTGTCCTGCTGGGCAATGACCGGGCGGCAGGATTTCCTGCTGGTTGCGGTGGCCAGCAACATCGAAAGTTTTGGTGATTTTGTCACTCATCAGTTGCTTTCAATGCCCAATGTGCGCGATGTGCAATCCAGTTTGGTGCTCAAGGAATATAAGAATCACACGGCAATCCCATTGCCAAAGGTCACTTGATCGCATTGGCCAAGTTTGGCTTGCATGACGTGCTGTGCTTGCTTTTGGGGGCGGGTTTGGGCATAGGAAGATGACGTTCTGATCCCGTCCCACCAATGCCGGAGCACAATGATGTCGCACGCAGCTAACCCGATCCTTGTCGAAGCCACCCGTGGATCGATGGTCGAAAGTTTCCATCGCGGGCGATATGTCGTGATGAAGGCCGATGGCACAGTGGTGGCCGAGGGCGGCGATATTGATGCGCTGATGTATCCGCGCTCGGCAATCAAACCATTGCTGGCAATCCCCTTGGTCGAAAGTGGGGCGGCGGACGCCTTCAAGCTTGAGGACAAGCATATTGCGCTGGCCTGTTCATCGCATAATGGCGAGGAAGAACACGCCACTACGGTTAAGGCATGGCTTGAACATATCGGGTTGTCGGTCGAAACGCTTGAATGTGCGCCGCATTATTCTATCCATCCACCCGCCGGGATCAAACAGGCTGGTGATCAGGTCACCTTGACCAAGGCGCATAACAACTGTTCGGGGAAACATTCCGGGTTTCTGACGACGGCCCAGCATCTGGGCGATACCCCGGCAGGCTATATCAACGAGTCTCATCCGGTTCAGCAACGCCTGATCAAGGTGCTTGAGGAGATGGGTGATTGTGATTTGTCATCGACCCCGCGCGGTATTGATGGCTGTGGCATTCCGGTGATTGGCATGCGGTTGCGCGATCTTGGTTTGGCCATGGCACGCATGGCCGATCCATCGGGGTTGGACGCCAAACGCATTGAGGCGATCAAACGCATCCGCAAGGGCTGTGCCGCAGCCCCCTTCATGGTGGCTGGGACCGGTCGTTTCTGTACCGGGATCATGGAAGAATGCGGTGAAGACGCACTGGTCAAGGTCGGAGCCGAGGGCGTTTACTGCGCCGCCTTCCCCAAGCAGGGACTTGGTGTGGCACTTAAAATCGACGATGGCACGCAACGCGGGGCCGAGGTCGCAATGGGCGCGATCCTGCGTCAGCATGGCGTGATTGATGATGCCAAGGCAGAAACGCTCAAGAAATACCTGACACCGGTTCTGACCAACTGGGCGGGAAAATATGCCGGTGACTTACGCCCGGCGTTTTAGGATCAAAGCCAAAGGGAACGTGATGCAGACCGTTGCGGCCTATATCGCAGCAGCACTTGCCGAAATTGCCGGATGCTTTGCCTTTTGGGCGTGGCTGAAATCGGGAAAGTCTGTTCTTTGGGTGATTCCGGGGATTGCATCGCTGATTGTCTTTGCTTGGTTGCTCACCCGTGTTGATGCGGCCTTTGCCGGGCGGGCTTATGCCGCCTACGGCGGGGTCTATATTGCCGCATCTATTTTCTGGTTGTGGATTGTCGAGCGCGCTGTGCCTGATCGTTGGGATTTAACCGGTATGGCGATTTGTCTTGTCGGGGCAGGCGTCATTTTACTTGCGCCGCGTTAATGCAAACGGCTGCGTTGCAGTCTGGCCTTGGTTGACCACGGCTTAATCGTTGGTCAGTTGCTTGTATTTTCCCGAGACGATCCGCGCGATGCTGCTCCATTCCTCAATACGTGACGCTTTTCCGATCTGCTCGATATAGGTCAAATCAATGTCGCTTTCGACCGCACCCCCGGCATCAATAATGGCGATCTCGCGGGTCAAATGTTGCGCGGCATAGATTGCGGTAACTGCATTCATTTCCTTATGAGGCAAGTCCATCGGGCGGTGGTGATAGGCAACGGCCTGAATGACCGGGGCAGGAAACCCCCATAACCCCAAAAGATAGGCCCCGATTTCAGGATGCCCTGCACCAAACTGTTCTTCTTCGGCCTTTTCAATCGGGATGTTTTCCTGTTCAACCCGGTCGGTCACCAGCTTCATTTCATCGGGGCGATTGGCATAGAGGATCAGGGTGCCGATATGGCTCAGCATGCCGATTGATGGGACGGCATGGCACACTTCGCGCGGCAGTTTTTCATATTCGGCAATCAATGCCGCTGTGACACCAATTTGCTGGCTTCGGTGACATAGGCGTTTCAGGTTTTCCGCCTGATTTCTGGGGCCGTCAAAGCCGCGGTAAACGCCAATAAACAGTGCAAGCGCCTTAAGCGTCTCCATGCCGAGCATCCGCACAGCATGGGAAACCGAGGAGACTTTTTGCGTAATGGCAAAATAAGATGAATTGGTAAGTTTCAGGACCTCGGTGGTCAGTGCAATATCGGCTTCAACAATCTTGCACACGCTTTCAGGCGAATAGTGCGGGGTGTTGAACAAGGACTGAAGCTGCAGATAGGTATCGGGTGGAGACGCCAGACTTTTGGCATTTGCCACCAATGTCCGCATCTCCGGGCTTTGCAGCCGCTGACGCAGGCTAAGCGCATTTTCGATGCTATCAAGCAGGGTTTGATTGTCGCAGGGTTTGCTAAGGAACTGATGCGCGGGGCCGATGGTTCGCAGATAGGAATCGTTGCTGGCGTGCCCGGTTAAAATGATCCGAACCGCATCAGGCTGGATTTTCTGCATTTCTTCTAGTAGCGCCACCCCGTCCATTCCCGGCATTTGAATGTCGGTGACAATGACATCAAAGGATTGGTCTTTTGCCATGCTGAGGGCCGCAGAACCGCTATTGGCGAAATGAAGGTTCCAGTCTGGCCGTAAAGTTTTCAGGCGCCGTCGGAGCCCCTGCAAAACGTTGGCGTCATCGTCGACAAACAGAATGTGATGCATTGACCCTGCGCTGCAATTTTGGAGAAAGCTACCCTTTGCAGATGGTCCTTGATCAGGCTTATGACAAGACGACTTGAGGAGCCCGAGACTTTGGGATTATTGCGAATCGCGCCAATACGGCCCACTTTAAAATTGGGAGGTGGCAACGATATCGTGTTTATGAGACTGCTGTGCTTGTAGTCGCGCTGTCAAAGGTGCTGCCGCCCTACGCGTTTGTATATAATATGGCAGCTAAATATTTATAAACACGCGATACTTTGTGGAAATGTCAGATTTTGTAAGACTGTTGATGCGCGAGTAGGAGTAGACTTAAAGAATATTCTAATTAACGTAGAACAAGACTGTTAAATGACCGGGGATTCGGCCCAGTAAATGACATCACGCGCAGAATTAATTGATGGCATTAAGAAGCACCAACTCTATGTGACGAAGCAGCCCGGGGGCCGTCGCATGCAGTTGCGCAATGGCAACCTGTCACGCATCAAGATGAGTAAAATCAGTCTTGAAGATGCCGTTCTGCCAGGCGCGAATTTTATTCAGGCAACCATCCGCGACGTCTGTTTTGATTTTTGTGATTTGTTTGGCACCAATTTTGTTGAAGCCGACCTTGAAGGATCAAGTTTTATCCGGGCTGATTTGCGCGGTGCGAACATGGCGCGCGCCAAATTGCGCAATGCCAACCTTAAGGGGGCTGACCTTCGATCCGGTGTGATGGTGGTCGTTGATGGCGGGCGCGAAAGAAAAGTCAAACGCGCCACCGATCTTGCCAACGCGGATATGGAAGGGTCGATGCTTTCGGGGGCGAATTTTGCCGAAAGCAACATGTCGGGATCACGCTTGGTCGATGCAGATCTGAGCGACGCCAACATGTTTGCGGTCAATCTGGCGGGTGCGGATTTGACCGGGTGTAACCTGTCGGGGGCGAAGCTTAAAAACGCCAACCTTAAAGGGGCACGGCTTAAGGACAGCCTTCTGGTCGGCACCGATTTGACAGGGGCGAACCTACGCAATGTCGATTTGGCCGGTGTTGATCTTTCACAGGCAAATATCGCCAATTCCATCGGCAGCAAAGCCGTTACCCCCTTGCCCGATGATATTCGAGAATTGGTCAATGGCCATAGCGAGTGGCTGGCCAGCAACGGACAGACCGGAACGCCTTTGAATGCAACCGGACGTGATCTGACCGAAATGGATTTTTCCGGACTGGATTTATCGGCGGCCTGCTTTGATGACTGTATTTTGCGCAACGCGTTGTTCATTGATACGATTCTTGCGATGTCATCAATGCGCAATGCGGATTTATCGCGCGCACGGCTGAACGGATCGATTTTGAACGGCATTCGACTGTCAAACGCAGTTTGCGCCAAATCTGTTTTTCAGGGCGCCAAGTTCGGCGGTGTCGCGCAGCTTGATGGTCAGGGTAAAAAAACCGGTTCGGTTTGGCGTGCAGACCTAAGCGGTACCGATTTCTCAAAGGCCGATATGCGCAATGCTGTTTTCGACGCACCGAAGATGAAAGGTGCCAGCTTGAAGAACGCCAATATTTCGGGTGTTTCTTTTGGTGATACCGATCTTGTCGATGTTGATTTAAGCGGTGCAAATATCGGTGCAATCCTGACGGGAACCATCCCTGAATAGGTCTCTGGCAGTGCCTTGCTATTGCTGGCTTTCGGGTGTCATGCGGTGCCCGATTAAAAACGAACCCCAACATCAAAAGAATATTACGGCTTTGTAAGGCGTTAAAAACATTGCGTTACAGCGAAACTGTTGCATTCTGTCTGCTTAATTCGAAAATGTTAATTTAGCGGTCGGGGAATATTCGCAAGATGGATTCGCGTTCAGATCTGATTGATGCCATCAAAATGCATCAACTGTATCTCAATCAAAAGCCAGGTGGGCGGCGCATGCAAATGCGCAGTGCTAACCTGTCGCGCATAAAAATGAGTAAAATCAGCCTCCAGGACGCCATTCTACCCGGTGCGAATTTCATTCAAGCGACCGCCCATAAAGTCTGTTTCGATTTTTGTGATTTGTTTGGGGCCAACTTCGTGGAGGCCGATCTTGAAAGGTCGAGTTTCCAGCGGGCTGATCTTCGCGGCGCGAACATGGCGCGCGCCAAGCTGCGCTACGCCAATCTGAGCGGCATTGATCTGCGTGCGGGCATTATGGTGATTGTAGAAGGTTCGAAGGAACGCCCGGTCAGTAAGGCCGCCGACATGACCAGTACCGATCTTGAAGGGGCGATGATGTGGGGGGCCAACCTGACGGGCGCCAGAATGTCCGGGGCGAGCCTTTCAAAAACTGATCTTAGTGATGCGAACATGTTTGCTGTGAACCTTGAAGGTGCCGATTTAACCGGCTGTAACCTCAATGGGGCAAAGCTACGCAATGCGAACCTTAAGGGGGCAAAACTTGCGGAATGTAATCTGGTCGGTGCGGATTTAAGTGGGGCCAACCTTCGCAACGTTGACATGACGAATGTCGATTTGTCCCAATCCAATACATCAAATTCAATCGGGGGTGGAACGTCGTCAGCACCGCTGGTGGACGATATTCGCGATCTGGTGAATGGCCACAGCGAGTGGCTGCTATCAGACGGGAAAAACGGTGCGCCCATGATTGCGGTTGGGCGGGATTTAACCGGACTTGATTTTTCCGGTCTGGACCTGTCGGGTGCCTGCTTTGATAAATGCATTCTGCGCGGAGCATTGTTTGTCGATACCATCCTTGCCATGTGCTCCATGCGCGACGCGGACATGAAGAAAGTTCGTATGAACGGGGCTGTGATGGATGGCGTTCGAATGGCCAATTCCGATTGCAGCGAAGCCATTTTTCAAGGGGTGAAATTCGGCGGGATTGATCAGCGCGACAAAAAAGGTGCCAAGACAGGCACGATGTGGCGCGCGGACTTAACAAACACGAATTTTGAACAGGCCGATTTGCGGAACTCGGTTTTTGATGAAGCACAAATGAAGGGCGCCAACCTGACAAAGGCAAACGTTGCCGGGGTTGCCTTTGGTGACACAGACTTAAGCGATGTGGAGCTTGAAGGAGCAAATGTTGGTTTGGTTCTGAACGGCAATATTCCCGGACGTAGGTGATCACATCTCTGATCTATCCAGCGCAAAACGAAAAATGCCGCCTGTCAAAGGCGGCATTTTGTTTGTGCGTTTGGTCGTGGCCTTTGATCAGTTAAGGTGATCAGCTACGGTAATCAGCATTGATCGAGATATAGCCATGCGTCAGGTCACAGGTCCAGACGGTGGCCGCCCCATCACCAAACCCAAGATCGGCAACGATATCGATGTATTGACCCTTGATATGCGCCTCAACCGGGGTTTCATCGTAATCTTCGACGCGCTCGCCATTTTTGGCCAGCGCAATGCCGCCAATTGAAATGGTCAGTTTGTTGGGATCAGCGGTGACACCGCATTTTCCAACCGCCATAACAATCCGACCCCAGTTGGCGTCTTCACCGGCAATCGCAGTTTTGACCAGCGGCGAATTTGCGATCGCCTTGGCGGCAATCTTGGCTTCTTTTTCGCTGACCGCACCGGTGACATTTACCGTGATGAATTTGGTCGCACCTTCGCCGTCGCGCACGATCTGATGGGCAAGATCACGCAGTACGCCTTCAAGGGCGTCTTTGAACTCGGTCAATGCCGGGTCATCCATACCCGAAACGGCATCGTTGCCCGCCTTGCCGGTTGCCGCCAGAAGGACCGTATCAGACGTTGATGTATCGCTATCAACCGTGATGGCATTGAAGCTTCGGTTGTTGCAATCGGCCAAAATCGCCTGAAGAACCGCATGCGGGATGGCCGCATCGGTGAAAATAAAACCAAGCATGGTCGCCATGTTTGGTTCAATCATCCCCGATCCCTTGGCAAAGCCGGAAATCGAAACCGTGGTGCCGTTGATTTTCGCGGTTGCCGAGGCGCCCTTTGGGAAGGTATCGGTCGTCATGATGGCCTTGGCAGCATCAAGCCAACTGGCATCATTGGTAAGCAAGTCGCCCATGGCATCGGTGATGCGGTTGGCCGTGGTTGGTTCGCCAATTACACCGGTTGACGCGGTAAAGATTTCCGCTTTGTCACAACCCAGCGCCTTTGAGGCGGTTTCGACCTTGTCTGCGACAAATTTCTCGCCAGCCTTGCCGGTAAAGGCAACAGAATTGCCCGCGTTGACAAAAAATGCCCGTGCGGTGCCACCCTTAAGGGCTTCGCGGCCCCAACGTACTGCTGCTGATGCGGTGGTCGATGTGGTGAACACTGCGGCAACCTGCGTGCCCGGATCAAGTTCGGCCAGAAACACATCCGGTCGGCCTTTGTAACGAATACCAAGCGTTGCGGTGTGCAGTTTGACACCGGCAATGGCCGGCAGTTCGGGAAAGGCCGCAGGGGCAAGCGGAGAAACTGAAGTCGCACCCATTTGTATCGTTTCCTTCAAATGGCGTTGGTCAAAGAGACATCTGTCCATCCTGCCGCAATGGTGGCGAAAAGCAAGTTACAGAACAGGACATTATCTTGAAAAAAAACGGGGCGAAGCAATGTGCCTCGCCCCGTTTGGAACCTGTTTGCATCAGAAACCTGATGGGCAAAGCCCGTATCAGTTATTCTTTGGTTTCTTCTGCCGGTGCATCGCCTTCGGCGGGCATTGGGGCATTGTTGACGATGTCTGCATCTGCGCGCAGGCTTTCAACAAGATCGTCAATTGCCTTGCGGGTCAGTTCACCAACCATCTGCTGACGAACTTCTTCAAGCGACGGCTGGGTGCCTTCTTTTTTCTCTTCAACCATGATCACATGCCAGCCAAACTGGGTCTGAACCGGTTCTTTGCTATAGGTGCCTGGCTCCATGGCAAAGGCTGCTTCGGCAAATGGTGCGACCATGTCGGCACTGCCAAAGAAGCCAAGATCACCGCCATTCGGTCCGGATGGGCCGGTCGATTTTTCCTTGGCGAGTTCGGCGAAGTCCGCACCGTCATCAAGTTCGGTGATGATGGCTTTGGCGTCTTCTTCGTTCTCAAGCAGGATGTGACGGGCGTGAACCTGCGGTTCTGGCTCGTTGGTTTTCAGGAATTCTTCGTATTGTTCTTTGATAGCGTCTTCGCTTGCCGACTTTGCGATTTCACGATCAAGGAACGTTTCGGCGATGACACGGCGTTCAAGTGCATCAACGCGTGCTTTGACTTCTTCGTCGTCGGCAAGACCGGCATCACGGCCTGCGATCATCAGCAAACGCTGATTGATTTCGCGATCAACGAGTGTCGGTTTGAGCATTTCAAACGGAAGCTGTTGATACTGTTGCGGCAGACCCGCCTGGGTCGCGCGAACTTCAGATTCCAGGATTTCCTCACCATTGACAGTCGCAAGGACCGGATCTTCGGCCGGTGCAGCGTCCTGTGCCATGACAGGGGAAGCAAAAATAACAGATGCCAGTGACGCGGCAAAAAGGGTTCTGCGCAGCATAGTTTCTCCAGACTTTGATTTCAAAGGGGGGATAACCCCATCGCCTCTCCCCACGGGTAAATCACATAAGGCTTTATTGCACAAGGCTTCCCCGTGGCGACTGCGGTTTTTCGCAAAGCATTCTGTCCAAAATATGAAACGCTTATCTTTGCGTTTCATTATGTGGGGTAGAGGGTAGCTATAGAAAGGCCAAGCTTAGCCAGTCGCCGCCAAATCAGATAGCCATTTTGGGCGATGAACGCAGTATCGTGCGGCAGTTGTATGAAATTTCAAGCAGGCTAAGCCGAGCCGCCTGATGTCACGGTTGGGGGAGGTGACCAAGTGGGGGATCAGGCTTTTACGTCAAAAAGAACTTCGCCAACGGTGGCAATGCTGCCGTCATCGCGGGTGAAGTGCGACGTTGCGACCAGATCGCCTCCGATAAGGCGTTGATCAATTGGCGTGATCATGGACAGTGAAATTGATGTGATGCCTTCGTCCATCAGGGTTGCCTGTTCACCATTGGCGCGCAGCAAAATTAACGCACTGAAAACGACGTCATTGGCATCGATCTTTCCGTCCTGATTGTCATCAAATTTGGCCAGTTCGGCAAAGCCGTCTGCGGCCCCGTTTTGATCACCAAACAATTCTGTGCCGTTATTGATTTTGCCGTCTTTATTGCGATCAAGGGCAAGAAGTGCGTCATTGCCGCGGATCCATGCGGTTTGATCGATTGTGCCATCGCCATCAATGTCAAACTGTTGACCGTCCTGCAGACTGGTGATGTCGATGCCATTGCCGTCAAGGTCAAGGATAAGCGGGTCTTGCTGAAAGGCCTGTGCGATGTCGATACGGATGAGATCAATCTGTGCACGGAATTTGGAAATAGAAATATTGGCTGTGCTGCCAATGCTTGAAAACCGGCTTTCAATTTGTGTGAGATCAATCTCAATTCTTTGCGACATGACACGAAACGCACTGACATCAATCTGGGGAGTACTGCCCGAAACATTTAGGGCAAGTTCCTTGGCCGTGATGGTGGCCCCCGACCCATTCGCGCCCGAAAGAGCAACATCTTCGAGCGACCCACCGGTCATGGCATTGGCAATTTCGCGGGCCTTTTCGGGTGGGATGCCCATCATGGCAAGGACGATAAATGCATCACGGTTCAGGCGTGTTTGTGCCTCGCTCAAGGCCGGTTTTAAGGCGTTAAACGCATCAAGTGGGTTTGTCTCGACCTGAAACACGGGCTGTCGGAACGTGGAAATGGCTTCTTCGAGGCGCTTGCTGGCCTCGATGCTCAAATCAATTTGATCGGCAATTGCGCGTTCACGCGCCCGATCATTCCTGCTGCCGCCATTTGCCGAGTTCGACATATCTGGATTTGACATATCTGGCGCGTTTGCACCAACAGCACTTTGTGCCGCGGCATTCAGTGTCGCCGTTTGCGATGTCGACGGAGTGTTCAAAGACGGAGTGTTAAAAGTGGTGTGGTCGAACATTCAGCACCTCCTTCCTGAAGGGCTGGGGATGCCGACATATGCGGCATCCCGAACGATTGATTAAGTCAGAACTTCCTGTTCGTTAGGCCTGAACGTCTTGTTGTTGGGTTGGATCAAGTACGGGAACGGTTTCACCGGTCGGGAACGAGAAGGTCGCACCATTATCGTCCTGACCAAAACGGCCCATCGGCATCAACATATCAACCGTCAGGTTAAGCTGCGGTTTGCCCGTACCATCGTCTGGTGCGGACTGGTTAATGCCACGGACAATCAGGGTTGCCTGTTCCATGAACTGTTCGGTGATCTGCGCGTTGAGTGCGGCCATGCGTTCGGCTGCCAGTGCCTGGCCAGACGCCGCTTCGCCGGAAGTCCCATCGGCGTTTTCACCGTCTTGACCATTGCCATCCGTGCCAACCGTAGCGTTCACCAGCTCGCGGATAAAGTCAGCAACGCCGTTATCTGACATGTCAAACAGAAGTCCGCCATTTTCGGCATTGGCTGGATTGCCAAGGACATCGACCAGCGAACCACCGCCAAGACCATCCATCACCGCACCAAGGGCGCCAAGGGCTGCCCCCATGCTATTGCCAATCGCAATGGCTTCTGTGCGGACGACTTCAATCTTGGAGGCCTGATAGTTAAACGAAAACTCGCCGGTTTCGTTATTGATGCTGATATCAAGCGACTGCACCGCCATCATCGCAGACTCGGACGTACCGACGGCCGAACCATTGGCACCGGCGTATGAAATTGCCGTGCGGCTATGACTTGCGATGGCCTGATCAAAGGAAAATTCAAATTGGTCTTCGCCTTTTGCCGCGTCGCGAATGCCGTTAAACATGGCATCGGTGGCTGCAATGGCGTCGTCTTCGGTCATACCCGAAAGCTGAAACATTTCTTCGACGCTGCCGCGGACAAGCTCAAGCGATACGTCGAGTGCGCGTTCAAACAGCTCGTCGGTGGTCAGCGGCTTGGTTGAAAGCCCCTTGCCACTGGCCGGGGACAGCTGTGCCGAATTGTTATGCGCGGCCAGTGCATCATCAGAAAGAGCAACCGGATCGACCCGCTGTCGCGCGTTGGTATTGGTCTGCGCTGCATCCTGCTGGGTTTCGGTGCCGGGTTTTGTAAACTGCTGACGCGCATCCTGCAGGGCAGATTGCCCTTGTCGAAATGGATTAAGCGCGGAAAAATCGACCATTTCCTCCTCCTGAGGATTTCTTGACGGTCAGGTGCAGGTGACAAGTCCGAAAAGACAGGGCGTACTGAACCGGCGCGTCGAAAATGAGCTACTTGCTCATGTAGATTGAAATTGAACTGAAATTATACGTTGTTTTTTTTAGATTCTCAAGCAGCAAGCCGTCAGACGTTGTTTTGCAACAGATTGCAGGGGTTCCAAAGGCAAAAGTCAGGCCTGATTTTTGGGTGTAAGGGCGAAATTTTCGCCCAGAACTGGCTAAAACCAGCCATAACATTAGCGATATTGGTTCGTTCCGTTGACAGATGGCGGGCAGGGTTCTATCTGTGATCGAGCCCCGGCCTGTGGTCGCTGCTCTATATCTGTTTATTCATTTGTTCAGGAACGTATTAATGCTCGGCTCCATCGCCCGGAAAATTTTCGGTTCTGCTAACGATCGTGAAGTCAAAGTCCTGCATGCCACGGTCGAGCAAATCAATGCCCTGGAACCCGAAGTCGAGAAACTCTCAGACGATGAACTGCGCGCCCGAACCGACTGGCTGCGCGAACGTCTGAAGAATGGCGAGACTCTCAAGGACATTTTGCCCGACAGCTTTGCGACGGTTCGCGAAGCTGCCAAACGTGTGCGCGGTGAACGTCACTATGATGTTCAGCTGCTTGGCGGCATGGTTTTGACATCCGGTAAAATCGCCGAGATGAAAACTGGTGAGGGTAAAACGCTCGTTTCGACTTTGCCGGTTTATCTGAATGCCATCGAAGGCAAGGGCGTTCATGTTGTCACGGTGAACGACTATCTGGCCCGTCGCGATGCGGAATGGATGGGCGAAGTTTATGGCTTCCTTGGTTTGACGGTCGGCGTGGTCATGCATGGCATGACCGATGATATGCGCCGTTCGGCATATGCCTGTGACATTACCTATGCGACCAACAACGAGCTTGGTTTCGATTATCTGCGCGATAATATGAAATTCCGCCTCGAAGACATGGTGCAACGTCCGTTCAATTTTGCGATCGTCGATGAAGTCGACAGCATCCTGATTGACGAAGCCCGCACCCCGTTGATTATTTCCGGTCCCGCCGAGGACAGCTCGGAACTGTATCGCGCCATTGACGCGCTGATCCCGAAACTGACCGAAGAAGATTATGAGAAAGACGAAAAAGCCCGCGCTGTTACCCTGACAGAAGACGGCACGGAAAATGCCGAACGTCTTCTGGGTGAAATGGAAATCCTGACCGAGGGCACGCTGTATGACGTTGCCAACGTTCACCTTGTCCATCACGTCAATCAGGCCCTGCGGGCGCATAAGCTGTTCCAGAAAGACACCGATTACATCGTCAAGGACGACAAGGTTGTCATCATTGACGAATTTACCGGTCGTATGATGGAAGGCCGCCGGTATTCCGATGGCTTGCATCAGGCACTTGAGGCCAAGGAACAGGTCAAGATTCAGAACGAAAACCAGACCTTGGCGTCGATCACGTTCCAGAACTATTTCCGTCTGTATCCGACCCTTGCGGGCATGACCGGTACGGCCATTACCGAGGCCGAGGAGTTCGAGGAAATCTACGAACTTAAGGTCGTGGAAATCCCGACCCATCGCCCGATTGCGCGTAAAGACGCCGATGACGAGATTTATCGCACCGCAAATGAAAAGTGGATCGCGATTTCCGAACTTCTGGCCGACTGCCATCAACGTGGCCAACCGGCCCTTGTTGGTACGGTGTCGATTGAGAAGTCCGAAATTCTGGGCGCGCTTCTTAAGGAAAAGAAAATTCCGCACGAAGTTCTCAATGCCAAGCAGCATGAACGCGAAGCCCTTATTGTTGCCCAGGCAGGTGCGCCGGGTGCCATTACGATTGCAACCAACATGGCCGGTCGTGGGACCGACATTAAGCTTGGTGGTAACGTTGAGATGCGCGTCGAGCATGAATTGGCCGATGTCACTGACGAAGCCAAACGGGCTGCTGCGATTGAAAAAATCAAAGCCGAAGTCAAGGCCGATCAGCAAAAAGTTCTTGATGCTGGTGGCTTGTTCGTCATTGGGACTGAACGCCATGAATCGCGTCGTGTGGATAACCAGTTGCGTGGTCGTTCAGGCCGTCAGGGTGATCCGGGCGGGTCGAAATTCTTCCTGTCGCTTGAAGATGACCTGATGCGCATTTTCGGGTCTGAACGTATGGACGGCATGCTTCAGAAACTTGGTCTGCAGGAAGGTGAGGCGATCTATCACCCATGGATCAACAAAGCGCTCGAAAAGGCCCAGCAGAAAGTCGAAGGCCGTAACTTTGACATTCGTAAAAACGTGCTGAAATTCGATGATGTCATGAATGACCAGCGTAAGGTCGTTTACGAACAGCGCCGTGATTTGATGCAGGCCAAACATGTCGCCGAAGACGTTGCCGATATGCGCGCAGAAGTCATCGAAGACATGGTCGAAAAATTCTGTCCGGTAAAAGTCTATCCCGAGCAATGGGAAGTTGCCAGCCTGCACGAAGAAGTCACGCGTCTTCTGGGCCTCAATCTGCCGATTTCTGATTGGGTTAAGGAAGAAGGCATCGATCCTGAAGTCATGCGCGAACGGATTAGTAAGGCTGCGGACGATAAAATGGCGGCAAAGGTTGCCAATTATGGTGCCGATATCATGCGTCAGGTCGAAAAAAGTCTGATACTTCAGCTTCTGGATCAGACTTGGAAAGATCATCTTCTGGCGCTTGATCATCTGCGTCAGGGCATTGGTCTGCGCGCCTATGGTCAGCGTGATCCTCTTAATGAGTTCAAGCGCGAAGCGTTTAACATGTTCGAAGGCATGCTGGTAACCTTGCGTGAACGTGTGACACAGATGCTGTCGCATGTTGAATTGCAAAGCACGCCGCGTGAAGAAGACCTTGAACCGCGCAGCACACAGCAAGAAATGCACGAAAATCTTACCGATCATACCGAAGGCGGTGATGACGGTGCCACGGTGCAGTCACGTCAGGCTGCCGGAAATGTTGACCCCAACAATCCAGCGACGTGGGGCCGTGTTGCCCGTAATCAGCTCTGCCCATGTGGTTCGGGCAAAAAATACAAACATTGCCACGGTCAGCTCGGCTGATTGGATTGGCTGTGAAAAAGGAAACGCGCTTCTGAAAGGAAGCGCGTTTTTTGTTGGCGGACAGCATGATGGTTTCAATCAGGATGCTTTGTCTTGTTCAACGAAAGTTTTGTCCGAAGCCGTTGGTAAATGGACGCGCAGGAACGATGTGACCGGTTCAAGCACATCGTCATTGGTTGTCAGATAGAACCCCAGTGCGATCAATGTTCCGGCATGACCGGCCTCGGGGATTTCAACCAGTTTGGTGTCCGGGGCCAATTTGGCCAAATTGCGCGAATTGCGCGGATAAACCGTATGATCGCGGGTTCCTGTGATCAGTAGCAGTGGCGGCATGTGTGTCAGGTCCATCTCGACCGGCTGACTTTTAACTGCTGGCGTGTCGCCAAAGGCATTCTGGGTTGCTTTGACGTCATAGGGATAAAAATCATACGGACCAGACAGGCCGATGATCCCGGCAATGTCACTGGCATTCATCTCAACCGCGCGCAGATAATCGGGATCGGCGACGAGTTGGACAGCGTTGTATGCACCGGCCGAGTGACCCGCAACGATCATCGGGCCAGCAGTGATCTTGCTGGGGTTCTGTTCGCCAAAATCTTTCATGAAAGCCACAACCCGTGCGCAATCTTCGATGAATTGCGGAAAATGCACGTCGGGTACGAGTCGGTAGTCGGGAATGGCAACAGCATAGCCCATCTCGGTGAAACGTTTGGCGACAAAGGCGTATTGCGCCTTGTTTCCGGCATCCCACGACCCACCATAAAACCAGACAATCAGTGGTGCGGGCGCGCTGACATCATCTGGCAGATACAGATCAAGCTTATGGCGCGGTGCATCACCATAGGTCAGATCGGTGAAGGTCGGTTGATAATTACCTGCCTGAAGCTGATTAAAGGCGGAAAGTTTGTCGCAACCTGCTAGGAACAGGGCGGCAATCAGGGCATTCGCGGTTAGTTTGAGTATGCGCATTGTCACCATAAAGCAGATGCTGTTGACTGAAATGTAATACCCTATACGTAGATACTGCTCATAGGGATTGCTTTCATTTTCAAGGGAATAGGCTGTGCAGGACGCGCAAGGCTTGATTAAGACATCACGGGTGATATCGGCAGCGTTTTCTATGCTGTTTGCAGTTGTGTCGTCATCGGTCGCATTCGCCAATGAAAGTGCCGATGAAAGTACAAATGATGCGGCCTATGAGGCAGCCATTGCCAATATGGACAAACAACCCGATGTCGCCGAACGTATGGTCAACAAGCGCGATGATGCCGTCGGGCTGCTGGACCGGATGTTGTTTCTATATGCCTTTAAGGACGATAGCCCGGCGCGAACCAGCGATATTCAGGCATTGCAAATCAAAATTGATCAGGCTGTTGCGCCCTTAACCGATGAATACCTGCGCGCGGTGGTCGGGCCAACCGTGATCTTCGATGGCACGGCACTGAGTTTGGAGCCAACCATCGTCTTGGCGTCGAGTACGGGTTTTGCCAATACGCATTCTGCCTTTTACGCCATACCTTGCGCGGTTCTACAGAAAAAACCGGAATTGCTGGATGTGACGGCCCCGATGTTTGGCGGCAATCGTGACAATTTCATGCCGCGATCAGGCTGCGTTTGGGGGCGAGGTGAAGTTGCCGATTATCCGATCGACGCCTTAAGCAGCTATATGTATGTCGCCGACGGTGCGACGGGCGATATGTTTGGCCCCAACCAGGGAAGCATTCGCTTCGCGCAGGCCGCTGCTCAGCAATGGGGTATGCAAATCGCCATGCTTGATCCGGATGCTCTATTACCGGCCCCTCCCGGATCCCGTAAACCATTTGAAGTCTGGTCTTATCTTTCGTGGGCGAACCGCGATGTTTTCAACGCCATTACCCGCGAGCTTTCCACGACCCGTAAAGCACTGATTTCCTATTGGCAGTCAAACGGGAAAGATCGTGAAACGGCAACGGAAATTGCGCGAAACACATTGTTTAGCGTTGTCTATGGTGCTGATTGCGATACGGCGGTTCCACTAAATTCCTTGCGGGTGATGTTGGTCGATGATCGCCCGCTTACCGACATTGAAAATATTGCCCAACAGAACACAGGGCAGGACGGTGATCTGTTTGAAAACTGTGCGGCCTATGCCGGGATTGATCCGTTGCTTCATATCGCGGTCGCCCGCCCGGAAAGCCTCGATGTGTTACGTGCAAACGGGTATTTCGACGATGTTGAAGCCCGTAACGGATTTGGCAAAACCGCATTGATGGCAGCCGCACAGCGCGGCAGTTTGACGGCGGTTAAATGGTTGCTAGATCATGGTGCCGATGTTGCCGCGCGTACCGACCCCGGCGATGAATGGCTTTATCCCCGGCATGGTCAACGTACCGCCCTTCATTACGCCGCCGCATCCGGGGCGATTGAGATTGTGAAAGTTCTGATCAAGGCCGGGGCCGAACGTAGTGCGACCGATGATTTAGGGTTTTCGGGGCGTGATTACCTTCTGGGGCGCGACGATTTACCGGGAAATGCAACAATTTCAGCCGCAGATCAGGCCGCCCTTTTGCAAATCCTTGATCCTGACGGTAATTAAGATCATGCGCCCCTTGGCGAAAGCGGACTTGCGCGATAAAACAATGCCATGACGATACAACAACCAGATAAAGGCTGCATGTCGGTTGACCTGCGCCAGGGGAAAGCCCCCGAAAAAACAGTGTTTGTTAGTGCGGTGGCATTGGTGGACGCGGACCACCGCGTTTTGATCGCCCAGCGCCCCGAAGGCAAATCCATGGCCGGCCTTTGGGAATTTCCCGGTGGTAAGGTCGAAGCGGGCGAAACGCCGGAAATGGCACTTGTGCGTGAGCTTAAAGAAGAGCTTGGCATCGACATCACCGAAAGCTGCCTTGCCCCCTTTACATTCGCGTCCTTCACCTATGATGATTTTCATCTGATGATGCCGCTTTATCTGTGTCGGGTGTGGAAAGGCGACATCACACCGATGGAAAATCAGCAGGTCAAATGGGTGCGCCCGGTGCGTTTGGGGGATTACCCGATGCCGCCTGCCGATGTACCGCTTGTGGCGATGTTACGCGATTTTCTCTGAGCCGTTTGCGGCTTGAATACGTATCGCTTGATACGAACAAATATGAATGAAGTTGTGGGGATATCATGTCTGATCCGGTGCGCGCCTGTTTGATCATTATCGGCAATGAAATCCTGTCGGGTCGAACCCATGACAAGAACCTGCCCTATCTCGCCGAAGAACTTAACACCCTTGGTGTGCGCCTGGCAGAAACGCGGGTCATCCCCGATATCGAACAAACCATCATCAATACCGTCAATGAATGCCGCGCCGCGTTTGATTACGTCTTTACCACCGGTGGCATTGGCCCGACCCATGACGACATCACATCCGAATGCGTCGCCAAGGCATTTGGGGTTCCTATTGAACTCAATGCCGATGCGCACGCACTGTTGAAAAGTCACTACGACAACCCCGAAGATTTGAACGCGGCCCGTTTGCGCATGGCGTATGTGCCCGTCGGGGCGGAACTGATTGATAATCCGATTTCCAAGGCGCCCGGTTTTCGCATGGAAAACGTCTATGTCATGGCGGGCGTGCCCATGATCATGCAGGCAATGTTCCAGGGCATTAAGCACCAGCTGGTCGGCGGACGCCCGATGGTGTCGCGCTCGGTTGGTGGCTATATCCCCGAAGGCACCATTGCCAAGGTTCTGGGTGAAATTCAGGGTGATTTTCCCAACACCGATATCGGTTCCTATCCGTTCCTGCGCGAAGGCAAGCTTGGGACAACCTTGGTTGTGCGCGGTGAAAATGCCGACGAGGTCAATCAGGCTTCTGAACGGATCCGAACCACGATCACCGATCAGGGACGTGATGTCATCGAAGATACCGGCGAAGTGTCGGCCTGATTGTTTTTCATCAAGGCTCCAAGGGATCAGAACGGATAAGCTTGGTTTGATTTCCGCTTAGGGGTTCGTGCCAATGACGTCCTCAGACGACAGAAACTCTCCGCAAGATGACCCACGCAACAGCAAAGCTGCGCGTGAAGGCCGGTTGATTATTAAATTTCTGATCGAACATACCGCCTATGGTGGATTTGGTGCGCTGGTGTTTGGCTGTCTGGTGCTGTTTTTCGATGTCGGCGGGATTTACAGTCTGGCGATGGCATCACGCGACGCACCGATCTTCATCTTTCTGCTGTTCTTTGGCCTGTTCATCACCTTTGGCGGGATCAGCATGGGCATGGGGGTTATGGGGCTGGGGAGCTTTTCCGATGATGATCGATACCGCGATGAACGTACCCGCCAACGCGATGATGACTAAGTCCTGCAACGCGACATCATCCGGACATGAAAAAGGCGCCCGATGATGGCGCCTTTGTTCTTGGATCATGGGTATTGACTATGGACGATCGGCGCCGGTTTTTGACCGAATAACACGCGCGACGATCATGCCGATGATCCAGCCTGCCAGCGGCACGACAAAGATATAATCAAACATTGGATGTGTGGTGTCGCCGCCGGTTATCGCAAGGATGAAACCAACCCAGCCTGCCGTAAGCAAATAGCCCATAATCTTGAAATAGATTGCATTGGACAGCGTTTTCTTTTCGGGCTGCTCGGGGTTTTGTGGTTGGCCTTTGTCGGCAGACATCCTGATATTCCTTGTGCGTGGTTATTGTGTTTTATACGGCTGTGCGTGGGTACGCACGTTGGCTTTATCGTTCGAGGGTGAGGGCGCTGGGATCAATGCGGTCCTGCCAACCTTCGCGGACCAGTTCAGGGACAACATGGTCTTCTTCCGGATAGCCGATGCAAAGATAAGCAATCAGGCGCCAGTGTTCGGGCACTTCAAGCGTCTCCTGAACGGTTTTGGGTTCAAGGATGGACACCCAGCCAACGCCGATCCCTTTGACTCGTGCTGCCAGCCACAAGAGCTGTACGGCGGCCACAGCCGAATAATCAAGCATCTCGGGCATGGTTTTGCGGCCCAACCCCATGCCGGCCTCGGTTTGTTCATCGGCAAAAACCGCAAGCTGCACCGGTGCCTGATCCATGCCCTGTAGTTTAAGGGATGCATAAAGCTTGGCGCGTTCACCGTGATACTCGTTAAGCGCTTCCTGATTGGCGCGCTCAAAACTGTCGCGGATGGCTTTGCGACGCGTTGTGTCATTGACCTTTACAAAGCGCCACGGCTGACAATTGCCAACAGACGGGGCAAGGCAGGCTTCCTTGATCAATCCGTCAATATCGTCTTTTGGGATCGGGTCGGTCCGGAACCGCCGCACGTCCCGCCGCCACAGCAAAAGATCGATAAACTGCCTTTGAAATTCTGGATCAAAGACCGGCGGCGTCAGGGCATCTGTGCCCGTGTCGTCAGGGGTTTTGATATCGGGCGTGGTCATGCGCAAACCTGCTGGAATTGGCGTTTGTGTACTTAGGTGTGCACCCTACCTGTCAGATTGATCCGCGCCAATAGCTAGATGCCTGTCACAGTCGCAATCAGCGATTCTCTTACTATTTCGTCAGATCAAAAGGAGCAGGATGGGAGGGTTTATCAGACCCTAGAATTTGAAATCGACGGTGACGAGGCCCGAATAATCGCTGTGCTGGATTTCATATGTGAATTTCCGACGCATTTCAAAGCTGACCTGACCGGGGAATTTGCCCCACTCGTGGGTCAATCCGCCCCCTGTTTCAAGATAGATGTTGGTACTTTCCGTGTTGATATAGGGGCTTAACGTGCCATAGCCACGGGGCAATTCTTCGGTCATGGAGAATTCAGAACGAATTCCTTCCAGCATTTCGCTATCTGTTGCCATTTCGCGGAAGCCCTGAATGCTCATGCCAAAGTTCATCGGGTCATAGGCATATTCGCTGCCAGCAAAATATCGGGTTGATCCACTGCGACCATAGTCCTGATTCATCATCGCAATGGTTTCTTCCTGCCCGGCAAAGGGAATAATCCGATGGTTTCCCATCGAAATGCGATAGCGGGCTTCGGCGACTGCATCAAATAGCTGGGTGTAGGCGGTGTTTTCCGGGATCATGCTGCCGTCGGTCGCGCGCGCAGATTTGACATTTTCGCGTGCGGTGATCATGTCGCCGTCAAGCTGAACTGTAAGTGGCAGGCTGCCAAATTCATATTCCGAGCCAAACCCGATGGAGTTTGAAATTGTGTTGCTTTCAAGTGCTTCGGCATAACGAAGAGTGTCGGGCCCTGTGCCAATAGCAGACTGGCTGATGGTGCTTTCGCCAAAGCTGACACTGCCGCGCAGATTAAGCCAATCGGTCATGCGCGCCACGAAATAGGGTGAAACTGCCAGATTGCTTTCGCGATATTCCAACTGCCGTGCACCAGACTCGCCAGCCGTACTGCCCCAGCCAACGCCAAGACCCAGCACCAATCCATCAGCAACCAGATAGTCGACCCCGCTGTCAATTGAAACGGTGTCGCCGCTTAATCCAGGGTCATATCCTGTGCCTGCGATCCGGTTTTCAATATCGGCCTGATTGCCGACAACCCATATGCTCAGCGGCACACTTGCGGAGCGTGATTGTGTTGGGAAGGTACCGGCAGCACTGTCAAAATCAATTTTTTGGGCCAGCGACCGTAAAGCCGCCCGGCCTCCGAATGCTTCTAGAGTAGTCTCATCTCCTGTACCAAGTTCAAGTGCCGTTGCCGGTTGGGCCTCGGCCGGGATCGAATCGTCGAGCATCAAGGGCCCAAGCGTGCTGTCATAAAGGTCCTCGTCCATTTTATCGTAAAGCCGGTTCATATGACGTCGCCGGTTATTGGCCCGGTTCAAGGTTTCACTGCGTAAAATGGGGGTGTCGGGTCGCGCGCTACTGTTTCCGGCCAAAGCCAGAGGAACAAATTCAGCTATGCCACTACGGTGCAAATACAAGGCCGTTGAAGCCAGGCACACCGAAGCAATCAGGACAGTTGGCAAGGGCCTGTGCATATGTGTCAGCGCGTTGTAATTACCGGTACGCTGCATGCTGGCGATGAAATGTGCACCTAATATGGAGAAAGGCAGGCAATCATGCCGCATTGACATCAGGCGCAGTAATGCAAAAGGATCAAATTCACCAACCACCACCAAATGCAGCAATAGGATGTTGCACCAACGTCAAAGCCGCGCTAGAACCCTGATCTGCCGGTTCCAAAGCCGGATGTCGCGCGTTGCGGGCGTGGCGAAATTGGTAAACGCAGCGGACTTAAAATCCGCCGGTCCTAAAGACTTTGCCGGTTCAAGTCCGGCCGCCCGCACCATCATCCCAAATTACGAATAAACAAATTTCTGGGTTCCTCGGCCATGGGCGATGTGGCCGATGCGGCACTGCCATGAAATAACCCGTTTTAACCCATAGATTGAATTGTGAGTCCGATACCGACCGTCGGTATTGGGGCTTCAACCTTGGTTGAAACAGGAGGCTAAGATGATTCATCTGGTTGCTTTTGGCATTATTGCCGCGACGGCATTGTTCGCATCCTGACCTGATTGTTGGCGTCTCGTATGCTCAACACATCAAAGCTTTTGCTGCACAGTCAATCAATGTGCATTGGAATTGATTTGTTGAATGATCGGTTTCGGACGGCTTTTGGTGATGTGCTGGCGCAGGTGACGCATGTCTATTTGCGTTGTGGGTGATATCGCAAAATAGAAGGTCTGCGTCGTAACCGGCTCAGAACTGACGTGTATCATTTCGGCAAGTTCCGGGTAGGTGTGAAGCAGGCTGTCTAAGACAGCCTTCTCCATTAACCCGCCGTCCGCACGGTTGCTTGCGACCATGCGCAGGATCGTCAAATCATCGACAACCTCAATGGTGTCGACGTCTTGGCGGCGGCTTTCAAACGCATCCCCATACCAGTATCCCGCGCCAAGTGCGATGCGATGGTGCCAAACCTGCGATGCTTCCAATGGAGCGTCGTGACGTGACAGCAGAACTGTGTCGCTGATCAGGATGGGAAACTCGTATTCCAGGCCGTATGTCTTTGCCTGCCCGTCTTCGGCGTAAAATATGACGTCGACATTGCCACTGCGTGCGGCCTCTATGGCGCGTTTTCATCGAAAGACGTCGATGCGAACCGAATAGCCAAAGCCCTGCAATAGGTCCTCGACATACTCAATAAGAATACCGCCGGGCTTTATCCCCATCAATGACATAGGGCGGCCACGGGCTGCAGGCCGCAATGATGTCTACGCCATCCGCAAATGCGCTAACAGGGGCCATCGGTAAGGCAAATAGCAGAAACCGTAATCGGTGAAGAAGGCGGATCATCTGCTGGTCCATGAAAATGCGCGGTGGTTTGTGATGAGATGTGCAGTTTGGTTTACCGGATTTAAATCGGTTGGGCATATGAACAAGGGAAAGCTGCAGGTGGCGCAATGATGGAAGTGACCCAGTGAACATGATCGATAAAGAAGACGAAGGACCACGCAAGAAAGAGCGGATCGGCAAATATGTCGTTCCCGAGGAGCGTGCGGCCAATATCGTCAAACAGCTCGATGAGTTCTTGCGTAAAGGACCTAGCAAGGGACTTAAATATTCCCGTTGGCAGCAACTGGCTTGGTATGAAGTTGTCGATGAAATCAAGCGCGCCGAAGCGGCCCAGAAAAATCAGGACACTCTGACCAAATCGGCATTCCTTAGTCTGGCGATTGGTTTTGGCACGGTTGGCTTTTGGGGACTTGTTTTATTGGCGGGAAACGGTCTGGGTGGTATTGCCGCAGGCGTGATTGTTATCGCCGGGCTTGTGATCTGGCGGGCCATGGCCAAGGCAAACTGGTTTAAATGAACCTGTTGGGTGGGAAACACGATGAATAAGGACGCTGCTGAAACACTCGCCATTCAGGCCGTGGCGCATATCGCTGGTGATGAAGAACTGTTGCAGGGGCTTTTGGCGCAAACCGGCATGGGGCTTGATGACCTGCGTAAGGGCATTGCGACAAACGAAGTGCAGCTTGGCGTGCTTGACTTTTTACTATCGCACGAGCCATTTCTGATGCGCTTTGTTGATTTGTCTGATTATGCCCCCGAAGACCCGGCCCGTGCGCAACTGGTCCTGTCTGGTGGGCCGATCTGGCAGGACTGATCGGCCTTGAGGCCGGTGTCAGGCAATGATGGATGGATGTGGCGTGATATCGGGGCGCGGATCGGTTCGCAGTAACCCGTAAATAACCGAGTCACGTATGCCAATATGGGTTTCCCATTCGCCGCGAAGTTGCCCTTCGCGCGTAAATCCCAGCTTCTCAAACGTTTTTAGGGACGCGTGATCGTCCGGGTCAATATCGGCATACACACGCCGTGCAGTTGTCGTCGCAAACAAGAACCCAATCGCATAAGACAATCCGCGTGCGGCAAAGTTTTGTCCGCGTGCCGCCGGTGCAACCATGCAGGCCGCTTCCCATACATTTGGATCACGGCCGATATTATAAAGCGATATCCGCCCAACAGCCGGACCATCTTCGGTCGGTGCGATGGTCCATGATGTTGCCTCAAAACCGTCGGTCCAGGATTTCAGTTTGGCAATAGTCGTTTTGACATCTGGAAAGGCCGGGTCAGGCAGCCACGTGCAGCAATCTGGGTTTCCAAAAATCGCATGTAGTGCCGGACCATCGGCAATCGGATTAAGCGGACGCATATACATTGGTAAGGGCTTTGTCGTGGTTAGCTCAGAAAGCCAAGGCTGATCGGGGCTTGGTCATACACGTAAACCCAGACAAGCAAACCGCCGCCCAGAAGAATTCGATAAATGGCAAACGGCGTGAAAGTCGACCGTTTCAACCAGTTCATCAGAACTGCAATGGCAATCAGGGCAGTGATGAACGATAGGCCAGCCGCCAAAAACACGTCTCGGGTCAGGGCCATGTCGCCTGATTGCTGCACATCGATACCTGCCAGAAGGCCAGCGCCCAGAATTACCGGGATCGACAACAGCATGGAAAACTGCGCTGCGTCAGATCGTTCATAGCCCATGAAGCGCGCCGCTGTCATGGTGATGCCCGAACGGCTTGTTCCCGGAACAAGGGCAAGAACCTGCGCCATACCGATAAACAAGGCACCGCCCCAGCGCATGTGCTCAAGACGGTTGATGGTCATGCCGATCTTATCGGCAATCCACAGCACAATCCCAAAGCCAAGTGTCGTCCAGGCAATGACTGCCACAGAACGCATCTGTTCCTCGATGCCTGAAACCTTGAAATAGAAGCCAATCGCGACAACCGGGATGGTGGCGAGGATGATGTGCAGTGCGAGTCGCGCGCCAGGATTGATCCGACCCGACAAAAGAACAAAGAATCCGCCGATCATGGCGAAAACATCACGCCAGAAATAGATCAACACAGCGGCAAGTGTGCCGACATGAACCGATACATCTACCAATAAACCCTGATCTGCTGCACCCGTCAGGGCAGGGGCAAGGATCAGGTGTCCCGAAGAACTGATGGGCAGGAATTCCGTGATCCCCTGGACGACTGCCAGAAGAATTATATGTTGTAACGTCACTCCGGCCTCTATGGCTGTTCTCGGCAAAAACTGATCGCTTATAGCAGTTTAGCCCGATTTGACGAAATGCATTAATAGTACCATTTTGGTACTAATGAAACTTTATTACAGGGGGATTCTCAGGGGCTCTCTGGGTATTTAGAATCGTCGCAGTATGATATATGTCAGTATTGATGACCTAATGTGCATTTAATGCTGGATTCTTGGGTGTTTGCCACGTATATAAAGCGAAACCCGCAACATAAAACCCTTCCAGAGGGCCGCCATGACAGAGAAGATGCTGACATTTGTTCACTTAGAACAAAAATATCCGCACAAAAGAGATGCCTCCGCGCGTCGGACGGACTTTGATGAGATTTATGAGCCTTTCGAGGACAGCTCGGCCGCCGATCAGGCGTCGCGTTGTTCGCAGTGCGGTGTGCCGTTCTGTCAGGCGCATTGTCCGTTGTACAATAACATCCCCGACTGGCTGAGCCTGACGACCGCTGGGCGCCTTGAAGAAGCCTATGCCATTTCGGCGGCGACCAACAATATGCCGGAAGTCACGGGTCGTATTTGCCCGCAGGATCGCCTGTGCGAAGGTAATTGCGTGATCGAACAGTCAACGCATGGGGCAGTGACCATCGGGTCTGTTGAAAAATACATCACCGATACCGCCTTTGCCAACGGTTGGGTCAAACCGCCCAAACCGGCCACTGAAAACGGCATGTCTGTCGGGATCATTGGCGGGGGTCCCGGTGGGATGGCTGCGGCTGAACAGCTGCGCCTTAAAGGATATGAAGTCCATATCTATGACCGTTATGACCGCATTGGTGGTCTTCTGGTTTATGGTATTCCGGGCTTCAAGCTTGAAAAAGATGTTGTTGAGCGCCGTGTGAAACTGCTCGAAGAAGGTGGTGTTGTCATGCACACCGAATTCGAAGTAGGTCGTGACGCATCGCTTGAAGACCTCCGCCGCAAACATGACAGCGTTTTGATCGCAACCGGTGTTTACAAGGCCCGTGATCTGAAATTGCCGGGCGTTGGTTTGTCCAACATCTATCCGGCACTGGAATATCTGACCACATCGAACCGTCATGGACTTGGGGACAGTGTCCCGGCCTATGAAGACGGAACGCTGAACGCCAAGGACAAGAATGTTGTCGTGATTGGCGGCGGTGATACCGCCATGGACTGTGTCCGTACCGCGATCCGTCAGGGGGCGAAATCGGTCAAATGTCTGTATCGCCGTGACCGTGCCAATATGCCGGGCTCCCAGCGCGAAGTTGCCAATGCCGAAGAAGAAGGCGTTGAATTCGTCTGGCTGACCAACCCCGAAGCATTCGTTGGTGACGACAAGGTAACCGGTGTTCGTGCAATTAAAATGCGCCTTGGTGCCCCGGATGCTGGCGGACGTCAGAGCCCGGAAATCATCGAGGGATCAAACTACACCATGGATGCCGACATGGTGATTACCGCTCTTGGGTTTGAACCGGAAGACTTGCCGACCCTGTTTGATGCGCCGGAACTTGGCGTGTCGCGTTGGGGAACCGTCAAAATCGATTTCCGCTCGATGATGACCAATCTTGATGGGGTGTTTGCTGCTGGTGACATCGCACGCGGCGCATCGCTTGTTGTTTGGGCAATCCGTGATGGCCGTGATGCGGCAGACCGGATCGATGAATATTTGCTGGCGCGCAAAGAAGCAGCTGCTTAAGCCCGCTGCCGCATGAGGAGAGAGACGTTATGAACAAAATCGTTCAGGACAAAGTATTGCAAGGCACGGGTGCTGTTGAGATCGCCCGCTTTGAAAAGAACGCTGCCTATCTTGAGGCAAGCGGCATGTATGATCCGGCAGAAGAACACGCCAACTGTGGCGTGGGTCTTGTCGGGGCGATTGACGGCAAACCGCGTCGCGAAGTTGTCGAAGCCGGGATTGAGGCGCTCAAAGCCATCTGGCACCGTGGTGCTGTTGATGCCGACGGTAAAACCGGCGATGGCGCAGGCATCCACCTTCAGATTCCGCAGGATTTCTTTAAGGCATATCTTAAAGTTATCAATCAGGAAGCCCCGGAAAGCCTGATCGCGGTTGGTCAGGTCTTCTTGCCGCGTATCGATATGGCCGCACAGGAACGTTGCCGTGCGATTGTCGAAACCGAAATCCTCAAACAGGGCTATGGTATTCTTGGCTGGCGTCAGGTTCCGGTTGATGTTTCGGTCATCGGTGAAAAAGCCAACCAGACCCGCCCGGAGATCGAGCAGGTCCTGATTGGCGTGCGTGATGATGTTGATGAAGAACAGTTCGAAATCGATCTGTATGCCATCCGTCGTCGCATCGAAAAAGCCGTCCTGTCCGAAGCGATCAAGGACTTCTATATCTGTTCGATGTCGTGCCGTTCGGTCATCTACAAAGGCATGTTCCTGGCCGAAGACGTCGATACCTTCTATCCGGATCTGCGCGATGAGCGGTTCGTTTCGAACTTCTGTGTTTATCATCAGCGCTATTCGACCAACACCTTCCCAAGCTGGCCGTTGGCACAGCCGTTCCGCGTTCTGGCCCACAACGGCGAGATCAACACGCTGCGCGGCAACGTCAACTGGATGAAAAGCCACGAAGCGCGCATGGCCCATGACGCGTTTGCCGAAAGCATCGATGACCTCAAGCCGGTCATTCAGCCGGGGTCATCTGACTCCGCGGCTTTGGATGCGGTGTTTGAATTGATGGTGCGTGCGGGCCGTGACCTGCCGATGGTGAAAACCATGATGGTGCCGGAAGCCTGGTCGAAAAAGGCCTCCACACCTGACAGCTATAAAAACCTCTATGCCTATTGCAACGCCGTGATGGAGCCGTGGGACGGCCCGGCAGCTCTTGCTGCTTATGGCGGCAAATGGCTGATGGGCGGCACGGACCGGAACGGTTTGCGTCCGCTGCGCTACGCGGTAACGGGCAATGGTCTTCTGATTGCCGGTTCCGAAGCGGGCATGGTGCATATCGACGAAGAAAGCTGCATTGAAAAAGGCCGCCTCGGCCCGGGACAGATGATTGCGGTCAACCTTGAAGAAGGCAAACTGTTCCACGATGGTGAGCTCAAAGACCGTCTGGCAAATCGTCGCGACTGGTCGAAATGGGTCGGTCGGACCAAGGTCCTTGATGACCTGATTTCACCTGATCGCATCGAACCGGCACACATTAAAAAAGAACATCTTCTGCGGTTGCAGAAATCAATGGGCCTGACCCACGAAGACCTCGAACTGATCCTTCATCCGATGGGCGAAGACGGCAAGGAAGCCATCGGTTCGATGGGTGATGATACCCCGCTTGCGATCCTGTCGGATCGGTATCGTGGTTTGCATCATTTCTTCCGTCAGAACTTCTCGCAGGTGACCAATCCGCCGATCGATTCCCTTCGTGAAGCCCGCGTCATGAGCCTGAAAACCCGTTTGGGCAACCTTGGCAACATCCTTGATGAGGATGAAAGCCAGTGTGATCTGCTGCAGCTCGAAAGTCCGGTTCTGACCAATGCCGAATATGACGCGATGCGCGGTTATATGGGCGACACGGCGGTCGAAATTGACACCACCTTTGACATCGAAGGTGGCAAGCTTGCCTTGCGCGAAGCAATTTCACGCATTCAGCGCGAAGCCGAAGAAGCGGTGCGCGGCGGGGCATTGCACGTTATTCTGACCGACGAAGGTATTTCTGAAACCCGTGCGGCCATCCCGATGGTTCTGGCGACCGGTGGCGTTCATAGTCATCTGGTGAAAACGTCGCTTCGGACATACATCTCGCTCAATATTCGCTCGGCGGAATGCATGGATGTGCATTACTTTGCTGTTCTGATCGGTGTCGGTGCGACCACGGTCAATGCGTATCTTGCACAGGAAGGTTTGCTCGATCGCTATGCACGCGGCCTGTTCCCGAATGTCGCGGGCAGCGTCGAAGTCATGCAGCGTTTCAAGGCAGCAATTGATGCCGGTTTGCTCAAGATCATGTCGAAAATGGGCATTTCGATCATCAGTTCCTATCGCGGGGGCTATAACTTCGAAAGTATTGGTCTGTCACGGTCCTTGGTGGCGGAATTCTTCCCGGGTATGCCGTCGCGCATTTCTGGTATTGGCCTGCAAGGTATTCAGCGTCGCTGCATCGCCCAGCACAAAGAAGCCTTTAACGGCAATGTTGTGACCTTGCCGGTTGGTGGTTTGTATAAATACCGCCGTTCGGGCGAGCGCCATGTCTGGACCGGCCCGCTGATCCATACCTTGCAGTCGGCCGTTACCACCGGCAGCTACAACACGTTCCGCAAATTCTCCGAAGGTCTGCGGTCGCGTGAGCCGCTGCATCTTCGTGATTTGCTTGATTTCCGCAGTGACCGCAAGGCCGTCCATCAGGACAAGGTTGAAAGCATCACCGAAATCCGCAAGCGGTTCGTCACCCCGGGCATGTCCCATGGCGCACTATCGACCGAGGCCCACGAGGCCCTTGCGATTGCCATGAACCGGATCGGTGCAAAATCGAACTCCGGCGAAGGTGGTGAATCGCGTGAACGTTTCCGCCCCCGTGCGAACGGCGATAATGCGCGCTCCTCGATCAAACAGGTTGCCTCGGGCCGCTTTGGCGTGACGGCTGAATACCTTAATAACTGCGAAGAAATTCAGATCAAGGTCGCCCAGGGTGCAAAACCGGGCGAAGGTGGTCAGCTTCCGGGCTTTAAGGTTACCGTCGAAATCGCCCAGTTGCGTAATGCAACGCCGGGTGTGACCCTGATTTCGCCGCCGCCGCACCATGACATCTACTCGATCGAAGATCTTGCACAGTTGATCTATGACCTCAAACAGATCAATCCGCGCTGTAAGGTTTGCGTCAAGCTGGTATCGCGGTCTGGCGTTGGCACGATTGCGGCGGGTGTGGCCAAGGCCAAAGCCGACGTGATCCTGATTTCCGGTTATGACGGTGGTACGGGTGCGAGCCCGCAGACCTCGATCAAATATGCCGGTATTCCTTGGGAAATGGGCCTGTCGGAAGTCAACCAGGTCCTGACACTCAATAACCTGCGCAGCAAGGTCAAACTGCGCGTCGATGGCGGGTTTAAAACCGGTCGTGACGTGGTGATTGGCGCGATGCTGGGGGCTGAGGAATTCGGTATCGGTACCGCGTCCCTGATCGCACTTGGCTGTATTATGGTGCGTCAGTGCCATTCAAATACCTGCCCGGTGGGTGTCTGTACGCAGGACCCGGCACTGCGGGCGAAATTCGTCGGCACGCCAGATAAGCTGGTCAATCTGTTCACCTTCATGGCCGAGGAAGTCAAAGACGTTCTGGCCGAGCTTGGCTATGACAAGCTTGAAGATGTGATTGGCCGCTCCGAGCTGCTTCAGCAGGTTCATCGTGGTGCAAAAGACCTCGTTGACCTTGATTTGAACCCGCTTCTGGCGCAGGCCGATGCTGGCGGTCATGCACGTTTCTGCACGACGGTTGGTCGCAACGAAGTGCCTGACACTCTTGATGCCCAGATGATCAAGGATGCCCGTCCGCTACTTGAAGACGGCGAAAAGATGCAGCTGCAGTACAACATCCAGAATACCCAGCGTGCCATCGGTACGCGGATGTCGTCCCTGATCACGCAGAAATACGGCATGACCGGCCTGAAACCGGGTCACCTGCATGTGCGTCTGCGTGGGTCGGCTGGTCAGTCGCTTGGTGCCTTTGCCGTGCAGGGGCTTAAGATCGAAGTTCAGGGCGATGCCAACGATTACGTCGGTAAGGGGCTTTCGGGCGGAACAATTGTTCTGCGTCCGCGTCCAAGCAGCCCACTTAAGACCAACGAAAACACCATCATCGGCAACACCATTTTGTATGGGGCGTCGGCCGGGAAACTGTTTGCGGCCGGTCAGGCCGGGGAACGTTTCTGTGTGCGTAACTCCGGTGCGACGGTTGTTGTCGAAGGCTGTGGTTCGAACGGTTGTGAATATATGACCGGCGGTACGGCTGTGATCCTTGGCTCGGTCGGTGAAAACTTTGGTGCTGGCATGACCGGCGGCATGGCCTTCATCTATGACGTCAACGGCACATTCGCCGATGTCGTCAATGACGGCTCCATTCTTTACCAGCGCATTGAAACCCAGCATTGGGACGAACAGTGCCGGGCCCTGATCGAGGAACATGTTGCAGAAACCGAAAGTGGTTATGCACGCACCATCCTTGATAACTGGGATCGTGAACGCGGTCACTTCTGGCAGATCGTGCCAAAGGAAATCGTTGATAAGCTGGAACACCCTATTCGCTCGATGAGCGAAGACCAGGCAACTGCGTGATCTGATCACGCTTTTGCGCAAGCTCCCTTGTCCAACACACCTGGACAAATAAACTGGCCCCGTACTTCGGTACGGGGCTCTTTTCTTTGCCGGGAACGGTCAGGGATGCAAAAAGGCGGGTCAGAAATGGCCCGCCTTTTTATACGGTGCAGGGTAAAGGCAACCCGCTCTAAAGCAGGATATTGAGATAAGTGCCGCGCCGGGCATTGTGGTCAATCTGATCGGTGGCGATCAGATTGCGCAGGCGCGCAAGCTGGGCGGCGATAAAGCTGTCAGGTGATGGCTGATCGGGAAGTGATGGAATACGCCCACGGGCGCGCAACGCGCCATCCTGTCGGGTCGTGCGCGCATCCTGCAGGCCTGTTTGGGATGTTCCAGTACCAATTCTATTGGTGGGCATCTTACCGCTGACAATGTGGTTCAGGTTTTAAACTGCCTGATCGTACCACGGGCGTCGTGGTTTGTCATGAACAGGACGCTTGCGATGGCAGCTTGCCACGCAGACAGAAAAAAGGGTGGCGACTGCCACCCTGGAGGAAGCTAACGAGAGGGAAAATCACGTTAGGATATTAACATTCGTACCGCGTGCGCCGCGTGTTTCGAGCGGCTGGTGTTCTGTCACAATAGAACCAATGGTTTTGGCAAGGCTGGTTGCCTTGTTAATCGCACCCTCAGCAGCGGCAAACGGCAGTGACGGGCTTGCGCCACCTTGCGGCGTGATCGCCTCGTTAACAGCCTGTGCCGCGGCACTTAATCCTGAACCTTGAACTGAACCAACCATTCTGACCTCATTACATTACCGGGAGGGGATATTTGCCCATCGCAGGAGGTGATTAAATCTCTAGCTCCTAGAGTATGAGTTCAGTATGTCAAAAAATGTGATGGCTGTCACACTTGGGCAAGCCCCGTGCAAATGGGGGTGTGTAACCACGTGCAATACAACGATTTCGCACGGTCAAAATGGAAAGAATTTTTTAACCTTTTGCCAAGATATCGGCCCAAAAGGTGTAGAAAAGCCCCAAGACTCGACCCTGAAAACCATTGCGAGGCTTGTTCTGGTCGACTTTTCTTAGGTGCTTTGGCGTTCCGCGCGAAGTGCCAGAGCATCGTGGATGGCTTTTTGAAGTTGTGCTGGGCGGAAGGGCTTTTTGATAAACACATAATTGCCCAGAAGCTTATCAAGCTCCTTGCGCGACCGTGCAGGGAAGCCGGACATAAAGACAACGGCGTATTGCGGGTTTTGGCGCAATGCTTCGATGATCAATTGCGGGCCACTGCGCCCTGACATGACAACATCGGTCAGGATCACGTCGATCTTGTTGGTGTCATCGGTGGCCTTAAGGATTTCAAGCGCTTCTTCGGTGCTTTTGGCCGAAACGGCCTTAAATCCGGCATCCTCAAGGATGATGCCCGCAGTTGTGCGTAACGACTGCTCATCATCAACCACCAGAATGCGTTCGCCATTGCCCGGAATGCTGTCGATGATGTCTTTCGACTGGGTTGCTTCCTCGGTGGCTTCGACGTGTGGTAGATAGACCAAGAAGGTTGTTCCTTCGCCTTCGACGGTTTCTACATTGATAAAGCCATGGGCCTCTTCGACCCAGTTATGAACAATCGAAAGTCCAAGCCCCGTGCCTTTGCCCGGTTCCTTGGTGGAAAAGAACGGTTCGAAAATGTTTTCCAGAATATCATCAGGGATGCCCATGCCGGTATCCTGCACCGTGATGACAACAAACTTTCCAGAAACATTATCGGGATAGGTTTCCTCGTCATCATCGCCGGTGCGTTGTGCCAACGGCGCAATCTCAACACTGCGCGACGAAATTTGCAGTGTGCCACCGTCAGGCATGGCATCGCGGGCATTAATCGCAAGGTTCAATAGGCAGGCTGAAAGCTGTGTCGGGTCAACGCGGGTGTGAAGCTCCGGCTCGTTCGACCAGATCTGAAGTTCAATCCGGTGTTCAAGCAACGTGATCAGCAGCTTTTCCATCTCGGAAAAAACGCTGTACACACGGACATTGGTTGGCTGATCAATGCGACGGCGCGAGAACATCAAAAGCTGATCGGCAACACTGGTGGCGCGCTCACCCAGTGAAATCACGTGATCAAGGTATTCTTTTACGCGATCCGGGTTGTCGATCTTGGCTCGTGCAACTTCGGCAAAACTCAAAATACCCGCAAGGCAGTTGTTAAATTCATGCGCAACCCCACCGGCCATTTGCCCAACAGCCTCAAGCTTCTGCGACGTTGCCAATTGGCGTTGCAACGCTTGCTGTTCCTCGGTTGCCCGGCGTTGTGACGTAATGTCACTGCCCGTGCCGCGATACCCTTTGAACGTGCCATCAAGTTCAAAGACGGGAACACCATTGATGCGTCCAAAGTGCTTTTCGCCTTGGCGCGATGTCCATGAAAATTCGATGTTCTGGAACGCCATATGGGCCGACAAACGTGAATTAAGATACCGCCATCCATCCTGATCTTCGGAATGAAGTCCCAGTTTGTCAAAAGACTGGCCCTGCGGCGATCCGTTGATTTCTTCGATCAGCTGATAGAATTTATAGGACGCAAAAGCGATTTTAAGGTCCGCGCCCATTTCCCAATACCAGTCAGCCGATGACAGGGTGAAATCGCGAAACCGTTCTTCGCTGTCACGTAAGGCATCCTGTGCGATCTGATGCTGGAGGGTTCGCCGCTCAAGGCTTTCGGCCATGGCATTAAGGCCACGTTCCAACGTGCCGATTTCGTCCCGTCCCATCGGCGTCAGCCGCGAACTTAGCTTGCCAATCTGGATGTTATTAACAAACTGGGCGGCCGTAATCAGGCGCTTAAGCACGGTTTGCTGGGTAAACAGAAAAATCAGTGCCGATGTCAGCAAGATGCACATGGCAGAACCAATCAGCAAAACCGATTGCATCTGTCGTTGGCTTGCTTCAAGGCCTTGGGTCGATACCTTGAAATAGGCATACATAAACGGCTGATTGGCATTGAGCGTAAACAGCGGGGTGATACTGACCATGTTGCGGCCACTGCTGTCATCGCTGGTAAACAGGACCTCCTCGGTCATGTCGGCGCGCAATTCATCCTTGGGGAAATCGGGCAGCTCTTTGACCGAACGGCCGATCATCATAGGATCCATCGTGTGATAGATGGTCCCATCAAAACCGATCGCCATTGCCTCCTGCACATGGGGGCCCAGCAGAAGTTCCATCTGATCTGGATCGCTGATGACCGAGATTTTAAGCTGTTCGTCCTGAATTAATCGACCGGGTGCGCTGATTTGTTCGGCAATGCGTCGATCAATTTCCGCGCCAAAATACTGAACATAATACCCGCCAAAAAGCCCGAGCAGAATGGTCTCAACGATCACAATCGAAAGTGCGATCTTGAAAACCAGACTGCCGATCATCCGGTCCAACAGCTTCTTCACGCGGTTATTTTCCCCCTGTCCTCACTCCGCAGAGTGACACATATTATCTTCCTAATCTATGTAGTACTGACTAGGATTTGTAGGTGCCGGCGTTGCATAGCTCCAGGCAGCAGGCATGATCTTTGGAACGTTATGAAAGTTCTTGGCAACCACGCCTTTGCGATTAAGCGGAAGCGCAATTCCCATAACGTAAAACTGATCGACGCTGATGTCGAGAATATCGCGCATGAGTTGCGCTTGTTTTTCTGCATTTGCCGTGGCCTTTAGCTGATCATAAAGGGCAAGTTGCTTCTGAACAGCATCTGGCGGGGTGATTGCGCTGGGGCTTTCCGGGTTGGCATACCAATTTGCCCAGCCGGTTGCGAACCACGAAGATTCCGCAGACACCGGAAGGTAGTTGATCGGGATCACCATGGCATCAAGGCCGCCATCACCGCCCCATGCACTGGCGTGATGATTGTTGTTTTGACGGTTTGCGACAAAAACATCGCGGGCAAGATTGCGTGCCGTGACATCAATGCCAATATCGCGCCAGTATTGGATAACGGCATTGAGCATATCAAAGCGGTCGGACCCTTCTGTATCAATCATAAACGACAGACGCTTGCCATCGGGGCGCAGAAGGAAACCTTCGTCGTCCTTTTGCGTCAGGTTTGCCTTTGCCAGATAGTCTGTCGCCAGCTCGGGATCATGATTGATAAATTGCCGGGCAAGAACCGTATGATACAGCGGGCTTTCGGGGCGCGGTGCTGCCTGATGCGGGAGGGCGCCGGGGGTAAAGCGCCTGATAATGGCTTCGCGATCGATGGCATGGGACAAGGCAATGCGGAAGTTCTTGTTCTGGAAAATCTTGCGCAGAACAGCGTCCTTGTCATTGAGGTTCAAAGACAAGGTCAAGGCATTCATGTCGCTTTCAATCAGGGTGAACGGCAGCAAGTCATCATTGGCTGCCAGAACTTCGTCTGCACGTGTGCTGACGTGACGCTCTTGCATATTGACCTGTCCGGCAATTGCCGCATCACCTGCCGCACTTTTTGACGACACCAACGTGAATGAGACCTGATCAATATAGGGCAGTTGACGTCCTGTCGGGTCGATTTTCCAGTAATACGGATTGCGTTTGGCAATCAGTGGATCATCTTCGCCGTAGATGCCGGTCAAAACCCATGCATTCAGTGTTGGAACGTCCGGATTTTGCCAGCGGCTCGGGTCGTCAATCGTTCCGGGGGTGCCAAAAACAGCGATAAAACGTTCTTTCCAACCTGCAAAGCCTTGCGCGCGTGCTTCTTCATCCGCGTTGGCATTATATTTTGGCAACAACGGTTTTAGAAAATGGGCGGGATAACTTACCGGCTCAACTCCTTCGGGGCGGGCAAGGGCGGTCGGGAAAAGGCCATAAGGGGTACTAAACTGGAATGCGACAGTCGTTTCATCGATTTTGTCGACTGTTACTGGATTGCCATCGGAACTAAGCCATTCGGGCACGTTTTCGGCAAAGGCCGGGTTGTTCAGGATGTCTTCGTACCAGAAAATAATGTCATCAACGCCAAACGGCGCGCCGTCAGACCACCGCATGCCCGGACGCATGCGAAAGAAAAACTCCGTCGCATCGCTGCTGGGTTGAAAGGACAACGCGACATTGGGCACTGTGGTCGTCCATTGGGGTGTCCAGCGCAGAAGCGGTTCATAGCCAATGTTGCGGATCAGAAGTGCATGGTCGCGCTGGTCGCGCTGGGCCATCTTCCATGTGCCGCCGTAAACGCCAACTTTGTCATTCGGGGTCACGATCATCGGTGTTGTCGGAAGACGCTGATCAACCGGCGGCAACGTGCCGTCCTTGACTTGGGTCTCAAGCATCGGGGCTTCGCCGAAATCAGCAGCATCTGACTTTGGCAGGCCAATCAGCATGACCGCCAAAACGCCAAACAAGATGCCAAACAAGATATATGTGTAGTGTCTGACCAATTCCCGTTACCCCTATCGTCGTACTTTCTGTCCGAACGTATCTATTGTGCTATCCAAAGGTGGTGGATACTGCGTGGGAGCTAAAAGGTAAATAGAGCAGTCGGTGAATTAAACCCTAAAATGACTCTGGTAGGATTCTTTCGCACAAAAATCGTTCGGAAAATCTGCAGTATAACTGCGCTGCACATAGTTTTCTTCGGCGGTGGATTCACGCAACAGGCTGTTAAAGCCACAGAAACTGGTGGTGACGGGGCACCTTAAAAGATGCGCTAAAGCTGGAGGAGTTTATTTGCAACTTTTCGCTGCGCTCATGTGGCGCTGCGCCATAAATAGGATGTTAAACTAAAGTTTAATGACGGCTAAATTAGTAAATTTGCGGGTAAGCGGCAAGTAACATGTATTGGATCCGTCAAGCAGGAAACGAGTCGCATAGTGTGCTATTGTGCAAGCTCAACGGAGAATATCAGGTTCATGGCACCGTCGAAAGAGCAGGAAAATAATACTTCAACAGGTTCATTTATGGATGGACCAAAACCTGCTGCGCCAATCCCAAAATATGAACCCGGTACAGACCCGGTCTTAAAGGACCGGTTACGTAATACGTCATCAGTGACTCCGGTACAGTCGGTGCCATCGACCGTCGAAGACGATGGTTTTACCGTCGCCGGTGTTGAAGGACGCATTGATCGCAGGAAAGCCAATGTTGCTGGAAAACTGGTGGATACAGATCCTGATCAAGCACTTCGTGTAATCCGAAACTGGCTGATGCAAGAATAGCAGGAATAAAAAACCGTCGGTGTTGGACCTCAACATCGACACCGCGTGATTGTTGTCGATACTTCTTGGGATTTATCAACGGCTTTGACATTCTGATCCCTTGCCAACCGTGATGCCCTGTCCGTTTATGTGATGGATGTGCATCGTGCGACGGTGCCAAGGGGGAATGAATGACCAACTTCGAACAACTTATTTCAGATCAGTTTTGTGCGTTTGATGCCAACTATCTGTCGCAACAGGCGACATTTGAAGCACAGCTTGCACCGTTGCAGGAAAAGCTGATTGCGATCCAGAAAACCGGAAACAGCATGGCTGCATCCGATCAGCAAATGATCGAATGCAAATGGTTTCTGTCTTATACGGCCGACTGGAAAACGCTGGCGGGGAAACTGGCGGCATTTGAAAAATCCCTTGATAACCCAGATCAGGATTGGGCCAGTCAACAGGTCGCAATCGATGGTTCCTGGGGGCCTTGCTATGATCAATGGTTCCTCAAGGTTGATGCGATGATTGATGCGGTCAACACGTTGGCCGATGAGGGGAAAGCACCGCAATATCCGTTTCTGTTCCTCGCCCCGATTGCGACACCGCAAAAGATGGTCGCGTGGCTGGAAAGCCAGAAAACGTCACACATCTTTGCCGATGGGTTGGATCGTCGCGATGCCTTGGGGGCAGTCACCGCGACCTTGTCGCAGATGTGTTTTAAAAGTGAAATCCGCGATTATTTCCAAACCTATGTGAAGGGTTTTGATCTTAGTGATGACTATATCGCGGCCTACAAGAAATGGCTCGATGACTGGCAGGATGGGCAAAGTGGCTATTGGGGCGGATGGTTTGCAACCGCGTCGGATGGTGTTTTGAAAAGCCCTGACCTCAGCCTGACGTTCCATAATATTTCCTATCAGCACGGCAAGGTCGATTTATGGGTGGAGATTTTTGCAACCACGCTTGCGATCCGCGATCAGGCTTATCCTTTTGGCTGGAAACACAACGATGATTTCAACAATCACAACAATTACGATGTGACGAAGATCTTTGACCTTGGCTGGTCACAGGTCGATGACGCATCGCAAAAGGCGGCATCAGATGACATCGGTCTGGTTCTTGACTGGTGTCTGACCAAATCCATGACGCCAGATGGCGGGTTCATTGATGATCCGACCTTCTATAATTCCGTCGGGGCGGCCTATTATTACGGTGTCTCATTCCTTGATCAGGCGGGATATTTCGCAACAACCAAACCGTTCTGGACAGACAAACCGTTTGCCGATGGACCCGCGCTTTGTTGCAAAATCCAGAAGAAAATCAAATCCGAAGGCCTGGATGATGCCGAAGCCAAGGCCGCATTGGAAAAGCTTGTTGATGCCTGCGGAAATTGCACCTGAATATGAGTGATCCCCGGTAATGGCTTTAAATCTGCACAAAGGGGTTGGCGAAAGACCGATGACCCACCCCATATAAGAAAAGAAGAACAACAACGCATTACGAGGTTCGCGATGACAGATCGTAAAGACATTGATCTTGCTGAGCTGCGCACACGGCTTGAAACCCGACGCGCAGAGCTGTTGGCACATTCCAGCCATTCAGAAGATTACCGTAAGCCCGTCGAGCTTGATCAACAGGCGGTCGGGCGTCTGTCACGCATGGACGCACTACAAAATCAGCAAATGCATCTTGAACAGGAACGCCGTCGCGCCGCCGAACTGACCCGGATTGAAAAAACACTGACCCGAATGGATCAGGATCAATATGGCCATTGTCATAACTGCGGTGACGATATTGAACTCAAACGTCTGGAATTTGACCCGACCACGCCATTGTGTGTTGAGTGTGCGGATAGGGTCAGCCATGTTTGATCGGACGATATGATTGGCACAATGGGGCCTTCCCCTAAAATAAGTGAAGTGGGAGAAGCCATTTGCCGGCTTTTGGGCAACATAACCGACTGAACGTGCTTGCCGTAATGGTCGTGGCAAGTGTGATGTTTGCACTTTTGGCACTTTCCAAAAGCACGGCTGCCCAAACCAATGGCTGTGGGCCGGTGCAGACGCCGTCAACGACCCTTGAGTTCATTCAGATGGACCCGATGCTGGACCGGCATCGTTCGGTGCGCTGGCTTAACAGTCGGGCAGGCGGCAGTCCGCGCTATCTTGTGACCGGACTGACCGAATATGAAATGCGCGCGTCGTTTAACATGCGTCTTGAACCCCGCGAAGCCCGCTTTGGGCGGTATTGCTTAACCCCGGTAACGGTTAATCCGCGGGTCGAGGTCGTCAAACATCTTGTCTATGTCGCGTCCGAACTTGAACGCGGAAGCTGTGAATATAATGTCGTTTACGCCCACGAAGGCGAACACGTTAAAATCAATCAGGGGATGGAAGCCGATATTCAGGCGTCTCTTGACGATATGGTGGGTGATATCACCCGTACGGTTGCCGCAATGCCGCCGATGTCGGGGGAAAATGTTGCACGGTCGATCAAAAGGTTGCTGTCGGAATATGGCCGTGAATTCAAACGGCGCCTTAACGATATTGATCGCAGTCGCCGCGAAGATCACAAACGCATCGATACCCCCGAACAATATGACAAACTGTCACGGGCATGCGGACCGAACTCGGCATTCGATACGGTTCTGCCCCGCGCAGCACGCTAGGCTCAACCTTCCAGCGTCACCAGACCTTTCTCAATCGCATAGCGGACCAACCCGGCGGAACTGTCGATATCAAGTTTGCGTTTGATGTTCCGGCGGTGGGTTTCAACCGTACGCACGCTGATATCAAGTTCACGCGCGACATGCTTGTTGCTCGCACCCTTCGCCAGAAGCCGCAACACCGTACGTTCGCGGGTTGTTAACGGCAGACCATCGCTGTTGCTGCCCTCGCCCGACGTGATCCGTTCAAAGGTTGAACTATAGGCTTCCCCGCCATTGGCGATGGTTTCAATCGCACGCACCATGTCGTTTGACGACACGTCTTTAAGGATAAAGCCCCGTGCTCCGGCTTCCTGTGCTGTGCGCAGATATTCCGGATTTTCATGCATCGATAGAATGACGACCTTGGTGTCAGGCATGGTTTCGCGGAACTTTTCCGCGGCTTCCAGACCGTTCATCACCGGCATCGAAATATCCATCAAAACGATGTCGGGTTGCAGTTCACGCGCTAGTGCTAGCGCCTCGACACCGTTGCTTGCTTCGCCAACGATGTTGATATGCTCAAAGCATTCCAGTCGCGACCGGATGCCATCCATGACAAGCGCGTGGTCATCGCACAAAAGAACGCGCATCGGACGGTTGGCTGAATAGGTAAGGTTGGCATTGTTCATCGGTCGAAACTTGCTTCCTGTCGCTGAGGTGTTCGGGCGAAGTAATTGTTAGATTAACTGCTGATTGTCTTGTCGGGTAGTTCATTATGCGCACTTGCCGGAATAAATGCCGTGATCCTTGTGCCGTCATCGACTTCAGAACGCACGCTGAGCCCGCCGCCATGAAATTCCATGCGTTCGCGCATGTTGCGCAAACCAATGCCAGCCCGCGGGTCGCGGTTGCGGATATAGCGGTTGGTTTCAAACCCGACCCCGTTATCGCCAATCCTCATCACAACGCTTTGGCCTTCGCGTTTGATCGAAATTGTCACAACCGTTGCATCGGCGTGGCGAACAATGTTGGTCAGCGTTTCCTGCAAAACACGGTACAGCGTGGTTTTCTTGGCGATGTCGAGTTGGTTGTCGATGGTGTCGCATTTGACTTCAATCCGCATGCCTGACCGGTCTTGAAGTTCGGCACACATGCTCTCAATCGCGGGTTTAAGGCCAAGGTCATCCAAAACAGCCGGGCGCAAATCACGTGAGATGCGCCGCACCTCGTGAATGGCATCCTGAAGGCGTTTGGCCGCCTTTTCCATCGGTTCGACCGCCGGGCTTGATTGGGATCCAATGCGCGCAATTGCGGTTTCAACGGAATATTTCACCGACACCAGAATTTGGCTGATCCCGTCATGCAACTCACGCGAAACGCGCAAACGTTCCTGTTCCTGAACATCAACCACCCGGTGGGTCAGTTCCTTAAGCTTGGAATCGGCCAGTTTGCGTTCCGAAAGGGTGACAACCGTGCCCGAGATGCCGACCAGCAACACCGCAAGGATGGTAACTCCGATAATGGAAATGGTGGTTTCGCGAATGTGGGTGGAAACCTCGGATTCAATTTCGGCGACCTGTTCGGAAATGTCGTCGATATAAATCCCCGTGCCGATCATCCAGCCCCATTTTTCAAGCATCAGCGAATAGGATATTTTTTCCGTCGGTTCGCCTGTCGATGGCTTTTCCCAAACGTGGCGCATGAAATCGCCACCCTTTTCGGCATTGAAAATCAATCCCTGAATGACCGAATTGCCGTTGATATCGCGCAAGTTCCAGTACGTCCGACCCAGTCGCCAGGGTTGCGGCGGATCAACAAGGGCGGTGCCGTCGCGGTCATAAATAAAGAAATAGCCGTCCTCGCCATAAGACAGATCTTCAATGATCGCCTTGACCCGTTCCTTGGATACCGCATCAAGCGGGCTTGCCACCGAATAGATATGGTCAATCGATGCCATGGCCAGCTCAAGATAGCTTTTAAGCTCGTCCTTGCGGGCTTTGAGGATGTTGCGTTCAAACGTCCTGATTTCGGCCTCGGCCAGCCGTTCGGCCTGGGCAAACACCAGCCATGAAATCGCACTGGCGGCCAGGACAAGCGGCAGAATGGACAGCAAAAGAAACTTTAGTCGAAGATTGAGCTTCGGCATGGGCGTGACCGTTTTGGCAGCGGGGAAGGTTTCGAAGGTCGGACAATAGCATATTTGTCACAAAAGTCCCTGCAAGATCACGGGTTCTCAACTGCGGGGATATGCGCGGACTACAGCGCATTTTCCACATGGTGAAAACCTGCTGGCCTGTATTTATCAAAATTGGTATTACCAATTTCACGGATCAAGCTTTGACAGGGGGTGGGCAATGCGCATATATCATAAACGTCGCCTGCCCACCGGGCGCCAAAAACTTTGGATGCACTGCACGCGTTTTATCGGTGCACGCATCCTGATCCGCCACATTAGGTATGGCGTTGCAGGCATCCCGCACCGCAACGTATTCCGGGACCATATCGTGGCGTTCACTTGGTTTTGGCAGGCGCGCACAGGCCGTTCCTGCCATAAAAATCTGGTAGGAGCCCGGTGTATATGAACCGTTCAGCACCAAAACGTATCCGTAAACTTCTCGTCGCCAATCGCGGCGAAATCGCCATTCGTGTTTTGCGCGCTGCAAACGAGCTTGGCATTCGTACGGTTGCGATTTTTTCCGACGAAGACCGTTTTGCCCTTCACCGTTTCAAGGCGGATGAAAGCTATACCGTGGGCAAGGGCAACAAGCCCATTCGCGCCTATCTCGATATCGAAGATATCCTGCGCGTTGCGCGCGATGCCGATGTCGATGCCATCCATCCGGGCTATGGTTTCCTATCGGAAAACCCCGAGTTTGCGGATGCCTGTGCCGAGGCAGGCATTCAGTTTATCGGCCCCGATTCTGATGTGATGCGCCTTCTGGGCAATAAGGTATCGGCGCGTAATCTGGCCGAATCCGCCGATGTGCCGGTCATGCCTGCATCCGCGGCCTTGCCCGAAGACATGGCCGAAGTCACCAAAATTGCCGAGAAGCTCGGCTATCCGCTGATGCTCAAGGCAAGCTGGGGCGGCGGTGGACGCGGTATGCGCGTCATTGAAAATGGCAAGGATCTGTCCAATCAGGTGCTCGGTGCACGCCGCGAAGCCGAGGCTGCCTTTGGCAATGGTGAGGTGTATTTTGAAAAACTGATCCGCCGCGCCCGCCATGTTGAGGTACAGCTTCTGGGCGATAACCACGGCACACTTGTTCATCTGTATGAACGTGATTGTTCGGTTCAGCGCCGCAATCAAAAAGTCGTCGAACGCGCACCCGCCCCCTATCTTGATGACGCGCAGCGCAAGGAAATCTGCGATGCCGCCATCCGGTTGGGCAAGGCAGCCAGCTATGTGAATGCCGGCACGGTCGAATTCCTGATGGATGTTGATACATCCAAATTCTATTTTATCGAGGTTAATCCCCGCATTCAGGTCGAACACACCGTGACCGAATGTGTCACCGGCTTTGATCTGGTGAAGGCGCAAATCCTGATTGCGCAAGGCGGTCGGATCGGCTTCCCCTCAGAAACCGGTATTCCGTGGCAGGATAAAATCAAACTGCGTGATCATGCGCTTCAGTGCCGTATCACCACCGAAAACCCCGAAAACAACTTTGTCCCCGATTACGGGATCATCAAGGTGTATCGCGGTGCTAACGGCTTTGGCATTCGTCTGGATGGCGGCACGGCCTATTCCGGTGCGGTGATTACGCCGTTTTATGACAGCATGCTTGAAAAGGTCACCGCATGGGGCAGCACCCCGCGCGAAGCTGTGGACCGTATGGACCGGGCATTGCGTGAATTCCGTATTCGCGGCGTTGCCACAAACCTGGCGTTCCTTGAAAACCTGATCAATCACCCGAAATTCCGGGCTGGTGAATACACCACGCGCTTCATTGACGAAACGCCCGACCTGTTTAAATTCGTGCGCCGTCGCGACCGTGCAACACGTCTGTTGCGCTTCATCGGCGAAGTCGCGGTCAATGGCAACCCAGAGGTCGAAGGCCGCGTTGTCCCGACCAATCTGCATGATCCGGTGATGCCAAAATCGATTGATCTGGATGAAATTCGTCCCGGCACGAAGCAAAAACTTGATCAATTGGGACCAGAAGGTTTCTCCCGCTGGATGAAGGATCAGGACCGCGTCCTGATCACCGATACCACAATGCGCGACGCCCATCAGTCACTGTTGGCGACCCGCATGCGCACATACGACATGCTGGCAATCGCACCCTATTATGCGCATGGCCTGCCGGAACTGTTTTCGCTGGAATGTTGGGGCGGGGCGACGTTTGATGTCGCCATGCGGTTCCTCAACGAAGACCCGTGGGATCGTCTGGTCAAGCTGCGCGAACGCGTCCCCAATATCCTCACACAAATGCTTTTGCGCGCCTCAAACGCGGTGGGCTATACGAACTATCCCGATAATGCGGTGGATTACTTCGTCAAACAGGCCGCTGAACACGGCATGGATGTCTTCCGGGTGTTTGATAGCCTGAACTGGGTTGAAAACATGAAGGTCGCGATGGAATCGGTGCTTAAAACCGACAAACTCTGCGAAGCGACCATTTGTTATACCGGCGATATCTACGACAAAAGCCGCCCGAAATATAACCTTGATTACTATGTCAGTATGGCGCGCGAATTGGAAAAATCCGGTGCGCATATTCTGGGGCTTAAGGACATGGCCGGTGTGCTGCGTCCGGCCGCGGCGACCGAACTGGTCAAGGCGCTTAAAGACACGGTCAATATCCCGATCCATTTCCACACCCATGACACCAGCGGCATTTCAGCCGCCACGGTGATTGCCGCCATTGATGCCGGGGTGGATGCGGTCGATGCCGCCATGGATTCAATGTCGGGTTTGACGTCCCAACCCAACCTTGGCTCCATCGCCAACAACTATATCGGTCAGCCCCGCGATCCGGGCCTCAATACCGAGGCGCTCAAGGAAGTTTCGACCTATTGGGAACAAATCCGTCGCTACTACGCCGGATTTGAAAGCGATATCAGAAGCGGCACATCAGACGTCTATGTCCATGAAATGCCCGGTGGCCAATATACCAACTTGCGCCAACAGGCACGTGCCCTGGGCCTTGATGATCGCTGGCCCGAAGTTTCCAAGGCCTATGCGGCGGTCAACAAGATGTTTGGCGATGTCGTCAAGGTCACGCCAAGTTCCAAGGTCGTCGGCGATATGGCGCTGATGATGGTGACATCGGGCTTAAGCGAGGAAGACGTTCTTGACCCGAAAAAGGACATTACCTTCCCCGATAGCGTGATTTCCTTCTTCCGCGGTGAAATCGGTCAGCCGGTCGGCGGCTTCCCGCCCGCCTTGCAGCGCAAGGTTCTCAAAGGCGGCGAAGCCCTTTCGGATCGTCCGGGCAAGTCATTGCCCCCGATTGATTTCGAAGCGACCCGCAAGGAGATCGAAAAGAAAACCCATCGCAACATCAGCGACGCCGAGGTTGCATCCTATGTGATGTATCCCAAGGTGTTCCTTGATTACGCCGAACACCGCAGCCACAACGCCGATGTGTCGGTGCTGCCAACCCCGGTCTTTTTCTATGGGATGAACCAGAACGATGAAATCTCGGTTGATCTGGAAAAGGGCAAGACGCTTGTCATTCGCTATCTGACCACGTCCGAAGGCGGTGATGACGAAGGTCAGCGCACGGTGTTCTTCGAACTCAACGGTCAACCCAGAACGGTCAAGGTCGCCGACAAGACCCTTGCCGCCACGGGTAAGGTCCGACCAAAGGCCGAAGACGGCAACAAACTTCACATCGCAGCCCCGATGCCGGGGCTGGTGGTCGAGGTGCATGTCGCCGAAGGCCAGAAGGTCAAGGCTGGTGATGTGATGTGCTCGCTTGAGGCCATGAAAATGGAAACCGCAGTTCACGCGGAAAAGGACGGCACGGTGGCAACCATCCACGCGCCTGCCGGTACACAGGTCGACAGCAAGGACTTGCTGATCGAATTGACGGAGTAAACCACCGATGCTTAGGATGCCTGAGCCTGATCAAAACACGCTTGCACGTCGCAAGGATATCATTGCCGCCATGAAGGATATTATTCCCTCGTCCGGTGGTGTGATTGTCGATGAGGATCAGCTCAGGCCCTATGAATGCGATGGTTTGATGGCCTATCGGCAATTGCCGATGATTGTGGTCCTGCCCGAGAACACCGGGCAGGTCGCAGCCATTCTGAAATATTGTCATACACATAAAATCCGCGTTGTGCCGCGCGGTGCGGGCACCGGTCTTTCGGGCGGGGCCTTGCCGATGGCCGATGCGATTACGATTAGTATGATGAAATTCAACCGCGTGCTCGATATCGATTGGGACAACCGGGCGGCTGTCGTGCAGCCCGGTGTCACCAACCTTGGCATCACGCGCGCGGTCGAACACAAGGGGTTCTATTACGCGCCTGACCCGTCCAGCCAGATCGCCTGTTCGATTGGTGGCAACATCGCCGAAAATTCCGGCGGGGTGCATTCGCTTAAATACGGGCTTACGACCAATAACGTGCTTGGCGTTGAAATGGTCACGATCGAAGGTGAAATCCTTCGTGTCGGCGGTAAGGGGCTTGACCAAACTGGCTACGACCTTTTGGGCATTATCACCGGATCCGAAGGGTTGCTTGGCATTGTGACCGAGGTGACAGTACGCATTTTGCGCAAACCTGAAACGGCGCGTGCCTTGCTTCTGGGCTTTAATTCGTCTGAAGAAGGCGGAAAATGCGTTGCCGCAATTATTGCAGCCGGGATCATTCCCGGTGGACTTGAAATGATGGATGCCCCTGCGATCAAGGCGACCGAGGATTTTGTCCATGCCGGGTATCCCCTCGATGTCGAAGCCCTGCTTCTGGTCGAACTTGATGGCCCACAGGTTGAGGTCGATTATCTGATCGAACGGGTTGGCAAGATTGCCAAGGATTTCAGTGCGGTTTATTCGCGCATTTCCGAAAGCGAAGAAGAACGTCTTCTGTTCTGGTCGGGGCGCAAAAATGCCTTCCCGGCGATTGGCCGGATTTCGCCTGATTATATGTGCATGGATGGCACCATCCCGCGTGTTCGTCTGGCCGAGGTTTTGGCCGGCATGCAGGTTCTCTCGCAGCGTCACGGGCTTGGCGTGGCAAACGTGTTTCATGCAGGTGACGGCAATTTGCATCCCCTGATCATGTTTGATGCCAACAAACCGGGTGACCTTGAACGCGCAGAGGCCTTTGGCGGTGATATCCTCAAACTCTGTGTCGAGGTCGGCGGCGTTTTATCCGGTGAACATGGCATCGGCGTCGAAAAGCGCGACCTGATGGGCGAAATGTTCACAACCGACGACATGAAACATCAGGAACGCATCAAAATGGCGTTCGATGAGGACCAGTTGCTCAACCCCGGCAAGGTCTTCCCGACCTTGCATGGCTGCGGGGAGCTTAAAACCCTGCATGCCAAGGCGGTTGCCGACAAATTCCCGACCATCCCGCGCTTTTAGGCGCGACAAAACAAGACCAACGACAAAACAAAGGCTGGCCAACCGGTTCCCGCAACCCCGATTGGCACAGCTCAGGAGAGGAAGAGAGATAATTATGGTGGATGTACTTTCCCCCACCACGCCCGATCAACTGCGTGACGCGGTTGGCTGGGCGCTTGGGTCCAAGACCCCGCTTGAGGTCATCGGATCAGGCAGCAAGCGTGCCTTTGGCCATGCTGTTTTGGCCGACACGGTTTTGGATTGCTCCAAACTGTCAGGCATTCTGTTTTATGAGCCGGAAGAACTGGTGATTTCTGCCCGTGTAGGCACGCCATTGGCCGAAATAAAGGCCGCCTTGGCCGAGAAAAATCAGCAATTTCACTTTGAGCCCGGAAATTTCCCGGCCCTATTGAGCGATGATGTTGTACCCGGCGCCGGAACCATTGGTGGCCTTGTCGCAACCAATATGGCTGGACCACGCCGGATTAAGGTCGGGGCCGCCCGTGACCATTTGTTGGGGTTCGAAGCCGTTTCGGGCCGGGCCGAGGATTTTAAATCCGGGGGCCGGGTGATGAAAAATGTCACCGGCTTTGATTTATCAAAACTGATGTCGGGATCGTTTGGCACATTGGGCGTCATGCATACGGTGAACTTGAAAGTCATGCCGTGCGATGAACAATCGGCCAGCATCCTCGTCACCTGCGACGATCCCAAGGTTGCCAATACGATCATGACCGCGGCCATGGGCAGCGAAAACGAAGTATCGGCGGCAGCATGGATTTCATCAGCTGATGTGCGGTTGCTTGATATTCCGGTTGCCTCGGAATTTGGCGGCGGGCTGGTGGCCTTGCGGGTCGAAGGACCAAAACCATCGGTCTCTTGGCGGAGTGAGGCGCTTTGCACCGCACTTGGGCAATATGGCGAAACCTATGAGCTGGCCGGAAGCTACAGTCAGCGGCTTTGGCAATTTGTTGCCGATGTTAAGCCGTTTGTCTGCGCACCAGATAGGCCAAGCATGCTGTGGCGGGTATCGGTTCCGCCTGCGTCGGGCGGTGCGGCCGCCGAACGTTTAATGGATGTCACCGGTGGCCGGGTCATGATGGATTGGGCCGGAGGCCTGATCTGGCTGCAGATCACAGGATCAGATGCGATGGCACAGCAGGTGCGCGATATTGCCGGGGCTTCTGACGGGCAGGCGGTTCTTGTGCGTGCCCCGACCAAAATGCGCGAAAGCATTGCCGTCTTTCATCCGGAAAATGCGGCCTTGGCCCGGATCAATGCAAAGCTCAGACAGAACTTTGACCCGGAAGGTATCCTTAATCCGGGGCGACTTTCCCCGCCGAGCGCAAACGGGGAGGGTGCATAATGCAAACCAATTTCACCGCCGCCCAGCTTGAAAACCCGATGATCGCCGAAAGTGAGCAGATCCTGCGCAAATGTGTGCATTGCGGGTTCTGTACGGCGACCTGTCCGACCTTTGTGACCCTTGGCGATGAACTCGATAGCCCGCGTGGGCGGATCTATCTGATCAAGGACATGCTCGAAAACGATCAACCGGCGACCGACCGGGTGGTAAAGCACCTTGATCGCTGTTTGTCATGCCTGTCGTGCACGACGACCTGTCCGTCGGGTGTTGATTACATGCACTTGATCGATAATGCCCGTGCCCACATCGAAGAAACCTATGACCGTCCCTTGGGTGATAAGCTTCTGCGTAAAATGTTGGCGATTGTCGTGCCCAGCCCGACCCTGTTTCGCCTGTCTATGATCGGCGCAAAATTTGCCGCCCCGTTTGCCAAGCTGATGCCCGGACGATTGAAGGGCATGGTCAAGATGGGCGCGCGTTCCCTTCCGACACCAAGCTGGGTCGATAAACCGCAAATCATCCCGGCCATTGGCAAGCGCAAAGGCCGGGTGGCGATCCTGACGGGCTGTGCGCAACAGGTTCTGGAAACCGAAATCAACGAGGCGACGGTTCGTCTCCTCACCCGCCTTGGGATTGAGGTCGTTGTTGCAAAGGGTGCGGGCTGTTGCGGTTCACTTGTCCATCACATGGGCAAGGAAGAAAAATCCCATCATCAGGCCAAGGGCAATATTGATGCCTGGACTGCCGAGCTGGCCGGTGACGGGCTTGATGCGGTGGTGATTACCGCATCTGGCTGTGGCACCACTGTCAAGGATTATGGTCATATGCTTGCGAATGACCCGGCATATGCCCAAAAGGCCAAAACAATCTCATCCCTTGCGCGTGATATCACCGAATATCTTGCCGAGCTTGATGTTGATGCGGATGTCTTTGCCAGGGCCGATCATGGCAATCCGCGCGTGGCCTATCATTCCGCCTGTTCGATGCAACATGGCCAGAAAATCACCCGCCCGCCCCGCGACCTTTTGAAAATGGCCGGTTTTGACGTGGCCGAGATTGCCGAAGGGCACCTGTGCTGTGGCTCGGCCGGCGTCTATAACCTGCTGCAACCCGAAATTGCCGGTCAGTTGCAGGAACGTAAACGGGCAAATATCCGCAACACCACCCCGGACCTTGTCGCAACCGGCAATATTGGCTGCATGATACAGATCGAAACAGACGATCTGAAAGTCGTGCACACGGTTCAATTGCTTGACTGGGCGGCAGGTGGCCCAAGACCGTCAAAGTTAAATGCACCTTCGCTTCAAGGTGCCAAATAGCTTCGGTCTTTCCTGCTTTACACATAAAGAAGTCGGCTCACCCTTAACAGGGAGCCGACTTTCTTTTTAGGGGGCGTTGCCGTAATGCATTGGCCTGATCGACTTAAAAGCGCAGTTTTGTCAGGATTCTTTACCTAGCAGGCTTTGCGCGATGCCTTCGGCAGCCGACCCTTCGGAGCTGTCTTCGGCGAATGCGGCGGTCTTGTCACGAATCCACTGCAACGCAGCGGCATCATCAATATCGACCTTTTGCACGACAAGGGCGAGAATCGCTTCAATTGCCAGAACGTGCGATGCGACGTTATTTACCGCCATATGCAATTCATCGATATGGCGCGACGCGGCTTCGGACATGTCGCCGAGTTCCCCCGACAGCTTCTGGATCAGTTCCTGAATTTCGTCGAGTGAAGCACTGCTCATGTTTTTTCTCCTGTGTTTGTCACGCGCACATTCAATGCACTACGCCTTGTTGCCTTCTGACTAAGACTTGCGTGGAATGCGTAAGATGTAAAGTCATAGCTCGGAATTAACGCCCGCGTTGCCGCGACAGGGGATGGAAAACCATCGGGCTGCGATTGCTCTGTTACAGTTTTTGTAACGAAAATCCGTGTTTGGCTCGTTTGGGGCGTGAAAACGTGGAATCAACGCGGCGAAAATCCAAATCGAAAACAATTTAAGTAATTGATTTAATTATATAAAATTCAATATTTTTGCATCTAAAATGCGTTGTCACATAAGCTTAATAAAAGCGACACAATACCGTAAGCACCCAGCGGTAGAGTCCGGCTCGCAGATCGTTGCACCGTTCCGAAGTGGAACAACCATTGGGGAATATACCATGAAGAAGACTCTTGCTGTTGCGGCGCTGATGAGCGTTGCCTTTGCTGGCGCTGCCCAGGCACGTGACCAGATTCGTATCGTTGGTTCGTCCACCGTGTTTCCTTTCGCAACCGCAGTTGCTGAAGAATTCGGTAAAACCACCTCTTTCAAGACTCCGGTTATTGAATCAACCGGTTCTGGCGGTGGTTTGAAGCTGTTCTGTGCCGGTGTTGGCGAACAGCATCCCGACATCACCAATGCTTCGCGTCGCATCAAGAAGTCCGAAGTTGAAAAATGTGCTGCTAACGGCATTTCGGAAATCACCGAAGTTAAAGTTGGCTATGACGGTATTGTTCTGTCGAACTCCAACGAAGCACCTGAACTTGACCTGACCAAAGAGCAGATCTTCCTTGCTCTTGCTAAAATCGTTCCGTCCAAAGACGGCAAGTCGCTTGTAGATAACTTCTACACCACTTGGTCGGAAATCGATCCGAGCCTGCCGGACGTTAAAATCGAAGTTCTCGGCCCACCGCCGACCTCCGGTACCCGTGATGCTTTCACCGAGCTGGTACTTGAAGAAGCTTGCGACGAATTCCCAGCCATTGCTGCTCTTAAAGAGAGCAACTCTGATCAGCACAAAGCTGTTTGCGCTGGCGTTCGTGAAGACGGTGCCTACGTTGAAGCTGGCGAAAACGACAACCTGATCGTTCAGAAGCTTGAAGCCAACAAAGACGCACTTGGCATCTTTGGTTTCTCCTTCCTCGACCAGAATGGCGACAAACTTCAGGGTTCGATGATCAATGGCGTATCGCCGACCTTTGAAGCAATCTCTGCTGGTGATTACCCGGTTTCGCGTTCGCTTTACTTCTACGTAAAGAACGCACACGTCGGCACCATCCCGGGTATCGAAGAATACCTGGCTGAGTTCACCGCGGACAAAGCTTGGGGTGACGAAGGTTACCTTGCTGATCGTGGTCTGATCCCGATGGATGCAAAAGAGCGTGAAACAGTTCGTAACGCTGCGATGAATCTTTCGCCGCTGAGCATGTAACGTGATACTTCAACCGGTGGCGGCATGGGTCGCCATCGGTTTCTTTGTTTCCAGGCTTGATTAATTTATTGTTTTTGTCCTATTGGCCTTTCGATGTGATTTCTGCAGGCCCACCTGGCAAACGGATTTAAAGTAATGTCCCTGTCTTTCCTGTTGCTCGCGGTTGCCGCACTTTGTGCGCTGTCCTTTTATTTCGGGCGTCAGCGGGCGATTGCCCTTTCGGGCGGTCGGTACAGTAACCTGCATTCCTTGCCCGCCCATTACGGCATGTATGTCGCTTTGTGGTGTGGTCTTCCTGCATTGTTGCTGGTGGTTGCCTGGTACGTTTTTCAGGGGTCGATCATCGAAGCGATGATTGTCTCGGATCTACCAGCCGAAATCACGAGCAACACCGGGCAGCTTTCGCTTGCCCTGAACAGCATTTCACTGATTGCAGAGGGCAACGGACAACATTTGTCCGTCTCGCCCGAAATCATTGACGCCGGGCGGCGTCTGGCAAATTTGCAAACCATTGCCAATGCGGCACTGGTTGTTGTGATGCTTGCGGTTGCCACGACCGGGATTGCGCTGTCCTATCGCAAGATTGATCCCGACATGCGTGCGCGCAACAACGTTGAGCGTATTTCACGCTGGATCATGATCACCTGTTCGGCGATTGCGATCCTCTCAACGGTGGGAATTGTCTTTTCGCTTATGTTCGAAGCGATACATTTCTTTAGCAAAGTCAGCCCGCTTGAGTTTCTGTTCGGCCTTGAATGGAGCCCGCAAACCGCGATCCGTGCGGATCAGGTTGCATCGGACGGGGCCTTTGGCGCCATCCCGCTGTTTGTCGGGACGTTGCTGATTACCCTGATTGCGATGGCGGTGGCAGTACCGGTTGGTCTGTTTTCGGCCATTTACATGGGTGAATATGCTTCCTCGAAATTCCGTGCGGTGGCCAAACCAGCCCTTGAAATTCTCGCAGGCGTTCCGACGGTTGTCTATGGCTTCTTTGCTGCCCTGACCGTTGCCCCGTTCCTGCGCGACAATGGCGCGATCCTTGGTCTGGATGTCAGTTCGGAAAGTGCGCTTGCTGCCGGTCTTGTGATGGGCGTCATGATCATTCCGTTCGTCTCCTCGCTGTCTGATGACGTGATGTCGCAGGTGCCACAATCGCTTCGCGATGGGTCATATGGGCTTGGTGCGACAAAATCGGAAACCATCCGTCACGTGATTTTCCCCGCAGCCTTGCCCGGTATTGTTGGTGCGGTTCTTCTGGCGGTGTCGCGTGCGATTGGTGAAACCATGATTGTGGTGATGGCCGCAGGGCTTGCCGCGAACATGACGGTCAATCCGCTGCAGGCGGTGACAACTGTGACCGTGCAGATCGTAACGCTTCTGGTCGGCGATCAGGAGTTTGACAGTGCAAAAACCCTGTCGGCCTTTGCGTTGGGGCTGGTTCTTTTCCTTGTCACCTTGGGCTTGAACGTATTTGCCCTTAAGGTTGTTCAGAAGTATCGCGAGAAATATGACTGATATGGCATCTCTTATGGAAGATAGAGCCGCGGCCAAGGTAATCTCGGACAATCTGCACAAGCCGGTTGACTGGGACAGCCCGAAAATTGCCCGTAACATCAAAAAACGTTACGCCGCAGAACGCCGCTTTAAAATGTATGGCCTGAGCGCAATCGCGCTTGCGCTTCTGGCATTGTTTGTTCTGGCCGGGTCGATCGGGTCAAAAGGCTACACCGCCTTTTTCCAGACCTATGTCCAACTTGAAGTGACCTTTGACGCCGCCGAGATTGATCCTGACGGCACCGGTGATCCTGCGGTGATCGGCAAGGCCAACTTTGACGGCCTGATCAAACAGGCCCTGCGTGACCGGTTCCCCGACGTCACATCGCGTCAGGCAAAACGTGATCTATACGCAATTGTTTCGGGCGGGGCATCTTATGACCTGCGCGAACGTGTGATGGAAAACCCCGGTCTGATCGGTCAAACCCGTAAGGTCTGGCTGATTTCCGGCGATGATTTTGACATGCTCAACAAAGGCTATATCAGTGCCGATGTTGACGAAGGCAATCGCCGTCTCAATGACGAGGAAATCGCCTGGTACGACAGCTTGAAATCGGACGGTGCGGTGGAAAAACAGTTCCACACCCGTTTCTTTACCAATGGCGATTCACGTGAACCGGAACTGGCAGGCATCTGGGGGGCGGCTGTTGGCTCGCTCTATACCCTGATGGTGACCTTGGCCCTTTCCTTCCCGATCGGGGTGTTTGCGGCGGTTTATTTGGAAGAATTTGCACCGAAAAACCGCTTCACCACGATTGTCGAGGTCAATATCAACAACCTCGCTGCCGTGCCGTCGATTGTGTTTGGTTTGCTCGGTCTTGAGGTTTACCTCAATGTCATGCATCTGCCGCGTTCCGCCCCGGTTGTCGGTGGCTTGACGCTGGCCCTGATGACATTGCCGACGATTATTATTGCCTCGCGTGCCGCGATCAAGGCGGTGCCGCCGTCGATCCGTCAGGCCGCCCTTGGCCTTGGTGCTTCCCCGGTTCAGACCGTCACCCATCATGTGTTGCCATTGGCAATGCCGGGCATCCTGACCGGGACGATCATTGGCATGGCGCAGGCTCTTGGTGAAACCGCACCGCTTTTGATGATTGGCATGGTTGCCTTTATTGTCGATATCCCGGGCGGGGCGCTGGACCCGGCAACGGTTCTGCCGGTGCAAATCTATCTCTGGGCCGATAGCCCGGAACGTGCCTTTGTCGAGAAAACCTCGGCGGCGATTATGGTGTTGCTGGCTTTCCTGGTTCTGATGAACGGATTTGCCGTGTATCTGCGCAAGAAATTTGAACGGAAGTGGTAAAATGGCTGTTGTATCTCAAAGCGCAATGACGGCACAGCCGTCCGTCGCAAGCCCAAAAATGACGGCACGTGACCTTAATCTTTCCTATGGCGACAATCAGGCGCTGTTTGATGTCAATCTTGATATCGTCGAACGTCAGGTCACCGCTCTGATCGGCCCGTCGGGCTGTGGTAAATCAACGTTCCTGCGCTGCATGAACCGCATGAACGATACGATTGACGGTGTTACCATCAAAGGAGAAGTTACCCTTGATGGCCGCGACATCTATGACAAACGCATCGACGTTGTTCAGCTGCGCGCGCGCATCGGGATGGTGTTTCAGAAACCAAACCCGTTCCCGAAAACCATCTATGACAATGTGGCCTATGGCCCGCGGATCCACGGGTTGGTCAATTCGCGCGATGAGCTTGATCAAATTGTGATGACCTCGCTCGAACGTGCTGGCTTGCTTAAGGAAGTCAAAGATCGTCTTCAGTCACCGGCAACCGGTCTTTCCGGTGGGCAGCAGCAGCGTCTTTGCATTGCACGCGCGGTTGCCGTCAGCCCGGAAGTCATCCTGATGGATGAGCCGTGCTCGGCACTTGATCCGATTGCGACTGCCAAGGTCGAAGAATTGATTGATGAATTGCGTTCGAACTACACGATCGTGATTGTGACCCACTCCATGCAGCAGGCTGCACGTGTGTCGCAACGCACGGCTTTCTTCCATCTTGGAAAGTTGGTTGAAGTTGGCGAAACCGATCAGATTTTCACCAACCCAAAAGACGAACGCACCAAGGGTTACATCACCGGCCGCTTCGGTTAAGCGCCCGCAGGAGAGCGATTTAAATGGCTGACGACAAAACACATATCGTGAGTTCGTTCGACGAGGAACTGACCCGTCTGAACAACATCATCTCGCAGATGGGCGGGCTTGCGGAAAGCCAGCTGATTTCTGCAATCCGCTCCATTGTCAAACGCGATTCGGAACTGGCTGAAAAGGTCATTATTTCCGATCATCGTATTGATATGCTTGAACAGGAAGTTCAGGATTTTGCTGTCCGTCTGCTGGCCCTGCGTCAGCCGATGGCAGACGATCTGCGTCAGGTGGTGACAACCCTGAAGCTGTCAAACGATCTGGAACGAATTGGCGATCTTGCGAAAAACATCGCCAAGCGCGCTCAGGTCCTTAATCAGATCCCGCCGATCCGCCCGGTTCAGGTCATCCCGAACATGGCGCGTCTGGCACAGGAAATCATCAAGGACGTTCTTGACGCCTATATCGAAGGCGATGCGGAAAAGGCACAGCGTGTCTGGGCCCGCGATCAGGAAGTCGATGACATGTACAATTCGCTGTTCCGCGAATTGCTGACCTACATGATGGAAGACCCGCGCAATATCACCGCATCGACGCACATGCTGTTCATTGCCAAAAACATCGAACGCATTGGCGATCATGCCACCAATATCGCCGAGACGATTTACTATCGGATCAAAGGCGAAGACCTGCCGACAGATGGTCGGCCAAAAAACGATGCAGCAAACTTTGCTGTTGTCGAACCGAATGAGTGACACTGGAGCATAGGAAGATGGACCCAACGGTTCTAATCGTCGAGGACGAAGCCGCAATCGTGACCATGTTGCGCTACAACCTCGAACGCGAGGGGATGCAGGTTGTCGAAGCCGGGGACGGTGACGAAGCGTTGAAAATCATGGCCGAAACCCATGTTGATCTGGTTCTACTGGACTGGATGTTGCCGGTCATGTCGGGGATCGAGGTCTGCCGTCAGATCCGCCGTAAACCTGAAAGCCGCGATGTGCCGGTGATCATGGTGACCGCGCGCGGTGAAGAAGGCGATCGCATTCGCGGCCTTGATACCGGGGCCGATGATTATGTCACCAAACCGTTTGCCATTGGCGAATTGCTGGCCCGTATTCGTGCGCTGTTGCGCCGGTCCGGTCCGGCGCAACCACAAGGGCAGTTGATCTATTCTGATATCGAAATGGATCTTGCCGCCCACCGTGTCAGCCGCAATGGCAAGGCCATCCATCTGGGGCCGACGGAATTCCGTCTGCTGCGCTATTTCCTTGAGCATCCGGGTCGGGTTTTCTCGCGCGAACAACTGCTTAACGCTGTTTGGGGACCGAACATTTATGTCGAAACCCGCACAGTTGATGTCCATATCCGCCGTCTGCGTAAGGCGCTTAATGACGTCAAAGGGACCCGCGACATCATCCGCACCGTGCGTGCAGCGGGCTATGCGCTGGATTCAGAAACCGCTGCGTAGTTCACCCAAACCTGTTTTGGCGACCTGAAGATAGAAACCCCCATCGCGTTTTGCGTGGGGGTTTTGGTTTATTTGGCGTCTTTTTTGGCTTTTGGTGTTTTGGGGCCAGAGCCAGACGCAGGCTTAGCCGAGCCTGCCGCTTCGGCCTTGCGGCGCTGCGTACGCGGCGCCAGCTCATTCATCAGCAACATGTCTGCACGCCGGAACTTGGCGATTTCGGCATCAATTTCTTCTTGCGGCACATCGCAGGCCGCCAACACATGATCTGAAAGTCGCAACCCGGTTTCAAGCACCTCGGGAATGGCGGCATCCGCCCCACTGCGCGACAGTGGCCCGATATGGGTAATGTCCTGTGCGCGGGCAAAGATTTTCAAATGCGGATAGTAATGACGGAGCAAGGCAACGGCTTTTTCGGTCGCATGCGGGTTGCCCAGTGCAACGACCGCAATTTTTGCTTCGTCCGTGTGCGCAGCCCGGAATGTTTCCGGTCGTGACCCATCGGCAAAATACACCGGCAATCCTTCGGCCCGCCCACGTGAAACCTGTAGTGCATCGCTATCAAGAACCACATAGGGAATGTTGCGGGTTTTTAACAATCTCGCCAAAACCCGCCCGACACGTCCGCACCCGATGACCAGAACATGCTGCTGGAGCCCTTCGGTTTCGGCTTCAATCGGGCCAAGTTGGTCGTCTTCTTTGGGATGAAGTTTTTCTTCAATGCGTTGTCCGATGGTCATTAATGTCGGCGTCAGCGCCATCGAAAGGGCAACCACCGGGATCATCACCGCGACAAGATCGGGGGCAATTGCGCCATTTTGTGCTGCGAGTGCCAACATGACAAAGGCAAACTCGCCGCCCGCGGCCAAACTCATGCCAACACGCAACGCCGACCCTTTTTCAAAGCGGGCCATCAATGCCAGAACAAACAGAAGGCCCGTTTTCGTGCCAATCAGCGCAATCAGCCAAATGACAATGGTGCCAAACTGGGTAAACACAATATCGGCATTGACCGACATGCCCACCGACATGAAAAACAGCGACAGGAAAACACCGCGAAACGGGGTGATATCGGCCTCAATCTGATGGCGAAATTCGGTCTCAGCCAGCATCACACCGGCGATAAAGGCGCCAAGTGCCATCGAAAGTCCGGCAACTTCGGTCAGCGTGCTGGCGGCCAGAACAACAAACAATGTGCCAATGGCAAACAGTTCCGGGTTCTTAAGAAGCGCGATATAGCGAAACAGGCGCGGCAACAAATAGCGCCCGACCAGTAATAAAACACAAACCGCCCCAATCCCGGTCAGAATGCTGACCCATGGGCTGGTTTCGGTTCCAGCATCCCCTGCGGCCTGCACCATGATCAGGAACGGGCCAACCGCCACATCCTGTATCAGCAAAATGGCAAGGGCCGCCCGGCCAAACTTTGTATGGAGCTGCTTATCGTCGGAAAGCTGTTTTAAAATGATCGCGGTCGATGATAAGGCCAACGCACCTGCAATCACCACGGCACTGGGCACGCTAAAGCCAAGGACGGCCAACCCGGCAAACAGCACCGCCATCGAGACGCCAATTTGGAACAGGCCAAGCACGGCAAACCGCCCGCCAATCACGCGCAGACGTTCGCGCGACAGCTCCAGCCCGATCATGAACAACAAAAACACAACGCCAAGTTCGGCAACCGTCGCAATGTCCTGACGCTCATTGATCAGTCCGAACCCGAACGGGCCGATGCAAAAACCGCCAATCAGAAATCCGATGATGGAATTTGCCCGCAACCGATGGGCAAGCGGCACGGCGATCACCGCCGCCGTCAGGATCAGGAATAACTCGAACAGAACGCCGTGATGCATGATTTGATTGGGCCCAACACGCGGTTAAACATTTGAAATTACCAAGAATACTAGAATAACGAAAATAACCCCGCCCGTCTCATGGAAATCTGATCGACAGGTGGCGGCCCCCGCACAACAGTAGAATGCGTGACATTGATGGCTTTGATGCATGGGGGTGTGATTGTTGTGACAATTGTCATGTCCTGATGACTTGCCATTCATCTTGCGGAATGCCATGTTCCGCGGGCCCAGATGGGCCTGAATTGGATGGGCCTTAATTAACGATATAATCAATACGAGCAAACACATCTTGGAACAGTTGATCCCTTATCTTCAGATTATCGCCGGTCTTGTCCTTTTGACCGCGGGTGGTGAATTCATCGTTCGGGGGGCTGTTGGCCTTGCCCTTTTGATGGGGGTGTCCAAGGTTATTGTCGGCTTGACCATCGTGGCGGCGGGCACATCCGCGCCGGAATTTGTTGTATCGCTGAACGCATCGCTCAAAGGTACTGCCGATATCGCGATGGGGAATGTGGTTGGATCAAATATCGCCAATATATTGCTGATCCTGGGGGCTGTGGCCTTGCTTAAACCTATTGCAGCAGGCCGTGTAACGGTTGTGCGCGATGGTGGGGCAATGTTGCTGGGCACACTCTTGTTTATCGGGCTGTGCATGTTTGGCGTGATTGAACGCTGGGCCGGGGCGCTGATGCTGTGTGTGTTGGTCGCGATCTGGTACTTCACCTATAAGCACGACAAAAACATGCCCAGCCACGCCAGTAACCTGCACGAAGAAGAGGTCGATGAAGTCGGCGAGGTGCCCTCGGGCTGGCTTAAGCCGATCATTGCAACCGTGATCGGGATTGTCGCCTTGATGTTTGGCGCGGAATGGCTGGTCGATGGTGGTGTGACAGTCGCCCGCGAGTTTGGTGTCTCCGAGGCGGTGATTGGCCTGACGCTTGTGGCTTTTGGCACATCCTTGCCCGAACTTGCCGCCTCCATGGTTGCCGCATTCCGCGGACATTCCGATGTTGCGCTTGGCAATGTGTTTGGCTCAAACCTGTTGAACCTTCTGGTGATCATTGGCGGCGTTTCGCTGATCACGCCGATACCGGTTCCGGCCCAGATCCTGGCGTCTGACCTTTGGATCATGCTGGCGGTGACGGTTGCGCTTTTGCTGGTGACTTTTGCGTTCCGCAAACTTTCGCGCAGTGCTGGTGTGGTTTTCGTGATCGCCTATTTTGTCTATGTCTTCCAGCTGGTCGCGGCGTAAAAGATGGGTGGGGTGCGGTATTGGCCCCCAAAAACATCTGATGCAAAATAACGATGCCATGAAGTTTGACGCGACATAACGGGGTGATGCCAGAATGACGGATCATGTGCCAAAAACAGTATTGATTACCGGTGCCGCCAAACGCATTGGTCGCGCACTCGCACTTGATCTGGCGAACAACGGCTATGACCTTGCGCTTCATTGCCATCATTCGCGCAAAGATGCCGAACATCTGGCCGATGAAATTCGCGCCCTTGGGCGACGCGCCTGCGTGATCTCGGCTGATCTTTCCAATGAGGACGATACCCATCGCATCCTGCGCGAAGCCAACGCCGCCCTTGGTCCGATTGGCATTCTGATCAATAACGCATCGACCTTTGAATATGATGACGTCAAAAGTGCAACGCGCGAAGGCTGGGACCTTCATATGGAAGCCAACCTGCGTGCACCCTTTGCCCTAAGTCAGCAATTTGCCAAACGCCTGCCAGACGATTGTCAGGGCCTGATCATCAATATGATTGATCAACGGGTGTGGAATCTTAATCCGCATTTCATGACCTATACCCTGTCTAAAGCAGGTCTTTGGACCTTGACCCAGACCATGGCACTGGCCTTGGCACCCAAAATACGTGTCAATGCCATCGGACCAGGCCCGGCATTGCCTAGCACCCGACAAACACAGGAAGTTTTCGATCAGCAATGTGCGAAAACACCCCTGAAAGTTGGGACAAACCCGCAAGAGATTTGCGACGCGGTTCGATTTTTCCTTGCCGCGCCGGCCATCACCGGGCAAATGTTAGCCCTTGACGGCGGGCAGCATCTTGATTGGGCGCCCAGTGGCGACGATGACACGCCAGAAGAATGATGTCGGATGCGGATCTGACATCTGGCCGCAGATAGCAGCACAAGGAAGACCGGAAATATGACCGCAGGCCTCAAACAGGACGCCAAGATTACCACGTTGCCCTTTGCGGATTTGTCCCACACGGACCTCCGCCAAACGGACTTGCCGGGCACAGACGTGCCCGATACAGACTTGGCTGTCAGCCTGCGCCGCGTCTTTGTGCGCGATATGGTGATGCATACCTCGATCGGGGTCTATGATCACGAAAAGGAAGCCCCCCAACGTGTGCGGATCAACCTTGATCTGGCAGTACTCGAAGGCGACGGGGTGCAGAATGATGATATTTCCACCGTTCTGAGCTACGAAGATCTTGTCGTTGGTACCCGACGTATTTGTCAGGATGGTCATGTGAACCTTGTGGAAACACTTGGGGAAAAACTGGCCGACATGTGTCTTGCCGACAGACGCGTGCGCAAGGTGATCGTTCGGGTTGAAAAGCTCGACGTCTTTGAAGACGTCAGCGCGGTCGGTGTCGAAATCGAACGGCACAATATCACCCGTTGATTATCGTCCCGATCAGGCAAAAAATTTACTTTTTCACAAACTGCGACCATGGGACTCTGTGATTCCTCTAGGGCGAATCGTGTTTGTCCTTATGCACAAGCATTTGGCAGGTTGGAATCAAAGGGAAATATTCATTTTTTACGACTCTATTACCGAATGATTTCAGGTTGACAGTTTTTTTATTGTTTTAAAACAAATACTTAGTTGATTTGCTCAATATTTGGGCACTTCATAGAACGTTAAGACTCTCAAGGGGTGCAGACAATAGCCCCCGCATTACCCACATAGTTATCCACAGTCTTGGTGGACATCTTTTTTCTGGCGCGATTCCCTCTGCGCCTGTTGCGATGTTAATCTTTTCGGCTATGTTCGAAACGCCTGACGAACTGTGACAGCCGTCACAACTTTGGATGTATTTTCCTGACTTCGGAGACCCTTGATGAAGCCACCTGTTTCCTCCGACATGCCCGGCGGGGATGATGCCCCGAAACGGGAAATCGGATTGTCGCTTGATGGTGACACGCTCGAAGGTGGGGCCGCACGGGGTGTCGAGGCGATCAAGAATGCGCTTAAAACCATGCCGGGATCGGCGGGTGTTTACCGCATGCTTGATGACAAGGATCGCGTTCTTTATGTCGGCAAGGCCAAGAACCTTAAAAAGCGGGTGGTGTCCTATACCCGCATCATGCAGGTGCCGCTGCGCATCGCCCGGATGATCGCCCAGACGGTGCGGATGGAAATCATCACCACCCATACCGAGGCCGAAGCCCTTCTTCTTGAATCCAACCTGATCAAGAAACTCAAACCGCGCTACAACATCCTGCTGCGCGACGACAAAAGCTTCCCCTATATCCTGATCACCGAGCTCCATGACTATCCGCGCATCGTCAAACACCGCGGCGCACGTGCCAAGGATGGCAGTTGCTTTGGCCCGTTTGCCTCCGCATGGGCGGTCAACAACACCATCAACCATTTGCAGCGCGCCTTTTTGCTGCGCTCCTGTACCGATGCGGTGTTTTCCAATCGGTCGCGCCCCTGTTTGCTCTATCAAATCAAACGCTGCTCGGCGCCGTGTGTGGACCGCATTTCCAAGCCGGACTATGACGGGCTTGTTGATGTCTGCCGTGACTTTCTGACGGGCCGCAGCCAGAATATCGTCAAGCAGCTTGAATCTGACATGCTTGCCGCGTCGGAAAAGATGGATTTTGAACAGGCGGCCATGTACCGCGACCGTATCCGTGCACTCAGCCAAATCAGATCGCATCAGGACATCAACCTTGAAGGTGTCGAAGAGGCCGACGTCATTGCCCTGCATCACGAAGGCGGGCAAAGCTGCGTTCAGGTGTTCTTCTTCCGATCCGGCTCGAACTATGGCAACCGGTCCTACTTCCCGCGCCATGAACAGTCGGCTGAAATTCCCGAAATCCTGTCGGCCTTTGTCGGGCAGTTCTATGCCGATAAACCCGCCCCCAAACAGATTTTCCTGTCTCATGAAATCGAAGGTCAGGAACTGGTTGCAAGTGCGCTGGCCATCAATAACGACCGAAAGATTGAACTGCTGGTGCCCAAGCGCGGCGGTAAGCGAAAGCTGGTCGAACATGCCCTGACCAATGCCAAGGATGCCTTGGGGCGGCGCATGGCCGAAAGTGCGACCCAGCGCAAATTGCTTGAAGACCTGGCCGATAAACTTGATCTGGAAAACACGCCCGAACGGATCGAAGTGTATGATAACAGCCACACGCAGGGTACGAACATGGTTGGCGGCATGATTGCGGCCGGGCCAGAAGGCTTCATTAAAAACGCCTATCGCAAATTCAACATCAAGGGCGACATTGCACCCGGCGATGACTTTGCCATGATGCGCGAAGTCCTGACCCGCCGCTTTGCCCGTGCACAAAAGGATGACCCGGACCGCGAAAACGGCACCTGGCCGGATCTGTGCCTGATTGATGGCGGCTTGGGGCAGCTTGGCGTTGCCAAGGCTGTTCTTGAAGACCTCGGCATCGAAGACGTCATGCTGGTCGGGGTGGCCAAGGGTGTGGACCGTAATGCGGGCAAGGAAGTGCTGCACATTCCGGGCAGGGCCCCGGTGCGCCTTGATATGAAAGACCCGGTGCTTTACTTCATCCAGCGCCTGCGCGACGAAGCACACCGCTGGGCCATTGGCACCCACCGTGCCAAACGCGCCAAACAAATCGGCAAAAGCGTTCTCGATTCGGTGCCGGGCGTTGGCGGTGCCCGTAAAAAGGCATTGCTCCATCACTTCGGGTCTGCGCGCGGTGTTGCCGATGCGGGCCTTTCAGACCTTGAAGCGGTCGGCGGCATCAGTGCCGCCTTGGCCCGAAAGATTTACGATCATTTTCACGGTGAAAATTGATAAAGCGGGTTTGCGCTTTATTTGCTGTTCGTCGCGGTGAGATGGCGCGATGAATCCATAGCATCATGTAGGACGCGGACAACGAAAATGCCGCTCTCTTCAATCAGGTAATAGATCATATGGCGTCCATGATGATGGCTGTGCATACCGGGATGAAGCACCCCTGCATCACGTCCGATGTGCGGGGATGCGGCAAGATTGTTCAGGCAATCACGCAATGACAGGAAATAACCCTCTGCCTGTTGCGCTCCGAATGTTTCATAAGAATAGATATAAATTCCTTCAAGGTCGGCGTCGGCCTTGTTGGACAGGACGTATTCAGCCATCCGTCAATTTCTTTTGGGCGGCCGCCATGATGTCTTCAACCGTGCGTGGGCTTTGTCCGCTGTTCACGCCTTCTGTCAGGGCGCGTTGAAGCAGTTTCTGTTTACGTTGGTCCTGTCGGATTAGATCGCGGACATAGTCGCTGGAACTGGCGTACTCACCACTTTCAATCTGGGTTTCGACCCATTCGCGCATGGGATCGGGCAGGGAGACATTCATCGTTGCCATCGGACACTCCATTTTCAACGGATGGCAAAATATGCCAAATATTGTCATTTTGGTCCATGACTGAATTCTGTAACGCTTCAAACACATGTGATTGGGCAGGCCATAGTGCTTCTGTTTTATTGCAATTTAAGACGCCCCTTGTGATCCCGGCGCCAAGCCTTTAATAATTGCCCGTCTTCGGGGAGTGCAGAAGCCTTAGAACCGGAAGTCATCGCCATAAATACCTGCAAACAGGCCTGTTCATGAAAAACCAGATCCCCAATCTGCTGACTTTGTCGCGCATCGTTGTGATCCCGGCATTGGTGGCATCATTTTACATTGATGGCCCGTTGGGCAACTGGTTGGGCTTTGTGTTGTTTGCCTTTGCCGGTATCACCGATTTCTTCGACGGGTATTTGGCGCGCAGTATGAATGTCGTGTCGCCGCTGGGGCGGTTCCTTGATCCGATTGCCGATAAATTGCTGGTGGCCGCGGCCTTGATGATGATGGTGTCGTTTGAACGGATTGCCGGGTTTTCTGTGCTTCCGGCCGTGATCATCATGTGCCGCGAAATCATGGTATCGGGCCTGCGCGAACATCTGGCCGAACTTAAGGTGCCGCTGCCGGTCACGGTTCTGGCCAAATGGAAAACCACGGCCCAGATTCTGGCCATCGGGTTTCTTCTGGTAGGCGACGCATCGCCTGACATGATCCCGTCTGTCCTGATTGGGGATATCCTGCTGTGGATTGCCGGTATTGTGACGGTTCAGACTGGATATCTTTATCTGCGGACCGGGCTTAAGCATCTCGATTAACACGGGACTGGATTAAAGGCAGGTCGCCATGACGCGTGTTTCTGTTCAGCAAGATGATTTTGATCCGGGCGCCGAGCTTGCGGTCCTGACCGATGGTCGTACAGACATCGGGGCGGCGGTCAGCTTCGTCGGGCTGGTGCGTGACATTCATGGCGGTGACACCGTGTCCGCACTCACCCTTGATCATTATCCCGGCATGACCGAACGCGAACTTGAAAAGATCGCCGATGAAGCCGGTCATCGCTGGAAACTTGATGGTATTCGCATCGTGCACCGGTTTGGCCGGATGGAACCCGGCGAACGGATTGTTCTGGTGATTGCCCTGTCGGTACATCGCAGGGACGCGTTTGAGGCCTGCGATTTCGTGATGGATTTCCTTAAAACCCGGGCACCGTTCTGGAAACGCGAAGAAACCCAGAATGGCGAAAAATGGGTCAGCGCAAAGGCATCAGACGATGCCGATGCGGACCGTTGGAACAGCTAATTCTCCCCCTTAAACCAGAAACTTGCTGACCAGACTTATAATGCCTTCGATGGCCGATTGCAGTTCGGCGGCATTGTTGATCTTGGCGCGCAGCCTGCTCATTTCCGCCAGATCGGCGTCAGTGACGGTCACAGATTGCGCAAGGTTGGCGGTTTGTAAGGCCACCAGCGTGGATTGCGCCTTTTGCACACTGTCTGACAGCGCGATTTTCTGATTGATATCGGCCGCGTCATAGGCGGTTGCGATTTCGACATAGGCCTTTTTCGATTGTTCGATCAGTTTGTCGAGATTGGACATGGTTAAGCTCCCCCTAATTGGTGGCGGTTTGGGCCAAGGCTGTGCCTTGCGTGATCAATTCCTGTGGGCTCATTTTGTTGATGTCACCGGCCAGCGAAATGCCCTGTTCAACCGCACTTAAAAGCGATGCGACATCGAGTTTTGCGTAAGTGTCGATCTGGTTTTGCAGCCGGTTTCCAAGGATGTTAGCGCTAACAAACTTGCGCAGGGTGTCGGTTTGCATCTGTTTTTCGGCCTCGGTCAAGGCCTGCCAATCTTGCCACCACAACTGATAGCGCAGCGTGTGGGCGTCCTGATCGTCGGTCTTATCAGCACGGATGGCATTGAGCTTTGCGATCAGCGTGCTGCGCTTGGCCAGTAACTGGGGTGGGTTTTTGGTGAAATCGCCGGTGATGGTGGCAAGTTGCCCGCGCAGTTTTTCAAGGATCGGGCCCGATTGTGTGACGGCGGATGCGCCCAGTGCCGACCCGGCTTCGATATTGTCAAAAATTGCGACAAACTGCTGATATTGCGTACGTAAACCCGACAGGGTGTCTTGCCATTGTCGCGCAACGCTTGGATCAATTTTGGCCCCGTCCGGATCGATCAGGACATCAATGTTCGATGCCGATACCGTGCCGGTGAAGTCGGACATGTTGGTGACGAATTCATCGCGCTGTGCCGATGGGGCCTTGGAAAACGAGGAAAACTGCGCGTCATAGGCCGTGCCATAGCTGTCAAAGGCGGCTTGGGTGGTGGTGCCAAACTGGGTGACCGACAGTTTCAGGGTTTCCGCCTTTTGCGAACAGGCGGCCAGTAAACTGAGGGTGGCGACGATCAATGTCGTGCGGCATATCTGGGAGAATTTTGAAGCTGTCATGAGGGCCCCGTCTGAAAAATGTGCCGTTGGCGGCGACAGGACTCAGACGGGGAAATGGGTAGTTTGTGATAGCCAGAAACACAAAGCTGATTAGTCAAAAAAAGTGATTAATCATCCGTATTATTTGCTCAGCATGAATAATGCCTGATTGCCAAAGAAATTGGCAAAGCGCGAATGGCTATCGATGCTGACTTTCGAGCCGCTTTCATTGAGCACCATGGAGCGTTCGATCTTGACCCCCATGTCATCGCACATGCCAACAAAGTCGCGCACGGTGCAAAAATGGATATTGGGGGTTTCATACCACATGATCGGCAAGTTGGGGTTTTGCGGCATCCGCCCGCGAAACATCAGATCAAACCGTGCGCGCCAATGACCGAAATTCGGGAAGGAGACAATCGCCTTATTACCGATGCGCAGCAGTTCCGACAGCACTTCTTTGGGCCGGTGGGTGGCCTGTAGCGTCTGGCTGAGAATGGCGTAATCAAAGGCGCCGTCGGGATAATCGCCAAGATCGCGATCCGCATCGCCCTGCATGACGGGCAATCCTTGGGCAACACAATTGCGCACCCCTTCATTGGACAGTTCCAGGCCACGGCCATCGACTTTTTTGGTCCGCGTCAGATAGCCCAGAAGTTCACCGTCGCTGCACCCGATATCAAGAACCCGCGTGCCCGGTTCGACCATGTCGGCAATCAATTGCAGATCAACACGAATGCGGTCGCTGTGAAGCGGAATTGCAGCACTATTTATATTTGTATGAGGATTGTTCATGGCGTTATTTCAGCCCCCGGATTTCGGCGGCACCGTCGATGAAACCGCCGAGAACCATGTGGAAATCAGGTTCATCGAGCAGGAAGGCATCGTGGCCCTTGTCACTTTCGATTTCGACACAGCTGACATTGCAGGACGCGGCATTGAGCGCGTGGGCCAACTGGCGGCTTTCGGCGGTGGTAAAGCACCAGTCGCTTGAAAACGACACAATGCAGAACCGCGTTTTACTGCCCTTAAAGGCATCGGCCAGCCGCCCGTCGTAGTCAATCGACAGGTCAAAGTAATCCATCGCGCGCGTGATATAGAGATAGCTGTTGGCGTCAAACCGGTCGACGAAGCTTTTGCCTTGATGGCGCAAATAGCTTTCGACCTGAAAATCATGATCGAAGCTATAGGTAATCGCGCCGCGATTTTGTAGTTTGCGGCCAAATTTACGGTGCAGGGCAGGCTGCGACAAATAGGTGATGTGCGCGGTCATGCGCGCAACGGCCAAACCGCGGGCGGGTTTTTTGTCTTCAAGCAAATAATTGCCCCCGCACCAGTCGGGATCGGCCATGACCGCCTGACGACCCACTTCGTGAAAGGCGATGTTTTGCGCCGAATGGCGGAATGAGGTCGCAATCGGGGCGGCGGCAAACACCCGCTCGGGGTAGCTTTTGCACCATTCGAGCACCTGCATGCCGCCCATTGAGCCGCCAATGACGGCAAACAGGCTGTCGATGCCAAGTGCGTCAATCAGCATGGTCTGGGCGCGCACCATATCGGCAATGGTAATCACCGGGAAATCAAGGCCCCACGGCTTGCCGGTTTCCGGACTGGTGTCCTTTGGCCCGGTACTGCCAAGGCAACCGCCAATGACGTTGGAGCAAATGACGAAATATTTCTCGGTATCAATGATTTTGCCGGGACCAACGATTTCAAGCCACCAGCCGTCCTTGCCCGTAATCGGGTGAACTTCATCGGCAACATATTGATCGCCGGTCAGGGCATGACAGACCAGAATGGCATTGGATTTATCGGCGTTCAGTTCACCATAGGTCTGATAGGCAATTGTGAAGGGCCCAAATTCAACACCGCTATCAAGGCGCAACTTATCGGTTTCCCCCAACACCATGTGATGGCCGGGAAGCGGTGCGCGCTTATCTTTGCTGGCGGTGGTTGGCATGGACGTCGATTTTCCTTTGGTTGGTGTCATCCTTGTCGGCAAGGTATGACTTTAATCCTTACGATGAAGGAAATCAGTCTGTTCTAGCTAGGAATACGCCAAGGTTTAGTCAATCTTTTCTTTGCATTTCTGCGGCCCTGTCCTAATACTGTGCGCCGTTCAAAAGATGAGTGGATTATGGCGTTAGACAACGAAAATTTGGCAAATCTTGACCTTGATGGGCTGCGTGGCGAGATCGATGATATTGATCAGGCGCTGCAAGCGTTGATCATTCGCCGGACCAAGGTTGTGCAGGCGGTTGGCGCCTATAAGGACCGTGTGATTGCGGCGGGTGGCAAGGTAAAGGTGCCTTATCGTCCGGCGCGCGAAGCGCGTATTATGCGCACCCTTGTCGAACGTCATGACGGTGCCTTTCCCAAAACAGCACTTATTCAAATCTGGCGCGAAATGATCGCGGCCGGTACGCGGCTTGAAGCACCTTATACCGTTGCACTTTGCCGCAATGCAGAAGGTCAGGATTGCTGGGAATTGGCACGGCTGAATTTCGGGTGCCTCAATGAGATTGTCGAATTTGAAACCCCGCGCGAAGCATATGGCGCACTTGAAGAAGGCCGTGCGGCAGTCGGTGTGTTCCCCAAACCCGAATTTGGTGAGCCGATGCCGTGGTGGACGCTTTTGACCGAACAAAGTGCAGTCAGGGTTGTCTCCAAGCTGCCGTTTGGCGGATGCCCGGTTGGGCGCGGGGAGCAGACCGAGGGTTTTGTTCTGGCGGCAATTGATCTTGAAGACAGTGGTGATGACCGAACGCTGTTCGTGGTAAGCCTGTCAAAAGAGATTTCGATGGATACGGCGCGCAAAAAAATTGCGGATGGACTCAACGGATCGGCAATCCTTGGCTTTTCTGACGATATCGCCGCAGATCGGCGTTTTGTTCTTGTTGATGTGCCGGGATTCTTTTGTAATCGCGCCGATGCGTTTCAAGCCACACTGGCCAAGCAGGGACTTAATCCCGAAAGCCTGCGTGTGGTCGGCGCCTATGCCGTGCCGATTTCGGAAGACGCACTGAGTTAAAATTCAGTGGTGGTTTGGATAAGCCACCACGTCCTTTGGGAGAATATACGTAATGTCTGCGCCCACCCCACGCCCCGGTATTCTTGAAATTGCGCCCTATCAGGGTGGTAAATCCAGTGCCAACAGCACGCAGCGCGTGATCAAGCTGTCGTCAAACGAAGGCGCGCTTGGCCCGAGCCCCAAAGCCATGGAAGCGCTGCGCAATACAGCTGATCGTCTGCATCGTTATCCGGACGGCGGATGTGACTTGCTGCGCAAAAAGCTGGCTGAGAAATATGATCTTGAAATGGATCAGCTGGTCTGTGGTGCCGGGTCGGACGAGCTTTTGACCCTTTTGATCCGGGCCTATGCCGGACCGGGCGATGAAGTGCTGTATTCCCAGCATGGTTTCCTGATGTATCCGATTACCGCCAAGGGTGTTGGTGCAGTGCCGGTCGCAGCGGCCGAAACCAACATGACGACCAGTGTTGATTCACTTCTGGCCGCCGTGACGGACAAAACCAAGATTGTCTTTGTTGCCAATCCGAACAACCCGACGGGAACCTACATCACGGACGCGGAAATGAAGCGTCTGCGCGATGGTTTGCGCGAAGACATCGTTCTGGTGGTGGATGCGGCCTATGCCGAGTTTATGACCGGTCAGGAAGATTATTCAGCCGGTGAAGAACTTGTCCGTTCTGGCAACAACACGGTGATGACCCGGACATTTTCCAAGATTTATGGTCTTGGTGGTATTCGCCTTGGCTGGTGCTATGCCCCGGTCGAAATTGCCGATGTCTTGCAGCGTTTGCGCAACCCGTTCAACGTTTCCCTGCCAACGCAGGAAGCCGGTGTTGCCGCCCTTGACGATGATGATTTCGTCAATGATTGCGTGCGCCACAATGCCGAGACGCTGGCGTGGTTCCGTGACGAGATCAACGCAATTAGTGGCCTTACGGCACATCCGAGCTATGGCAACTTTGTCATGATCGAATTCCCGACAGAGGATGGCAAAAATACAGATGCCGCCAATGATTTCATGATGGCGCGCGGCGTGATCCCGCGCAAAATCGGTGCTTATGGCCTGCCGCAGATGTTGCGTGTTTCAATTGGCACGAAGGAAGAAATGGACATCTGCCTTCAGACCATCAAGGATTTTGTGAACGCTTAAAATGACCAAAACTGCATCCCAACCGTTGTTTAACACTGTCGCCTTTGTCGGTATGGGCCTGATCGGCTCGTCCATGGCTCGCCGTATCAAGCGTGATGGCCTTGCCAATAAGATTACCTGTGCTGTGCGGTCCGAGGCGACCCGCGACCGGGTGCTTGAACTGGGTCTTGCCGATGAAGCCTATTGCGACATCAAGGACGCGGTTGGCGATGCTGATCTGGTGATGCTGTGCGCACCGCTTGGTGCCAACGAGGCGATTGGCGCGCAGCTTTCAGGGGCCTTGAAAAAGGGGGCGATTGTTTCTGACGTCGGTTCGGTCAAACAATCTGTGATCCGTGACATTGCCCCGCAACTTGACGAAGGCGTGCATTTTGTTCCCGGTCACCCGTTGGCCGGGACCGAACATTCCGGCCCGGATTCCGGTTTTCCGGAACTGTTTGAAGAACGCTGGTGCATCTTAACGCCGGTTCCCGGTGAAAGCGAAGATGCCGCTGACAAGGTTACTGCCCTTTGGGAAGCGTGCGGGATGTATGTGGAACGCATGGATGCGGACCATCATGACCGCATTCTGGGGATTACATCGCATCTGCCCCATCTGATTGCCTACACGATTGTCGGGACAGCGACCGACCTTGAAGATGCGCTGCGTCAGGAAGTAATCAAGTTTTCCGCGACCGGTTTTCGGGACTTTACCCGTATTGCCGCGTCCGACCCGACCATGTGGCGCGATGTGTTTTTGAACAATCGCGAGGCGGTTCTGGATGTTCTGGGACGTTTTCAGGAAGACCTGATGGCGTTGCAACGTGCCATTCGCTGGGGCGAGGGCGACAAGCTGTTTGAGCTGTTTTCGCGCACCCGTGAAATCCGGCGCGGCATTGTCGATGCCGGGCAGTATTTTGCTAATTTCTCGGCCGAAGGTGAAGCACGCCAAAGCGACGAGACGGGCAAGAAAAAGACGGATGAATAAATAACGGATGGCCTGTGTTGTGCAGGTCACCAGTCGGTTTGATGATGTGCCCCAAATTGCATCATCAGCCGGACCAAGGGGATAGTCATGTCTGCCACCAGCCACCCGGCATTCGCACGGTTCATGCCGTTTGTGTTTGTGTTCCTGTGGAGCACGGGCTTTGTCGGTGCGAAATTCGGCCTGCCATATGCCGATCCGTTCGTTTTCCTGTTTGTCCGATTTGTCATTGTGCTGGTTTTGATGGTGCCGGTTGTCATCCTTATGGGGGCAAAATGGCCGAAAACCTGGCGCGAGGCGGTCCATATCGGGACCACGGGCGCGCTGGTCCACGGGCTGTATCTTGGCGGGGTGTTCTGGGCGATTGATACCGGCCTTCCAGCCGGGCTGGCGGCCCTGATTGTCGGGTTGCAGCCGGTTGTCACCGCATCGGTTGTCGGGGCGATTTTGGGTGAGCGGGTGTCGCTGCGCCAATGGGGCGGTCTGGTGCTTGGCCTTGTCGGGGTGGCGCTTGTGCTGGTGCCCAAAATCGGTGACGGGGTTGGCATTACCGCATTTGGTATCGGGCTGGCGGTGGTTGCACTGCTCGCCATGACGGCGGGCACCCTTTATCAAAAGCGCTTTTGCACTGGTATGGATCTTTTGAGTGGCACAGTCGTTCAATATGTTGCGGCCAGTCTTGTTGTCGGGGTGATTGCCCTGATCAAGGAGCCGTTGACGGTTGAATGGAGCATGGACTTCATTCTGGCGATGGCGTGGCTTGTTCTGGTGTTGTCGATTGGGGCCATCATGTTGTTGATGGTTTTGATCAAACAGGGGGAAGCCACCCGCGTTGCCAGCATGTTTTACCTTGTCCCACCGACGGCTGCGATGTTTGCGTGGCTTCTGTTTGATGAACAGCTTGGCCTTTTGGGATTTGTCGGGTTCGGGGTTGCCGCACTCGGGGTGGCATTGGTGATGATCAAGCGTTAGGGTCCTGATCCGCGCTTTATGGCATGCGCGCACCCGAACATAGAAGACTTTTGGAGGATACCGTGACGGACGCCCAGGATAGATGGGTCTTTGGATATGGTTCGCTGTTGTGGCGACCGGGGTTTGAGTTCGCGGAAAAAGCGCGTGCCAAGCTGCCCGGTTACCATCGGTCGTTCTGTATCTATTCCCATCATTATCGTGGCACGCCGGAAAATCCGGGGCTTGTTCTTGGCCTGAACAAGGGCGGGGAATGTGTGGGCAATGCCTTTCGCATCACACCGGAAAACTGGGGGACCGTGAAAGGGTATCTGGACGAGCGCGAGCTTGTGACCAACACCTATATTCCTGCCGATGTCGAAGTCGAACTTTCTGATGGGCGCACAGTGATCGCACATACCTATGTTGCCGATCCGACCCATGAACAATATGCCGGGAACCTGCCGGTGCGCACCGCTGTTGAGATCATTGTGGCGGCCCATGGCAATGTTGGGCCGAACCTTGAATATCTGGAAAATACCGTATTGCATCTTGATCAAATGGGGATTGTCGATCCGCCGTTGCATGATTTGATGGATCTGGTGCGCCGCGAATACGGCGAGATTAATATGGGGGCGGGCATCTGATGAGCCACGCGAATGCATCGAATGTATCGAACGCGCCGAGTGTGACACAGGGGGATCAAACCCCGCTGCCGCTGGCTTATTTGATGCTGGTGATCTGTGCGATGATGTGGGGATCAAACCACGTTGTGGCGCGCGGGGTGAATGCGACAGTGCCGTTTGAAGCATTGGCATTCTGGCGCTGGGTTGTGGCGGCTGTGATGCTGTTTCCGTTCTGTGCCAGATACCTTGGGCGCGATTTGCGTCTGATGGCGCAGCACAAGATGTCGATGTTTCTGATCGGTTTTACCGGTGTCTTCCTGTTTTCGATCATCATCTATCTTGCGGCCTATAATACAACGGCGGTCAACACCGGTTTGCTCAATGCAACGGCCCCGGTATGGGTTCTGATCTTTGCCGCCGTATTAACCGCAAACAAGCCGTCATTAAGTCAGTGGGTCGGGGTGCTGGTGGCCGGTGTTGGTACGGCAACGATTATTGCGAAGGCCGATTTTTCGGTCTTTACCGAGATGAGCTTTGTCTCGGGCGACGTGTTTGCCATGGTATCGGCCATGGTTTGGGCGGCCTATTCCATGTTGCTTAAACGTGCGCCAAAGGGGGTTCATCCGCTGAGCCTTGTGTTTGTGTCGGCCCTGATTGGTCTGGTGTTTTTAACCCCGCTTTATGTCTGGTCGCTTGTGGTGAACGGTGAGCCGTTCTTTACCCATCTTGATCCGGCGTGGCCCGACATGATGAAGATTTTCTATATCGGTGCGGGGCCTGCGTTCTTTGGATATCTTTTCTGGAACAGGGGGGTGTCGATTGTGGGTCCGGCGACGGCGGGTGTCTTTATGTATCTCATCCCGGTGTTTGCCAGTGGGCTTGCAATTGTCTTTCTGGGGGAAGAATTGCACCTTTATCATCTGGGCGGGATTGTCTTGATTGCCTTTGGTATCTGGCAGGCGACCAAGAAAAAACGCGCCGTATCCTAAGGTCAGACCTTAAGGCAAAAAGACATACAAAAGGCCGGGATGCGCTGTGCAGCCCGGCCTTTATTGTTTTATCGATCTGACAATCAACCTTGCGGATCAGGAGGTTTTTTCCTGATTGGCCTCTTCTTCGGCGGCGATGTCGGCAGAGGTCAGCATCGGCAGGTTAAATTCTCGCTGTGCCTCGGTTTCAAGCTCGCGGGTTCTTGTGTCGATGCGGGTTTTGATTTCTTTCATGAAGGTCTTGCGGTCCAGACCACTTTCAATCGGCGTCATCAGTTCCATGGTGACCCGGCCACCATATTTCATGAAGCTATCCTTGCCCCAGAACATGCCGGAATTGACCGCGACCGGAATAACCTTGATGTCCGGGAAGGCCTTATACAGCGCGTAAACGCCCGGATGATAGGGGCGGCTTGACCCGGGTGGGGTGCGCGTGCCTTCGGGGAAAATGATCACCTGACGGTTTTCTTTGAGCGCTTGTGACGCCCCCTTGATCATATCCTTAAGCGCAGATCCCCCGGCGGAACGGTCAACCGCGATCTGACCTGAGAGGTGCAGAAACTGCCCGACCAGCGGGATTTTGATCAGTTCCTTTTTGAGGATATAGGCCGGATCGGGCACCACAGTGTGAAAGGTCAGAGTTTCCCAAGCCGATTGATGCTTTGCGACCAGAATGCAGGGGCCATCGGGCAGGTTTTCACGCCCGGTGATGCGTTTGTACATGCCGACCGAATGGTTCAGGGCAAACTGGGTCAGCACACACCATGCATGGCCGACAAACTGGCTGGCCTTGCGGCCACAGACCATCAGGGGGATCATGCTGATGCACAGCAGGGCTGTTCCGCCAAAAAACAACACGTTAAAAAGTAACGCGCGCAGGGCTCTCATTCAGAAAAATCCTTCAAACGCTTATGTATCTGGTGCTTTGTAACAGTATTACGGCAATCGTAAAATGGCGATTGTTGATCCGCCTTAGCCGGTTTTGTTGTTCGACGCGGAATAGTCGTTCTGATCGGGTTGGCTGGCATCGGGTGTTTGCAACGACGGGTGATTGCCACCGGGCAGCCAGTGTAAAATCGAGTTGCGCAGGCTGGCGAAAAGGTACTTGTTAAATTCGCTGGCGATCAGGGTCGTGCTGCCGGGATACCGCCACCAGTTTTCGATGCGGACCGTATCGGGGAAGACGGGGTTGGCGATGATCTCGACACCGGGCATCAGGCTTTTGAATTCCAGAAGGGATCGGCGCATGTGGTAGTTCGCGGTGACAATCCGCAGGCTTTTGTAGCCTTGTTCGTTGACCCAGACAGCGGTTTCCATGGCGTTGCCACGGGTGTTTTCCGCGACATGTCCCAGTACAACGCAACAGGCAATCAAACGCGGGTCGGATTTTCCGACCGACAGCAATTCATCGACTTCAACGCCGCGATAAACCCCGGAAATGAAAAGTTTTTTTGCCAATCCGCGTGCAAGCAGGCGGCGCCCTTCCGACAGGCGTTCACTGCCGCCGGTCAGGACCACAATGGCATCGGTGCGCTGATCGGGGTTGTCGACCGTGGTGGGGATGGACTCGACATACCAGACAAATCCGGCAAGCCACACCAGACCGAGAACGATCAGGGTGGAGAGCAAAAAACGGAACCTTCGAGACCGGCGCCGGAGTTGCACGCTAAGCGGTGGTTTGTTCATTTGGGCGTGCCTGATGTGGGGCGTGCGGACATGAGTGCGGATCTCCTAAGGCCATGATCCCAAAAGGGAAGCGTGATCAGACTATACGAAGGAGCGCGTCTGGTGACAACATCGCTTGCGCGCAGAATTATAACATTTGGCGTAAGACACGCAGCACAGTACGGGTTGCCGTAAGATAAGCAACCAATGCGACAATAAACGGAATGGCAACGATAAGGGCAATGAATACTGGACTGAAAACCAGCGACGGGATCGGCCAGCCGGCGCGCAGGCCAAGCCAGGCAATAAAAGCAGAGACCGCCAGTGATATCAAAAGCCCGACCAAGGCGCCAAAAAACGCCAGCCGTTGGCTGTGGCGGCCAAATTGTCGGGCGATATAATCATCCTGTGCACCAATCAGGTGCAAAAGTTCGATGATTTTATGATGGATCGAAAACCCTGATTTGGTGGCAAAGACAATCGACAGCATGGTCGCACCAAACAGAACAACGATCAGAACGGTCAGGGCAAGTTCGACCGAAAAGGCGACATCGGCAATGCGTTCGATCCAGATGCGGTGATCATCCAGCACGGCCTCAGGCGCAATTTCACCAAGCTGGCGTTCGAGGGCATCAAAATTAAAGCCGGTTTCCGGGGTGATTTCGATGATGCGCGGAATGGGAAGTTCGCTCACGACCTCATCAGGGCCAAGCCAGGGTTCAAGCAGGGCGGCCATGGTTTCGGGGCTGAGTTCTTCGATCCGGGCGATGCCGGGCAGGCTTGCCAATTCATCAATGATGGTGTCGACGGTTTTTTGCAGGGCGGCTTCGCGTTGTTCGGGGCTGCGTTTTGCCAGTTCGGTTGGCGGGACCTGTATCGACAGGCTGCCTTCGATCTGCCCGGACCATTGGCCAACGCTATCGTGCAGAGCGCCAAGGCCGACCATCGAAAAGGTCAGCAGGGCCACCATCAGGGCGACGATGCAGGGCAGGAAGCGCGATGAAGAATCGGCTTCGAGCGGCAGATGTGACGGATGTGAGCGAAAAGCCATAATCGTCTGTTGGTCCTGTTGATCGAGGTGGCGTCGATATCTTAGCCCGTTATTTTAGCCAGTATTTTAGCCCGTATTTTAGATCGTAGCTTAACCCGATTGGGTCACGTCATGCAGTGTTGCACCTTCGAGCAGCCATTGGGTATGGCCAAAGCGCCGCACGAGTTGCCGGTTATGGGTGGCAATCAGCACAGTGGTACCCAGTTTATTGAGTTCTTCAAACAAATAGAGCAACCGCATGGCAATGCGGTCATCGACGTTGCCGGTCGGCTCATCGGCCAGAAGAAGGGCCGGGCGCCCGATGACGGCGCGCGCAATTGCCACGCGCTGTTGCTGCCCACCCGATAGGCGCGATGGCTGCGCATTGATATGGTCGCCCAGACCGACCCATTCGAGAAGTTCGGTGACGTTTTTGCGAATTTGCAGGTCTTCGACACCGGCAACGCGCAAGGGCAGTGCCACATTTTCAAAGGTGCTAAGGTGATTGATCAGGCGGAAATCCTGAAACACCACGCCGATTCTTCGCCGGATCGCGGGCAGTTCATCGCGCGGAATGCGGATATTGTCGCGGCCAAAAATATTTATTTCGCCCCGAGTCTGACGCAGTGCCAGATACAAAAGACGCATCAAGGTCGATTTGCCGGCACCCGACGCGCCGGTCAAAAAATGAAAGCTGCCGCGTTGGAGGCTAAAGTTCAGGTCGCGCAAAATTTCCGGTCCGGATTCGTACCGGACTCCGACGTTCCTGAAACTGACAACTTCGGTCAAAATCGGCGCTCCACTTGATCGAATGACGGTTTGCACAGGCGATTGCCATGGCAAATCACAAGAATTTCTCTTAACGTCGCTGGGGTTGGCGAAATGCCTTGGCATTCCAATATCGACACCATACCTACCCGCGACGCACAATTTTCTATCTGTTTCGGATGCCACGATCAGTGGCTTTACGCAATGTTTAGACACCCAAATTGACGCAGCTTCTGTTATCTCTGCTTAACAGTCTGTTAAATCGCCGCTATTTACATATAGTGTTATTCTCTGCCGACGATATCGGGGGACCGTTGGCCATGAGTATGTTAAAGGCCATCCCCGTGTTTGGTTCCGCTGACATCGAGATGCCAGGTTTGCAATGATCATAACTTGCCCAGATTGTTCCAAGAAATACTCCGTTAAAACGGAGGCCATCGGCCCAAAGGGCCGAACTGTGCGCTGTAAGAGCTGCGGCAATAGCTGGCATCAGGACCCTCCGGGGGCCAAGAAGCCGGAACCCGCACCTGCACCAGCGGCACAATCGGACAGCGATTTGCCTGCACCATTTAATCAGGAAGGGGCGCTGGGCGCTGATTTCAATGCTGATCGAATGGGCGGTGGGGGTGTTGACCCCGGATTTGAAGATGCGGACAAAATTCCCGATCCACCCCCTATCCCTGAACAGCTGATTCGCAACAATCCGAAACCGGCCCCCAAAAAGAAAAAAGGGATTGTTGGCTGGATCGTATTTTTGCTGCTGATTGGTGGGATTGGTGCGGGTGGTTACTTTGCCAAGGACATCCTGATCAACCTTTGGCCGCCGATTGCCAAGGTCTATGACATGGTTGGCCTTGATGTGCCCCATGTTGGTGATGGTCTTGATATTCGTGAATTGCCACCGACCCGCGAAGACGAAGACGGCGTCGATGTTTTGGTCGTGCGCGCCGAGATTGTGAATATCGTCGAAGAGCCGGTTGTGTTGCCGTATCTTCTGATTGAGCTTCTTGATCCGCTTGATCGTGTGGTTCAACGCAAGAAGATGCCGCTGATCTATGATGAGACCAAGGCTCAGGCCAGTGCGGATATGCCGATGGAGCAGCAAATGCTGCCTGCGGGTGAAAGCATTACGGTTGAAACCAAGATCCGGCGTCCGAACCCGACGGCAACCCGTTTGCAGGTCACGTTCCTTGACCCGCGTGAGGCCGCCGAACCTTAAACCTTTCGGGGTGGTAAAACCAGTTGATGCAAAAGGCAGCGTTCAGTCGCTGCCTTTTGTTTTTGTGGGAAACGCGATACTGCGCCATTGCGCCATATCGGCGCTCAGGGCTGGTTTGGACTTTGCCGGATGGTGGCGGCATAAACGTTGTTAAAATGCCGTCAGTGCCGTTTAAAGGCGCGCCATGGGGTGCGTCAGGTGTGCGCGACGGTTGATGGGCGTTTCCTAGAACCGTTTGAGCAGGCGGTCGATGTATTCCTGTTCGATCTGCGGACGGTCAGGGTCGCCCGACCGCCGACGCAGTTCCTGCATGATGCGCCATGCCCGTTCGAGGGTATCGACATTGGGAATGGTGGTTGTGCCGTCCCCGCCGACCGGACGCCCCAGCGGATCGCGACGGCCATTCCCTTGCAGGTCTTCGAGCATCGGGGCAATCTGGCTGAGCCCTTCGAGCGCACGGCTGATTTCGCCAATGCCCTGTTGCAGGTTTTCCATGGCTTCGCGCTGATATTGCAGGGCTTCGTGGGATCGGTTGCGGCCAAGGGCCTCGGCAGCACGGCGCATGGCCTCAATCACTGAATTCATGCCGCTGATGTCGCCAAACTGCCCGATGCCCGGACTGTTCATGATATCACCGGCGTCATCGGCAAGGCCTTGTTGTTCATTGGCGCGCGGGCCGGGGCCGTTGGCGTTGGCCGGGTTGTCCCCCTCGTTCATGATGTCTTGCTGGCGGCGGGACAGATCGCGCATGCCATCAAGCATTTCGCGCAAAGACGAGGTGATGTCCATGCCGCCTTCGCCGGTGGTAACTTGCATGTTTTCAACAAGTTCGCGCAGCCGGTCAATCAACTGGCGGGCATCGTCACGTGCGCCGGCGCGCATCAGGGCATCAATCTGATCAATGATCCGCGATAAGTCTTGTTGTTCGAGGGTGGCACTTGCCTGGGGTTGATCGTCCGAGGCGGGCGTCGCTTCGCGGGTCAGTGCGGCAAGATATTCATTTAAGGCATTGCGGTATTCTTCAATCAGACGCGCGATTTCGGTTTCGGTCACGTCAGGATCAGCAAGAGCCTGCAACAGACGTTCTTCGGCTTCCATCAGGTTGCGTTCGGCAATGCCATAGCTGCCGCGTTCGATTTCCTCGGCGATGTGCCACAAAAGCCCGGCGACATTCTGATGCACGGTGCGGTCGTCAAGGTTGGCCGATAACCGGCTTTCAGCCACCGACAGGGCCAAAAAGACGCCGATCTGACCATTAAAGGCCTGCGGCGCATAGAGGACAGGCAACAGGGCCTGCTGCATTTCAAGTGCGCGGTCGGGATGGCGCAACAGTGTGCGCCGGATCGCAATCAGCTTTTGCGCAACCGGATGGGTAAATTCGCGTTCAGGCAGCACAATTGATCGCATGTCGCTTTGGGCGGTTTGTCCGGCATTGTCGCGCGCGTGCATTTGAATATTGACCGGCAATCCGGCCCACGGGTGGGCAACCAGATCAATGAAGCGCGGGCCTTCGATGCGGGTTGGTGTGCTGCTATGGGTGGGTTCTTCGCCCTTGAGATCGCGTGTGATGGCATCAATCGGACCGAACTGATCATCCATACCGTCGGTCGGGGCCGGGGTGATGACAAGATCAAGTTCCGCCATGCCGTAATCGTCATTGGCAACGTAATCAAGGCGCAGATGATCGCGTCGGGTGACCGATGGCGGGCTGACAAAGCCAAGTGTCGGGGCGGTGTCGGCCACCAGATTGATGTTCAGCGTCATGCGGTCATTGCCCCAGACCGAAATGCGCCATGTGCCAGACTGGTTGATCGCGGTCGACAGGACATAGCTGTTGTCGTTGCTTTCGGCGATCGGGCGTTCTCCATCAGGCGCAGTCAGGGTTGGTTCCCAGATGCTTGAGATCGTGCCATCAAGGGTCGATCCGGCGGGGACCTGAAAATTAATCACCTCCCCGTTGGACGGCTCCCCAGTGGTCTGGTCTTGTGGGCCATCTGTTCCGGTTCCTGTCGCAGATTGATTGGCGGCGTTTGCCCCGGTTTCGGAAATCTGCAAGACCCTCGGGACTTGCCCGGTATAGGGGGGCGGGGTGACCCACAAAGTAGCTGTGAAATCAGCCGCACCCAAGCGTTGCAGGGGGCTGAATGCCTTGGAAAATCGTTCGGAAACGGTGTTGTGTCCGGCCATGATGCCAACAAACAGCAGCAAAACCGGAATGGCGACGATGCCAAAACGGTCAATCCGGCTGATGGCGGGGATCGGGCGCGGCAAACGCAATTTTACGATGGCGGCTTCATGCAGGCCGAGTTGCTTTTGCCAGAGATAGCTTGTGAGCGGATCTTCGGTTTCGGATATGTGGTCTTCAAGACTTTGCAGCGGATTGTTTTCAAGCCCGTTTTCGCGTTCCAGCCGGTGCAGGATATCGCGTCGGGTTGGCCAGCGAAAGTTCCGCCACGGCACAATGATGGCGACCATCATGGCAACAGACAATATCGACAGCAAAATGATGTGCCCGGTCGGGGGCAAAAATTCAAACGTGCCGGTTAAGGTCAGGCCAACGACAAGGACGATCAGGCCAAAGGCCGGGATCACGCAGGGCCATACCTTTTCCCACAACAAAACCATGCGCGTTCGGCGCACATGATTTTCCATTGCAGGATGCGGCGGTATCAGCGACATGCGATGAAGGGTCCTTTGTGCCTGTCAGTGGCTATGGTGTACCGCGAGTTCACTCCTTCTAGAGTTTGGGGCTTTGCGGACTTTGGTCAAGTTATTGCGCGGGTGTGGTGGCAAATAAAAAGGCGACCCTGAGATGAGGGCCGCCTTTAAAATAACATTGGATGGTCGCGTTTACTTAATCAAGCCAGCCCGGAATGCGGTCCATATTGATCAGTTCGTCGATTTCCTGACGCGGACGGACAATGGCAAATTCATCGCCCTTGACCAGCACTTCGGGGGTCAGCGCACGGGTGTTGTACGTCGATGACATCACCGCACCATACGCACCCGCCGACATCACGGCGACAAGATCACCGGCCTTGAGGTTATCGGGCAGTTTGCGGTCCTTGCCAAAGGTATCGCCGGTTTCACAAATCGGGCCGACAATATCAACCGTTGCCTGTTTGTCGCCTTCACCCTGTTCATCGACCGGGATGATTTCGTGATAGGCGTTATACAGCGTCGGGCGGATCAAATCGTTCATCGCCGCATCAAGAATGACAAAGCGTTTTGCTTCGCCGTCTTTGATGTACATGACGCGCGACACCATGATGCCTGCATTGCCGGCAATCAGACGGCCCGGCTCAAGCGTGATGTGACAGCCAAGGTGCGAGACAGTTTCACGCACCATCTGGCCATAAGCATCGGGCAGGGGCGGTGTTTCGCCCTGATAGGCAATGCCAAGACCGCCGCCAAGATCCAGATTGCGGATTTCAATGCCTTCGGCGCGCAGTTGTTCGACCAGACTGGCAAGGCGGGTAAAGGCCTCGCGGAAGGGGGTCAGGTCGGTCAGTTGCGATCCGATATGCATGGCAATGCCGGTCACCTCGATGCCGTCCATGGCGGCCGCATCGCGGTAGACTTCAATCGCGCGGGTCCAGTCGATACCGAATTTGTTTTCGGCCTTGCCGGTGGCGATCTTTTCATGGGTTTTGGCATCGACATGCGGATTGATACGCAATGCAATGCGGGCCTTTTTACCCATATCAAGGGCAACCCGGTTCAGTTCGATCAGTTCGGGAATGCTTTCGACATTGATCTGGGCAATGTCGGCCTCAAGGGCTTCGCGCATTTCGTCCTCGGCCTTGCCGACACCCGAAAAGATGACTTTGTCTGGTGCGATACCGGCCCGAAGGGCGCGGCGCATTTCGCCAACAGATACAACGTCGGCACCCGCGCCAAGCTTGCCCAGCGTTTTTAAAACTGCCTGATTGGAGTTTGCCTTGATCGCATAGCAAACGGTCGCATCCAGACCGGAAAATGCGTCAGCATAAACCTTGTAGTGGCGTTCAAGCGTTGCGGTGGAATAGCAAAAGAACGGGGTGCCGACTTTTTCAGCCAGCTCCGGGAGGGCGACGCCTTCTGCGTGAAGGACGCCGTCGATATATTCAAAATGGTTCATTTGGCCGGATAGTCCCTTGGATATTCTTGACCTTTGTCGGTTGGCGGTTCAAGCGGGCCTTTTTTACCACAGGCCGCAACCGACAGTCCGAGCATTACAGCAAGTGCGACAATGGTGCCGCGTTTAAGCAAGGCGTTGTTCATTTGAGGAACCTTTCCTTTGCCGCAGCAACGGATTCGGTCACCCGAACCGGGGCCGTGCCGCCAAAGCTTTGACGGGCGGCGACCGATGCTTCGACGGTCAGCACATCATACACCGCATTGGTGATTTTCGGTTCGATCCCCTGCAATTCGTCAAGCGACAACTGATCAAGGTCACAGCCCTTGGTTTCGGCCAGTTTGACGGTGGCCCCGACCACATGGTGGGCATCGCGGAATGGCATGCCAAGTTCGGCAACCAGCCAGTCGGCAAGATCGGTTGCAGTGGTGTAACCCGCACCGGCCGCCGCACGCATGTTGTCGGTGAAGACTTTCATGTCGGCAATCATGCCGGTCATGGCAGCCACACACAGACCAAGATGGTCGTGGGCCTCAAACACCGGTTCCTTGTCTTCCTGCATGTCCTTGGAATAGGCCAGCGGCAGGCCCTTCATCGACAGCATCAGGGAATTATAGCAGCCAACAATACGCCCGATTTTGGATCGGATCAGTTCGGCAGCATCCGGATTGCGTTTTTGCGGCATGATCGAGGAGCCGGTCGAAAACTTGTCGGACATGCCGATAAATTTAAACTGAGCCGAACACCAGATGACCATTTCCTCGGCCAGACGCGACAGATGCATGGCGGTGATCGACGCGGCATTGAGATATTCCAGCGCGAAATCACGATCCGATACCGCATCGAGCGAATTTGCCGTCGGGCGGTCAAAGCCCAGAGTGGCGGCGGTCATGTGACGGTCAATCGGGTAGGGCGTACCCGCAAGGGCGGCTGAGCCCAGCGGGTTTTCATTGACCCGCGTTTTGCAATCGGCAACGCGCCCACGGTCACGACCAAACATTTCGACATAGGCCAGAAGATGATGGCCAAAGGTCACCGGCTGGGCCGCCTGAAGGTGGGTGAAGCCCGGCATGATGGTTTCGGCGTGCGTGCCAGCCTGCATGATCAAGGCTTCCTGAAGGCCCTTAAGGCCGACTTCAAGATCGGCCAAGGCAACATCGCGGACCCACAGTTTGAAATCGGTTGCGACCTGATCATTGCGCGAGCGCGCAGTATGCAGGCGACCGGCCGCCGGGCCGATCAATTCACGCAGGCGGCTTTCGACATTCATGTGGATATCTTCAAGGGCGGCCGAGAATTTGAAATTCCCGCTCTCGATTTCTTGAAGAATCTGGTCTAGACCATTGGTGATTTTCTCGCCATCTTCGGCAGGGATGATGTTCTGCTTGACCAGCATCGCACAATGGGCCTTTGAACCCTGGATATCCTGGGCATACAGGCGTTTGTCAAAACCGATGGAAGCGTTGATTTCTTCCATGATGGCAGACGGGCCTGCTTCGAAGCGGCCGCCCCATAGGGAATTGGCGTTTTTCTGGTCGGTGGCGTTTTGGTCGGTCATCGTGATCCGCAGTATTTGGAAAAGGTGGGAATTGTGAAGGCTTTGCTTCAATTCGTAAAACTTGGCGTGATTGTCGCCATATCGGGCATTTATGCAACCCCTGCCTTTGCAGAACCGCAATTCCCGCCAGAACTTTCAAAAATGACCGTTCCGGAAAATGGCAGTGCGTTGCTTGAAAACGCGACATTTGTCGATGAAAACGGCGAGGTCGCGACCCTTAACAGCCTGAAAGGAAAGGTTGTTTTGGTTAATCTGTGGGCGACTTGGTGCGTGCCGTGTGTCAAGGAAATGCCGGAACTCGATGGTCTGGCTGCGGAAATGGCGGATAAGCCAATGCGGATTTTGGCGCTTAGTCAGGACCGTGGCGGGGCGGACGACGTTTCCAAATTTTTTGAAAACAATAGAATCGATCATCTTGAGGTGTTGCTGGACCCGCGCGGCGCGACCGCGCGCACCATGGGCGCACGCGGTTTGCCGACAAGTTTTGTGATTGATGCAGATGGAAACCTGGTGGGCAAACTCGAAGGCATCGCCCAATGGGACGCGCCAGAGGTTGTCGCATATTTCAACCGCCTGATCGATCAGGCGTCGTAGGGTTTGATCAATCCCGCACAACCAGTATTCCCAACATCTGGAAGAGCGTTATGATACGAAAAAACAAACGTATCATAACGCGGGTATCGCCGGGTCAGGTTCAGATCATCACGAACGCAAAACCCATAAGGCCGTGCTGCTAACTGTTTTCTTCAATCAGTGACATGACTTGGCTAAGTGTCGGGGCGGCATCGGCGGCACCGGGGCGGGTTGTTGCCAGAGCCCCGGTCGCACAGGCAAACCGAACCGCATCGGGCAGGCTTTGCCCGCCATGTAGCGCAACAGCGAGCCCGGCATTAAAGCAATCCCCGGCGGCCACCGTATCAACCGGTGACACATCAAATGGCGGCACCAGTCCGGTTTGACCGTTGGCGGAATAAAACGCACCCTTGCCGCCCATTTTAATGATCACGGTTTCCGGACCCATGTCGTGCAGGATTTTGGCCGCGTGACGTGCGGTTGCCATGTCGTCGGGCATAATTCCGGTCATGGCATGGCATTCAGTGGTGTTCGGCGTGACGATATCGGTTAGCACCATCAGATCGCGCAACACCACGCGATCAGGTACGGGGGCCGGATCAAGCATGATTTTGGCACTGCCTTCGCGGGCGTATTTCATGGCGCAATCAACCGCGACCACCGGACATTCAAGCTGCAACAGCAAATATTTGCAGTCACGCAAGACATGGCGTTTGTCGTGAAGGTCAGCACGGGTCATCATCATGTTCGCACCGCCTGCGACCGTGATCATGTTTTCACCGCTGTCTTCGATTGAAATCAGGGCTGTTCCGGTTTGTGCGTCTGAGGCGACGATCAGATTGTTGGTATCAAGACCTTCGGCCTTGAGCGTTGCCAAAAGGTCACGTCCCAGAAGGTCATCGCCAATTTTGGAAATGAAGATCGGCGGAACCCCAAGGCGTGAGACGGCCATCGCCTGATTACAGCCTTTGCCACCGGGGCCGGTTGTGTATGCCTTGGCAAGGACGGTTTGGCCGGGCACGGGCAAGGTGGTTACACGGGCGGAAAAATCGACATTGGAACTTCCAACAACTGCAATGGTCATGTTTTATCCAAATAGAAAAATATCAATCCATCCGTTTAATATTGGGCGCATTTCAGTGCTTTAAAGAACCTGCTAATGAATTCTCTGTTTTTGCAGGCGATGGGGCATGCGCCAAATAGTATGCGGGAATGTTTTGACTGTGGTGGCGGGCGTTACGTAGGGGTGAATTCCTCACGCAGGGCGGAATAAATGCGTTTGAATTTGGCAAATCGAGGCTGATAGGTGCTGTGATGGGCCATATCAGGTTCGATGACTTCGTCGATTGCCGGTTTCTGGCAGACGTCCTCGACCGCCTCCTTGGTCAGGGCCAGCCGCCCCAGACGTGCCGCGCCAAATGCCGGTCCCTTGGTGGCACCTTCGTAACGGGCAAGCGGCGTTCCCATGATATTGGCGATCAACTGTATCCAGTATCGACTACGTGCGCCGCCGCCAATCACACCGGGCAGGTCACAATGAGTGCCCGCGGCATGCAGACGTGATTGCGCATCGCTCAGCGCGAAGGCGACACCTTCGAGAACGGACTGAACCATCATTTCACGGGTGGTGTCACTGCCAAGGCCAAAGAACACGCCGCGCGCATAGGGATCATTATGCGGGGTGCGTTCGCCGTTGAGATAGGGCAGGAAAATCACATCTGAGGGTGCGCGGTGCTGATTTTCCGTGCGTGACAAAAGGGCCGAGATATCCTTTTCACCCAGAAGGTTGGCCGCCCACGACAGGCAACTTGCCCCATTGAGAAGGACCGCCATCTGAAACCACTGGGCGGGAATGGCATGGGCAAAGCTGTGCAGCAGTTCTTCAGGGCGCGGGCGGTATTTGTCCGATGCGACGAAAATCTGTGACGATGTGCCCAGCGAAATAAAGCCGTCCCCATGGCGCACGGCCCCGACACCGATGCCCCCGGTTGCGGCATCGCCTCCCCCACCGGCCACAATCACACCGGGTTTCATGTTCCAGCGGGTCGCGAGTTCACGTCGGATCTTTCCTGTGACGTCACTGCCTTCGACCAGTTTGGGTAGTTGATCCATTGAAAGGCCGCTTGCGGCAACCGCAGCCGGGTTCCAGCAGCGACTTTCTTCGTCGAGCCACAAGGTGCCAGCGGCATCTGACATTTCGGTGACTTTTTCACCGGTCAGGCACAGGCGGATGAAATCCTTGGGCAGAAGAACGGTTTTGATTTTGGCAAAGACATCCGGTTCGTGCTTTTGCAGCCAGATCAGTTTGGGGGCGGTCATGCCCGGCATGGTCGCAACCCCGGCAGTTTGGCCAAGGTCGGGCAGGGCAGCATCAAGCTCGTCACATTCACGCTTTGCCCGTCCGTCGTTCCACAGGATGGCCGGGCGCAACGGGGCGTCATTGGCATCCAGCAGGGTAGCACCATGCATCTGACCGGAAAGGCCAATGGCACGGGTCGCGGCAAGGGCGACCGGATTTTCGGATTTGAGCTTATCAATCGACTGACATGTGGCATCCCACCAGTCGGTCGGGTTTTGCTCGCTCCAGAACGGGTGCGGGTTGGACACCGACAATGGGACATCAGCCTCGGCAATCGTGACCGAGTTGTCATCAATCAGCAGTGCCTTGACCGCAGATGTACCGACATCAATACCGAGAAACATTTTCGGACTGCCTCCAGACGTCTTTTTCTCTTTGCCCGGCTATTTTACCAGCGCGGGTATGCGTTGACTGCATTCGAGACGTTTGCCAGTTGTAATGCAACAAAAAAGCCGCTGCAAATGTGCAGCGGCTTTAATCTTGTCACGATTAAGACCCTTATCGGGTTGGGACGGGTTCGTCACCGCTGTAATCGTAGAAACCACGTCCAGCCTTGCGACCGAGCCAGCCAGCTTCGACATATTTAACCAGAAGCGGGCAGGGGCGATACTTGGTATCGGCCAAACCATCATGCAGGACATGCATGATCGAAAGACAGGTATCCAGACCGATGAAATCGGCCAGTTGCAGCGGGCCCATCGGATGGTTTGCACCAAGGCGCAAAGCGGTATCGATCGATTGAACGTTCCCGACACCTTCATAGAGGGTGTAGATTGCTTCGTTGATCATCGGCAGCAGGATGCGGTTGACGATGAACGCCGGGAAATCTTCGGCACTTGCCGTGTCTTTGCCCAGTTTTTTGGTCAGTTCATGAATGGTGCGATAGGTGACCTCATCGGTGGCAATGCCACGGATCAGTTCGACCAGCTTCATCAGCGGCACCGGGTTCATGAAGTGCATGCCCATGAATTTTGATGGGCGGTCTGTGTAGGATGCCAGACGCGTTACCGAGATCGAAGATGTGTTTGTTGCGATGATCGCTTCGGGGCCAAGAACCGGGCAAAGTGCCTTGAAGATCTGTTTCTTGATTTCTTCATTTTCGGTTGCTGCTTCGATTACCAGATCGCAGTCAGACAGGAACGTATATTCCGTTCCGGTTGAGACGCGCTTGAGCGCGTCATCTTTTTGCGCTGCGGTAATCAGCTCTTTCTTGACCTGACGATCCATGTTCTTGCCCATCGCGACAAACGCCTTTTCGAGGGCGTCTTGCGAGATGTCGAGAAGTCGGACGTCGTAACCGGCAAGTGCGACAACATGGGCAATGCCATTGCCCATTTGTCCGGCACCGATTACGCCAATGGTTTTAATATCTTCCAACGAAGCCATTTGTTCCCCACTCGTCCCCTTAGGGTCAAAACAATACAATCGACTGTTTTGACCCTAAATGGGATCAGTTTATTTGTCGAGTTCACTCGCCAGAGCGGGAAGGGCCTCGAACAGGTCAGCGACAAGGCCGTAATCGGCAACCGAGAAGATCGGTGCTTCTTCGTCCTTATTGATCGCTACAATGACCTTACTGTCCTTCATGCCGGCAAGGTGCTGAATAGCACCAGAAATGCCTACAGCAATGTATAGCTGCGGTGCAACAACTTTGCCGGTTTGGCCAACCTGCCAGTCATTGGGCGCGTATCCGGCATCAACTGCAGCGCGTGATGCGCCAATGGCAGCGCCCAGTTTGTCGGCAATCGGTTCGATCAGGTGGAAGTTTTCACCTGACCCCATACCGCGACCACCGGAAATAACCACACTGGCAGCCGACAGTTCGGGACGTTCCGACTCGGTCAGTTCCTGACCGACGAAGCTTGACTTACCGGCATCGACAACCGTTGTGACGTCTTCGATGGAGGCAGAACCACCTTCGGCGGCAACCGGATCAAAGCCCGTGGTACGAACCGTGATCAGTTTCAGCGCGTCTGAAGACTGCACGGTTGCCATGGCATTACCGGCATAAATCGGACGGACAAAGGTATCGGCACTTTCGACATCGGTGATGTCAGAAATCTGTGCCACGTCCTGCAGGGCGGCAACCCGGGGCATGAAGTTTTTGCCCGAGGTCGAGGACGACACCAGAATGTGGCCGTAATCGCCCGCCAATCCGTTGACAAGACCGGCAATGTTTTCTGCCAGGAAGTGGCCATAAGCGGCATTATCAGCCACCAGAACCTTAGCCACACCGTCAACCTTGGCGCTCGCATCGGCAACAGAACGGCAGTTTTCGCCAGCGACAAGAATGGTGATGTCGCCACCGATTTTCTGTGCGGCGGCAACCGCATTCAGCGTGCCACCCTTCAGTTCGGTATTGTCGTGTTCGGCAATAACAAGAATGCTCATTTGGATGACCCCCGCTTATATGACTTTTGCTTCGTTGCGCAGCTTGTCGACAAGCTCTGCAACGTCAGCAACTTTGACGCCTGCCTGACGTGACGGCGGTTCCGACACTTTCAGGGTTTTCAGGCGGGGTGCCGTATCCACACCAAGATCGGCCGGGGTGAGGGTATCAAGCGGCTTTTTCTTGGCTTTCATGATGTTTGGCAGCGACGCGTAGCGCGGCTCATTGAGGCGCAAGTCGGTGGTAACAATTGCCGGAAGATCAATTTTGATGGTCTCAAGACCACCATCAATCTCACGCGTGACATCAAGTTTGCCATCGGCAACGACAACCTTGGATGCAAACGTGCCCTGCGACCAATCCAGAAGAGCGGCCAGCATCTGACCTGTCTGATTGGCGTCATCGTCAATCGCCTGTTTGCCAAGGATCACCAGATCCGGGCTTTCTTTGGCGACGACTTCCTTGAGCAGTTTGGCGACGGCAAGGGGTTGCAGCTCATCATCGGTTTCGACCAGAATGCCGCGATCGGCACCCATGGCAAGAGCAGTGCGGATTGTTTCCTGACACTGTTTTACGCCAAGCGACACCGCAACCACTTCGGTGGCAGTGCCAGCTTCCTTGAGGCGGACGGCCTCTTCAACGGCGATTTCGTCAAACGGGTTCATGGACATTTTGACGTTGTTCAATTCAACGCCAGACTGGTCCTGTTTGACACGGATCTTGACGTTGTAATCCACAACGCGCTTAACGGCGACAAGAACCTTCATGACAGACCTGTTCGTTTTTGTTGTCAAAACTATGGGTTTGCTGCGCTCTGCCATGGCAGATTGCGGCGAACCCCGCATGGTAATGTTTTCCCCGCGATGCACAATAGGCAGTGCATTACGGGTTGTCAATTTACGTAAAGAGGTTAACGTTAACGACAACTTCTTTACTGAATTTTTCTCGCCCTTAACTGTCTTGATACGGGACTGAGCCCGGCTTGAACAGGGGGTGTTTGCTTTTTGTTACCGCGTCAGGCCGGGCTGCCACAGAATATCATCCTTGCCGCCATTGTTGGCGTGGCGGGCCAGAACAAACATATGGTCTGACAGACGGTTGATATAGCGCACGGCTTCGGGATTGATAGACTCGATTCCCGCCAGTTCAACAATCAGCCGTTCGGCGCGGCGCGATACCGTGCGCGCCACATGAAGCTGTGCGGAAAGTGCCGATCCGCCGGGCAATACGAACGATTTTAGCGGATCAAGGTTTTCATTGATCTGATCAATCTCGGCTTCCAGACGTTCGGTCTGTTTGGCGGTGATGCGAAGGGCTGGCTGATCAGGGTTTTCGTTGCTGCCGTCGCCCGGCGTGCACAGATCCGCCCCCAGATCAAACAGATCGTTCTGAATGCGGGCCAGCATGGCATCCACATCGGCATTGTCCGAGCAATGCAGACGGGCAACCCCGATCACGGCATTGGTTTCATCAACCGTACCATAGGCGGTGACGCGGATATCGTTTTTGGCAACGCGCGACCCGTTGCCAAGTGCGGTTTTGCCCTTGTCACCGGATTTCGTGTAGATGCGTGTCAGTTGAACCATGTGCCGTCCATTTTATGCAGGGGATGGAAGAAGGAATAAGGCGCGAGGCTGCGCTATTTTCCAAGCGCCATGAAGGACAGAAGAAACAGAAGCAAAAGGGCGCCCGCCTGAAGCAATACGCGCAGCTGCATCAGTTTGTTGGATTTTCGCGCATCGTTGCCGCGTGCCATGGAAATGATGCCCAAAACCAGCACGACCGCCACAGCCGCCATCGCGAGCAACGCGCCAATCTGAAGAAATGCAGCCATTGTTGTTTCTCCCTCGTTTCCAACTGTGATGTGTGTCGAAAACCTTGTTGTGCAATGACCTTGGCGGCGGCGTGACCCGACGTTACATCATCACAGTTATCTTACAGGCGGCGACATGCTGCGCCAAACCGCCCGCCGGGGCAACCAGCCGTTACAAACTTTTCAAGATTATTCGGTGTTTTTGCCAGAAACAAAGTCACGTCGATCAATTTTGAATGTCTTGATACGCGATGCCAGCGTGGTTGGTTTGATGTCGAGCAGGATTGCCGCACCATCCTTGCCAAAAATCTTGCCCTGTGTCGCCGTCAGGGCCTGAATGATGTTGTTGTATTCGGTCTGTTTGAGTTCGTCGCGTGTCAGAATGTTGTTGTGTGGTGGGGGTGTCGGATCTGCTTTGGCGTCGATTGACTTGCGGCTGTCGCGGCCACCGGTTTCAGGCAGATCGAAATGCAATTTTCCGTCATGTGCCAAGATCGCCGCCCGTTCGATGACGTTTTCAAGTTCACGCGCATTCCCCGGCCAGCCATAATGTTGCAGGGTGCGGACCTGTCCATTTGTCAGGGTGGGCTGTGCGATGTTCAGGCGCTGGCAGATGTTGCGCAGAAAATGGGTCGCCAGTGGCGGGATGTCATCGGTGCGTTCGCGCAAAGGACGGCATTCGATTGGAAAAACATTGAGCCGGAAATAGAGATCTTCGCGAAAACGCCCCTGACGGACTTCTTCCTTGAGGTCGCGGTTGGTGGCCGCGATCAGGCGGACATTGACCTCGCGCGTGCGTTCTTCGCCGATGCGTTCAAATTTTTGATCCTGAAGAACGCGCAAGAGTTTGCCCTGAAGTTCGAGCGGGATTTCACCGACTTCATCAAGAAACAGCGTGCCACGGTCGGCCAGTTCAAAGCGGCCAACGCGGTCGCGGATCGCACCGGTAAATGCGCCACGAACATGGCCGAAAAACTCGCTTTCAAACAGTTCGTGGGGGATGGCGGCACAGTTGACGCGCACAAGCACACGATCAGACCGCGTACTGGCCTGATGGATGGCGCGCGCGATCAGTTCCTTGCCGGTCCCGGATTCCCCGGTGATCAGGACGTTGGCGTCAGTCGGGGCAACAAGATCAATTTGCTTGAGCGCCCCTTGAATGGCATCGGACTGGCCAATGATTTCATGGTGGTTGTTGGTCGAAAGAATTTCTTCCTGCAGATAGGCGTTTTCAAGTTCGAGACGTTCACGCAGACGATCAACCTCGGCCAGGGCAGCGTGGAGTTTTTCCTCGGCGATTTTACGTTCGGTAATGTCACGGAAAACAATCACCGCACCAATGACAAGCCCGTGGTCGCGAATGGGGGTCGAGGTATATTCGACGCGGATCGGTTTGCCGTCGCTGCGCCAGAAGACTTCGTCGTCAACGCGCCGTACGATGCCTTCGCGGAAGGCATTGTAAATCGGGCATTGTTCGGCGTGATAAGGTTCGCCATCGACGTGCGAATGGTGAATGATCGAATGAATTTCCCGGCCAACCAAAGCATCGGCCGTCCAGCCCAGCATGCGTTCCGCCGCCGGGTTCACAAAGGTTGTTATTCCGTCACTGTTGACGCCGTAAATACCTTCGCCAGCCGCCCCGAGAATCAACTGGTTTTCGCGTTCGATTTCACGAAAGAACCGTTCCGCGCGGCGCCATTCAGAAATCCCTTCGCGTAGATAGTCGTCCGCTTCTGAATCGACATCCCGGCGATGGCGGGCATCAAGATCGGAAATGGTAACCGTCAGGTATTCCTGACCGTCAAGGATGATCGCCCGTGCTTCGTGTTCAAGTTTCAGTTCGGTACCGTCCGGATGGGTCAGATCAAGGCCGCGGGTCCAGGCAAAGCCGTGATAGAGGGCGGCCTCACTAAACACGACAAGGCTTGGAACCTGGCCTTTGTGCAGTGCGCTCATTTTTGATGATTTAAGCACCTCGATACTGCGACCCAGCAATTTGGCCGCCGCATCATTGGCGAAAACGATGCTGTCGGTTTTAGGATGAACCAGCAATGTTGGATGTGTGTGCGCCAAAAGGGCCTGAAGATGCAATGTCTCCAAGGGCATTGAAATAGGTGGATTTACATCGCGGTTCATCAGAAGTTCCTACGATAATTCGTAATATTTATTACGAAAAGTCGTAAATTACGAGTTTTCGTATCATCGAAAGGTGCCAGCCTTCAGTCCCGGAGTCCAGTGTTTCCAACGAAACGGTTGCGTCGCAGCAATCTGGCACGCGGGTTGCTCTTACCCCTGTGATGATTTGATGCTGTTCAAGTTGGGCAGCGTAACAACACAGGGGGTGATCACATGTCAGTTAAAAGTCTGGGCGATCCATTTAGTGGGGACAGCGATCTTCGGCACAGCAAGTCTTGTGGCTGCGAAGTTTGTGCGACCAAGGGGGAGCACACACATGCATCGCCTGCTGATCAGGGTCATGGCGTAAAACATGATCTGGCGAATATGGCGGCACACAGTGACCTTGCGGTAAAGGCACCGGAAAGCAGCGAGGAAATTCTTGATCGTGCAATCGATAGCGCGATTGTCCGGTCGGTTTTCGGTCATGATGAAATTTCACGCCGTTCGTTTGCCAAAATGATTGGCGGCGGCACCATGATGGCGGCATTGGCGTCTGTATTGCCAATAGACAAGGTCAAGGCGGCCATTCTTGATGATCTTGGCAAGCCGGAAAAATCGAAACTGAATATCGGGTTTGTTCCGATCACCTGTGCGACGCCGATCATTATGGCCCAGCCAATGGGGTTCTATGAAAAATATGGTCTTGATGTTGATGTCATCAAGACAGCCGGTTGGGCGGTTGCGCGCGACAAGTCGCTGAACAATGAATATGACGCGTCACACATGCTGACCCCGATGCCACTTGCGATTTCGATGGGGGCCGGTTCGACGGCAACACCTTTCCTGATGCCGGCCGTTGAAAACATCAATGGTCAGGCCATTGTTCTTCATAATGATCACCTTGATAAGCGCGACCCGAAGCAGTGGAAAGGATTCAAGTTCGGCGTGCCGTTTGAATACTCCATGCATAACTTCCTGCTGCGGTATTACGTTGCCGAACATGGTCTTGACCCGGATAAGGACATCCAGATTCGTGTCGTTCCGCCGCCCGAAATGGTTGCCAACCTGCGTGCCGGGAACCTTGACGGGTATCTGTCGCCCGATCCGTTCAACCAGCGCGCCGTTTGGGAAAAGATCGGCTTCCTGCATATTCTGACCAAAGAAATATGGGAAGGCCATCCGTGCTGTGCATTTGCCTGCTCGAAGGCGTTTTCAGAAGAACTGCCAAATACCTATGGCGCGCTTCTCAAATCCATTGTTGATGCCACCCAGTATGCCGCCAAGCCGGAAAACCGTAAGGAAATTTCATCGGCAATTGCGCCAGCAAACTATCTGAACCAGCCGGTGCCGGTGATCGAACAAGTTCTGACCGGACGGTATGCCGATGGTCTGGGCAACGTTCAAAACGTGCCTGATCGCATCGATTTCGATCCGTTCCCATGGCATTCGATGGGGGTCTGGATTCTGACCCAGATGAAGCGCTGGGGCTATATCGAAGGCGACATTGATTACAAGAAAATCGCCGAAGAAGTCTATGTCGCGGCTGATTGCGCCAAGGTCATGAAGGATCTTGGCTATGAAGCGCCGACATCGACTTACAAAAGCTATTCGATCATGGGCAAAGAGTTCGATCCAGATCAGCCTGAGGCCTATGTCAACAGCTTCGCCATTGGCAAAGGGGTAAGCTGACATGCTGGCATCCTTGAATGCCAGAGCTTTGCTTTTGTCACTCGTGCTGCTGGCGGTCTTCCTTGGTTTGTGGGAGGCCGCCAGCCCGAAACAAGAACTCGCTGGCGAACTTACCGAATATGAACTTCTGATGGGCGGGGCATCACCAAAGGCTGCTGTCCCGCCGCCATCCGCGGTTTTTGCCAAGGCATGGGAGGAGTTAAGCGATCCCTTCTATGACGCTGGTCCCAATGACAAGGGGATTGGTATCCAGATTGGATATTCGCTGTATCGCGTTCTGAGCGGGTATTTTCTTGCCGCGGCGATTGCCATTCCGGTCGGCTTCCTGATCGGGATGTCGCCCTTGATGTATAAGGCGCTTGATCCCTTTATTCAGGTTCTCAGGCCGATTTCGCCGTTGGCGTGGATGCCGCTTGCGCTGTTTGTCATTCAGGACAGCCAGGCATCGGCGATCTTTGTCATCTTCATCTGTTCCATCTGGCCGATGCTGATCAACACCGCCTTTGGCGTGTCTGGTGTGCGCAAGGACTGGGTCAATGTGGCGCGAACGCACGAACTGGGTGCGATCAAAACCGCATGGATCGTCGTTCTTCCAGCCGCTGCCCCAACGATTTTGACTGGCATGCGGATTTCCATCGGGATCGCGTGGTTGGTGATTGTTGCCGCCGAGATGCTCGTGGGCGGAACCGGGATTGGCTACTACGTCTGGAACGAATGGAACAACCTGGATTTGACCAGTGTGGTGTTCTCGATCGTGATCATCGGGGTGGTTGGCATGCTGCTTGATACCGCATTCGCCTATTGCGCCCGTCTTGTGCAGTACCAGGAATAAGGAGACCTGTTATGTCGACACCATTCCTGAGCGTACAGAACCTCAGCAAGCGTTTTCAGGCACCCAAGGGCGGTGAGCCCCTTACGGTCTTTGAAAACGTCAGTCTTGGGGTCGAAAAAGGTGAGTTCGTTTGCATCATTGGTCATTCTGGCTGTGGCAAATCGACGATCCTGAACATTCTGGCCGGTCTTGATGAACCAAGCGACGGTGCCGTGATTATGAATGGCAAAGAGGTCTCGGGACCGAGCCTTGATCGCGGGGTCGTTTTTCAGAACTATTCCCTGTTGCCATGGTTATCAGCGCTTAAGAACGTGACCTTTGCCGTTCAGGCACGGTTTCGCAGCTGGAACAAGAAGCAGGTTCACGAGCATTCGATGAAATATCTCGAAATGGTCGGGCTTGCCGATGGGGCAGAGCTTCGTAAACCGTCACAACTGTCTGGTGGCATGCGCCAGCGGGTGTCGATTGCGCGCGCCTTTGCCATCCAGCCGGAGCTTTTGCTGCTAGATGAGCCGTTCGGTGCGCTTGATGCGCTGACGCGGGGCAGTATTCAGGATGAATTGATCCGCATCTGGTCGGGGTCGGATCAGACGGTCTTCATGATTACCCATGATGTGGATGAGGCGATCCTGCTTGCGGATCGTATTTTACTGATGACGAACGGCCCCTATGCGCGGGTTGCCGAGTCCGTACAGGTCGAAATCGACCGTCCGCGTGAACGGGCCAACATCATTCATCATCCCGACTATTACGACATTCGAAATCATCTGGTGGAGTTTTTGGCAACGCGGTCGCGTGCGCTTGCCGGAAAGCAGGAAGGCACAGAACAAAGTGCCCCGAAGGTTGTGCGTTTCGGTGCCAACGCCGGGGCCGTCATTCCATCGGAAAAAGGCAGCAAACCGGGCGCTCGCAAGCGTGCGGTTAATGGGGCCGACTAATCAAAACAACGTGCTGTTATCAGAAGTGGAGAAAAGCCATGAAGAAAGTTGATGTCAAAGAACTGATTTTGGAAGCCAAGAAAGCCAAGGGTCTTGGTTGGGAAGAAATCGCCAGCAAGATCGGCATGTCGCCGGTTTGGACCACGTCGGTATGTCTGGGGATGAATTCGGCGCCAAAGGAAAAGGCCGATATGTTGGTGGCTGCCCTTGATCTTCCGGCCGAAGCGTCTGCTGTTTTGCAGGAATGCCCGATGAAAATCTGGGATCAGGCCGTTCCGACCGATCCGGCAGTTTATCGGATTTACGAAATCATGGGGGTTTACGGTGAAACCCTTAAGGAACTGGTCCATGAGAAGTTCGGCGATGGCATCATGAGTGCCATCGATTATGAAATGTATATCGAACGCAAAGCCGACCCCAAGGGAGACCGCGTTGTCGTCACCCTTGATGGCAAGTTTCTGCCTTATCGCGCCTGGTAACAGGCGACGGGCTTATAACGAACGGCAGTGGACGGATTTATCATTCCGGTGTCGCAGTCAGGTCAGGCCGGTCTGTTGGTGCAGATCGGCCTGACCTTTTTGTCTGCGGGGGATTGTTGATTGTGTGGTGTTGCGAAACAGTTCCTTGCCAATCAAGGACTGGCAGGACGATTGTTTCGTCCTAAATCTTGTTGATAGAAAATATCTTGTACGTTGATAATTGTGGTCAAAAGCCGCGATCTCTCAACCGGGATCAACACATGCAACAAGGATGACGATCAGATGGCAGACCTTTCCGCATTCGATATTACCAAACGCTGGCCCGCCAAAAATCCCGAGATCTTGCAGCTTTATTCGTTTCCGACGCCCAATGGGGTCAAGGTTTCGATCATGCTTGAGGAAACCGGCCTTGCCTATGAAGCCCATACCATCAAGATCGGTGAAGATGAAACCTGGACGCCGGAATTTCTGTCCTTGAACCCGAACGGCAAAATTCCGGCAATTGTTGATCCCGATGGTCCGGGCGGCAAGCCGCTTGGATTGTTTGAATCCGGGGCGATTTTGCAATATCTGGCCGAGAAAACCGGCAAGTTTTTGCCCGCCGACCCGGCAAAGCGGATTGAGACCCTGCAATGGGTTTATTTCCAGATGGCCGGACTTGGTCCGATCTTTGGGCAGCTTGGGTTCTTCCACAAATTTGCCGGTAAGGATTTTGAGGATAAACGCCCGCGCGACCGCTATGTGAATGAGTCAAAACGGTTGCTGGGTGTGCTTGAAACCCGCCTTGCCGGGCGTGACTGGATCATGGGCGATGATTATACCATTGCCGATATCGCAACACTTGGCTGGGTGCGGAACCTGATCGGGTTTTATGACGCCGGGGAACTGGTGGAATTTGATAAATTGGTCAATGTTCCGATCTGGCTCGAACGTGGATTGGCACGGCCTGCGGTTCAGCGCGGCCTTGATATCCCGCCACGTCCATAGATCAGCGGCCTATGCCAATCGCGGTTTAAATTGAAGTTTGACCGAATGGTCAGAAATGCTTTCCATTCGGTCAGGCTGGCATTAACGTCCGGCCAGATGATTCGCCCCACGACGTTAAGAGACCAGCCCATATGACCAGTCGCATCAAAGACCCGGCCCTTGCCACCCAGATCACCGACGAAACCCTTGCCTGGCGGGAAGTTATCTGCCCGGTGACGGCAAAATACGGAAATTATGTCGCCAAACGTGATTTGCGCGACAAAACCATCGTCAGTTTCCAGCATGTTCTGGAAGATACCATCCCGACACTTTTGCCCTTTGTCAAAGCAGGGGCCAAGGTCAAGGTCGGGGCGTGTAATCCCGACAGTACCGATGATGTTGCGGCGGCCTATCTGGCGGCCAACGGGGTTGAGGTGCATGCGTTTTCGGGCATGACGCCAGATGAATATGCCAAAAGCATCGATATCCTGTCGTCCGAGCCCGCCGACATTGTCGCGGACATGGGCGGGGAGTTGATCGAGGCGTTTGTTCAAAAGGGCCAGAAGGTTGACGGCGCGCTTGAGGCGACCACCACTGGTGTGCACCGGGTGGAGAAACTTGAGTATGCCTTCCCGGTGTTTAACTGGAACGATATCGCGATCAAGGACCGCCTGCATAACCGCCATCATGTAGCGCAGGAAATGTGGCCGGTGTTTTCCAATGTGACGGGATTGGCGCTGTATGGCCGGTCGGTTCTGGTGATCGGTTTTGGTCCGGTGGGGCGCGGTGTTGCCGAACGTGCGCGTAATCTTGGCGCGGTGGTATCAGTTGCCGAACGTGATCCGGTGCGCGCCCTTGAAGCCCAGCATCACGGATGCCGGGTCGTGGCGCTTGAAGATGGCTTAAAAGAAAGTGCGATCATTGTTACCGCGACGGGGCTTTCGGGCATTCTGGGCGAAAAACAGATCAAAATGGCCCGCCGTGGGGCGGTTCTGGTCAATGTCGGGCATTCCAATACCGAGATTGATGTCGCGTGGCTTGATACCCAGAAACAGACCAAAATGCGCCGCTATATCGAGCGGTTCGAGCTTGATAACAACCGCGAGGTGTATCTTCTTAATCGCGGTAGTTTGTTGAACCTGGCACCGGGCATGGGCGGATCGGGCAAGGATCTGTTTGATCCGTTTTCCGCCATCCTTATTCGCGGCATCGACTGGCTGGCATCGGGTGGGGCGGCATCGTTCAAGCCGGGGTTCTATGCGTATCCGGGCGAAATCGAACGTGAAATCGCCGAGGCGATCCTGCATTCACACAGCTAACTTCCGATGACCAGCAGAACGCAAAACACCCCGGCGATGACCGGGGTGTTTTTTTGTGCGGATTTTAACGGTCCGGTCAGGCGCGATAGCCAATGCGCAGATTGCCCCATTGTTCGCCGTTAACCATGATCGGCACGTCGCATTCCTTCATGAAGACGACGCTATCGCCCATATCGCGGAAATAGGTTTGCAGCAGGTGCGGTTTGGTATTGCGCGCCGCCATCAAACCGGCCCGGTCATCAAAGATGCGCCGGTTGCGACAGTTGCCCATGTTCCATGCCGGTTCGCCGGGACGTTGTGGCTGACTGTAAATCTTGTTGTGGGTCGGAAGATAGCCGTTGAAATCGACCCCGGCGGCAAAGACGATGTGCTTGTCCTTTTCAAGGACGGCTTCCTGAAGCGGGGTGAAGTTGCGGTCCGTGAACGCGATATAGGGCGTCATGAACTGTTTGGGGTCACTGCCCGCAATTGACTCGTAACGCGGACTGAACAGATCGTCGTGCTCGACTTCCTTGTTGCGCAGTCCTGTTTCAAGAACCTTGCCAAGTTCACCGGCCAGTTTCATTCCGATATCGGCGATCTTGCCGTCATGTTCGTGGGTTTTACGCAGATGGTCGAGAATGACCTCATAGGCCTGATCGTCGACTTCGGTGAACTGAACATGGGTTCCAAGGTTTGAGACGGCCTTGACAATACCATGCAGAACCGTGCCATCGACCATGGTGATGATGATTGGTTTGGCCCGGTCCTTTTCACTGGCGTCAATGCGGGCCAGTAGTCCGGAAGGTGACATGTCCGCCGTCACCCCGCTTCGGACATCGCCGCCACCAAAATCAACCTTGATGTCGACGGCAATCGGGGCGCGTTCTTCGTTGCGGCGGTTGGTGTTATCGGCACTGCGCAAGACACCGCGGAAACGGCTTTCCATTTCGTTGATGTCGTTGCGGATGTTGGAGGCCAGAATACGCAGGTTTTCAGCGGTTTCACTGGCATTTTGGGATTTGTCACTGGCCAGTGCGATGTCGCTTGAAATCCCCTGCATGTGGGTCGAGACTTCCTGCGCGCTCGATGAAATTTCGGCAATCGCGGCAGTTTGTTGTTCGACCGACGCGGAAATATCCGATGAAAGCTGGCTGACTTCGTCAATCGCGCCACCGATGCCTTCAATCGCGGTTACGGCCTCAGACGTTGCCCCCTGAATGGCGGTGATTTGCGAATTGATGTCGAGGATGGCTTTTTCGGTCTGTGTGGCGAGGTTTTTGACCTCGTTGGCCACCACGGCAAAGCCCTTGCCAGCATCCCCGGCACGGGCGGCCTCGATGGTGGCGTTCAGGGCCAGCATCTTGGTCTGATCGGAAATGCGTTTGACGATATCAACGACCTTGCCGATCTCGCTTGCGGTGTCTGACAGGCTGTTCATCGTTTGCGATGTTTCGCGCGCGCGGGTTACGGCCTGACCGGCGATGTCATTGGTTTTGTGAATGCGGTCGGCGATCTCATGGCTGGATGCCTGAAGTTCTTCGGTCGCGGATGCCACGGTTGAGACATTGTTGCTGGCGATTGCGGTGGTTGAGGTGATCCGTTCGACCAGACTGGAAAGGTCGTTGGCATCGTTTTCCATGGCCTGCGCCACGTCGTTGGTACGGCCTGCCTGAAAACCGACTTCGGAAATGATGTTGTCGGTTTCACGTTCGATGATTTCGGACATCGACTGGACTTCGGATGCCGAACGGCGCTGCATTTTCTTTGCCTGAATGGCCGACATCAGGCTTGCCATATCGGCCATCAAAAGGCATTGGGCCGCATCAATGAAGGCAGGGGTGTTGCGTGTGCGTTTTGTGCCCGAGGCCAGTGACGCACAGCTTGCCGCTGTGGTGTGATAGGCCTGTACCAGACGGTCGGGCGAAATATCGGTTGCGGCGTCGGCGAGCAGGTGCTCATCGAAGCACTGGTTAAACGCGCTGGCAGAAGTGGCATTGGCCATGGCGCGGAAACGGTTGGCAAGACCGTCAACAAAGCTTCGCGGATCGCCGGGATCGGCGCTGCTTTGGCCGGTGCCAAACAATTGGCCAATCAAGCCTTCTGCCAGTTGGGTGGCATGTTGCTCAAAAAGGTCCTTTGTCTCACCTATGCGCGCATAGATTGTGTTTTCAGACGTTGCAGAGGCGTGATTCATTTTTACGTCTCTCCCTTTTCCCCTAGCGGCGCATTGGCCGGTTTTGCGCAGATTCTTAATACTCTGCGTTCATGTCTTTGAAGTCTACCACTACCCGTCGGGGGACGAGATATCATACTTTAGGTTGATGCGAAAAAGTGGCCCGTCAAGACTGACGGGCCAAGTTTGCCCTCGTTGGTTACAGGGGCCACGGTTCGAGATGTAAATTTATGTCAGGTTTCAATCTGTTAGCGGGTCAACGGCCCAGAATGCCGCGGGTGACGACCTGTGCCTGAATTTCAGCAGCGCCTTCAAAAATATTCAAAATACGGGCGTCACAGAGAACCCGGCTGATTTGATATTCCAGCGCATAGCCGTTGCCGCCGTGAATCTGAAGCGCATTGTCGGCGTTTGACCACGCGACGCGCGCGCCCAGAAGCTTTGCCATGCCGGCCTCAATATCGCAGCGGATATCCTGATCCTTCTCAAGGGCCGAGAAATAGGTCAACTGACGGGCAATCATGGTTTCCACGACCATCCATGCGACCTTGCCGTACACACGCGGAAAGGCATAAAGCGGTTTGGAAAACTGCACACGGTCCTTGGCATAGCGCATGCCGATTTCAAGCGCGTTCTGGGCAACACCAACCGCACGGGCCGCGGTTTGAATTCGGGCAGACTCGAACGTTGCCATCAGTTGCTTGAACCCCTGTCCTTCGTCGCCACCCAGAAGGTTTTTGCTGGGCACTTCGAACCCGTCAAACGACAGTTCGTATTCTTTCATCCCGCGATAGCCAAGAACCTCAATCTCGCCGCCGGACATGCCGTTGGCCGGGAAGGGATCATTGTCCGTACCGCGTGGTTTTTCCGCCAAAAGCATCGAAAGCCCGCGATAGCCAGCTTCATCCGGGTTGGTGCGCGCCAAAAGCGTCATCAGGTCAGACCGGGCAGCATGGGTGATCCAGGTTTTGTTGCCGGTGACCTTGTATGTGTCGCCATCCTTGATCGCACGGGTGCGCAGATGGGCCAGATCGGAACCATTATTTGGTTCGGTAAAGACTGCGGTCGGCAGGATTTCACCCGATGCCAGTTTGGGCAGGTAATGTTGCTTTTGCGCGTCTGTTCCGCCAAGGCGGATCAGTTCGGCGGCAATTTCCGACCGGGTGCCGAGCGACCCCACCCCGATATAGCCGCGCGACAGTTCCTCGGTCACGACGCACATGGCGGTTTTGCCCATGCCAAGCCCGCCGAATTCTTCGGGGATGGTCAGGCCAAACACACCGAGTTCGGACATTTCATTGACGATCTCAATCGGGATCAACTCATCGCGTTCGTGCCAGCCGTGGGCATGGGGGGTGACCTTTTCATCGACAAAACGGCGGAACTGGTTGCGCACCATATCAAGCGTTTCGTCTTCAAGGCCGGTTTCGCCGAATTGGCCGGTATCAAGGCTGTCTTGGATTTCATGGGCAATGGCGCGCCGCGTGGCATCCGAGTTGCCATGGGTCGCCAGCATTTTAACTGATGGGTTGGCCGAGAATGCGTCAATGATATTGGTCGGAACGCCAAGGGTCGAAAGGCGGATAAACTCGCCCTGCGACATGGCAATGCCGCCCGAAATCTGTGCCAGATATTCGCCAAAGGCGGCTTGCAGGATAAGCTGTTCAAGTGTGCCGTATTTGCCCTGTGTGTTCAGCCGTTCTGACCATGCCTTCATTTGCTGAAGGGCGGTGACATAGGTCGTGAACCAGGCAAAGCCATGGGCGGCAAACTGATGTTCATCGAATGCGGCGGGATCAACCTTACCGTCGATGGTGACCGCCGTGCGCAGGGCATTTTCGGCGGCATCATACACAGGTGCCAATGCCGACACAGCGTCGTCACACAGACGGTTCAAATCAGCAAGCAGGGCGGTCTCGGTCATGGTTCTGGTCCTCGGATCGGCAATCATGTGGGGCGATTGCACAACAGAATTCAGGTATCGGAGCTAACTGCCCGAAAAGGGTGGTGGCACCCCGTACGCTGATCGGGCGAGAACGCGCGCGGGGTGCCAACGGTCAGTCGAAAGCGTTATGTGGGTTCAGCTTTCGACTGCTTCTTCAAGTGTGCGCATGCCGGGGCGTTTTGCCTGTACCAGTACAGCCATATTTCCCGGTTTGTGTTCGTTACGCATCATCTTCATGTGCGAACGCGGGATGTCATCCCAACTGAACACTTCGGACATGCTGGGATCAATACGGCGTTCGATCATCAGCTTGTTGGCCTGTGCGGCTTGTTTCAGGTTGGCAAAGTGGCTGCCCTGAATGCGTTTCTGGCGCATCCAGACGAAGCGCGCATCAAACGTCAGGTTAAAGCCAGTGGTCCCGGCACAGAATACAACCATGCCGCCGCGTTTCACCACATTGCACGATACCGGGAAGGTTTGTTCGCCGGGATGTTCAAAGACGATATCAACGTCATTGCCCTTGCCGGTGATGTCCCAGATGGCTTTGCCAAATTTGCGGACTTCTTTCATGTAGTCGCCAAATTCCGGGCCATTGACCGTGGGCAACTGGCCCCAGCAATTGAAATCCTTGCGGTTGATGACAGCCTTGGCACCAAGGCCCAGCACAAATTCACGCTTGGACTCGTCGGATATGACGCCGATGGCATTGGCCCCGGCGGTGGTGATCAACTGGATCGCCATCGATCCCAAACCACCCGATGCACCCCAGACCAGAACATTATGCCCCGGACGCAGGATGTGCGGACGATGGCCAAACAGCATGCGATAGGCGGTGGCAAGGGTCAGGGTGTAACAGGCACTTTCTTCCCACGTCAGATGTTTGGGACGGGGCATGAGTTGCTGTGACTGAACACAGGTGAACTGGGCAAAGGACCCGTCGGGGGTTTCATAGCCCCAAATGCGCTGGGTCGGGGAGAGCATCGGATCGCCGCCGTTGCATTCCTCGTCATCGCCGTCATCCTGATTACAGTGAATGACGACTTCATCGCCGACTTTCCAGCGCGTGACCTTGGAGCCAACCGCCCAGACGATGCCCGACGCATCGGACCCGGCGATATGATAGGGCAGGTCATGAACATCAAAGACCGAGATCGGTTGGCCAAGGGACGCCCATACGCCGTTATAATTCACGCCCGCCGCCATCACGAGTACGAGGACTTCGTGGCTGTCAGGCTGTGTTACCGGCAGGACTTCGCATTGCATGGCGGTATCAGGTTCGCCGTGGCGTTCACGGCGAATAGCCCAGCCATACATGTTTTTGGGCACATGACCCAATGGCGGGATTTCGCCAATCTCATAAAGGTCTTTGATGTCCTGACCGCCACGGAAAGGCAGCACTTCTGCAGTGGTATTCATGGCCTTCACTCCTTGTTCGGGGTCGATCCGAATCGCGCCGGGGTGTCGTGTAATAAAATTACCCTGTGTTGCGCTGCGGTCGACGAATCCTCCAAGCCACGGAATTTGTTTTTATTTCCCTGACAATTCCCCGGTTTTCAGCCGATATTTCGCGACGGTCTTCCGGGATTAGTTTGTTTTCGCTTTTATCGCGTTGCACAAATTGTTATATAATTATCCAAATGATGTCTAGTGGATAATTTAATAACGTTTTCGTGTAATAAAACGTAAGCGTTTCAGTAATAAAAGTACGCGAGGTCGTGATGCCGATGGAAAACCAGCGCAGCGCAGTAAATGCGGAACGGGATCGCCCATGGTTGATCCGGACCTATGCCGGGCACAGTTCGGCGGCGGCGTCGAACGCGCTGTATCGGCAGAATCTGGCGAAAGGACAAACCGGGCTTTCGGTGGCCTTCGACCTGCCAACCCAGACGGGCTACGATTCGGATCATGTTCTGGCACGCGGTGAAGTCGGCAAGGTCGGGGTGCCGGTTGGGCATCTCGGCGACATGATGACCTTGTTTGACGGCATTCCACTTGATCAGATGAACACATCGATGACGATCAATGCGCCCGCCGCATGGTTGTTATCGCTTTATATCGCGGTGGCGGAAAAGCAGGGGACACCGCGTGCCAGCCTTCAGGGCACGACCCAGAACGACATCATCAAGGAATATCTGTCACGCGGGACCTATATCTTTCCGCCTGCACCGAGTTTGAAGTTGATCACCGATGTTGCGGCATTTACCTACCGCGAGGTGCCCAAATGGAACCCGATGAATGTCTGTTCGTACCATTTGCAAGAAGCCGGTGCGACGGCCGAACAGGAACTGGCCTATGCGCTGGGCACGGCGATTGCGGTTCTGGATGCGGTGCGCGATTCGGGGCAGGTGCCCGAAGAAGACTTTGCCAAGGTGGTCGGGCGGATTTCCTTTTTCGTCAATGCAGGCATCCGGTTTGTTACGGAAATCTGCAAGATGCGGGCATTTTGCGAGCTGTGGGATGAAATTACCCGCGACCGATATGGCATCGAAGATGCCAAATACCGTCGGTTCCGCTATGGGGTTCAGGTCAATTCGCTGGGGCTTACCGAACAGCAGCCCGAAAACAATGTGTATCGCATCCTGATCGAAATGCTGTCGGTGGTGCTGTCGAAAAATGCCCGGGCACGTGCGGTGCAGCTTCCGGCGTGGAACGAGGCGCTTGGCCTGCCCCGGCCCTGGGATCAGCAATGGTCGCTGCGGCTTCAGCAAATCATGGCCTATGAAACCGATCTTCTGGAATATGAGGACCTGTTTGATGGCAATCCGGCGATTGACCGCAAGGTCGGGGCCCTTAAGGACGGCGCACGGGCCGAACTGGCGCGGCTTGATGCCATGGGTGGGGCGATTGCGGCGGTGGATGCCGGATATATGAAACAGGAACTGGTCAAATCCAACGCCATGCGTTTGGCCGATATTGAAAACGGGGTGACCAAGGTCATTGGCGTTAATGCCTTTACCGAGACGGAGCCATCGCCGCTGACGTCGGGGGAGAAATCGATCATGACGGTTGATGAGATGGCCGAGCAGGAACAGATTGAAAAACTGAAAGCCTGGCGATCTGATCGTGATCAGGCCAAGGTTAGGGACACATTATCGACCCTGGAACAGGCCGCCCGTGAAGGCCGGAACATCATGGAAAGTTCGATTGCCTGTGCCCATGCCGGGGTGACAACCGGGGAATGGTCGGAAACCCTGCGCGAAGTTTTTGGCGAATATCGTGCGCCAACTGGCATTACTTCCATGATCGTGACCGGGGATGCCGAAAACCTTCAGACCTTGCGCACACGGGTCGATGAGGTGTCGGAAAAGCTTGGTGAACGCATGAAGATGCTGGTCGGAAAGCCGGGGCTCGATGGGCATTCCAACGGGGCCGAACAAATTGCGGTCAAGGCCGGTGAAGCCGGGATTGATGTTTTATATGACGGGATTCGCTGGACACCGGATGAGCTGGTGCGCAATGCGATTGACGAAGGGGCTCATGTGATCGGGCTTTCGATCCTGTCGGGGTCGCATGTGCCGCTGGTGCGCGAGGTGGTCAATGGATTGCGGGCGCGTGGGGCGGGGCATATTCCCGTGGTGGTCGGCGGCATCATCCCCGAGGCCGATATGCTGATCTTGCGCCAGATGGGGGTGGCGGCGGTTTATACGCCCAAGGATTACCAACTGGTGCGGGTGATTTCCGAAATTGTCGATCTGGTGGATCGCACATCGTCAGAACCGCCTGTGCCACAGTCGGGCAACCGCACATCGGACGGGGTGGGGACGGCGATTTATTGATCGGGGGCGCGGAGACGCGTTCTGCCCCCTAGCGTCTGGTTTGCGATGAACTGATCAGGTTGGGCCATGTCGTCATGGCGGCATCGGCCACGGCGATCAGGTCGGTGCGGGTTGCGCCGTCGCGTGCCTGTATGGACATGCCATGCTGCACAGTCGCGTAATAGGCCGCCATGGTATCGATGTTGGCGATGCTTGGAATGTGACCGCGCCGTTGTCCTTCGGCATAGAGGTTGCGCAAGGTTTCAGTCACCTTGCGGCGATGACCGCGCAGGGTCTGATTGACGGTTGCGTGGTTTGAGTTTTCCTGTGGTGCGGCCAGAACAATCAGGCAGCCACGCGGTGTATCGTCACTGGTAAAGGCGTTGGCCGAGGCGACCAGCACGTGGTGGGTGGCGTCTTTGGGGTGTTTGAACCGTTCCAGATTGCCCCAGATTTCTGTGCCGTGAAGTTTGCTGTAATGGGCGATAACCTCATCAAACAGCGATTCCTTACTGCCAAAGGCGGCATAGATGCTGGGCGGGCGAAGTTCCATTGCCGTGCTGAGATCGGCCATGGATGTATTGTCATAGCCCCGTTCCCAGAACAGGCCAAGGGCCTTATCCAATGCATCGTCCCGGTCAAAGGCGGGTGGTCTGCCGCGTGTCGCCATGGTCTGTCTTTCCAATTATGTAATGATCACTAAATAAATGACTTGACGTCAAAATGCAAGGCTGCGATCAATTATGTAGTGATCATTACATAATTGGAGTTTCCTATGCAGAACCTTACTGGAAAAGTCGCCTTCGTCACCGGCGGAAGCCGTGGCATTGGGGCCGCCATCGCAAAACGTCTGGCCCGCGACGGGGCCACAGTTGCGCTTACCTATGTCAGTAGTCCGGACCGGGCACGCGATGTGGTCGACGAGATTGAGGCGGCGGGCGGTACGGCCTTGGCGTTAAAGGCCGATAACCGCAATGCCGAGGAGATTGAAGCCGCAGTCAATAAAGCGGCGGCACAATTTGGACAGATCGATATTCTGGTGAACAATGCCGGGATCATCGAATTCGCACCGGTTGACGAATTTAGTATCGAGCAGTTTGACCGCACGGTTGATGTCAATGTGCGTGCGGTTTTTGTCGCGACCAAGGCCGCACTGGCCCATATGCCTGATGGCGGGCGGATCATTTCGACGGGTAGTAATCTCGCGCACCGGGTGCCATGGCCGGGGTTGAGCCTTTATGCCCTGTCAAAATCGGCCCTTATCGGCTTTACCCGTGGGGTGGCCCGGGATTTGGGACCACGCAAAATCACCGTCAATGTTGTTCATCCGGGGCCAACCGAAACCGACATGAACCCGGCAGAGGGTGATATCGCCGATGTGGCACGCAGCGTCATGGCCATCCCCGATTACAGTGATGCCAATGATACAGCCGGTCTTGTCGCGTGGCTTTCCGGGCCCGAGGCAAAGGTCGTCACCGGTTCGGAATTTACCGTCGATAGCGGTATGAACGCGTGATACAGGCGTAGTTACGCGTCCGTTAGATGTAGCTTCGGTGGGCTGGTTGTCAGCCCACCGATAAACAGCAGTATCTGACGGAACCAGATCGCCGGGCGGGCAGTTTTGCCGTCCACAGATGATTTGAAATGCGTTTCTGCGAAGCGAAAGAACAGCCAAAGTGCGGGCGTAGGCCGTTTTCGTTCAATCAGGTTTTGGCCGCAATCCGTTTGGGTTCCTGAGCCTGACGTTCGGTGACCCAGGTGACGAATGTGTCGGCCGGCAGAGGCTTGGAATAGAGGTAGCCCTGAATGAAGTCGCAGCCCTTTTCACGAAGATAATCGAGCTGTTCGACTTCTTCCACGCCCTCGGCAACAACTTCAAGATTAAGGCTGTGGCCCAAGCCAATCACCGCATCAACAATCGCCTTGTCATCCATATCGACATGGATGTCATTGACAAAGGACTGGTCGATCTTGATTGAGCTGACGGGGAACCGTTTGAGGTAGTTGAGCGACGAATAGCCGGTACCAAAGTCGTCAATGGCGATCATCACACCAAGTGCCTTGAGTTCTTTTAGCGTCGAGACGGCTTTTTCCGGATTGTTCATCAGTATCGACTCGGTAATTTCGAGTTCCAGCGTGCCTTCTGGCATTGCTGTATCTTTGACGATTCTGGTGACACTCGATACCAGTTCAGCATCCTGGAACTGTGCGGGCGACAGGTTTACGGCAATGCGGAGGCCCGGCAAGCTGCTATCGCGCCAGATCTGCGTTTGTTTGCAGGCTTTTTCGAGAACCCATGCGCCGAGACGGTTGATCAGGCCGCATTCTTCAGCGACCGAGATAAACTCGCCCGGCATTATCAGGCCGCGATCGGGGTGATGCCAGCGTACGAGCGCTTCGGCGCCAACGACCCGCTCGGTCCGGCAGTCAATTTTTGGCTGGTAATAAAGTTCAAGCTGATCGTGCTCAAGCGCGTTGCGCAGGTCTTCTTCGATGGTTTTACGTTCCTTGACCCGTTCGTGCATCGACGGCAGGAAGAAGCGGTAATTGTTGCGGCCTTCGGCCTTGGCGGCATACATCGCCATGTCGGCATTTTTGACCAGCTGTTCGGGATTTTCGCCGTCCTCGGGGAACAGGGTGATGCCGACACTGGCAGTCGAATGCAGGCGGATGCCGCGGCAATCAAATGGCTGACACAGTTCATCGATGATGCGCTGGGCAAGGACAATGGTGTCTTCGATGTTTTGAACGTCGGTCTGAATAATCGCGAATTCATCACCGCCAAGACGCGCAGCGGTATCGGAATCGCGAATGATCCGGGATAGACGTTGTCCCATTTCCTGAATCATCAGATCGCCGACATCATGGCCAAAGTGGTCATTGATGTCCTTGAACCTGTCAAGATCGACAAACAGAACTGTAACTCCGCGCTGGAACCGGCGGGCCGAGAGCAAGGCCTGACGCAGACGGTCAAGGAACAGGGTGCGGTTTGGCAGGCTGGTCAGCACATCATGCACGGCAAGGTGGCGCATGCGGGCTTCGGTCTGTTTACGTTCGGTAATGTCGGTATAAGTCGCAACATAGCCGCCGCCGGGCATCGGGTTGTGATCGACCTGAATAACACGGCCGTTCGGGCGGGTGCGTTCCATGCGATAGGGTTCGCGACGGCGCGCAATCGCCACACGGTCGGAAATCAGGGCCTGAATGCTGACATCACCGTATTCGCCACGTTCGCCATTGTAGCGCAGGATATCGGAAAGCGGGGTGCCTTCCTTGACCAGATCACGCGGCAGGTTGAGCAGTTCGATGTAGCGTTCGTTCCAGACCATCAGATTAAGGTCCTGATCGAACAGGCAGATGCCCTGACCAATATTATGAAGGGTTGCTTCGAGCAGGGCTTGCTTACGCTGGGCTTCTTCCTGCGATTGCCCCTGCAGGGCGACCATTTCGTTATATTCGCGGATCAAAAGACCCAGTTCGTCGGCACTGTTCCATTCAACCGGGCGGCGCAAACGGCCATGCTTGGTCATCCGGATGGAATGCAGCAGACGGTTCAGCGGTTCCTTGATCGACCGTTTGTTGGCAATCAGCAAACTGGCGGCAACGACGGCGATCAGCAGGCCAAACAGGACCATGTCAATCGCGATGCGCCGGAGAAGAAGGTTCTGGACACGTTCTTCTGTGAAGTAGATCACCAGTTCACCAACATCGTGGCGAACATTATTGCGTTCAAAATAGACTCGGCGCGACAGGCGGAGCGTATCGGCCAGTTCGGATTGGGAAACGCCAGTATGGGCAAATTCGGTGCCGTCGGCGCCAAGGGCCTGCACAGCAACGATGTCGCGGTCACGCGCCATGGCGTTCAGTGCGGATTCGATATTATCAACGTCAAGATACCAGAACGGCGTGGCCAGCACGCGCGCGTTAATGTCAGCGGTTTGTTCGACCTTGCCATTCAAATCATCGCGCAGAACCTTGTAGCTGACGTACCCGAACACGATAAACAGCGCGAGCGAGAACATCGAAACCAACGGCAATGCTATGAATAGCAACCGGCTGCTGAGCGACTTGCGTTGTAAAAAGCCGTACGATCCGCGCGACAAACGTATTCTCCTAGGCACCCACTTTCGACTAGCCAAGCTCTACATTACTCGACCTTTGTATGGGGGCCAATACCCCTTACGTCAGGGTTGAATGAACCCGGAAGCTTGTCGAAACGCAAGTTTGATTTTGATTTTCTTATAAATAAACGTCTTAAGTTCTCCAACCCCATCTATTTTGGAGCGACGTGGTTCAGCTTCAAGTATTTGTCATCAATTGTAAGGATTTGTCACTATTTAGGCACAGCCAGCCGGGCGAGTTCATCGCAGCGTTCGTTTTCCGGGTGGCCAGCGTGGCCTTTAACCCAGTGCCATTCGACCTGATGGGGCTTTAAGGCTTCGAGCATGCGTTGCCACAGTTCGACGTTCTTGACCGGCTTCTTGTCAGCCGTTTTCCAACCGCGTTTCTGCCAGCCAAAAATCCATTTGGTAATGCCATCACGGACATAGCTGCTGTCGGTATAGACATTGATGATGCACGGGCGTTTCAGGGCTTCAAGCGCGCTGATGGCGGCCATCATTTCCATGCGGTTGTTGGTGGTTTCCGGATCACCACCCGACAGTTCTTTTTCGACACCCTTAAAGCGCAGGATTGCGCCCCAGCCGCCGGGGCCGGGGTTTCCACTGCAGGCGCCATCGGTATAGATCTCGACGTGGTTGTCGTCTGTTGCGTCTGAAGTCATCTCGTCACGTCCTTAATCAAGACCATAGGCCGATGCATTTTCCACCCGTTGATGGAACCGCAGTTTGGTGATGTATTCGCGGGGGTTCTTGGGCGTGACTAATGCGTCCTTGGGGGTGTTGACCCAGTCATAAAGACGGGTCAGCAAGAACCGCAAGCTGGCCCCGCGTGCCAGAACGGGAAGGGCTGCCAATTCCGCATCGGAAAGTCCGCGTACCTTGCCATAATACGACAGAAGGTTTTTTGCCTTGGTGACGTTAAAGCTGCTGTCTGGTTCAAAGCACCACGCATTCATGCAAATGGCGATGTCATAGGCCAGAAGGTCATTGCAGGCGAAATAGAAATCAATCAGGCCCGACACATCTTCCTTGCCGGGGAAGAAAAACACATTGTCGGGGAAAAGGTCGGCATGAATGACGCCTTTGGGCAGGGCATGCGGCCAGTTGGCTTCAAGATAATCAAGCTCATCACCGATCATTTTGCCCAAACCGGGTTCAACATCATCGGCGTGTTCCTGACAGCTTTCAAACAGCGGTCGCCAGCCTTTGACGCTCAGCGCGTTGGGCAGGTGCATTTCAAAGCCCAGACCCGCAGTATGGAGCTGTGCCAGTGCGGTGCCAAGTCCGGCGCAATGGTGCGGCTGGATGCGGCGCGGTGACATGCCCTGCAAGAAGGATGTGATGGCAGCCGGGCGACCGCACAGGCGACGCAGCGCAACACCATCCTTACCATGGATCGGGGTCGGGCAATTAAGACCGGTGGCCGACAGATGATCCATCAGTCCCAGATAGAACGGCAGGTCATCCGGGTTTACCCGTTTTTCATACAGGGTCAGGATAAAAGGTGCCTTGGTCGTCTGAAGCAGGAAATTGGTATTTTCCACGCCTTCTGCGATGCCCTTGAACGAAACGACATCACCGATATCGTATTCGGCGACAAAACGAGAGATATCTTCGTCTGAAACGTCGGTATAGACGGCCATTGGGTCTTTAATATTCCTGAACTAGGTTTGAAACCAGATCAGCTTGCGAGCTGACGGGGCAGTTTGAAGGTCACATTTTCGTCGGTCAATGTGATGGTTTCAATTGTGACGTTGTAGCGTTCACGGCAGGCATCAATGACTTCTTCGACCAGGACTTCTGGTGCGGATGCCCCGGCTGTGATGCCAAGGGATGTGATGCCTTCAAGGGTTGACCAGTCGATGTCCTTAGCCCGTTCAACCAGAACCGATTTGTCACATCCTTCGCGTTTGGCAACTTCGACCAGACGGTTTGAGTTTGACGAGTTCGGGGCGCCAAGCACCAGAATGGCTTCGGTCTTTTCCGCGATCAGTTTGACAGCATGCTGACGATTGGTCGTCGCATAGCAGATGTCTTCTTTTTTCGGCACTGAAATGGACGGGAAACGCCGTTGAAGAATTTCGATGATTTTCGCGGTGTCATCAAGCGACAGAGTGGTCTGGGTGACAAACGCAAGGTTTTCCGGGGTGTGATATTCCAGATTTTCGGCGTCTTCCTCTGTTTCGATCAAGGTCATGCTGCCCGGTGGCAATTGACCCATGGTGCCGATGACTTCCGGGTGGCCCGCGTGACCGATCAAAAGAATATGTTTGCCATCCGCATGATGACGTTCAGCACCACGGTGGACTTTGGACACCAGCGGACAGGTCGCATCAAGATATTCCAGTTTGCGGCTTTCGGCGGCTTCGGGAACCGATTTGGGAACGCCGTGCGCCGAAAAGATGACGGGAACACCGTCGGGAACCGCATCAAGTTCATCAACGAAAACAGCGCCCATGTCGCGCAGGCGATCAACGACGAATTTGTTGTGAACGATTTCGTGTCGGACATAGACAGGCGCGCCATATTTTACGAGCGCCTTTTCCACAATCTCAATCGCGCGATCAACACCGGCGCAAAATCCGCGCGGGTTGGCAAGAACGATCCGAAGTTCGGCTTTGTCTGACATGATACTGTCCGAGTTTCCATGTGTGCTGGTACGCTCAGCACAGTTGTTTAAACGTCCTCGTTACATAACCCGCCTGATCTTGCGGTGCAATGTCTGAGCAACGATTAGAGTATAGCTTTCGACGTGCGGGTTTCCTGTTTTGTTTGTCGACCTGTGTTTGAAGCGGGTTGTGTGCGGCACGGCGAAAGAATAGACTGCGCGCGGGCCGCCCGAAACCGGGTATGGTCAGAAAACAGACGGTATAATAGAGGCTTGGATGACGATCGGTAACGGATTGCGACGTACATGTGCATTTGGAATGGTCTCGCTTGGCGGACTTTTGGCCGCGTGCGGAAGTAATCCGTTCGAAGAAGTCCCGGTTCCGGTATGTCCATCGGCCTATTTGCCAAAGGATACGGCAAAGCTGACCCAGTTTAATGGTGCAGGCAAGGATTTGACCGATGTCATGTTCGAAGCCGAGTTTAACGGGTATCTGGGCGATTGCGGCTATGACCTTGATGACAAGACGCTTGATGTGATCATCAGCCCGATCATCACCGCCGAACTTGGACCCGCAGCGCAAAGCCGTGGCGCAACATTCCAGTATTTCGTTGCCTTGCGCGATCCGGACGGAAATTTTATTGAAAAGTCGGTTTTTGATGTGAACATGCCGTTCCCCGAAAACCTCAATCTTGCGCGCTATCGCGACGAGCAGGTCACCCTGACGGTGCCGCTTTCCGATGTGTGGGCCGGGCCGGAGTATGAAATTTACCTGGGCTTCCAGCTCAATTCAGATCAGCTCGACTATAACCGTCGTTTCGGGTCAGAATAACCGATCAGGGTTGAAAACCTCCGTCCGTGATTGCCCGAAATTAGGGGCTGGTCGGTTTGGGATGAAATCCGTATAAGAACGCATACCCAAGTGATCCCCGTGGGAGAGTGCCACGGTCCATAACGGATTGCGCGGACGCCGAAGGAGCAACCACCCCGGAAACTCTCAGGCAAACGGACCGCGGGGAGATGGGACTCTGGAAAGTAGGTGGCATCTTATTATGATGTGTGCCTCGCCGAAGATGTAAGCAGACCGATGATCTAAATCGGCTGTGATTCTTTCAGGCTCCAAGACAGAGGGGGAATGTGGTTGGCCATTGGTCGGCTATGTTTCGCAACCACTGTTCCGGAGACCTTGATGGCCGATGATCAGACCGAACTGCTTAAAACTGCCCTTCACGACCTGCATGTAGAGCTTGGCGGCAAAATGGTGCCGTTTGCGGGCTATGACATGCCTGTTCAATTCCCGCTGGGTGTGAAAGGCGAACATCTTCATACCCGTGCCAAAGCCGGACTTTTTGACGTTTCGCACATGGGGCAGGTCCGCCTGACCGGTGAACACCGCGTGGCCGAGCTTGAAAAGCTTGTGCCCGGTGATATTGCGATCCTTAAACCCGGTCGCACCCGCTATTCTGCCTTTACCAATGATGACGGTACCATCCTTGATGACCTTATGATTACCAATGCGGGCGACAGCCTGTTTTTGGTGATCAATGCGGCGTGCAAGGATGACGATATCGTGCACATGCGCGCCAACCTTGGGGATGGCGTGTCGCTTGAAGAAATTGATGACCGGGCGCTTATGGCGTTGCAGGGGCCAGAAGCCGCAAACGTATTGGCGCGTTTTGCCCCGGCCGTGGCCGAGCTTAAATTCATGAGTTTTGCCGAACTTGATATTGCCGGTATTGCCTGCTTTGTCACCCGGTCGGGCTATACCGGCGAAGATGGGTATGAAATTTCCGTACCCAATGATCGCGCCGAAGAACTTGCGCGCAAGCTTCTGGGCGAAGATGAGGTTGAGGCCATTGGTCTTGGCGCGCGTGATTCGCTCCGTCTTGAAGCCGGTCTTTGCCTGTATGGCAATGACATCGACACCACCACGACCCCGGTCGAGGGCGATCTGAACTGGATCATTAACAAGCGCCGCCGGGCCGAAGGCGGGTTCAAGGGGGCGGATGTCATCCTTGATCAGCTTGAACATGGTGCAGACCGCAAACGTGTTGGCATCAAACCCGAAGGCAAGGCACCGGCGCGTGAACACACCCCCATCCTTAATACGGACGGGGAAGAAATCGGTGAAATCACCAGTGGCGGGTTTGGTCCGACGGTCGATGCACCGATTGCCATGGGCTATGTGGCAATTGAATTTGCCGCACCGGGTACCAAGGTCGATCTTATGGTGCGCGGCAAGGCCCGCCCGGCCGAGGTTGTTGAACTCCCGTTCGCACCGCATCGTTATTTCCGCGGCTAAGTGCCGTACTCTTTCTTGAATGTGCGGCTGATCGCCGCGTTGGCAGACAATCGATCAACAGGGACAAATTAAAATGGCTAAGAAATTCTCGCAGGAACATGAGTGGATTGAACTTGAAGACGGCATCGCAACGATCGGGATTACCGATTATGCGCAACAGTCGCTTGGTGACATTGTTTATGTCGAACTGCCGGAAATTGGTAAGAAACTGACCAAAGATGGCGATGCGGCAGTGGTTGAGTCTGTGAAAGCTGCCAGTGACGTTTATGCGCCGCTTGATGGCGAGATTGTCGAGATTAACGAAGACCTTGATGTTAACCCGGCACTGGTCAACGAAGCCCCGGAAACGGATGGCTGGTTTTTCAGAATGTCGCTGACTGACGAGTCCCAGCTTGATGAGCTGATGGATGAAGCAGCCTATAAAGACTTCGTTGAAGGTCTGTAAGCATGCGTTATCTTCCCTTAACCCGCGCTGACCGCGCGTCGATGCTTGAAACCATCGGGGCAGCGTCGGTCGAAGAACTTTATCATGACGTTCCTGACGGTGCGTTGCTTGATGCCCCGGTTGATCTGCCCGGCCACCTTGGCGAAATGCAGGTCGAACGCGACATGATGGCTTTGGCGGCCAAGAATACTGGTGCGTCGAGTGTGCCAAGCTTCTTGGGTGCAGGTGCCTATCGCCATCACGTGCCGGCGACTGTTGATTACGTGATCCAGCGTGGCGAGTTTCTGACGGCCTATACCCCGTATCAGCCTGAAATCGCCCAAGGCACGTTGCAGTATCTGTTTGAATTCCAAACACAGGTGGCCTCGATCACCGGCATGGATGTGGCCAACGCATCGATGTGGGACGGGGCAACGTCCTGTGCCGAGGCGGTCTTGATGGCATGCCGTGCGACACGTCGCAAAAAGGCCGTTTTGTCGGGCGGGGTGCATCCGCATTACCGCGAAGTGACGGAAACCTATTGCCAGTTCAGCGATACCGAAGTTGCCGGACGCGATGGTAATCCCGAACAGCAGGCAACGGTCGACGAACTCGACGACCTGATTGATGATCAGACGGCCTGCGTTGTGGTTCAGTACCCCGATGTGTTCGGACGGGTTCAGGACCATACCAAGCTTGCCGAAGTGTGCCATGCCAAGGGTGCGCTTCTGGTGGTTGTCTTTACCGAGGCGGTTGCCTTTGGTGCGATCAAATCACCGGGCAGCTTTGGGGCGGACATCGTGTGCGGCGAAGGCCAGTCGATCGGCAATGCGCTGAGCTATGGCGGTCCTTATGTTGGTCTGTTTGCCACAACCCAGAAACTGGTGCGTCAGATGCCCGGTCGTCTGTGTGGTGAAACGGTCGATCAGGACGGCAAGCGCGGCTTTGTTCTGACCCTTTCGACCCGTGAACAGCATATCCGTCGTGAAAAGGCGACATCGAACATTTGTACCAATGCGGGTCTGTGTTCGTTGGCCTTTACGGTGCATATGAGCCTTCTGGGTGAAGATGGTTATCGCCGTTTGGCGACCCTGAACCACGAAAATGCCTGCAAGGCCGCCGATGCACTTGATGCGGTTGACGGTGTTACGGTGGTTAATGACAGCTTCTTTAACGAGTTTACCGTGAAGCTGAGCAAGCCAGCCGCAGACGTGCTTGAGGTTCTGGTTGATAAGGGCGTTCTTGGGGGCGTTCCGCTGTCGCGTCTGTATCCGAACCGTTCGGATTTGGACAACTACCTTCTGGTGGCGGTGACGGAAACCAACACAGACGAAGACATCGCGGCCCTTGCGGACGCATTGAAGGAGGCGCTGGCATGACCTTCACAACTCATACCGGTAACCGTGGACTTGTTCTTGAAGAAAAACTGATTTTTGAACAGGGCCAAGCGGGCCGTACCGGCGTTGATCTGCCTGAACCAAAAGGAACCAAATCGCGTCTTGGCGGTTTGGACCGCGACAGCAATGTCGGTCTTCCGGGCCTGTCGGAACCGCAAGTGGTGCGTCACTTTACCCGATTGTCGCAGAAGAATTTCGGGATTGATTCCGGGTTCTTCCCGCTGGGCTCATGCACCATGAAGCATAACCCGCGCATCAACGAAAAAGTTGCCCGTCTGCCCGGTCTTGCCGATTTGCACCCGATGCAGCCTGAAAGCACGGTGCAAGGCGCGCTTGAGCTGATTGACCAATGTGCGCATTGGTTGTTGGTCCTGACTGGAATGCCAGCGGTTGCCATGTCCCCGGCAGCCGGTGCGCAAGGGGAGCTGTGTGGCATGATGGCCATTCGTGCCGCCCTTGATGCGCGCGGGGAAAACCGCCGTCGTGTTCTTGTGCCCGAATCCGCACATGGTACCAACCCGGCAACGGCTGCGGCCTGTGGCTTTACGGTTGATTCCATTCCGGCAACCGAAGACGGCCGTGTGGATCTGGCCGCATTCGAAGCCAAGCTTGGTGATGATGTTGCCGGCATCATGCTGACCAACCCGAATACCTGTGGGTTGTTTGAGCGTGATGTGCGCAAGATTGCCGATCTGGTCCATGCCGCGGGTGGCTATTTCTACTGCGATGGTGCGAATTTCAACGCCATTGTTGGTCGGGTCCGCCCGGCTGATCTTGGCATTGATGCGATGCATATCAATCTGCATAAAACCTTCTCGACCCCGCATGGCGGTGGTGGTCCGGGTTCTGGTCCGGTTGTGTTTTCTGATGCACTCGCACCCTTTGCCCCGATCCCCTATGTTGTGCGCACCGAGGACGGGTTCCGTCTGGTGGAAACTGCCGACGAAAATGACGGCACCAAGCCGTTTGGTCGCCTGAAAGGGTTCCACGGGCAGATGGGCATGTTCATCCGGGCGCTGGCCTATATGAAAAGCCATGGTTCTGATGGCCTGCGTCAGGCATCTGGTGATGCGGTTCTCAATGCGAACTATCTGCTGGCCCGTCTGAAAGACAAGCTCAGCGTCGCATATCCGGGATATTGCATGCACGAAGCGCTGTTTGACGATGGGTTCCTCAAGGATACCGGGGTTTCGACCCTTGATCTTGCCAAGGCAATCATCGACGAGGGCTTCCACCCGATGACGATGTATTTCCCGCTGGTGGTGCATGGTGCACTTTTGGTCGAACCGACCGAAACGGAAACCAAAGAATCGATTGATCAGTTCTGTGATGCTGTTCTGTCTTTGGTTGCCAAAGCACAGGCCGGAGATGCGGAATTCTTCAAGAATGCGCCGTATTTGACGCCGCGTCGTCGCCTTGACGAAACGGCAGCAGCAAGAAAACCTGTTTTGCGCTGGATGCCGGAAACGGCTTGATACACAACGCAGAGCGGCAGTTAAAAACACCCCGGCCAGATGGTCGGGGTGTTCTTTTTCAAGGACTTGTTCTTGAAACTCATTGGACTTGTCGCAATCTCAACCCTTATACTTGTTCGAATTGTAATGAACGGAGCCCGGTGGGTTAAGTTTGGGGATAGTGCGATAGGGCGAATGCCCATTGCCGGAGGTTTGAATTCAATCATGTCGCGTCGCGTACAAAAAGTGTTTACCGCCGAACGCCGGTTAAAAGAACGTTCGGGTGGGGGTGTCGAAGACTGGTCGGATTCGTTTTTTGACCCTACTCTTGAAAGCGGTATCGGGGCGGGTGAAGCATTGCCGTCACCATCACCATCACATGTCCCTGAGGATACGTCGGGGATCAATCAGGCCGTTCTTGATGAAATCCGGGCGTTGCGTGCGGAAGTCGGGCAGTTGCGTGATGCTGTTGGAAATGGCGGGCAATTGGCAGGCTCCCCGGACGCAGGCGGCATGGCAGCACCGGTTGCCTCAAACGATGCGCCAATGGATGTGTTGCCTGAGCCGGTTTCAAGTAACTTCAGCCATTCAAACCGGCCGGGTGCATCTGAACCCGATAGTGACGATCTGGAACTGATCCGGACCCAGATCGAGGAAATGAACGAGCACATTCATAAAGCCAAGGTTCAGATTGCGTCACTTCGCCATCCAAAGGCGCAGGATGATCGGTTCATGAGTGCCGCGACCGAGCTTGACGCCATCGTCAAGGATACGGAGATGGCAACTCATACGATCCTTGAGTCTGCGGAGCAGATCGACGATCTGGCAATGACGTTGAAGAATTCGGCGCCGAGTGATTTTGTCGCCGATCACGTTGAGCAGATTGCCTTTATCGTCACGAAAATATTTGAATCCTGTAACTTTCAGGACATTACCGGTCAGCGGATCAACAAGGTTGTGAGCACCCTCGCATTCGTTGAGGAACGGGTTCACAACATGATTTCGATCTGGGGTGAGGACGCATTTGCCGACCTGCCGGTGGCAGACAAGGACGACACCGAAGAGAAGCCGGAAGACTCCGAGCTTCTGAATGGCCCCCAGCTGCAAGGCGAAGGTATCAGCCAGGATGACATCGACAAATTGTTCGATTAGCTGTTCTAAATGTTGCGGTTTTTCCTATATCTAGGCTAGAAGGCTTTGAAATCTGGCTTGAAATAAGGTGGCAATCCGCCCATGCGGCGTTTTTTGTCAACTAATCGTTTACATATGCTGGGGTAGGTTCATACCTATAAGAATAAGAAGCGATGTTGGGATGCGTGTAACATGCGTTTGCACGTGTTTTGCCGTGCTTGGAGGATAAGATGGGATTTTGGTCTCTTGGTGGTATTCGCCAGCCAAAGGCACAAGACATTAAGTGGCGCAAGAGTCCGCGTGGTGAATACTATCGTCTGTTCATGATTGACGACATTGCGGAACTCAAGCTGAACGGTGTCGGTGGCGTATATCTTTTGTGGCATGGCGGTTTAAAACCATCATGGCTGGTTGCGGGTGCAACCGAAGATCTTGGCCATAGTTTTGCAGAATTGATGCGTGATCCTGACATTCGTGAATACGATGGCCGGGGTGGCGTTTACATGAGCTGGTCGCCGATCAAAGGCAGCTTCCGTGAGGGTGTGGTGCATTTCATTGCAAAACACACCAATCCGACCTTTGAATGCGATTACGACAGTCGTGAAGACCCTATTCCGGTTTTGCTGCCGCGCTAACTTATTTGGCTTGATGGCTCTTAACGAACAAAAGCTCCGCAGGTTCCTGCGGAGCTTTGTTTTTTGCGTAAAAGCCAAGATGCCAGCTTAGAGCTTTGTCAGCACGGATTCAGCACTGGATACTTCAAATGCGCCGGGTTCTTCGACGGCGAGATGGGTGACCTTGCCGTTTTCAACGACCATGGCAAAGCGGTTGGCGCGTTTGCCAAGGCCACGGCCAGTCAGATCAAGCTCAAGACCGGTTGCATCGACAAAGGCAAGGTCGCCGTCAGACAGCATGGTGATGCCATCGGCATTCTGGCTTTTGGCCCATTCCTGCATGACAAATGCGTCATTGGAGGCGAGGCAGGCGATTTCATCAACGCCCTTTGCCTTGATTTCGTCAGCCTTGGCGATGAAGCCGGGGAGATGTTTGGCTGAACAGGTCGGGGTGAAAGCACCCGGAACAGCGAAAAGAACGATTTTGCGGCCCGCAAAGAATTCTTTGGTATTCACAGCTTCCGGACCGTCGCTCGTTGCGCGGAACAGGGTTACATCCGGGACTTCGGTGCCGACTGAAATGGTCATGGATATCTCCGTTTGGTTACGTAATCCCGTTGATTACGTCATGGATCGCATGGCTTGGAAGCAAACTACAAAATCACTGGATGTTCAATGGTATCCGCATCCGTTTTACCAAGTGTCATTATTTGTACGCGATTATTCTGGAATTGTTCCGGTTAGGCTCAGATGTGGGTGAAATTAGTTGCTGGCAAGCCCGGCCGTCGATCTTGCATCCTTGATGGCATCAAGAACCGCATCACGGCTGAGCAATTCAGACAACAAAACCCCCTTGGGTGCATTCGGGCCAAACACCGCGTTAAATGGGATGCCATACCGTCCATAGGATGCCAGATAGTCGGCAATTTCCGGGTCCGGGCGGGTCCAGTCAGCCTGCATCAGAATAATGTCGTCATTGGCAAAAAATTCTGCAAGCTCGGCGGTTTCAAGCACCAGTTTTTTATTGACCTGACAACTGACACACCATTCCGCCGTAACGTCGACAAAGACGGTTTTGCCATCTGCAATCAATGCCGGAATGGTCTCAGGTGCAAACGTCTGCCAGTCAAGGGGACCGGTGGCCGCAGTTGATACGCTTGACGGTGCGGGCGGCTTCGAAAAACCCGGCGCAAACAGGGCGACCAGAAAACCGGTTACGGCAAGGGCGGTAAAGACAAATCGTGGGCGCAGGTTTTGACTGCGTTTGCGGGCCCAGACAAAGATCGCGCCAAGGACAAGGCCGACCCCAACGGCAATCGCCCCGCCAAGGCCGATTTGAACCGCCAGAATGCTCAGAAGCCATATGGCGGTGCCAACTAGTGCCAGACCAAGAACAGCCTTCACAACACTCATCCAGCGTCCGGGCTTGGGCAGCGCATGGGCCAGTCTTGGCTGAAGGGCGATTGCCAAATACGGAATGGCAAGGCCAACACCCAGCAACGTGAAAATCCAGATGATGTCAAAGCTGCTGCCTGCCAAGGCAAAGCCAACCGCCGTTCCAAGGAACGGGGCAGAACAGGGCGTTGCGAGCAAGGTCGCGAACATGCCGGTCATGAAATGGCTGCTGAGGTGACGGCCACCTTTTTCCTGCTGGTTGATCACGTCATTGGCGGCGGTGCCCAGATTGTCGGAGCCGTTAATTTCAAACAGCCCCCACATATTGAGGGCAAACAACGCAAGAATGATGATCATCACGGTCAGGAAAAGAGGTTGCTGGAACTGTATGCCCCAGCCAATCGATCCCCCGGCCAGCTTGATCGCGATCAGAACCGCTGCAATCAGCCAGAACGATGTGATGATGCCCGCCGCACTGGCGAGAAAACCACTGCGGACCCGGCTGATTTGGCCTTCGCGGGCGTTGATCGCCGACATGACCTTGATCGACAAGACCGGCAAAACACAGGGCATGACATTGAGGATCAGGCCACCAAGCAGTGCAAAAAGGCCGATAAGCCAGATGTTCGCACCGGCCCCGGTTGCAGACGCCATGGTATCTGCGCCAAGAAGTTCGCCTTGGGCGGAAGCATCATCTGGACCGTTTGCGACGGTCCGGCTTTGTTCAATGGCCAATGGTCCAGCAATGACAGTGACGGTCACTGTTTCAGATGCAAGATCTTGATCGGCGTTGAGGCCAAAAACCGGGACAGTGAAGTGTCGGTTATTGCTTTCGCCGTCTTTGTTCACCGCAACAGGCGCGCCAAAGCCAATGCGAAGCGGGCTTTCCACCAGAATATCATCCACCGTCACACCGGCATTAGACAGCCCGTCGACCGATAGGTGCATTTGCGTCGCGTCACCGTCCTTGGTGGCAAAAACGTTGCTGACCTGTATTGGCAGGTTGTCGCCAGTTAGCGGAACCTTTGAGACGAACTTTTCAATTTCGTGTGCATGGCTGCTGGCTGTTGATGCGCCGGATGTTGAGGTGTCGGGGTTTCCGTTTGCCGGGATATCAAGGGCGAAGGTCGCGGCCGCAGGAATGCAGATATCGCTACAGACAAGGTAGTCGACATCCAAATTGATCGCGACGGGCTGTGTGCGATCGGGGATCGCGACGTCAATCGGCAGGATGACATGGTTCTTGTAGCCAAATGTTTCCAGACCAAAGATCGAGAACCGGTGCGGGGCGGGCCACAGGATATTGGCATCCCCGACGTTTTGTGATCCCGTCCAATCTAGTTGCGGTGGAAAACCGGCGTCGCCTGCGCTGCGCCAATAGATTTTCCAATCAGGTTGAAGTTCGAATTCAAGGCCAAGACGCAGTGTGTTTGATGAACCGGTCTGGGTTTGCGCGCTGATGAGCCGCAGAGACGCGAAATCTTCGTCGGTCCATGGGGTGGATACATCGGTGGCAGCCGTCGCCGGTGTGGCTAAAACCGGGGCGCAAATGGCAGCAAGCAAAAACACAAAACGGGCGATCAGGTGGCGGAGCACGTCAATGTCCTTAAAACGGTGTGCATCATGGTATTTGGCAGTGGGACGCTCATGCCATTGAGGTATGGCACAATTCAGGCAGTTTTTCATCTATCGAAGGCGTAGTCCCCAGCCGCGATCAAATCAAGCCACGACTGTGTGACCGGGGTCTCTGTCAGGGCGTTTTTAGGGCCATGATTGGTAAATAATCACCGAAAACCGTGGCACTGGGCGGAGGTTGACCCTACATTTAGAATATCAAGTTTTGATCGTTGCGGGGCGATGTTTTATCGGGTTTTTCCGGGTTCTTGATGGAAATAGACCGGTAATCGCGCTAGGCTTGGTCAAACAGACACAGAAAGAGACGTAAAATGGGCGTGCGTGGAGACACAGGCGAATATCTTGGTGGAAAGTTGTTGATCGCAATGCCCGGCATGCGTGATCCGCGCTTTTCACAAAGTGTTGTCTACGTCTGTGCCCATAATGAAGATGGTGCAATGGGGCTAGTGATCAATCGTGTGATTGATAGCATCACCTTCCCCGAGCTTCTTGAGCAGCTCGGTATTGCGCGCCCGGCACCGACCATTCAGGACATTCAGGTGCATTTTGGCGGCCCGGTCGAAAGCAGTCGCGGGTTCGTATTGCATTCCACCGACTTTTCCAACGAGGCAACCCTGCACGTTGATACCGGCGTTTCGGTGACGGCCACAGTTGATATTCTTGAACAGATTGCGTTGGGTGAGGGGCCGGAAAACCGCATTCTGGCGCTTGGCTATGCCGGATGGCGTAGCGGGCAGCTGGAAAACGAAATTCTGGCCAACGGCTGGCTGCATCTTGATGCGGATGCCGATTTGTTGTTCGACATTGATTGCGAAGACAAATGGGAACAGGCGTTTACCAAACTTGGTTTTGCCCCGGAATTGCTATCGGGGGAAGCTGGCCACGCCTGATCAGCAGGTTCTTGCATTGCTGCAGTTGAAAAAGCCTGCCGACTGGCAGGCTTTTGCGTTTCATGCGGGCTATACCGGCATTAATCAAACAAGGCGTCGATTTCGGCCTGTGAGAAAATCTGATCGACTTCATCCTGATCGACACGTTGCGCGTTTTGCGGCGCCTTGGTGACGGTTTTATCAAGGTTGTCGAGCCCTTTGGGGTCGGCTGGAACTTCGAAGTCACCGAAGTCATCATCACCCCAGATTTCGATCACGCGATTTACGCGTTCCTCGATATATTTCATGGTGTTGACGACTTTGGTAATCCGTTGACCGGTCAAATCCTGGAAGTTGCAGCTTTCAAAGACCTTGACGACAAGTTCGACAATATCGTCGGCCAGCCCCTGAGTGTAGTCATCTGTGGCGGCTGACCGGATGTTGTGGGCAACAGCATCAATTTTCTCGACAGTGTCGAGAATGCTTGCGGTTGCATCCTCGGTTGCGGCAACAACAGAGTCCAACTCGCCCTTGACGATATTGATACGTGTGCCGCTGTCATCTTCAGGGGCGGTATACAGGGCGGCGATTTCTTTTTTGGTTTCCTGAATGGAATTTGCCAATGCCCGAATTTCGGTTTTTAGCAGACGCAGTTCAGCACGTGCGTCTTCCTCATCGTCCTCTTCGGGCTGTGCGGTGAGTTTCTTCTGCTCTTCGATCATGATGCGGATGTCAGACAGCAGCTCAAGCTTGAGGTCTTCAATCGCGGTATGAACGGCCGACAGATCCGGGCCGCCAACACCCGCTTGATGTGGTTCGGTGGGCATCTCGGTTGGTAAGGCGACCATGTCGCTCATGTTTTCGAGTTTGTTAAGCAACCGCAATTCTGCGGTGAAGAGCTTTTTGCTTCCGTGGCGTGCCATTAACGAACCTCTGAATTTAACAATCGGTATCTCGCAAGAGACCTTGGCGTCACTTCCCTGAAGGGCAGTGGCATTCATACTTTAGGATAGAGTAATCTGCAAACGTCGTCTCGCCAACCGAATTCCTATCCGTGATATTGGGGAAAATACCGAAGAATTAAAGGCTTCGGGACCGGAATTTATCATCGGATAGGACAAATTATATCAGGCGAGGTGCGAATCGCCATTTTGGGCTGACCGTGCGGGGCTGATTCTTGATCACACTGTTGTCGAGAATGGCAAGGCTCAGGATACCGTAACGGCGTTTTCCTGAAATGGATGCTGGCGGGGCAAAAATGCGGCGGGGCTGGCTTTATCCATTGGTTGAAGTGATTTGAAGATCATTCTGTGGTTATGTTGCATGGCAATAAGTGCGTGGGAGACCAAAGAACGCTGACCAGAATGGCGGTATTTCTATCAGGACGTGGGTATTCAGAGCCATTTCACGCAAAACCAAAGCGACAAAGTCGCAAAGGCAAAATTACATTTTTTGTGCATCGCAGCGAGGTTTTTTCTGGAACAGGTGCCTAAGATACGCTATTTGCCTGCGTTACCGATGTACTTTCGGGTGCAGGGTTATTAAGAATAAGATATGTCAGAGGAAATACTCCGGGCTGATGATTGAGCCAATCTTTGGTTGAGAGGGCAAGACCACCGTTTATAAGGTGGACCCGTAACTTGTCTGAGAAACTGTTGACGAAGGTCAGGGACGGAGACGATTGAGGCATATCGCCTTGAGATGTAATGCGAGGGGGCAGATTCGCATGTCGATCAAGAAGCTATTTCCCATTCTTTTGTTGGGATTGGCGGTAATTACCGGGCTTGATAGTGCGGCAGTTGCTGCCGTTGGTCAGGCCGAACCTTGGCAGCTTGGGCTGCAGGATCCGGTTTCGCCTGTGGCTGTTGAAGGCCATAATTTCTTTGTTCTAGTGACGTGGTTGATGACGATCATTACCGTGATCGTTTTGGTGTTGCTGCTTTACGTGCTGTATCGCTTCAGCGCGAAACGCAACCCGGTACCGTCGAAGACGACCCACCATACCCTTCTTGAAGTGGTCTGGACGGTTGTTCCGGTACTTATTCTTCTTGTCATTGCGATCCCGTCGTTCCGCCTGCTGTATTTTGCAGACCGTGTCGAGGACGCCGATCTTACCCTTAAGATCATCGGCAAGCAGTGGTACTGGACATATGAATATCCAGACAATGGCAATTTCACCTTTGATTCTTTGATGATCGATGAGGAAACAGCCGTTGCCGAAGGCAAAAAACGTCTTCTGGATGTGGACAATCCCGTTGTCCTGCCGGTTGACCAGAACATTCGCCTGATCATGACGTCCGATGATGTGATCCATAACTGGGCCATGCCATCGCTGTTCATCAAGCTTGATGCAGTGCCGGGCCGACTGAATGAAACCTGGACCCGCATTCCAGGTGAATATGCCGGTACAACCTTCTATGGCCAGTGTTCGGAATTGTGTGGTGTGAACCACGCATATATGCCGATTGCTGTTAAAGCTGTTACCATGGAAGAATACGAAGCCTGGGTCGCCAAGGCGCAAGAACAGTTCGCATCTGTTGACTTGCCGTCTTCGGTTTCCGTGGCATCGGCAGAGTGAGGGAGAGATTGATGGCTCACGCTGACACACATGATCACGATCATACCCCCGGCTTCTTTACCCGTTGGTTCCTGTCGACCAACCACAAAGATATCGGGACGCTTTATCTTATTTTCTCAGTGATTGCCGGTTTGATCGGTGGTGCTTTTTCGGTCTGGTTCCGTATGGAACTGGCCCATCCGGGCACCCAGATCATCGAAGATCACCAGTTCTTTAACGTGCTCATCACCGCGCACGGTATGATCATGGTCTTCTTTGTTGTCATGCCCGCCATGATTGGCGGTTTTGGCAACTGGTTCGTGCCGATCATGATTGGCGCGCCCGACATGGCGTTTCCGCGGCTCAACAACATTTCGTTCTGGCTGCTTGTTCCGGCTTTCACCCTGTTGATGCTGTCAGCAGTTGTTGGCAGTGGTGCAGGTACCGGTTGGACTGTTTATCCGCCGCTTTCAAGTGTTCTGGGTCATCCGGATGCTTCGGTTGATATGGCGATCTTTGCTCTGCATCTTGCAGGTGCCAGCTCGATCCTTGGTGCGGTAAACTTCATCACGACGATCTTTAACATGCGCGCGCCGGGCATGACCCTGCACAAGATGCCGCTGTTTGCGTGGGCAATGCTGGTAACGGCGTTCCTGCTACTATTGGCTGTGCCGGTTCTTGGTGGTGCGATCACCATGCTTTTGACCGACCGTAACTTTGGCACGGACTTCTTTAATCCGGCCGGTGGCGGTGACCCGATCCTGTATCAGCATCTGTTCTGGTTCTTTGGTCATCCCGAAGTTTACATCATGATCCTGCCGGGCTTTGGCATTATCAGTCACATCATTTCGACCTTCTCGCGCAAGCCGGTGTTTGGCTATCTCGGGATGGCCTATGCGATGGTGGCAATCGGTGTTGTCGGCTTTATCGTGTGGGCGCACCACATGTATACCGTCGGGATGGATGTTGACACCCGGGCCTATTTCACCGCGGCGACGATGGTGATTGCGGTGCCGACCGGGGTTAAGATTTTCTCATGGATTGCGACCATGTGGGGTGGTTCCATCTCCTTGCGTGCTCCGATGCTTTGGGCAATCGGCTTTATCTTCCTGTTCACTGTGGGGGGTGTGACAGGTGTGATTTTGGCGAACTCGGGCATGGATCTGCCGCTGCATGACACCTACTTTGTTGTGGCGCACTTCCACTATGTGCTGTCACTTGGCGCGCTGTTCTCGATCTTTGCTGGTTTCTATTACTGGTTCAGCAAAATGTCGGGGTACGAGATTTCCGATCTCGGCGCGAAGATCCACTTCTGGCTCTTCTTTATCGGCGTCAACCTGACCTTCTTCCCGCAGCACTTCCTTGGGCTGGCTGGCATGCCGCGTCGTTATGCCGACTATCCTGATGCGTTTGCGGGCTGGAACCTTGTATCGTCGTATGGTGCGTATATTTCGTTCGCGGCAACGATCTTCTTCCTTGGTGTGGTGGCGCATGCCTTCATCCGTGGCAAGAAGGCCGAAGCCAACCCATATGGCGAAGGTGCCGATACATTGGAATGGACCGTCAGCTCACCGCCGCCGTTCCATACCTTTGACGAATTGCCACGTATCAAGTAAGTGATCCTGGTTTAAGTCCCCCGCAGGCCTGTCTTGCGGGGGATACCCTACCGCCCAGAGAAGAGAAGACCAGAGTTTCATGACCAAGCAGGTTGCCGATCAGACCCTTGCGCTTAGTACTGTGCCGCTCCCCATTTCGGAGGTGCGCGACTACATTGCTTTGCTCAAACCCGGTGTAATGACCCTTGTGGTCTTTACCGGTGCTGTGGGACTGTTGATTGCGCCAGGATCAATTCATCCGTTCCTCGGCCTTGTCGCAATTGCCTGTATTGCTGTGGCCAGTGGTGCCGCGGCATCCATTAACATGTGGTATGATCGCGATATTGATCAGCACATGAAACGCACCCAGAACCGGCCTATTCCGGCGGGGCGTGTTGAAGCCGACGAGGCGCTGTCACTTGGCATCGCATTGTCGATTGTTTCTGTCACCGTGATGGCGGTTGCGATCAATCTTGTGGCGGCGGCTTTGCTGGCGGTGTCGATTGCGTTTTACGTTTTTATTTACACCATGTGGCTTAAGCGCAGCACACCGCAGAATATTGTTATTGGCGGTGCCGCCGGGGCGTTTCCCCCGATGATCGGCTGGGCGTCGGTGACCGGCGGGATTGATATCAATTCAATCGCGCTGTTCTTGATTATCTTTATGTGGACACCACCGCATTTCTGGGCGCTGGCCCTTTTCCGTTGTGGCGATTATGCCAAGGTCGGCGTACCGATGATGCCGGTTGTTGCCGGTGAAGCGGCCACCAAAAAGCAGATGCTGATTTATACCATCCTGCTTCTGCCGGTGACCTTTATCCCGGTTGCGACCGGATTGCTTGGTGTCATCTATGGCGCGACGGCGGCCCTGACCGGTCTGTGGTTCCTGCGTCATGCGGTTCGTGTTTTACGCAATGTCGAAGAACGCGCGCCACACAAGATGTTTGGTTATTCTATCCTGTATCTTTTCGTCCTGTTCGGGGCGATGGTGGCAGATGTCTTCCTGAATGGATTTATCGCATGAGTGAGAAGCCAAATCCCAACAAGGCCGAACTTGATGCGTTTCTTGCCAAGCGCAAGAAAAAGAACTGGGCGTTTCTTGCCATTCTGGGCGGGTTGGCCGTTTTGTTTTTCGCCATAACGATTTTGAAGATGAGCTAGGACGTCATGGCTGATCAGAAACATGCAGATACGATAAAGGCCCGCAACAAGCGTTTAATGCTTGGCTGTGTTGTTATTGTCGGCGGTATGGTTGGTCTTACCTATGCTTCTGTTCCTCTTTACGCGCTGTTTTGCCGGGTTACCGGTTTTGGAGGCACGACCCAGGTCGCACATGAAGCGCCGGCTGACGTGTCCGAGAAAACCATCAAAGTCCGGTTTAATGCGGATGTGAATTCCGGGCTGCATTGGCAGTTCAAACCCGACCAGCGCGAAATGACGGTTAAGCTTGGGCAGGATAATCTTGCCCATTATACGGCTGAAAATATGTCGGTTCACCCGATCACCGGGCAGGCCGTTTACAACGTAACACCGCTTAAGGCGGGGCAATATTTTAGCAAGATCGCATGTTTTTGTTTTGATGAGCAGACCCTTGAACCGGGACAGCGCGTCGACATGCCGGTCAGCTTCTATGTTGATCCAGCCATTGCTGAAGACATTAATACCCAAGACGTGAAGACAATAACCCTGTCCTACACTTTCTATAAGGCCGAGTCATCGGTCGAAGCGCCGGGCGGGAATGAAGATCAGGGGGGCTGACAGAACGCAGTGAAGCGGTCTGTTGTCTCTGTTTAACAAATTGAAATTGAGTTTCTTTTGTAAGGATTGAGGGGGGCACGGAATGAGTGATCATGCTCAGAAACATCCATTCCATCTGGTAGACCCAAGCCCGTGGCCGCTGGTGGCGGCAACTGCGGCCGGTATGTTTACTGGTGGTATGGTTATGTTCATGCATTCGGATCGTACACCGGCTGATTTCTGGCTGGCGGCGCTTGGGATTGCAGGCATCCTGTTTGTGATGTTCCGCTGGTGGGGCAACGTGATCAGCGAGTCAAAGATTTACCATAACAAGGTCGTTCAGATCGGCCTGCGCTATGGCATGTCGCTGTTCATCGCATCCGAGGTGATGTTCTTTGTCGCCTTCTTCTGGGCCTTCTTCCACAACGCGTTTGTGATCTTTAGCCCCGGTGTGACCGAATGGCCACCTGCTGGTGTCGAAGTTCTTGATCCGTGGGACTTGCCGTTCCTCAACACCCTGATCTTGCTTTTGTCGGGCTGTACCCTGACGTGGGCGCATCACGGCTGTCTTGAAGGCAAGAAAAAGGACCTGGTACAGGGGCTTGCCCTTACCGTGGGGCTTGGCGTTATCTTCCTTGCTTTGCAGATGTACGAGTACAGCCACGCTGCATTTGGCTTTGCCGATAACATCTATTCTTCGACCTTCTATATGGCGACCGGTTTCCACGGCTTCCATGTGTTCGTCGGGACGGTGTTCCTTGCGGTGTGCCTTGTGCGCGCGATGAAGGACGGCTTTGATGCCAAACAGCATTTCGGTCTGGAAGCTGCGGCATGGTATTGGCACTTTGTCGATGTCGTCTGGCTGTTCCTGTTCTTTGCCGTATACATCTGGGGCGGCGAATAAGCCGCGCCGACCCGACCATTAAACGGGTCCTGCAATATGGATGAGTATTATCCAAATCTTTCCCCCTTTCGCGCCGGGCTGGCATGTAAATGCCCCCGCTGCGGAAGGGGGAAACTTTTTGAAGGCTATTTGACCGTTCGTGCATCTTGTGATGTGTGCGGTCTTGACCTGCGTGGTCATGATGCCGGTGACGGCCCGGCCGTTTTCATTATTTTTATTCTTGGCTTTATCATCGTGCCTGTGGCGTTATGGGTTGAAATGACCTATCGACCGCCGCTTTGGCTGCATGCGGTGATGTGGGGCCCCACCATCATTGGTGTGACACTGGCCTTGCTTCGACCGTTAAAAGGTCTCATGGTCGCATTGCAATATCGCCATAGAACGACTTCCGAACAGGACTGATTTCACTTCATGCCCCTATTAAATACGCGCCCCAGTATGGCGATGAAAATTTGTGTCGGATTGTCTCTGGTCATTCTTGTGGGACTGGGCAGCTGGCAGGTTGACCGGTTGTTCTGGAAGCAGAACCTGATTGAGCAGCGTGAAGCGCAGGCAAGCCTGCCACCGATTGCCGTGCCTGTTGATGTTGAGCTTGATCCTGCGATGTCATTTCGCGCCGCCTTTGCCGAAGGACGTTTCCTAAACGATCAGGAAAAGTATCTGATGGCGCGGACCCTTCGGGGGAATGTCGGGTTTCAGCTGATCACACCGCTTGAACAGGAAGATGGACGGATCATTCTCGTTAACCGTGGTTGGGTGCCGACCGATAACCGTGATCCGGCAACCCGCCCGGAAAGTCTGATCGAAACACCTGTACGTGTGACCGGCGTCTTGCGCCTGCCAAGAGAAAAACACTGGGCGCAGCCGGAAAATGAAGCGTTGGAAAACCAGTGGTTTTATGTCGATGTCGACCATATGGCAGAAGATAGCGGTGCTGATCTTGCCAGCCCGTATTATCTTGAGCTTGATGATAATCCAGTGCCCGGCGGTCTTCCGATTGGCGGGCAGGCAAAAGTGCAGTTGCCCAATAATCACCTGCAGTATGCCATCACGTGGTACAGCCTTGCGCTGTCGCTGATTGTGGTTTTTGTGATTTATCATCGACGCCCGGAAGACGAAAAAGACACTACAGACCCCAAAGACGTGGCCTGACCTGATCCAGCGTCTGCATGCCGTTAGATCACAGCCACAGGCAAGTTATCTTGCCGTGAGTGCTGTCTCGCCCCAAACATCATTTTGTGCCAGCGGTTGCCAAGTGCCGCCGCGCAGGAGTCCGTGATGACCAAAGCCTATAAAACCCTCGAAACCCGTTTTCGCCGGATGAATGTACTGTCTGATATTGGCAGTATGTTGCATTGGGACATGGCGGCGATCATGCCAGATGGTGGGGCGGACGCGCGATCTGAGCAGCTTGCGACGCTAGATGTCATGGAAAATGAGCTGATCAATGCGGCTGATCTTGGCGATCTGATCGAAGATGCTGGCAATGAAGGTCTTGATGCGTGGCAGCAGGCCAACCTTGGCGAAATGAAACGCGCCTGGGTTCATGGCACAGCCGTTCCGGCCGAACTGGTCGAGAAAATGTCACTGGCGGAAACGCGGTGCGAAGTCGCATGGCGCAGTGCGCGGGCAGATAACGACTTTAAAGGGTTGCTGCCAAAATTACAGGAAGTGCTTGATCTGTCGATTGAGGCAGGTCACGCCAAGGCAGCGGCACTGGGGACCTCGGTCTATGATGCGTTGCTCGATCAATATGATCCGATGATGCGTTCAGACCGCATCGATAGCCTGTTTTCCGACCTTGAAGATTTCCTGCCAGCCTATACCGCCGAGGTCATTGAACGTCAGAAATCCGAAGATGCCCCTGTCGCCCCAACTGGTCCTTTCCCGGTTGAGATTCAAAACAGTGTCGGGCTGGATTTGATGAAGGCGGTAGGATTTGATTTCGACCATGGACGGCTTGATATTTCGCATCATCCATTCTGTGGCGGCATTCCCGATGATGTGCGTATTACGACCCGGTATGACGAAAACGATTTCACATCGGCGATCATGGGCGTTTTGCATGAAACCGGCCATGCCATGTATGAGCGCGGATTGCCGTCTGATTGGCGCGGACAACTGGTTGGCAAGGCGCGCGGCATGACCATGCATGAAAGCCAGTCTTTGCTGGTTGAAATGCAGGCCTGTCGATCCAAGGAATTCCTGACCTATGCGGGCCCAATGTTTGAAAAGGCGTTTGGCGGCAATGCAGATGCATGGGACGCGGCCAATTTGCATCGTCTTTACACCCGGGTTGAGCCCGGCCTTATTCGCGTTGACGCCGACGAGGTAACCTATCCCGCACACGTCATTTTGCGCTATCGTCTTGAGCGCGCCCTGATCGAAGGGGATATGAAGCTTGCGGATTTGCCGGGGGCGTGGAACGAGCTGATGCAGAAGCTTCTGGGGATCACGCCGCCCGATGACCGGAATGGCTGTTTGCAGGATATTCACTGGCCGTCCGGGGCATGGGGATATTTCCCGACCTATACGCTGGGTGCGATGGCCGCGGCACAGATTTTCGCCGCTGCCAAGGAAGCCTGCCCGGCAATCCCCGATGCCCTTGCGCAAGGAAACTTCGGTCCGTTGATGGGCTGGCTTGGCCAGAACATCCATAGCCAGGCGTCAAGCCGTTCAACTGATGACATTCTGCACGCGGCAACGGGAAAAGTTCTTGGTATTGATGCATTTAAATCGCATATAATTAATCGTTACGGTCAGTAACAGCGATTGAACCTGCGGGGTATGTCCTTGTGTTGTATGCTTTGCTGACCAAGAGCAGCCTTATATTCGATAGACCGGATAGAATAGCTTTCCCCGTTCCGGTATTTGATGCGTGTCCTCATATTACGAGGATGCCAATATCATGGATGTGATCGCAAGATGGGAATAACCGACGGCAATAAGAAGGTTATGGATCGGCAAGTTTTTGCCATGGATCAGGTCATCTTTCGCGAAGGAAAGCATGGCAGTGCCGCCTTTGTTGTGCAGGAAGGCAAGGTCGAAATCTTTAAAACCATAAATGGGGATGAAGAAGTCGTTCTGGGCACGATTGAGGAGGGCGGCTTATTCGGGGAGTTGGCCCTTGTTGATAATCAGCCGCGTATGGCATCGGCCCGTGCGACAGAGCGGACTGTTCTGATTGCCATCAGCCGTCAAACCTTTGAAAAGAAAATGTCGTCGTCAGATCGCTTTATCCGGGCGATCTTGCGAATCCTGCTGGGCAATTATCGTGCGGTCGTCCGCCGGGCGGCAATTGCCGAGGCAAAGCTCAAGGAACATGGCATCTCAATCGAATGATTGACGATGATTTACGGGGCTTGGCGCATTAACACGCACAGCACGGCTGATCTGCTTGATTGCCCCTTGACTATGCCCTAACTTCCCCTCACTAACTCAGGCGTTGGAGTGTATTTTTGCGTCAAGGATGCAAGGATACACGGAACTGGTAATTGCCCAATTCAGGAGCAGGTATAGTGCGCTATGTCAGTACGCGGGGAAGCGCCCCCGTTTTGCAGTTTGATGAAGTTCTTCTTGCAGGTCTGGCCCGTGACGGTGGTCTTTATGTCCCCGAAACCTGGCCAACTTTTTCCAAGGATGACATTCGTAGCCTGCGCACTCTGACATATGCCGAGGTTGCCTTTAAAGTGATCCAGCCGTTTGTCGCGGGCACTGTCGAGGATGACGCGCTTATGGCGATCCTTGACGATACCTATAACGGGTTTGATCACGCGGCGGTCGCACCGCTGAAACAGCTTGGTGCGAACGACTGGGTGATGGAACTGTTCCACGGGCCGACACTGGCGTTTAAGGATTATGCGCTTCAGGTCGTTGGTCGGTTGTTTGACTATGTTCTGGCCAAACGTGGCGAACGCATTACGATTGTGGGTGCGACGTCGGGCGATACCGGGTCTGCGGCCATAGAAGCCTGTCGTGATCGTGAAAACATCGACATCTTTATCCTGCACCCCAAAGGCCGCGTTTCGGAAGTGCAACGTCGCCAGATGACCACGGTCTTGTCGGACAATGTGCACAACCTTGCGGTTGAGGGATCGTTTGACGATTGTCAGGATCTGGTCAAGGCACTGTTTAACGATCACGGGTTCCGTGATGAGGTCGGGCTTTCGGCGGTGAACTCGATCAACTGGGCGCGCATCATGTGCCAGATCGCCTATTACTTCTGGGCGGGCGCGCAGCTTGGATCGCCGGACCGTGAAATTTCCTTCTCTGTGCCGTCGGGCAACTTTGGCAATGTCTATGCCGGTTATGCCGCGATGCAGATGGGGCTTCCGATCAAACAGTTTGTGGTTGGGGCCAACCGCAATGATATTCTTGCGCGCTTTTTCGAAAGTGGCGTGATGAAGATGGAAGGCGTTGAGCCGTCGCTCAGCCCGTCGATGGACATTCAGGTCAGTTCAAACTTTGAACGTTTGATGTTTGATCTGTATGACCGCGATGGTTTGGCCGTGGCCGAGATGCTGACCAAATTCCGTGAAACCGGCGTTATGGAAATGTCGCAGGGGCAGTTTGGCCGGGCACGCGAACATTTTGACGGTTATCGTCTTGATGATGCACAAACCCGTGCGGCGATCAAGGATGTGCTGGAAACCAGCGGTGAGTTGGTTGATCCGCATTCCGTGATCGGGATTGTTTCCGGGCGTGAATGCAACCGCGATAAATCCGTACCGATGGTGGCACTGGCAACAGCACATCCGGCGAAATTCCCGGATGCGGTTAAGCAGGCGTCGGGGATCTATCCGGACTTGCCACCGCGTCTTTCTGACCTATATGACCGACCAGAAAAAGTCGAACCGATGCCCAATGATGTTGCAACATTGATGGCGCATGTCCGTCGCAATCGGCGTGCGGCCTGAAAATCCAGTAGCATGGGGCATGATATGAAAAACAGGAGTACTGCTATATGACAGTCGAGCTTACCCAGCTTGACAATGGGATGATTGTCGCAACGGACCGCCTTGACCATGTTGAGTCAGTGGCCTTGGGAAGTTGGGTTGATGTTGGTGCGCGTCACGAGACGCCAGACATTAACGGCATCTCTCATATGCTTGAACATATGGCCTTTAAAGGCACCCGTCGTCGTTCTGCATTGCAGATTTCCGAGGAAATCGAGTCTGTCGGTGGGCAGATGAATGCCTATACGTCGCGCGAAAATACCGCTTACTACTGTAAGGTCCTGCACGAAGATCAGGAACTGGCGATCGATGTGATTGCCGATATCCTTCAGCATTCCACCCTTGATGCCAAGGAACTGGAACGCGAACGTCAGGTAATCTTGCAGGAAATCGGTCAGGCCAACGACACGCCAGACGACATCATTTTCGATCATTTTCAGGAAACAGCCCTGCCAAACCAGTCACTGGGCCGGTCCATTCTTGGCAGTCCGGAAAATGTGTCGTCGCTGTCACGCGATCATTTGTTTGATTTCATGTCACGGCGCTATAGCCCGAAAAACATGGTGTTTTCGGCATCTGGCAAGGTTGAGCATCAACGTGTTGTCGATATGGTGGCCGAAAAGTTCGACAGCCTTCCGGCACATGAAGAACACGAGATCGAGCCGCTGAAATACGAAGGTGGCAGCCGGATCGAGAACCGTAAGCTTGAACAGGTGCATGTGATCATGGGCCTGCCGACGGTTTCCTATACGCATGACAGTTTTTTTGACCTGCAGGTGTTTAACACGCTTCTGGGTGGGGGCATGTCATCGCGCCTGTTCCAGGAAATCCGTGAAAAGCGTGGTTTGGTCTATTCGGTCTATAGTTTCTCATCGCATTACGTCGATGGCGGCCTGTTTTCGATCTATGCCGGGACCGGGGCCAATGACATTGGCGAACTGATGCCGGTGATGTGTGACGAACTGGTGCGCGCCACCGAAGACCTCAGCGAAGAAGAAGTCACACGTGCGCGTGCGCAGCTTAAGGCATCTGTGGTCATGGCGATGGAAAGCAATTCCGGTCGCTGTGAAACCTTGGCCCGTCAGATCCAGATTTTCGGTCGTCCGCAAAGTATGGAAGAAATCGTTGCCAAGGTCGATGCGGTTGATCTTGAAAGTGTTCGCCGTGCAGGCAAGGCGCTTTTGGATGGCAAGCCGACCATCACCGCCCTTGGTCCTGTCGATAAAATGCCGGAATACGATACGCTGACAGCCCGTCTTCGCAGCTAGTCACATCGGAATTGATATTGAAGATAACGGCACTTGCCCTGACGGGCAGGTGCCGTTTCTTTTTGCTGCCCCGCGCCGGGTCGTGTATTCCGGTATGACCATGGCAACGGGATACCGAAATGATGCAATACGCGTTTGATATTGGCGGATCGAAGATTGAATTCGGTGTCTTTGATGATGCCGGGGACATCCTGTCGCACAGCAAAACGCCGACACCGGCCCATGACCGCGATGCATTCGTTGCGGCTGTTTCGGGGCTGATTGATGAAGCGGACCGAGAATTTGGCGAACGCCCAAACATCGGGATCAGTTTTGCTGGCGGGCTTGATCCGCAAACGGGTGCTGTGATTTCGGCCAATATCCCGGCGATCAAGGGCTGGTTGCTGGCGGTGGAGCTTTCGGCAATTCTTAACCGCGATGTATTGGTGGCAAACGATGCCGATTGTTTTGCATTGGCCGAAGCGCGAACCGGGGTGGCAAAGAATGCCCGGACAGTATTTGCCATCATCCTTGGGACCGGGGTTGGCGGCGGCATTGTCGTTGATGGGCATTTTATTGGCGGGCGCAGCGGCATTCGCGGCGAGTGGGGACATGGGAATGATGTCACCGGTGGGTTGATCCGCAATGGATTGGCGCCGGTTGCCTGTGGCTGCGGCAATACCGGTTGTCTTGATGCCTGGGGCGGGGCGCGGGGACTGGAAAACATCCACGCACAAATCAGTGGCAACCGCACCACCAGTTTTGAGATTACCGATGCGTGGCGGATCGGCGACGATCATGCAACGCGCAGTCTTGAAATCTATTGCGATCTTGTTTCGCGTGAGTTGGCCTTGATGGTCAATGTTCTTGATCCCGATTGCGTGCCGGTTGGAGGCGGGATCGCGTCAGAAGAAAACCTGATAGCCAAAATCGATGCCATGGTCCGTCAGCGCGTGCTGGGACGCTATGATGCGCCGCTGGTTATTCCGGGCCGTTACAGCCGCGACGGGGGCCTTCGCGGGGCGGCAATGCTGCACGTGATCGCCAATACGCAAGGCAGCCAATAGCATGCGTTCGACAAACAAGGACAAACAGGCACATGCGCCGTTGCTTGAAGTGTGCGTTGAAAGCTTCACCGATGCGGTGCGCGCGGTCGAGGCCGGTGCAGACCGGATCGAATATTGTTCCGCACTGGCACTTGGTGGGTTAACGCCAACACCGGGTGCGTTAGCACGGCTTAACGACATTCCAGTACCTTGTATGGTTATGATCCGGCCACGGCCGGGCGGGTTTTGGTACGAGCCCGAAGACGTTGCGATCATGAAGCGCGAAATTGCGATTGCGCGCGACAGTGGGGCTGCGGGGGTGGTGTTTGGTGCCTGTGATCGGAATGCGCACCTTGACGTGTCGGTTCTTTCCGACTTGATGTCAGAATGTGCAGGTTTGCAAACCACCTTGCACCGCGTGTTTGACGATGTGCCCGATCAGCGGTACGCCCTAGAGCAGGCGATTGAAATTGGCTTTGATCGTATTTTGACAAGTGGTGGGAAACCCGATGCAAAATCGGGTGCAAAACAGATCGCTGCGTTGATCAAGGATGCCGCCGGACGCATTGTCATATTGCCGGGGGCTGGCGTCAGTGCGTCAAATGCCACCGAAATCCTTGAAGTTACCGGTGCGACGGAGCTACACGCATCCTGTAAGACGGTGACAACGGATATGCTAGATGATGGCCGAACGTGCGTGGATGTTGTGCGGGTTTCCACGTTGCGCAACGTCATGAATGGTCGCGCCGACGGTCGTCTGCGTTAGCCGTCCACCAAGTTTGTCACGACGTCGATATAAAGCTATTCGCATTGAAATGTATTGGTTTATGCTATGGTATAGACCGTGCGAAAATTATGAACAAAACACTGCCGGTACAGCGTATAGGGTTTGCCTTCATGTAAGGCGCTTTCGGTGGAAACGGCATCTTATTTTGGAGTGGATATAGTCATGTCAACCGACACACATGCAGCCGGTCAGGTCGCTGCTGAACAAGCGCTTAGTCGGTTGCATCGTATTACGTCGTCTGGTGAGCTTGATTTTGAACAGCGTGTGGATGCGATATTGCGTCTTGGGGCTGAGCATTTCGGATTGCCGATTGCGATTTTTAGCAAGATCGACGATGAAACATACGAAGTTCAACAGGCCATTCACCCCGAAGATGCCCTTAAACCCGGTATGAGCTTTGAACTTGAGAATACCTATTGCAGTCATGTGGTTAAAGCCAATGACGTGCGCGGTTTTCACCATGTTGCCGACAGTGAAATTCAAACCCATCCCTGTTATAAAAACTTTGCACTCGAAGCGTATCTTGGCGCGCCGATCATTGCCGACGGGGTACGTTTTGGCACATTGAACTTTTCAAGCCCGGAGCCAACCCGACCATTCACCGGTCAGGACATCGAACTGGTACGGTTGTTCGCAGCCTGGGTTGGCAATGAAATCGCAAGACGTCGTGATCTTCGCGAACTTGAAGTCGCCCGAACCGAGCTTGAACGTCTGGCCACGACCGATCCGCTGACCGGACTTTATAACCGTCGTTATATGGAAAATTGTCTGACCAAGGAACTCGAACGGGCTAAGCGATATGGTAAGTCGCTTATCATCGGATTGTTGGATTTCGATGACTTCAAAGAGCTCAATGATAATTACGGTCATACCACTGGTGATGCGGCACTCCGACTGTTTGCCAAGGTATCCTCGGACATGATGCGCGAAACCGACGTCATTGCGCGTTGGGGCGATGAAGAATTCCTGATCCTGATGCCCGAAACCGGTGCCGCCGGGGCGCTTAAATACCTTCAGCGTCTGAGTGACCGGGTGCGTGAAAGTGATTTTCAGGCAGAAGATGCCCGTGTTGAGCTGACGATGAGCATTGGGTTGGGGATTGCCGAGGCTGACGATACGTTGGACAGTCTTGTTTCACGCGCTGATATTGCGATGTATGAGGCAAAACAGGCCGGACGTAACGTATCCAAGTTGCAAAATGATCGTTAGGGATTGCCGTTAACCGGCATCCTTGATTGTTTTTGCCAGAGTTTCCTGTGTGATTGGTTTGGCAAGGTAGCCATCAAATCCTGCTGAGATATAGCGTTCGCGTGCCTGTTCAAGTGCATCGGCGGTGACAACAATAATCCGCGCATTTTGGGATGGACCAGCCGACAGACGGATGGCATTCATCGCCTCTGTACCATCCATCACTGGCATCTGTGCGTCCATCAGGATCAGGTGGAAGGCGTTGTTGATCGCCATATCAACCGCCTCCTTGCCATTGGTGGCATAACTTACCTGATACTGGCTGGTGTCCAGAAAGGCGCCCAACACAATACGGTTGAGTTCCTTGTCATCGACGACAAGAACCTTGATCAGGTCGTCTGACACAGGTTCCGACTTGGATTGTGAATGCACCGCCTTATCCAATCCCGGACCAAATTCGTTAAGTTCAGGGTCGGATTTAAGAGGGGCGGGCGCAGGGGAGAAAGGCAAATCCACCCAGAAGGTTGCCCCTTTGCCCGGCGATGATGTGGCGTCGATTTCGCCGCTCATGGCGTTTGTCAGGCGTTTGGCAATTGCAAGCCCCAATCCTGTGCCGCCAAATTGCCGTGTCGTGCTTTGATCGGCCTGGCTGAACGCTTCAAACAGGTATTGCTTCTTTTCGGGGGCAAAGCCAATGCCGGTGTCGGCAACTTCAAACCGTAAGACAACGCGTTCGGCCCAGTTTTCGGATAACCGGTCACTGCGTTGCAGGGTGACGGTAACGGATCCTTCCTCGGTGAATTTAAGGGCGTTGCCGATAAAGTTTGTCAGGATCTGTCGCAACCTTGTCGGATCGCCCTGGATAAGCTGCGGGGTGTCTTCGGCAATTACGGTTTTTAACGACAATTTCTTTTCCGCTGCTGTGCTGCCAAAGCTGCCAACTGTGTCGTAGACAACGTCACGCGGGGAAAATGTGATGGTTTCAACGCCAAGGTGCCCCGCTTCGATTTTGCTGAAATCAAGAACATCATTCAGAATAGCCATCAGCGATTTTGCCGACTCATTCACCAGCACGGCATACCGTTGCAAGTTGCCCGACATTTTACCTTTTGCCAGAAGGTCCGAAAGGCCAAGGATGCTGTTCATCGGGGTTCGGATTTCGTGGCTTACCGTTGCCAGAAATTCCGATTTCGCCTGACTGGCGGCGTTCGCACGATTCCGTTCGTCAGCAAACTGATGCAGACTTGTGCGGATGACGGCGATCATTGGCCAGACGATTGCGAACATCACAACAAGGATGCTGGCAACCAACAAGAATCCCATGAAAAGCGAGACCTGCTGACTTATCTTTAAGTGGTGTTCCGCATCCCGTTGATAAATTTGAACGGCTTTGTCGAGTTTGCTTAAAAGCGGTTTGAAGGCGGCTTTACGAATGGCATCGACATCGTCTGAAATCCCCGGCTGATTTTCCGTATGCGTGAGGACCCGGGTAGCAGCATCCAGAAAATCCCGAATTTCCATGTCCAGTGATGGGTTTCCATCAAAGTAATGCTGTCGAATTTCACCATATGGGGCGGCAAGACCAAGTTCTTCGCTGCCATGGGTGAGAGCCAGATGGGAGCGCCCCATCAGATCAATGGCGTCCGCCAAGGCTGATCGGATTTCGCTTTCTTCTGTTGCCGGGACCGAATCGTAGCGTGCCAGTGATTGGGTGAACCCGCTAATGCGCTGACTGAGCATGCGCTGGCGGCCGCTCATATTGATTTGAAGGGCTGCCTCATTGCGGGTGTTTTGCGTGTAATATTCAACAAAGCCATCGCCAATGATCACGGCAAGCATCAAAACCGTGGCAACGATGATACGGCGACGAAAAGGGACAATTACGTCTCGCGGGCGCAGCAATAGGGGCCGGTCCGTCTGCGTATCTTGTTCCCCGTTTGTCATTCGGTTTTCCTGGAAAATATCGATTTCGCGCAAAGGCTTAAGGCTCACGCGGGTTGCATGAGTGACAGATCAAGTCGGTAGGATGTTAAACGCTACAGTGTTGATATGGGGCCTGTCACGCGCAATTCGATAGTTTGTGCGCAGGTGATCGGTCAACAGACAAAAAGAAAACCGCTTTGAGGAAAACCTCAAAGCGGTTTGTCTTGGCTGGGGCGGTAGGATTCGAACCTACGGTACACGATACCAAAAACCGATGCCTTACCACTTGGCCACGCCCCATCAGCGTGTGTGGCGCGGAAAATAGCGTTCCCGTCGCCAGAGCGCAACCCTCTATTTGAAGGTTTTTTTATCTATATCTCAGTCTGGAAAGGATGCGCCGATATTTGACAAAATCTGGGACTGTTCACAACGGATTTCGGTGGGAACAATCCACCAGTTTTCGTGCTGCGACGCGATGGCGTTTGCCGCCTTTTCTGCCTGTGTGGCGGTGTCATAAATGGCAAAGCAGGTTGCCCCCGATCCTGACATGCGCGCCAGTAAACAGCCTTCTTCGCGGGCCATGGCATTTAAAACATCGCAGATGTCAGGCAGGATCGATGTCGCGGCAAGTGTGAGGTCATTTCCGCATTCCTGAAGATCCGCCGCAAGAGCGGCACCACTTTCATAACGCGTGTGAATGTTCCACAGGCCTTCGTCACTAAACCCGTCTTCCTCGCGTGCTTTGAAAATAGCCGGTGTTGAAACGGGCTTTCCCGGATTGATCAGGACAATCGGCAAGGGGGGTAAATCAGGAAGTTCGGTCAGTTTTTCGCCAATCCCCGACATCAGGGTCGCTTTGCCATGAAGACAAACCGGCACATCCGCACCAAGCGATAAGGCAATCGCAGAAAGCCGGTCGCCATCCAGATCAAGGTTCCACATCTCATACAGAAGGCGTATGGCTGCGGCCGCATCGGCAGAGCCCCCGCCGATGCCAGATGCAACAGGCAGGCGTTTATCAAGGATCAAGTCCGCACCAAGTTCGGTATTGGCTTCTTCCTGCAAAAGACGTGCAGCCCTAACGACAAGGTTGTCATTGGTGTGGTCGTTTGAAAGGGCGTCTGCCATCGGGCCTGTGACGGCAAGGGTAATCTTGCCGTCAGTACGAAGCTCACCGCTTACAACGTCCCCGGCTGCTGTAAAGCAGACGAGGCTTTCCAGCAGGTGGTAGCCGTCGTCTCTTTTGCCGGTAACATGCAGGAACAGATTGATCTTGGCTGGAGCCTGCTGGCTATAGGTCGCGGACATCGGGTGTTTCTTCCCAAACGGTCAGTTTACGACAATCGGGTCTGTGCTTGGCACCTGGCCGTTGAGCTTGGCTTCTACTGTGGTGCGCAGTTCTTCTGTCGGGTTGAACGACAGCGCACGATGCCATTGGAAGCGGGCCTCGTGATAGCGTCCTGCCTGCCAGTAGGCGTCGCCAAGGTGATCATTGATGGTCGGATCATCGGGTTTAAGTTCGACTGCTTTTTCGAGTTGCGTCACTGCATCATCAAAGCGGCCAAGTTTATAGTAAACCCAGCCGAGGCTATCGACGATGTAGCCGTCATCAGGCTGCAATTCGACCGCGCGTTTGAGCATGTCTTCGGCCTGATCGAAATTCATGCCCATATCAACCCAGCTATAGCCGAGATAATTCAAAACGTATGGCTGTTCGGGTTCAAGTTCGAGGGCTAGCAGGAAATCATATTCCGCCTTTTTCCAAAAGCCTGCACGTTCATGTGCGATGCCGCGACGATACAACAGGCGCCAGCCGACCTGACTGTCACCACCAAGTCGTGCAATCGCCTTGTCGTAGGCGCTAGCCGCCCCGGCAAAGTCCTGTTGAATGCGCAGGATATCGCCAAGCTGAATAAGGGCGTCCGGGCGGCTATCGCGTTCGTTGACCATGTTCTTAAGCAGATCGACAGCCTTATCGGCCTGACCAATCTGTTCGAGACTGGACGCGATACGCAGTTTTGCGTTCCAACTGTGCGGGGATGTATCGGGGATTGAGCTGTAGACCGAAACGGCGGCGTCAAAGCGGCCCTGAATTTCCATGACCTCACCGACGAGCAAACGGGTGATGTCATCCCCCGGTCGCAACGACAGGGAATAGCGTGCCAGCAAAAGCGATGGATCAACGGCATTTTCCTGACTGAGCAGGGTTGCAATATCCAAGTAGGCTTCTGCCAGACCCGATGCCGGTGTCAGAACGGTTGCAAGCGGTGGGTCACCGCGTTCAAGACGTTTGAGGTGGTAGGGCATCGCCAGTGATTGTGGATGACGATCCATATAGCTTGCGTACAAAAGGGCTGCTTTTTGTGTCTGGCCCTTGCGTTCATAAACAGCACCAAGTGCCTCGGCTGCGCGCAAAGGGGCGTCGGCCGGATCACCATATGCACTGGCAAGCGCGCGTTCGGCACCGTCGAGATCATCGAAATATGCCAAGATCAGGCCGCGGTGGTATTCCGAAAGCGGGTTAAGCGCGCCATTGCCTTCTATTTCATTTAGCGCTGCAAGGGCGGGCTCCTTGGCATCAAGCCCGGTATATAGCCATGCTTTGGCAAGCGGGGAGATCAAGGCGTTGATGCCACGCTGCGGCAAGCCCGATACAACATCCAGTGCTGCCTGAAAGTCATTATTTTGAATGTCGGCATCCATGACTGCCATGACGGCAAACAGGTCTTCCGGATTTTCGGCGTAAAGCTGACGTGCGATGTCTTCGGCATCGGCAATGCGACCATCTGAAATCAGCGCAAGGAACGCACGACGACGCAGTTCCTTGTTGTCGGTGTCCAGCTCATGCGCGCGCAAAAGATATTTTGCGGCGTAATCGGTGCTGTTTTCAATCTGTGCGGCCTTGCCAGCAAGGAAGTTACCCGAGAAACCATCGCTTTGCGGATATTCGAATTCTACCTGCCCGCTATCCTTTGGCATGGTGCCACAGGCCGACAGTGCAAGGGCCGTCATCGGAATGATGATGTGTAACAATTGACGTTTCAAAGGCTTATCCTGCATCCGCAATTCGGGTTTGGCATCGCTGCATTCTAACAAGTGCCATATTGAATCTCAGGGGTAGCCTACTCAGTCGGCAATTATAAGGCAAAGCATTTGCAACAACGTAAAGCTGTCTTTGGCAACGTTCTTAACCGATAGCCGGTGCCGATATGCTGTGACTAGCAGTAAAGCGGGCGTTTTGCAGGGATATCAAGCTGTTTGCTGATGATGTCGCGCGCCTGTTTGGCAAATTGTGATTTCTGTCCAACCGGTGCGACATATTCCAATATCGAGATGGCTTTATCGATCCCGACGTGTTTGGCCAACATCCAGCCGGCCAGATAGCTTGACGACAAACAACCCCCACTGGTCACGATATTGCCCTGTGCGACAAGCGGGCGGTCTTCTATGACGGCATCGGTGCGGGCCAGAACGGGGCGGGTTTTGGTGTCAGTCGTAATGGTGGCGGGCAGAATTCCAAGACGATGCAGGAACAAAACCCCGGAGCATTGTGCGCCGATCAATTGACGTGACGGATCAAGTGAAAGCTTTGCCATCAATTCAGGCGTATTGATCTGATCGCGGGTGTGAATGCCACTGCCAAACAAAACAGCGTCAGCCTTAGCAACAAAAGAAAGTGGTTGTTGAACGGTAACGGTCACACCGTTCATCGACGTAACGGTTTCACCCATGCCGGTGATTTCAGCGCAAACACCATCGGCCTTTGCCCGGTTCAAAATCGACAGGGCGACAAAGCTGTCAATCTCGTTAAAGCCATCGAGTGTCACGATTGCAATCTTCATGGTGTTCTGCCCGCGTGTAAGAAAAGGGCGGGTATTGAACGCTTGGATTGTGACTTAAACAAGGAAAAACTTGTATAGTCCGTGCCAAGATTGGGCAATGTCGTTAAATAAAAAGGGGCCGCAAATCTGCGGCCCCTTTTGTATGAGGATAAATCTGATCAGGTTTACATGTTCGGGTAGTTCGGGCCGCCACCACCTTCGGGCACGACCCAGACGATGTTCTGGGTGGGGTCCTTGATGTCACAGGTTTTACAATGCACGCAGTTTTGCGCATTGATCTGCAAACGCTTGCCACCTTTGTCTTCGTCTTCGACGAATTCATAAACACCCGCCGGGCAGTAACGGGCTTCGGGCCCATTATAAACCGAAAGGTTGGTGCTGACCGGGATGCTGTCATCTTTCAGTGTCAAGTGAATCGGCTGATCTTCACCATGGTTGGTGTTTGACAGAAAGACCGACGACAGTTTGTCAAAGGTGATTTTGCCGTCCGGTTTCGGATAATCGATCTTTGGCATTTCACTGGCTGGCTTGAGGCAAGAATGATCCGCATGGTTTTTAAACGTCCACGGTGCCTTGCCGCCAAACAGATATGTGTCAACCGCACTGTAGGCCATGCCACCCCAGAAGCCCCATTTGGCAAAGCTTGGACGGATGTTGCGCACTTTGTGCAGTTCGGGATACACCCAACTGTCTTTCAGGCGCGCCGGATAGCTTTCCATCGATGCCGGGATTTCGTCGGCGGTCAATGCTTCAAATGCGGCTTCGGCGGCAAGCATGCCGGTCTTCATCGCAGTATGTGACCCTTTGATCTTGGGCACATTCATGAAGCCTGCCGAACAACCGATCAGGCATCCACCCGGGAAAACCAGATCCGGGATCGACTGGAAGCCGCCTTCGTTGAGCGCACGTGCGCCATAGGAAATACGGCGACCGTTTTCGAAAATCTTGCGGACGGTCGGGTGGGTTTTGAACCGCTGAAATTCGTCAAACGGGCTTAAGTGCGGGTTTTCATAGTCCAGACCAATGACGAAGCCGACAACCACCTGATTGTTATCAAGATGATAGAGGAATGACCCGCCATAGGTGTCCTTATCAAGCGGCCAGCCGATCGTATGCTGGATCAGGCCTTCCTTGTGGACTTCCGGATCAACTTCCCAAAGTTCCTTGATGCCGATGCCATAAGTTTGTGGATCGGAATTTTTGCGCAGATCAAACTTCTTGATCAACTGTTCGGACAATGACCCGCGGCACCCTTCGGCAAAGAAGGTGTATTTGGCATGCAATTCCATGCCCGGTTCGTGGTTCGGGCCCGGTGTGCCATCGCGTTGAAGGCCCATGTCGCCAGTCGCAATACCCTTGACCGAGCCGTCTTCGTTAAACAGAACTTCGGCAGCAGCAAAACCGGGATAAATTTCAACGCCAAGGGCTTCGGCCTGTTCGCCCATCCAGCGACAGACGTTGCCAAGGCTGACAATATAGTTGCCCTTGTTGTGCATCTGGGGCGGGGTTGGCATCTTTTGTGCGCCCGTCTCGCTCAACATCATGAACTGGTCTTTGCCCGCCGGAACGTTCAGCGGCGCGCCGCGTTCTTTCCAGTCCGGGAACAGTTCATTCATGGAGCGGGGCTCCATCACAGCACCCGAAAGGGTGTGTGCGCCAACTTCGGAACCTTTTTCCACCACACAAACGGTGATTTCTTTTTCCTGTTCCTGGGCGAGTTGCATCAGCTTGATGGCAGCCGACAGACCGGATACACCAGCGCCGACGACAACCACGTCAAATTCCATGGATTCGCGTTCCATTTGGCCTCTCTCCTTTGGTTGCCAACCATATCAGACTGTTTCCGTCCGTTTGGTTGCAAGCCGGTATTCACCGATCAGGGTCTCGCCCAAGCCCTGATTTCTCACATTTAGCCTTTTAATCGGTAAAGCTATACCGATTTGAGGCGCGTTTGTATATGGTACAAGTGGATCAAAATCGTTAAAGTCCGTCCAAATATCAGTGCGCCATATACAGGTGCGCCGCAACATACACCGTCTTTGTGTAGATGAGCAAACCAATTACAGATTTTGATGTAAATAATCTCGATCCATTTCAGGCGCTGATTTGGCAGTATGAAATGGGTGTCGACGAGGCGATTGCTGACGAGCCGCTTGATCGTTTCAAGGCGTCGGAAAGCCTGAGCCGCAATGCTGCAAACCGTCCTGGCTTTGCCCCTGCGGCGGCGGGCAGCCGACCTGCGCGTGGTTCATCGCCCGCAGCAGCGCGACCGGCAAACGTTCCGTCGGGTGGTGTTGGGGCAGGCGGTGCTGGTGCGCAATCCACCCCGGTTGATGGCGGGTTCCTTTTATCCGATACGCCCCATGAAGCACGCCAGTCCGCCCGTGATGCGGCAGCGGCGGCCAAGACGCTTGATGAGCTTAAGGACGCGATCGAAAAGTTTGAAGGCTGCGCGCTCAAGAAATCAGCCAGCAACACGGTATTTGGCACGGGAAACCCCGAAGCCAAGCTTGTGTTGGTCGGTGAAGCTCCCGGTGCCGAAGAGGATCGTCAGGGACTTCCGTTTGTCGGACCAAGTGGCAAACTTCTTGATGCGATGCTGCGGTCTATCGGACTGTCGCGTGAAGAGGTTTACATCACCAATATCCTGCCGTGGCGGCCACCGGGAAACCGCCAGCCCACCACAGCCGAAACGGCCGTGTGCGAGCCGTTCGTTAGGCGCCATATTGAGCTGATCGCGCCCAAGGTCGTGATCTGTCTTGGCGGAAGTTCGGCCAAGGCCCTGATGGAAGAAGATCGCGGCATTACCCGTTTGCGCGGAACGTGGAAAGAATTGATCTTTGCGGATGGGGCCAAGGCCGATTTGACCGCGATGTTCCATCCCGCTTATCTGTTGCGCACGCCAGAACAAAAACGTTTGGCGTGGCGCGATTTGCGCGCGACGGCGCAAAAACTTTCATGATTTAGCATTCTGGCGCCCCTGCATAGGAGATATGCAGGCTAACGGTGTGTCCTTGCGGTTCCTCGCCAAGTGATTGATTCTGGATAAATCATTTCGCTGTTTTGGTGTTTCCTGCTATAACAGGCCCCATCACGCGGGGGGAACACCGCAAGCAACGGGTTGCGACATCAAACTGCTTCGGGATAAATACGCGGCTTTACGATAAAGCCTCGTTGGGGAAGATACTGATTTTGATCGAAGCAATAAGAACGAACCTGCTTGGTGCGCAACGTGCACTGGGACGGGGTCTTATCATCGCTGTTTTCGGTGCCATGTCTTTTGCCATGGTTGCACCGTCACCTGCTGTCGCCGAGACGCAGGAACAGGCGGCTTTGGGCAATCCCGACCTTGGTGATGCGCTTTCGGTTTCGCTTCCAGAACCACTTTCCGAGCGTGACGCAGAACTTTATGAACAGATTTTTGCCGTGCAGGAGCAGGGCCGCTGGACCGACGCGGACCGCCTGATTTCGCGCCTGAATGATGATGTCCTGATGGGGCATGTGATAGCGCAGCGATATCTACATCCGACGGCCTACCGTTCGCGTTACAAGGAACTTAAGGACTGGTTGGCGAAATATGCCGATCTTCCGCAGGCACCACGCATTTATAAACTGGCCCTGACCCGCCGTGGTTCGGCAACCTATCCGAAAAAGCCGGTTGGCGGCTATGTTTCGGGAGCCGGATACGATTACGAAGACATCCGCCCGTATTATCACAAATCCACCAAAAGCCTGTCGTCCAAGCAGCGTTCGCGTCTTTCGACGCTTAAGCGTCGTATCCGTCATCGCATCGGCAGTGGCTGGCCGACCGGGGCGTTGCAGGTTCTTGAAAGCCAGGAAGCAAAGCGCCTGTTTGATGCCTATGAACAGGATCAGGCACGGACGTCAATTGCGTCGGGATACTATTATTTTGGCAAGCCCGACCTTGCGTTGAAATTTGCCGGTGAAGCCGCAAAACGGTCTGGAAAATACCTGCCGCAGGCGCATTGGACTGCGGGCCTGACTGCATGGCGTCTGGGCAAGATGGATACATCCCATCAGCACTTTGTGGCTTTGAGCACCAATGAATACGCATCAAGCTGGACCCGTACTGCCGGTGCCTTCTGGGCCGCACGTATTGATTTGGCTGCCGGGCGCTTTGAAGAAGCTGACACGATGCTAAACCGGGCGGCGGAATATCCGCGCTCGTTCTATGGCTTGCTTGCGATGCGCGCCCTTGGACGCGACGATGTGTTTGACTGGGATAGCCTTGAGCTTGATGAAAATCGTGCGAACAAGCTGAAGCTTGATCCGCACGGGCGTCGTGCACTTGCGTTGTTGCAGATTGACCAGCGCGATGAAGCCGAACGCGAATTGCGCAAAGCCGCGGCCTCGGATGATGATGCGCTGCGTCGTGCGGTTTTGTCTTTGACCGATACGGCGAATTTCGCATCCCTGACCATGCGGTTGGGCAGCTATATCGCGCAGAAAACTGGCGAAGTTATTGTTAATGCATTGTATCCGGTCCCACCATGGGCGCCGGAGGGCGGCTATGAAGTTGACCGGGCACTAATTTATGCGTTCATGCGTCAGGAATCGGGTTTCAATACCGATGCGCGCAGTCACGCCGGTGCACGGGGATTGATGCAGTTGATGCCCGCCACGGCAAGCTATATCGGCAACACCCGTTATCGCGGTGCCAAACGTGCGGAGCTATATCAACCGGAAATCAACCTGTCTCTTGGGCAGAAATATGTTGATCATCTGCTTGAACAGAACGGCGTTGATAATGGCGTTTTGCAGTTGATGGCGGCGTATAACGGTGGCATTGGCAATCTTAGTCGCTGGCAGAAGGCGCTTAAGGATAACGTCGATCCGCTTTACTTCATCGAAAGCATCCCGTCGCGCGAAACCCGTCTGTTTGTTGAGCGGGTTATGGCCAATTTCTGGATGTATCGTTCGCGGTTCGGTCAGGAAGCACCGTCACTTGATCTGTTGGCGGCAGGAAGCTGGCCGACCTATCAGCCCCAGGACAGTGCCCCCCAGCGTGGCCTCACCGCAGAGCGTTAACCGGCATCAATTTAAATCATGGCTGAAAACACCAACAAGCCCGGTTCGGATGGTTCACATAGAACGGACCGGGGAACCGTGCTTGATCGGATTCCCATGCCGCCGATGAGCGGTGAAGAAGCCCTTCGCCGATTTGATGAGCAACGGTCTTCTGATCAGGAATATGGCACGCGCGTGACACCTCAAAGTGAGCTGTCGCAACTTCATCCCATCATGCGTCTGTTGGCACTTATTGGTACATTGGGATTGATTGTCGGTGTGTTGATCGGCGTTTTGTATCTGATTGGGAGTTGAGAAGCGCTTGATCTAAAGCGGTTGGGGCGTGCGGGCTGCATCAACACCCTGCCGAATGAAGCTATTCAGCCTCAACCTTTTGATCGACTTTTTTCTGAAGCGCCTTGATCTCGCTCTCAGTGGCATTGCCCAGCGGATCATCCTTGGGGATGTCACGATGAAGATCGCTTAGGACGCGCAGCGCCTGTTCGGATTTGTCATCCTGTTTAAGCATCATGCCATAGTAGTAGCGCGCCAGAAGATGGTTTGGCATCTGCCCAAGAGCATGCAGCACCAGATCGCGTGATGTGCTATCGATTTCGCCGTTTTGCGCGGTAATGCGGGTGTCGGCATATTCAATCGCCAGAAGTGGATTATGCCCCGAAAGGGCATATGCCCTGGCAAAGGCTGCAACTGCGCGTTCGACATTCCCCAGACGCAGCGATCCACGTGCCAGAACGATCCAGCCTTGCAAGTTACGTGGATTAACTTCTAACGACAGGACGATCTGGTTGAGCAATTTTCGAATTTGCTGATCGGTTTTGTAGTTAGGATCGGTCACATTACCTGCCGCGGCCGCAGCAGCCGCCAAATTGCGTTCTCCGTCGCGATCTGCATATGGCTGTGCGGGGAGGGTCGGGTTGCCCAAAAATATGTATAGGCCCATGGCACCAATCACCGGCACAACCGCGACGCCCACGCGTCCAAGTGACCGTTTGGGGTGGTCATCTGTTTTGGGCACGCTGACATAGATCGCAAAGCTGACCATGCATGCCAGAACAAGTAAGCCAAGCCAGATCACAGACGGCCTCCGATGGACATTTTAGGATGTACCAGACAGAAAGGTCGCATCATTTCGAGCCGTCTTTTTGTGCTGTTTCGAGGATTTCATTCAGGCGCGTTTGTTCGTCCTTGGACAATTTATCCGGTTTGGCACCGGCTTCGCGCTGTTTACGGCGATAGAAGGCGGCAACCGCAATCAATGCAAGGATTGCCAGCACAATCGGACTTGCCCACAAAACATATGTTTCGGGTTTAAGTGGCGGGTTCAGCAAGACATAGTCGCCGTACCTTGCAACGATGTAATCGATGACTTGCTGATCTGTATCACCGGCAACCAATCGTTCGCGGACAAGAACACGTAGATCGCGCGCCAGTTCGGCGTCGGAATCGTCAATTGACTGGTTCTGACAGACAAGGCACCGCAGTTCCTGACTGATGTCGCGCGCCCGTTCTTCGAGAACAGTGTTTGACAACATTTCATCGGGATTGACGGCATGGGCCGGGCTGCTGAGCAGCAAGGGAACGACAAGCCCGATGACGCCGAGTAATATCAGGAAAGGTCTGTTCATCCTTTTAACTCCGCGATTTTCGGCAGCAGAACGTTTTCAAGGACTTCTGCGGTGACCGGGCCAATGTGCTTGTACTTGATTTGTCCCTGCCCATCGATAATGAAGGTCTCAGGAACCCCGTAAACCCCAAAATCAATGCCGGTGCGGCCCGATAAGTCCATTCCGACAGCCTGATAGGGATTGCCAAGTTCTTCAAGCCACTTAACCCCGTCCTGCGGGTCTTTTTCCTTATAGTTCAGTCCAAAGACCGGAACGTCTGCTTCGCTTGATAGTCGTTGGATCATTGGATGTTCCGCTCGACACGGGATGCACCAGCTGGCAAAGACGTTCAGCACGGAAACTTTGCCTTTGGTAAGATCGGCGCGCGACAGGCCCTTATCGGCACCCGGTAACGGCGGCAGCGAGAAATCAGGGGCTGGTTTGTCAATCAGGACAGACGGAACAACCGAAGAATCCTTGTCGATATTGATCAGGAATATTCCGGCCAATGCCGCAAACAAAACCAGCGGGATCACAGCAAGCGAGAATCTCATGAAGCGGGAACTCCGTTCTTCCGAATGCGCAGGAACATGCGCGTCAGGATGCTGATACTGCCACCAATCAACATCAAAATCATGCCAGTCCAAACCCACGGCATCATGGGCAAAAAGCGTACCGTTACAATGCGCCCGCCGTCTTCGGAACGGTCGCCAACCGAAACATGGACGTCGCCGTCACGTCCATGAAAAATGTCGGCTTCGCGGGTTTCCGTTCCCCGGATCGGGTAGTAGCGGATTTCAGGAAACAGTTCGGCCACCGGCAGGGAATGGCGATAGAGGATAAAGGTTGCTTGACGCGTGGCATAGTTTTCACCCGCAAGCAGGGCAACGCCTTCGTATTGCAGGTTATAGGGGCCAACCTCAATGCTTTGTCCGGCGCGCGCAGACAACACAACCTGTTCTTCCCAGACGGCACTGGCCGACCCGCCGGCAATCAGAATGGCAAGGCCGATATGGGTCAGTGTCATGCTGATATAACGCGGACCAAGAAGCTGCAGATTGCGGTATTTGCTTTCGCCGTGATCGGGTTGATGCCACAGGCGTGCCCAAAGGTCACTTAAGGCCGCAGCCAGTATCCAGCCAGCAAGGCCAATGCCAATTAAAGGCAGAGGTGAAAGATCGATAAAGCGGATCGACACAAACAGCACAATGATGAGCGAAAGCATGACGGCAAGCTTCATCCGCCGTCCGATCAACCACAATTCATCCTGCCGCCAGCGCAAAACGGGGGCGAACCCCATAATGAACATAAGCGGTAAGACAACCGGTAAAAGAGCTTCGACGTAGAAGGGCGCGCCGACGGTAATGTTCTCGCCGTCAATCCAGCGTAGGACGAGGGGATAGATCGTCCCAATCAGAATGACAGCAGCAATCAGCGATAGTGTGACGCTGTTCAGGAACATGCCACTTTCGCGCGAAACAAAGCCAAAAGCCTTTTGTTCTGCCATGCGATCTGCTTGCCGCCAGAACAGAAAATAGGCTGCACTGAACAATAGACAGAAACCAACCAGCAAAGCGGTACTATCTGCTGACTGCGACAGTGTTTCGGTCAACGGACCCAAAAGGTCCGAGCGGGTCAGGTAAACCCCGAACCATCCAACAGCGAACGCAGACACGCCAAGGAAGGCTGTCCAGCTTTTTAAGGTGTCGGTCTTTTCAAGCACAGCCCGGCAATGGACAAGTGCGGTGGTCAGAAGCCAGGGGATCAGAAGGCTGTTTTCAGCTGTATCCCAATACCACCAATTCCCCCATGCCTGCTGGCTATAGGATCGGTAGGCGTTGATCGCGATTGCCAGGCCAAGAAACAACCATGTGCCAATTACCCACGGGCGCAGTGTTTCGGCAAAGCTGCGATCAATTTTATGGGTTAGAAGCCCGGCAATACTCACCGTGAAAATGACGGTTAATCCGGCCAGACCAAGATAAAGAACCGGTTCACGCAAGATGCGCAAAACATCCTGACTTTGCGGGCTCATACCACGGCCATCCAACGGTGCGACAGCGACCCGCAAAAACGGATCAGCATCAATCAAGGTCACAAGGGCGAGGATCGCTATGATAAGCCCAAGGATTGAAAGCGCGTTGGAGATGAAAAGACTATCGCTGCGGGCAGTGGTCGGCGTGTGTGATGCCCGGCGAAAAACCTGCAGGGTAAAGACAATATTTGCCAGTGTCGTTGCTAAGACCCAAAGCAACATTGCCCCGCCATCGGGGGTGAAGGCAGCACCAACCCGAAACAGCAAGGGGGTGGAAGAATGGCTGACATCGGCAACAATCGGCAGGCTGAAGTCACTGACAACAAACGCATGGATCAGTGCCGCCTGCGACAGGATACCCAAGGCCAGAATAACCAGCGGCAGGGCAATCAGATTGTTAGGAAACGGGGTTGGGAGTGCTGACGAATGAGGTGTGGTATCGGGTTCGTGGACGTCAGACAGTGCTTCGTTCCCAGAATTTCCTGAAACGGCTGTGACGGTTTTGGTCCCGAATGACAAGGATGCAACAATTCTGCCTGCGCGCAGCCTAAGGGGGCTAAACAGCAGGGCCTGGCTGAAGCCGGCCACCAGAATCAGAAGCAGGGCAAAATGTCCGAACTCTGCAAGCATCTGCGGTTAAGGCTTCCCCGAATTTAATTTGCAACCACCGTGGTTCTGCCCGCCCGCAATGAATTGATTTGCGGGTGTGATGATGGATGCAATGTTTTCCTTATGCACGAAGCAGGATTTTATGATGGCAGAATGTGGCTTAATTGCGCATTTTCTTTGCGTTCTTTGCTTCGATCTCTTCCCAGTATCCGCTTTTTTTTAGGGATTCTGCAACCTCTGGCGGCATATAGTTTTCATCATGCTTTGCAAGGACCTCTGACGCGACAAACGTTCCGTTGGCGTTCATGTGTCCTTCGGCAACAATGCCCTGACCTTCGCGGAAAAGATCGGGCAGGATGCCGCTATAGGCAACGGTTACCGATTGCGCCATATCGGTGACGACAAAGGCAATGGTTTTGCCATCCTGAAGTTTGGTGACAGTGCCTTCTTCGACCAATCCACCGATCCGCAAACGCTGATCCGGGTCAATTGGTGATTTTTCGACAATTTCGGACGGGCTGAAGAAGAACACAACAGAATCTTCAAACGCCGTCAGCGCAAGGGCCGCTGCCCCGGCAACGGCAAGCAGCGCGGCACCGATGATATACATCCGCTGGCGTTTGCGGGACTTGGCGCGGGAAAGGGACACGTTTGATCTCCGATCAGGTTGCCTTGCGGCTTTTTCTGTTGCGACGCTGGCGTTTGGTGTGCAGCACCGTTTCAAGTTGGTCAAGTTCACGGCGGCTATTGCGTAATCCACGCAAGGTGGCAAGCAGGAGCACAATCATCGCAATCGCAGTGACACCATAACTTGACCAGATATAGCTGCCATATCCCCCCATCGAGAAGAACTCACTCATTGGCTTGCCTCCGCGTTGTGACCCGGATCATAGGGTTCTGCGTCTTGGGCATTGTCATCAAACATGCCGCTCAGATGCAGGGCGCGAATGCGCCGCTCGTTAAGCTCCAGCCGGACACGTAAAATGAGAACCACGAAATAATATCCGGTAAACCCAAGGATCATCAAAGCCAGTGGCAATTGCATGCTTGGATCAACGGCCGGTCCATCCATGCGCACAATCGATGCCGGCTGATGCAAGGTGTTCCACCAATCGACCGAGAATTTGACAATTGGCACATTGACCGCCCCAACCAATGCCAGTGCCGATCCGGCCTTTGAGCCCCGATCAGGATCATCAAACGCATTCACAAGGGCGATATAGCCAAGATACAGGAACAACAAGATCAGCATGGATGTCAGACGCGCATCCCAAACCCACCATGTGCCCCACATCGGTTCCCCCCATAACGACCCGGTGATCAGGCACAAGGCGGTAAAAGTGGCGCCAATCGGTGCGGTGGCCTGAGCGCAAATATCGGCAAGCGGATGTTTCCAGATCAGGCTCATCGCACCACAAATGGCCATACCGACATAGCAAAAAAGCCCCATCCATGCCGACGGTACATGCAGATACATGATCCGGACAGTATCGCCCTGCTGATAATCAATGGGTGATGCAAACAGGGCAAAATAAAGCCCCACAGCAATCAAAATTGCCGTCGCACCCGCCAACCACGGCAGGATTGGCGCTGTTAGTTTTAGGAACACACTTGGTTTGGCGAAGCGATGCATTTTCTCTTGTCCGATGTGCGGGGTGTGCCGCAGAAGTCGTTTGTTTGGTGTTGCGGTTATTCCATAGCCTGACGCAGGGCATGTGCGGTGGCAAATGGTGTTGCCGCAAGTGCAAGCAATAATATTGCGCCCATTATTTGTAACTGTGCCGTTGCCGACATTCCAAGTAAAGCGGCCTCAACCGCACCGGCCCCAAAAATCAGGATGGGAATATAAAGCGGTAAAACCAGCAAGGATACCAAGACCCCGCCGCGTCGTGCACCCAATATCAAGGCTGCGCCAATCGCGCCGATTAAACTAAGGGCCGGTGTGCCCAGCAACATTGCGATCATCAGAACGACAAAGCCGTCCGGGTCCATGTTCAACATCACCGCCATCAAGGGAGCTGCGACAATCAACGGCAGTCCGGTGGTCAGCCAATGAGCAACAACCTTGCCCAAGACAACAACTTCCAGCGAGATTGGCGACAATGTCAGCAGTTCTAATGTGCCATCCTCATAATCGGTTTGAAAAACCCGTTCGAGCGATAACATCGCAGCCAACAGGGCAGAAACCCAAATGACACCCGAAGCAATGCGCGCAAGAATGTTGGCTTCCGGGCCGACACCGAATGGAAACAACGTGGTGGTGACGATGAAAAACGCGACCACCATAACGGAATCCGCCCCCTGACGCATGGCCAGCCGCAAATCACGCCGCAATATTGCTGTAAATCCGTTCATTGCGCCGCCCTTTTGGGATCAGATCGCATACCATCGTCAGCCGGGACATCGTGATCTTTGAGCCACTCAATCATCGGGATGGCAAATTCATCAAGATCAAGTAGGACTGGTTCTTTGACCGCCAGATCAATGTGGGTGGAATAAATTACAATGCCACCCTTGGCACGGAAGTCGGCAATCAGATGGGCAAGTTCATTGCTGCTTTCGCGGTCAAGGCCCACGGTTGGCTCATCAAGAAGCCATAAATCAGCGTGGCCGATCAGAATACGGGCAAGGGCTGTGCGGCGTTTCTGACCACTTGAAAGATAGCGGCCCGCCGTACGTGAAAGATGATGAATATCAAGCGCATGTAAGGCGGTGTCGATCTCGCGGTCAATATCATTCACACCGCGTAATTGCCCCCAAAGGTGCAAGTTGTCGCGCACGGACAGTACGGGCTTAATCGCGTCCTGATGGCCGAGATACTGCAATCGGGCATGGTGGGCGATACGGTCACTATGGATGGGTTCATCATTCCAGGTGATCTGGCCTGAGCGTGGGATAAGAAGCCCCGCCATCAGGCGCAACAGGCTTGATTTTCCAGCACCATTGCGTCCGCGCAGCATGATCGCGTCACCGGGATTGGCTGCAAAGGAAAGCTTGCCAAAAACCAGTCGCTCACCACGAAGGCAGGTCAGATCAGAACCGCTAAAAACTGCCATATAACCCGTTCTATTGTCGGAAGTCGCATCGCATCACGTCATTCTATAACGCGTTAGGGCGTAATGTTCATGCTTTAACCGACATTGACGGCAATGACATTGTTTCAAATCAATCAAAAAGACAGTTGTGTTTGAGGGGATTGAATTCTTGGGCAGGGCATCAAGCAGTGTACCACAGACGGGTAATCACATTCCAATCGTGGGATTGGGTAATTTACGGGTGTTTAGGGTGCGCTGGGAGTGATCGCCAGATTGCGCGATGTCAGTACCGCACCATCGAGGCCGCAATGATGGGGCCGCCCCGCCCTTGTTGCACCAGAAGGGCAACGCCGCCGTCACCAGCCGTTTTCATGGCAAAGGTGCGTTCATCCGCAGAACCGTTCCAGGTTCCCAGATCGATCATTTCACGTACGACATTGGCGTGTACCAAACGTTTGCCGGCATTTTCGCCAGATCGAACATCACGGGCATGTTCACGGTCAAACCCGACCAACCACAGCTTAAGGCTTGATGTGCGCTCAGACGTGCTCAAGGATTGCAGGGTTATGGTCCCGGTCGCGGGGCGCTGTTGGTCGTGATTTTCGACCATTAAGGTAGCAATATCGTGCAGTGGTTCTGCGCTGTTGCTGGTGTCACCGATTCGCTGCTTTTGGGTGGCGCGAACGACATGTTCCCCATTAATGATAGCTTGCGGCGTATAGACGTATCTTTCGCGCATATGCTGGGCATATTCACGTTGACGTTCGCTAAACATGCTGTCGGAAAATGGGTCGGTCCAACCAAGATAGTTCCAGTAATCGACATGGTACGACAGCACCAGAAGATCGCTACGTTCCTGATTTAACTCATAAAGAACACGGTCGGCAGGCGGGCAGGAGCTGCACCCTTCCGAGGTGTAAAGCTCGACAACGGCGCGCGGGGTAATGCTCTCGCTGGCCATCAGGGGGGTGGAAAACCCGACAATGGCAAGTGTAAGCGCAAATATGAGGGGGCGAGTGTGTTTCATGAGCCTGATGATGCCCCAAAAGCGGCATCAACCCCTAATCACAAGACCTTGAAAGCTGTTTGAAGGGATTTGAGACAGATTTTTGCGCTTTTGGGTGGAATTTCGAAAGGAGATTTCCAAAGATTGATGCTATCAGCTGCGGACCAATCGGGACCATTGCGGATGCATGGTTACGTCGTGAGGCGGGGAAATCGCCTTTACGTTAAAAAATCAGGAACCGGTCTGTCGGCGGGAGCATCATTCCGGCAAGATCGGTCCGAAACAAGGTTTGCAGGTACATGATTAAACGTGAACACTGGGGCTCTCGCCTTGGATTTATTCTGGCGGCTGCGGGGTCAGCTGTCGGTCTTGGGAACATCTGGAAGTTCCCGTATATGGCAGGTGCCAATGGTGGCGGCGCCTTTTTGGTGATCTATCTTGGGCTGGTCTTTACGATTGGCCTTTCGGTCATGCTGGCTGAATTTGTTATTGGCCGTATGTCAGAAAAGAATGCAATTGGCGCATTTGCCAAACTCAAGGGCGGGCTTTGGCCAATCATTGGTGTGTTTGGTGTGGCTGCGGCCTTTATCATTCTGTCGTTCTACAGCGTTGTCGCTGGCTGGACGATTTCCTACATGATCAAATCTGTTACCGGCGCACTGGCGGTCGAAGACCCGGCGGCACTTGGCGACATTTTTGGTACCTTTATTGCCGATACGACTTCACCGCTGATTTTCCATGCGGTCTTTATGGCCTTGACCGTCTTTGTTGTTTTGGCCGGTGTTGGCGGCGGTATTGAACGTGCGTCAAAAATCCTGATGCCGGCATTGTTTGCGTTGCTGATTGTATTGATCGTGCGTTCGGTGACGTTGCCGGGTGGCATGGAAGGTGTTGCGTTTTTGCTGTCGCCGGACTTCTCAAAAGTTACATGGTCGACGGTTTCCGATGCATTGTCGCAGGCCTTCTTCTCACTCTCGCTTGGTATGGGGGCGATGATCACGTATGGGTCGTACCTGTCAAAGAAGGAAAATCTGCCGGGATCGGCAGGGTGGGTAACACTGCTTGATTCTGCGGTTGCGGTGATGGCGGGTCTTTTGATTCTGCCGGCTGTTTTTGCCTTTGGCTTTGATCCGAGTGCCGGTCCGGGGCTTACCTTCATCACGCTACCGGCTGTGTTTGCGCAGATGCCTTTTGGCGCGTTCTTTGCCTTCCTGTTCTTCCTTCTTTTGGCAATCGCGGCACTGACATCAGCGGTTTCGATCCTTGAAGTGGTCGTTGCTTATTTCGTCGATGACCGTGGGGTCAGCCGTAAGTCAGCAGCCGTCATCATCGGGTTTGTGATTTTCCTACTGGGCATTCCTTCGTCGCTGTCGATGGGGGTTATGGGAGATGTGAAAATCATTGCGGGCAAGAACTTCTTTGATCTGATGGACTTCATCAGTTCCAGCCTGCTTCTGCCAATTGGCGGCCTGTTTATTTCGCTGTTTGTTGGCTGGGTTGTCTGGGGCAAGGCGCAGGAAGAAATTGCGGCGCATAATGGCGTCATTCCAATATGGGTCGGTGCATGGGGGGTGATTGTTAAATTCATCGCCCCGATTGCAATCGCCTTCATCCTGCTCAAGGGGCTTGGTGTTTTCTAAGCCAAAGCAACCTGGATATCGGTGATCTTTCTGAAAAGGGCGGGGTAATCCCGCCCTTTTCGATTTACGGTGCCAAGGAGTGCTGATTTTTGGCCAATGCACTGATGTCTTCCGCCGACATCGGCTTGCCCAGAAGGTACCCCTGGATCAAGTCGCAGCCTGCATTGCGCAGGAATGACAACTGGTGATGGTTTTCCACACCTTCTGCAACGCAGGTCTTATCAAGGTTCTTGGCCATATTGATGATGGTGAGTGCCAGTGCCTGACCGTCTTTGCCATCATCGATATCAAGGACAAAGCTGCGATCAAGTTTGATGCTGTCAAAAGGCAGGCTTCGCAGATAGCTCAGACTTGAAAATCCAGTGCCGAAATCATCGAGCGAAATCTTGACGCCAAGGTCGTGAACGCGTTGCAGTTTGGCGCGCATATCGTCGATATTGCGCATGAACAGGCTTTCGGTGATCTCTATTTCAAGGCGGTTTGCCGCAATCCCCTTATCGAGCAAGATGGCGCGTAGCTGTTCGGCAAAATCAACTGTGCCATAGAATTGCTGCACCGATACATTGACGGCAAGCCGCAGGTTCAGCAGTCCTTGTTTGCGCCAGTTGACCAGTTGGCGGCAGGCTGTTCGCATGACCCAGCGTCCCAATTCACCGATGATACCGATCTCTTCGGCGATTGGAATGAAGGTGGAGGGCGGAATGATTGTGCCGTCTGGCGTCGTCCATCTTAGCAGGGCTTCAACGCCACAAAGTTCTTGGGAGCAGGCATCAAATTGTGGCTGATAGGCCAGATAAAATTCCTGATTGTCGAGTGCGTGGCGCAAGGCCGTTTCCAAGGCAAGGGCTTCGCCTTTTTTGGCGTGCAGGCCACGGCTGTATCGGCTGACACGGTTGCGTCCCTGTTCCTTGGCCTGCATCATTGCCAGTTCTGCATTACGCAGCAAAGTACTGGTGTCGTTGGCGTCTTCGGGGAAGCAGGCAATGCCAATGCTTGCTGAAAGATAAAGATCAGTTCCCTTTCGGGTCAGGTGCGGTTCGCCCAACCGACCAAGCAGACGTTCCGACAGCATGCGTGCTTCGTTGGCTGTATCGATATCAGGTAAGATGGCGGCGTATTCATCTGCGCCGACCCGCGCGACAACAGCGTCCGGACCAAGTTCGCGACCGATACGGCGTGCAACTTCAATCAGGACATCGTCGCCGTCCGTATGGCCAAGCGCACTGTTGACCCGTTGGAAGTTATCGATATCAAGCATGATCACGGTCAGGCGCATGCCGTGATGGCGTGAACGGCCGATATGATGTGATAGGAGTTCTGAAAACCGCCGACGGTTTGGCATTCCGGTTAGTTCGTCGGTGTGTGCCAGACGCAGGATATCTTCGCGATTTTTTTCCCGGCCACTGATGTCGGTGAAGATTGATGCATAGTGACTTGTGGTGCCATCTGCATCGCGGATGGCCATGATCGATAACCATTCGGGATAGACTTCGCCCGACTTTCGGCGGTTCCAAATCTCGCCTTCCCATTTTCCCGTGCGCAGAACATCAGTCCAAAGCTTTTTGTAGAAGGCCTTGTTTTGACGCCCCGATTGCAAAAAACGCGGATTTTGGCCGATAACTTCTTCGGCCTGATAACCGGTGACGCGGGTAAAGGCCGGGTTGATGGCCTCGATAGCGCCAAGTGCATTGCACACCATCACACAGTCTGGTGATGTTTCGATAAGTTTGCGCGCCAGCAAGAGCGAACGTCTGGCTTTGGCGCCGTCACTGTTTCTGTCTTCGGTGAGTGCGCGCAGATGTGAAAAATAGTCCTGTTCAATGAATTGTAGCAAGTCGGCAAAAGATAAAACGCCGATCACTTCCTTATGACGATTGCGCACGACAAGATGGCGGATTTTGTCACGCAGCATGATGTTACGTGCTTCGTTGAGGTTAACGTCGTGCGTGACCATTTTGACGGGACGCGTTGCAATGTCACCAGCTGTTTGTGCGTCACGCCCCTCAACCAAATGACGCAAGATATCGCGTTCTGTGATGATGCCGGTTTGCTGCGAGGACGGAAGATCCGGGTTGAAGCCCGTGACGATTGCATTGTCGCATTTTTCTAGATGCATCTTTAGCCGCAAGTCTTGGACGGGGATCTGCGCATCAACAAAAAGCGTTGAACTTCGAATAGCCGTTTCGACATCGTTGGCACTAAGAGCCTTGCTGACCGCAACCTGACGGATAAGGTCGGTTTGGCTGATGATACCTGCCAAATGACCCTGTTCATCGACCGTGATGAGGTGACGGACATTAAGATCACGCATCCGAACAATTGCAGTTTTCTGGCTGGCGTGAACGGAAATGGTGTGGGCCGGGCGCGACATGCGGTTTTCAATTGGGGCGATAAGGGCTGAGTGGCTGTCAGCGGGAAGCGACAGGATGTCTTTTTCGGTGATGATCCCGACGGGCTTGTTCGACCTTACAACCACAATCGAACTGCAGTTGTTGTCTTTCATATGTGAGACAGCCCGACCCAGTGGCAGGTCAGGGGCGCAGCTTAGGACCTTTCCGGGCGACAGTGTTCCAACGGTCAAAGGATCACTTTGACGGTCATCAAGGTGGGGGCGTGTCATTTGAACCTGCAAATGTGCGTTGTGAACCTTTGGTTGTGGTGTGGCGGATAACTCAACCATTGTCACTATCTATCAGAGTAGGTGCTTCTGAGAATTGTTCTGGATCAACGCCGCACTGTGGAAGTGTTCTGAAAAGATAAAAGATATTTCAACGAAAACACCCCGCCGGAAAACCGGCGGGGTGCAAGACGATCAGGCTTTTGATTTCAAATTGAAATCAGGCAGCTTTCATCATGTTACGCAGAACGAACTGCAGAATGCCGCCGTTCTGGTAGTAGAGAACTTCGTTCTCTGTATCGATACGGCAGGTGGCAATGCACTCTTCGGTGCTGCCATCTTTGCGCGTGATGCGAACCGTGACGTCCTGAAGTGGGGTAATGCCATCGGCAATGCCCAGTACGTCGAAGGTTTCCGAACCATCCAGTTTATAGGTCTCACGACCTTCACCGTTTTTGAACTGCAGCGGCAGAACGCCCATGCAGACCAGGTTGGTGCGGTGGATACGCTCGAAGCTTTCCGCGATCACAGCTTTGACGCCAAGAAGGTTGGTGCCTTTTGCGGCCCAGTCACGTGACGAACCCGTGCCGTATTCTTTACCGGCAACCACCACCAGCGGGGTGCCTTCGGCCTGATAACGCATTGCAACGTCATAGACCCAGCCTTGATCCCCGGATGGATAATGAACCGAAACACCACCTTCGGTGCCCGGTGCCATCTCGTTGCGGATACGAATGTTGGCAAAGGTACCGCGCATCATGACTTCGTGGTTGCCACGACGTGCGCCGTAAGAGTTGAAGTCGCGAACGGCAACGCCATTGTCCTTGAGGTATTCACCCGCAGGGCTTTCTTCCTTGATCGAACCGGCCGGAGAAATGTGGTCGGTGGTGACAGAGTCACCCAAGATCAGGAGCGGACGTGCGCCGTGTACTTCGGCAAAGTCACCCGGTTCTTTCGCCATGTTGACGAAGTAAGGCGGGTTCTGGACATAGGTGGAATTGTTGTCCCAGAGGAAGGTTTCGCCTTCGGTAACTTCGATTGCCTGCCAAGGCTTCGGACCGGCAAAGATGTTGTCATAACGATCTTTGTACATCGAAGCCGAGATCGAGGATGCAATGGTATCTGCGATCTCTTTGTTGGTTGGCCAGATGTCTTTCATAAAGACGTCTTTGCCATTTTTGTCGGTACCCAGCGGATCGTTGTTCAGGTCGATCTTCAGGTTACCAGCAAGGGCATAGGCAACAACCAACGGCGGTGAGGCAAGGTAGTTTGCCTTGACGTGCGGGCTGATGCGTCCTTCGAAGTTACGGTTACCAGACAGAACTGCCGTGACCAGCATGTCCTTGTCTTCAATCGCACCGGCAATCGGTGCGGAAAGCGGACCGGAGTTACCAATACAGGTGGTGCAGCCAAAACCAGCAATGTTAAAGCCAAGCTGATCAAGATAATCCTGAAGGCCTGCTTTTTCGAGGTAGTCGGCAACAACCAGCGACCCCGGTGCGAGCGAGGTTTTCACCCACGGTTTGCTGGTCAGGCCAAGTTCGACAGCTTTTTTCGCCAGAAGACCTGCTGCAATCAAAACACTCGGGTTCGAGGTGTTGGTGCAGGACGTGATCGCAGCGATAACGACGTTACCGTCTTTCATGTCGAAGTTTTCATTCGAAACCGGAACGGAGCGGTCGGCATCAACACCCGGTGCCATGTCGGCAAAGGTGTCTTTGAAGCTCGTCACGGCATCTTTGAGCAGAACACGGTCCTGCGGACGCTTCGGACCTGAAAGGGCCGGCTCGACAGTTGAAATGTCAAGTTCAAGCGTTGCGGTGTATTCAGCTTCATGTGCCGGGTCGCCCCACATGCCCTGTTCTTTGGCATATGCTTCAACCAGTGCAATCTGGTCTTCGTCACGGCCCGTCGAACGCATGTAGTTCAGCGTTTCGTCATCAATCGGGAAGAAACCACAAGTCGCACCATATTCCGGAGCCATGTTACCAATGGTCGCACGGTCCGGCAGGCTCATGTTTGCCAGCGCATCGCCATAGAATTCGACGAATTTGCCAACAACGCCTTTTTCACGCAGCATCTGAACGACACGCAGAACAAGGTCAGTTGCGGTGATGCCTTCTTTCATGGAACCGGTCAGCTTGAAGCCAACAACTTCGGGGATCAGCATCGAGATCGGCTGACCGAGCATCGCGGCTTCGGCTTCAAGACCGCCAACACCCCAACCCAGAACGGCAAGGCCGTTAACCATGGTGGTGTGTGAGTCTGTGCCAACCAGTGTATCAGGATAAGCAACGGTTTTTCCGTCTGCGTCTTCGCCGGTCCAGACGACCTTGGCAAGATGCTCAACGTTCACCTGGTGGCAGATGCCTGCTCCGGGTGGGACGATGCGGAAGTTGTTGAAGGCATTCTGGCCCCAACGCAGGAAGCCATAACGTTCGCCGTTACGTTCGAACTCGACTTCCATGTTTTTGTCGAGCGCGTCGTCGGTACCAAAGAAATCGATCATGACCGAGTGGTCAATGACGAGGTCAACCGGTGAAAGCGGGTTCACCTTCTGGGCGTCACCACCCATGTTGACAACGGCATCGCGCATCGCAGCAAGGTCAACAACAGCCGGAACACCCGTGAAGTCCTGCATCAGGACGCGGGCCGGACGGTAGTTGATCTCGTGGCTGCTTTTGCGGGCTTTCAGCCAGTCGACAACAGCTTTGACATCGTCGGTTTTAACAGTGAAATCGTCTTCGTAGCGCAGAAGGTTCTCAAGAACGACCTTCAGCGTGAACGGAAGTTTGGAAACGTCGCCGAATTTTTCGGAAGCAGCTTTCAGGCTGTAATAGTCGAAGGACTTATCCCCGACTTTCAGCGTGCGGCGCGTATTCAGGTTGTCTTTGCCACAAATGGACATCAGACCCTCCTCAAGGTGGTTAAAAGGGCTTGTCGTGACAAGACACCCCGACCGTCGGTGCGCCGAGCGGTGGGCTATCTGTATCTCGTGACGCGGGTCACGGCTACATATGTATGTGCAACGGCGTTACACCACAAATCCCCATGAAAGTCCAGACCCGGAAAAGGGGTATTCGGTAAAACGCCCTGATCGCAGCATATTGGCAAAGCACAACAAGTGTTCAAAAACCTATAGTCGATATGTGAGGTGGTCATTCGCCTTTCAATGGTGGGATGAGGATGCTTCGAGTCTATCTGCTAACTTTACCCCCGGGCCTTGTCATCGCGACGCGATCTCAAGCCGGGGTTTTGACCAGGCCGACGAGGCGGACGCACAGCTTAACAATGCGAATCGGGAAGGGGGTTATCTTTCACGGAATCGACTTGCGGCAGCTTTTATCCCGACATGCGCCCTAAAATTGTGCGCTGCACGATGGGGAAGATTTTTTGCACTGCAGTGATTTTTCGGTCCATTGGGAGCGGGTAGCATAGAGATAACGTTACGTAATCAAGGGTAGAAAGATCATCTATACGACACGCAATTAAATTGTGCGGTGCGAATTTGTAGAAAAGGTTCAATCCCTTGTGGATCATTGCATTGACGCAATATGCTGAAATTGGTACTTAAATGCTTATTAAATGTGTCAGGCCCGGTTTCCGTAAGGTAAGGGTCACATAAAAATCCGACACATCATCAGGGAAACTGAAAAGCGGTTAGCAATATTTACCGACATGAACCGGAAATGCGGTTCTGCGGAATTTGCGGCCCAAGTCAGGGAGGATAAGCGACGTTATGACGTCACAAGGTCCCATTTTACAGATTAGCGACGTGTCGCTTGTGTTTGGCGGTGTGCGTGCGCTGAGTGATGTCAGCTTTTCCGTGCAGCCAGGCGAGCTTTTTTCAATTATCGGCCCAAATGGTGCGGGTAAGACGTCGATGCTTAACTGTGTGTCGGGGCGATATGCGCCGACCACGGGGTCCGTATCCTTTAACGGGCAGGATGTCACCGGGCTTAAGCCAAATGATCGTGCCGAGCTTGGCATTGGCCGAACCTTCCAGAATCTTGCCCTTTTTGGGCATATGAATGTTCTTGATAATATCATGGTCGGGCGGCACCACCTTCTGAAGAACAACTTCATGAACGGTCCGCTGTACTGGTTGGGGGGCGCTCAGAAAGAAGAGCTCGAACATCGACGCTTCTGTGAAGACGTGATCGATTTTCTTGAGATCTCCCATATTCGCAAAGCCACAGCTGGCACCCTGTCATATGGTCTGCGTAAACGTGTCGAGCTTGCGCGTGCGGTGGCACTTCGCCCGGACTTGATCCTTTTGGATGAGCCGATGGCGGGCATGAACCTCGAAGAAAAAGAGGATATGGCACGCTTCATCATCGACCTCAATGAAGAATGGGGGATGACGGTGGTGATGATCGAGCACGACATGGGGGTGGTGATGGACATCTCCAACCGGGTGATGGTCCTTGATTTCGGCCGCAAGATTGCCGAAGGCGAACCCGACGAAGTGATGGCCAACAAGCACGTCAAGAAAGCCTATCTCGGCGAAGAAGACGATGACACAGACGAAGACGAGCAGGTGGCCTGAGCATGAGCAGCAATATTCCCGATTATGCAGATGTCCAGGAAATGGATACCTTTCCAAAGGTGCTGGCCTATAACGCGCGCAACTGGGGCAGCGACGTTGCCATGCGCGAAAAAGAATTCGGCATCTGGCAGGAATTCACGTGGAAAGATTACAACGACCGCGTCAAATGGATGACACTTGGCATGCGGGCTCTTGGCATTGGGCAGGGCGACGTTGTTGGTATTATCGGTGAAAACCGACCCGAGTGGGTATGGGCCGAGATTTCAGCTCACGCGTTGCGTGGCATGTCTGTCGGCCTTTATCAGGACAGCCTGCATGAAGAAGTCGCTTACCTGATTACCTATTCCGGTGCGCGGATCCTGATTGCCGAAGACGAAGAGCAATGTGACAAGCTGATCGAGCTTGGCGATGACATCCCAACAGTTGATCATATTGTCTATTGCGACCCGCGTGGCATGCGCAAATATGACGATCCGCGTCTTTTGGATGTTGAAAAGCTCTATGAAATGGGGCGCGCGCTCGAAGCGCAAGACCCCGGTCTATATGATAAGATGGTTGTCGATACGCGCGGCGATGAATGCGCGATCCTTTGCACCACATCTGGGACGACGTCCAAGCCGAAAATGGCGATGTTGAACTCCGGCGATTTCCTTGATCATTGTGCGGCGTATCTGCGGGCTGATCCGAAGTATCCGGGGGATGATTATGTTTCGGTTTTGCCACTGCCCTGGATTATGGAGCAGGTCTATGTTTTTGGTCAGTCGCTGATCAGCCGTCAGATCGTCAATTTCGTCGAAGAGCAGGAAACCATGATGGAGGACCTGCGCGAGATTGGTCCGAACTTTGTGCTGCTTGCGCCGCGTGTTTGGGAAACCATTGCCGCTGACGTGCGCGCACGCATGATGGACTCAACCCCGTTCAAACAGAAAATGTACGATGTTGGCATGGCGCTGGCGCGCACGGCCTTGGACAACGGTGGGCATTCCAAACTGGCTGACATCATCCTGATGAGTGCGCTGAAAGACCGATTGGGCTTTACCAATTTGCGCTCAGCCGCCACCGGTGGTGCGGCGATTGGGCCGGAAACCTTTAAGTTCTTCCACGCGATGGGTGTTCCGCTGCGCCAGCTTTATGGTCAGACCGAGCTGTGCGGTGCCTATACCATTCATCAGCCCGGTGACATTGATTTTGATACGGTTGGTGTTGCCTTTGATAATTCCGAAATCAAAGTCATCAATACCGATGAAAACGGAGTTGGCGAAATCGTTGCCCGGACGTCGGGCATGTTCACCAGCTACTATAAAAATCAGGCTGCCTATGACGAGGATGTCAAGGATGGCTGGATGCATACCGGGGATGCCGGATACTTCAAGGAAGCCAACAAGCACCTTGTGGTGATCGACCGCATGAAGGATCTGGCGGAAACCTCGACCGGGGTGCGCTATTCGCCGCAGTTTATTGAAAACAAACTGAAATTCTCGCCGTTTATTGCCGAGGCGGTGATCCTTGGCAAGGATCTGCCGTTCCTGTCGACGATGATCTGTATCCGCTATTCGATCATGGCAAAATGGGCCGAGCAGCGCGGCATTGCCTTTACCAACTATACCAATCTTTCAGCCCAGCCGCAGGTCTACGACATGATTGTCGAAGAAGTGCGTCAGGTGAACGAAACCTTGCCCGAAGCACAGCGCATCAAGCGGTTCTTGCTACTGTACAAGGAACTTGATGCCGATGACGGCGAACTGACCCGGACCCGCAAGGTGCGCCGCAGTGTCGTTGCCGAGAAATACGCCGACATCATCGACGCGGTGTACGCCGGAAATGACAAGGTTGATATTGACACCATGATCACCTTCCAGGACGGGTCAAAAACCCGCATCCAGACGAGTGTCCGGGTGATCGATCTTGATGAAAACAAGGCCGCACAGATGGCCCCGAAAGCGGCCGAATAGGTCGCCAATAAACAGTGGTTCCGTGCCAATGGCACCGGGGCCGCCATTACAGGGATGGCAACATGAATTTCGAACTTCTGTTCCAGCTTTTGCTGAATGGGTTGATCGTCGGGACACTGTATGGCGTCGTCGCCATGTGTTTCGTGCTGATCTATAAATCGACCCAGATCGTCAATTTCGCCCAAGGTGAGTTCCTTTTGATCGGGGCGTGGGTTTGTTACGCCTTCCTTGTCGAAATGCACATGCCGTTCTGGATGGGGTTCCTATTTACGCTGCTGTTCATGATGGTGTTTGGCATCGTTTTGCAAATGGTGGTGCTGCGCCCGATGATTGGCGAGCCGATCATTTCCGTGATCATGGTGACCATCGGGCTTTCGATCTTTTTCCAGGCGGCAACCAAATGGATATTCGGGGCAACCACCGCAACATATCCGCAGGTGTTTGAAACCCGGTCCGTGAACCTTTTGGGGATGCAGATCGAGACGGCCTATATCATGAGCTTTGTGATCTCATTGTTCATCATGGCCGGTTTCTACTGGTTCTTTAAGTATTCCAAACTTGGTCTGGCGATGCGCGCGACCGCGTTTGATCAGCAAGTCGCCCAGAGCCTCGGTATTTCGGTCAAAACCGTGTTTGCGATGTCTTGGGCGATTTCCGCCCTTGTATCTGGGGTTGCTGGGATCGTGATCGGGATGGTCAATGGTGTGTCATCGGCATTGTCGGTCATTGGGATCAAGGTGTTCCCGGCGGTTATTCTGGGCGGGCTTGATTCCATTGTCGGGGCTATTGTTGGCGGGGTGATTATTGGTTTGCTTGAAAACACGGCCGAGTTTGTTGATGGCCAATACCTGCATTGGGGCAACCTGTTCTCGATCGCACCGTTCTATGTGCTGATCATAATTTTGTGCATCAAGCCGTATGGCCTGTTTGGCACCAAAGATATCGAACGTATCTAAGGGACGAGGAAATAAACGATGGCTGGATTTTCGATGCGTCCCTGCGGTGATTTCCGAACGACATATCGTCAGGATACCCGCATTTTCGATACGACGGTTGTGCGCAATGCCGCCATTCTTGGCATCATAGCCGTGGCCCTGATCCCGTTTGTTCTGGATGGCTATTACGTCAACCTATTCATTCAGATTTCCTATTTTGCGATTGCCGCATTGGGGCTGAATATTCTGGTTGGCTTTACCGGTCAGATTTCACTGGGGCATGCGGCCTTCTTTGGTTTTGGAGCGTTTGCATCGGCCTGGATCAACAACACAACCGGCATTCCGGTATTGCTGTCGATCCCCTTGGCTGGTTTGATGACTGCGGCAGTGGGGCTCTTGTTTGGTCTTCCTGCCGCGCGGATTAAGGGGCTGTATCTGGCAATTGCCACCCTTGCCGCCCAGTTCATCCTCGAGGATTTCTTTGCCCGTGCGGAATGGTTTACCGGTGGGTCCTATGGGGCTGCGGCCAATCCGGTGAATGTGTTTGGCTATGAAATCTATGATGATTTTAGCTTCTTCTATGTTTGCCTGTTTTTCCTGGTGGTGATGTATTTGCTGGGCACCAACCTGATGCGCACCCGTGATGGTCGTGCGTTTGTTGCGGTGCGTGATCACTATCTGTCGGCTGAGATCATGGGCATCAATCTGACGAAATATCGTCTGATGAGTTTTGCGATTTCATCGTTTTATGCCGGGGTCGGTGGGGCAATGTATGGCCATTATCTTGGCTTTGTCTCGGCTGAGGGTTTCACCATCCTGCTGTCGATCCAGTTCCTTGGCATGATCATTATTGGTGGTCTTGGCTCGGTCAAGGGGACGCTTATGGGCACTGTCTTTATGGTGCTGTTGCCCGAGGTGATGGAAAGCGGTGTTAGCGCACTCAGTGTTTTCGACTGGGCAAGTTCGACGGATGTGACCGACGGGCTGGCCTATATCAAGGAGATGGCGATCGGTCTGGCCATCATCTTGTTCCTGATCTTTGAGCCGGATGGGCTTGCCCATCGCTGGCAACAGATCAGGGCGTACTGGAAGCTTTATCCCTTCTCGTACTGATAAATACCGCCGAAGCCCGTTTCGCTAAAAACCAAAAAAGAAACGGGATCAAAATCGGTGAAGACCGGGAGGCTACTTTGTTGAGTAAAACGTCCAAGGGAGACGTCGTGATGAAACGATTGATTGCTGCAACCGCGATGGTTGCGACCAGCTTGTCGATGACGGCAGCCAAGGCAGATGACGACATGGTATTTGTCGGTCATCTGATGGATATCACCGGTGCAACCGGCTTCATCGGCAAGTTCTATGCTGATGGTGTGCGTGACGCGCTGTCTTATATCAATACCCATGGCGGGATTGATGGCACGGTTCTGGATTCAGAATCCGTTGATTATGCGTATAAAGTTCCGCAGGCAATTGCGAACTACAAAAAATGGCGTTCGCGCAATGATATGGTCGCGATGCAGGGCTGGGGCACAGGCGATACCGAGGCCCTGATCAGCTTTGTTGCCAAGGACAAGGTGCCGGTCTATTCCGCATCCTATTCCGGGCACCTGACCGACCCGACGGCAAAGAACCCGAAAACCGCCAAGCCGGCCCCTTATAACTTCTTCTACGGCGCATCCTATTCCGATGCCTGCCGTGCAATGGCTCAGTGGGCCGCCGAAGACTGGAAGTCATCGGGCAACAGCGGCAAGCCAATCTTCTCGCACATCGGGGACAACCATCCGTATCCGAATGCACCAAAAGAAGCTTGCGCTGAATATGCAACCGAACTTGGTTTTGAAGTCACCGCACCAGTCGTCGTTTCGATGAAGCCGGGCGATTTCAAAGCACAGTGCCTGACGCTTAAGGAAGCTGGCACCAACTATGGCTATCTCGGTAACCTCGGCCCATCGGTTGTGTCGCTGGTGAAATCCTGTGACACGGTTGGCGCGACCCCGAAATGGCTCGCCAATATCTGGGCAGGTGATTACGAAACGCTCAAAACCATTGGGGATGTTGATAACTACATCTTCCCGGCGATGACCAGCTTCTGGAGCGATGAAGGTGTTCCGGGGATGGATTTGGTGCGCGAAATTTCAAAAATGTCTGATAGCTCGGGCGAGGAATTCCGCACCCACCATTACATCCGTGGCATTTGCTCTGCTTATTACATGAAAGAAGCCATGGAATGGGCAAAGGCAAATGGCGGCATCACCGGTGAAAACATCAAGGCAGGCATGTACGCCCGCGAGATGTGGGTGCCAAAAGGTCTTGAAGGCGTTTGCATGGAAGCAACCTGGACCGCCGAAGACCATCGCGGCATTAACACCGTCAATATCTATAAAGGTTCGGCAAAAGGTGGTGAACCATCCGTTGATAAGTTGACCACTGTGACTTTGCCGCGTCGTGACGATTGGCTTGGTTACTAAGGCCTACGTCTGAGTTGGTCTGAAGACGAATGTCTCCCGTGGTGATCGGGGACGGGCTTTATGCTCCGTCCCCGATACATGGGAACGAAACACGGATGTGATCGAAGGGGACACCATGGCAGAGCCCGCCCGTAAAATCGAAAATGCCGAACCGATGCTGTCGGTCAACAATATCGAAGTTGTTTATGACGAGGTGATCCTTGTCCTGCGCGGGGTATCTCTCGAGGTTCCGCAAGGCAAAATTGTTACCCTTCTTGGTCCGAACGGAGCGGGGAAATCGACGACGCTTAAGGCGATCTCGGGCTTGCTGAAAACCGAAGACGGCGAAGTGACCCGTGGCGATATCAATTTCATGGGAAAACAGATCGCCAATGGCAATCCCGAAGATATCGTGCGGTCCGGCCTGTTTCAGGTGATGGAAGGTCGCCGGATTATCGAAGATATGACCTGTATCGAAAACCTGCGACTTGGGGCCTATACCCGCAAGGACAAGGGGGTCAAAGATGACATCGAGATGGTTTTTGACTACTTCCCGCGCCTGAGAGAACGCACTGGTCTTGCCGGATATCTTTCGGGTGGTGAACAGCAAATGCTGGCAATTGGCCGGTCCTTGATGGCACGGCCGAAAATGATCCTGCTTGATGAACCATCGATGGGTTTGTCACCGCTTCTGGTCAAGGAAGTGTTCGGGATCATTGAAAAGATTAATCGCGATCAGGGCATTACGATGCTGATCGTTGAACAGAACGCCAACTTTGCGCTGAAAGTCGCCGATTACGGCTACATCATGGAAAGCGGCAAGGTGGTGCTTGATGGCACACGTGACGAGCTTCTCAATAATGAGGACGTCAAGGAGTTCTATCTTGGCGGTGGGTCGGAAGACCGCAAAAGCTTTAAGAACATCAAGTCATATAAACGGCGCAAACGTTGGCTATAACAACCATATCATGATGGTTGACGAAATTGGATGAAAGACGGGCAAAATGCTAAAGACCTTTTACGACGGAAGAGAAACGCGCAAACCTGCTGATCGCGAAGTCGGGTTGATGGCAGCATTGCCGCGAATCATTCACCATGCAAAATCGCAGTCTATGGGGTTTGGCCGGGTTCTTGTTGATGTTGATCCAAAAGCCATCACCAGCCGCGAGGCTCTGGCGTCATTACCGGTCACGCGCAAATCCGATTTGATCGATGCTCATGCGAAAGAACCGCCTTTTGCCGGATTGAATGCGACGCCGGTTCCAGCGCTTGCGCGTATCTTCCAAAGCCCGGGGCCGATTTATGATCCACAGGGCAAAGGTGATGATTGGTGGCGGATGGGGCGCGCGTTTTTTGCTGCCGGGTTCCGCCCCGGCGACATCGTCCATAATTGCCTGTCCTATCATCTGACGCCGGGTGGCTTTATCTTTGACAGTGGTGCCCGCGCATGTGGTTGTGTTGTGATCCCCGCTGGGGTTGGGCAAAGCGAAGCTCAGGTCAAGGCCATAAGTGATTTGAAACCGACGGGCTATTGCGGCACGCCGTCGTTTTTGAAAATCCTGATCGAAAAGGCTGAGGAGCTCGGGGCGGACATTTCGTCGATCAAGCGCGCACTGGTGTCGGGCGAAGCATTACCCGAAACGTTACGCGACTGGTTTGCCGATCGCGGAATCGCGATGTTGCAATGTTACGCCAGTGCAGACCTTGGTTTGATTGCGTACGAAAGTGACGCCAAGGACCGCATGATCGTTGCCGAAGACATCATTCTTGAAATCGTCCGTCCGGGCACTGGCGATCCGGTGGTCGAGGGTGAAGTTGGTGAAGTTGTCGTGACGTCGCTGAACATGGACTATCCGTTGATCCGCTTTGCGACCGGTGATCTGTCGGCGATTGCAGCGGGACAAAGCAGTTGTGGCCGCACCAATGACCGGATTAAGGGATGGATGGGCCGTGCCGATCAAACGACCAAGGTCAAAGGCATGTTTGTTCACCCACAGCAAATTGCCGAAATCATCAAACGTCATGACGCTATTACCAAGGCGCGCCTTGTTGTGACGCGTGAAAGCGATAATGACGTCATGACCCTGTTGTGCGAAGGCGCGGATGCCGGGCACATCGATGCCATTGGTGAAACTCTTGCCAGCGTGTGCAAGCTGCGCGGGATCGTTGAAAGCGCTGCTACCGGCAGCCTTCCCAATGACGGTAAGGTCATCGATGATAAACGACCGTTATAATAAGTAAGTTAACTAACTCATTCAAATATTATTTCATTCCCGCTCGGGAACCTTGATGCCGACCGGTTTCGACCGGCGGCATCTTTTTCAATTTAGAACGCCAAGGCGACCTTGATGATCAAACCGGCAGTCAGCGCAACCAGAACAGCCAAAATGAGGATGTTTTTGAAAGACCATAGGGATGAAGTTCCGTGGTCGTGATGCTGATGACCCGAATGATGGCCTTGCTCATGATCATTATGGTCTGATGTCTCAGACGCTGCATGTTGGTCGCGATACCTTAACCACAGCAACAAACCACCCAAGGCGAATGCCGCAATGTTGAGGAAAAAGGTATAGTTGATGCCAAAGGCGCTAACCTCTGCGATGTCGCGACTGCCTTCGGGGATAATGCCAATCACGGCATAGGCATAATGCAGGGTCAGGGCGGTTACGACGATACTGGCATACATGATCGCAGCGATATAAAGCGCTGCTTTCCAGCCATAGTAGCGTGCGTTCACCTTCACCAGCGGTGGTACCATCAGGTCAGAGTATATAAAGCCCATAATACCGGCAAAACTAACACCCCCGGCACTCAGTACAGTTGCAAGCGGGATGTTGCCCATGGATCCGATAAAGGTAGCTGCGGCGACAAATGGTGCAATCAGAGCATTTTCCAAAACGACCAGAAACGGCATATTTGCCTGATCACCCGAAGCAGCGTCGGCCATAAACAATGTTTGCCAAACCTGATTTGGGACGAATACGGCAATAAAGCCCGCAATCGTGAAACCGATCAGGATTTCGCGCCAAACCATCTGCCATTCCATGGCAAACCGGGTGCCAACCTGTTGCCAGCCCTTGAGTGACTTAATGCGTTTTTTCCAGTCAAAATCTTCTTCGTCTTGATTGCTTGCATCGTCGGCATGCTTTTGGGCCGCATTGATTAATTTCTCAGGATACGTCAAGCGGATCAAAAGGGCGGAGATGGCAATCATCAGAATGCCACCGACCAGTTCGGCCGCAAGGTACTCCCAGCCCAAAAACAGGAAAATCAGAACGCCAAGCTCAATCACCAGATTAGTTGATGCAAACATGAATGCGACGGTGGCAATAAAATGCGCGCCTTTTTGAAAAAGCGACCGAGCTGCCGAAAGGGCTGCGAATGAGCACGAACTTGAAACCGCACCAAACAGGCCCGCAAGAGACACACTTCGAAGATTGGCATCTCCCATCTGGTTGGTCAGACGTTTCTTGGGGACGAAAACCTGAATGGCGGCACTAATGGCGTACCCAAGGACAAAGGCCCATAATGCGTTCCAGAAGAAGCCAATGGCGGTGATGACACCGTTTGCATATTGATCCAGGAGGGGCATAGGGCGCTCCGGTTCTATTGCAATGTTGCATTTCCTAGTATTTCTGAACGGTTGAAACCCCAAACAGTTCCAAGATAGTCATTCTTGGCCTTCTGTGTATTATGGCCCGAACGCGTACAAATCGGTCGGAGAAGGCATGGCACGCACGGGAAAAAGCTTTGCCGTTTCAATGATCACGGTGTGTCAGTTGATGGCGCTTGCTGTTTGGTTTTCGGCAACGGCTGTTTTGCCACAGTTGCGCGCCGAGTTCGATCTTGGCGCTGTCCAATCATCCCTGTTTACCAGCTCGGTCGTGCTCGGCTTTGTTCTTGGCACCGTTGCCAGCGCCATTCTTGGTCTTGCTGACCGGATTGAGCCGCGTCGGTTCTGGGCCGTGTCCGCGATGATTGCCGCGACCGCCAACCTCTTGATCCTGACGGTTCCAATTGATGGGGTGCTGGTGATTATCCTGCGTCTGATCACGGGCGTTTGCATGGCGGGGATTTATCCGATTGGGATGAAAATGGTGGCGACGTGGTCGCGTGGGGACACCGGATTTCTGGTTGGTCTGCTGGTTGGGGCGCTGACCATGGGGTCGGCCTTGCCGCATCTGTTTTCCGTGGCCGTCCCGCTTGATTGGCGGCTGGTGATTGTTGCGGCCAGTGTGTCGGCCTATGTCGCGGGGATTGCGGTTCTGTTTGTCCAACTGGGTGGGACACCGGGCAAATCACCGCGCTTTGATCCGCGCATGGTCGGTCAAATCTGGGCCAACAAACCGCTGCGGCATGCCTGTTATGGCTATTTCGGTCACATGTGGGAGCTTTATGCCATGTGGGGCTGGATCGGTTTGTTTCTGTATGGAAGTTTTTCGGATCGTTTGATTGAAAATCCCGGGGTGTGGTCGGCTTTGTCGACATTTGCCATTGTCGGGGTTGGTGCGTTCGGATCCCTTGCCGGGGGGTATTTCGCCGACCGCATCGGACGCACCACCGTTACCATTGCCGCAATGATCGTCAGTGGGGCATGTGCGCTTGTTGTCGGGATTTTCGGCGGCGCGCCTTTTGCGATCCTGCTTGCCGTTTGCATCATCTGGGGTATTTCAGTGGTTGCGGATTCTGCCCAGTTCTCATCCTGTGTGATCGAACTGGCCGATCCCCATCAGGTTGGCACGGCTCTGACCTTACAAAATGCGATTGGTTTTCTCATTGCCCTTGTGTCGATCCATCTTGTGCCGGTTGTCGCGGATCATTTTGGATGGTGGGGGGCGTTTGCCATGCTGTCGATCGGGCCGGTTTGGGGCACGATTGCAATGGTGCGTTTGCGCCTGATGCCAGAGGCAATTCGTCTTGCAGGTGGTAAACGTTAAGTATTTCGACGCCAGGGTTGTACTTTTTGGTGATCGGTATCACTTGACAGGCCGAAAGTAAAAAACGGTAAGGGTTGGGTTTTCTTGACCATTTTCTGTACAAATATTACCTTCTGCGGGATTTTCTTGCTGTCTCGCGTTGGGGGCGATACGGCGACTTCCAAAAATAAGGGTCTTTCATGAGTCTCACCCTCATTGTTTTGCTTCCCTTCATTGGGGCGGTACTGCCCGCCATAATGATCAGGGCTGGGCGCAACGCATGCGCGACTGCGACTGGTTCTATCACACTGCTGGCCCTGATTTTGCTGATGGCAAAGGCACCTGCCGTGATTTCTGGCGAGGTGTTTCAGGTCAGTTATAGCTGGCTTCCGGAACTGGGTCTGAATGTTACCTTCTTCCTCGACGGGCTTGGCTTGCTCTTTGCGACCCTGATCCTTGGGATCGGGTTGCTGATCATTATCTATGCGCGGTTCTATCTATCCAAGGACGATCCGATGGGGCGCTTCTATGCGTTCCTGTTGTTGTTCCAGGGGGCTATGGTCGGGATTGTCCTGTCGGACAATATCCTGCTGTTGCTGGTGTTCTGGGAGCTGACGTCGCTGTCGTCGTTCTTGCTGATCGGGTACTGGAAGCATCTGCCCGAAGGGCGTCAGGGCGCGCGTATGGCTCTGGCCGTTACCGGGGCAGGCGGGCTTGCAATGATTGCCGGGATGTTGATCCTTGGTGACATTGTCGGGTCTTATGATTTGACCGTGATCCTTCAGAACGCAGATTTAATTCAAGCGTCCCCGATGTATGTTCCGGCACTGGTTTTGATCCTGCTGGGGTGCTTTACCAAATCGGCTCAATTCCCGTTCCATTTCTGGCTGCCACATGCCATGGCCGCACCAACCCCGGTGTCGGCCTATTTGCATTCGGCAACCATGGTCAAGGCCGGTATCTTCCTGATGGCCCGTATGTGGCCGGTTCTTTCGGGGACGCCGGAATGGTTCTATATCGTTGCGACGGCTGGTCTTGTGACCATGGTGCTTGGCGCATGGATTGCGATTTTCAAACATGACCTAAAGGGACTTCTGGCCTATTCGACGGTCAGCCACCTTGGTCTTATTACCATGCTGCTTGGGTTTGGAACGCCGATTGCTGCCGTGGCTGGTGTGTTTCACATCATCAACCATGCAACGTTTAAGGCCGCGCTGTTCATGACCGCCGGGATTATCGATCATGAAACCGGAACCCGCGATATTCGTCGTCTGGGTGGGTTGCTCAACCTGATGCCGATTGCCGGGACCGTTGGCATTATCTCGGCGGCATCGATGGCCGGGATTATTCCGCTTAACGGGTTCCTGTCCAAGGAAATGATGCTCGAAGAAGCATGGCACACCATGTGGCTGGATCAGGGCTGGGTTGTGCCGCTTCTGGCCACCGTTGGGGCAATCTTCTCGGTGGCGTACTCCTTCCGCTTTATCTTCCACGTCTGGCTGGGCAAGCCACGCGATGAGAACTTGCCGCATCATCCACATGATCCACCCTTTGGCATGTGGGGCCCGCCTGCATTGCTGACGGTTCTGGTGGTTCTGATCGGCCTGTTCCCGGCGGTGATTGCCGGGCCGCTGGTTGCGGCGACGTCCAGTGCGGTTATCGGTGGGGAACTGCCGGAATATCATCTGGCACTTTGGCATGGGCTGACGCCAGCCCTTGGCATGAGCGTCATCGCGATTGTTGTTGGTGCGCTGTTGCTGATGCGCCACGGGACGTTGATTTCGGCGACCGCAAACCTGTCACGGCCTGATGCCAAGGCGATGTTTGACTGTGCGATTGCCAAGCTTGTTGCTCTAAGCCGGGTTATCTCGGACAATCTGCACAATGGATCGTTGCAGCGTTACCTGTCGGTGATGATTGTTGCGTCCGTTGCGATCGGGGTTTCTGGATTTTATGCCGAGCCGGACCATACTGCGGGCACGCGGGAATTGCTTGATGTTTCACCTGCGGCGGCGATTGGCTGGGTATTGCTGGTTGTAACCTGTATCGCCGCGGTCGTGATGCATCATAACCGACTTCTAAGTTTGTTATTGGTCGGTGTGATTGGTCTGATTGTCTCGCTTGGCTTTATCTATCTGTCGGCACCCGATCTTGCCTTGACGCAAATCTCGGTCGAGGTGGTGACTGTTATCCTGATGTTGCTGGCCCTTAATATCCTGCCAAAGGAAACGCCAAAGGAAAGCCTTCCGGGGCGCAAATTGCGTGACGGGGTGGTTTCGATTGCGGCGGGCCTTGGCATTGGCGGGGCCATCTGGGCGATCATGACGCGTGACCTGCCAAACTCGATCTCGGCCTATCATCTGGCCAACTCAAAGATCGAAGGTGGCGGCACGAACGTTGTGAACGTCATCCTCGTCGACTTCCGTGGGTTTGATACCTTTGGTGAAATCATTGTGTTGGGCATTGCGGCCCTTTCGATCTTTGCCTTGATCGAAACCGTAACCCAGGGCGAAGCGGCCAAACGTCTGGCAAGCTGGGTGGTGAGTAATCGCCGGTCGGCGGATCGCCATCCGATGATGATGGTGGTCGCGACGCGTGTGATGTTGCCCTTGTCGTTGATGGTCGGTGTTTACATCTTCCTGCGCGGTCACAACGAACCGGGCGGTGGCTTTATTGCCGGGTTGGTCGTTTCGGTCGCTTTGGTCATGCAGTATATGGCGTCGGGCTTTGGCTGGACCCAGAACCGCATGAAGGTCAATTACCACGGCATGATTGGTTTGGGGGTTATTGCAGCAGCGATTACCGGGGCTTCGGCCTGGGTGGCGGGTTTGCCGTTCCTGACCAGTGGGTTTGTCCACGTTCATCTGCCGATTGTTGGTGAATTTGAACTGGCATCCGCCATGGGCTTTGACCTTGGTGTGTTCCTGACGGTGGTCGGTGCGGTGATGCTGGCTCTTGCCAAACTGTCACAGGTCGAGCGCATGGCAGAACATGTCGATGTCAATCTTGATCCGATGGATCACGATCCATCTGTTCGGATAGCAACGCCAGAGAAGGAGGCCTGATATGGAATTTCTTGTAGCAAGCAGTATTGGGCTTCTGACAACGTGCGGAACATACCTTTTGCTGCGTGGGCGGACGTTCCCGGTGGTGATTGGTTTGGCGCTTCTGTCCTATGCGGTGAACGTATTTCTGTTCGCCATGGGACGGCTTACCATCAATATGCCGCCGATCCTGCGTGAAGGTGTGACGGAATACACCGATCCATTGCCACAGGCACTTGTGCTGACGGCGATTGTGATTTCGTTTGGGATGACGGCATTGATTGTTGTGCTGTCGATCCGGACCTTTCTTGAAATTGGGAATGATCATGTTGACGGTCAGCCAGTTGGTGAGCCATCCGAAGCAGGAGATAAAAACTGATGGGTGACTGGATTGTTGTTCCCATAGTGCTGCCCGCTGTGATGGCCGCCCTGATCGTCTTGGCGGTTCGTCATGATATTTTGTTGCAGCGCGTATTTTCGATAACGGCAACCGTGGCCCTTGTCGCAGTGACCTTGTCGCTGTTGATTTTCGCCAATGGCAATGGGCCGGAAATGTATGCCCTGTCCGATTGGCCAGCACCCTTCGGGATTGTGCTGGTTCTGGACCGGTTGTCGGCGATGATGATTTTTCTGACATCGCTTCTGGGGCTTGGCGTTGTCCTGTTTGCCTCAAGTGAATGGGATCAGCGCGGCAAGCATTTCCATGCTCTTTTCCAGTTCCAGCTGATGGGGGTGAATGGTGCGTTCCTGACGGGGGACTTGTTTAACCTCTTTGTCTTCTTTGAGGTTTTGCTGATCGCGTCTTATGGACTTATGCTTCATGGTGCTGGGGCCGACCGTCTTAAGGCGGGCATGCAATATGTTGTCGTCAATCTGACTGGGTCAGCCTTGTTCTTGGTTGGGGTTGGGATGATCTATTCGGTGACCGGAACACTGAATATGGCAGACCTGGCCATTCAGGTTGCAAACATAGCACCCGGAGATGCCGCGTTGCTGCGCGCCGGGGCGTTGGTTTTATTGCTTGTTTTCTGTGTGAAGGCGGCAATGGTGCCGATCCATTTCTGGCTTCCGGGAACCTACGCCAATGCGCCTGCACCGGTCGCGGCCCTGTTTGCGATCATGACCAAGGTCGGGGCCTATTCAGTGCTGCGTGTCTATTCGCTGGCCTTTGGCGACACTGCTGGTGATATGGCATGGCTCGCACAACCCTATATCCTGCCCGCTGCCCTGATTACCCTTGCTGTTGGCATGATCGGTGTTTTGGCGGCAAAACGCCTCAACAACCTGATTGCCTTTGCGGTGATTGGCTCGATGGGGACGCTTTTGACAGCGATCGGGCTGTTCACCCCTGAAAGCATTTCAGCAGGCCTTTACTATTTGCTGCATTCAACATTTTCGGCCGCCGCCTTGTTCCTGATTGCCGATCTGGTGGTATCTCGCCGGGGGCAGTTTGGCGACAGTCTCAACACAGCCCCGGTTTTCCATCAGTCCGGGTTCCTTGCCGTTCTGTTCTTTATCGGGGCGATTGGCATGGCCGGTATGCCGCCGCTGAGTGGATTTATCGGTAAATTACAGATTCTTGACGCTTCGCGCGACAGTGATGCCATGGTCTGGATTTGGTCAGTTATTCTGGTGACGTCTTTGATGTGCATTATCGGTTTTGGCCGTGCAGGCAGTGTGCTGTTCTGGAAAAGTTCATCGCTTGACGGCGAGATCGTTGTCGAAGGTGCCAAATGGCCGGTTCTGCCGATCATTGCCGCATGCGGTATGCTTGGCGGGCTGGTTGCCTTAACGGTCTTTGCCGGTCCGATCAGTAGTTATCTCAACGGGACTGCTGATCAGATATTTGATACGTCGCAATATATTCGAGCAGTGCTGGGCGATGGTGCCCTTGCGCAGTTTGGCCAGTAAGTGGTGTTGAAAGGATCATGATGATGAAACGTTATCTTCCCCACCCGCTGCTGTCGCTGGCTTTGCTGGTCGTCTGGGTGCTTCTGGCGAACGAAGTTTCGGCAGGTGCCGTTGTTTTCGGTGCAATCCTTGCGGTGATTATCCCCTTGATCACCGCAAGTTTCTGGCCTGCCCGGCCGAAAATTCGCAACGCGTATGCGATCTGTGAATATGGTCTTGTGGTTCTGTGGGATATTCTGGTGGCCAATGTGGTTGTTGCCGGGCTGATCCTGTTTCGCAAAACCGAAAGCCTTGAAACAAAATGCGTTGTCGTGCCGTTAGAACTGACATCGCCCGAGGCAATCACCACACTGGCTGGCACCATCACCATGACGCCGGGTACGGTCACAATTGATCTCAGTGCCGATGCCAAGAGCCTTCTGGTGCATTGTCTTCATGCCCCGGATGCACAGGGTGTGATTGATGAGATCAAAGACCGCTACGAACGCCGCCTGAAGGAGATTTTCGAATGATCGAATATGCACTGAATTTCGGCTTCGTCTGTGTGTCATTGGCATTGCTGATGAATTTATGGCGTCTGACCATGGGGCCGACAACGGCAGACCGCATTTTGGCGGTCGATACCATGGCGATTAACGCCATTGCCCTTCTGGTGATGTATGGCATCGCCAAGGGAACCGCGATGTATTTCGAAGGCGCGCTTTTGTTCGCCATGTTCGGGTTTGTTTCAACCGTGGCGTACTGCAAGTTCATCTTGCGTGGCGACATCATCGAATAAGGGAGCGTTGTGATGCCATTTATCGTCGAACTCGTTATCTCGCTTCTGATTGTGATTGGTGGATTGTTCCTGCTGGTCGGGTCATTCGGGATGCTCAAGCTGCGTGATTTGTTGCCGCGCCTGCATGCGCCGACCAAGGCCAGTACCGTTGGCGTCGGGGGTGTTTTGATTGCCTCTATGCTGTATTTCTGGGTTGAACGCGGGCATTTCACCATTCATGAATTGCTGATCACGTTGTTCATCTTCCTGACAGCCCCGATCACAGCCAATCTGATTGCCAAGGCTTACATGCTGTTGAATGTTGATCCACATTCGGATTTGCCACCCAGTAAGCAGAATGAAGGTTGGGCGACTTTTGATCCGGTCGGGCCCGAAGGCTACGATCCCAGCGAGGAATATCAGGAAAAGGAAAACTGATTTTTCCGGCTTCTGACTTTCTGACGTATTTTAAGAACGGCACCGTCATTCGGTGCCGTTTTTGTTAGGATAACGCCGTGACAGCGTTGCTTGGGGCATCCGCCATGATTTTTGAAACCAACCGCCTGATTTTACGTCCCCGAACCATGGATGATTTTGACGACTGTATTGTCATGGACAAGGCCCCCGGTGTTGTCGATTACATTCCCGGACCTTGGGATCAGGACAGCGAACATAGGGCGTTTGTCCGTACACGGATCAATGCGCACTATGGTGACGGGGTGGGGTACTGGTCGGTCTTTCCCAAATCTGCACCAAACACCTTTATGGGCTGGGTACTTTTAATCCCCGAGGATGGCGTTGGGCCGGATGTTGAGATCGGGTGGCGGCTGCATCCCGATTACTGGGGAAACGGCTTTGCGTCTGAGGCGGCCCTTGCTCTGGTGCCACACGCGTTTGGAACGCTAAACTTGCCGCGTATTGTAGCGGGGATTGATCAACGTAATCATGGGTCCATTGGTGTTGCGCGTAAAATCGGGATGACGTGCCGATCAAAACAGGATGGATATGATGTGTATGTGATCGAAAACCCACAACGGTCTGATGTGTGATCAGTTGTCTGACAGAACCGTGACTGCTAGACAAAAGGCAAGAGGGAGCCTTTATCATCATGCCTGATTTTTCCATTGAAGATCAGTATTGCGGACGCATTGCCGGGATTGACGAAGTTGGTCGGGGTCCACTGGCCGGACCGGTTGTTGCAGCCGCGGTTATCCTGCCACGTGATGACTTGTTACCCGCTGTTCTTTTGAACGAACTTAACGATTCCAAAAAGCTGTCAGTCAAAAAGCGTGATCAGCTTCATGATATCATCATGAGCTGTGCCGAGGTTGGCATCGGTGCCGCCTCCGTGCGTGAGATTGACCAGATTAATATCTTGCAGGCAACCTATGTTGCGATGCGCCGTGCCGTTGCCCATTTATCAGCCCTTCCCGATCAGGCATTGGTCGATGGTAATCGTGACCCGGGGTTGCCTTGTGCGGTTGAAACTGTGGTTAAGGGCGACAGTAAATCGCTTTCGATTGCGGCGGCATCAATTGTTGCCAAGGTGGTGCGTGATCGTGCCATGGCGCGCCTTGCCGTGCGCTATCCGTTTTTTGGCTGGGAAGGCAATGCGGGTTATGGTGTGAAAAAGCACATGGCAGGTCTTGGCGATGTTGGGCCAACCCCGCACCATCGCCGCAGTTTCAAACCGATTGCCAATTTGTTCGATGCAATGATGGACGGCCGTTAAGAGTATGGCCGTCACTGATGGCTATCCGGATCGTTCCTAAGCCAGTGCGATGCGATTACGCGGTGTGATTTGGGCGCGGACCAAATCGGTGCCGTCTTCGTCACGGGTAATGGCGGCAAATCCATCGCAATGTCTGATTTCAACCCGTTCATGCACGCGGCATTCGGTTCTAAACTGAATATCGAGGCTTTCGGGATGAAAGTCCGGTCGATTGTTTTGTCCGGCGATCCCAAGAACCCACTGCATCAACCGCACATTATTGACGTGTCCATACAGATCAAGGTCCGACGGGCGTGCCTTGATGGTGTCACACGGGGAAAGCGGATCGGTGGTAAAGGGAGCGCGCAGCGGCGCATTAATCAATTTTGGGCCGGGCGGGTTCGGTAGGCGGTCGGAAATCCAGTCGGGCCATTGCGCAGCACGGCGTTCACGCAAATCAAACATCACCCAGAAACTTTGCGCGACACCAATCACGTCACCTTTGGCATTGGTAAGACGAAAATCACGGGTGGCAACCCGGCGCGATACTCCTGATGGCCATGTTTCAACCGTGATGTCTTCGCCATTGCCGGGATAGTCGCGGATATGGATGACCATGCGCGCCAATACCCATGCGATCCCCTGATCAACCGTGTCGTCATAGGCCAATTTTAGTATCCGGGCACCCCAGCCCGCCGCATCTTGCATGTAGTCGGCAAGGGCAGGGAGCGTGACTTTGCCATTGTTCCCAATCTCTGAATAGCGGACCCGATATGTCCCGCGCCAACCGCAATTTTCGGGCAGGGGGGCATTGGCAATATGATTCCAGTCAATCGTCATCGGGCCGTCCTTTTAATACGATGGACCTTTATATGGATGATGATCGCCTGTTGGCAAATAAAGTGAGTTGTTTGGGCATCGTCGATGCCCGGTAAGCAAAACCGTTCATTGAAAAACCGAAGGCATGTTATCTTTTTGCTTTCTGTGCTGGATTTGGGGTCTGGCGGAGATGCAGACACGCTGGGGGAAACATGGCGACGCGGACATACACCAAGACCAAACGCGCAGATAAGGAACAAGATACCCATCAAAAGATCATTGATGCGGCATTGTTGCTCTATGGGGGTGTTGGTCCCGCGGCAACGACAATCAGTGCGGTTGCAACCAAAGCATCTGTGCAGCGCCTCACAGTTTATCGCCACTTTCCCAAGGAAGCTGATTTGATGGCAGGCGCGCTAAAGGCGTGGTTTGAAAGCAGCCCTATGCCTGACCCGGCAGACTGGCGCGACGGCGTTAACCCGCAAGACTGGCCCATCGCAATTTTGAGCATGCTGTATTATTATTACAGCGAAACCAGTCATGTATGGGTGGGTTTGCAGTCAGACCGTGGAAAGCTTGATGATCTGGACAAGGCATTGATCCGCGCCGATAAACATCTTGCCGTTATCCAAGATGATATCATGCGTCATCTTCCTGCGGCACGACGTGACAATGCTCTTTGCAGGGCCGTTGTTCGTCACAGCGTACAGTTCTCAACCTGGCAGAGCCTGACGACCAGTGAACTTGATACGGTCGAGATTGCGGCACTGATGGAAGACTGGGTGCGGCATTGCCCCCTAAGTTAACCGTGTAATGGAATTTTGCTGAGCAGATACGTTCATCAATATGATGGAGTTTGACGCATTTTTTTCGTGTCGCCGCGCTTTTTCTTGTTATCAGTGCGTTTGCGTTTTGCCGACATGCTGGGACGTGTTTTTACGCGATATTTCTTGCGCTCGGCGGCTTTGCGCAACAGGGCGAGAAATCGTTCTATCGCATCCTGTTTGTTACGCTCCTGTGTGCGGTGACGCTGGGCGTCAAAGATGATCTCGCCATCGTTGGTCAGTTTGCTTCCGGCCAGTTCACGCAGGCGGTTGCGTACGCGCAAAGGAAGTTCTGTCAGGTCATCAATGCGCACGCGCATGTGAACTGCACTCGATACCTTATTGACATTTTGTCCGCCGGGGCCCGACGCGCGCACAAACTGAAAATTCAGATGGCGTTCATCCAGATAAAGGCCTTTTTCGATCTCAAGCATGGGCAACCGTAAAAGATTTTCAGGGCGTAACGGGGCCAGTTAACATAACTGAGTGTAGCAGTCGGCTATTGATTGAATTTCGCGATTACTGCGCCTACATTGACGTGCGTCTAGCCTGTCAGGGGTGTGACGGGCTGTAAACAGGAAATCGACGGTGCGCTTTTCGCATATTTATATTGGTCTTGGCTGGCTTGCAATTGGATTGGGCGTTGTGGGTATCTTCCTACCGCTTTTGCCAACGACGCCGTTTATGTTGTTGGCCGCTTGGCTTTTTGCCAAGGGATCGCCAAGACTGCACGACTGGATTTGCAATCATCCCCGGTTTGGCGGGCCAATTCGTGACTGGAACAATCATGGTGTCATCAGTCGGCGGGCCAAATGTATGGCGATGTTGGCATTCTTTGTTGTGATTGCGGTATCGTTGATCTTTGTCGAAAGCCGTTGGGTCGTTATGGTTCAGGTGCTGGTCGCTGTTCCGGTCAGTTTGTTTATCCTGTCGCGGCCATCAGAACCCCGGCTTGTGAAAGTTACAAATCCAACGGCGGGCAATCGGTAAAGCCGATCAATCTGGGGTGTTTGATCTTAGCCGGTCTTCTTGCGGCTGAGTTCGCCCTGACAGGACTCTTCAAGTTTATCAAGCTCATCAAGCGTTGCGTCAATGTCCTCACGCTGTGTGCGAAGTGCATCACGGCGTTCGTTGATTTTGGACACAAGGATGGTCAATTGGGTGATTTCGCTGCGGTCGCCATCATAGAGATCAAGAAGATCACGTATTTCCTTCAGTGAGAAACCAAGCCGTTTGCCGCGCATGATCAGGCGCAAACGCACCCGGTCACGCTGGCTGTAAATGCGGGTTTGTCCCTGACGTTCGGGCTCTATCAGTTCCTGATCTTCGTAAAAGCGGATGGTCCGCGTGGTTACGTCAAACTCGCGGGCAAGATCAGTAATGGAGTAGCTGTCGCTCATGGGGGCTCAATGCTGTTGAGGTTTACGCTTACGTAAACTGAAAGCTACATGCTTTCCTGTGTGACGACAATCGGCAATTCTTTTGGAAACTCGACGCAAAATGTGCTGCCTTCGCCCGGCGTGCTGGTGACCGTGAGCGATCCACCGTGCCGGTCGACGATCTTTTTGCAAATTGCCAAGCCAATTCCTGTCCCGGCATAATCACCATAGCCATGCAGGCGTTTGAAAACTTCAAAAATGGTTTCGTGATATTGCTCTTCAATTCCGATCCCGTTATCGGCAACAAAAATGCGGTAGCTGTTCGGGGTTTCCTTGGAAAATACCTGTACCTTGCCATCTTCGGGGTCACTGTATTTCAGGCCGTTAGATACCAGGTTCTGGAATAGCAGCAGTAGCTGGCTTGCATCGCCGGTGATGGTGGGAAGGGTTCCTTCGCGGATGATATTGCCTTCGGGGGCGGATCCGGCACGTTTGAAGTTGGTTACAAGCGCATCAAACAGGGCATGTAAAGAAACTGCGTGGAACGGTTTCCCATGCCGTCCAACACGCGACAGGGTCAGAAGGTCGTCAATCATGCGCTGCATGCGTTGGGTGCCATCAACAGCATAATGAATGAATTCATCGGCTGTATCGTCAAGCTGGCCTTCATACCGCCGGGCAATGAGCTGGGTATAGCTTGACACCATGCGCAGTGGTTCTTGCAAGTCATGGGACGCAGCATAGGCAAACTGTTCAAGTTCGCTGTTGGACCGTTCAAGTTCAGCCATGGTGCGCTGAATTTCCATCTCATGGCGTTTGCGTTGGGAAATATCGCGCAGAGTAATAATGTAGTGATAGCGTTCATCGGCGGAAAAATGACTGATCGCGACTTCCAGAGGTATGTTGCGGCCGCTCGACGTGCAGGCGAGAACCTCGATCACCCCGGTTCCAAGGTCAGTCAAAAGTCGATCCTTTGGTGGTGGCGACGGGGTGATGTGTTCACTGTCAGGCAAAAGAAAGCGAATGATGTTGCGTAGTTCCGGGTCGCCTTCGGGCCCGCAAAGTTCCTGCGCGCGTGCGTTTAGGGGTTCAATATTGCCATCATCTGACGCCACCAGAATGGCATCAATGGTATTTTGCAAGATCGCCCGGGTCCGGCCTTCGCTGCGTCGGGTTTGGGTAACAAGGTCAGCCAATTCGGCGGCCTGCTGGCGAAGCAGTCGGTCGCGTTGAACGGCAAGGGTCACATCGCGAATGGTCAACGAACACAGCGTGCCGTTGTTGCTGGTCTTGATTGGATGGATGCGGATTGATTGTTCCATGCGATCAAAGCTTGCAGCAAATTGCGGCAGGGGCTTTAACGGCAGGGCCCCTTGATTAAGTGATGGGGATATAACGGCGGGCATGCCAAATTTCAGGCAGTCTTCAATCGCCTGACTGACCCGGCCCAATTTAGTTTCAGGAAAAACGTCAACAAGTTGTTTGCCAAGAACTTGATGCGGTGCAAGATCAGATCGGTTCTGCATCCATCTGTTCCAATGGCAAATCGCGCCATCCTGCGAAATCGCCAGCGATCCGGTATCTGCCGTATCAAGCAACGCGGCATAAAGTTCGGCAGCTTTGTCTGATCTATCGAGGCTGCTCGATAGTGTTCTGTGGTCCAACGATGATGGTGTCGACTTTTTCATTCACCTCGACCCGGTTAACCAAGTGAATTGGCCAGAAAACGACGGACCAGTTCCCTGAGCATCTGGATTGAATCCAGATCCATAACAAACAGGACATATCCATCAATGTCATTTTGACGCAGCATGAATTGCACATGCAAGATCATCAGGACGGGTTTTTTGCCAGTTTGGCTACTTGCGTCATCTTGATCCAGCAACGACCGGCTTTCGCGTTTGCGAAATGAGGGCATTGAGCAATTTATTGGTTCACCAAGCACATTTGAAATGCTGCCAAGGCAGGCATTTAAAATGATATTGCCGACTTCCATCAGGGCTTCTTGCTCAAGATCGGTCAAGGCCTCAAGCGGAACGTCGACTTTCAAAAGGCTGCGCACCAGTTCCAGACTGCGTTCTTCGGGAAAGACCAGCATGGCCTCGCCTTTAAAAGGGCCGTCGAATGTCTGGCTTACGGCAGAAACAATTTCAGTTGGCGCCTTGGCAAGGTCAGTATCAGAGAACCGCTCGACGAAAGTAATGCGCGGAACGGTTAGTTCAACCGGTTGCTCGACCATTTCGGACAAGGATGATGCGGCCCGACCAACACCGATGTTGATCAATTCACTGATGGTGTCATGTTCGAGTTCTGTGAGGTCAATCATCGGTCCGCTTCCTTGGCCGCGATGTAGTCACGAATTTTTTCTTCGGTCGGTGGCTTTGCCAGAAAATCAACACCGATGCTTTCGGCTTTGTTCTGGATTTCTTTTTGAATATTGGCCGTCAGAAGGGCAATCACGGTATCAGGAAACTGCGCACGTAACTTCTCGCAAAGCTCAAGGCCATTCATGCCGGGCATATTGAAATCGACCAGCAGATAATCGTAGGATTTTTCCGCGACCATCGCCAATGCTTTTGCCGCATCTTCGGCCTCGTCAATTTCCCATCCCGCAAAATTGCTGGATATGAACGCCTTGACCAGCAGTCGGGCGAATTTGCTGTCATCTATGAGCAGGACGGATTTTTGTGGGGCCATTTTGCTTCTCGGATAACCAGACGTTTAAATGTGGTGCGCAGGTTGCGCTTCTTCGTTGGTATTGGCGACTTATGGTTCAATATCGGCCTTGGCGGACAGACGTATAATATGGTGAACAGCCTCATGTGCAGGCAGCGGTGTTGCAATCAGGAAGCCCTGAACTTCGTCACACCCACTGTCGCGTAGGAAGTTCATTTGTTCTATGGTTTCAACACCTTCGGCAACCACCTGCAGGCCAAGATTGTGGCCCATGATGATAATCGCGCGCGTGATCGCGGCATCATCGCTATCGACTGTGATGTCGCGGACAAACGACCGGTCAATCTTGATGGAGTTGATCGGCAGGCGTTTAAGATACGCCAAGGATGAATAGCCCGTGCCAAAGTCATCAACCGCGATTTGCAGCCCAAGGTGGCGCAGTTCTTCAAGGATTGTAGCCGATTTCTTGATTTCCTGCATCATCACGGTTTCGGTAACTTCAAGCACGATGCGTGCAGCAGGTGTATTGGTTTGTTCAAGAATACGCGCAATGGTTTGCGTGATCCGGCCTTCTATCAATTGTCGTGGTGACACATTGATCGCAATCGGAACCGGCGGGACATTCGCGGCGTCCCACTCACCGATCTGACGGCAGACTTCTTCGAAAACCCACTCGCCGATCTTGCCGATCAGTCCGGTTTCTTCTGCCACCGGGATGAACTGCATCGGCGAGATATAGCCGCGCCCCGGATGTTTCCAGCGGATAAGTGCTTCAAGCCCGCAAATCTGGTCGGTTTTAAGGTCGACCTTGGGCTGGTAATGCAGTTCAAATTGATTTTTTGCGAGTGCTTCTCGGAGATCATTTTCGATCACAAGGCGCGCCATCGCACTTTCGTTCATCGTCTTGGTAAAGAAGTGATAGGTGCCGCCACCCCCCGATTTCGCGCTATACATCGCAGTATCGGCGTTGCGCATCAATGTTGGGAAATCTTCACCATCGGATGGATAAAGCGCAATGCCAATGGATGGGGTGACAAACAGAATGCGTCCCTTGATATCGAAGGCTGGTGTCAGTGCGTCAAGGACAGCTTGCGACAAATTGGCGGCATCCTGCATTTCCTTTAGATCGGGAATAATGATCAGGAACTCATCCCCGCCAAGACGTCCGACAATTTCCTGACGGCCAATGACCTTTTGCAGTCGCAGCGCCACAGCCTTGAGCAATAGGTCCCCGACATGATGTCCTAAGCTGTCATTGATTACCTTGAAACGATCAAGGTCGATAAAGACAACCGCGGTTGCGCCGTGGCGTCGGTCTTTGTCATCTTGGTGTACCACCAGTGCATTTGACAGGCTGTGTTCAAGCATGCTGCGGTTCGGCAGGTTGGTCAGCGTGTCGTGGTTGGCCATATAGACCAGCTGCTCTTCATAGCGCTTGCGCACAGTTATGTCGTTTAGAACAGCTGTAATGAGCGGGGTTGCCGCATCAGGGATTGGGCGGAAGGCAAAAGAAACGTCAATTTCGCGTTGGTCTATCCGAATGATGGGTAAGATGATGCGTTTTTCTGTTATCTCAACGCTCGGATCATATGCGGCGAGTTCTTCAAGGGTGTGTTCAAGTGTCGGAATTGATCGTGGTGCGATGAATTCCTGCAAGGCGCGTCCTTGGGGTGTTTCATCACGCATCAACCCCAATAGGGGCCGGATGGCAGCATTGTATTCGACGATACGACCTGTCGGTGAAATCGTCAGAATCCCGTCAGCAACATTCTGAACAATGGCGTTAAGTTGCGATTCACGGTCTCGGACTTGCTGTTCGGTAACGCGCAGCTTGGTAAGGTTTGTCGAAATGCTGTCGATCAGATTGCGTGTGGTATGCAAAATCATACCGAGCTCATCGCGGTCATGTTTGGCCGGGACGACGATGCTCTGGGGATCGGGGTGTTGCGGGTTAATCTTGCGCAGTGTCGCCGAAATGCGCAAAAGTGGTTTGGTCAGTGTCGCATAGAAGAACGCAACCAAGACCAGTCCCAAAAGCAGATTTCGTAAAATGCCTGATGCCAGGATACGTGTTGCACGATTGATAAAGCCCTCGGCAATCAGGTTGGTATCGATTTGAACACTTAAATATCCGACCAGTTCTCTGGTTGGGCCTGTTTCAAGACGAACATCATATTCCTGATTGTCGCCAAACATTAATCTGGTCAGTAGGGACCGGCTGGAACTGCTTGGTGGCTCTGAATGGCGGGCAAGGACATTATCGAAGTTGTCGCGTAATACCGCTTCATAGACCGGCTCATATTCAAACAAGCCGGCGATAACGCGCGAGGCCAGATTTTCATCAAGACCGTAGGCCGCCTGTGTCGCGGATTCGCGCAAGGTCGCAAGGACCTGATTAACAGTACGGTCAATCAGGGTTTGTTCTTCGCGAAGATCAAGGGTGATTTGAATAGCACTGAGCAGCAGGCCAATAAGCAGGGTAATGGCGACCGCAATGCGTGCCTGTTTTACAGACAGGCGATCCAGCCACTTAAGTTGTTGCTGATCAAGGTTTTCGTCAGACACCCCGAACCCCAAATATTCACTTTTCCCAATCAGTTAAAAGCACACTATGGCGTTGTGTTGTTAAAAGCAATTGTCCCAAGGCCCTAAGAACTGGAAAAGAGCAAAGAAATCTGTATGGTCTGCGCAGAATTTCGAAGGTAAATATCCTATATCTTGCTGGCCGATGTTTCTGCACTGCATCAAACTGGCAATACTACGCAAAAAAATGGGGTTTTAATGGAGTTGCACACAAAGGCCGTGCGTGATAACCCAATGCCCGAGAGAGAACAAGGCCAAGCGCGGGTGCAGCCGCAATCTGGTCCAGCAACCTGTACGGAGTTACACCATGACCTATGTGGTGACGGAAAACTGCATCAAGTGTAAGTATCAGGACTGCGTCGAGGTTTGCCCCGTCGATTGCTTCTATGAAGGTGATAACTTTTTGGTTATTCATCCTGACGAATGCATTGATTGCGGTGTCTGTGAGCCGGAATGCCCCGCAGAGGCTATTATTCCTGATACGGAACCGAACTTGGATAACTGGTTGGAAATCAACCGGAAATTCGCCGAAGTCTGGCCGAACATTACCCGTAAAGGGGATGCGCCGGCTGATGCGGACGAGTGGAATGGCAAAACGGGTAAAACCGAAATGCTCAGTGAAGCACCTGGTAAAGGTGACTGATCAGGTCGCATAACCATCAAGAATTAAACCATATTTGGGTCAGGCCAGTGTTGGTATTTGGCCCTTTGCATGGCTGCATTGAGCTGGTGACACGGAAAAATTCTGTGAAACACCGGCTCTTTGTGTTATTGTCTCCAACTCGCGTTTAAGGGCTCGACAGGCTCGTTCCGAATTTACCGGATCCCCGTTTAATATCCCCTGTCTGAAACCGCGACTTTGCCAAAAGCTTGGTCGTGTGCAGCTCTTCGCGTCACTGGGTCTATAGTGTTACAGTTGAATGACCAGGTCTCATACGGCCGGAAGGATGCTTGATGTCGGATAAGTTGCCCTTTACTGTTGGCGATTACGTTGTTTACCCCGCGCACGGTGTTGGCTGTGTCGACGGCCTGGAAACCCAGGAAATCGCGGGTCAGGAATTGCGCCTTTATGTAATTACCTTTGAATCCAGTCGCATGACTTTGCGTGTGCCGGTTAATAAGGTGGGCAACTCGGGTCTTCGTAAGCTTTCCTCTAAAAAGCAGATGGACTCCGCACTTATTACCCTTAAGGGGCGTGCACGCGTAAAACGCACCATGTGGTCGCGCCGTGCACAGGAATACGAAGCAAAAATCAATTCAGGCGACCCTGTTTCCATAGCAGAAGTCGTGCGCGATCTTCATCGCAGCGCAACCCAGCCGGAACAGTCGTTCTCTGAACGTCAGATTTACGAAGCAGCCTTTGAGCGCCTCGTTGACGAACTGGCTGCGATTGAAAAAATCGATAAGGACAAAGCATCTGGCAAACTTGAAAAGCTTTTGTACAAAGCGGCCTGATTGCAGACGTCTCCTTACACACCTATTTATAAAAACCGGCCCACAAGGTATCCTTGATATCCTCGGGGCCGGTTTTGTTTTTGTTTTAGGCAGGTTACAGCGATGAGTGCAGTTCTGGCGCCGATTAAGCCGGCAGAAAGAATCTGGGTTGTTGGCGCGATCAATGGTGATCATGAAGCGTTGCGGGCAGTTCATCAAAAGCTTGCCCCGCGCATCACCCCGGGCGACCGGCTGGTCTATCTTGGCAATTACTGGGGCGATGGTTCGGGTGAAAGTGTTATCGCCACCATCAACGAGCTTCTGTTGTTTCGTCGCTATTTTATTGCGATTGACGGCATTGATATCGCTGACATCGTTTTTCTGCGTGGTGCGTCAGAAGAAATGGTCACCAAGTTGCAGCAAATCCAGTTTGCTCCTAATTCGGGTGAAGTTTTTGACTGGATGTTGACGCGCGGTGTTGCTGGTACGATCCGGGCCTATGGTTTTGACCCGGTCAATGTGCAGTCGATTATGCGTCAAGGCGCGCACGCTATTTCGCAATGGACCTCACAATTTGCCGATGCGCTGCGTCGTCACAGCGGCCACAGTGCCCTTTTGGCCGATCTTAAACATGCTGCCTATACCACGGACGGTCGGCTGATCTTTGTCCATGCGGGCCTTGACGGATCGCGTCCTTTGACCGGACAGACCGATACGTTCTGGTGGGGCGGGTCGATGTTCGAAAGCATCACCGACCGGTACTACGATTGTGCGCGTATTGTGCGCGGCGCATCGGGTAGTCAAACCGGATTGATTGAACGTGAGTTCACCCTGTCACTTGACCATGGTGCGGGGCGTGGCGGGTCGCTTTTGGCTCTGGCCCTTGATGGTCAGGGTAAGGTTTCTGATCGCATCGAAAGCATTTAAATACCTTGGCCTTGCCGCCGGTTGGTCGGGACGGTCATTTGATGTGCCGTCCTAAAATACGTTGACGGTTTTCAAGGAGCCAGCGGATATCGTCCGCTGGCTTTTTGATGCACTTTGCCTGAAGTAGACATTGTCATCTCCTGTAGGTGACAACGTATTTCAGGACGTGACATGAATACGAAAAAAGGCAGCATGTGATTATGCTGCCTTTTGATGTTTTGTCCGCTGGTGGTCTTGGTATTGCTAATGCCTGACGACTTTGACCAATGCATTGGGGGCAGGGGCCTCGCCTGTGGCCAGGCCGTTAATGGTCGCAAATGTTGCGGCGGGTTCACGGTCAACCTGCATGTCATCAATAAACGTCTGCAAGGTATATTCCGGATTTGCTGCCCGCACCTTGATGCGAAGCGGCGTGTTGACCTGTTGTTCCTGAGGGGTCAATGGACGGAAGCTGTATGTCGTGCGGCGTAATGCGACGTTATATGAGTCTGCCTTGTCCAAGGGCATGATGAACAGGAACTGATAGGTCGAGTCTTCATGCCGGATAACGACCACGCGCAACCGCGCCGCGCCAGAGCTTAGTGAAACATCAGCACTTCCGGTCGCAGCTTCCTGACCGTTAATATCAAGAATTTCGATATTCTGAAGTGTTATCTGTTTTGAAAATGCGCTTTTAAGATAGTTATCGAGGCGCATGTCTCGCGCTTCGGGTGCTCCTTCAAAAACGATTTGTGCCCCTTGTTTGTCGCGCGCGACCACGGCCGTTGGCTGATTGATCATGGAAAAATCATCTGGAACTTCAAACCGGAAATTAAGCGGAACATGAACGAATTCTGGACCATGAATATAACCCTGGTCCGGGCCATCGCCATACAGGATGCCATCAATGGCAGTCATATATCGCACGGTGCCAAGTTCCGGGTTGGCGACCGGAGTGACATTGGCCTGCGCATGGGCTTGTTGGATGCGGTCAAGTGTGCGCGGGTGTGTCGCCATGAAATCAAACTGATCGACATCATCGGGTGAGCGTCCCGCAAGCACAGCCTGAAGGCGCGAATGCGCGCGCAGCTTTTCAAGGAAGGTTGCCATGGCATCGGGATCGTATCCGGCTCGCGTGATATAGCGCACACCCAGCATGTCGGCTTCCAGTTCATGCTCACGCGAGAAGGATTTCAAATAAGCGTTCGCACCGGTGCCAATAATCTCCCCAGCGCCATTGCCGATGGCAACCGAAAGCCCCCCAGCCAAAATCTGGGTAATCATGCCGCGGCTATATCGCTGAGCTGAATGGCGGGCAACCACATGGCCGATTTCATGGGCAAGAACGCCAGCAAGTTCTGCCTCGTTTGAGGCAAGTGCGGTAAGTCCGCGCGTGATGTAGACATATCCGCCCGGAAGCGCAAAGGCGTTGATGATAGGGGAATCAAGAACTGTGAATGTAAACTTCTCATCGGGCGTTTCTGACACGGCGACCAGTTTCTCACCGATTTTAGTGACATAGGCTGGCAGGTCTTTCTCATCGTATTTCCCGCCAAATTCCTTGACCATTTTCGGGTGTTCTTGTGCCCCGATCTTGCGTTCTTCGTCCGGCGACATAAAGGCGGTAAAGCTGTCTTCGCCGGTTGCACGATTGGTCGAACACCCGGCAAGGCCAACCGTAAGAGTGGCTGCCGCAAACAATGCCGCCACGTGTCGTTTGTGTATGGAATGCAGCCAACCCATTGATGTCTTTCCTCTTGTCGCTTTGCCGCGTAAGTTTGAATCAAACGCCAGACAGAATTTCATGAGAATTGGTAACGCGTGTTGCAGAACCAATCAACACATTCGCAGTCTTTATCCTACGCGGTGAAATTGGGAAATTTTACGGCCAAGGTGGTGCGCGTTTTCAAAGTGATGTTGGTTTTACTGGTTTCTTTGATGCCGGTCGGGAGGGCTCAATCAAGCGACTGGCGCTGTGGTGCCGGGGTGAATTCTGATGGTGCTGACAGTATGGCTATCTGGGACAGGTCATTGTCGTGGAGTACGTATCAGTTGTTGCCTCCTGTTGCGGTCGACCAGCTTTTTGCACCCGATTTTGCAAATCAGCCGCTTCGATTGTCTGATGTCGCGTTTGTACCGCAGTTCGAGGCCACAGCATTCAATTGGCTGAAAAAAGCCAGTCAGGAGCCAGTGGAAATTGCCAAGATTACCGCAAAGGCAGATTACTTTGATCGTCTTCCTGTCCGCATTCGCGGTGGTTCTCCAAACTCGTTTCTGATCTGGCAGGAAGTGCTGTTGTCAAAGGGGTTGGCATTGCTGATGCCTGAAACTTCCGATGATATGGCCCGATTGGTGGCAGCAGAAGATACCGCCATTTCCAATGGGCTGGGTATGTGGCGCGATGATGCGATGCATGAGCCTCATTATGTCGTTGCAGGTGCCTCAGATAAAACCTTGTGGGGACGGTCAAACCTTGCGGATGTAAAAGATGCGATTGGCCGGTTTGTCGTGGTTGATGCTGTTCTTGTCAGTGTCGAGCACCAGGAATGGCGCAGCTACCTCAATTTTGGGCAGGACTGGCGACGTGACTTCACCATCGCGATTGGTTCTGATCTTCGTGATGTATTGGTCGGCTCTAAAGAAGCTCTTGATGATTGGATCGGTCGGAAGGTGCGGGTTCGAGGTGTCATAGAAAACCGTGGCGGTCCCTATATTGCACTTCAAAACCTCAATTGGTTGTGCGTTGAGGCACAATAGGTGCTTGTTATTGCCGTCAAAATCATGAGAAAGCTAATTTCTGGCGTTTACCAAACTCAATGAATGAGGTCCCCACGTGCTTTATCCAGACGTTACTCCCCACGCAACTGGCTGGCTTGCCCGTGACGATGGTCATGAAATCTACTGGGAAGAGGTCGGCAATCCGGACGGCATTCCGGTTGTTTTCTTGCATGGTGGGCCCGGGGCTGGGATCTCGGTAAACAGCCGCCGTTTCTTTGATCCTCAAAAATATCGGGTGATTTTGCTTGATCAGCGTGGTGCTGGGAAATCAAAACCGTTTGGCAGTCTTGAAAACAACACCACAGATCATTTGATTGGGGACATTGAAGCCCTGCGGGAAAATCGGGACATTGATCGTTGGCTGGTGTTTGGCGGGTCATGGGGATCTACATTGGCGCTGGCATATGGGCAGTCCCATCCCGAAAATGTTCTTGGGTTCGTTTTGCGTGGGATTTTTCTGTGCCGGGAAACGGAAATTGCCTGGTTTATGGACGGCATGGGGCGTTTCTTTCCGGAAGCGGAGCGTAAATTTATCGAGATTGTTGGATTCCAGAAAAATCCGGGTTGGCAGAAATTACTTGATCGCTATGACGATATTTTTGCAGGCAAAGAAGGCGAAGATATCGCAATTGAAGCAGCCCGAGTCTGGTCTGCATTCGAGGCAACCTGCTGTACCCTTTTGCCCGATGATGGCTTGGTCGAAGATTTCGAGGGTGATCAGATCGCATTGGCCTTGGCAAAACTTGAACATCATTATTTTGTAAATCGGGGCTTTTTTGAACCAGATCAGCTTTTGCGCAATATAGGGCGCATTTCGCATTTGCCTGCGATCATTGTGCAGGGGCGCTATGACGTTGTTTGTCCGCCGACCTCAGCATTTTCATTGCATGCGGCTTGGCCCGGGGCTGAGATGTTTGTGGTTGATGATGCTGGTCATGCAGCAAGCGAACCCGGGATTGTCCATGAACTGGTTCGGGCAACCGACAGATTTGATGGTTCTCGGTTTGCGGGAAAATAGGATTTTCGTTCCAATGTTTGATTGTGTCTGGTAAATCCTTGGCTAGAATATCTTATTGATTGATCTGATGGGGACTTGATTGATGAAGCTGGGCTTGGGGAAACTGCTTGCAGTTTGTGTCTTTTTTGGTTTTTGGGGTACTGCGCACGCGCAGCAGATTTTGGGTAATAACAACGATTCGGGGCTGCTTGAGTTCTCGACCGGTATGGTCGATATTACTCAGGATGAAGAAGCTGCCGAGTTTCGTCTTGATTACCGCGCCCAGCACGCAATGTTTGATGTGACCCGACCGATTGGCGGTGTGATGGTAACGTCGGAAGGTGCGGTTCACGGATATGGCGGTTTGGCTGTTGATGTGCTCTGGGGGGATCACTTCGTCTCGAGTGTCTATACCTCTGTCGGGGCATATCATCAGGGGAACGGCGAAGACCTTGGTCATTGGATCGAGTTTCGATCTGGTCTTGAACTTGGTTTCCGCTTTGACAGCCACGAACGTCTGAGCCTTGGCATCGCGCATATCTCAAATGCGAGCATCGGCGACGAAAACCCGGGTACAGAAATTCTGTCTCTGACCTATTCGTTCCCGATCGAACGCATTTTTGAATAGTCGCTTTTAGCGATCAAACATTCATCTTTGACCGATTTGCCTAAGTGTATGATGTGGCCTGCCCGACGATAGGGTTACGTCACAGGGTATCGAAGGGCAAATCGGTTATTTTTTGATACCGTCGCAGCTCGTTGATTTTATGACTTTATTGCGCTGAGCAATGATCAGGTGAAATCAAGACAGTCTGACGCCTCGCGATCAGGAAAGCTGCTGATTGATCACACTTTGATTTGCTGCTAAGTCAAGGCTGCCTTTGTGCAGTGCGCCCGTAGCTCAGCAGGATAGAGCACCAGATTCCTAATCTGGGGGCCACAGGTTCGAATCCTGTCGGGCGCACCAAATCCCTGTTTTCCCTCCGATATCTCCCGTAAAGCACATTAAAGTCGGCACGTGTCGGGCTGGCTAAGCATGGTTTTGTGTTTAGGCAAGGGTAGATGGCAATTCCCACATCTTATGAGTGTGGCGGCAGAAAACTTTGCTCGGCTTGAAAAGAAGGTCCATTCTTCACATATCCGTAATAGGTGCGGCACGCATAAAACCGCCAAACAGGGCCGCCATTGCATATCGGCCGGGAGGGTATCGTGAAGAACTGGATCAGACTTCCAAATAGCGAAGGAAACTGCATTTCAACACCGGATGGTGGCTCTGGACAAAAACTGTATCAGCGAGAAGTTGGCCGATCCGGTTTTCGGGGGCCATCTGCCCAAATTTACCACAAGCATCCACCTGCGGGCTGGTCGACTTTTGAAGGGCCGTTGCGTCCACGGGCATTTACACTTGGTAAGCTCGCCGCGGGGCCAGCATGTCCGCTTCAGGCGCGACGTGTTTTGTTTAATGATGCGATGGAAGTTCTGTACTGGAAAACCGATAGCAGAATGCATGCGTTAGCACGCAATGCCGACGGTGATATGCTTTTGTTCGTACACGAAGGCGCAGGGGAACTGTTTTGTGATTACGGACATCTGTCCTATCGCGATGGGGATTATATCCTGTTGCCTCGTGGAACGGCATGGCGAGTTGAGCCAGAAGGCACTTGCGAATTCATGATGATAGAAGCAACGGGGGATGCATTTGGTCTGCCAGACCCGAACAATGTGCCCGGCGGCGTTTCTGTGGATCCGATGCGCTTCACCTTACCCAGTATTGATGATGCGTTTCGCGCCCAGCAAGATGATGCCTTTTGGGAAATCCATATCAAACGTCGTGGGGCGATTTCAACATTGACATATCCCTATAACCCGCTTGATGCTGCGGGCTGGGAGGGGGATTTATGTGTTGTGAAGTTGAACTGGCGTGATTTGGCACAGCGTCCCGCACCGGGGAAAAAGGTTCCACCTGCGGCCCATTGCACCTTTGTAACCAATAACATGTCGGTCAGCACTTTTGTGCCCAAGGTCGGTGAGGGGCAATCGGGGATGCTGCGCGTACCATTTTATCATTCCAACGAGGATGTTGATGAGTTCGTGTTTTACCATCGTGGCGAGTTTTTCAGTCGTGGTGACATCAAGGCAGGTATGGCAACATTCCATCCCAGTGGTTTCCCACATGGACCCCATCCATGTTCCTATCAGGAAAAAATGATAGAAGCCCCGGTGGAAACGGACGAAGTGGCGGTTATGATCGACAGTCTAGCTTTCCTGAATGTCGATGAAACGATTCCCGATGGTGCTGAATGGAAAGCTTATGTGAAAACTTGGGAAAAAGCTCAGGAAACGCTATAAGCTCTTGATCGGGATCATTGGGCAGTGGCAATGTCATCGCCGCAGAGATTTGAGCGCGGCGATGGCCAAAACGTTAATGATTTTGTCAGCTTGTCGCGGTAACTTATGATTTGATCAAGACACAGGCCCTATGGTGTCAAAATAGTCCAAACACCAGACGTTCCGATAGATGGTCGTTGTGGTTTCGCAAAACGTGCAAGCGGCTCAAGAATTATTGTTACCGGAACAGGTTGACCAAAGCCGATAATGACCAAACAGAAGATTGTCCAATCCGTAAGTCATAAAACTCCTGATGCGCCGCAGGCATCAGAACATCCGTTGGCATGTCTGCCGCAAAGTTTTCTTTCGCGCGGCGCACGCACACCGTTCACCAGCAAAAGCCTGCGATATGCGCGCGTGGCTGAGGGCAAGGGTGGACGCGCCATGGTCAATTTGCCAGGTCTTGCCGGCGGGCTTGGGACATATGAGTTGCCCCTTGATACCCTGCGTGAAGTCTTTGATCTTTCGGTTCATGACAGGATGTTGTTTGACCGTCTGCTGGAACTTGAAACATTACGCCCGAACACGGTTCTTGAACAGGCACGTGCTGTTGCGATTACCGGCGTTGGTGGTATCGAACTGGCGCGGGTGAACAATGCGCGCGGCCAGGAAGAAAAATCATCTCGTGAACTTGGCCAGCTTGCCGTTTTGCATCAGGCCTTGCTTCAGCTCGGTGGTGCTGCCGTTCAGGACATGAAGCGCGAAGAGCTGCTGACGATGGAAGGGCAGATCCGTGCCCGCAAAGCGCTGAACCGTTTTTCCTCGGAGCACAAGGTTGCTAATGACACCATCATCGACAGTCTTGGCGAGTGGAGCAAAATGTCGGCACCGGTCGGGTTGGCACTTGATGGGTGTCAGGGGCCGTTGCGTGTTCTGGTCAGGGACCTTAAAAAGTTTGCATCAGATGTTGAGGAATGGGCCAACTCCGAACAGGCTGATTTCCGATTTATGGCAGGGCGTATCAGTAGCGCGACCAAGGCAACCTGTGACCACGCGATGAAGCTGATCAGTCAGGTTGATGGGTGGAACAATGAACTTGGCAAGGTCCTGACCAATTGGGAGCGTGCCAAGAATGATATCGCGAAAATGATTGATCATCTTTGGTGGTTGCTTGATGGCTGGCAGGAACTGATCGATCTTTGGCAAAAGCGCCCGGTAAATGACCGTGTGCGCCAACGCGAAATCATCGAAGAGGTCGCAAGTTTCACACCGGTTCTTCCAATCGATGAAATCTCAGTTGAAGAACAGCCGTTCTGGATTGATGTCCGCGTGAACCAGATGTTGTGGGCTGGTGAATTGCGTAAATTGGGTAGTGGTGAAATTGATGCGGATATGGTGGATCGTCTCGAACGCTTCAGGAGACAGTCTGCATGAAGATTGAAGAGGCCGGAAAACTCGGTGCTTCGCAGCTCGGTCAATTGTTTGAATCCCTAAGCGGTTCTGAAATCGCCCGGTTTACCCGTGCGATCGAAAGCGACCGTGTCGATCCGAAGCTTCCCCTTCCGCATGAGACGATTCTGCAAATCCTGCGTCCGCGTCTAGCGTCTCTCAAACCGGAACGCTATCCCACACCGATGCGCCAGTTTTGCGATCCGATCGAAGACCTTTTGACGTCGGCAATGCCAAGTGACAAAAGCATTCGCATCAGCCGATCGTCGTTAATGCCGATCTGGAACTTTGTTAGCAGTGCCGCCGGACCCGAATTCCAAAAGGCGATGCGCGATATCGAGGTCGCGGCCGCCGCGCGCAATGCTGATAAACTTGCCGCTGCCGAAAGAACGCTTTGGAAGCTGGGAGCACGTTGCATCGAAGATGAGGTCGAAGCGTCTCATAACGGCGTAAAGCAGGAACGTGCCCTTGCAACCCGGCTTGGGTCACGCCTTCACCTTAAGGCCCTGATCGAGATGGGGCAGATTTTGAATGTTGGCGAAGAGATCGCGCAGGTTCGTGATCGGTTCCCGTCCGCACCGATACGTGCACTTGACCCTAATGATGTTTCCTGGTTGCGTGACCGGTTTGTTGAAATTTCCGAAGCCAAACCGGGGCTGGAGCCGATGTTCCTGCTTGCGGTGCTGGCCCGGCTCCTGCGCCCGAGTGAATTGTTCAAGCTGATCCGTGTCCTGTCAAACAAGGCAGATGACCGTACCATCGAAAAAACCAATCTTGCGGAAACCGGCGACCTGATCATTGATCTGCTCGCAGAAACCGTGACGGAGATTGAAGAAGGTGTCGGGACTGGTAAGGACGAAGCCCATATTCTGTCACTTGCACGTTGGTATGCATCTGAGTTTACGCGCATCACCCGCGAATTTAAAATCCGCAAGGACGGTCGCTGGGGCGAAAAGCTGCTTGAAACGCGTCGGCGCGTGTCAAAGGCGTTGGCAAATACAATGTTCGGCGCAACACCTGAACGCGTGATTGATGCCTTGCCAAAGCTTGAAATGCGTCAGGGGCCGGGGTCCGGCGCAAAAGGATTGGCAAGGCCAATCTTTGCTCAGGATTTTGATGATGAGAAGGTTCTGGCGGCTGAAAAGTCGGCAGAAGCCATCGCCGAAACAGCACGCATTTCCGATGTGCTTGCCGCACAAAGCTCGGCGGCCAAGGCGGTTGTGGAACTTAAGAAAAAGCTCAACCAGATTGGTCGTGCAGGCGTTGACAGCATGGGCCGCCTGGCCCCGGAAGAAATCCCGGTTGCCCAGCGAAACCTTATGGCGACGGTGCGTTTGCTTGAAATTGTCGATGGCCCCGAAGATGCGGATGTTTTACGTCGACGGGGCATGTCTGCCTTGCGCGCGCTTCAAGGGCAGAAGGCAGGTTAAGAAACCCGTTTTCGGATATCTTGAATGTGGGTGATGGCTGGAACTTTGGATCTCAAGGCTTGAGTTTTGCTGTGACTTCAAGCTGATCCAGCCATCCCATGAACGCGCGAATTTTTGGAAGGCGTGATCGGCTTGCGGGACTGGTGGCATAATAATGAAACGGGCTTGCCTGTGGCGGGCCGAACGGGGCAATAATCCGGCCGTTCTTGAGCTCGTCTTCAATGGCAAATGTCGGGAGGAGCGCTACGCCCAGACCGGCTGCTGCTGCCTGCATGGCCATTGTGAAATGCTCGAACTTTGGACCGTTTTCCCCATCAATATCGGTAAACCCGCTTGCCGCAAGCCAATCAGCCCAGCCGCGTGGTCGGGTTGCGATATGAAGCAGGGGGAAGTGGCGTAAATCATCGGTGGTTGGCGTATGATCAAGCTTGCTGGTCAGTTGTGGTCCACAGATTGGTACCATTTCCTCGCCGTGCAAAATATGGGCGTCTAGCCCGGACCACTGGCCGTCGCCAAACAGAACCGCGATATCGATTTGTTCGCGGTCAAAATCGGGCATGCCGATGCGTGAAATGAAATTGATCACGATATCGGGGAATTGGGCGCGGAAGGCTGGCAGCAAAGGGATCAGACAGCGCGAGCCAAATGTTGGTGGGGCGGCAACGGTCAAAACACCGCTTTCCGATCCCCCCGACAGCAACGTCAATGTTGCACTTTCAAGGTGATCAAGGGCCGGGCGGATGGATTGCAGATAGTTTTCGCCCTCAGGGGTCAGGACAAGTCGCTGCTTTTCACGGTTAAACAGTTTGCAGCCAAGCCAGTCTTCAAGTCCCTGTATCTGTCGACTGATCGCACTTTGCGTCAGATAGAGTTCTTCTGCTGCGCGCGATGCACTGCCAAAACGGGCTGTTTGCTCAAAACAGCTTAGGGCCTTCAGGCTGGGGATGCGACGGCTCACGATTTAGTCCTGTTTTTAATATCATGAACCTAGTTCATGAGTTTTATGCATAAACTAAATCACTTTTATCATTTGCAACTTGATCTGCCAATTCCTAGCTTACCCCTATAAGCGATAAGCTTTCAGGGGTAATGTCGTCTCGCCCTTCTATGACGTTACCCCTGTTTTGTTTTCATTAATTTCATAAGAGGATCAGGCATATGGCCAGCCGCGCACCTTTTCACTGGGAAGATCCGCTCCTGCTTGAAGATCAGTTGAGCGAAGAAGAGCGCATGATCCGCGACGCGGCGCGCGCATATTGTCAGGAAAATCTTCAGACCCGTGTTCTCGAAGCCAACCGCCACGAGATTTTCCACCGCGAAATCATGACCGAAATGGGTGAGCTTGGCCTGCTTGGCCCGACGATCCCCGAAGAATACGGCGGGCCAGGTGTCAACCATGTGGCCTATGGTCTGGTGGCGCGCGAAGTTGAGCGTGTGGACTCGGGTTATCGTTCGGCAATGTCGGTACAAAGCTCGCTTGTGATGCATCCGATCTTTGCCTATGGCAGCGAAGAACAGCGCAAAAAATATCTTCCGAAACTGGCAACTGGCGAATGGGTTGGTTGTTTTGGCCTGACCGAGCCGGATCATGGTTCCGATCCGGGTGGTATGAAAACCCGTGCCCGCAAGGCCGATGGTGGCTTTACCCTGTCGGGTGCGAAAATGTGGATCACCAACAGCCCGATTGCTGACGTATTCGTCGTTTGGGGCAAGGATGACGACGGTGTCATTCGCGGCTTTATCCTTGAAAAAGGTATGAAGGGCCTGTCGGCACCTAAGATCGAAGGCAAGTTTTCACTGCGTGCATCGATCACCGGTGAGATCGTTATGGACAATGTCTTTGTGCCCGAAGAAAACATGCTGCCGAATGTGAAGGGCCTTGGCGGTCCGTTTGGTTGCTTGAACAAGGCACGTTACGGTATTGCATGGGGTGCCATGGGGGCAGCTGAATTCTGCTGGCATGCTGCACGTCAATACACGCTGGACCGCAAACAGTTTGGCCGTCCATTGGCCGCAAACCAGTTGATCCAGTTGAAACTGGCGAACATGCAGACCGAAATCACGCTGGGTCTTCAGGGGGCTTTGCAGTTAGGTCGTATGCTCGATGCTGGAACGGCGGCACCGGAATCGATCTCGCTGATGAAGCGTAACAACTGCGGCAAGGCGCTTGATATTGCCCGTGTGTCGCGGGATATGCACGGCGGCAACGGTATTGCTGACGAATACCATGTTATTCGCCATGCGATGAACCTTGAGGCTGTGAACACCTACGAAGGAACGCATGACATTCATGCTCTGATCCTTGGTCGTGCTCAGACCGGTATTCAGGCGTTCTCGTCTGAAGGCTAAGTAAGGTCTCGGCGGGCGGTTGCGTTAAGCTTCCGCCCGTTTTGAGTCCTGATCGTATTTTCTGTTTTTGATATTTCCGGGATAAGTAGATGACAGGCGCGCTTTCTGGCATTCGTGTGCTCGACCTTTCTCGTGTGCTGGCAGGGCCTTGGGCCAGTCAGACGCTGGCCGATCTGGGGGCTGAGGTCATCAAGATCGAACGTCCCGGCGCCGGGGATGACACCCGTGGCTGGGGCCCGCCCTTTGCCAAGGACGAAGCCGGAAACGATACCACCGAAGCAGCCTATTACCTGACGGCAAACCGGGGCAAAAAATCACTAACGGTCGATATCACCAAGCCCGAAGGTCAGGAGGTTGTCCGTAATCTTGCGGCCCAAAGCGACGTGGTTCTGGAAAACTTCAAGGTTGGCGGTCTTGCCAAATACGGCCTTGACTACACGTCACTCGCAAAAATAAATCCCAAGCTGGTTTATTGCTCGATCACCGGATTTGGTCAGGATGGGCCCTATAAAGACCGCCCTGGCTATGATTTCATGATCCAGGGCATGGGCGGGCTGATGAGCATCACCGGTGCCCCGGATGAGGCTCCCGGCGGACAACCGATGAAGGTCGGCGTCGCGGTGGCCGATATCTTTACCGGCCTTTACGCCACCATCGGCATTTTGTCAGCGCTCCGCCATCGCGATGCGACGGGTGAAGGTCAGCATATCGATTTGGCATTGCTGGATGTCCAGACGGCCGTGCTTGCCAATCAGGCGATGAACTATCTGACAACCGGCGTTGCACCCGGCCGCCTTGGCAATGCGCATCCCAATATTGTGCCCTATGAAGCGTTTCCGTCTGCTGATGGCTATTTGATTTTGGCGGTGGGCAATGACAGCCAGTTTAAAAGTTTCTGCGAAGTTGCGGGCTTGAATGATCTTCCTGCTGACACGCGCTATGCGACCAACCGGTCGCGCGTAGCAAACCGTGAAACGCTGGTGCCGATGATTCGTCGCGCCATGGTCACCAAAACCACCGATGAATGGATTGCGGTGCTTGAAAAGGCCAACGTGCCATGTGGCCCGATCAATACCCTTGATCGTGTGTTTGATAATCCGCAAGTTCAGCATCGCGGCATGATCCGCTATCTTGATCACCCGGTAGCTGGTAAAGTTCCAACGGTTGCAAATCCAATCAAGTTTTCCAAAACGCCAATTTCCGGTGAAACAGCCGCACCGATGTTGGGGCAACATAGTGACGAAATCCTGCGTAAGGTTGCCGATCTAAGTGACGAGCAAATCGAAAAACTTCGCAGCGCCGGAATTATCTGATTATCCATTTTGGTGGGCTGTTTCGGTTTAAAGACGCATTGGTTTACGTCGAATAGATGGTAAATGGGCGATTTGTGCGATGCACAAAATTTTAAAAACCCTTGATTTAACGCAACCAAAGCCTTTCTGATCAAAGATTGTGCGTGGATGTTGCGGAACTTCTTGAATTTTACGTGTTTTTGCTCAAGGTGAATTGCAACTATCTGAATATTTTATATCCTTTTAAAAAATACAAATCGGGGATGTGCATGTCAGAAGTTGTGATTTCTGCTCAGTCGGTCAGTAAAACCTTTGGCGCGGGGGCCGATAAGGTTACCGCCCTTGACGACGTATCGGTTGATATCTTTCAAAATGAATTCTTCACAATGCTGGGCCCGTCAGGCTGTGGCAAAACCACTTTGCTGCGTCTTATCGGTGGGTTTGAGCAGGCAAGTGCCGGGCAAATTTTGCTCGAAGGGCAGGCGTTAAACGATTTGCCGCCGTTCAAACGTCCGATCAATACCGTGTTTCAATCCTATGCGCTGTTCCCGCATTTGACGGTGCGTCAGAACATTACCTTCGGCCTCGAAATGAAGTCCATATCGCGTTCTGACGCAAATGCGCGGGCTGATGAAATGTTGGAGTTGGTGCAACTTGCTCAATACGGGGATCGTTCGCCAAGTCAACTTTCCGGTGGGCAGCAGCAGCGTATCGCGCTTGCGCGCGCCCTTGCACCTGCGCCTAAGGTGCTGCTGCTTGATGAGCCGCTTTCGGCGCTTGATTTGAAATTGCGTAAGGAAATGCAGATAGAACTCAAACGTCTGCAAACCGAAACCGGCATTACCTTTGTCTTTGTCACCCACGATCAGGAAGAAGCACTTGCGATGTCTGATCGCATTGCCGTGATGCAGTCTGGTAAAATCTTGCAGGTTGGCGCGCCGCGTGAAATTTACGAGCAACCGACCCATCGCTTTGTTGCTGACTTTATCGGGGACAGCAACTTCCTGCGGGGGGATTTGGTTGACGGGCCAAATGGCGGACACGCAATCAGCTTTGGTGAAGGTCAGGTGATCAATCTGGCGCAGGATGTTAAGTCCGACAAGATTAAGGATGTGAACGTCTCGATCCGTCCAGAACGACTCAGCATCACAGACGCACAAACCGCCAAAAGTAACCAGCTTACCGGGACGGTGACGTTTGTGACCTATTTCGGAACCGATACCACCTATCGCGTTGATCTGGATGGTCAGGGGCCGGTGACGGTCCGCATGCAAAATGGGGACGGGGCAAATGCGCAGTTTGGCAAAGGCGACCGTGTCGGTGTTGTGATGCCCTCCGAAGCAATCCGCGTACTGGTGGACTGATCATGGCACAGTTGTTTCGCAGTAAACGATTTTGGCTGATCGCACCGGCGGTTGTTTATATCGCATTCTTCATGGCCATTCCGCTGATGCAGATGGCCTATGTCTCGATCCTGGAACGCGGCGATTATGGCGGGGTTAATTGGGGCGCGTTTTCGGTCGATGCCTATGTCAATTTCCTGTTTGAACGCGACCTTATGGATAATCTGGTGCTCAACACCGATTATATCCAAATCTTTGTCCGTTCCTTTGGTCTGTCGGCAATGACCATGGTTTTTGCGCTGCTGCTTGGTTTTCCAACCGCGTTTTACATTTCCATGCAGTCGCAGGGACGTCGCAACTTTCTGATCTTTTTGGTGACGATCCCGTTCTGGACCAACATTCTGGTTCGAAACTATGCGTGGATGTTGTTGTTGCGCAATGGTGGTTTGATTGATGGATTTCTGAACTGGGCCGGGATTGAAACCGGCGGGCTTGATATCCTCTATACGCCCTATGCCGTCTCCATCGGCCTGACCTACACCTATTTGCCGTTCATGGTTCTGCCAATTTATGCCAGCCTTGAAAAGCTTGACCACAGGTTGGTCGAGGCCGCATTTGATCTTGGTGCCGATAAACGCCGTGCCATGAAGCGTGTCATTTTACCTCTTGCTGCACCGGGCATTGCGGCGGGCTGTATCCTTGTTTTCATTCCGTGTCTTGGTGCCTATGTCACGCCAGAACTTTTGGGTGGTGGCAAGTTTATGATGATCGCCAACCTGATTGGCAGTCAGTTTGGCGCGGCGCGTAACTGGCCGTTTGGCGCGGGGCTTGGCTTTGTCTTGCTGGCGCTGGTTTTGATTTCGATGCTGGCCTATTCGCTGAAATTCAAATCATTGCCGGAGGAAAAGATATGAAGGTCGATGCCTCCAACCCGCTATGGCGTTTTCGCGGGATCACCTCGACGGCAATGTTGTTCTTTGCCTATTTGTATCTGCCGATTGTGATCCTGATTGCACTGTCCTTTAACGAAAACAGGCTGGCCACCATCTGGACGGGCTTTACCACTGATTGGTATGTTGTGGCGTTGTCTAATGATGACATGTTGCGTGCGGCACAAAATTCGCTTGTGGTGGCGGTTTCCGCGACCGTCATTGCGACGATTGCCGCAACCTTGGCTGCGATGGGGATGTCGCGCGGGCGTTTTCGTGGTGAAACCGGTGTATCGGCCATGTTGGCCTTGCCGTTGCTGGTCCCCGAAGTTGTCACTGCGATTGCAACCTTGCTGTTCTTTGTGGCCATCGGGATCAAGCTTGGCCTTGTGACCATCATAATTGCCCATACGGTGTTTTGTATTCCGTTTGCCTATTTGCCGATCCGCGCCCGGCTTGAGGGCATGGACCCGTCTTTGACCGAGGCGGCAAATGATCTTTATGCCAACGAATGGAAGGCGTTCCGTCGTGTGACCTTGCCGTTGTTGTGGCCCGGTATTTTGTCTGGTGCGATGTTGTCCTTTATCATCTCGTTGGATGATTTTGTGATTTCATACTTCGTCGGCGGGGCGGGGGCGACCACGCTTCCGATTTATATCTTTGGTATGATCCGTATTGGCATTACGCCAGAGGTCAACGCCATTTCGGCGATGATGTTGCTGGTGTCGATCATCTTTGTCAGCGTGTCATTCCTGATAGATCGCATTCGCTACTAACACTTGCTTTTCAGGTGTTCGGTTTCTGGGCGGGCCGAACGCATAAAACAATAAATGACCGTCCATAACAGGGAGACTTACGATGAAATTTCGTTCCGTAATTTTAGGAGCATCTGCCCTTGCCTTGTTGTCCGTTGGGTCGGCAAAAGCAGATGGTGAACTGTTTTTCTATAACTGGTCGAACTACTTTCCGCCGGAACTGATGGAAAAGTTCGAAAAGGAAACCGGCATTAAGGTCACGCTGGATGTCTATGATTCCAACGAAACCATGCTGGCAAAGCTTCAGGCAGGCGCATCGGGCTATGACATTGCCGTTGCGTCCGACTACATGGTCGATGTGATGATCAAGGAAGGTTTGGCAACCGAGATTGATGCCAAAGACTTTGAGAATTTCAAAAATGTCGCCAAGCCACACGACACCATGAAATACGATCCTGATCGTAAATACTCCGCGACCTATCTTTGGGGGACAACCGGCTTTACCTATGACGCATCGGCAACCGATGCTGAAATGGAACGCAGCTGGAAAGAGTTCTTCGAACCACGTGAAGAATTCCGCGGCAAGATCGGCGCGTTAAATGACGAAGTCGAGATGTTTAATGCAGCGTCCTACTACGCCGGTGTGGAAAAATGTACTGAAGACCCAGCTGAAGCGCAAAAAGTCCTCGACGTTCTGTTAAAGCAGAAACCTTATATCGCGGTGTATAGCTCCGAAGGTACGATTGATCGGATGTCAGCGCGGGAAGTTTCCATGCATATGCAATGGAACGGTGCCGCACACCGGACCAAGGAAACCATTCCAGAAGCCGTCTTTGTTTATCCGAAAGAAGGCCTGACCTATTGGTCGGATCACTTCGTTGTTCCAACCGGGGCGCCGAACCTCGAAAATGCCAAAACCTTCCTGAACTGGATGATGAAGCCGGAAAATGCCGCCGAGGCATCGAACTATGCCGGTTACATGAATTCGATCAAAGGAAGTGGTGAGTTTATGGATCCGTCCATGAATGATGATCCTGCGGTGAATATGCCCGAAGAGTATGCCGATCTTTTGATCCCGGGGCAGAACTGCTCGGTTAAGGCGCGTGACCTGCGCAACCGGGTTTGGACCAAGCTCAAAAGCTGATCGGGATTATGAAAACCTGATTGTTTCGGCCCGACAGCACATGCGCCGGGCCGAAACTTTTTCCCGTGATTTTAGCCACCATCGCCCCATTCGACAGGAAGACCATGTCATGACGTCGCCCGCTTCTTTCCCTGATTACGTTACGATTGCGCTTTGGGCCACCAACCTTGGTAAACCGATCAGCAGCATGGCCGATTGGGCCGATCATGTTGATGGACAAATGGCGAAGGCCGCCAAGCAGGGGGCGAAGGTCTTTGTCATGCCTGAATATGACAGTGAACAGTGGATGGCCTTTAAGCCGGAAGGTCTTCAGCCCAATCAGGAAATTTCCTGGATGGCAGATCAGGCACCTGCTGCACGTGAACATGCCGCCCGGCTGTCAAAAAAGCATGACATGCTGTTTGTCGCCGGAAGCATGCCCTGGCATCTTGATCCGGCGGACCCGGCCAAGGGGCAAACAAACAGTGCGATGATCTTTACGCCAGAAGGCGATGCAATCATTCAGGATAAACTTTCCCTAACACCAGGTGAGCAAGAACCTGATGACTGGAACCTCATACCCGGTAAGGAGTTTAGTGTTTTTAAATGGCGCGGTTTGAATGTTGCAGTTCTGATCTGCCTTGATATTGAAATGCCTGCTCTTTCGTGTTTGCTCGCCCCGCTTGATATTGATCTTCTTTTGGTGCCCTCGATGACAATGACCCCGTCGGGCTATCACCGTGTGTTTGGCTGTGCCAAAGCCCGTGCGGTTGAATTGATGACCGTGATTGGGGCATGTGGCACGACGGGGACGGCAGTCAATACAACGCAGAACCCGACAAATTATTCCGGCTGTTCGGTCTTTACCCCGTGCGAGCCGCAGCTTGGCCACACGGGTATTTTTGCCCAGACCGAACCAACATTTGATGATGGCGGCGATGGTGAAATGCTGATCGCCAAGGACATCCCGGTTGGCCTTGTCCGTGCGTTGCGCGGTGGCGATGCCGAAGTCTGGCCCGGTGGTTGGACGGCAAATCACGTGCAAATCAACAGCAAGACGTCATAACGACTTGAACCTTGCGGCAAAATGACAAGGATGATGTTGGTTGGGTAATCTGGCCACGGGGCATCTGTGTGCGTGACATGGACCAAGATACAAATAAGTTTGGAGCAAAAATCGCATGAAGATTGCAGTTATGGGCGCAGGTGCCGTCGGGTGTTATTACGGTGCCATGCTGGCGCGTGCCGGGCATGATGTGACTTTGATCGGACGTCCCGCCCATGTTGAGGCAATGAACCGTGATGGGTTGCTTCTCGATCTGGGAACATCGCAGGAATATGTCGCTGTGACCGGCAGTACGGAGGCGTCGTCCGTCGCCGGGGCCGAACTGATTTTGTTTTGTGTAAAGTCGACGGATACGGAAGATGCGGGTCAGCAGATCAAACCGTTCATTGGTAAGAATACCATTATCCTGAGCCTGCAAAACGGTGTTGATAACGCTGAACGCCTCGGTCAGGTTCTTGGTCAGCCGGTTATCCCTGTGGTGGTGTATGTTGCAACGAGCATGGGTGGTGCCGGCCATGTGAAACACCATGGTCGTGGTGAACTCGTCATTGGCATGTCGTCGCAAAGCCAGGTGGTCGCAGATACATTGCGTCCGGCGCGCATTCCCGTCGAAATTTCCGAAAATGCCGATGGTGCGTTGTGGGCCAAAATGATTCTCAACTGTGCCTATAACGCGTTGTCCGCAATTACCCAGACCCCATACGGTGAACTGGTGAAGCAGGACGGTATTTGGGATGTAATGCGCAATGCGGTGGATGAATGCCTTGCGGTAGCGGCGGCCTGCGGCGTTACTGTTCCGGGTGACGTCTGGGGGGCAATTGAAAAGATTGTCGAAACCATGCCCGCGCAGTTTTCATCGACCGCACAGGATTTGGCACGCGGCAAGCCAAGCGAGATCGATTATCTCAATGGTTATATCGTACGCAAAGGCCGCGAATTTGGCATTGCCACCCCGACCAATCTTGCGTTGCATGCCATCACCCGGCTACGCGAACTTAAGGGCGTTGCGGGTTAGTTTCACATTTTTGTTTGCTTGAATACATCGTCAAGGTGACGCTGAGTGACAGCGATGGCGGCCGCGGCGTCAACATGGCCAATCATTACGGATGTGCCCAGCCCGTGAACAAGCGCGATCAGCCTAGTGGCTTCAAAGGACGGATTGGCCTGTGCTGGTAAGCTGCCGTCCCGCTGACATTCCATAAACAGATTACAAAGTTGTCGTTCCAATCGTTTTGGTCCGTCGGCGAAAGGGTGGGATGCCATAACACTATCGGTCATGGCAATAACCGCATAGGACAACCAGACAAGATGGAAAGTCCGGCTGTCCGGTTCATTCGGGATAGCTTCGTTAGCAAATATCTCAAGGATACGGCGCGGACTTTCACTGGTGATTTCACCCGAAAGACGGTCAGCCCATCTTTGATGGCTGTCTGCTTCGAGTTTCAGCAAGGCGGCATGCATCAGGCCCGCTTTGTCAGTGAAGTAATATTGTACCAGACGCAGGGAAACATTCGCCTCGGCCGCAACGGCGCGCATTGTGACCTCATGCAGTCCAATGCGTGTGGCAAGCTTGATCAGGGCATTGATGATCTCGTTGCAACGTTCCTCATGATCGACAAATTTTGGCATCTGGTTCCGCCATTTTCTTGATCTGATTTTTGTGATACAATTGTACCATAAAAATCAATGTAGGCAAAGTCAGGAGTGAAAAAATGCCTGATCAGGAAAAAACGCCGTCAAAGAATAGTGTGGCATGCGACATCCCACCACGTTTGTGGTTGATTGCTTCAGTGATCGGTGCGGGGGCATTTCTGGCGATGATGGATTCAACCGTCATAAATCTGGCGGTTGGGCAAATTGACTTAAAATTCCCTCTCAGGTCAGATGCTATGCCTATTGATGATCGCGTCGGCAGTTCGGGTTTATGGTCAGAATTGTTTCCGGAACTCTCGCCAGGTACACTGACCGTTTCGAGTTACTTGCTGGCTATGGCAGTTTCTTTGCCGCTGACTGGTTGGCTTGGCAACCGGTTTGGGAATGCGCGTTTATGGGTGATAACACTGGTAACGTTTCTAGGCGGTTCAATCATGTGTGCTGTTGCACCCGACGCAGTGGTCTTGATTGCCGGACGTATCGTGCAGGGGCTTTCGGCGGGAATAATGATCCCGGCGGGACAGGCACTTCTTGGGCGGATGGCCGGTCCAAGGCAGTTAGGGCGTATAATGGGAAGTGTCGGCTTTGCCGTCGCACTTGGTCCTGCACTAGGGCCAGCTATTGGTGGCTGGCTGGTTGAGACGTTTTCATGGCGCTGGATATTCTGGCTCAACATGCCGGTTGGCGCGCTGGCTCTGGTTGGTTCATTTCTTCTGTCGGCCAATGAACCTAAGCAGGTAGATTATAATGCTCACTTTGATGCTCGGGGATATCTCCTATTGGCGGCGGGGCTGCTTTTGGCTCTGACCGGGGCTATCATTGTACAAGAGCCAAACCATATGGGTTTGGCGGCGGGGATGATTGCGGTCGGGACTGTCACCCTTGTATGCTTTTTTAAAAGAACACCGTCGTGCGGAAGGTGTCTTGTTGATCCATCCTTGATAGACGTGGCATGTTTTCGCGCTGGTTTCTTCGCGTCGGGCCTGACGGCGATGAACATGTACGGCGGGTTGCTGTTCTTGTCAGTTTTTTTCGAGACGCAAACCGGTTTAGGGTTGAGCCAGATTGGCGGATTGTTGTTTTTTATGGGGATCGGGGCGGCGTTGGCATTGCCGGTTTGCGGCATGCTTTGCGATCGGTTTGGAGCCGGGGCGGTCTTTTTGTCGGGATCGGGTTTGCTTTTGATCAATACCGTTGCGTTAATGTTTTCTGAAAATGGCAGCTTTATTATGCTGGCTATACTGTTGGCGTTGCGCGGTGCGGGTCTGGCATTGACTCAGATGCCAGCAGTGACTGGCGCCTATGTTTCGGTGGATAAGGGGCGCATGGGCGATGCGGCTACCCTGATCAATCTGGTGCAGCGGGCCGGGGCCTGTATCGGCGTGGCGGTCATCGCAACGCTGGCAGCATGGGGCGGGCTGCCAGATATGCTGTCGGGGTTGGTCTTTTTGCTGCTATTGGCAGTTGCAATGACATTGCCAGCATTACAGATGATGCGCGCGGAAAATCGAGTGGGATCAGTCCGGTTGTAACGGTAATACCTTTTTGGCTGGTACCGTTGTGATGTCCGGTTTTGGAATGGGAACACCTATTCTGTCACCAAACATCACAATCGCGGCGGCAAGCACGATCAGGAAAGCCCCAACCAAGCTCACCGGTGCGGGCAGTAGGCCAAACACGGTAACATCCAGCAACAGCGCCCAGATCATCGCGGTATATTCGAATGCGGCCAGTGTCGATGCGGGGGCACGTGCCAAGGCTTCAGTCATGAAAATATGGGCAAGTCCACCGGTCAGCCCCGCTCCGATCAGGCAGGCCAGAACTTTGAATGATGGATCAGCCCAACCAAACGGCAGGGTCAGCAACCCACCCAGCGAGCAGATCACAGCAAAATAAAACGCGATGGTGCCAGCTGATTCTGTGCTGGTCAGGGCCTTGATCTGAACCTTGGCAAAGGCGGTGGTGACGGCCATGGCAAGCCCAGCCCCGATGCCGAGCAGAACGCCGGTGTCGATCCCCGGTGTTGAGAGTGTTGGCCATAACATGAGGAACACGCCGCCAAACCCGGCGAAGGTGGCGGTAAACACGGCAATGCCGGGTCTTTCGCGCAGCATGACCATGGCAATCGGTAAAACCAGAAGCGGTGCCAAGAAGCCAAGTGCTGTTGCAAGAGCAAGCGGTAGATAGGCCAAAGACAGGAACGAAAAGAACATCGACACGACGCCAAATGTGCTGCGTTTAAGATGTCCCATCGGGCGCGCGGTGCGAAGTCCACGCGGGAACTGGCGTCGCCACATCAAGTACATCACAATCGGGATCAGCGCGACAGAGCTTCGCCAGAACATGATTTGGCCCACCGGTGCCTCAAAGGACGCCAGCCGGACAAAAAGGCTCATAATCGCAAACAGGCCGGTCGCTGCTAACCGCAAGCCAACACCGGACCAAAATGTATTCATTCCTGCTAACCTCCGACATGCTTCCTTTATCAATACCGGAACCCGTCAGGTTTGCATGAATGACAAATTCTCATATCTGGGCTGAAGAAAATTTGCGACATGGTCACAGGTGCCGACGTTTTGCTGGGTGAAGGCAAATATCTGGACGCTTGGTGCATAGATATGGACAAACGGCATAGTGCCATTGGCAGATTGCTTCAAAGTTGTGCTTATCAGAAAGGGTGCCGTTGCCAGATACGATGAAATGTCATCGGGCGATGGTGCAGGTCGAAAACCAGGTAGGGAAAGGCCTTTGATGATGTTAAGCGCGACGTACTGTAGCGGCGATGATGTCATCGCGTGCAGACAGCCACCTCACCAGCGTCCAGTGGTGATTATTGAACAAAATCTTGCAAACCTCGATCAGGCGATTACGCAATACCTTGGTCTTGGGGATATTATTCTTGTGCCCAATCCGTATCATGGCCTTCATATGATACGGATGTTCGAGGCCGAGAATATTGAAATTATGGCGGTCGTGGGCATTCATCCCGCGCACGATACAGCGCTTTGGGCGGTATAACGCACAAATATCCCTGATCGTCTAACGAAAGCCTGAAAAGGACGCCCAACCGTACCACGTCGGTTGGGCGTTGTGCCATTAGGTCAGCCCGTAAAGCCAGCTTTCATAGCGTTTATCGACAAGGTCATTGGTGTTTGTTGTTTGGCGTTCGCTAACCACAGCCCCATTGCGGACTTCGCCCGGTGTCGTGTCGTACTTTTCACGGAATGCCCGGATAAAACTGGCGTCGCTGGAAAAACCGCACTCCAGTGCAATGTCATAGATCGAAGAACGCGCCCTTAAAGGATCGTTCAACAGCGATATTGCCTGACGTAACCGCATGTCGCGAATGTAATTGTAAACACCGCCATAAGGCGCAAAGTAATTGTACAGCTTGGACCGAGAGACCCCAAGATCATGTGCAGCCTGACGTGGGTTCAGGTCCGGTGAGCCAAGGTTTTCACGAAAATACCGGCGCATCCGGACCATGTTCATGATGCCGTTTCGCTGATGGCTTGTTTCACGGGTCAGGCCGGTTGCCGTGTTGATGCAGTTTGCGAACATCAAGGCGAATATTTTCTCGACAGTACTTGATTGTTGATGAGTGAGAGTGCGGACATTTTTGTGCAATGAGATCAATTGATCACGCAGCATTCGGACCATCGGGTCGCCTGGATCAAGAAACCGTATACAGTGATCGTTCGGTTGATGAAGTAATTCTTCAACAAGGGGACGTGGCATGACCAGTGTTAAGGTCTGCAAATCACTTGTCTGGGCTATAAATGGTTGTGTCAGGTCATAGACAATAAGCCCATTACGTTTTATTTCCGTGCCGCCCTTGCCGGTTTCGCAATGAACCGTACCGTTGGTGTAGAGGCCAACGCCATAGTGGTCCATACCGTTGCCAGCAATCTGACTATAGGCACGCTCAAAGCTTTGTTGCCGCGATTTCACATCCATCAACATCAATGAGCCGAAAAGATGTGACTCAATACTTGACGTAAAGTTTTCGTCGCGAACCGTTTTATCGGCCTCGACCCCAAAAAGACAATTGATTGAGTCCTTCCAAACGCCATAGCGTTCATGCATTGGAAGGTTATCGACCGTAAAAAAAGAGCTGGAACAACCAGCTGACGCCTGTTCCGATTGCATTGTTATCTTCCCCAAATGGCCTACATGGCACGCATCAGATGATGCATTATTTAAAATGTGGATTGGGTCAGGCTTACTTGCCTATCCACTAATGTAAGATAGCCTAAATTAATCATTAGTGCAAAATCACTTATGTATAGGCATACTAAAAGTGTTAATTAGAATGCTGAGAAAGTGGTAATGCAACGTCGTGCGGTACAATGTCTCTCGGAATAGACCATGATGTCCGAACCAAGGACCACGTGCTGCAGGTCGACGTCTGGTTGTCAGGCCGAGGAGCTAGGAAAACAGTTTCCGTACTACTTGTTACGGTTCCCTTATTTTAGGTACTTGTATTTCTTTCTGTTTTTGTCTTGCAGCTTGAGGCTCGGGCCACGGGAAAGATCGAACTTCGCATACCGTATATTTATATATTCACTTAATTATATATTTGAAAATACTTTAGTATAATAAATTCTTGAATTTCTACACCAAAGTATTGGTCCGTGTTTCTGTAACGCGCGGATGACAAGGGTTGGCGGGCTTTTTCTGGACACTCTGTAAAATGTTTTGGACGCTCTGCGCATTGGTTTCACGCAATGTGTGATATCTCCGTCTAGACAAAACTAAAATAGAATCTCGAAAGCACAATCCGCTTCGAGCGATCAGGTAGAGCCGTCATATTTCTCCGGGGGAGAAGATGAATTCATTTGAATTACACCCAGCACGCCGTAAAGGAGAGGTCTATCATACAGACCCTGGACGGTATCTGGGGGAAAACTGCCATCTAGACCCAGGCCGTCGGCATGGGGAACCAAACCACGAGGTTTGGAAAGATCTCATTTCGATGCGTTTGACTGCTGCGGCCAAGCGCACCTTATTTTCCGCACAAGAGGCGGAAGATTCGACCTACTTCGACAATTCCAACGCTGAAAACGCCACAGCAATGATCCGTGCGATTGGCGACAGTGTTGCGGTCCTAAAGTCCATTGTCGATATCATGCCCGCCCTTGAACGATTGATTTCAGTAAATTCTGGGCTTGAAGCCAAGCGCCGAGATCCTAAAACCATTGAGCATCGAACATCGGAAAAGCTTCCGCCCAAGCGACCGCTGACAAATAATAATGGCTGGTCGGCGGATGCCATGATCGAAATGCATAATATGTGTGCCGAAAGCCGCCGAAAGCCTGCCGGAAAGCCGACATTAAACGAAGTATATGAACACAAAGACGACAGCACGGATAATGTGATCCCACCCGGTCCTCGTTATTACAAACCGAATTAACGGCTGTCCGGATGGATGGGGTTTTACAAGCCCCCCAAATTGTCCGGACCAGATAGTTGTCTGTGATCAATGATTGCGCCGCCGAAACGACGAAGGTGACTTTGTCTGTTCGGCGGTAGTTTTTTGCGATCTGTAGCGTACCACGCATCCGGTTTTTTTGCCTCTTGGCGCAGCATCCAACGGTTTACCGGAAATAACCCCCGGGTGTCTTGCCCGTTGCCTTGCGGAACATAGCAATGAAGGCCGACGTGTTTTCATATCCCAAATCAAGGGCAACTTCTGTGACCGGCCGTTCATTGGCCAGCCGTTCCAACGCATACAGCAGTCGCAACTTTTGCCGCCACTCACGAAACGGCATGCCGGTTTCACGTTGAAACAGGCGGGCAAGTGTGCGGCTTGACGCGCCACAAACCTTTGCCCAGTCATCAAGTGTTCGGTTGTCGGCAGGATCCCCCTGCAGATGTTCGCATATTCTTGAAAGTCTCGAATCTTTGGGGGCAGGCAAATACAAATTGTCCTGATCCGGGGCCTTTAGTTGATCGAGCAAAACACGGATAAGACGCCCTTCTTCGCCGTCTTCGTCATACTCAATCGGGATTTCGGTCGCCGCACGGATCAGTTCACGCAACAGCGGGCTGACGTCAAGAACCATGCATCGGTTGGGTAGGTTCACCGAAACATCACGTCCGATATAAAGGTGGCGTGCACGGGTTAATCCGCTGCAGGTTACTGCATGATCGGTATGGGGCGGCACCCAGACTGCCCGCTGTGGTGGAACGATCCACATGCCGGCCTCTGTCAGGACGGTCATGGTTCCTTCAATGGCGTACAGTAGCTGGTTCCAGTCATGGCTATGGGCGGCAACGTGATAGCCCGCAGGCATATCACTGACCCGGACATAGACCGCACGCGGCAATTCCTTTGGCCGGGGACGGTTGTTGTGATGAATGGGGCGACTTTCAAACGTGTTCATGATGTGAGACATGACATTCGTCCAAATAAAACTGTCTGATTTACGGTATATATTGGCAGATTATCGTAAGACAGACGATCTCGACAGGTTTAACTTGGTCTCATTCCAAATCAACCATTGTTGTGACAAAGGATCCGCCACCAATGCGGCCCTGTCTGGGGAGACAAAATGTCCAAACAAATCATACCAGAAGCCAGTAATCACGCCGCCCCGCTCGGTGAAGTGGCAAATGGTGATGTCGGTGGCCCGGTCTATAAGGGCTGGCGCAACCCCGAAGTCCTTTTGATTGTTATGGCTGCGGCCATGCCGCTGTCCTTTTCAACCTGGATGGCGCTTTTAAATAATTTTTCGGTCGAGATGGCCGATTTTACCGGACGTGAAATCGGAATTTTGCAGTCTTTGCGGGAAATTCCCGGCTTTATGGCCTTTAGCGCGATATTTGTTTTACTGATTTTACGCGAACAGACCTTTGCCTTGCTCTCACTTTTGGTGCTGGGGATCGGGGTGGCGATTTCGGGCTATTTCCCAACCGTGATCGGGCTGTATTGCACCACGGTCCTGATGTCGATTGGCTTCCATTACTTTGAAACCATGCAGCAGGCCTTGTCCCTGCAGTGGGTGAAAAAGGAACGCACCGCGATGGTGATGGGCCGGCAGCTTTCAGCCAAGTCCGTGTCGTCGCTGGTGATGTTTGGCATCGTCTGGGTGATGCTTGAAGTGTTCAATGTCGAGTATCGCTATGTCTATCTGCTGGGGGGGGCGTTAACCGTTCTTGCCGCCCTGTTTGTCTGGGGCGCTTTCCCGAAATTCTCTGATGCCCATCCGCAAACCAAAAAACTGATCCTGCGCAAACGCTATTGGCTGTATTACGCCCTGACCTTCATGAGCGGTGCCCGTCGTCAGATATTTACCGTCTTTGCCGGTTTCCTGATGGTTGAGAAATTCGGCTATGACGCCGCGACCATCACGCTGTTGTTCCTTTTCAACCATGCGATCAACATGGTGCTTGCACCCAAAATCGGCAAACTGATCGCCAAATGGGGCGAGAGACGGGCACTGACATTTGAATATGCCGGTTTGTTCATCGTCTTTATGTCCTATGCCTTTGTCGAGAACGACAAGATCGCCGGTGGGCTTTATGTGATTGACCATCTGTTCTTTGCGATGGCGATTGCGATCAAAACCTATTTCCAGAAGATCGCCGATCCGGCTGATATCTCATCGACTGCAGGTGTCAGCTTTACGATCAACCATATTGCTGCGGTGTTTATTCCTGCGGCCTTTGGCCTGATTTGGCTGTTGTCACCAAGTGCGGTCTTCCTTGCGGGGGCTGCGATGGCGGCCGTGTCGCTGGTCCTTGCCCTTAACGTGCCGAATGACCCGGAACCGGGAAATGAGGTGGTGCGGGGGTATAAATCGGCGCAACTGCATCCGGCCTGATCAGAAGCTTTTAAACTGTCGATTGACGTGACTTTAGAAACGCCTGCGCAATGACGCAGGCGTTTCTGTTTGTGTTTGCCGCATCTTTTTCGCAAAATCTTCAAAATGTTGACCATCTGAACGGGAATAATGTTTCGTGATTAAGTACGTGAACAGGGAAAAGACACATGGCGCACATTCGTAAAACTGGGGCTGTACTCGTCGGGCTGTCGCTGGCACTGGCCAGCGGGACGGCTTTGGCGGACAGTTCGGTCTCGCTTCGCATTCTGGAAACCACCGACATCCATACGCATCTGGTCAATTATGACTATTACCGTGATGGGGCGTCTGAGACGGTCGGGCTGGCCAAGGTCGCGACATTGCTCAAAACCGCACGTGGCGAAGCCGAAAACATGGTCCTTGTTGATAATGGCGACCTTATTCAGGGTAACCCGCTGGGCGATTATATGGCCAAGGAACGCGGCCTGAAAAAAGGTGAAGTACACCCGGTTTATAAGGCAATGAACCTTCTGGGGTATGACGCCGCCAACATTGGCAATCATGAGTTTAACTATGGTCTGGACTTCCTCGCCACGTCACTCGCCGGTGCCGATTTCCCCTATGTCAGTGCCAATATATTTGTCGATGACGGCGATGATAACGCAGAAAACGACAAACCGTATTTCGATCCTTATGTTTTGCTGGATCGTGAATTCGTTGATGATAACGGTAAAACCCATAAGGCAAAAGTTGGCGTGATCGGGTTTGTTCCGCCGCAGGTCATGCAATGGGACAAGGCCAACCTCGACGGTAAGGTGATTTCCAAAGACATCGTTGAGATGGCAAAGAAATACGTGCCGGAAATGCGTGCCAAGGGGGCGGACATCGTTATTGCGGTGCCCCATTCCGGCTTTTCGACCATGGAACGCCATGGCATGGAAGAAAACGCCACCTATTACCTTTCCGAAGTTAAAGGCATTGATGCCATCCTGTTTGGCCACGCCCACACGGTGTTCCCCTCAGAAGACTTTGCCGATGTCAAAGGTGTCGATCTTGCCAAGGGCACGATTAATGGTGTTGCGGCCGTCATGCCGGGCTTTTGGGGCAGTCATCTTGGCGTGATTGACCTGCAACTGAATGTGTCAGATGACGGGACATGGAGCGTGGTCGACAGCCTGTCGGAAGCCCGCCCGATTTATCAGCGCGAAGGTCGTGACGTTACCCCGCTTGTCGAAGCCGACCCTGATGTGGTCGCAGCAGTAAAAGAAGAACACGAAGCCACCATTGCCTATATGCGCGAAGGTGTCGGGACGACCGCTGCCCCGATCAACAGTTTCTTTGCCTTGGTGGCCGATGATCCGTCGATCCAGATCGTGACCAATGCCCAGAAATGGTATCTGGAAAAACTGCTGAACGGTTCGGAATATGACGGCATTCCAATCCTCTCAGCCGGGGCTCCGTTCAAGGCCGGTGGTCGTGGCGGCCCGGATTACTTTACCGATATTGCAGAAGGCAAAATCGCGCTTAAGAACGTTGCGGACCTTTATATCTATCCCAACACAGTCCGTGCGGTACTGCTGAATGGCGATCAAGTTCGCGAATGGCTGGAAATGTCGGCTGGCCAGTTTAATCAGATTGATCCAAATAGTAGCGAAGAACAGCCGCTTATTAACTCGGATTTCCCAACGTACAATTATGACGTGATTGACGGGGTGACTTATCAGATCGATGTCACCAAACCAGTCCGCTACAACAAGGCGGGTGAGGTGGTGAATGCCGACAGTCACCGCATCGTCAATCTGGCATTTGAGGGTAAGCCGGTGAACGCTGATCAGCAGTTTGTTGTCGCGACCAACAACTATCGCGCGGGCGGTGGTGGCAATTTCCCGGGGCTGGATGGATCGACCGTCATTATCGAGGCACCCGATGAAAACCGCACCGTTCTGGGCAACTATATTCTATCGGAAAAGACGATTGACCCGAAAGCTGATGGTAACTGGAGCTTTGCCCCGATTGGGGATGCGTCCGAGGTGACGTTCGTCACCAGTCCAAAGGCATCATCGGCGGTCAATGCCCCTGACGACATCAGTTTTATCGGTGAGGATAAGGATGGTTTTGCCAAATATGTCCTGCAAACCAAATAATGATTGATGTCTGGCCGGAGCTACCTTGCGCTATGCTTGGTGTGTTCCGGTTCAGAATATGAAACTAAAAAAAGCCGCCCGGATGTGCTGGGCGGCTTTTTGAATTCTGGAGGTCGATCTAAGCCGATCAACTTATTTCTTTGCGCCGGGGCGCTGTGGGCCTCTGTTCGGACCGCCCTGCTGCGAAGGCGGATTGTCTTCACGTGGGTTTTTGCCGTTCAAATAGGCCTGCGCGCAATGTTCGTCGCAATAAGGTTTGGTCGGAATGTTTTTCTTACCGCAGAAATAAAAATCATCCGTATCCGGATCACCAAACGGCCAGCGGCACATGCCCGGCCCGAGATCATAGATAGAGATGCCTTTGCTCTGCTGTTTCGGCGCAGGAGCCTTTTTCTGTTCGGCTTCTTCCGCGCGGCGCTGGATCGGGGAGGGGCGCTTGGGCAGTCCCAGGCGGTGTGCCTTGCCAACCACAGCATTCTTGCCAACGCCCAGTTCTTCACCGATGCGTGCCGTGGTCCAGCCCTGATTCCAGAGCGAAGTCAGCAATTCAATCTTTTCCGGCGTCCAGCTCATTTCGAGTATATTCCGTGTTCCGTTGTCTGCCCGACGGTATGTTACCGATGACAGATGCTTATTGTCCGATGTCAAACAGGGATACAGACGTATCTACTAATATCGCGTAACGCAAGTGTCATGGAGATTCGCACCACGACCAAGATGCGCGAACAGCGCAATTTGCATGTTGGTGCCGTAATGTAAAGGGGAGATCGTCATTTGATCTGGTTTTTCATATCTGTTGTGGTGTTCTTGGCAGGCCACATCATCCCCGGTCTGATGCGAAATCAGATCGTCGGATGGATGGGGCAAAGGGCTTACGTTGTTTGCTTCTCAGTGCTTTCGCTGGTGTTGCTGGTTTGGGTCATTCACGAGGTGCTTGTTGCTGATTTCATACCCCTTTGGCCGTTTGCCCCATGGCAGGTCTATGTCGCGCTGTGCCTGATGTTACCTGCATGTATTTTGTGGGCTGCGACCATTCTTCAACCCTGTCCATTGTCGATCGGGCGAAAAAATGGTTTTGATCCAAACCGCCCCGGGATTAATGCATTTTGTCGGCATCCGTTGTTGCTTGGGGCATTCTTGTGGGGACTTGGACATGTGCTGCCCAATGGGGATCTGGTCGCGGTAATATTCTTTGGCGGAAGTGCTGTTTTTGCTCTGGTCGGTTTTGCCAGAATGGAAAAAATCCGCATGAAAGAGATGTCAAAGGCCGAAATATCTGAGATTTTGTCCGGGACTCGGCGGTTTGCCCCGCGTGCAGTACTTCATGGTGCGATTGGTCTGGGTGAAATTGGTTTGGGGGTGATGATTTATGCCTGCCTGATCATCGCCCACCGATATGTCATTGGCATCAGCCCACTTGGGGCGCTCGGCGCATTTGGTGGCTAAGCGATCTTTGTTTTAAATGCGTCTTTCGATGTGTTCTTGACCACGGTGCTTGCAAGCCCGGCCTTTGATAAGGATACTATCTTTACCGCGCATGCATTCTGTGCCGCTGCCGGTTACGCAAAGCGAGGTACCATGACTTCTTCCCAACTCGCGACAAGCTTGGCGAAATTCGCTGAAATGGAAGGCCGTCATCCACGACTTCTGTTGGCGACAGCATCTTCGCATGAGGAACGGCACCATAAAAAGGTCGCGACCCTGTTTGCTGATGGCGGCTTTGACGTCGATGTCGCACCCGCACATTCAGATGCACAATCCATTGCACGTCAGGTCATTGATTGTGACGCGGATATGCTCGTCCTGATCAGAACGTCACTGACTGCGGACGACCGGGTGAGTGTCGCAGACATTATCTCGTCGCTAGATGCCCTGGATGGGGAATATGTGAAATTTGGCATTGTCGGCCACCCGGATGACCCGGCGAAAAGCAATGTCGATTTCCTGTGCGATCTTGATCATCTCAAAACCACTGACTGCGAAGCTTTGATTGAATACATTTTGGCCGTTGAAGAAGGACGTGTCGCACAACATATTTAAAGTGCTGTCGAATCTTCTAATATGAAACAGGCAATGATTTCGAAACCCTTTCGGGTGCATAATAGTTGCCCCCGGAAGCGGGATGTTTAATCAAAGGACGTATTGATGGGATTGCTCAAGGAAACGCTGATGCGCGTCTTTGTCGGCAAAAGTGGCCGGGAGGCCATTAACGCCTACAACAAAGCGCAATCCCTCGAAGTCCGTGATACGGCAGCCGCCGAACAGATGGCGACCAATGCCCGACAGGCGCGCCGTATTGAAGATCGCGCCATGGCCCATCAGGAAGACGGTATGTCGCTTGAAGAAGCCCGTGCTCTTGCTTTGGCGGAAACCTTGACCGAGCAGGCCGACGCGCCGCATGCGGCAATCCTCAAGGCATTGGACGCCGCCGACGTCAAACTGGGCAAAAAGAAAAGCAAAATGCCGACCAAGGCAGACGCGCGGCGCGAAGAACTGATCGCAGAAGCCGTGTCGGCCTTACGCAAAAAGCAGGTTGATCTTGATAAACTTGATCCAGACCTGCGCGCCAAACTGACGGTTATGGCCGTTGGTGCATTGCTGGGCGGGCCAAACACCCGCCAGTAGTCTGCTTTCGCAGCACCCTCATTGACCCGACAGACAACAGGTTCTAGCGATTGATATCGCGATGAAGGCCCGTGATCAGACCATTGTAATCTGGTTCGTTATCTGCGGTGAGGTAACCGTGCCGGATCAGAAAGTCGATGATCACCAGCGCACAGTTGAATTTGAAGTCAAACCCGCTACGAACAATCTCAGCCACCTCAGCAATTGGCAGAAGGTCAAATCGCTCAACCTCACCATCGGCACATCTTGGTTCAAATGTCTCGGGCAGTTCCAGATCATAATTGACCATTACATCCGGTTTAAGGCCCTCATCAGTCTCATACAGATATGAAACCGTACCGACCGCCTGAAGGCCATCGGCAAGTGAGGATGGAATGTCGGCTTCTTCAGCGCATTCCTTGATCATATTTTCACGAAAGCCAAGTCCTGCGGGCTGCCCACCAGCCACCATATTGTCGAGCATGCCGGGGTAGGTTGGTTTGTCTTGTGACCTTTTGGCAATCCACATGTGAAGACCATCGGATTTTCGGACATAACCGTTCATATGCACCCCCCAGGATCGAAACCCGAAATGGGGCATGGCAAAACGGTCCAGCTGACAGAGTGGGGCTTCTGACAGAGAGGCCCGAACGTCAAACTTTTCGCCGTGCAGGTGCCTTATATGGCCAGTATCGCAAAGCTGAACCGTTGCCCTATGCAAGGTGTCGTTGCGTTGTGCTGGCGTCTGAATATGACGGGCAAAACCAAACTCACCATTTTCATCGCGCACGAAGTCACCGCCAAGCCCGATCAGCGCATTGGCAAAATCGGACCGGATGGCACCAAGTGGTGCATTGCCAATGCGAAAGCGCGCATAGCGTGACAGATTGGCATTGTTGCAGGCTTTGATATGGTCAAGGTAGGACAAAGGGCACTCCGTCGGTTGGGGCGCACTGCCTTGTGATCAAGATGATTAAGACAGTGCCACGACCCGGACACCCTAGTTCATTGGCCTTGAAACATGCACCATTTTCTTTACGGCACGGCGCTGGTTTGATGCGGTGAGGCAGGCAGCCCTATGCGCTCAGCGCCGAGTTTGAATACCCTTTTTCCGACGTCAGTACGGTATTTACATGCACGATTTGACGCAGGCAGCGCGCGATATGCTCGGCCACCTTGGATTCAAGCTGCTGAACCTGGATGTCGATTTGCAGTTCGTCGTAACCGCTATTGGTGCTGGCAACGGTTGAATGCCAGCTGGTCGGTGTCAGGTTACGTTTGGCAAACAGTTCCAATACGCGGGGCATGACGTCTGGTTCGGCGGCGGCGTGGACAGAATAGCAATAGACGGATTTTTTGGGCTGCGCAGTTAGATCAAGCGCAGCATAAGCATGATTGGTCATGACGATGCACACATGTTTTCATTGTATCAAATAGGCGAACAGGCACGTCCCGGCGTCCTCAGACTGCCGGGCTGATAATTCGCGTAATGATGGCAACGAAAATACGGTGATCGGTCATGAAGCTAATTTGCAGTCATTTATTTTCAGAACCGCACGGTTCAAAATTGCTAACCGGGAAAAGATGAACGCGGGAATTCGATCAAATGATCAGTAGCGATGCGATAATGGCCACAATGGTTCCTGCAAACAGGATTTCCATCGAACGGGCAATCTGCTGTTCGCGGGCAATGGCAATAGCAACGGCTTTACGCTTGTTCATCATAGTCACTCCGTCTTCTGACAGGTAGCTTCGGGGTGCCTCAGGGCACAGAACGAATATAGGCAGGCAAAAGGGCGCGATACAAGGGCTCTGACTCAAAAAACGTCAAAAAACTTTCAACCTGATGGAAAAGGTCGCTTTTTTCCTGCTGTTTTTGTCACAAATGCGGTGTTGCCCAAATCAGGCGACGACAGTTTCGGGTAAACGGTTTAACGCGCCTCGGATCCAGAGACCCGATTCGCGCTTTTCGCCAGATCGGCTGCGATATCCTGATCGTTGCTGTTCGGATGGACAACATGCCAATATTCGTTGATCGGGCGGGGGTAGCCGTATTTGTACCCTTGAACCTCATTGCAGTCGTTATCGGTCAGGAACCTTGCCTGATCATCAGTTTCAACGCCTTCTGCAATGACAGAAAGGTTAAGATCATGGCTCAGGTTTATCACCGCACGCACAATCGCTACCGCCTGATCATTGCCGATCAGTTTGGCAATAAAGGACTGATCAATTTTGATCCTGTCGACCGGGAAGTTTTGCAACGTCGCCAGCGATGAATACCCCGTCCCGAAATCGTCCATTGCGATGCGGACACCAAGTTTCTTGATCTCGGACAGGATCTTCATTGATCTGGCCGGGTTGTAAATAAGTGCTGTCTCGGTAACTTCAAGTTCAAGACGTTTCGGATCAAGACCGCTTTGTTCAACAATTCTGCGAACGATGTTTGGAAGTTCAAGGTCCTGCAATTGAACAGCCGAGAGGTTGACACCAATGCCAAGCGGTTTTCGCCAACTGGCGGCTTCCTGACATGCCTTGCGCAGAACCCACTCGCCAACCTGATTGATCAAACCGGTTTCTTCGGCGACCGGTATAAAACGACTGGGCGGTATGTTGCCCATTTGCGGATCGTTCCAGCGCAGAAGGGCTTCAAATGCCATGATTTCATGGCTGTCTGCGTGGCATTGCGGCTGGTAATGGACTTCCAGCGTATCGTTTTCCATTGCCTGACGCAGATTGGATGATAGTTGACGCTTGAAACGGTATTCCTCGTCCATTTCCGACGAATAAAATACCGTATCATTGCCACCCGACTGTTTGACACGGTACATGGCAAGGTCGGCATGGAACAGGATCGCCTCGGCATCCTCGCCGTCGGATGGATAATGTGCAATGCCGATGCTGCCAGACAGTTTTGCCCGGTGGTTGTTATTGATAAAGATCGGGATGGCGATGCAATCAAGAATGTCTTGCGCGACTGCGCGCGCATTTGCCGATGCAAGCGCCACGTCGGGTCGGTTTTGATGATGAAGTAATACAACGAACTCATCACCGCCAACCCGTGCGATTGTAATATTGTCTGAGTTAAGCTTGCTCAGCCGTTCGCCAAGTTCACGTAGCGCATGATCGCCTGCGATATGGCCAAAGCTGTCATTGAGTTCCTTGAAATGATCAAGATCAAGACACATCACCGTCACCGGCACGCCGGTCTCATCGGCTTCAATGATTGCTTCGGCAATACGATCGTTAAAGGTCGTTCTATTTAAAAGTTGTGTGAGTGAGTCGTGCTCTGCAAGGAACCGTATATGCTTCTCGGCGGCGTGACGTTCGCGCAGGTCACGCAGACCAAAAATCACAGTGTTGTCGGAAAAGTCATCGGCCGGGATTTCACGGCGTATGACTTCAACCGGAACATCGACCTGATCGCGTGTGCGAAGGGATGTTTCAACGTAATTGATGCTCCCACCGCGAAACGCCTGTGGAACTTCGGTCAGCCAGTGCGACAGGAATTCGCTGTCATTGACCTCGTCCTGCCTGGCATTTACCAGCCGCAAAAAGCTCTCGTTGGTTTCAATCACCCGACCATCCTGGGTCAGGACGAGTGCTTCGATGGCTGAGTCACCCAGAATGCGCATCCGGTTGCTGACATGGGCACGCAGTTGGCGGTCGACCATGGCGGTGATAAAGCCGATGGCAATCAGGATTGTGACAATAACGGCCACACCAACAGACAGATATTCGCTTGATATCAACTGTGCGGGCACCCGCATTGTCGGGTCAGGCGTAATGATCAAGGCTCCCATGGCACTGAAATGCATGGTGGCAACCGCGATCGTCAGGTTGGTCTTGCCCCAAAGCATCTCGCGTGTGGTGCGCGCCGACCCGGCCAGCCAAAGTGATATCATGCCAAACACAGCACCCAACAGAATGGCTGCGATCACGATATCCATGTGCCAGCTGATCACGCCCGGAACGCTCATTGCCGACATGCCGGTGAAATGCATGGCCGAAATACCAAGCCCGACGACCAAGCCGCCGACCACCCGTGACAAAACCGGATGCGGGCCACGGAACGATGCAATCGCAAAGCCGACACTGGTCGCGGCAATGGCAATCACCAGCGAAACCGCGGTTAAAACCGGATCGTAGCCAACGGGCACAATCGGGTCATAGGCCAGCATCGCAATGAAATGCGTTGCCCAGATTGCACTGCCGGTCACAACACCGGTCAGGAACAGCCAGGCGATCCTTTGGCGAAGACGTCCGATACAGGCGCGCGCATACAGATTGAAGGCAGTATGAATGCCGCCAAGCCCCAGTAATACAGCAACCAACACCAGAACGATGTCGTGTTGCGTTGTAAGGCAATCATATATTCTGTACATCTACATGCCGATCAATTCGGAAATAATCATTTATTCCCAAGTGGTAAGCGAATTTACTCGCATGATTTTATTTCTGAACCCGGGTGCAAAGCAAACGTATTTGTTTTGTGAAGCCCGAAGGTTCTGCACAACTGCCGCTTCTGATTTAATATGGGGTTGTTTTTGCACTTTATCTTGCGGCAGTTCTATTTTACCCAAAGACGGTCGCAACCAAGCTCACTTGATTGCAGTACGTAAGAAATGGCAAACCGGATGTAACTTCATCAAAACATTCGGGTGTTTGATGCCTCAATAGGTAGGTCCTTTTCTAAGGCCTAACGAATTGTGAGGTCGGTGTTGCCAATCGTTTTCGGTGCCTGTCCTGGGCGCGTAAAGGTGACTTCGCCGTGATAGGATCCCGCAGGCCATAAGTTGCCCGGGCGATCCATATTGATAAAGAACCATTTTGCGCGTGGTCCCTGATCATTGGGCAGATCAATTGTAAAATCGCGATGCCCGCCTTTGCCATTCGGACTTTGCAGGCTCAGGCGGATGACGTCGCCATTATTGGCACCAATCAGATATGCCCAAAAATACAAAGCCGGGGCTGAACGCGGTAATTCAAGTTCCTTACCGTATCCCCGTTTCAAATCCGATGCATTGGGTCGCGCCATTGAAAAACCATGACCATACAGCGTGACATCATTGTATGTCATTTGTTGGCGCGCTGTTGACGACCAAAGAACTGCGTTTTCGGCTGTGCAGTCACTGGTCGAACTTGCGCCCATAACGGTGCCGCTGAATGGATCAACGAGTTGTTTGTCTTTGCGCAGGTTGAAATGCAGATGCGCAAAGGTTGCCTGACCGGACATGCCGATTTGGGCGATCGCTTGCCCGCGACTGACCGTGTCACCGTTTTTCACCGCGACCGATCCGCGGCGCAAATGGCAATATTGGCTTTGCCATCCGTTGGCATGGTCAATCAGGATGCCATTGCCGCATTCGACGCCCTCAAGGCTGTCTTTATCCAGACGACCGGAATCAATGTCCTCGACCCCTTCGCGAAGGGCTGTGACGGTGCCGTCTGCAATCGCACGTACCGCGACACCCGATAACATGGTGGCCTCGTCCGGAATGGCAAAGTCCGTTCCGCGGTGGCCGTTATAGGTTGTCGTACCACACGCATAATCGCGAATTTCCGGGCCTGCATCATGATCGACATAATGCACGATCTCGCATTCGCCATTCAGGCAATCGACGGGTAAATCAAACGGCGGACCATCTGCGTGGGCAATACCACCAAATGACAGGGTTGCGAACACACACAGCATAAGTGTCCGAAAACGTCCTGTTGAGTTTGGCATGCAGGCCCTCCTTGGTGCTCGGTCGAGCGGATTAAATATATGGTGCATTACGAAACGCTTATTATCTAACATAATGGTGATCGCGTCGCGACCAGCAAGATATTGTTTGTACGTGTGATTATCCGCTATCAATTCAAGATGACACAGTTGATCCATCCTTATGGAGGGTAAGACTGTAACCTCAGGAAACGTCAAACAGGTTTCCAGCACAGTTTAAGGCAGTGGGACCCATGGATCAGAACGGACTGCTTCGGCTCGGCATTTTTGCCGCCATATTGGCCGTCATGGCCCTGTGGGAAGCCGTTGCGCCTTATCGTCCCCGTGAAGCTGTGCGTCGGCCAGTACGGTGGCTGACCAATTTTGGTTTGTTGCTGATCAGTGCGGCCTTAACCCGCTTTACGGTCGGGGCGGCCATGATTGCGACTGCCATCTGGGCCGGGCAAAACGGTTTGGGCGTGTTTAATCTGGTCGGGGTTCCGCCCTTTCTTGCCGGACTAATCGCGATTGTGGTTCTTGATTGTGCGGTTTATTGGCAACATCGTTTGACCCATATTGTCCCGCTGTTCTGGCGGTTTCATCGGGTGCATCATTGTGATGTTGAATTTGATGTTTCAACCGCCGTACGGTTCCACCCCGTCGAAATTATTGCATCGGCTGGCTATAAATCGTTCTTCGTTTTACTGATCGGGGCAGATCCGTGGGCGGTGGTTGTTTATGAAAGCATGCTCAGCGGCTTTGCCCTGTTTAACCATGGCAATGTGCATTTTCCTGCACCGTTTGATCGCATCTTGCGGGCGCTAATTGTCACCCCTGATATGCACCGGGTTCATCATTCCAGCGTGATGACCGAAACCAACAGCAACTATGGAAATATCCTGTCGGTGTGGGATCGCCTGTTTGTCAGCTACATTGATCATACAAAGACCAATGATCATGACATGCAGATTGGTTTGGATGAGTTTCGTGATACCAAAAGCCAAAGTTTGCTTGGGGTGCTGTGGCTTCCATTTCGCCAGCCGTGATATAGTATCCTCATACGTATGAGGATACTGGTTAAGATGGCACAATCCCGCGCACAGCAAGGGCCGACGCCACTAAAGACCGCCGACCATCGGCTTTGCCGCCAAGGAAGGCCCGCATCGTTGCCTGTTGCACATCATGGGCAAGTCCGGGCGACAGGTTGGCGAAAAATTCCCGGATCAGGCTGTGCGCGCCCAAAAGAGACTGCCAGTAATCATCAAAATCCAGAAAGTCCATGCGCACCGCAATGGTTGTCGTATCAACATCATGAAGTCCGGCGTCTGCCCACAGATCAAATAATGCATCCTCGTTCTGATAGGGCACATCAAAAACCTTTTTGCGCAGGTCTTCTCCCGGTCCATCGACCAGAATGGCGGCCGCATCAAGAAACAAACGGATAAAGGTCAGCCCGCCCGCGCGGTCCCATACTGTGGCGGCAATCCGGCCTTTGGCGCGGGTGACGCGGACCATTTCCCCAACTGCACCGGCCGGACCATCCAGATCGTTCAACAGCAATTGCGAAAAGGCCGTGTCAAAACTGTCATCGGCAAACGGAAGGGCCGATGCATCGCCGGTTTCAAACCGGACATTGGTCGCGGTATTGCGCAGCGCCTCGGTCAGATAATCGGTCATCAGGTCGATGCCGACGATGTTTGCATTGGGGTAACGGGTGGCCGCGGCCAACGTCAAACTGCCCGTGCCACAGCCGACATCAATCAGGGAACCACACGATGGCGCGGCGACAAAATCAAGGAAGCTGCGCGACAAACGGCGGCTCCAGCGGCCCATGGCAATCTCATAGATATCTGCGCTGGTCGAATTCATAAGCGTGCGTTTCCTTGAAATAGGGTCAGTCTGTCACGGTGAATTTTATGGATGCATAAAGACCTGTATCCGAATTACCAAGCCCTTGATGTGTCGTCTTTTTTATCAATTGCAATATACATCCAACAGCATGTTCGACGAAATAGGCATTGCCCAATCTTGAACTTGCGCAATAAAGTTACAAAATATTGCGATGCAAAATTAACCACAAGCGCGCAAAGCGTAAGGTCGATACCGACTGTGACAGGCAAGGAAACTGACGATATGAAAGAGCTGAACGGACTGGAAGGGCTGTATCTCGAAGATCTGGAGGTGGGCCAGTCCGCGAGTTATGGCAAGACGGTAACGGAAACCGATATTGTCATGTTTGCCGGAATGTCGGGTGATACCAATCCGGTTCACCTTAATCAGGAATACGCCGAAACCACCATGTTCGAAGGGCGTATTGCCCACGGGATGCTGTCGGCGGGCTTCATTTCCACGGTGCTGGGTACCAAATTGCCCGGCCCGGGAACGATTTATCTTTCACAAAGCCTGCAATTCAAGGCACCGGTACGCATTGGTGATACGGTTACGGCCAAGGTCGAAGTCCGCGAAATCATTACAGCGAAAAAACGCGCTATCCTTGAAACCAACTGCTATGTCGGGGATCGCTGCGTGATTGCGGGCGAAGCCGTTGTTATGGTGCCCAGCCGGGCTTAAACACACTTTCGAAATCCTCACATGGCATAGCTATAAGATGTTTCCGCCAAAGGACTGCGCGTTTTTTGGTGGAAAAGTCTTTACGCTTTGGGCCTGCGCCCTTTATAGCTGCCTGCTGGATTTGCCGATATGCTGTCGGCTGACATGGACCCAAGCAGCAAGAGAGACCAGCGCGAATGCGCGTTTTTCGATCTTTTGAAAACCTGACCGATGAGGCGCGTGGCGCTGTTGTTGCGATTGGTAATTTCGATGGTTTGCATCTGGGGCATCAATCGCTTCTTGATCAGGCGCGCGAGATTGCGCACGACCTTGGCGTGCCACTGGCAATCCTGACATTTGAGCCCCATCCCCGCATGCTGTTCCGTGCCGATGATCCGCCCTTTCGCCTGACATCGGCCGATGACCGCGAAACCGCGGCCAGCAACATTGACATCGATCTTTTCTATGAGGCGGAATTTAACCGCGATTTTGCCGCGATGAGCGCAGAAGAATTCATCGAGCGGGTTCTGGTCAAAGGGCTTGGCGCCAAACATGTCGTGGTTGGCTGGGACTTTTGCTTTGGAAAAGGACGGGCAGGTGATGTTGATTTGCTGCGTTCCATTGGCCAAACATCCGGGTTTGGTGTGACGGCGGTCGAAGCCGTGACCCATGATAACGGGATTGTTTATTCCTCAACCGCAATTCGTCAGGCCCTGCGCGATGGCCGTCCTCAGGATGCCACCCATCTGTTGGGGCGTCCGTGGGAAATTGCCGGAATTGTTGCGCATGGGGATGCACGTGGCCGCACCATCGGGTTTCCGACGGCCAATGTTGCCTTGGGCAATCATTTACGTCCCAAATTTGGTGTTTATGCCATCGAACTTGGCCTGATTTCGCAAGATGACGGTCAAACGGTGGAACGTTGGGTGCGCGGAGTCGCAAACATCGGTGTACGTCCAAGCTTTGGTGGCGATAATGATGCCGGGCTTGAAGCACACCTGTTTGATTTCGATCAGGACATCTATGATCGCCCCGTTCGCGTGCGGTTACACGGCTTTATCCGGGGCGAAAAGAAGTTCGACGGGTTGGATGCGCTAAAGGCCCAAATCGCATCCGATGTCGTTGCTGCCAAAGAGATTCTCGGCAAGATTTGAATTTATCGACGAACCCGCTATGATCCGCGCGCCTTTTAAGGGGTAGCCGTAATCACCGGGGGTTCGCCCTTTTTAATTTGTTCAAGACCACAGGACCGTCACGATGAGTGTCGAATACAAGAAAACCGTTATCCTGCCCAAAACCGATTTCCCGATGCGGGCGGGTTTGCCAAAGATGGAGCCCACCCTGCTCGCGCAGTGGAAGGATGAGGATCTCTATGGCAAAATTCGCGGTATTTCGGCAGATCGTGAAATGTTTGTCCTTCATGATGGCCCGCCCTATGCCAACGGCCATCTGCACATTGGTCATGCGCTGAACAAAATCCTTAAAGACGTTATCACCCGTTCACAGCAAATGCTGGGCAAGAACGCGGTTTATGTTCCGGGCTGGGATTGCCACGGTCTTCCGATCGAATGGAAAATCGAAGAGCAATACCGTGCCAAAGGCAAAAACAAGGACGATGTGCCAATCGCCGAATTCCGCAAGGAATGCCGCGAGTTTGCCGAAAAATGGCTAGATGTTCAGCGTGAAGAATTTAAACGTCTTGGCGTGATGGGTGACTGGGATAATCCCTATGTCACCATGGATTTTAAGGCCGAAGCATCGATTGCGCGTGAGCTTGGCAAGTTCCTGATGAACGGGTCGCTCTATATGGGCTCCAAGCCGGTCATGTGGTCAGTGGTTGAAAAAACAGCACTGGCCGAGGCCGAGGTTGAATATCACGACCATACCAGCAAAACGATCTATGTCCGTTTCCCGGTGCGTGAGACCAAGGTCGATCTGCTTAAAGACACCGCGATTGTCATCTGGACCACGACCCCCTGGACCATTCCGGGCAACCGTGCGATTTCCTATGGCGACGATATCGAATATTCGGTCATCGAAGTCACCGAAACCGCCGAAGAAGCCTGGGCGACGGTTGGTGAGAAGATGGCGGTTTGTACCGATCTTCTTGAAGACATGTGCAAAAACGGTCGCGTGACCGGTCATAAGGTTGTCGGTACTTTCACCGGTTCCGAGCTTGAAGGCACGGTTGCAGCCCATCCGTTCCGCGGGCAGGGCTATGAGTTTGATGTGCCACTTCTGGCAGCGGACTATGTCACGACCGATACCGGTACCGGGTTCGTGCATACCGCACCGACCCACGGCCCGGACGATTACCAGACCGGTTTGAAATATGGTCTCGAAATCCCTGAAATGGTCGATGGCGACGGTGCCTATTATCCGACCGTGCCGCTGTTTGCCGGCAAGCGCATCTATGATGAAAACGGCAAGGAAGCAGACGCCAACGAAGCCGTCATCACCAAACTGATCGAAGTTGGTGCCTTGTTGTCGCGTGGCCGTTTGAAGCACTCCTATCCGTGCTCGTGGCGTTCCAAGGCACCGGTGATCTATCGCACCACCCCGCAGTGGTTCATTTCCATGCAGGACAACGACCTGCGTGAAAAGGCGCTCAAGGCGATTGATGAAACCCGCTTCGTACCGGAAGGCGGTCGCAATCGCCTGCATTCGATGATTGCCAACCGTCCCGATTGGTGCGTTTCGCGTCAACGTGCGTGGGGTGTGCCGATCACGGTGTTCATTGATAAAAATACCCGTCAGCCGTTGCGTGATCAGGAAGTCCTTGATCGTGTTTACGAAGCGTTCTGTGCCGAAGGTGCCGACGCATGGTTCATCCGCGACGCGCAGTATTTCCTTGGCGATAAATACGATGCCAATGATTTCGAACAGGTCACCGACGTTCTTGATGTCTGGTTTGATTCCGGTTCGACCCATGCCTTTGTGCTTGAAGAACGTCAGGACCTGAAATGGCCGGCCGATCTTTATCTTGAAGGGTCCGATCAGCATCGTGGCTGGTTCCACAGCTCGCTTCTTGAGTCGTGCGGAACGCGCGGTCGTGCGCCGTATGAGGCCGTTCTGACTCATGGTTTTGTGCTTGATGGCAATGGCCGCAAGATGTCGAAATCGCTCGGCAACGTCATTGCGCCAAATGACATCATCGACAAGCTTGGTGCCGATATTCTGCGTCTTTGGGTGGTCAGTTCGGACTATCATGACGATCTGCGCATCAGTCATGAAATCATCCAGCGCCATTCGGATGTCTATCGTCGTTTGCGCAATACGCTGCGCTTCTTGCTGGGCAATATTGACGGCTTTACCGAGGCTGAAAAAGTTCCTGACAATGAACTGCCAGAACTCGAACGCTGGGTTCTGCATCGTCTGAGCCACCTTGACGATATGGTGCGCAAGACAACGGCGGATTACGATTTCCATAGCATGTTCATCGAACTGCACAACTTCTGTGCGCTCGACATGTCGGCCTTCTATCTCGATATCCGCAAAGACGCGCTGTATTGCGACGCGCCAAGCAGTGCGCGCCGCCGTGCCGCACGGACGGTGATGGACCGCGTGTTTGACAGTCTGGTGCGCTGGTTGGCACCGGTTCTGTGCTTTACCGCCGATGAGGCATGGCGTGCACGCTATGGCGCGGACAGCTCTGTCCATTCTGAAACCTTCAATACGGTTTCAGATGGCTGGAAAGATGATGCTCTTGCGACCAAATGGGCAAAAATTCGTAAATTACGCCGTGTTGTCACTGGTGCGCTTGAACTTGAACGTGCGGAAAAACGTATCGGGGCCAGCCTCGATGCCGCACCAACGGTTTACGCAGCAGCCGAGTATGTCGAAGCACTCAGCGGCCTTAATCTTGCCGAAATTGCCATCACATCTGACATCGAATTAGTCACGGGTGATGCACCGGAAGGTGCCTATACCCTTGACGATGTCGCGGGTGTTGGCGTTGTGCCGGGATTGGCCGATGGGGATAAATGTGAACGCTGCTGGCAAACCTTGCCGGAAGTGGGCAGCCACGCCGAACATAAAACCATCTGCAACCGTTGTGCGGATGCTGTCGATGAAATGGGAATTACCGCCGCCGAATAAGGCATGTGGTTTTCTGGTGCGGGCTTGTCCTTGGGCGGGCCACGACGGGCAAGTTTGAAGGCCGGTAAGTTTGCAGACCGGCAAGTTTGAAAGAGTATTGATGAAGCGTCGCGCCTTTGTGTTTGGTCTGATTGTCATTGCGGTGGTTTTTGCGCTGGACCAATGGACCAAGCAGCTTGCGATTGACGGGTTGTCCAACCCGTTCCGCGTGATTGAAGTCACACCGTTCATGAACTTTGTGCTGGCGTGGAATCCGGGTGTGTCGTTTGGCCTGTTTCAGGGGCAGGCACCATGGGTAATGATCGCTGCGACATCGGCGATCACGATTGGCTTTTGCATATGGATGTGGCGCACGCGCGATCGTATGCTACGTTTGGCACTTGCGCTGGTTGTGGGCGGGGCGATTGGCAACCTTGTGGATCGTCTGCGTCATGGTGCGGTAACCGATTTTATCGACCTGCATGTGGCCGGATATCACTGGCCGATTTTCAATATTGCCGACAGTTCGATTACAATTGGTGCAGCGCTACTGTTGATCGATTCCCTTTTTGGCGGTAAAAAATCAGCTAGATAATTTAAGACCGGTGTAATTCCACCCGGTCACGATGTGTATAAGAGGCAGGAATGGCCCGGAAACTGACGACCAATCTGTTTAAAATTGCGCTTTTGGGTGGGCTCGCCCTTGGTGTTGCCGGTTGCGAGTCAACGCGCGAAACCTTTGGCCTGAACAAGCAGGCGCCTGACGAGTTTCAGGTTGTCTCGCGCGCACCGCTCAGCCTGCCGCCTGATTTTACCTTGCGTGTTCCTGAACCGGGTGCTGCACGTCCGCAGACCGGGACCACCACCGATCAGGCCCGTCGCATTTTAACTGGCGAAGATCCCAACGGCGTTAAACGTGACATTGCCGATGGCACGCGCAGCGAGGGACAGGTCGCGCTTCTGTCGCAATCGGGCGCGCAATATGCATCGCCTGATATCCGCAACACCGTGGATCGGGAAACCTCGATCTTTATCTCGGAAAGCGACAGCGTTGTTGATGACCTGATCTTCTGGCAGGACAAGCCAGAATTTGGCTCCACGGTTGATCCGGCGGCTGAGGCAAAACGCATCCGCGATCAGCAGGCGCTTGGCGACTCTGCTGCTGGCGGTGGCGACACCCCGGTGATCGAACGCAAACAAAAGGGCTGGCTTGAAGATATCTTCTAAGCCGATCTTGCCATCTGGGCGCACTAAGCCACAGTTGTGAGACTTCATCAGGGGCGCGGAATTTCCGCGCCCTTGTTCTGTCATATTCGGTTTTTAAGAACTTCCTGTCGCGATACCCATGAGCCCCAAAAGTGCTGGGATCGCAAAGCAACCAGTTTGCACCACCATGCCTGATGGAATGGGATGACATAATGAAAATTCCGACACTATCCGTAATGTTTGCACGCACGCCTGTGACGGCGTCGATGCTGGCCGCTGTGATGATGGTTATAATGCCGCATCTGTCACAGGCGGCGGTTTTCAATCCGCAAACCGTAACCCTTGATAACGGTATGCAGGTGGTGCTGGTGGAAAACCACCGTGCCCCCGTCGTCACCCAGATGGTCTGGTATAAGGTTGGCTCCGCTGACGAACAAACTGGGATTTCGGGCATTGCGCATTTTCTTGAACACCTGATGTTCAAGGGCACCAATGACATTGCACCGGGCGACTTTTCCAAGATCGTTGCGCGCAATGGCGGCAATGACAATGCATTTACCTCGTGGGACTACACCGGCTATTTCCAGAGTATCGCACGTGACCGTCTTGATCTGGTGATGAAGATGGAAGCCGACCGGATGGCGAATCTACAGTTGTCTGATGATGTTGTCCTGCCTGAACGCGATGTCATCATCGAAGAACGCCGGTCGCGGATTGACAACAATCCAGGCGCACTTCTGGGCGAGCAGATGCGTGCAGCCCTTTATATGGCGCATCCCTATGGTCGGTCGATCATTGGCTGGATGAATGAAATGGAGCAGCTGTCGACCAAGGACGCGCTTGATTTCTACCATGAATGGTACGCCCCCAATAACGCCATTCTGGTAGTGGCAGGCGACATAACGATGGATGAATTGCTGCCGATGGCTAAAAAATACTATGGCGTCATTCCGCGCGGCGACGTTTCCACCCGTCACCGGGTCAAGGAACCGGTCCAGCATGCCCCGCGCAAGGTCACAATGCGCGATCCGCGTGTTGGTCAGGCCTCCATGTCGCGCTATTACCTCGCACCATCTTATAACTCTGAGAACGCGGCTGACGCGGCCCCGCTTGAGCTTTTAAGCGAGATCATTGGATCGGGCACGACCAGCCGTTTCTTCAAGGCATTGGTTGTCGATCAGTCGATTGCGTCCAGTGTCGGGACCTTCTATGACCCGGTGGCTGTCGACCTGGCAAGCTTCGGGCTTTATGCCGTGCCACGCGGCGATGGCGAGTTGGCCGATCTTGAAAAGGCGGTTGATGATCAGATTGCCAAGCTCAAAACCGATGGCGTGACCGAGGATGAACTCGACCGTGCCAAGCAGAAGCTTCTGGATAGTGCGGTCTTTGCCCGTGATTCCCTATCGGCTGGCGCGCGTGTGCTGGGTCAGTCACTTGCGGTCGGTTTAACCGTCGATCAGGTCGAAAGCTGGCCAGACCGGATTTCAGCCGTCACGGTTGATCAGGTCAACGAAGCCGCCAAGCACGTCTTTAATGACAAACAATCTGTCACCGGCTGGTTGATGCCACCCGAAGGCGGTCCTGTATCGGGCAGTGGTCCCGCTATTCCACTGGATTCCGGCGGGGGAGTACATTGATATGAACTATTTTACAAAACACATTGCCGGACTGACCGTTGCCGCCTTTGCAACTTTCGGTCTGGCAAGTCAGGCCAAAGCCGTCGAAGTACAAGAAGTTGTTTCTGACGGCGGCATTCGGGCCTGGTTGATTGAGGATCATCTCAATCCGCTGATGACCATGGACATTGCCTTTACCGGTGCTGGGGCTGCAACCGATGCCGATGGTAAGCTTGGTTTGTCCAACATGGTGTCGGGGCTGATTGACGAAGGGGCGGGCGCAATGGACAGCCAGACCTTCCGCGGTGAAATGGAAAACCGCTCGATCAGTCTGTCCTTTGATGTCGGGCGAGATGATTTCGCCGGGTCGCTGGTGACCTTGACCCGCGAACGCGATACGGCGACTGATCTGTTGCGTCTGGCGCTGTCCGAGCCACGCTTTGACGATGAAGCAATTGAACGCATTCGTGCGCAAATCGTTTCGGGCTTGAAAAGTGCGGAAAATGACCCGGGCGATATTGCCAGCCGGACGTTCTTTAAATCGATCTTTGGTGATCATCCCTATGCCCGTCCGGTATCAGGCAATTTTGATACCGTGGCATCGCTTAACGCCAATGACTTCCGGGGCTTTGTCCGTCATGCCTTTGCCAAGGACAACCTGATCATTGGGGTGGCGGGCGATATTACGGCCGATGAGCTGGGCCCGTTGCTCGACGAAGCCTTCGGCAGTTTACCCGATCATGCCGACCTTCCGGTCATTGCCGACGTCACACCGACATTCGGTGCGGTGGATGTGGTGGAGCAAGACATCCCGCAAAGTCAGGCGATCTGGGGCCAAAAAGGCATCAAACGTACCGATCCGGATTTCTATGCCGCCTATGTGATGAATTACATCCTCGGTGGTGGTGGCTTCTCGTCACGCCTGACCGAGGAAGTCCGCGAAAAGCGCGGGCTCGCTTATGGCGTCTATAGCTACTTGGCCGATCTGGATCATGCGGAAATGATGATGGGCGGGGTTGCCACACGCAATGACGCGATTGGCCAAAGCCTGTCACTGATCAGTACCGAGTGGACCAAGATGAAGGACAGCGGCGTGTCACAGGAAGAACTTGATAACGCCAAATCCTATCTGACCGGCGCCTTCCCGCTGCGCTTTACCAGCCTTGGCAATCTGTCGGGCATGCTGGTCGGTATGCAGAAAGAAGACCTTGGCATGGACTTCCTTGATCGCCGCAACAGCCTTGTTGATGCTGTCACGCTTGATGACGTCAACCGGGTGGCGGGTGAACTGATGGACCCGGCCAATGTTACTGTGACGGTGGTCGGTAAACCCGAAGGTGATCTGGCTTTCTAACGCGAGAACAATCTAAATGATCAAAGCGCGGCGAAAGAGATTTCGCCGCGCTTTGTGCTTTGATAGGTTCAATCCAACCAAGATCAACACATCAAGATTACGAGCATCGCCCACATGACCCTGCGCGTCCTGCCCCAGAACCTGATCAATCAGATTGCCGCCGGTGAGGTGGTCGAACGGCCTGCGGCCGCACTCAAGGAACTGGTGGAAAATGCGCTGGATGCCGGGGCGACGCGGGTGGACGTCAATCTGCGCGATGGTGGGCGCACGCTTTTGTCGATCACTGATGACGGCAAGGGTATGACACCCGAAGAACTCGCCCTTTCGGTAGAACGCCACGCGACGTCAAAGCTGCCCGACGATGATCTTTTCAATATCGGCTTTATGGGGTTTCGCGGTGAAGCCCTGCCGTCGATTGGCTCTGTCTCGCGGATGCGCCTGACCAGCCGGGTGCGCGGTGCGGAAAATGCATGGACACTTTTGATCGAAGGCGGGGCCAAGGGGGAGCCCGAACCAGCAGCCCATCCATATGGTACGCGGGTTGAGGTGCGCGATCTGTTTTACGCCACCCCGGCACGGCTGAAGTTTTTAAAAACCGCGCGGACCGAGCAAATGTATGCCCGTGAAATCATGGACCGTCTGGCGATGGCGCGCCCTGATGTTGGCTTTACCCTGTCGGGCGATAACAACAAATCGATCCTGAATTATCCGGCCTGCGAAGGTGATTTGTTTGATGCGCGGCTTAAACGGCTTGGGGCGGTGATGGGCCGCGAATTTCAGGATAACGCGCTTCAGATTAATGCCGAACGCGAAGGCATCAAACTGACCGGCTATGCCGGGGTGCCGACCTTAAACCGTGGCAATGCGCAGATGCAGTTTTTGTTCGTCAATGGCCGTCCGGTTAAGGACAGATTGTTGCAAGGTGCTGTGCGTGGCGCCTATCAGGATTTCCTGGCACGCGATCGTCATCCGTTACTTGCATTATTCTTTGAACTTAGCCCGCGTGATGTTGACGTTAACGTCCATCCGGGCAAGACCGAAGTGCGTTTTCGCGATCCGGGCATGGTGCGCGGCCTAATTGTCGGCGCACTTAAACATGCGCTGGCCGGGGCCGGTCACCGGGCCTCCACCACGGTGGCTGACATGGCACTGGGGGCCGTTCGCCGTGAAGGGCAAGGACCAAGTCTGCCCTATGGTGGCGGGGCGCGATCATCTGGCGGTGGTGGTTTTAACATCGGCCAATATCAGGCCAACACCCCCAGTCACGCGGCAATAGAACGCAACTATGCCGCCCAATCGCCGGGCTATGGCGGGCTGTTTGATCGTGGACGTGATTTTGGCGGTACACCGGACGCAAATGGTGGCTTTGCCGCTGCTGCGGCGGCTGCCCTTGCGGGGGGCTATGATGGTGTGGGACCATCCGGGCGCGTTGACATGACCGATGATACCAAATTTGTCGATCATCCCTTGGGGGCGGCGCGTGGGCAGGTGCATGCGAATTATATCATCGCGCAAACCCGCGACGGTTTGGTGATTGTCGATCAACATGCCGCCCATGAACGCATTGTCTATGAACGGATGAAGGCCGACTTGGCCGAAAGCGGGGTCAAGCGACAGGGATTGCTCTTACCCGAGGTGGTCGAACTTGACGAGGCATCGGCGGATCGCATTGGCGACCGGGCCGACGAGTTTGCCGAACTTGGTTTGGTGATCGAGCCCTTTGGCCCCGGTGCGATTGTCGTCCGCGAAGTGCCGGCCATGCTGGGTAAAGTGGATGTGGCGTCACTGGTGCGCGATATGGCCGATGAAATTGCCGAACTGGGGCAGGGCATGTTGCTTAAAGACCGGCTGATGTATGTCTGCGCGACCATGGCCTGTCATGGCTCGGTGCGGTCGGGGCGGAAGCTGAATGCCGATGAAATGAATGCATTGCTGCGTCAGATGGAAGCCACCCCGCATTCCGGGCAGTGCAATCATGGCCGTCCGACCTATGTCGAGCTGAAACTCCATGACATCGAAAAGATGTTTGGTCGCAGATAGGGATTAAAACCAATGGCAGATCGCATCGTGGAAGTTGCATCCCTTTCAGATGCAGATGCGATTAGTGCATTGTTTACCCGGTCTTATTCCGAGCTTCTTAAAGACGACTACCCGCCGGACGTTCTCGCCCGCGCCATGCCATTCCTGTCTTTTGCCAAGCCAGAATTAATGTCGTCGGGCAGCTATTATCTGGTGAAGGAAACAGGCAAACGCGTGATCGCGGCAGGTGGATGGACCGCCGTACGCCCCGGAGCTTCGGAAAAGTCCGTTCAGCCGGGAATGGTGCATGTACGCCATTTTGCCGTTGATCCGGAATTTACCCGTCAGGGGTTGGGAAAGGTGCTTTTTGATCGCTGCGTACATGATGCGAAGGTAGCCCATGTGGCAACCCGGTTTGAATGCTATTCAACCCTGTCTGCACGCAGGTTCTACGAAAAGCTTGGCTTTGAAGTCATCGGGACGTTTGAAGCCCCCTTTGCATCTGACTTTACGTTTCCAAGCTTACACATGGTCTGCGAGCTTTAAGCGATTAGCTGCGCAGTTTCAAATTGCGGGGCAGGCGGGTGTTGGTGTTGACGCGGGCGCGCTGGATCTGTTCGGCAAACAAGCCATTGGCACCGCTTAAATCCGCATCCCTGAAATCCGCCCCGGCAAGGTTCGTCCCGCTGAGATCACAATTGATCAGATGCATGCCCTTAAAGCAGGCATTGGACAAATCGGACCCCAGAAACACGGTATTACGCAGCGTCGCCTCGTTAAACCGTGCGCCGGATAAACGGCTGGCCGCAAGGTTGGCACTTTCAAGGTTGGTTTGAACAAAGTCAGCCGCGGTCAGGTCACACCGCCTAAGAACCGCATTCTTGCAATTGGCGTTTCTGAAAGACGCAAAACGAAGCCCGCATCGGCTCAGGTCAATCCCTTCCAGGTCAGCATCGCGCAAATCGGCATGTTCAATTGCCATGACCGATCCTTCCTTGCCGCCGGTATCGACCCAAAGCTTGTGATCGACAAGGGCTGCTTGCAGATCAATTTCAACAAGCTCCTCTTCATCAATTTCGGGCTCGGCGTCAACCTCACTCTCAGGCTCACCGGAAACGTCTGCCTCTTTTGAAACGGATGCAGGGATCGGTTCTTCTTTGGCGGGCTCTTTTGGACTTGCTGCAACGGGGACTGTGTCTTCTTCGGTTTCTGTGGTTTCCGCCACGACCTTCTGTGGTTTTGATTTTGGCTTTGGCTTTGGCTTTTGGGGCACAGGATCTGGTTTTAAAAGCGCGCGCGCGGCAATTGCCGCTTTGATGTTGCGGGCATCAAGAGATTCCTTGTCTTGATTGGCAACTCCGGCAAGTTCGCCATCATCAAAAGTTTGTTTGTTCGTGCTGTCTGGCTGGGATGTTGGCTCAGGTTTCACAGCAGTATCGCTGCGGCGTCGGCCATTTGGTTTGATCGTGACGGACGCAGATGCCTTTGTGCCGGCCTTGTCGCTATGCCGGCGCTGCTTGGTTTCTGAAACACTTTCGTCTTCGGGTGACAGTACGGTGTCGTCTTTGGCCAAGTCCTGTGGCCGTGCGGGACCGAAGTAATCATCTTGAAGAACAAACCGGCGCGGCTTTTTCATCACGGATGTAATGATCTTGCGCAACCGTGCCGGATCAACTGGCTGGCGGAAGATGCCTTCTATGCCGGCATCAACGGCTTCACGCATGGCGCGACGGTCAAGTTTTGGTGCACCAAGCAGGATGGTGACATCCTTACCGTGGCGGTTGGTGGCCGTGATGCTTTCGCGGATCGAACGGATGGTCGATATGCCGCGCATGCCATCAAGATAAAGACCAACCAGAACGATGTCGGGCTTTAAGGAACTCACAAGTTCAATGGTTTTTTCACGGTCGTCGCAGCGAATGAAGTCGCCAAATCCAAGCGGATCAATCGCTTCCTTGGCGGAACGAATGTTGCGTTCGCTGTAGTCGGCATACAGGATCGTTTTAATGTTGTTCTCTTGCATCGTCATGATGCGTGAATTCCTATTGTTGCCAACCGCGTTAAGCAGCGCTGGTTTCGTCCCTGCCACGCGGTTCACTGCGCAGTTGGTTAAATATGCCGATCACTGACTACCCGGAATGCTAAACGTGCGGCGTCGCATTGTCGGTTCTTCCTCGGGGGCTGCCTGACCGTCTTGGGTCGAGCTTTCGTTCGGGGCAGCGCCCTCTCCATTCTGACCGGGGGCTGCCCCGCTGCCATTTGAAGCCCCATCTGGTTTGTTGCTTTCGACCATTTCGATGGTGATCGCAACCCGGCGGTTTTGTGACCGTCCTTCCGGGGTGTCATTTGTCGCAATCGGACGGCTGTCGCCATACCCCTGAATGACCATCCGCGACGGTTCGGTGCCGTTCTGATCTATCATGTGATGCAAAACGGACGTCGCCCGTGCCGCCGAAAGGTCCCAGTTTGATATATAGGGAGAGGAAGACGAAACCGGAATATTATCGGTGTGACCAGCAATATGAATTTCACCGTCAGTCTGATTGATTACGGGGGTGACGCGGTTAAGGACGGCGGCGAATTCTTCTGTCATGCCCGAAGAACCCGATGGAAAGGCCAACTCATTTGGAAAGCTGACGATCACATCGCCATCAATGCGTTCCAGCCCGACCTGATCGGCAAGCCCCATGTTTTCAAGAACGGTGCTGAGTGTTTCTTCAAGCGCCTCGGCTTTTTCTTCTTTGCTGTCGGTCTGATCAATCTCGACTTTTGGCGTTTCGGCCTTTGGAATTTCTGAAACAACTCGCGGGGTGTCGGGTGTTGGTGCCTTTAAGGCCTTACCAACAATCGACCCGTCCATTTCAATCACACCAGCAAGCTGGTCTTCCTTGGAAAAACCAAAGGCACCCTTGATCGACCCTGCGATTTGCTTGTAACGGATGACATCCATCTCCGCAAAGGTCAGCAACAGCACAAACAAAACAAGCAGCAACGACATCAAATCGGCGAATGTCGCCATCCATGCAGGGGCGCCTGCTGCGGGTTTCTTTGCCATGGCCTTACACCATGTTCCGGATGAAAGAGGATGCCATGATTATTCCCCGTCGCCTTCGGCATCTTTGGGGATGCCACCGGGCAAATAGGGACCCAGAATTTCCTTCATCACCATCGGGCTCTGGCTGCCCTGAATTTGAACGACAGACTCAATGATCAATTGTTTGGTGTTTTTCAGACGATCCACCTTAAGCGCCAGCTTGTCAGCAATCGGAAGCGCAATCAGGTTGGCAAGTACCGCACCATAGAATGTTGTCAGCATGGCAATCGCCATCGCCGGACCAATCGCATCAGGATCAGACAGGTTGGCCAGCATCTGCACCAGACCAACCAGTGTGCCGATCATGCCAAATGCGGGCGCGGTATCGCCAATCCCGCGGAACATCAGTTCCCCGAGCTCATCATTCTGAATGGATTTTTCAACTTCGCTTGAGATCGAACTTCGGATCACTTCGCCGCTGTGGCCATCGACACACATGCGAATGCCACGCGCCATGATCTCATTGTCGACTTCTGCGGTTTCAAGACCAAGCAACCCGTTTTTGCGCACAAGACCGGCAAGTTCGATGGCTTTCTCATAGATCGAAAGCGGGTCTTCCTTGGGGTTCTTAAAGGCGATGCCGATCCCGATCTTGAGTGACTTGATCACATCGCGCATCGGAAACTTGATCAGGGTTGCGGCCGCCGTGCCGCCAAACACAACCATGATAGACGGCACATCAACAAAGGCACCAAGATTACCACCGATCAAAATAGCGCCAACAATAACGCCCGATCCGGCAAGGATCCCAATGAGTGTCGCAATATCCATATCGGTTTCTGGTGTCCAGCGTTATGACTGTTTTTGTATCACCTGATCAGCCGCAGCAGATAAATCCGTGCCCCGGATAGACGAGGCGGTGCGTCGCGTCACAGATGTCGGGCGAAAAGTCTTCATCGGTTTATGATTGTGGCCTGAATGTCGATTAGTCCCCCTTTCAAAGAGTTGGGGGCTGTGGCGTCCTTTTTCCATAAAAAATCTGACAACTTTTCACGCCTGTAACCGTGATCGACCCGGGAACTCTACAAACTACTTGTAAAGCTATGGCATTGGGTTAGGTCGATCTATACTTTTGGCATTAAATGTTTGTTGCCAGACTTTTAGCCAAGCCTCAACCCCATCGTAAGGATAATTACCCTAATTCAAACGATGAAATGCCAAAGGTCATATCAAGGTCAAGTGCTGGTGCCGGGCCTTTATACATCCGCGCGGTTTCAAATTCAGGCTGCATGCCATGGCTGCTGGCAAGCTCAATTGCCGCCTGATTGGGTTCGGGCACATCGAGAAATACTTTGCCACCCTGATCGGCGCGACGTGCCAAAAGGGCGTCAAACAGCACCTTGGCATCTTTGGGGTTTGGGGCAAAAAGCGGACCGACCTTGTGACCCTCTTCACAGGGGCGAATGACGCCATATCCGCGCAACCCCATCGGACCCTTTAGTGCAATCGCCGTGTGGTTTGCAGCACCAATCCAGCCGCGCAGGAATTCAATCCGGCTTTCGGCAAACAGCTTGCAGGTTTGCTCGAACGCATTGATGACGGCGATGTCATCAATCAACAGATCAAACAGATCGTCATTGTCCGGGCTTTGGGCCTTCACGATGCCGCCATATCGGACATTGCGGTGGGCAAATTCAAAACCGGATTTGCGATAGTTATCTTGCTGATCGACAACGCCATCAAGTCCGATGGTTTTAAGCGGGTTGTCTTTTAAAACCGTTTGCCACAACTTGTATCCAAGGCCCGATCCACGGCGGTCTTCGCGGCATATATAAAATCCGACAAATCCAAAATCGGAACTGTACTGCACGGCGGATATCACCGCTGCCATACCCTTTTTATCGAACGCGCCCCAAAAGCCTTCAGGATCAGTATTGAAAAATACCTCGGCGTCAGCATGGCCGGGATTCCAGCCTTCTTTGGCAGCCCATTCAACGGCCAATGTGAATTCAGACGATTTAAGACGGCGGATTTTATCGATCATGGTCGGGTCTTTATACTTTCAGGAGCTTGCCGGGCGATACACATGCGCGCCAGCGTGGGTCTATGAATTTGTCTAAAATATCTAACATGGCAGTTGCTATTTCATGAGAAATTTTGTTAAGAATGAATATCAGTGTTATTCTCAATAGCATATGTATTCATCAATACACCTGCATCCTGCCGAGAGCCCCCATGCCATCACCTGTTTTAACCGCCAAAACCCGCATAACCCTTCCTGACAGTGCTGCGATCATTGCGCGTGCATCAGACTATTACAAAAGCCATGACTGCGATGTGCAGGGCGATGCGAACGCCATCAGGGTTTCGGTATCCATCGGCCATGTTCACCTTGCCTGCAACGATGCTGGTTTGGATATCGAGGTCGGCGCAACCAGCGACGTTGGCGTTATCCAGATGAAATCGGCGATCATTTCGTTGCTCCAGGGCGCCTTGCCCGAGGCAAACCTTGATTGCCGCTGGAAGGGGGCCGGGAAAAGCAACGGCAAGCTGCCCAATTTTCGCGAACTTACCGTCGGCAAAATGACCGACCTGTCGCCCCATATGCGCCGGATCAGGCTGCATGGGGCGGATCTTGCGGCTTATGACACCGACAGCATCCATATCCGTCTATTGATCCCACCGCGCGGGCAGGTGGCCCCAAAATGGCCAACACTTGCTGATAACGGCATGCCGGTCTGGCCCCATGGCGAAGACACCATCGAACAGCGCATCTATACCATCCGTGATATCAATGCTGCGGCGGGCTGGATGGATGTTGATTTTGTCGTGCATGGCGATAATGGGCCGGGATCATCCTTTGCCATACATGCTTGCACAGGAGATCTGATCGCCATGACCGGACCGCTTGGCAACGAATTGCCTGATGCCGACTGGATGTTGTTCGCCGGGGATGAAACCGCCCTTCCGGCAATCGGGCGCTACCTTAATGCCATGCCGCCCCACGTCAAAGGCCATGCCATGATCGAGGTCGGTAGCAAGGATGACATCATCGACATCGCCACCGACAGTGCGATTGAAGTCCGCTGGCTGTTACGCGATTGTGGTGATGATGTTGAACACAGTCTCATTCAGGATGCTGTGCGCGTCATCTCCATCCCGAAGGACGCACACAGCGTCTATTGCTGGGCCGGGGTGGAGCAGGATGACTATAAACCGATCCACAATTTCTGGCGCAAGGACATCGGATTAACGCGTGATCAATGTCTGGCCATGACGTTCTGGCGCAAGGCCGGTCGAGGATAATTAACGATTAACGGGTGGCAACCGATTGATGAAGCTTTGGTGCGAGATGTGCAATCGCATCATCGAGATCCATCAGGATTTCCGAAACCAAAGGCGATGGGGGGGTAAGTCCGCCCTGGTCTATTTCTTCGCGCAGTTCGGTTACCGCGCGTGTCAGTTCGCGATTTGTCGGATTAACTCTGGTTGCCAGGGTCCGTGCGCGGGCAAAAACCAGTTTCCGTGCCGACCTGAACGCCACGATTTCCTGATTTGCCGTCAGCATCTCTTGCGGGTCCATGGCCGTAAGCCCGTATTTGACTGAGAGGCCGGTCATATGGCTGGCATCGGCAAACAGGGCGGCCGTGATCATGCGAAAGGCGATGATATCGGCAGCAAGTCCGTTTGGGCTTTTGATCGTTTTGGATAAGGCGTTAAACGCGAAAATATCGGCATCAACTTCATCGGCATGGCTTTTGGCATCTCCGTCCCCGTAATGTTCCGGCATACAGTGACGCGCTTCATGGTGGATCAGCCACTCAAACGTTTGCTCGGCACTGCTTTGATAGGTCAAAGATTGTCCAAACCATCCGCGCATCAACTGGGCGAAAATCTCGTTGCCACTTTGTGGTGCGATATTGGCGGGCACGAAAATCTGGCAGGACGGTATTTGCTTGCCACTCTTTCGTCCGGTGATGGTAAAGGGCGACCGGGGCAGTTTGGCGAATGCCTTTTCCGGGCTGGCGATATTTTCCAGACCAAGGGTGTCATCCATGATGGCTAGAAACGCCGCACGGTCTTTGAAAACATAAAGATCGATATCGCCATATGATTTCAGGTCGTTTTTGATCTTTGTAATGGCGGGCTCGGGCGTGCCATCCGTTTGTGCCTGTGCCAATGTCGTCGTGACAGACATCAGCATGCACATCATCATCACAAGGTGATTGAGAACCCGAACAATTTGCATCGTACGAGTATGTGCGATGGGCTTTGGTTGGGCGAGGAGAAAATTACCCTAGGCTTCTGCCTGCTGACCAACCCGCTTGCGTTGCGGCCCAAACAGGCAAGCCAACAGCATGATGATTCCGGAAATCGTGGCAATCATGCCCGCCGCACTGACCGCATAGGGGGACCCGAACCATCCTGGTCCATATCCGGCAAAGACATAGCCCAGAATGGCCGAAATCGTCGCAAAGACCACCGACCAGCCGACCTGTCGGCCCAACTGGTTGGTCATCAACCGCGCACTTGCCGGTGGGCAGACAAACATCGCAATCACAATGATCGACCCGACCGCGTCAAAGGCCGCCACGGCGGCAATCGCGGTGGCCACCACCAGCGCAAAGCTGAGAACACCGGTGCGAATACCAATCGCCCCGGCAAAGGCCGCGTCAAAGGTCGATATTTTAAGTTCTTTCCAGAACAGAACAATAAACAACCCGATCCCGACCAGAACAAGCGCCAGACGCGGCAATTGCGGTGGCAGGGTCGCCAAGGCGGCTGGATCAACAAGCGACTGCCAGCCTTCTGCATCAAACCAGATCAGGCTTTCAAGATTACCCAAAAGCGCATGCTGCACATCAATATGCACCGAACTGGTATCGGTTATTTCTAGGAACAGCACACCGGCGGCAAACAAGGTGGTAAACACCAATCCCATGGCCGCCCCCGGTTCAACCCGACCTAGACGTTTGACGATCTCGATCATGACAACGGCGACAATCGCCGCCGCCCCGGCACCGAGCATCATCGGCACCGCCGTGATAGTGCCGGTGACAAGAAAGGCCGCAACGATACCCGGTAGGACAACATGGCTGATCGCATCCCCGATCAGGGCCTGACGGCGCAGCAACAGGAAATTGCCCGGCAACGCACAGGCAACAGCGGCCAGAATACCAATCAGGATCGGTGTTAAACTCAGTTGGACAAACTCGGCCCCAAGGGCGGTCATCAGATTGTCGATCATGCGGATGCTCCTTGCTTCTCGGCAAGCATGCGGTCGATCTCGGCAATCTGGTCGGATGTCATCATCCGTTCAATCGGGGTCAGCCCGTCATAGCGTTCAATCGCTGAATCATCGGGCAGAATACGGCGCGCCATGGCCCAGCGTGCTTCATCACGCGATGCCTTTTCCGATGCAGTACGCCCGCGCAATGTCGCGACTCCGTCACGCCGGATCATGCCCGACCGGCGCAGGATGCGTAGGGTTAATCCATCATAAATCGGTTCACGCCGCGACAGGGCCAAAAGTCCCTGACGGCGATGGACGCGGCGCTGAAACCGTTGATGGCGAAGGGCCGATGCCAGCGCACCACGTAACGGGGAAAATAATGCAGAGATCATGAAAAAGCCAAACGCCACCAACACAATGATCGGTCCGGTCGGGATGGAGGCCTCGGCCGCGGACAGAACCGCGCCGATATAGCCCGATACTCCACCAACCACGGCTGAAATGCCAATCATCGGGCCGACCTGATTGGTCCAGAAGCGGGCGGTGACCGGCGGAATGATCAAAAGCGCAACAATCAGGATCAATCCGACGATCTTAAGCCCGATCACGGTAACAATCAGGGCCAAGCCCATCATGGCAAGGTCGATATTGCGCACATTGACCCCGGTGGTCGCGGCATATTCCGGATCAAACGCCACCAGCGTCATCGGACGGCGCAGCAAAAAGACGAATGCGGCGGCAAGGGCCCCGGCAACCGCAATGGTGGTCGCCTCGGATATCAGCATGCCGGCCGTCGATCCCAACAGGAAGTTTTCAAGTCCGGCCTGACGGCCCGATGACATGGTCTGGATGATCGTCAAAAGAACAATGCCAAATCCGAAAAATACCGATAGCACCGCTCCAATCGCTGCATCCTCGGTCAGACGGGTTTTGCGCGTGATCCATTCGACAAGGATCAGACCAATCGCCGATGAAATCGCCGATCCAATGATCAATCCGGGTAACCAGCGGCCATCAGACCCAAAGGCCACCATGATCATGAAGGCCAAGCCAACACCGGGCAGGGTGGCGTGACTGATCGCATCGGACACCAATGCGCGTTTGCGCAGGAAAATAAACGCCCCGGCACTACCCGCCGACAGGCCAAGCAACCCGGCACCAACTGCGACAAGGGCGCTGTTATATCCGGCCTGCAACAACAGGGCGCTTATGAAATAATCGAGAAAACTCATGGTGCGATCTTTGCGTTACCGTGCTGTGCTTATCTCAGGCTGCCTCAATCAGGCGAGGCGCAACTCGTCGATATGGGTGGCGGCAAGACGCCCGCCATAGGTTTCCTGAAGGTTCTCGGCGGTAAAGGTCGTCTCTACCGGGCCTTCGGCGATGCGCCGGACATTGATCAGCAACACGCGGTCAAAATATTCCGGCACGGTCGAAAGATCATGATGCACACAGACAACCGTGCGGCCTTCGGATTTAAGGTCTTTAAGAACCGAGACAATGGCACGTTCGGTCGCGGCATCGACCCCGGCAAACGGCTCATCAAGCAAATAAAACTCGGCATTTTGCGCCAGCGCACGGGCCAGAAACACACGTTGCTGCTGCCCGCCTGAAAGTTGCCCGATCTGCCGGTCGGCGAAATCGGCCATACCGACCCGGTCAAGGCAGGCCATCGCCTGTTCACGGTGGCGTGCCCGCCATAGGCGAAACAAACCGACCGATCCATAAAGCCCCATCAGAACGACATCAATCACCCGGGCCGGAAAATCCCAATCAACACTGGCGCGTTGGGGCACATAGGCCACCCGATCGCGGGCCTCGTGAAACGGTTTGCCAAAAATGCGCACTTCACCCGACAGACGTGGCACCACACCAAGCGCACCTTTCAGGAAGGTCGATTTCCCCGCCCCGTTCGGGCCGATGATGGCGGTCATCGATCCGGCGGGGATGGAGGCATCAACCGAAAATACAGCTGGTTTATTGCCATAGGAAACCGTCAGGCCGCGCACCGTCAGTGGTGCGTCCTTGCCTGCGACATCAACAATCTTTCCGGCCTCGGCAATCAGTTCGGCGTTACGCATGAGATTTTCCTGTTGCTTTGTCCGTGGTTTGACGCTGTGTGCATTTGATCCGTGATTTTATCAATGTTTCATCTGCGTGGCACTTGTGGTCTTTGACGTTACGAGCTTGGTGCAAGTTCACCCTGCATGCCGGTTTTAGGCGCATCACCACCCAGCGCACGGGTGATCAGGGTGGTGTTATGATCGATCATACCGATATAGGTGCCTTCATAGGTGCCCGGTTCCCCCATGGCATCGGAAAACAGTGTACCACCGATGACGACGTCTTGCCCACGGGCCTCGGCCCCTTCGATCAGGGCACGGACATTGCGTTCAGGCACCGAGCTTTCGACAAACACGGCCGAAATATTGCGATCAACAATGATGTTAACCAGCTCTTCGACCCGGCGCAGTCCGGCCTCGGATTCGGTTGAAATGCCTTGAATGCCCAGAACCTCAAAATCATACCCGCGCCCGAAATAACTAAAGGCATCATGTGCGGTCAACAGCACACGGCTTTTTTCCGGAACAGAGGTGGTGACCGAGTTCATATAGCCAATCAGCTTTTCAATATCCGCAATGTGTTTGTCGGCATTGGCGGTATAGATCGCTTTGCCATCGGGATCGGTTTTGATCAGTGCATCACGTACAGCCCCAACCACGGTTTCCCATAGCTGCGGGTCCATCCAGACATGCGGATCGTATCGGCCATCGTAATCCGCATGACTCAAAAGCTTGCTCTTGTCGATGGCTTCGCCAACTGCGACCACATTCCGGCGCTTTTCCAGATCAAGGAAAAACTCTTCGAGTTGCGCTTCAAGATAAAGACCATGCCACAAAACAAGATCGGCGCGCGCCATGGCGGCAATGTCGCTGCGTGTCTGACGATACGAATGCGGATCAACCCCGGGGCCCATTAAGGCGGTGACCTCCGCCCGATCGCCCGCAACCTGACGGGCCGCATCGGCGATCATGGATGTGGTTGCGACAACATTCAACGGCTTGGCAAAGGCCATGCCAGCGGTGGCGCCGAGGCCAGCAAGGGCAGACACACCAAGGATGGCGATCAGGCAAAGACGGCGTGCAACATTTCGAAGGGTCATGACGGGTCCCGACAGCAAGTTAAAATCATTCAATAGAATACCCACTATCTATGTGCGGACTTTTAAAGTTAGTCAAGGCTAAATTGCTTTTTGAACACTTAGTTGTTATGAAGATTTCGGAGATACTGTTTGGAGAGACCGATGGGCGATAAGCCGACGTTAAACCCGCGCCATAACAAGGCAGAAGTCTTTGCCCGCCTGCGCGACGCACATGCCCGCGAGGTCACCGAAGATTACGTTGAAATGATTGGCGATTTGATCGCCGAAGAAGGTGAAGCCCGCTCTGTCGCTCTTGCTGAACGCTTTGGTGTGACTGCGGCAACGGTCAATAACACAATCAAACGCCTTGAGCGCGACGGTTTCGTCACATCACGCCCCTACCGCTCAATCTTCCTGACAGAAAAAGGCGAAACGCTCGCCAAAAAATGTCGCGACCGCCACCAGATCGTCTATAACTTCCTCGTCTCCATTGGTGTGGATCCCGATACGGCAGAGTTTGATGCCGAAGGGATCGAGCATCATGTGAGTGAGGAGACTTTACGGGTGTTTGAGCGTTTTTGATATTGAACTTAAACACGTTGAATTTAGAGGCTAATGGTGAATTTTGTTTATTTGTTTCGTCGTGCGCGTCAAATGCCTGTTCATGTTGCTATTTATCGAGCGTTTCGCATGTTTTTCCGCGAGGGTGTAAGTGCCGTAAGCAAATGGCGCGCTCGAAATACATGTTCTTACATAGATGCCGATCTCCTGTCTGAATTGCAAACAATTAAGCCGTTAGGTATTAGCGCTATTCGGGATATAGCCAGAATAGATAGTGACCTCTTAGCCAACGTAGCTTTCCGAAATGCCAATCATGAATTTGACTTATTAGGGTCGGGCTGGGTCAAGGTTTCATTGGGGGCAGATTTTTTTGGGTTCGCTGGAGGCAAATATCCGGCAGAGCCAGAGAACGCTATTCCAATACACAGACGTGTCACGAGACCCAACCGGCAATATGCACGGAAATTAAATTGTCTGATTCAGCAGCCATATGAGCCAATTGAATGGCTGGCAGATTTTAGGTCCGGATATAGATGGAGGGCCGATACATATTATACAGACCTGACTATCGGTAAACCCTATGCGTCAGACATAAAGCTTCCTTGGGAGCTGGGGCGACTGCAACATTTGCCTCGAATGGCCGCAATTGTGTTATCAGATTTGGGGGCGAGGTCGTTCTTGGTTTCGGAGATTAAAAATCAAATATTTGATTTTTTGGCATCTAACCCTCCTGAATTTGGCCCCAATTGGGGCTGCCCGATGGATGTCGGAATCAGAGCATCTAATTTAAGCATCACATACAGCATTTTAGCTGCAGGAAATATCGACTTTGGTGGACCGTTTGGGCGAGAACTAGCCGCTGTACTTCTCTCCCATGGGAGATTTATCTTCCAAAATCTTGAATGGTCAGAAAGCCGGCGGAGTAATCATTATCTTTGCGATGTAGCTGGGTTGGTCTTCATTGGTGCTTCGCTCACTCCTACGCCGGAAACAATCATGTGGCTGAGTTTCGGTATATTTGAAATATGCAAGGAATTTAAGAACCAGTTCCAGTCTGATGGGTCAAATTATGAAGGGTCGACAAACTATCATCGCTTGTCGCTTGAGGTTTGTGTCTACGCATTAGCTGTTGCTGGCGGGCTTTCGGAAGATATGATTTCTGCTATGGAAGAAACTCCGTTTACTATCCCAGTGAGTTGTAGAGTTTCTTTACCAGGAAATTTGGGGCAAGAAGCAGCATCTTTAGTGCGATCTTTTCCAGCAGAAATCACACAAAAATTGTTAAATGCCCGTGAATTTCTTGAAGCTGTATCTATACAGAATGGGGATTTGGTTCAAATTGGTGATACTGATTCTGGCAGATTTGTGGTTCTGGACATTGTGCTTAAACAGGAAACTGATAGTGCTAATGAGCTGAGAGAAAACCCGATAAACGTCAATGCGACATTGTCGGCGTTAAATGCGTTACTTGGTCGTGAAACTCCGGGAAGTTTATCTTCAGCTGTAGTAAGTCATCTCCTTAATGGAAAACATCCATTTTTAGAGTTGCAGCACGAACCTCGCACATATCTTCCGGTATCTTATGGTGATGAGTGTTTGGGCGGGGATGAAAAATTTACTCATAGATACGAGTTCTCTTTGCCTCATCTTGAAGTTATGAAGATACAGCAGAATTACTTTCCGGATTTCGGGCTTGTAGTTTGGAGATGCGACAATTTTCACATGACTTTTCGGGTTGCTCGGCACGAGAGATCTGATGCTCCTTTCGGACACACACATGATGATAATCTTGGGGTAACGCTGTGGTCTAATGGGGAATGGATCATTGAGGATCCTGGAACGTTTGTCTACACATCGGTTCCTGAGCTTCGTCGCCGTTATCAGAGAGCAGAAGCGCACTTTGTCCCACGAGCGACGAACTGGTCCTTTGTTAGTTATCCGTCTGAATATTTGTTCGATTGTAACCATGATGCAACTGTGACGAGTTTAAAAATACAAGGAGCGATGGCGTCCGCTTCGGTTAAGTTTGGAAAGAAACTGGTTGCGCGTGAGGTTGTCGTAAGCGATGGCAGAGTTGTAATTAGCGATTACGCTATTGGCTGTGCATTGTTGAAGCGAAGTACGCTTGTGGGTGCCGCAAGAGGATATGGTCATCAGCCGCTGCCAGATATCGCATATCCTGCCGAGCGTCAGTCAGCTAATTTTATGAGAGATGAAAAATGAAGGTCGATTTACAAAAGACGATTACTCAAGTCGACATTGCCGTCGATAGCCAAGAAATCGAACTTGTAGAAGAAGTTTTGAAGGCGCGTTGGCTGAGCGAAGGACCAAAAGCAAAGCAATTATCCGAGGTAATTTCACTCAAGTTAAAGTCACCGCACGTAACATTTGCTCCAAATGGTACGCTAGGACTTTTTCTTGCATTGCTGGCGCTCGACTTGCCGCTCGGTGGTGAGGTGATTGTTCCCTCGTTTACCTTTTATGGCTCTGTTATGCCAATTGTGTTTGCGGGGCTCAAGCCACGCTTTGTTGATGTTGATGCATCGACTTATAATATGACGGCGGATGCTGTAAAGGATGCTATCGGGCCAAATACTGTCGCCGTAATGCCGGTCCATATTTACGGGCAAACCTGTGAGATAATTGATATTGTTAACATCGCGAGAGAGAACAATCTAAAGGTTATCGAAGACGCAGCTCAAGCATTTGGAGTGTCTGAAGAAAATAAGTTCGCTGGTACATTTGGCGATATCGGGGTTATTTCTTTCTTCAGCGATAAAGTAATCACCATGGGTGAAGGTGCTTGCATCGTCGTTCAGGACGATAAAATTTTTGAGAAAATTCGTCTTTTGCGGAACCAAGGGCGTCCAAATTCTGGCACGTTTGTTCATCCCTCTTACGGCATGAATTTTCGGATTACAGATATGCAGGCGGCCGTTGGCTTACAGCAGTTTGGCAAGTTCAATGACATAAAGTCGAAGAGATTGTGTTTGTTCGAACGCTACCGCAAAGCGCTTGATGGCGTAGGTGATATAGTGCCAATGGAAGTTTCTTCAAACGTCACAAGTTTCGTTCCTTTTCGCTTTCCTATTGCAACGCGCAGTAGAGAAGCGCTTGAAGCCTTTATGGAAAAAAAAGGTATTCAAACCCGACGTTTCTTCTGTCCTATGCACTTGCAGCCAAAACTAAAAGAGAGTCCTGTCCTGAGCTTACCTAATTCGGAAACTCTGTTCGAAACCGGCCTCTGTTTGCCGATCCACTATCATATTTCTGAAGATGATGTGGATTACATCGTACAAACGATTTCAGAATTTTTCTGTAACCAAAGCAAGCGAGACTGAATTGAGGCCTTTTGTTGAAATATACGATGCGATCTTTGCATCTAAGGATTATGACGGAGAGGTTGCAAGAGTTCTGTCTTTGCTCAGAGACAGCGACGAAAGCAATTTTCGTATTTTGGAGATCGGCTCAGGAACGTGTAGCCATAGTGTCAGTTTCGTTAAGCAGGGGGTGCGTGTTACTGCCGTCGATACAGATTATGACATGACGAGCAAGGCACGTAGCAAACTTGTTAACTGCTCTATGATTTCAGTTCACAATGGTGACTTGGGCGAGACTCCTCTTGTTAAGTACGATGGTGCTTGTGCGCTTTTTTACGTTGTGAATTATGTCCGTGATCGTCAAGATTTGAGGAAGCTGTTCAAAGATGTCAGGGGCCGCTTAGCTGTCGGCGGTAAGTTCTTTTTCGATTGCTGGAATGGTGTTCTTTCGTTAATCGAAGAGCATCCTGCATCTGAGCGCGATGTGACCACTCCGGAAGGAGTCGAGTTCAGTTATAAAACTGAAGTTGTTGTGGATAAATTGCAGCAAGAAGCAAAAATACGTTACCAGTTCACAAAGCATTCTTCGCAGCCAAATGAACACTTCAATGATTTTGAAGAAAATATAATCATCAGGCTATGGACATTGCGAGAGTTAGAGGAGACTTTGCAGGAATCGGGGTTTTGCCTGCTAAATGTTAGCCAAATTCATCCGCCATTTCGACCCGCAAGCATTAATGACGCGCGGATCGCAATTTGTGCAATGGCAGAGTGAATTTAGATATTGAAATAAGAATTTCTGGAGATTTTAGTATAATGAAAAAGCTTCATCTTGGCTGTGGAACAGTAAGAATTCCAGGCTATTTGAATGTAGATATAACGCCTCAGGAATCTGTTGATTTAGTGGCGGATGTCAGGAAACTTGATTTCGAATTTAATAGTTTTGATGTGATTTACTCTTGTGCCGTAATTGAGCATTTTGGCAGGCGAGAATGGAAAGGTCTTCTTAAACATTGGGTCAGCTTTCTTAAGCCAGGTGGTTTGTTTCGAATTTCAACTAATGACCTGGATGCGGCAGTTTCCAGATACCAGAAGGAAAAGAATGTCCAAGAGCTTCTTGGACTTTTGATCGGTGGTCAAAAAGATGATTATGACTGGCATGGTATGATTTTTGACTTCGATACTTTAAAAGCCGGCTTGGAAGAGGCGGGACTTGTAAACGTTCGTCGCTATGATTACCGCGAAACAGACTATGGGGAACTAGGTATCGATGACTTCAGTCAAGCATACTTGCCTCACATGGACAGGGAAAATGGCCAGTTGATGGTGCTTAACCTGGAAGCATATAAGCCAGATTTGCCATGATGGCGTCGCCGTTGCCATATATCTCCGTCATTTTCTGTAATCGGAATGATGGTTATGGCGGGGAGCAATCGGAACGAATTGAAGCCTTCATACGATACTTTGAGTATTGGGATAAAATCTATCCCGGTTTAATGGAGTTCGTATTGTGCGATTGGAACCCGCCAACGACACGCAAATCTCTGATCGAGGGATTTAGCTGGCATAAATTGGCCAATGTCAGATCGTTTGTCGTTTCTCCGGATGTCCATAAAAGTATTGGAGGGAATGACCGCCGTCCGATGCTTGACTATATTGGACGTAATGTCGCTATTCGCCGGGCAGAAGCCCCCTATATCCTTGTCATAAATCAAGACATCTTCCCTTCTTCTGCTGTAATGCACTATCTAGGCAAAAGAGCATTGTCAGAGCGATATTTCTATCGTGCTGACAGAGTGGATTTCGATTTTGGGGACGGGAGCAGTTTAGCAGGCGAGGAAATAGAACAATGGGCATCTAATCATCCTATTTGTCGACATGTGCGTCCGCATGAGGAGGCGTCTGAAATCCATGTGCCGGTCAACGCAGAAAACTATCGCACGTCGGGGACGGAGCCTTTAAAAGGTGAAGTCATTGCTGTCGGCTCTAATTTGCTGTTTGGCTCCGGGTTGGGAAGACTGCGCCGTCTTGAGGCGGTCAGGCTTTGGTTGTTTAATCGACATCTGTTTCATGGAGCTGGTGCATTGGGGGACCGTTTTGGCGACCTTGGAAGAATTCATGCAAACTATTGGCAACGATATTTGTTGCATACCAATGCGTCTGGTGACTTTTTCTTGGCGCCAAGGGTGGCATTTGACAAGATAAACGGGTTTCCTGAGTCTACCGAGTTTTACATGCATACCGATGGATATGCTTGTGTGGCCATGTTTATGGCAGGTTACGATCAGGCCTGTTTCTTGGGCGATGCGGTTGCTTTTCATGCCGATCACGATCGATCTGACAGAGAAGGTCGGCCTGAGTCCATGTCATACAGGGAGCATGTGGAAGTCTTTTGCGAAATTTGCCGGAAAGAACGCCCTTATAAACTCAATAAAGATAATTGGGGGCTGTGGGACAAAGAGATTGATGCGCAAGCTTTGTAGATCAAATAACTTAGCACCATAAGCATAAACCGGAGAAATATCTATTATGTCAGAAATCTACGATGTCGTTGTATTGGGAAACGCGAGTTCCGGCTTGGCATTGGCGCTTCAACTCAAAAGGGACGATCCGAGCTTGAGCGTAGCATTGGTTGGTCCAAAAGACAGGTCAGGTGCTGCAAGTCTTGCCGCAGGGGCTATGATCAACGTTTATGCAGAGATTGGCGAAGGAACTTTTGAGGACCCGGACCTCAAATCGCGCTTTGGCTTAGTGGAGCCTGCAATGCGCTACTGGGATGATCACGCCGCATTTTTGCGCGAGACATCAGGGCTTGCCTTCGATGTGCAATGGGGAACTTATGTGATCCAGAACGCAAAGAGTACGCCTATTGAAATGAGAATTTATGACTATATGTCAAAGGCGGTCAAAGATTTGGGCGTAGAGCATCGTGAGGTTAATCCTCTAGATATCCCTTATTTGCGACCAACTGACGGGCATCAAGCGTACAAAGCTATGTGGTTGCCCGACGGCCGCTTTGATCCGGTTAAGGCTATCGCGGCTTCCGAGGTGTCAGCAAGAAATCTTGGCGTAGATATTTTTGAGCAACGCGCTGTATCCTTGAGTGTTCGAGAGCGAAAATCTCTGATAATGCGGGCATCGGATACAAAAAAAGTCTCGCTCGAGGATGGAACCGTTTTGAAAAGTGCAAACTTGGTGTTTGCGAACGGTGCTTTTGCTCAGGAACTAATTGATCTCGATAGTGAGCTTAAATCTGAAACGCCAAGATTGCTCTACGGCGCAGGCGCAGCGCTAGATGTTTCAATTCCTGATTGGGTGGACGACATGGGTGGTGTCGGAAAAACGCTGTCTGGAATGGATCATGTTGTTAGAACAACGGATCGCGGTGGCTCTTGCGGTAATCACATCGTGCCTTTGGGGGATGGGCGCTTCTATTCCGGTGCGTCCAGCGCAGTATGGCTAGAACCCGATGGCAGAGCACGTGTTGGTGGCATTCATGTAAATATTCATGCTCTAATCAACGAGTTTAATCTTGAGTTCTTTTACGGGTGTGTATCCGTACGCCAGAATGGTTACCGCCCGACCACAGCTGACTGTTATCCTTTGCTAGGAGAATCTCACCTGAATGGTGTTTGGTTCATGAACGGAATGAAACGTGACGGATTCACTTCATCCCCGTATCTGGCCGATCAACTGAGTAAGGCTATTCGCGGTGAGCAACATGAGCTTCCCGAACGTTTCAAACCTTCAAGAAAGCTGATTTCCTATAAAAGAAAAGATCAGGCTATCTTGGCAACGCAGCAGTTTTATCGTGGTGCAGACTCCCAACATGGCAATTCCGTTGCTCCATATCTTTCCGACATATACGAAGACGCAAGGTTCGCACCTATTGAAAAGGTTTATGAGTCTCGTGATATCGAGCAGTTTGGAATTCATCCAGAATTGATTCATCTCTACCAAAATGACAAATTCTATCAACAAATCAAACACTCAAGAGAACTTGTTTGACCCGCGGCTGCTTTAGTTGCAGCTGTAATGGTACCTTGGATACAGCGCGTTAACTAAAGACTGGTCTAAATGTACTTTGCAATCGAATAGCTCCACATATTTTGCGGAGCTGTTTTCGATTTTGAATAAATGGTAGCCAAAGTAACACCAGATACCTTGTGTGTTTGTGGGCGGGTGATCTCATGTGGCCTTGCCATACTATTATTGGATCATGATCACACTGTATTCTCTCGTGCCGTTCCTTTCCCTGTGCTTCAAAGTCACATTTGCAAAGCTAAGTTTGCAGAGTGTTCTGAGGCGAAGCCATTCGTCGTAGGTTAGGGACAGGACCTGTCAATTCATCGTGTTCTGTTTTTATCCGAACCCTTCGGGACCAGAAAATTTCTGTGTGGAGGGCGCCTCTATTGCTTGAAAACCAAAGGGTTTTCTCAGAAAAAGATCCCGCCTGCACATAAATTAGCTGGTGTGGAACGCATTTAATGGATGGGTCCTTACCCTAGGCCGGGTCGCAATGTTAGTCGGTTCAGGGAGTGCGAGCCATTTTAACACCGACTGCATTTGCGGGTTCCGAAAGCTCTTAGATGTTGCTTTGTCGAAGTCTCTTGAGTTAAACGTAGCATCATCGTTAATGCATTTGTAAGTAGCTTAGGCTGCCTCTTATTTTTTATCCGATTGAGGAGAAGAAACCGTGGTTAAGGTTGTTGTTACAGGTGGTGCTGGATATGTTGGTGTCCCGCTTTGTCGAGCATTGCTCGAACGCGGAGATGACGTGATTTGCGTTGATAACTTTATGTTTGGCTATGATCCAATATTGGATCTCGTCAGTTTTCCAAACTTTAGTGTTGTCAAGCAAGACATTCGACACACTGACTATAGCTACTTGAAAGGTGCCGACGCAGTTATCCATCTTGCGGGCATTAGTGGTTATCCTGCATGCGAGGCGAACCCTCACTCTGCCAAGCTAATTAACGTCAATGCAACTGCTTCCCTTGCGCAGGCAATGTCACCAGATCAGCTCTTTATTTTTGCATCGACAACGTCATTTTATGGTTCGTCAGGGCAGCTCTCCAAAGAAGATTCTGTCATCAATCCTGTAAGTCTTTATGGTGTCACCAAACAAGAAGGTGAGGCTATTGTGATGGATCGTGCGAACTCTATTTCCCTGCGGTGGGCAACGGTGTTCGGCGTTAGTCCGCGAATGAGAGCCGGCTTATTGGTCAATGACTTTGCTGAAAAGGCAGTCCAGGAGCGGACAATCGTGCTCTATGACAGCGATTCAATGCGCACTTTTATGCATTTGAGCGACGTCGTACTGGGCTATCTTTTTGCAATAGACAATGCAGGAAAAATGGCTGGCGAAATTGTAAATATGGGATCTAGTCAGCTTAACTACTCCAAACGCGACATTGCGCTCAAAATCAAGGAACGTCAGCCTTGTGAGATCATGGAAGCCGCAATTGGTGATACAGATATCCGTAACTTCCTCGTCTGTTTTGAAAAGGCAGAAAGTCTTGGCTATCAGTGCACTAGAACAGTCGAGCAAGGGATAGATGAGTTACTTAAGCTTTATCGTTTTTATGCTCCCAATTCTTTTATTAAACCAATCTAATAAAGGATGTCGGCGATTAATATTTTATGTATTTTCGGGACGCGCCCTGAAGCCATAAAGATGGCGCCAGTCGTTGAGGGGCTGAAGGCGACAAGTGCTAATGTAAAGGTTTGTATAACTGCCCAGCATCGCGATATGCTCGACCAAGTGATGGAGTTCTTTGGTCTGTCCCCTGATTTTGATCTCAATCTCATGACAGCAGGGCAAACATTAAACGGTTTGTTCGCGCGTGTTATGAGCGGTGTGGAAGATGTCATAACATCATTTAAGCCTGACCTTGTTTTTGTCCACGGTGACACCTCTACTGCGGCTGCAGCGGGCTTGGCCTGTTTTCACAGAAATATCCCTGTTGCCCATGTTGAGGCGGGACTACGTAGTGGCAAGCTCGATTCACCTTTCCCGGAGGAATTGAATCGTATCGTCGTAGATGTTTTTGCGAGATATTTGTTTGCCCCTACCATATCAGCGCAAAACGCGTTACTTGCGGAGGGGCGAGAGCAAGCGCGTATAACTGTGACAGGAAACACTGTTATTGATGCGCTGGTAATGGCTCGCAAGAAGATTTCCGAAGATGAGGAAACAAGAACCTCCATAGACTTGACCTTGCCGCAGTTTGATAAAAACAAAAAAATGATTCTTGTTACAGGACATCGTCGTGAAAGTTTCGGAGATGGATTTTCAAATATTTGCTCTGCGCTGGGGCACGTAGCACAGCGCGACGATGTGCATATCGTTTTTCCTGTTCATTTAAACCCGAATGTGAGTGGGCCCGTGCAGGCTGCACTTGGTGATATGCCGAATGTCTCATTGATCAAGCCTGCTCAATATCCGGCTTTTATAAGGCTTATGGAGCTAAGTTACATCGTTGTTACAGATAGTGGCGGCGTTCAGGAAGAGGCTCCATCTTTCGGCAAGCCAGTCTTGGTAACGAGAGACGTTACCGAGCGGATGGAGGCGGTAGATGCCGGAACAGTTAAGCTGGTCGGAACTGACAAAACTAAAATTGTTCAAAACATTGAAACATTACTCGACGATAATGAAGCTTATGCCAAGATGTCATGTGCGCAAAATCCGTATGGCGATGGTAAAGCGACAAGCCGAATAATTGAGTTTTTGTCTTTAAAATAATGTGTATTCGAAACGAAGTCTCCTTTAAATTTTCTTAGTACTGGGTACGAAACTTGATGCAAAAGTTGTGTGTTATTGGCTTGGGATACATTGGGCTTCCAACAGCCATTATTGCGGCAGAATCTGGATATAACGTGGTGGGTGTGGACGTTAATCAGGCGATTGTTGATCAGTTAAATGAATCGCGCATGCATTTCAGTGAGCCGTTCCTTGACGACCTTCTTGCCTCTGAGGTTGCTAAAGGAAGATTAATTGGAAAACTAGTTCCTGAAGCTGCAGATTATTTTGTGATTGCAGTGCCAACGCCTTTTAAGGAAGGTTTCCATCCCGATATTAGTTATGTGGAAAGTGCTGCAACATCAATTGCGCAGTATTTGAAGCCAGGCGATACGATTATTTTGGAGTCTACCGTTCCAGTAGGAACAACAGAACATCTTTGTGACTTGCTTGGACAAATTCGGTCGGACCTCAATTTCCCTAGCAACGTTGCAGGAAAAGCACCAGATGTTTTTGTTGCATTTTGCCCTGAACGCGTGCTTCCGGGGAAAATAGCAGAGGAACTGAGAAAAAATGATCGTATCATTGGTGGTATAACGCCAAGCTGTACCCAAAAAGCGGCAGAATTTTATCGTGCATTTGTTGAGGGTAGTTGTCACCAGACTTCCGCGCGTGTTGCGGAGCTTGTTAAGTTGAGTGAAAATGCTTTTCGGGACGTCAATATCGCTTTTGCCAACGAACTCTCGTTAATTTGTAACGATCAAAAAATAGACCAGTGGGAGGTCGTTGAGCTTGCCAATAAGCATCCACGTGTGAATATTCTAAGTCCTGGTCCTGGTGTCGGTGGACACTGTATTGCGGTCGATCCGTGGTTTATTGTTCATACAAACCCTGACAGAGCAAATTTGATAAAAACGGCCCGGGAAGTAAATCTTGCAAAGACTGATTGGGTCATCGAACAGGTTAACCAAGCCATTGAGCAGGGTAAATTTAAGTCAATAGCATTTTTGGGTTTGGCATATAAGCCAGATGCGTCCGATTTAAGAGAGAGCCCGGCAATTCACATCATTAAAGATGTCATGCGATCCAATCCCAATATCGCTCACCTCCTGGTCGAGCCTCATATTTCAAATCTGCCTGAGGCGCTCCAAAACGGAAAGCTAGTCAGTATTGGCGAGGCGTTGGAGGCGGCCGATCTGGTTGTATGTTTGGTTGCTCATAGTCAATTTGCAGAAAATTCTGACCGTATTGGCGCAACGAACGTTATTGATACCGTCGGTATCGTAGGTAAAGGTTAGGCTGTCGTTTCGATGAAACAAATTTTTTTGAAGAATGGTGGCGCCGTCGTTGAGCAGGTTCCTGCTCCAGAGGCCGCGCCGGGTGAAGTTCTGGTTTGTGTCGATCGTTCATGTATCTCTGTTGGGACAGAGATGAGTGGCCTAAAATCTACGGGTGAGCCTATCTGGAAAAGAGCTCTAAAACGTCCCGACAAGGTTATCAAAGCCCTGAACATGATGGCGACCCGCGGCGTCGATGAAACAATGAATATTGTTCGGGGGCAGATAAATGCTGGCCTTGTGGTCGGCTATAGCGCTGCAGGACGCGTTGTCAGCGTTGGAAAGGGTGTCCAGGATTTCGAAGTTGGTGATCGTGTTGCCTGTGCTGGCGCGCAAGCTGCTCATCATGCTGAACTCATTCGGGTTCCAACTAATCTTTGTGTGACAATTCCCCAAGAAGTTTCCTTTGATGACGCGGCAACGGTTACACTCGGTGCCATCGCAATGCAAGGCGTCCGTCGTGCAGAGCCGACGTTGGGAGAGGCCTTTGTTGTTGTTGGTTTAGGTTTACTAGGGCAATTAACAGTTCAAATATTGAAATCAAATGGCTGTCAGGTCATCGGGATCGATGTTGACGATAGCCGTCTAAGAAGAGCCCAAGAACTGGGGTTGGATATTGCAATTAAAGCCGGCGCAGAGGCACCAATTAAGGAAGTGGCGAGGCTAACCCGCGGGGTCGGCGTTGATGGTGTTATCGTAACCGCCGCCAGTCCTGACCCGGATGTTTTGGCAAATGCATTCAAATTATGCCGACGCAAGGGGCGAGTTGTTCTCGTTGGTGATGTCCCGATAAGCATTGATCGGGCTGATATTTACCGAAACGAGATTGATTTTCGTATTTCCACCTCTTACGGACCGGGGCGCTATGATCGGTCGTACGAAGAGGAGGGCCTAGATTATCCGGTCTCATATGTTCGTTGGACCGAAAACAGGAACATGCAAGCCTACTTGCAACTGATCGCTGCGAACAAGGTTACGCCATCAAAACTGATAGACAAGGTTTACCCTGTTGATGAAGCGGGGGAAGCATACCAGTCTCTAAAAAACTCTGATCAGGAAAAGCCATTGGCAATCCTGATATCTTACGAATCGGCTGTTGATAGTATCGAGCTACTGAAAATAAAAAAGGTTGTTGTCTCAACCGGTCTTGCAAAGAAAAAAGGCCCGATCCAGGTTGGTGTCGCGGGACCTGGGGGCTTCCTTCTGGGGGTTCATCTGCCGAACATGTCTTCATTGGAGGATATGTTCCAAATTCGCGGTATTATGAGCCGCACATCCCATGTAGCTTCTTCAGTTGCAATGAATCAGCGCGCGGCATACGCAACGACCGATTATAATGAGCTTCTAGCAGATTCTGACGTGGATATGATTTTGATTGGCACCAGGCATGATACACACGGAGAGTATGTATTACGTGCTTTGGAAGCGGGGAAGCACGTACTGGTGGAAAAACCACTGGCGCTAAAGCGTGAAGAGCTGGCCGCAATTGAAGACTTTTATGCTACGTCCCAAAACGAAAAGCCTCTGTTGTTGACAGGTTTCAATCGTCGTTTTTCTCCAGCTTTGACCAAACTAAAGGCAATGATCTCTGATCGCAGAGAGCCTATGGTCATAAATTATCGCATGAATGCTGGCCGAATTCCTCTTGATCATTGGGTGCACGGTTCTCAAGGAGGTGGGCGAAATCTTGGTGAGGCATGCCACATCTATGATCTGTTTACTGCTCTAACGGGAGCACGTGTAACTTCTGTGCAGGCAACGGCCGTTTCGCCAACGCAGAACGTTATTGCAGGCAACGATAATTTTGTCGCTACAATGAAGTTTGAAGATGGTTCGATTGCCACTTTAACGTACACGGCACTGGGGGACACGTCGTGGCCTAAAGAGCAAATGGATCTATATTGTGAGCAAAAGGTCTATTGTCTTGATGATTACGTGAAGCTCTCTTGCAGTGGTATGAATGACCTGGTTTGGTCGGGGGGTGTAGATAAAGGTCACAAGACCGAGATTATCGAGCTAGCAAACGCAATCCAAAAAGGGAATGCTTGGCCGATTCAGCTCTGGGAACAAGTTCAAGCAACAGAGATTGCGATGCAAGTTGAAGAAGCAATTGCAGCGGTTTCTAAACACGATTTGTCTAAATGATCAATTCCCGCCAGAATTTCCTGAAGAATCTCAATGGGCAGCGTTCTGAAAGTCACAATACGAATGCTGGCTTGACTATCTTTTTCAGGGACGTTTTGTCACTCATTAGGCTCGGTGAGGCGAAGTGGATATGCACGCGCGCCGTGCTGTCCGGGGTTTTCTTTGCATTATTCGAATCGCTGGGGATTGCAACCATTTATCCGTTAGTCTTGTACCTTCAAGAGGGCGGGCAAGCTGTCTTGGACAAGACAGAAATTTTCCAGTATGTTGGCAAGATTATGGGAACTTTTGGCGTATCAATCAATGCTGCAGTGATCGTCGGGGTTCTATTCATCTTTGTCGGATTGCGAACGTATTGTTCTTATTTGCGGGCTATTTATTCCCAGATTATTTCACTCGACTTTTCTGCAAACGCAAGAAATCTTATATTTAATCGATTGATGCTTGAAAAGTTGGAAGATTCGAAATCGGTTAAGGAAGATCAACGCATATCAATTTTAATCCAAGATTGTCATAGACTTGGTGAATTTGTAAGAAATTGCGTTGAATTTTTTACTTCACTTTGTATTGCGTGTGTATTCGTCATCGCTTTGATGATTGTTTCGGTTGAAACCACAATATTAATGGTTATTATCTCGATTTTTACTTTGCTTCTTTACGGAAAAATAGGCAGAGTAGGTAAGAGTATTGGTATAGATATATCTGCTACGTCAGCAAAAATACATCGCCGTATGGTCGAATCAATGGCCAACTATCGCCTAGTCAAACAAAGGGTGATGGAAAATGACGTCAGCAAAAGAATGAATGATGATTTTTTCCATCTTGCTTCTTTGCAAATTAAAATATTAAAGCGACGCGCCTTAATCGACAATACAACTTATATTGTATTTGTTGGCTATATAGTTGGTGGATTTTTGTTGCTTGCGAACAATGCTGGCGGCGACATTGCTCTGATTTCGACATATGCGCTTCTGTCTCTCAGGGTCGTTCCTCATTTGGGTGCGCTCAATTCCAGTAAATTTGAAATAACGAATACCCATCCGTCTCTTGATGTAATTGCGAGACAATGGAGCGACCTTGGGGCTGCTGAAGATCTTTCCGTAGGTCAAGACCATTGGAATGGGTTTGACGAACTTTCTGCTGAAGGCTTGGAGTATTCCTACCTTTTAGGACATGGTAAACGTTCAGCGGTCAAGGTTCTGAATGGCATAGATGTTGTTCTGGCAAAAGGATTCTTGGTGGCTATAGTTGGGCGCTCAGGCGCAGGTAAGTCTACTCTTGTTGATATACTGTCGGGACTCTTGGAGCAGCAGAATGGGAGAATTTTGCTCGACGGGCAAAATCGCAGGGGGCAACCACTTTCCTCCTATCGAAAAAGTGTTGGATTTGTCCCGCAAGACCCTGTGTTTTTTGACAGTAGTATCCGGGAAAATCTGAGTTTTGGGGCGATAACTGCGTTTTCCGATCATGAACTCAGTGTTGCTCTTGCAGAAGCTAACTGTAGCTCATTCATCAACGGCCTTGTTGACGGCCTGGATACTCAAATGGGAAGTTATGGAAGCAGATTTTCCGGAGGGCAACGTCAAAGGCTCGCTATTGCAAGGGAACTTCTGCGTAAGCCGTCTTTAATGATTCTTGACGAGCCAACCAGCGCCTTGGACGGAGAAGCTGAGGCGTCCCTCGTGCAGACGCTTGAGGCCCTGAAAAAACGCTGTGCGGTCGCGGTTGTTGCTCATAGATTTAAGACCGTAGAATGTGCGGACAAGATATATGTTTTGGAAACTGGCAGAGTCGTCGACGAGGGCGTAGCCGAAGACCTCCAGCATAACTCTTCTTTGTTCCGCTCGCTCTTCAACCTTAATGATTGATATTGGCGGGGCTCGAATTGTGAGCTGTCGATTAAAGTCACTACTTTTGCTGCTCTAAATAGTAATTTTATACGGGATACGATTAATGTGTGGAATTGTTGGAACGTTCGCATTTGGACGTGGTGAAACAGTCGACCGCGACGTCTTAATCTCCATGCGTGATACGATGACACATCGAGGCCCGGATGGCGCAGGCGCTTGGTTCGACGACAATCTTAGTGTCGGGATTGGCCACCGCAGACTTTCAATTGTTGATCTGTCAACAACCGCAAGTCAGCCGATGGAGTCCGATGATGGTCGCTATATTCTAACGTTCAATGGCGAAATATATAACCATGTTGAGTTGCGCGACGAGTTAAAGGCTCTCGGGGTATCTAACTGGTATACAGATCACTCAGATACTGAAGTGTTGCTCAAGGCTTTTCAGGTGTGGGGCTTGGATTGTGTTCATAAGTTTCGGGGTATGTTCGCTTTTGCCATCTGGGACAAACTTGAACTCCGATTGACTTTGGTGCGTGATAGGATTGGAATCAAGCCTCTTTACTGGGCAAAACGCGACGGGCGTTTTTCTTTTGCCTCTGAAATTAAGGGGCTGCTGGCAGACCCGGATCAGAAGCGAGAGATGGATGAAGAGGCCCTGTTTCATTATTTAGCAGTTATGACGACGCCAGCCCCATTAACGATGTTTGCGGGTATAAAAAAGTTGGCACCAGGAACGATCATGACGGTTAATTCTGCTGGAGACGTTAATGAGCGTCGCTACTGGGATGTTTGGGATGACACCAATCCGTTTCCTGATGACGAAGCCAGCGAGGGGATGATTGCAGAGGCAGTGCTTGGCGAACTTGAGACAGCTGTGAAATATCGTAAAGTAGCTGATGTCCCTGCCGGTGTTTTCCTGTCTGGAGGGATCGATAGTTCTACCAATGCCGCATTGTTTGCGCGTGGGGAAACAGACCCGATAAAAACATTCTCAATTGGCTATGAACACGATTACGGAAGTTACAAAAACGAACTTAACTTCGCGGCATCTATGGCGCAGAATATTGGTGCTGACCATCACGAACTACGGTTGACGCAAGATGACCTGATAAATTTCGTTCCTAAGCTTATAGAACTACAGGATGAACCAATTGCAGACCCTGTTTGTGTTCCGGTTTATTATGTTTCAAAGCTTGCACGTGATCACGGGGTAACAGTTTGTCAGGTCGGTGAAGGTGCCGATGAAGTGTTTTGGGGGTATCCTTGGTGGAAGCAGTTACTTTCTGTTAACAAGCTAACGTCACTTCCTCTCCCGAAATGGGCTTTTTCTGCAGGTCAATCATTGCTCTCGCTTCGGGGGTGGAAAGACCACAAAGTTACGGAGCTGTTTAGACGGCGTGCTCAAGGAGAACCATTCTTCTATAGCGGAGCAGAAACGTTTACACACTATGCTCGTGAACGTCTTCTTTCGCCTAGGATGCGTGAAAAATTCCGGGGTCGAAGCACTGCAGAAGCCCTTACGGATATAATAGATCGCTATGAGAAAGGCGCGTGGGAAAAAACACCGCTTAACTGGATGAGTTATGTCGATCTCAATCTACGACTGCCAGAACTCTTGCTCATGCGCGTGGACAAAATGAGTATGGGAGTTAGCCTGGAGTGCCGCGTTCCGTTCCTCGATCATAAATTCGTTGCTTGTGGAATGAGTATTCCGACAAAAACCAAGATGCGAAATGGAGAACTCAAACATATTCTTAAGCGCGCTGTTACCGGCCTTATACCCGACGAAATCATTCATCGAAAAAAACAAGGCTTTGGTGTCCCGATTCACGAGTGGTTTCAGGATAGGTTGGGAGCCCAAATGAAGCAGGAAATTTATGATTTCTGCCGCGAAACAGATGTTTTCGACATTTCTATGATTGATGAACTATTCTCGTCGAATGATGGTATTCGGTTATGGTGGATATATAATCTGGCAGCTTGGCATCGTCATTTTATCCGTCGCCAACCGATTGAGAGTGGTATTTAGGCAGCGTATTGATGACAAATCTCACGTCCAAACCAGTTTACACGCCACAAGATATATACAAGATTTGGAGATACGATGGTGGAAGAAGCGCCATTCAAAGACTAGGTCGCTCCATTACTGTTTCAACACCGCGCATTGAGGCGCAAGCCTTTGCTGACATTGCAAATGGTATATTGTCGCTCCATGCTCGTGGCGCGCATACTTGGCAAGATTATCGAGGTAACGTAAGGCCTGGGCGGTCGTTTATTTACTCGGTATTTCGATTTGCTCTTGATATTCTGTCTAGCCATTTTGTGGCCAGATATCATGCCTCTAAAGCCAGAAAATACGCAGCGCGGGAAAAAATTTCTTTTGCTTTGAACTTTGGGCGCGCGCCGCTTTATCTGAGAACAGATCACCTTTTTGATCTGCGCGCAGGAGGATCTGTTGCCCATACTGCCGGTGTTCTGAATGCACTAAGAGAAAAATATGGTATCGTAAATGTCGTATCGACAGATCATTTAACTTCTGTTGTTCCCGACAGTCATTTTTTCGAATTGATACCTCATTATTCTATTGGGCGGAACTTACCAAATATTCCGTTGCTCACTTACAACAGTCGGGTAATCTCCTTTGTGCGCAAGACGACAAAGCGCCCAAGCTTTATATATAGTCGTTACAGTTTGGGAAATTATTCTGCACTTGCGTTGGCGCGCATATTTGGCGTTCCGTATGTCTGCGAATATAATGGATCAAATATCTGGATATCCCGGAACTGGGATACCCAGAAAATGAAGTACGAAGAGGTCATGCTCCAGATCGAGGATGCAAACTTGTCCGGTGCCGATGTGATCGTTGCTGTCAGTCAACCAAGTAAAGATGAATTAGTTGAGCGTGGCTTCGATACGAAAAAAATATTGGTTAACCCGAACGGCGTAGATCCGATTAAATATGGAGATGATAGTCGCAGAGTGGAAACCAGATCACAGCTGGGCTTCACAGAACAGGATATTGTGATTGGTTTTGTTGGTACCTTTGGTCATTGGCACGGTACAACAGTGTTAGCTGAAGCATTCCACAAGTTAAAGTCCAGCTACCCTGCCGAGGGTAAAGTTGCTAAGCTTTTACTCGTGGGGGATGGAAACTTCCGTGCGGAATGCGAAGACATGATCGCGCGCTGCGGATTGTCCGATAATGTTGTCTTCACAGGCACGGTATCACAAGATGATGCGCCAGCGATGTTATCTGCATCAGACATTTTAGCGTCCCCACACGTGCCGAACCCTGATGGGAGCCGTTTTTTTGGCTCGCCTACAAAACTATTCGAATACATGGCCGCAAATCGGGCGATCATCGCTTCTGATCTTGATCAGATTGGTGAAGTTCTCAAAGATAGAGAAAATGCACTTTTAGTTAAACCTGGTGATGCATCGAGCCTTGCAGAGGGATTGGCGATCCTTGTTCGAGATCGTGACTTGAGATTGTCTTTGGGTAGAAACGCCAGACAAAGGTGCCTTTCCGAACATACTTGGCAAAAACATACAAATAACATTTTGGAAGCTTTACAACGGTTGGCGTAATTCAGGTGCTCTATGGACTATGAAGTATCTAGCGTCCAAAGAAGCAAGGTCGCCCTTATAGGCAATGCGTCGTTTGGTTTCCTAGGGGGATTAAGTGGTATCATCATCTGTAATTCAAAGCAGTCCAGAGCGTTCCACGCTTGCAATTGTCGTACCTTGTTACAATGAAGAAGACGTTCTGGCGTCGACAATCGATGTCCTTCTTGCGAAGCTATCGGATCTTCGGAGTTCAGGTGATGTTGCCGCAGACAGTTACATACTGTTTGTAGATGATGGCTCAAGCGACAACACTTGGGAGATGATTTCAGAGTCATGCGTCAAGTTGGGCGCGTGTGTGCGGGGATTACGGCTCGCAGCCAATGTAGGCCATCAAAATGCTCTGCTTGCAGGCCTTCGGACTGTAACCAATAAATGCGACGTGTCAGTAAGTATAGATGCAGATTTACAAGATGACGTTGATGCAATTGATAAGATGATAAATGCTTGGCAGAAGGGGGCTGAAATTGTTCTTGGTGTTCGTATTTCGCGCGAGTCCGACACATTATTTAAAAGAACAACCGCACAGTTTTACTACAAAGCACTGAACGCGATGGGTGTCCCGGTGGTTAACAATCACGCAGATTTTCGGTTGATTTCGAATAAAGGGTTGCGCAATCTATCGCAAGTTGGCGAGCGGAAGCTGTTTTTTCGCGCCATGCCTAGCATGTTACATGACGCTATTGCTACCGTTGGCTACGCAAGATTGCCGCGTTCCGCAGGGGAATCAAAGTATACTCTGTTAAAAATGATGGGATTGGCGTGGGATGGCGTTTCTTCGTTTTCTGCAGTACCTCTACGATTGATAACCGTGTTGAGCATGGTCATTATATTTGTGACCCTTGCGGCATCGATTTACGGGTTGATAGGGTACTTTTCGGGAGAAACAGTATCTGGTTGGTTATCTATAACTTTACCGCTTTATTTGCTGGGAGGGATAATCATGTTTTCTATCGGTATAATAGGTGAATATATAGCCAAAGTTTTCGCAGAAATTAAACGTCGCCCGAGGTATTTCGTGGATAGCGCAATAAATATTGATGGGGAACGTGATTTTGTCTGATAGCAAACAATATTTCGATGATTATTCATCTAGCTATAAGGACTTGATTGAAGGTCAGATAGGTTTTTTTAGCAAAGGGCATAAGTATTTTTCAGATAGTAAAGCATTACTTCTGAAAAGATTGTGCGATGTTCAAGGTCTGAAACCAAATAACGTTTTGGAATTTGGATGTGGGATTGGAATGAACATTCAGTCAATCACTGAAAAATTCCCCCTGTCCAATGTGATTGGGTACGATATTTCTATGGATAGTTTGGATATGGCGCGACAGAGGCATCCAGATATCAAGTTCGTTGGGGATGAAGGTCTCGAGACAGGGGTCTATGACTTGATACTTGTGTCGTGCGTATTGCACCACGTAGAAGTTCCTCAGAGGGCAGAGCTAATTGATAGGCTCGGGGGCCTTTTGTCTGAGCGCGGGATTGTATGTATTGTAGAGCATAATACATACAATCCGGTTACTCGTCGAATGGTGTCGACGTGTCCTTTTGATGAAGATGCAGTCCTTCTACCGATAACAGAAACTAAAAAAAGACTTGATTCGTGTTCGAAAATGACACGGACAAATTCTGGATTTTTCTTGTTTTTCCCGGAGGCGCTGAAATTCTTAAACCGCCTTGAGCCTCTGCTTAAGTGGCTTCCGCTAGGGGGGCAGTATTATGTTTCTGCAAGGCGAATTGTCTAAGGTAATACCGGTTATAATTTCGCAATTTGGCCGATATTCTATTGTCGGCGTACTTAATACAGTAGTTGGTCATGCTGTGATATTCGTATGTTATTATATTACAAATATTGCGTTGCTTTCAAGTGTGGTTGGCTATTTAGCTGGTTTGGCTATCATGTTTTTTCTTGCACCTAAGTTCGTATTCGGTCTCAGGAAAGGTGATATTTTCGTTGTATTTAAGTTCTTTGTTAGTTTTTTTGTTTGTTTATCGATTAACTTAGTCATTGTTGCTGTTGTGAAGGGAAAAGGATATCCTTTCTTTTTAGCTCAATTATCAGGTAGCCTTGTATATTTATTTATTTTCTTTATTTTTTCAAAATTGTGGATATATCGTCAAGAAGGCACCAGGTGAAGATGGTTTCTCTAAATTACTATTATTTGGCCAGAAATATTTTGAAGAGGGGGCGAAGAAAAAATATACCTCTACTATTGGTGTCCCTTTTCTTAATTGCAGGGCACTTCGCCGTCGAATATTCTAATGCGAGAAATATATATGGTGACGTCCAAAATGCAGACTGGCAGGCAGTTAATAGTTGGATTTTGAGCTCATCATGTTCTGCTGACACGGGTGCTTTTTTAGTGTCATGCCAAAGCGACGGGTCTTTAGCGCCATACGAAGATATCTCACTTGCGGATGACATCGGTCATGCTCTTGCGTTAAATCTTTACTCAGCGTTTACTGGAATTGAAGCTGAATTTTATCAAGCAGCACGGGTTAATGTGCTGCTTAATTTTGTCAGCGCGGGAATACTGGCGATGCTTTTATATTTTTCTCTTGGAGCATTCTCAGCCTTTGTGTTTTCAGCATTTGTACCCTTCGCGTACGCGAGTTTGATCTACTTGTCACCTCATCCTGCTTTGACCGGCGTTGCATCTTTGTCTGTTGCTGCGGTGATTATCCCACTTCTTTGGCTTGGTAAGTGTGATCGGTTTTTGCCTTTTTTTTCAATCACAGTTTCTGTTTTTGTGCTTGTCGGGACTGCGGCGGTCTTTCGTACGGCAATTGCATATTATGTTTTGGCTGCGAGTGCTCTCGTCTGGTCTCTCGTCGTTATTAAGTCAGGTACAAAGAAAAATATCTTTCGGAATTTGATTTGTGCAGGTGCAGTATTAACTTCGATAATCGCTGCTTTATCAGTGCCTAATGGTGTCAGGTCTCTTCGGGATCAACTGTTTAATGTACGACCTGCAGCAATGAACGCGGGACATGGTATATCCCACAATCTTTACATAGGTGTTGGCGATGTTGAAAATTCGTTTGGCGTCGAATGGAGTGATACCTATGGATATAACGTCGTAAAAGAAGTTGCTCCAGGTGTTGCGTACGCTAGCCCTGCATACTTCCAGGTTCTATGGAGTGAATACTGGGAATTATGGAATGATGATCCTTGGGAGATGATAAGTGTTTATCTTCGCAAAGCGTTCAAAATGTTTTCGGGAACAGTTTATGATAGAATTCCGGTAGGTCTAATCTCGCTTTCTGTGGTTTTGTCTGGCGTTCTGGTTGCGCTGAGCTTTCTGAGGCATGGTCACGGATTGTCCCCAAAGCGTTCGATTGTCCTTTGTTCAGGGGCATTAACGGCTGCATTTTTCGCTCAAGGTATCTTGGCAAATACATCAATGTTTTACTTCTCTGCAACTTTTCCGATTGTTTTGATCGGTGTAATCGCAATTATATCAAGCATCATCAAGCCAAGCACGCAAGAATAACTGAGGTTAGATATGATGAATATCTTGGTTACTGGAGGTGCGGGGTATATTGGAGGGCATGCGGTCCTGTCCCTGCAAGATTCTGGTTTCAATCCTATTGTTTTTGATAATTTTTCTACTTACAAACCGGATAAACTTCCTTTTTGCGAGTGTATCCAAGGAGACGTTCGCGATACAAGAGATTTAACACGTGCTTTTAAGAGGTATAGGCCTGTAGCCGTTATGCATTTCGCGGCAAAGTCTATCGTTTCGCAATCTATTCTTAATCCTTTGGACTATTACTCCAATAATGTTTACGGCACCACACAGTTACTCACGGTGATGAAGCAGTTTAATTGTCTGAATATGGTGTTTTCCAGTACATGTGCTGTCTATGGAGAACAACATGGTTGTAAACTAGACGAAAACACGCCGCTTTCACCGATGAACCCTTACGCTTCGTCGAAAATGATGGTCGAACGTATAATATCTGACGCTTCATTTGAATTTGATCTAAATTACGTTATTTTTAGATATTTTAATGCGGCAGGTGCGGACCCGAGCGGTAGGTTCGGTGAAATGCACGATCCTGAAACACATGTTATTCCCATCCTCCTAGATGTCGCCGCTGGTCGGAAGAAGGAATTTACCGTGTTTGGCAATGATTTTCCGACAAAGGACGGGACGGCTGTTAGGGACTATCTGCATGTTCAGGATATCGCAGCTGCCCACGTTAAGGCCGTGCGTCGCTTGCAGACCTCACGAATGAGTGAAACTATAAATCTAGGTACTGGCATAGGCGTTTCCGTAAAGCAGCTGATTGACATTGTTCAGGATGTAGCCGTTGAAAAACTGAAAGTCGTATTGGGCCCGCGTCGTGCCGGCGATGCAAGCGAGTTGGTGAGTGCTTCTGAGTTGGCAATGCAGAAGTTGGATTGGCATCCCGAAAGGTCGGATGTCGCAACAATCGTATCTGATGCGTGGAACTGGTATCGCTCCTATCATTTACGCCATGGCGAAAGCGAAGGTTTTTAGTGGCAAAAGGTTTGTATGTTTTATGCGAGGGTTTGCCGTCGCATGTTATCGATTCGCAGGTTATCGAGCATCTGTCGCTTTTGCGAGAGCATCTGTCCATCGAATTCGACCTTTTGGTGCTGGCCCCGAGCAAGTCTTTGTATGACGATGCTGTGAAGCGTCTACCAGATGTTAGAAAGCGTTTGGCTGGAAAGGTCTCTGTGGTAAAGGGCTTCCGCCCAGCTTTGCCATGGTCCAGATGGTTAAATGAAAGAGTAATACTTCGGCAGGTTGCTGACTTGCGTGAATATGATTTCGTGCATGCAAGGACGGACTATACAGCTGCAATGATGATGGGGGCATGTCGCCGTCTTGCTATTCCAATACTGTGGGATTGTCGCGGAGACGCGTTGGCCGAGATTGAAGGGCGTTTCTCACAGGCATTTTTTTTTGCGAAGCCGTTTATCGCTTGGCGAAAACTCCAGTGTCGCCGGAATACGAGGTTGGCAGCTTCTGGGTGTAGCGCCGCAACATTCGTTACGGCCTCGCTTCGGGATGTCAATGCAAAATTTGGAAAGTCTCTAAAGACCTGGCTTACACCGTGCTTTGCACCTGAGGACTTTTTCTTTTTCGATCAGGCTGTACGAGCAGAAACTCGTGCAGCCTTAGGCTATAAAGATGAGCAGCGAGTGTATGTCTATTCTGGTGGTATGGCCGCGTATCAATGTTTCTCGTCGGTAGTTAAGCAGTTTGAGGCAATCTATTCTAAAAATGACAAAGCAAGACTCCTAGTTCTTACTTCTAGCGTGGAGTATGCTCTTAGGGAATCTTCTCGGTTGCCAGAAGAAATCGTAAAAGTGATGTCTGTTAGCTTCTTTTCCGTTGGAAGTTACTTGTGTGCTAGCGACTTTGCATTTTTTTTGAGAGAGGAAGGGGGGCTGAATGAAGCCGCTTTTCCGACAAAGTTTGCCGAATACGCTATGACGGGATTGCCGATCATAATGAATGAATCTCCAAGAGACTGTGCGCGTTTAGCTCGCAAGTGGGGGATATTCTCTTGCTCCAAAGGAGAAGGCTCCAAGCTTACTCGGGAGCAAAGAGAAGAGTGTTCCTCATCTGCGGCAAAGGAGCTTGGGCGCCGACAGTCAATGGTACTGTATTCTTACATCTACAATTTTTTGTTATCTTCCAAATCAGGTGCCATTCATTGCATCGGGACCGAGTGAGAGATAATGGCCAATGTTAGCTGCAGAGGGCAGAGAGGTGATTCTAGAATATCGAAACAGTGATGTCTTTTCTGATATCTCTAGAATTTTACTGTTATATGCGCAGAATTCACGCAATCTTTTTACTAGAGAGTTGACTCTGATGACGAAAAATATCCGGACTCCAATCCTTGTTTGGGGAGACTTAATCTCAAAAAGTCGTCCTGTTGTGCGCCGGTCACTGGTAGGGGAACGCGCACATGAGTGTATGTATGCTTGGGTTTACCTCACGGATTATCTTGTGGTCAAACGGATTAGTAAAGCACTTGAGGGGCACGCGGGTGAGCGGTCAAGCTTCTTTGGGAAACTCAAATCATTTGCGTCGGATCGGAATATTGATCCTCATTTTCAGCACAACTTGGAAGCTTGGACATTAGCTGGCGTAGTTGCAAAGTTCATTTCCCTAAACGAAGGACCTATTGAGGTTGCCGAGCTTGGTCAAACATTTTTCTCGTTGAAAACGAAAGTAGAAGTTCTAAGTCAAGCCTATCCGTCCAAATCGCAATTGCAATGGACTGGAATTGATAACAGTCCATTTGCTGTTGAGGTTGCGAAGACTTTGCATGGCGAAAGCAAGGAAATTGCGTATTTTGATGACTGGCGCAAATTCCAGCGTTTCGATGCCTCGCAAACAGCGATTTTCACTAGCAGATTTGTTTCTTCATATGCATTTGAAAACTCAGATGATTTTGTGTTGTTTCTCAAAAAACACCAGTTTGAATTGGTCGTGCTGGAAGAGCCATTCAACGCTTGCAATGGCGAACTACTCACATTCAATCACGGTTTGCCGATCTGCTATTTTGACATGAAAAAAGTCTCTGCGTTCGCGCTCGCAAACGATTACGAGATAGAAATTGTGGACTGGTACCCTGACAACCCCGCCAAATCTGGGCGATGCTTAAATACCAAAATGGTTTTGCGGAAAAAAGCTACAAATCAAGTTGATGATTTTAGCGCCGTGTCAGCCGACTTGATGCTTTCACATGCGCACACGGAAGTGTCTGATGATTTCAGCGTTGCCTTGCTTTTAGATCAAATATCGCCAGCGCGCTGGCGTGAAGTTGATCGTTACAAATTTGCAAATCCGGTATGGAGTAAAACCCCGATAGATATGCAAAAGACAACCTTTGTTTCTTGGATGCGTAACATCGTTACAGAGACTTTACTTAGATGGAAATCGGGACTTATTTTTATTACATTACGAGGGAAGAATGTTCGGGCCGAGCTGCTTCGGCATGTAAGCGAAAGTAGGCGAGAATAAATCATCCAAACACAAGGAAACGTATAATCTCCTTTTTTTTTGGGGGGGGCTTTTTAACGAGATAGCTTCTCGTTGTCTTCTGCTGGTTGGCAACCTGTAAGAAGGTATTCGTCGTGTTTGCTTTATGGGGATGTATGGATCCAATCCCGGTCGAGCGCTTTGTTGGCCTGCTAGGGCCGGAGATTAAGGTCTGAGCTTAAGCATTGGTTCAGTGGTCCATCGAGAAAGTCTGGTTTTCTCCAGTAGGGAATTCCTACAGTTGCTTCGCATGGTGTAGGCGGCAGTTTTTAACCTGCGATCCAGCCCCGGTCAGGTTCTATGTCATAAAAAAAATCTAGAACGAATCCGAAGGTGTTAGAATTTGGTGACAAAAGAAATTCTATTTAAATGATCATAAGCACGCGTTACGCATTTCAAGATCAGAAATTTCACGTATGTATTTGAAACTCTCGGTATTAATTGCGTCATGAATCATTGTCTCTTAAATAAAGAGGCTTTGTTACTCGGCATGCCAGATACCAGCCCCAATATCGACCTAAAAAATTGAAAAAGACTTGTGGTAATTTGAGTAAAGATTTTTCCAAGATACGGTCTAGAAGGTTTAGCGGTGATCTGAGGAGTCTAGGTCTTTCGTCGAAAATAAGGTAATCTGGAAAAGACATAGGGAAGTCAACTGCCGTCGCTTTCCGGCAAACTATGGGGTCTACGAGAAAACCCACTTTTTCAAGAGCTCGAGAAATTTCTTTTGCATCGAACACTCTCACTAAAGGCATCCCGCCAACGCCGTTATATTCAATTAATGACAGAATTTCATCCAGAGTTTTTTCTTTCTTATAGCGGTATTTGTATGAATACGAAGCAATCATCAATTTATAAAAAATTGAGTCTTTATTATAAAGCGTAATAAATGCTCGGCCACCAGGTTTAAGCACGCGAAAAACTTCTCTTAATGTTCTGTCGAATTCGTACACATGGTGTAAAACTCCATTGGAAAAACAAAAATCAAAATTGTCGTTTGAGAATGGTAAATCAACCGCATTGCCCGTTTGAATATTGAAGTTGTTAAATCCAATTGATTGCAAGTTTTCTGTTGCACGTTCTATATTTTGCGGAGTGAGGTCAACGCCGAAATAATCTGCTCCTAACTCAATGAGAGTTTTAGCGTCGTATCCAGGGCCTGTTCCGATTTCGAGCACCTTTTTATTAGCTAGACTTTCGTTTGCTAACATTTCCCGGATCCAACCCATTTCATAGAAATTTCTTTTTTTAATAACGGAAAGAAATTGGGAGCGGGTATCTGCGTGCAGTTCAGACATAAAAGTGGTGCCAGTTGGACTATCACCCCAAGTTGTGACGGCCTGTTCTTCAAATTCTTTTTGCTTAGACATTTAACACCTCAAGGTGTTGTTTGACAGCGGATCAGCGATAAGTTTTTTGTGCGTTAAAGTAATTGACCTCATCTTTGTCCCTATAGTGTTATGAAGTTTTTGAGGATAATACAGTATTAATTTCAATCAGAGATCACAACAAAAACTATAAGAATAGGTCGCTACCATAGTGCGTACTAGTTGTAAATAATGTGTGTAGTTTATTTGGGCGGCATACTCTAAAAATCGAATTCTGTAAAAAATATGTTTTCCATTTGTATGGGGTTTAGAAAGAACTTTCCGTTCGGTAAATGTAACGGGGATGGCGTCAGATTCAAAAAAGTGCGATTTTGACTGGAATGACAATTTGACATCTTTTCCCTGCTCGTTTGTGTCGGTGACAGAGGTGTTCAATAAATCGTCATCCATGGAGCCGTCACGCTTAATGCTTAGCCTAGGCTCGAATCAAGTGGAAACAGAAATCTTTCCAAAGCTATTTGAATTATACGATGCGAACGGCTGCTTAGGAAAGGTTGAAGTGTTTGCCCAGGAGTCAGAAGTGAGTCTAAAATGACATGAGTATAGTACTGTCTAAAGAGTATAATCAGCGACCTATTTGTATGATGGCTTTGCTTCATTCTGCGTAACCCAATCCGTGTCTGCTGCGTCAAATGCAAGTATAACAACTTATCTGGGTACTATAAGGTTATCACATCGGAGGATTCTTTTTGGGGGGCAAAAAATGGGGATCAGACACGATTGCATAAATGCTGCATGAAGCATTCATTATGGGCGTCTAAATTGGTTGAGGTAGTAAGGTTGTGATAATTCGCCGCTATCATGGAGGGAAAAGCTTTGAAGTCGGCTCTGTGAATGGCGGAGAGGGTGGGACTCGGCAACCATTCCGATCCTAATCCTCAAGCCATTAAAGATAAATAAAAACATTAGGTTAGCTTGTCAAGCGGTGTGACACAGGAGTGTGACACATTGTCAAAGCAAAGCCATCTTTTTCGTCGTGGGGCAGTGTATTATTTTCGGATGCGCGTCCCCGCAGACCTCAAAAACCGGATTCACCAGTCAGAACTTCGTTTTAGCCTTAAAACCCGTAACTTTGCTATTGCCAAAGTTGCTGTGCTTGGGTTGCATACACGCGCCTATACTTTGTTTCATCGCATAAGGAGTTGTCCGGGAATGAACGACAAGGAAATTGTCGATATGATTCTCACGTTCTTTCGTAACGAGAGCAGTGAGGATTTTCATTTACGTCAGATGGCAGTCATTCCGGAGATGCACCGCGAAGAGTTCAAAGAGATTTTGGAAGAACGAATAAAAAGCCGTGACGCTGTGGAGGCCGAGATCGTCCAAAACCTGCAAAATGGTGATTTCGGCGCCGTAGAAGGGGATGTTTGGCAAGAACTTCGAGCTAGAAACCTGCATGAAACATATCTTCAGGAAAGCATCGTTTATCGGAAGCTTTGCTATGGATTTCTGAGGGCAAGGCGCGAAGCAAATAGACGTGCTTCGTTGGAAGACAAATTAGACTTCAATCCAAATTTCCAAGACCCCTTGTTTGACCCAAATCGTTCAGTTGACGAGGTTGTCCGTCTTTTCCAGCTTAGCACTGGAGCAATTCCGGATGAATGTGACGACGAGAATGTCGCGGAACCGGGCGGGACATCAGGCATAAAGCCGACTGTGACGGAGTTGTTTGAAAAGTGGTGTCATTTTCAGGCTGTTGCACCGAAAACAGCAATCGACTTTAAAACTCAGATAAGGCGTTTTTGTGATCTGATTGGTGATTTACCGGTTGATCAAATTACAGAAAAAAAGATCAAATGTTTTCGGGATGAAGTCGAAAAGTTGCCTGTAAGAATGACGCACAAGCAACGGAAAATGGGTACAAAAGAGCTGATTGCCTCATTGGAGGGGAAAAGCGATATCCCCCGTCTCAGGCCCCACACCGTCAAAAACAAGTCACTTGCCGCAATCAGTGCTGTTTTGGGTTTCGCGGTCAAGGAAAGGATATTGGACGAGAATGTTGCTCAGTGTATTGGAGTGAGAAAGCCTAAAGAGCACGAAAAACCAGTCACAGGTCTATTCTTCTCCTCAGATAGATTGCAGATGGTTCTGAGTTCTCCGGTTTTTTCAGACGGCTTTCGGCCTCTTGGAGGAGCTGGGGAGGCGGCATTTTGGGTGCCTATGCTTTGTATGTTTACTGGGGCGCGGTTGACTGAGATTTGTGGTCTGGAGATTGCGGATATTGGGCGTGAAATGGAGGTGGATTACATTTTTATACGCCATAACAAGACACGCAGGCTAAAACGCGATACGTCGATACGTAAGGTCCCGATTCATTCAAAACTGCTTGAATTTGGATTTATGGATTATCTAGAGGCCCAACGCCGAAGGGGACAAGATCGGGTTTTTGAAAAAGTTAATGCAGAAGGGCCAAGTATCAGTTCTGCGTGGTCTGCGTGGTGGAGCAGATATCTCCGCAAAAAGATTGGCATTCTTGACCCAAGGGTAAATTTTCATTCCTTTAGGCACACCGTAAGGCGCGAACTTCTCGACAAGGAAGTCCGGGACTCTATTGTTGACGCTATATTGGGGCATTCGAATGGAAATGTTTCAGAGCGTTATGGCCGTGATGAAGATGGGCTTTCTTATTCAATGCAGAGATTGAAGCCGGCTATTGAAGCTCTGACTTATGAGCACGTGGATTTTTCGGTCGTTAATAAGCGGTAATAAGCGTTTAAATAGCAGGCTAGAGCTGTAAGGCTCTAGCCTGCTATCCATCAGACCAATGAGTAATAATTTGATGGTGGGAAAAGTGCACCAAAATCAGCTTGGTGAATCTTGAACAGATACCCGTGGTCTCGAACTTTGTTGTTGCCTCTGTCGGACATTAGATAGTCCACAGTGATGACTCCAGCGTCAATCAGGGCGTCAAAATTTCTTATTTTCGGGCGTTTTGTGTGTTCGACAGCGACGTAGTGAAACATCTCCGAGCCGTTGTTCTCTTGTGTTTCGGCGCTGACCCAGAAGGTTTGAGGATGCTTTTCGGCGAGACGGTGCCGAAGCAAAGGTAGCTCCCAGGTGATAATGTGCTGGGAAATGTTGTTTGGGTCTGTGTGGTTTTGGCGTAGCCAATCGTTTGACGGATCAATTTCGAGCGAGAAGCCGAGCGAGTTAGGCTTTATTGCATTCATTTCGTGATTTAAGCGAAGCTTACCGTCTCGATAGTATCCAAATGTGCTTAGCAGATTCCAGGCAGAGCCAATAGGACTGAGGTTCCAATTCGGAACTTGTGAGAATAACGTCGAACGGGAGGGAGCCCGCGAATGCTTTCGTTTGGCTTTGATCTCAATCCCCTTGTAGTCAGGGGTCTTGTTGGCGTTTGCAGGAATTCCCAAGAGAGTTTCCAGAGTCATGCCGACGCCAGTAGAACCTGCGCGAAGTGATGGGACAAAGCCCTGACTTCCAACAGATTGCAGCATATCCAAAAGTTCATAGACAGCCGTATCATTTTGAGTGGCAAACTGCTGTGCAATTTTCCCTATGGGGCTGTATGGATTTTCTAAAGCGCGTAAGTTGTCCTGGTTACTGCAGTTTATCGCGTATAAAGCGCCGTCAACAGCAATTACTGCCAGAAGATTATATGGGTTTGCGTAGTGCTTTAATCCGTAGAACCCGATGCGGGGATCGCCGTTTTTAGTTTTTGGGCGATACAAAGATACTTGTGTCTCTTCAAGTCGGTCCGGATACACGAAAAATGCTTGTCTGACGACTTTATACTCCTGACCTTGAAATTGTAGAGCATATGAATGGAATCTTGTTTCCTCCAAGTACTCTCTGGCCGAAGCGATTGCGTCCATATACCCTTTTGTAAGGCCTGTTGGTGTTGGGACGAACAGGCAAACGTCCATATTAAAATTGCTAAACGCTTTCAGCGTTTGGCTCACACTCGTGTCGCTTCTCTCCAGCATTATTCTCGAGGACTCCATCCAGAATTGATCTAAAATGCAGACCTACTTTTTGGGCTAGCCCAACGGGGACTGCATTGCCAATCTGAGTATATTTAGGAACCTCTCGATCATACAACCCTTGCTGAGGATTTCCTGCGCGACGAATTCCTCCAGTTGTTCTTTTCCCTGAGAACAAATACCAGTCCGGGAACAGTTGCAGTCTTGCCCACTCCCTTACGGTCAAAATCCGAGGTTGTGAAAAATGAACATAGTCATCAGGGAGCGATGTTGCAGTGATGTTCGGCCCTCGGTTGTCCCAAGCACGTTTTAGCACCCGTTGAGAAAACTTCTTGGTTTTGAATTCGGCTGGAATCTCACCATTGTTCTTGAGCATGTAATCAAATTTCGCGACTACAGCGAGTTTGTGTTTGCTATATTCTTGTTCTGTGAGTTTTGTGGTCTGATTCGAGTTTGGATTATGCCTCAGTGCTTTCTGAATCGGATGTTTTGCAGAGCTAGGGTAGCTTTTCGTTTCAAAGCGCCCGGCTGGAAACTCACCTGTGCGTAAGACGTTCATAACCTCGGGATCAACCAGATCCCCGAGTAAGTCTCCGAGATCAGGATAGCTCTGCGACTCTCCAGCCGGTAAGAATCCGCATTTCACAGCATCTTCTGGGTCTGCTTTGAGGTCGATCAGGGCAGATTTTTCGACAATATCTTTGCGGATACCGACGAGCAGGACTCTGGGGCGATTTTGAGGAACCCCATAGTCTTTCGCATAGACTAATGACCATCGAACCTCATAGCCGGGGATAGAGCGAAACTCGGCTTTCACACTATCCCAAACACGTTCAGTGGTGTTTTTTGCCCACTTGGCGTTCAATAGGCCTCGAACATTCTCAAAAAGGAACATTCTAGGTCTGGCTTCTTTGATGATGTTTGCCATACGCCCAAACAGGTGGTTTGAGGGGATCTCTTTGCGATCAACCGAGTATGAACGTCGAATCCCAATACCAGAATACCCTTGGCACGGAGGTCCCCCAGCTATTAGGTCAATATTGCTTCCACCACCTGTCTTAACGTCGACGGTCGCGTCAAACGTGATATCAAGCTCTTTTAAGGTCTTCAGATCAGACCAAAGTTCATCAAGTCGCTTTTTATCCAGCTCGTTTGCATCGTTACAGTGTAAACGCTTGTTTTCGGAGAACCGCATTCCGCCAAGGGAGTGCGAGCGGTTCATTAGGTAAGTGGAAAGCGCGTCATTGTGCAGTTCGCTGACAAACACTGGAGTAAAATCGGCTTGCTCTAGTCCAAGCGATAGCCCGCCACAACCAGCAAACAAATCAATCAGCGTATATGTTCGTTGTTCCATCCCAGATTCCTTAGTCTCATAGGTTGAATTGGATGTTTGTCGTGCGCTATCTGGCCAAATTCTATCGCTTAGACATTCAGTGTGGCGATATATTGCATATGTTTTTGGGAAAGTCCAGGCTTGTGTTCAGGTTCTTAATTGACGGTGGCCCGTTCACTATGTTTGCCAAAAATACAGATTGAACCCATTTCCTAAATGAAAAACACCAAAGGTAGGGGGAGTTTGTATGACACAGCAGAGAAACTGGAAAAAAGAGCGTGAACTACGAGAAGCCATTTATGAAGCTTTGATCGCCGAAGCCCAACCCGCACGGCACCTGTTTAGTGCGAGGGACTTTGTAAGGGGGCAGGTGAAAAGCAATCGGAAAGCGTTGGTTCAATTTTTAAAGCTTCCAGATGAATCAGCGCTCTGGTCCGCAATGGATTCGCCTTCATTTTTGACGCCCGGCGTTATTCAACGTCTTTGCCTTTGGGGATGGAACCCATACCAAGAACGAACGTCAAGGCGCGGTCGACCAGATTAATCCAACCTGAACATTCTACGATCTTCAGGGGTATTTAGGGCATCGCTTAAAAGCTTGTGCGCGATCTTCCGGTTTGTGCCCGGCCCCATCAGCGCCCATTCCATCACATTTGCCAACATAGCCCGGCGCTTTGCGTGCATTCGTTCCTGTGCTAGTCGCGCTTGAGCTTTTTTCCGCTGTTCTTTCGCTCTCGCTTGTCGCTTTTCTCTGTCTGATATCGACGATGACATTTTCACCTCCTTGATTGCTTTCATAGGATATGGTGGTGTTATCAAGTTGTTTCCATTGGAAAATTCTCCGCTTCAGTCCCATTTCTTTCCACATAAGGGCGCAACTTAGCAATCTGCCGATTGCGAGGAGGAGAAATGGCAATTTTCTATTTGGCGGTGCAGTCAGTAAGGCGAGGAGACGGGCGCAGTGCTGTAGCATCCTCAGCATATAGAGCTGGGGAAAAACTCTATGATGAGCGAACCGGGGAGACTTTCAATTACGCGCGGAGGAATGGCGTTGTTGCCTCTGGGCTGATCGGCTGGCAGGGAGACAGGGCTAGTTTATGGAATGGTGCAGAAGCTTCTGAGAAAAGGAAAAATTCTGTTGTTGCTCGTGAAGTTGTAATTGCTTTGCCCTGTGAGGTGGATGACGTTTGTCGTGCAGAGCTTGTCGAGGGTTTCGCTCTATGGCTTCACTCACGTCATGGTGTTGCAGTTGATTACGCAATTCACTCCCCGGACAAGGATGGAGATAACAGAAATCACCACGCTCATTTGATGCTAACAACAAGGAAAATTGAGGGTGGCTGTATGGGGGCGAAAACGAGAGAGCTCGACCAGAAACAGCATTCACGTAAGCACATTGAGATGTGGCGTAGCCACTGGGCAAGTCTATGTAACCGGGCCTTGGATTTCGGTGGGGTTAATGTGGCTTTGGATCATCGTTCATATGTGCGACAGGCAGAACCGTTTGGTGTAGTTCCGCTGGAGCCACAGAAGCATTTGGGGCCTTCGGAAGCGCGCCTGAGCAGAAAAGGAAGAATCACGGCGAAGGCAAAGCAAAATGCTTGGGCTAGGGCGGTCAATGCTGTTTCACATCAGACTGGTAGGCACTTTGGAATGGGCGTGATCAAGGGGGTGAATGCAATGATTGACGTAGTAGGAAAAGATGGACCACAAGTGAGATAATTTGTTTTTCTCACAATTGAGTCTATATGAAAACTGTGAAGAAAATAGCGTTTCTCACCGCCGGATAGCTGGCTTTGAATTAGTCTGCAATTGTGCGCGTGATTTCTCCGATGGAAAACCAAAGCCCGCCATTTTGGCGGGCTTTTGGGTTTTCGGTTGGTTTACGTCAGTTCGCAATAAATTTTCCGTCAACCTCTGAAACCAGCTTTTTCTTGATCAGGGAAAATTTTGCATCCCGGAAAGCGCGACGGTTATCTACTCCGGTGCACTCATTAAATGCAGTTTGCCATTCCTCCTCTGTTAGGCCGGATACAGGTGCTTGGTTTAAGGCCTCAAGGGCGATCAACTGATTGCGTCCTGTTGGTCCATTGCTTCTGCCTTTTGCTTGTTGAGAAATCTTATCAAATAGAGCAACGGGCACCTCAATTAGCTCCCCATCCTCATCGAACCCAAGCTCTACTAGTTCATAATGGCCTGAGATCACAATTCCATCAGGGGCGTCTTTTTGCTTTTCGACAACAGCTTCAAAGCCTTTTCCATCGGTCGCAGTGACATGAATGATTGTATCAACCGCACCGGGTAAAACAGTGCTTCCTCTTGCTGAGCCTTGCTTTGCTTCATGATGAACAAGGCAGACTGAGCATCCCAATGCTCGTTGAATGATTTGGCACGCTGAAACGAGTTGTGCCATTTCGTCGGCTCGGTTTTCGTCCCCGGCAAAGCATCTGGAAAGTGTGTCTATGAACACAATACCGATTTTCTGACCTGCGAGCTTATGAACAATAGCGAGGACAAAGCTTTCAAGGTCGCTGTCGTCAAGGAGAGAAACTGGGCAATCCAGATAAAGAACATCCCCCTCTGAATCTTCTGGGACATTCCGATATATCCGATGAGCAGTAACGCGGTTACTAGCTCCTGCTACACCCTCGGCGGCAACATATACAATCTTAGCTTTGTTTGTTCTGCGTCCAAGTATTTCATACCCGTTTGCAATGCTCTGTGTCAGGGCAAGGGCAATGTGACTCTTCCCCGCGCCGGGGGCGCCATACATCAGAATGAGAGAGCCTGTGGGAATAAGATGCTTAACAAGCCATTGCGGGCCAGGAAGGTTTATGAGTTCTTTTTCACTGAGGAGTTTGAAGCGTGGCTCGAAATCTGCTTCAAAAGCGGAAGATTTATCGATTTTTCTAATGGAAATATGAGACATAGTAGGAATATCCTTAATAAAAAATGCCAACGGAATTGATGGCTTTTCGGATATTCGTTCAAAAAAAATTCAGTCAACAGACTGCTTCATTTTTTTTCAACAAGAAGACGGATGGACGGTTTTCTATACAAAACCGTCCATCCGTCTTTTTAATTGAAAGGCGCCTCGTCTTTGAGAGCGGGAAGGGCCTAGCTTAGCTGTTTTTCTGAAGTTCTTCCCATTCCCTTACTAGATCCATAACGATAGGCTTAGCGTTCTCAATCATTTCTTGGGGGCCAAATTTGCTTTCTAATTGGGTTAGTCCACGCCTCAACGAAGGACCAAGTTCAACGCTTGCTTGGTGAACGGAAAGGTTGCCCGTTTCAAGAATAGCTAAAACTTGAAGGGAGGGACCCGATGTGCCGTTGTCCAAAACGGAGTGAAAAAAGTTATTTGTAAAGCCAAGGTGCTTGGCAATCTTGTTTCCGAACTTGCGTCCTTTGCGTAGTCCGCCTTTCGTCCATATGAGGATCATGAAAGCGATCCACACAGAGAGCAAGGCGACTGCTATGTAAGAAAACATTTGGATCCCCTCGATTGATGCAGTCTACCATTTCAACTTTATGGCGAGAGCATAGCAATTGGAGGTGTTTTGTTGAAAGCATTAAACTGCGAAAGCTGGTAGCCGAGCCTTGGCGACTGTGACACAATCGTGATACACAGAATTTTTAAACCAATCGCTTACAGCGCTAGCCTAAAACCTTTGTTTTTCAGTGTTTTATCTGGAAAATGGCGGAGAGGGTGGGATTCGAACCCACGGTACTATTGCTAGTACAACGGTTTTCGAGACCGCCCCGTTCGACCACTCCGGCACCTCTCCGCATGTGTGGTCTTGGCGTTCGAGGCGGTGTTTACCCATCCTCGCGCCAGAATGCAAGAGAGAAAACGCATTTTGGGCCAACTCTTTTGGATCGTCGTCCAGCTCGTGGCGGTGTTTGCTGTCTCAATCCAGCCCTTGTTGCTCCTGATGGGCTGACGTCCGGGCGGGCCAGTACCCAAAATGCAGGCTTGATTGTGTGCCTGATTGTTTCGGTGGTGTGCGCTAGCACGGTTCGCCGGGCAGCCATGCGCACCAAGGCCATGCAAAGCCCGCGCAGCATCACGCTTTGGAGTTGACTCTTGGGGCCAAAAACGGTAATTCACCCGTTCTTCGCAGCGGTTCGGTATCAGTTAGCAGCGACACCGAAGCGCGCGTTTTGATTCCAGAATGATTTTTCAGGAAGTTTTAGATGTACGCAATCATCAAAACTGGCGGCAAACAGTATAAAGTTGCTGCCAACGACGTTATCAAAGTCGAAAAGATCGCTGCCCAGGCCGGTGACACTGTGAAACTTGAAGAAGTTCTCATGGTTGCTGGCGACGGCGCGCCAAAAGTCGGTGCTCCGTTGCTCAAAGGTGCTTCTGTTACCGCAGAAGTTCTCGAACAGGCCAAGGGCGACAAGGTGATCGTTTTCAAGAAAAAGCGTCGGCATAACTACCGTCGTAAAAATGGTCATCGCCAGAACCTGACTGTTCTGCGCATCAAGGACATCAACGCCTGATTTATCAGGTTGAGATGCAGTTTTAGGAGAGTTTCATGGCTCATAAGAAAGCTGGTGGTAGTTCGCGCAACGGTCGCGACTCCGAAGGTCGCCGTCTCGGCGTGAAAAAATTCGGTGGTCAGGCAGTTGTAGCAGGCAACATCCTCGTTCGTCAGCGTGGCACCAAGTTCCATGCCGGTGACAATGTCGGCCTCGCCAAAGACCACACCCTGTTTGCGACTGTGAACGGTTCCGTCCTGTTCAAGTCGGGCTACAAGGGTCGTACTTACGTAACGATCGTTCCGGCAGAGGCGTAAGCCTCCCGTCGGCTGCGCGATACGTAGCAAGATTTTCGAGGGAGGAATGAGCAATCATTCCTCCCTTGTTTTATGTAATATAGAATTTATCTTCCCGTCGAAGCGCAGCCTCTTTTGCGCGCCGGGATCGCAAATACAAAACGGGCGCTGCCCAAAGGACCGGTTATGAAGTTTCTCGACCAAGCCAAGATTTATGTGCGCAGTGGCCGCGGCGGTGCTGGCGCGGTAAGCTTTAGGCGTGAAAAATATATTGAGTTTGGCGGTCCCGATGGTGGTGACGGCGGGCGTGGCGGCGATGTCATTCTTGAGGCGGTCGAAAACCTCAATACCCTGATTGATTTCCGCTATCAGCAGCATTTCAAGGCCGAAGTCGGCATGCATGGCATGGGCCGTGACCGCACCGGTCGTTCGGGAAATTCCATCACCATCAAGGTCCCGGTCGGCACCCAGATTCTTGCCGAAGACCGCGAAACCCTGATTGTCGATATGCTCAAAGCTGGCCAAACCCATCTGCTGTGTCGGGGCGGTGACGGCGGGCGTGGTAATGCGCGTTTCAAATCCTCCACCAATCAGGCCCCGCGCCGTTCCGAAGAAGGCTTCCCAGCCGAGGAAATGTGGATATGGATGCGCCTGAAACTGATCGCCGATGCCGGTCTGGTTGGTCTGCCCAATGCGGGCAAGTCTACCTTCCTCGCCGCATCGTCGCAGGCACGTCCGAAAATTGCCGATTATCCGTTTACCACCTTGCATCCGCAGTTGGGTGTGGTCAGCATCGATGACACTGAATTCGTTCTGGCCGATATTCCCGGTCTGATCGAAGGTGCGTCCGAAGGCAAGGGGATCGGCACACGCTTCCTCGGTCATATCGAACGCTGCGAAGTTCTGTTGCACCTGATCGACTGTGCCGAGGAAGACCCGGTCGCAACCTATCAGACAGTGCGTGAAGAGCTCGAAGGTTACGCTGATATCCTAATCGACAAGCCCGAAATCGTCGTGCTGTCCAAGGCCGATCAGCTTCTGCCCGAAATGGTCGAAGAACAGCGCGAGATCCTTGAAAAAGGCATCGGCAAAAAGGTCTATGTCGTCTCAGGTGTGACACAGCAAGGCGTTACGGACATCCACCGCGAAGTCCGCGCCTATATCGATGGCGAGCGCGAACGCCGCGCCATGGAAGGTCGCGGGGATAACGTCTACCAACCGTAAGATCGGGGTCTCAAAAATGCAGGCTGCACTCGCGGACGCAAAACGTCTGATCATCAAGGTTGGCTCGGCCCTTCTGGTCGATGAAACCACCGGCAAGCTTCGCCGTGCCTGGCTCGAAGCCCTGGCCGATGACATCGCCCTTTTGCGCGAACGCGGGGTTGAGGTCATTGTTGTGTCCAGTGGTGCCATTGCCATGGGCCGACGCTTGCTGGGGCTTGATCACCGCACCATCAGCTTGGCCGATAAACAGGCCGCCGCAGCCACCGGTCAAATCAGCCTGTCGCAGGTCTGGCAGGAGGCCCTTGGCCGCAATGGCCTGACCATGGCGCAGGTGCTGGTCACGCTTGAGGATATGGAAGGTCGCCGTCGCTATCTGAATGCGCGCGGTACGTTGAATGCGCTGCTTGCCCATGGGGCGGTGCCGTTGATCAATGAAAACGATACGGTGGCGACCGAGGAAATCCGATTTGGCGATAATGATCGTCTGGGGGCCAAGGTCGCGCACATGATCTCGGCTGATACGCTTGTCCTGCTGTCTGACATTGATGGTCTTTATACCGCCGACCCGCGCAAGAACCCGGACGCAAAACTGATCCCCGAAGTTCGCGAATTGACCCCGGACATCATGGCCATGGCCGGTGCGGCCCCGACCATGTATAGCTCGGGCGGGATGGTGACCAAATTGCAGGCTGCTGAAATTGCCATGAAATCGGGCTGCCGCATGATCATCGCGCGCGGCACGATCTATCATCCGCTCAAGGCTCAGCTTGAAGGTGCGCCCAATACCGTCTTTTTGCCCAGCGAAAGCCCGCTTGCTGCACGCCGCCACTGGATTGCGACGTCGCTATCGGCTCCCGGTGCGATCATTGTCGATGACGGGGCGGCCGATGCGATGCGGGCAGGCAAAAACCTTCTGGCAGCAGGGATCAGTGGCGTAGATGGCGGTTTTAAGCATGGCGACGCTGTGCGCGTGCTCGATGACAAGGGTCATGAGGTCGCACGCGGCATCACGTCCTACAGTGCCGAAGAAACCCGCCTATTGATGGGCCATGCCTCCGCCGACATCGAAGCCACCCTTGGCTTTACCCGCGGAAATGCTGTGATCCATTCGGACGATTTGGTGGTCGCAGAGGGGTAAAATCCTCTAAGGCCAAAGCCGTTTAGGGGTTATTTGGCGTCCGGATGGTAATGCGACTGCATGCGCATGTCTGACAGCGCAAAGCTGCCATTCCCGGGCATCACCTGTCCCGGTTTTCAAGCCGGATGTCTGCGGCACGCCCATGTCCCTTTAAGACGGCGCCACGTTCATCTGCGATAGGGTTCCGGAATATCCGTCAAGGTTAAAAATGTAGACAGGTCAATCATCGTTATTCTCTTTGTTCATCGCCCTGACAAATAGTTGGCGATGCGCGCCAGACGTGAGGTCTGTGGCGTATCACGCTGGGCTTCGCGACGGTCTGCTATGTGATAAAGATGATACATGCCATGTACGCCCAACCACCGCAGGGGTTCTGGTTCCCATGTGCGTTTAGGTCGGTTTACCCAAGGTAGTTTGGTCAATTCTGTGTCGCGCTCCAGCACCAGGTCGGCAAGCGTCTGGCCGGCTAAGTTCGACGTGGACACCCCCAGACCGACATACCCGCCCGCGGCACCGATGCCTGAGGTCGGGTCATAATCGACACGCGCACACCAATCACGTGGCACGCCCAAAACCCCGCACCACGCATGGTCCAGCTTTATATCTGCCACCTGCGGTAACAAGCGATGTATGATCGCCTGTAACATCGCGATGGTTTTTTGCTGGGTTTGACCGCGATTATCAATCCCGTTGCCAAACCGATAAGGCACGCCTCTGCCACCCATTGCAATCCGATTGCCTGCAGTACGCTGCGCATAGCAATAGCCGTGCACAGCATCTCCCAGCAATTCGCCTCCATGCCAGCCGATCTGGTCCCAGATCAGATCGGGCAAAGGTTCCGTTACGACTATGGAGCTGTTCATTGCCAGCATATCGCGGCCCTGTCCCGGCAGGCTGGCGGTATAGCCTTCTGTCGCACGAATAATTTTTTCGGCGCGGATGGTGCCGTGATCCGTCGTGACCTGCCCTTTGGACATCCCCGTCACTGTTGTCTGTTCATAAATGGAAACGCCCGCCCGTTCCACGATCTGTGCCAACCCGCGCACCAGCTTGGCCGGTTGAACCCGCGCCACGCCATGCAAAACAAGCGCCCCAACGGCATTTTGAACTCGGATCCGATCCGTCATGTCACTGGCACCGATCAGTTGCATACGCTCCTGTGGTACCTCCCAATCCATCGCGGTCGCGTAGTCGTCGCGCAACCGGGCCATCTGTGCCGGAGTGCAGGCCGCGATAAGCTCGTCTGTGCGGTGAATATCAGCGTCGATGCCTTCGGATTCTGTGACTCGAATGATCTCATCCACGGTGCCGCGTAAGGCCCGCTCAAGCGATATCACGCCTTCGCGCGAGCCCGACTTGGCATACCGATCCCGGTTCCAGTAAAACGCACCGGTCAGCCAACCGCCATTCCTGCCTGACGCACCGAAGCCCGCGAAATCGCGCTCGACGATAGCGATTGACAGATCGGGGGCTGCTTTTTTCAAGTACCACGCCGTCCACAGACCAGTGTACCCGGCCCCGATGATGCAAACATCTACAGCGCGGTCGCCCGGCAAGGCAGGACGATAGGGCGGCAGTCCACCCATATCCGTGTGCCAGAAAGAAATATCGCCGTTACGGGTCATGTCATCTTTGTCTTCATCAGTTGCCGCCGTCTTGGTATTGCCGACAAGCTCATGTGCTTTACCGGAATGGGGGCCGCTTGGTCACGATCCATCATTTCAAAGACGGTGTGGCTAGGGTCTGAGCCCCAAGCTTCACAGAGACATGCATAATTCACAAGGCACAAAAAAAGGCTGCCCCTATGATGGGGGCAGCCTTTTTTTCGGTGGCGCTAAATCCGGAAACCGGACTTACGCAGCCTGATCAGCAAGAGCACGGGCCATCTGGCTCAGAGCTTCCTGATGCTTTTCATGCTTGATGCTGGCAAAGTTACGGGCCAGTTCAAGGCACATGCGCTGACGTGCATTAAGCTCGGAAGCCTGGTTACCGTCGAGGCCTTCGTAGAAGTAGCTGACAGGAACACCCAGGACCTGGGAGATTTCGTAAAGACGACCAGCAGAGATACGGTTGATACCGCGCTCATACTTATGTGCCTGCTGGTAGGTAACGCCGATAAGGTCAGCCATCTGCTGCTGGGAGAAGCCCAGCATGATGCGACGTTCGCGAATACGCTGACCAACATAACGGTCAGTGTCAGTTGCGCGGTTTGCGCGTTTTGGTTCTTCTTTTGAGATAATCTCAGTCATGATATAATCCGTTATCAACCGCCAGTTATTTAACCCCACTTTGGACGCTGTTGGGCTTATTTGTTTTTGCCCAATTAACAACTTGTCGCAGGATCATTTTTGACCTGCGATGTGTTGAAATGTATCTGAACATTGGTCAGGTAATCGTTACAGCAATCCGCCAGAAGCTAGCTATATAGGTCAATTGAGCTGTCTTTGTCTAGTGCAGAAGGCGAAAAAAAGTCGTGGGTTTCTATGCTGTAAGGTGTGGAATGCTGTGCATAGCTGGCATGCATTTCCTGAATGACCGGCGGTTGTAAAAGGTTTTCCTGAGGTAAGAGCTGCCCTAAAAGCTGGGTCCAGAATGCTGCGCTGCCCACAAGATCATGGGGTTGCAGCCATGCGCCACCGTTCTGCGCAATTTCCCGTACAGGCGAAATACGCGCAGTTGAAACTGTTCCGATCCCGGCAGGACCATCCGTTCCGCTGCTCGCAGAATCCGTCCTGCGGGCCGGGAGCATGGAAATCGGTGTAATGGCTGTCATGTTTTCTGATGTTGTTTGACTAAATTTGACTGTTTGCGTGCAGACTCCGTGCTTTTGGTATGTTTGGGCGATGCACCCGGCAAAAATTGCCGCCTGACAGCACTGTCGGGCGGTTCGAAAGAGTTAATAAAAAGTTTATGCAGGATTGATGCCGTGCCGAGGTAAACCCGCGCGAGTCGGGGCACACCGGACATTCGCCGAATAAGGCGCGAAGATCAGATGGTCGCGGTTGCCCGCAAGGCGATCTGGGCCGGCATTGTTTTCCCCGCTCCCTGATATTGGCCTCTGACATTAGGCCGGGCATATCGGGTCGGGTCGTTTGAAAAAACAAAAAAGGCGGAGCCGCCTATCGCGATGCTCCGCCTTTTGGAATTTGGGGTCGTAACCTGTAAAGGTCTTACTTGTCGGTCTTGCCGCTTGCCAGCGTATTGAGCTGGGCCTGCATGGCTTCAAGCTGGCTTTTAAGATCATCAAGTGATGCGTCTGCTTTGCCGCTTGCTGCGGCTGACGGGGATGCCGCGCCAGTGCCGCCCGTACCACCGGAATGTCCGTTTTCACCGTCTTTGGCAAATGGCGAGAACATTTTCATCGTCTGTTCGAACAAGGCCATGTTTTGCTTGTTCATTTCGTCTAACTGGCCAAACGGGAAAATGCCATGCATAGTACCTTGCATATATTCGCGCATCTGTTCCTGATTATGGGCAAAGGCCTGCATCGACTGTTCAAGATAGGTCGGAACCAACCCTTGCAAGCTGTCGCCATAAAATCCGATCAATTGACGCAGGAAACTGATCGGCAGAAGGTTCTGCCCCTTGTTTTCTTCTTCGACAATGATCTGGGTCAGGACCGGGCGCGTGATGTCATCGCCCGTTTTGGCATCGTAAACGACAAAGTCGGTGTTTTCCTTGACCATCTGCGACAGATGATCAAGCGTGACATAGGAACTCGTCGCCGTGTTATAGAGGCGGCGGTTCGCATATTTCTTGATGACGATGCGGTCTTGATCGTCTGATTTTTTGTTGGTCATGGCGAGGATTCCTGCTTCCCTGTTTCCCGGACATCTGCCTGGCATTTTCATTAGGGGCATGTTTCTGCCCCGGTTTGCGCATGCACACATCGCGATGTTGCGCAGCATTTTCAATTTTGCATTTGCTCAGGCAACTATGACAGTGACGTGATTTTTTCAATGTGTCCAGTCTTCAACGTGGAGTGCGCTGCGAAAAACAACCCCGAATACAGTTTGTTGCGGCACAGCAAGGGATTTCATTTTCCCGTGCGTCGCATCCTTCTATAGTAAAGCAGATCTGCCACACAGCATCAGGAGGCGGCAAGGGTGTCAAACAAGACAACCAGTACCGACGCCAGTACCAAGGTCAGTACCACAGCAAGTGCTAGCACCAGCAAACAGACAAGCACCGCGACCCGCAACGAACGGGCGGGCACAAACGCGGACCCGGCACCGGATCAAAAGCTTGCCGGATCACCAGATCAAAAGCTTGATGGGGATGATCACCTTGATCAGCTGGCACAGCGTTTTCTTGATCTATGGCGTCAACAGGTCGCGACAACTGTCGATGGTACGCAGGCCGCCAGTGCGATTGGGCGTCTTTATGCCTCCCTTGGGGCTGATACCTCGCGCATGGGCGAAGGATTTGAGGCATGGGGCAACCTGATCGGTCAGATGGCAATGGGCCAGCAACCCGGGGGGGCAATGCCCGGCATGTCCGCAAACCCGATCGCGGGACTGCCGGTGGACAATCCGTTGCAGGCAATGATGGACCAGATGGCCAAAGCCGCGCGCGATCTTCCTGTGCCGCCGTTTGCCGGTGGTTCATTTCCCGGTGTCCCGTTTCCGGGAATGCCATTTCCGCCCAACATGACCGGCATGTCCGGTTCCCGATCACCGGGCACGTCGGGCGCGACAGGGCCGAAAACGCCAGAAAAAGACACGACTGACAATACAACCAAGACGTCGTCAGGCACCGACAGCCAGGATGATGTGACATCAGACGCCATACCAACCGCAAAAGCAGGCCGCACAACACCGGCAAAGGGGCAGGGAAAAAATGATCAACCCGCAACGGCAAAAGAAACTGCCACCCAAACGGGAAAATCAAAGACGGGCAGGGCCAGGGCCGCTTCCGATGCACATGGCAGTCGAGATGACGAGCTGGCTCAGCTCGCGCGCCGCATTACCGATCTTTCAGAAACAATTGCTGCCCTGGAAGGCCGACCTTCGGGAACAGGCAAAGACCCTTCTGAGCGAGATTGAAGCCTATCATCCTGATGATGTGGCACAGGCGCTCGACCGTGTCGCCTTTGACCGCCATGCGGCCTTTCATGACGGGGTGCGCGCCTATCAACGTCATGACTATCGGCGTAATGCCGATGATGTGCCGGTGATCTGGGAAGACGGCTCAACGCAGATATTTGATTACGGCGTCACTGCCCCGAAAAACAGCAAGCATCCCAACGGGATTGTCTTGCTCGTGCCGTCCTTGGTTAATCGCGGCTATATCCTTGATCTGAATGAAAAACGCAGCTTCGCGCGCTTCTTGGCCAAATCGGGCTATCGACCGCTTCTGGTCGAATGGGGATATCCCGGCGAGGATGAGGTTAATTTCGGGCTTGATGACTATATCGCCGGGCGTCTGGTCATGGCCCTGCAAGACGTTGCTGACATGAATGGCGGCCCGGTACCGATGATTGGCTACTGCATGGGCGGTGTTTTGGCCTTGGCCGCCACCTTGCTCGACCCGGCACAGGTTAAAAAACTCGCCCTTTTGGCCACCCCGTGGGATTTCATGGCCGCTGGTCCGTCGCAATCACGTATTGCGGCGGCCTTCGCGCCGTCCTTGCCCCATATGCTGGCCATTCACGACATTTTGCCGGTTGATGTTTTGCAAAGCCTGTTTGCCAGCCTTGATCCGTTCATGATCGGGGAAAAATTCCGCCGGTTCGAACAAATGCCCGCCAAATCGGCCAAGGCGCGTGATTTCGTTGGGTTGGAAGACTGGCTTAATGATGGCGTGCCGCTGACGCGCCGGGTGGCGGTCGATTGCCTGATCGGCTGGTATGTCGAAAATAAACCAGCCAAGGGCCAATGGCAGATTGACGGCATTGATATCAATCCGGCCGACATCTGCTGTCCAACGCTTGCCGTCATCCCCGAAAGTGACCGGATTGTTCCGCCCGAAAGTGCCAAGGCACTGTTTGATGCATTGCCCGCAGACATCCGCTCCGAACTGCACCCCTCCGCCGGGCACATCGGCATGATGGTCGGATCACGGGCGGAAAAATCAACATGGCAGCCGCTGGTCGAATGGCTGGCGCAATAAACCTGATGCGGCTCAGGCGGTATCGGTTGCCAACTGATCGGGTTTGCGGTCCCAGCGCAGGGTCAATCGCGCCAGAAGGGCAATAATAATCAGCGTCAGGATCACCCGTCCGACCAGAATAACCCAGATATCGGCACCAAGGGCCAGCATGATCGCGGTATCCTCAATCAGCGAATGCGACAACGACAACCAGCTTAACGACAGGAAAAGCGTACGTGGCGGATAGTTGTTCCGGCGGGCCTCATCAATAATCAGCGCCCCGCCAAAGGTCAGGCCCAGCAACACCCCAATCGTTGTCACCGGCGCAACATCGCGCGACAGGCCCGATACCCGCAGGATGGGCAACATCGCAAGGGTGAATTTATCGGTCAGGCCAGTGACCTTCATGGCATCCAAAATCACCAGAAGCCCGGTAATTACCGCAAAACTGACGACAAGTGATTTAAGCGTCTGGATAAGCCATTCACCCCAACCGGCAAGCCCGGTTGCCGCACTGGCAACGTCCCCCCCGGCCATCCATGAAAAATCAACCGGTTCGGACAGCCAGCCGGTCGCATTACTGACCCATGTCACCAGTGCGCCATAGCCAACCGCCGCCCCGATGCGAAGGGCGGTGGTCGCAATCAGGCTGGCCCCGGCGCGTTTGACAATCGCCTGTTCGACCGGCAAGCCATGGGCAAACAACATCATCGCACACAAGGCACTAAGCTGTGCGGCCGTCATATCAAGAGTTCCGGCCAATCCGATAAACGCCCCAACCGCGCCATACATGCTAACCAGTGCACAGGTTGCCCAGATCAAACCGGCCTCGGGCGGCAAGCCAATTAAGGCCATCACCGGGGTCAGCAGTTCAGATGCCACATCAATCGCGCCAAATTCCTGCGCAATACGGACAATCACCATCACCGGCAACATCACCTTCATCAGGGTGACAAACAGCTTTTGGCTGCGGTTGATCAGATCAAAAATATAACGTTGCAGGGTACGTGGCATGCGTGGGGCTTTCGCAGGTGGGGCTATCGACTGTGTGTGGGGCTGTGTATATCGGTTTTTTCGTAGGCGGGCGAGGGCGGTTTAACTGCGCAGATGATGCCATACGGGCATGCCTCCGGGGCAGCGATTTTGCGCAAATTCCCGCAATATTTAAGCGTTTTTCAAGTATATAGCGCTTTTAGATTGCGCAAACGGGGCGCGTCCCAAAATGAAAGGCTTCAACTTAAAGGGGATTGCAGTGGCCACAGGCGCGGGTTAAGGGTCGCGATGTTGACATTAATTATATTGATCTGATGGAGCAGAAATCTGGTGCGACCGGTGATGCCCGGCATGTGTGACATCACGCAGTTTCAACCAGCCAGTCAACAAAGATACGGGCTTTTTCCGATGCGCGGGGATGGACCTGCAAGTAAAATTCCATTGGGGATGGCATGTTTTGCGTAACAAGCCGGACAAGCCGACCGTCTTCCAAAAAAGAACCGATAAGCCCGTCCCACCCTAGCATCGCACCGACATCTTCCTGGGCGGCTTGCAGGGCGATCATGTAATTATTGAGATGAAAGCTGCGCCCTTTTGGTGCGGGGTATCCCAATTGCGCAAACCAGTCTGACCAGCTTGTCCAGCCCGACTCATCATTGTGAACATGAATAAGCGGCGCGTTCAAAAGGTCTTCGATGGTCTGTATATTGTGTTCGGCCTGCAAGGTCGGGGTTCCAACAGCAATGATGTTGTCCTGAAACAGTTTGTGATAACCGTCGCTGCCGTCGTCTGGGTTGCTGTAATGGATGCTTAAATCGCAACGTCCCGTCATGCCCGGGACGTCACTGACGATCTGTGAAACGGTGATGTTGGGGTAAAACCGCCAGAATGCCGAAATCTTTGGCGTTAACCACAATGAGCTGACCGCTGTTGTTGTGCGGATGGTGACGTCAACGGTTTCGGGTTGATCGCGCAACTGCGTGACTGTGTCTGATATCGTTTCAAACCCGCGTTGCAGGGCGAACAGTAAATATGCCCCCTTTTCCGTCAACTCAACGCCGCGATTGCGTCGGGTGAACAGACTGATGCCAAGATCCGTTTCAAGGGCCTTGATCTGATGGCTGATGGCCGCAGGCGTGACATTCATTTCCTGTGCGGCTGTTTTGAAGCTCAGGTTGCGTGCCGCAGCTTCAAAACAGATCAAGGCATTGATTGATGAAAGATCATAGGGCCGTTGCACGTGTGGCTCCCAAAATCGGGCACATGACATCACGTCGTGCCGAAATGCATTTCAGGTTAGTTCAGCTAAACCAGCATGAAAATTAATACTATTGAAAAAACACCCATGAAGTCCACACTTTTGGTTGATTTGAACCCTTAGTAGACGGATGTTCGCCATGCTGGCTTTCCCGCATTCGATTCAAGATATCTTGGCGCGTCATGTCCCCGGATATTCCATGGAACAACCTTTTTACACGTCCCGTTCGGTCTTTGATCTCGACCTGGAACATATCCACTACAAGGAGTGGCTGTTTGCCATTCCAAGCTGCGAGGTTCCCCGGGCTGGCGATTATGTGACGTATGAGGTCGGTGCCTATGCGGTTGTGATCGTGCGCGGCAATGATGGCGTCATCCGCGCTTTCCACAATTCCTGTCGTCACCGTGGATCCATTCTGTGCAAGGCCAAAAAGGGACGGAACCCCAAACTGGTCTGTCCGTATCATCAATGGACATATGATCTTGACGGCACCTTGCTATGGGCGCGCGAAATGGGGCCGGATTTTGATGCTGGCAAGTTCGGGTTGATGCCGGTCCACTGTCGGACGATCCATGGGCTGGTCTATATTTGTCTGGCAGACCGGGCACCGGACCTGACGGAATTTGAAACCATGGCCAGACAATACTTGGCACCCCATGACCTGGAAAACTCAAAGGTCGCGTTCGAAAGCACCATTGTTGAAAATGGGAACTGGAAGCTCGTCTGGGAAAACAATCGCGAATGCTATCACTGCGGGGGCAACCATCCGTCTTTGTGCCGCTCTTTCCCCGAGGATGCGCGTAAAATCGGCAATAGCGGCGACGGCGAACTGGCATCCGAGCTTGATGACCACGTCACTCGGTGCGAGGCGGTCGGTGTGCCGTCGGCCTTTAAGGAAGCAGATGGCGGTGAATGGCGGTTTGTCCGCGTGCCGCTGGTCGGGGCGGCTGAAAGCTATACGCTTGATACCAAGGCCGCGGTGGCCCGTCCGAATTCGTCCATTCCGTTCAAGGATGCCGGGTCACTTCTGAAATACCTGTATCCGACGACATGGAATCATTTTTTGGCCGATCATGCGATTGTCTTCCGGGTCACCCCGATCAGCCCGACACAAACCGAGGTCTGCACCAAATGGCTGGTCCATAAGGATGCCGAGGAAGGGCGTGATTACGATCTGAAACGCTTGACCGAAGTATGGCTGGCAACAAATGCCGAGGATCAAGAAGTTGTCGAGAATAACCAGCGTGGAATCCTGACACCGGCGTATCAGGCCGGTCCTTACTCCGTTGCACAGGAAGGCGGGGTTATTCAGTTCGTTGACTGGTACCTCAAAACTTTGACAGACAAGCTCGGCGCTGCCGAACAGATCGCAGCGGAGTAATCTGATGTCGGTAATGGACAAACCAAAACTTGCATTCTGGTCTGACACCGAAGAACTCGAATGTGTTTCCTTCCTGCCAGAAGCCCCCAACGTGATGACGTTCTGTTTCCAGTCGGTTTCTGGCGCGTTGTTCAGCTATGATCCGGGGCAGTTCATTACACTGGAACTTCCGGTGCCCGGGGGGCCGCTTTATCGGACATACACGATTTCCTCCTCGCCCTCCCGGCCGACATCACTGACTGTGACGGTCAAGGCACAGGCCGGATCGGTTGGCACACGCTGGATGCTTGATAACCTGCGTTCGGGGATGCGCCTGCGCGCCAAGGGCCCGGCCGGGAACTTCTCGTTGGTGCATCATTCGGCGCCAAAATACCTGTTTATTTCTGCGGGGTCTGGCATTACGCCCATGATGTCGATGACCACGAATCTGTATGATTCCGGGCGTGATCCTGACATTGTGTTTGTCAATTGCGGGCGGCGACCTTCCGATATCATCTTCCGCGAAGCGCTTGAACATATGGCGTCGCGAATTAATGGCATCGACTTGAAATGGGTTGTCGAGGAAACCGATCCTTTCAAGCCGTGGACCGGCTATCTCGGGACCTTCAATCAGCTGATGCTGGGCTTGATGGCACAGGACTATCTGGAACGTGAAGTGTTCTGCTGTGGGCCGGAACCCTTTATGCAGGCCGTGCGCGAAGTGTTGATCGGCCTTGGGTTCGATATGGATCGCTATCATCAGGAAAGCTTCCAGGCGCCGGAAATCAACGCAGAAGAAACCCCCGATGATGTGATTCCAGACGAGAAAACCGATGCGGTGATCGAGTTTCTGGCATCAGGTATCACCGCAAACTGCACACAAACCGATACGGTTCTTGCCGCGGCGCGCAGTGCCGGGCTGGTCATCCCATCGGGCTGTTCGATGGGAATTTGCGGCACATGCAAAGTGCGCAAGACAGAGGGACAGGTGCATATGGTCCATAATGGTGGGATCACGGACGAAGACATCGAAGACGGCTACATCCTTGCCTGCTGCTCCAACCCGATCGGCCAAATCAAGATCGATGCCTGACGGAGCCCTGCGCAGCCAGTGATGGGGCAGCATGGTGTAGTAGGGCTTTGCCTGCGGGCATTCGCGCCGAATTTGCGCAATTCTCCACAATGTGACAGCGTTGTTTAATTATTTTGTGCTTTGGAGTTGCGTTTAAATGGCCGAGCTGGATCAGATCGATACCAAAATCCTGCGTTTGTTACAGGAAAACGCCGATATTCCCAATGCCGATCTGGCCGGAAAAATCGGCCTGTCGCCATCGGCCTGTTTGCGGCGCGTCGCCAAGCTGCGCGAAACCGGCGTGATTTTGAAAACCGTTGCGGTGGTCGACCCGGCCTTGGTCGGGCGGCCGCTCACGGCGGTGATCAATCTTGAGTTCCACCGCCACGGCAATCAATACCGCCGCGATTTCATCCGCAAAACCCGCGAACTCGCCGCTGTCCGGCAATGCTATCTGGTGACAGGCGAGGTCACCGGCGTTCTAATCCTGCACATGCAAGATATGGCCGAATACACAGCCCTGTGTGACACGCTGTTTGATGCTGACGAAAACGTCGTCTGGTATCGCACCTACATCGTGACAGAAACTCTAAAACACGACCACGGGGTTGCTTTTTAGGGGCGTGACGCACTTTCATGGTTTTTTGGTTGGTAGTTTCTTTTTTGCGTCGGTTTGTAAGCCCGTCCGGTCTTCTGCGGGCAAAAGAACATGAAATGTCGTGCCTTTATTGACCTCTGTTTCAAACCAGATGCGTCCACCATGACGGATTTGGACAATGTCATGGGTAATCGCAAGCCCCTGACCCGTCCCTTTGCCAACACCCTTTGTGGTAAAGAATGGGTTGAAGACTTTTGACCGGTTTTCCCGGGAAATTCCTGCGCCGTTATCTGCAATGCTAATCAGAATGCTGTCATCAAGGGAAGTTGTTTTGACCGTAATTTGGCCGTCGTCAGGTGAACGGCCTGCGCTGTTGATGGCCTGCGCCGCATTGACAATCAGATTGAGGAAAACCTGATTGATTTCATTGACGTGAGACGGGATATGCGGAAGCTCAGGATCCAGGTCTTCAACCAGGTTGGCGTAATGCTTCCATTCATTCCTGGAAATCACCAAGACGTTCTGAAGCACACGGTTGATATCTGTTGCGGTTTTTTCCGTGCCACTTGGGTGGGAAAACTCTTTCATCGACAAGACAATCTTGGCCACTTGATTGATGCCATCAAGAGACTGTTGGGTCGCGTGGGGAATCTCATCAAGCAGAAATTCGAGATCGGCATCGCGCATCTGTTTTGCGAAACGCGAAAATGCGTTATCGGACAATTCGTTGCGATGTTCCCACAAGACTTGTAGTGCAAGCCCCAAAATACGTGAAATCGCACCATATCCGTCATTCAGGAATTTCAGGTTGTCGCGGATATACTGGCTCGGCGTATTGATTTCATGCGCAATGCCGCCCGCCAAATGACCTATCGCCTCAAGCTTTAAGGCTTCGCGCAGTTCACCTTCAAGTTTGTTGTGGGATTCTTCAGCCTGTTTCCTGCGGGTGATGTCGCGGAAAATATACAAATAGTTCATCTCACCCGTGAGATTGGCAGGGCTTATGGTGATTTCCATCGGAAAGCTGTCGCCATCACGCCGTTGTGCCATCGTTTCGGTGTAGTCGTATTTCAATGTTCCGCTGTGGATGCTGATGCATTTGTTGAGCAGCCGGTGCCGGATGGTCGCTTTTTTGTCGATAAACATCATGTCGATGCTGGTGCCAATCAGTTGATTGTCTTCGGCACGCAATATTTCGACAGCGGACTTATTAAAGTCCTCGATGACACCGCCATTGTTCACAACAAGTATGCCTTCGACCACGCTATCAAGAATGGTTTTTAGACGCTGTGTCGTTTCTTGCTGTCGTTTTTGTTGTTCTTCCAAAAGTGCGCGGAATTGCTTCTTAACTTCATCATCGCCGTCTATTTCGTCGACGGATAGCAAAAGGTCGTTGGTTTCCGCACTTACAGAATCGGAACTAAGAATTTTTGTGTCTTCTTGTTCGTTTTGGTTCTCACTCATGACATAGATCCAGTTTGCCGCCCTTCAGACAGATCATGTGCTCTTTCTCTTGACCCCGCGTTTGACTTCAACGGGTTCACGGAAATCATGTGCTTTCTGAAACACTCTGATCCGCGCAAGCTGTACTTGGGAAATAAAGTTTCCATGCGTCAGGACGACATGATCTTCCATCGTTTCAAGGTCCGTCATCAGAAGATCACCCTCTCGCAGATTATCAATACGGACACGCATTTCGAGTCCTTCGGGGGGGAACTCCTGTTCGCCATCAATGACGGCCAATAATGTGCGAATTTTGGAAAATAGGACGGGATCATAGCGATGCGGTTTGCCACCAATCACTTCGAAATCAATATCGGTCGGCTCTGGCCCGTCCCCAACATCGGCAAGGTCTCTGGCAATACGCAATATTCTTGCCCCGAGTGGGATGTTCTCACCAGAAGGCCCGCTTTCCGGGAAGCCACTGCCATCAAAGTTGCGGTTTTGCAAAAGGACCATATCGGCAACCGCTTCAAGACGTGGGATATTGCTAATCAGCTTATGCCCAACCTCCGGGGTTCTTCTTAACAAGTCTTTCTCAAGCGGTTGAAGAGGTTTGCCGAGTGCAAGGCGTGCTAGAATATCGGGTGGCAAAGCCACAATACCGATCGGGCAAAGCAGTGCCGCAATTCCAAGTTCCCAAGGGCGTGGGTATTCAAGTTCTTTGGCGATGATGTCACACCAGCCCTTCATTTTCATCGACCGTCCGAAAACCGTGGGATTAAGCTGTGCCATGACATCTGTCAGAAGCTTGACACTCCCGGCAAGTGTCTCCTGTATGAGGGTTTTTTCGGCGGTAATCAGTTGATGCTGTCGCAAGCCATCAGACAGCGCTCTTTCGAGATCGGCTGTCTCATATGGTTTGGAGAAAAACCGGAAAATATGACCTTTGTTTATCGCATCAACCGCCGTTGCCTGATCGGCATTCCCTGTCAGCATGATACGCACGGTGTCAGGGCTTATTTTTTTGATTTTCTCAAGAAACTCAAGGCCATTCATGTTTGGCATTTGCATGTCGGCAACGCAGACCGCGATTGTGTCATGTTCCTCAAACATTTTAAGCGCACTGGTTCCGCCTGCCGCGGTCAAAATCTCAAATTTTCCGCGCAGTTGACGGCGCAGTGCCATGAGCAGGTTAGAGTCATCGTCAACGAAGAGAATATGATACTCGGCCATTCAGGAAGCTTCCCCGTTTAGTGGAAATTACGTGTAACTCTCAAGGACAGCGGCAACAATTTTGTGCCAGGCTGGAACGCTGTCGGCTTTCCCGATCTGTTCGAGATATGACATATCAATCGTACTTTGCTCTTCGCTTTCCTGTGCTGACGCACTCCCGCCCATCTCGCGCGTGATGTGTTGGGCGGCATAAAGTGCTGTTAACTCTGTCATTTCAGTCTGCGCAAAATCGGCCGGGTTGTGATGGCAGGCAACAGCTTGAATAACTTGTTCAGGGAATCCCCAAAGCCCCAGAAGATACGCCCCAATTTCTGGATGAGCCGCACCAAACTCATCTCGTTCGGCCTCGACAATCGATATGTTTTCCTGTTCAACGCGCGCGATGACCGTTTCCATTCTCTCGTGATAGTAAAGATAAAGGATCAGGCTGCCGATATGGCTCATCATGCCGATGCTCGGGAGTAACTGGCATGTGGCCTTGCTGAGTTTTTCGTGCTCGCCAATCAAGGCCGCCGCCACGCCAATTTGCTGTGACCGTTCACACAGGGTTTTAATGCGTCGCGTAACAACAGGCGGCCCATCAAAACTTTTGAACAGACCAACAAAAATCGCCAGAGACTTAAGCGTATCAGTGCCAATCATGCGAACAGCGTGCGAGATCGAAGTGATTTTACTGGGCAAGGCGAAATAGGCCGAGTTTGTCACTTTCAATATTTCCGCAGTTAACGCGATATCTGAGGAAACGATAGCTGTTACCTTGTCATTCCCGGCTTTTGGGTCCTCAAGCGCATTTACAAGCCGCGTATAGGTGTCGGGTGGGGACGCCAAAGCATCTATGCCACCAATAATGCTTCGAATGTCGGGTTTAAGAAGGAGAGTGCGCATCTTGAACATTTGTGCGATTGCCTCGAACAAAACCTCGTCATCACAAGGTTTCGCAAGATATCTTTGGGCCGGACCCACTGTTCGAAGAATGGCCTCGTCTTCTGAATAGCCAGATAAAATAATACGCGCGGTGTCGGGGCTATTTTCCTGAAGCTGATGAAGAAGCTCCGCACCGTCCATGCCGGGCATTCTCATGTCCGAAACAACGACATCGAAGGTTTTTTGATCGCACAGCGACAAGGCTTCTGCACCACTCGTTGCAAAAGAAATATTCCATTCAGGGTGCTGGCCACGTGCACGGCGGCGTAATCCGCTCAGAATATTCATGTCATCGTCGACAAAAAGAATATCGTTCATCAAATGACTGCCTTTGGTCTTGCTGTGTCTGAAACAATCCTGATTGTTGTCTGATCTTAAGGGCGCTTATCCTTCGTTGTTGTCGTCAGAACCCTCTTAAACAGAGGTGCTTTTGTAATGCTCTGGTCATGTGATCGATGCGGGCAGGCCAAAATAGAAACCCTGCAACTCGTCTACGCCAATGTTTTGTAGATATGTCGCCGTATCGAGTGTTTCGACCCCTTCGGCAATGACGGTCATATTCATCTGGTGCGATATCGTGGTCGCCCACTCAACAAACGAGCTATCGACCGGATTGTCGTCGTCCAGTCGCATGATCAGGGATTTGTCAAGTTTCAGCCCCGAAAACTGGCCACGCCGCAAAAGAGAAATCGAGTTGTTTCCCGAGCCAAAATCGTCGAGGAAAATGGGGTAACCAGCATCGCGCAACTTTGGAAGATTTTCCTGAAAGGCGGCTGTAAAGGCCATGTTACTTTGCTCTGTTACCTCAAATTCCAGCATTGGCAGCGTGGGACGCTCGGCAAGAAAGGCTGTAAGCGATGTCATGAATTTAATATCGGCAACAGAATGCGGGGATATGTTGACACCGATTGGGACGTTGCCAAACGCATTGGCAATCGCATCTTTGTGGGCGTGAATGAAGTCAATGACTTGGAACGTAAGCTCGCCAATAACCGGATGATCTTCTGCGCCGGTGATGATGTCCTCGACCGTAAATGTCTTTTGAAGTTCGGGAAAACGGCTTAACGCTTCCAGACCGGAAACATTAAAGTTTTTGGCATTGACCCGCGGCTGAAATGAAACGCTATGGTCGGTGGAAAGCGAGGAGCGCATACGCCGGATCATCGGGTTGGCTGGCTTGGTGTTATCATTGCCTGCCGATACCAAGTCCCAAACAATGCTCAGGATCGTGCTTGCGGTAACCGGTTTGACGATAACCCGGGATATACCAGCTTTATTGATCGCTCCCTGCAAGGCGCTTTCGGACAAACTCCCGGACAAAAGAACCCTTGGCGTGGCAGGTGAAACAGATTTGGCCTCTGTCAAAAATTCGACGCCATCCATGTGCGGCATCATTAAATCAGAAACCACCACATCGATTTGGCCCGGTGACTGCCGGAGAAAGTCGAGTGCCGCCGCCGCATTATTGTATGTTTTCAAGATACATTGTTTGTGCAGCATGCGTCGTGCAGAGGCCAGCAACGCGTCCTCATCGTCGACCAGCATCACCGTCAGATTGCTCGTTTCCTGTGGAAGAATATGATTCTGCTCTTCCATGAGAAATGTTCTCCAGTTCGCCGCGGGTCATTTGGGCGGCTCTTTGAATACCTCTGTCAGTCCCGTACGAAACAACACCACCTGAACTTAGCACTCATAATGCGGCCAAAATCTGTCTGCGCGGTGCTTTGTGAATATCTACCAGTGGTTTAGTGCCTGTCTCGTATGTAAGTGGTTCATCGAAAAAAAAGAAAGCATGTAACATCATATTTTCCGGACGTTTCCACGCGGAAATGTCGCAGTGTTCCAGATGAGCTTAAACACTTTTGGTTGCTGTGGCGACCCAAAGTGTACTGTCGGCATCATGTGAAAGTTGCTCTGTTCGCCGCGCACGATTTTCTTTCGACGTTCTCAGGGATAATACATCTAAATGGCGTAACTGGGGTTGCGATATAGCCCTAATAAGCACACACTCTGTCTACAGGATGAACAGAACCATAATCGATAAAACGCCACAGGGATGGTTCTACTTTTGAGGGCGCGACATGCGCGACTGTCCAAAAGTGGTATGTATCAATGCTTGGTTTTTTGTTGCGGTGCGATAAAGTCGTTCGAGGGCCATAACAGCATGTGGAAAAGACATCGCTGAGTGGCTCAGGGAAAACGTAATCAAGATAAATATCGGAGAGTTTCATGACCGACGTCGTAATTGTAGGTGCCGCACGGACACCAATTGGCGCATTTAGCGGTACGCTAACCAACACCCCGGCCCATGATCTGGGCGCTATTGCGATCAAGGCGGCACTTGAACGTGCCGGTGTCGAAGGCGACGCGGTTGACGAAGTCATCCTGGGGCAGGTTCTGACCGGCGGGCAGGGGCAAAACCCCGCACGTCAGGCCGCTATTGGTGCGGGTATTTCTGATCGCGCAACCGCGTTTCTGATCAATCAGGTCTGTGGGTCGGGCTTGCGCACCGTCGCCCTTGCCGCCCAGCAAATCATGACCGGGGATGCCAACATCGTCGTTGCCGGTGGTCAGGAAAATATGTCGCTTTCGGGCCATGTCGCGTACCTGCGTGCCGGTCACAAAATGGGTGATGTCAGCTTCATCGATACCATGATCAAGGACGGTCTGTGGTGTGCGTTTAACGGCTATCACATGGGCAACACGGCGGAAAACATTGCCAAAAAATGGGGCATTTCACGCGAAGAGCAAGATGCCTTTGCCGTTGCCTCGCAAAACAAGGCCGAAGCCGCCCAGAAATCTGGTCGTTTTGCCGATGAAATTGCCGCTGTCACCATTGCACATCGCAAAGGCGAAACCGTGTTTGATGCCGACGAATATCCACGTCACGGCGCAAACGTCGAAGGCATGGCAAAACTCCGCCCGGCCTTTGACAAAGAAGGCACCGTGACGGCCGGCAACGCATCGGGCATCAATGACGGGGCGGCTGCCTTGGTTGTTATGTCGGCTGCCGAAGCCTCCAAACGCGGACTGACCCCGCTTGCGACGATCAAAAGCTGGGCCACGGCGGGTGTTGATCCGGCGATCATGGGCACGGGCCCAATCCCTGCGTCGAAAAAGGCGCTTGAAAAGGCTGGCTGGTCGGCCGGTGATCTTGACCTGATCGAAGCCAACGAAGCCTTTGCCGCACAGGCGATCGCGGTTAACCGCGACATGGGCTGGGATACCGATAAGGTCAACGTCAATGGCGGGGCCATTGCGCTGGGCCATCCGATCGGTGCCTCGGGTGCGCGCGTCTTTACCACCCTGCTCCATGAAATGCAGAAACGCGATGCGAAAAAAGGCCTCGCGACGCTTTGCATTGGTGGTGGCATGGGGGTTGCGCTTTGCGTCGAACGCTAAGCCGCAATTTTCGCCTGAATTTCTAAGCACGCGGGGCGTCCTCTTAGGGTCAGGACCTATTAATTTGATGGAAATGGTCAATCAGATTTGTGCGGATACGCGAAGCAAAACCACAGGAAGATATACATCTTGCAAGGTTTTGCGACAAAGTAGCCCGTGCAAATCCGATTGATCCAAAGGACAGCCGTTATATTTGTCAACTCCTGCGTCAAATCCCTTGTTCGGGATTCCAACCCGTTCTGCGGGCTTTTCCTTGGATATGACAAATATAACGGCTGCCATTTCAATCAAATTAATAGGTCCTGACCCTCGCGGGGATGCCCTGTTTGCTTTTAAGATACCCAGTATCGGCTTCGACCAAAGACTACACCCTTGAATGACATAGATCATGGAGAGGAAATAAAATTACGTATATGACTATATTTATGGATTAAAGTTTCGTATGTCGTAGAAGGGCAAACGACGAAAATCAACATACCGATACGCTTGATGAACGAAGTTTAGGGAGGCGACCATGAAAAAAACAGCACTGGTAACCGGTGGCACACGTGGAATTGGCAAATCAATCAGTCTGGCATTGAAGGATGCGGGCTACACCGTTGCCGCCAACTATGCAGGCAACGACGAGGCCGCCCGCGCCTTCACCGAAGAAACCGGAATTCCGGCCTTTAAATGGAGTGTTGCGGATGCCGATGCCTGTGCCGAGGGCATCGCAAAGATCGAAGCCGACGTCGGGCCGATTGACATCCTGATCAACAATGCCGGAATCACGCGCGATGGTTTCATGCACAAGATGGATGTCGAAGCCTGGACCGCTGTGATCGACACCAATTTGAGTTCCCTGTTTTACATGACCAAACCGGTTCTTGAAGGCATGCGTGCACGCGGCTTTGGCCGGGTGGTGAATATCTCCTCGATCAACGGGCAGGCCGGCCAATTGGGCCAGACCAACTATTCCGCCGCCAAGGCCGGCGTGCATGGCTTTACCAAGGCACTGGCACAGGAAGTCGCGCGCAAAGGGGTCACGGTCAATACCGTCGCACCGGGTTACATCAACACCGACATGGTGGCAGCCGTCCCCGAAAAGGTCCGTGACAGCATCATCGCCAAAATCCCGGTCGGCCGATTGGGCGAAGCCGACGAAATCGCCCAGGCGATCCTCTATCTTTGCGGCCCCAATTCCGGCTTCATCACCGGCTCCTGCCTGTCGATCAACGGCGGACAGCATATGTTCTGACCGACCATAACGACGGTAATGAGAGAATGCCCCGCAGCAATCTGCGGGGCATTCTCAGTTTGAGTTATAGGGATTGAGGTTACCAGATTTAAGATCTGGTAGGCAGGGATTTTGCGACAATAGTACGTTGAAAAATTAACTGGATAGAGATATTGGAACGGTACGATAATCTGTTCTATAAGCGGTTGGAACAGAGGGCTGTCTTTTGGGAAAGCATCATAATCATGCCAAAAAATACTGCAATCAAGCCAGTCGTGATGTGCGGCGGTTCTGGTACTAGACTCTGGCCGCTTTCCAGAAAAGCATTTCCAAAGCAATTTATACCCTTGTATCAGGGCAAATCCCTGTTTGAACTTACGATAGAGCGTATCTCAGGTTTTGGCGAAGTTTTGGCTGTCAGCGGAGATGACTACCGTTTCTTTGTTCAGGAAATCTCAGAAAAATCCGGGGTGGATGTAACCCAGATTCTGGAGCCAAGTGGAAGAGATACTGCGCCGGCAATGACTTTGGCAGCAGCATTTCCGGGGAATGAGGACGACCTACTGTTGTTTTGTCCTGCTGACCATTTCATTCCTGATAGGGACAAGTTTGGCGTGATGGTATCAAAGGCTGCCGACTTGGCTGCCGACGGATGGATCGTTACATTCGGTGTTCAGCCAAATGGACCGAGTACAGCATATGGCTATATCGAAACTGGTGATCAAATTCGAGGTGTCGCCAATAAATCGGTCCGTTTTCATGAGAAACCTGATCTTGCCAAAGCCCTTGAATTCCTCTCATCAGGAAAGTTTTTGTGGAACTCTGGCATTTTTCTGATCAAGCGATGTGTCCTTCTTGATGCTGTAAAGCAGTTTGAACCAGGTATTTATACGCCTTGTGTTTCTGCAATTGCGAATGCGAAGCAAGATGGAAAATTTTGGCGTCCAGGCGAAGAGTTCAATCATGCAACCGCAAAAAGTATTGACTATGCTGTTATGGAGCAAGCCTCAAATATTGCTGTAGTTCCATTTTCCGGAACTTGGAGTGATGTTGGAAGTTGGGATGCGATGTTTGCGCTAAGCGATACTGATGCAGATAACTGTGGCAAGTTGGGTGTGGTAGAAAATATCCACCTTGTGGACTCTGCGAACACATTGGTTCATGCATCTGATCGACGCTTTGTCTTGACCATTGGCACAAAAGATCTGGTCATTGTCGATACGCCTGACGCGCTGATGGTAAGTGCAATTGATCAGGTCGAAACGATCAAGAAAGTTGTTTCAGAAATGGCTTGCGCGGGCAGGGCAGAAGTGCTGGAGCATCGTCGTGTTGCCCGTCCTTGGGGCGCCTATGACAGTATTGACCATAGTGATCGGTTTCAAGTTAAACGTATCACAGTGAAACCAGGGGCTCGACTGTCTTTGCAAAAACACCACCACCGGGCAGAACACTGGATTGTTGTAAAAGGTTCTGCACTTGTTACACGTGGTGGTGAGACATTTCTAATGGGTGAGAACCAGTCGACATATATTCCAGTAGGCGCTGTCCATCGTATGGAGAACCCAGGTGAAATTCCTTTGGAACTGATCGAAGTACAATCGGGAAGTTATTTGGGCGAAGACGATATAGAGCGTTTTGATGACGAGTATGGTCGAAAAACACAATAAAAAATGAGATGGGACGGACTGATGGCTAAACGGGCGCTCATTACCGGTATTACAGGGCAGGATGGCAGCTATCTTGCCGAATTCCTTCTAGATAAGGGATACGAAGTTCACGGCATTAAACGGCGGAGTAGTTCACTCAATACCGAGCGTATTGATCATCTCTACCAAGACCCGCATGAGACGAATCGCAAGCTTGTTTTGCATTACGGGGACTTGGCTGACAGCAGCAATCTGACACGTATTGTTAATGATGTTAAGCCTGACGAGATATACAATCTTGGTGCTCAAAGTCATGTCGCGGTCAGCTTCGAAGCGGCTGAATACACTGCTGATGTTGATGCACTTGGTACGTTGCGTTTGCTTGAAGCCGTTCGGTTTCTGGGGCTTGAGAAGAAAACTCGATTTTATCAGGCCTCGACCAGCGAGCTTTATGGTCTGGTCCAAGAGATCCCGCAAAAGGAAACAACTCCTTTCCACCCGCGCAGCCCATATGCGGTTGCAAAGCTGTATGCCTACTGGATTACTGTGAACTACCGTGAAGCTTACGGGATGTATGCCTGCAACGGAATTCTGTTCAACCACGAAAGCCCTCGCCGCGGTGAAACTTTTGTGACGCGGAAAATTACACGTGCTTTAGCAAACATTTCTCAAGGTCTGGAGGCATGTCTGTATTTGGGAAATATGGACGCACTACGTGATTGGGGGCATGCAAAAGACTACGTTCGTATGCAGTGGATGATGCTGCAGCAGGACGAACCAAAAGATTATGTGATTGCGACGGGGCAGCAGGTTTCTGTGAGGTCGTTTGTTGAGCAAGCCGCTAAAGAGCTTGGGATTGAACTGCGCTTCGAAGGTGAAGGTTTAACCGAAAAAGGAATTGTCCAGTCGGTTGATCAGTCGATTTCACCTGGGGTGAAAATAGGTGATCAAATCGTCAGCGTTGATGAGCGCTATTTCCGGCCCGCCGAAGTGGAAACGTTGCTGGGGGATCCTTCTAAAGCCAAATCAGAACTTGGCTGGGAACCAGAAATCAAATTGTCGGATATGATTTCAGAGATGGTATCTCATGATCTCAAGCGCGCGCGTCAACATCGGGTTTTGAAGGAAAATGGATTTGATGTTGCAATCAATGCCTCGGAGTAAGGCATGACCAAAAGAGTATTTGTTGCAGGTCATCGAGGAATGGTGGGCAGTGCGATTGCGCGCTTGCTGAATGCCGACTCAGATATCGAGCTTGTTACAGCATCTCGTGCTGAACTTGATCTTGAAAATCAAGATGCGGTTAATCGGTTTTTTTCCGAACAAAAAATTGATGAAGTTTATCTCGCCGCAGCAAAAGTTGGTGGAATTCACGCGAATAATACTTATCCCGCGGATTTCATTTATCAAAACTTGGTAATCCAAACCAACGTTATCGGTGCCGCACATGAGGCTGGTGTTCAAAAGCTTCTATTTCTTGGTTCGAGCTGTATCTATCCGCGTGCAGTAGAACAGCCAATGTCAGAAGAAGCCCTTCTAACAGGTGTCCTTGAAGCAACGAACGAACCTTACGCGGTTGCAAAAATTGCTGGAATTAAGCTGTGTGAATCATTCAACCGTCAATATGGACGTGATTATCGCAGTGTGATGCCAACAAACCTTTATGGTCCCGGAGATAACTATCATCCTGAAAACAGTCACGTGATCCCGGCTCTTCTAAGGCGTTTTCATGAGGCAAAAGAGGAAAATGCGAGTGAGGTCTTCGTTTGGGGAACCGGTCAGCCACGGCGCGAGTTTCTTTTCGTCGAAGATATGGCGTCTGCCAGCGTTTATGTAATGAACCTTGATCGTGATCGCTACAGTGCGAACACAACAGAAATGTGTAGCCACATTAACGTGGGATTTGGTTCTGACGTCTCAATTGCCGAGTTAGCGTCCGCTGTTGCTAAGACGGTTGGATACGTCGGCGACATTAAGTTTGATACTACTCGTCCGGACGGTACCAAACGTAAGCTTATGAACAGCGAACGGCTATTTTCGATGGGCTGGAGACCTTCTGTCGATTTGGACAAAGGCCTTTTGATCGCCTATCAAGATTTCGTGAATTCAGTTCGTAGAAGTATATAAGTTTTCACCCTTCGAAAGGGTTGAAGACGCCAGACAAAAGAAAACGCCCCGGAGCTTACTTCGGGGCGTTTTCTTTTGTCTGGCGATCGTCGATGATTACGCCTCAAGCACATCCTGTGTGGTGACAACCTTGGCGAATGTATCGGCCAGCATCGCCAATTCGCCCCGGTGCAAATCTGCCGCCGGGATTACTGATCCGCTCAATGCATCGGGAAGGTCGCGCGTGCCGGTGGCATCGGCGATCACGGTGACGGCATATTGCTTTTCATTGGCCACCCGCGCGGTGGTCGAAACGCAGACATGGGTCATGAAACCGGCCAGTACGACATGCTTGATACCGGCTTCTGTAAGCAGTTCATCAAGGTTGGTATTGCCAAACGAACTTGGCACCGACTTTGTCACAATCGCCTCATCCTTGGTCGGGGCGACGTCACCGATGATCGCGGCATAGGGGCCGGATCGATCAAACAGGCCCGTCGCCTGATGCTGGACATGAATGACCGTGCCACCCTTGTCGCGCCAATGGCTCAGCAACCGTCCAATATTACCCAGCGTATCATCAAGCCCGACCAGTTTCAACTGACCGCTGCGATACTCTTCCTGCGCATCAATTACGATAAGGGCGGCGTCTTTTGGCGTTCCGGTTGGCAAACTTGCACCGGCAATGTCAAAGATGGTTTTGGCTGTCATGGTCTGATCCTATTGCATACTCAAATGATGTGTGTAGTTTGATCCTGCAAATTTGCATTATCCAGCGGCAATAATTCGGCTACTATCTGCAAATTCGCAGATTAAAGAAAGCCACCCGCCATGTCGCTTGATTGGGAAGGACTGCGCACCTTTGCCCACGTCTGTCAGACCGGGAATATGACTGCCGCCGCCCGCGAATTGGGGGTTAATCAAACCACCATCGCGCGCCGCATTGCCCGGCTTGAAGAATGGCTGGGCTATCCGGTCCTGCACCGCGATGGGCGTCTGTTGCGCGCAACACCGCGTGCACGGTCCCTGCTTGAGACCGCCCAAACCATGCAAACAACCGTTTCAACCTTGCTTGAAAATCAACCTGCCTCGAAAAATGATCGCCATGCGGTGACGGGGATTGTGCGTGTCACCGGTGTTGATGCCATTTTGGAACATTGCGTCGCGCCGCATCTTGCAGCACTGCATCAAAAACATCCGGCGCTGGCACTTGAGCTGATCGGTGCTAACCGCAACCTCAGCCTATCGCAACGTGAAACAGACATTGCCATTCGCCTTGCGCGCCCGGAAACCGGCGCCTTTCATATTCGCCGTCTGGGCATGCTTGGCTCCGGGGTTTATTACAGCGGCAATCACCCGCCGGTTAATCCGTATGACGTGCCCTGGATCGATCTTGATGACTTCTTTGCCGATAAACCCGAACAGAAATGGCTGGCGGCAAACTTTCCCGACCGGACAACAATCGGTTATGCCAACCGGGGATCCATCATGGTGGCAATGATGCGCGGTCAGCCATGCTGTGCCGTGCTGCCGGTTTGTGTGGGCCAAGCCCATCAGGACAAACGCCATCTGCCACAGGTGCGTGTGGTTGCCGACTGGCTGGCGGACGTACTGGTGGATGGGCGGGGCATCATCCGGTTGTGACAGCGATATCGGTCACTCGGATCCAAGCACGGCAATCTTGATCAGGTCTTTACGTGACGCACACCTGATGTCATGCGGTTTCTCTGTTCGATATCAGGGGAACGGCCGCGCGCAATCGTTCAAAACCGCACTCTGTTTTCCAGTCCATAAGGCCGCCGATCCGGCGTTCAACCTTTGCTGCATGATTTTGGGCAATATCGGCCAAACGATGGGCCAGAAACGGATTGCAAAACCGTTCAAGGCAGGTTTTCCAATAGTCATGTGCGGCGTCTTTGTCCGGCCCAAAGGCTGGAATGACTTCCATCTCCATAATCTCTGATACCCAGTCAAGAACGTCTTGATCGTTCAGAATTTCACGCACAGTTTCCGTTGCGGGCCGATTTTCCGCCTGCCATTTCTCAGCCAGCAGCGTATGCGCAAGATTGAGAATGTACAATTTCTTGCGTTCAACCGCCGCAAGGTCGTCAACAATGACAAGGTCTGGGTGTCTGGCTGGCGGCACAAATCCCGACTGCTTTTCAATCGCCCACAATGCATAAGGTTCTGCAACAGCACCGATTGGCTCAATAGGTTCGGAAACAATGCGGTCGACAAGCGAATTCATCCACAAACATTCCGTTTTCAACCATTGCGAAAACAAGGTGCCCAAACCGTGATCAGCGGCAAGACCCATGACAATATCACGCAACACCGAACCGTTGCGCGACACCAACTCGCTTGGCAGAAGGGTCAGCGGACGGCCATGTTTACGAAACCGTTCGTGCAAAAGCAGCGTGAGCAACTCGGGATAGCATGTCCAGCCCGTCGGCGAGATGTCTGTCTCGGTGGGGAGCTCAAATCCCCGATCACCGGTGTTGCTGATCACATAGTCAGCCTCATCGATGAAAATACGCCGCAGTTCGGCATATTGTTCGCGTGCGGAAAGACCCCGCGTGACGGAGGACACATCAATACGTGTGTCGATCTGTTGCCCATTGCTCAGACCGCGCAAAATAACCGGGAACGATGCGGTTTTATTGATCGCCTCAATGCGGTCCCGGCTGGCGGTTGAGCCGGTTGTTTCGACAACGGTGATGTGATGGTCGCTTCCTTGAAACACCATCAAATCTGCATGGGCCTGAAGGAAACGGCTGGTGCCAAACTGGATAACGGAAGTCTTCATATTACACCGAAATAATCGCTTTGATCATCGTGTCCCGATCATGAACCCAGTGCGTTATCTGCTCTGGAAACGCATCAATGGAACAGTCATGCGTGTTAAGGGCATCGGCATCAATCTCGCCATTTCTAAACGCGGTCAGGACGCGATCAAAATCTTCTGACGTGGCATTTCGGCTGCCAATCAAACGCATTTCGCGCTTGTGAAACTCGGGGTCGGCAAAGGAAATGTTGCCATGAACAACACTGACCAACACAAAGCTGCCGCCATGCGCAACATATTGAAAACCGGCTTCCATCGCCTTTTGGTTGCCGGTGGCATCAAAGACGACGTCAAACCCGTCGCCTGAGGTCGCAGCCAAAACCTCTGTCGCGGGTTGGGCGGCATTATGCAGATGTTTAAAGCCAAACCGTTCTTTGGCCATATCAAGGCGCCCCTGACTGGAATCAAGCAGATGCACTTCTGCGCCACTGGCCTTGGCAAACAGCGCGGTACCAAGCCCGATAGGACCCACCCCAACCACCAAAACGCGGTCATCTTTATGGACTTCAGAACGGCGCACCGCATGGGCACCAATCGCCATAAACTCGACCATTGCGGCATGGCGCACAGGCAAATCGCCCGCAGGATAAAGGTTTTCTGCCGGAACGCTGATCCGCTCACACATGCCGCCGTCACAATGCACGCCAAGCACCTTGATCTGGTAACAGCAATTTGGTTTGCCACGTTTGCAGGCATGACATGTGCCGCAGGACAAATAGGGGTTAATGATCACCACATCGCCCGCATTCAGGCCATTCGCCGTCTCGGCAACAACCCCGCCCAGTTCATGCCCCATGACGCGCGGATATTCCAGATAGGGGTGAAGACCTTCATAAATGTGAAAATCAGTGCCGCACACGCCGATATGCTTGATATCGACCAACACATCACCAGCTTGGGCCTCTTTGGGCATCTGGCGCATCTCAAGTTCCAGACCGCCAGGTTTTCGGCATACCAGTGATTTCATCATCTTTGATTTCCTGCTTTCGAAATTCGGATATTTATCTTTGGACGGCGCACCTTACGACGCGACAAGGTTCCGCGGTGACCAGTTGTCGGGCAATTTTCCCAGAATAATCAGGTTGAGAAGGTCGTCTTTTGTCACTTCGTCAATGGCGTGCGTGCCAACATTCTGGCCGTTTTTCATGACCATGACCCGATCACAAAGATCAAACACGTCGTTTAGGTCATGACTGATTAAAAAGATACCGATCCTCTGTTCGCGCAATTTTTCAATCAATTCGGCAACCATTGCCGTCTCTGATGGGCCAAGGGCTGCGGTCGGCTCATCCATAATCACAACACGGGCATTGAAATATATCGCGCGCGCAATGGCGATCACCTGACGCTGCCCCCCTGACATATTCAGCACCGTGTCGGTAATGTTCTTGAAATTCGGATTAAGCTGCCGAAGGGCCTGTCGGGCTTCCATCTCCATGCGCTTGTCATCAAGTGTGCCAAACCGTGTCTTAAGCTCGCGCCCCAGAAACAGGTTTGCCGGCGCATCAAGGTGGTCTGCAAGGGCGAGCGATTGGTAGATCGTCTCAATCCCGCAGTGACGCGCCTCAATCGGGTTTGCAAGCGCCACTTCTTCCCCATTGACCATAATTGTGCCATCGGTGCGGTTCATGGCACCCGACAAAATTTTCATCAAACAGGATTTACCAGCACCGTTATGGCCCAGAACGCCAACAACCTCGCCCGGACGCAGTTCCACCGAAACATTCTCGACGGCGTGAATGCCGCCAAAACGCTTGCCAATATTTTTCATTTCAACAATTGGTGCGGGCGCTACCATTTTACTCACTCCCCGTGACTTCCAATCAAGACCGGAGGAGGGGTGTTCCCCCTCCGGCCTGTCTGCGCCGCGCTCAGTAAAGAACGTTTTGGGCTTCTGCACTGTCGATGTTTTCTTTGGTCACCATGACCAAACCGGTGTTGATGAATTTCTCAACCGTTTTGCCCTCGGCAACGTCGATGACCGCATTGACGCCAAGCTGCCCCATCTGGAACGAGCTTTGAACCGCAATGGCATCAAGTGTTCCGTCGCGGACAAAATCCTGAAGGTCTTTGTTGCCGTCAAAACCGATGGCAACAAGTTTGCCCGCTTTGCCTGACTGCACAATGGCGCGTGCCATGCCAATGGCGGTTGGTTCACTCGCACCATAAATGCCCTTAAGGTCGCCATTGGCGGACAGAACATCCGTGGTTTGGTTCAAAGCCAGTGCCATCTGCGATTGCGAATAGAACGGTCCGACAATTTCAATGTCGGAATTGGCTTTGATATATTCGATGAAACCGCCAACGCGGCCAATTTCCGAACCGACACCGGCAACGAATGACATTACCGCGACTTTTCCGGTTTTTCCGACCTTGTCGATCATCATCTGGGCGACAAGTTCACCGGCTTTGCGGTTGTCGGTGGCAAGGAAGGCCTGATAGTAGCTTTCCGCTGATTCCGACAGCAGGCTGTCGATAATCACCACCGGAATACCGTTCTCGTTTGCGGATTTCACAACAGGAACGAGTGCTTCTGTATCCGACGGTGCCAGCACAATGCCAGCGACTTTCCGGTTAATCGCGTTCTGAACAAGGTTGACCTGTTCGGCGATTGCGGTGTCTGATTCCGGGCCTTGGAACGTGATGTCATAGCCCTCGGCCTTGGCGACCGCACTGCTCGCCCCCTTATTGACGTTCTGCCAGAAATTGGAGTTGGTCGTTTTCACGATGACGGCAATTTCCTTGTCGGCGGCGGCGGCACCGGTCACAAGCGCGACAGATGCAACCATGCCAAGTATCCCTGATACGATCTTTCTCATAGGTTCCTCCGGTTGATATTGAATTATTATTGATTTTAACGGTTTAGGCAGATCACCGGCGGTTCCGCAGATGATCGATATAGACTGCGCCGATAATGACGCAGCCGATGATGATTTGCTGAATGAAGCTTGAAACGCCGTTCATATTCAGGCCGTTGCGCAAAATGCTGATCACAAACGCACCGATCATGGTGCCGGAAATGGTCCCAACACCCCCCATAAGGGATGTCCCGCCAATCACGGCTGCGGCAATGGCATCAAGTTCATACATAATGCCCTCGTTGGGTTGCGCTGTGACCAGACGCGACATCAAAACAATCCCGCAGATCCCGGCCAGAAAACCCGATGTGGCATAGGCAAACATTTTGGTGGAATTGACATTCACCCCGGCCAGGCGCGACGCCTGTTCGTTGGAGCCGACCGCATAGATGTGCCGACCAATCGCCAGACGGCGTAAGATAAATGCGACGATAATCGCCATCACGATCATGATCAGGACCGGATAAGGGATGCCGGGAAAGATAACTTTTGGCAGGCCATTGGCCCCAACCGAAAGTGTCCGGAACAAGGACCCGTTGCCAAGGACGCCAAAGGCCTCGCCAAGCTGTGAAACAGGGGCGGCACCGGTCAATTGCAGGGCAAGGCCGCGGGCGATTAACATCATGCCAAGGGTGGCGATAAACGGTGCAAGACGCAGTCTTGTGACAACAAAACCGTTAATGCAGCCGCACACCATGCCGGTCAGAACACCCATCGACATGGCCGCCCAGATCGGCCAACCATCCTTGACCAAGAGTCCCGCAACGGTCCCGGAAAGTGCAAGAACCGACCCGACACTCAAATCAATCCCGCCGGTCAAAATAACGACGGTGACACCAATGCCAAGCAACGCAATGGAGGTTGTTTGAAGTGACACGGTCATGGCATTGCCGACACTAAAGAAGGCATCGCTTGTCACGGAAAAAACGACGATAAGCGCCATCAAGCTAAACACGGCCGCGAATTTCTGGACAACGTCCTTGCGCTCGTCGCCATTCATATGGCTCCAAAGACGTGCAAAACGCCCCTTGACCTCAGCATCCGAACAGGTGGAAATTCTTTCGCCACTCACAGCGATCTCCCTGAATTCTGAAGCTGTGGCAACGACTTTGAACTTTCAAGGAGGCCCCATGTCCTGCGACATGACTGCTGACCGCGATTACACGTCGCCAACGCCTACCGATATGTTCGACCATTACCTCCCCAAAGCTGTCTTGCGATGGGATCAGCTCGCGATGTTTTTTATCATTAATATACATTTTTCATAGCGCACCAAAACTGTCAAATGTTTTTTATTGATAAAAATCATTTGATCTCCTACTCACGAACAAAGACAATGCAAGACGATTGGAACCGCCAAAATGACCAAATCCAACACGCGCTTTAAGGAAGGCTTCAATCAGTGCCTTGATCTGATTGACGGTCAGGATGTTGGTACGGAGCTTCCGGGCGAAGTCAATATCGCGGAAATGCTCAACATCAGTCGCACGACGGTGCGCAACATTTTGTCATCGCTAAATGATTTGGGGATTATCGACTGGCAGGGGCGTGTCAAAACGATCCTGCGTCACAGCAAAAAGGCGGAGCGTTTCTCGGACCGTGAAACCAGCCCGGTTTCAGAAAAAATCGAAGGCAAGTTTCTGGAGTGGATTCTTCAAGGCGACATCCCCCCCAATACGCAGCTTAACGAGCTCGAACTGGCACGGCAGTTCGATGTCGGCACATCGACGGTTCGGGAATTTTTGATCAGCTTCAGCCGGTTCGGCCTGATTGAGAAAACGCTAAACCATCGTTGGGTGCTGCGCGGATTTACCAAGGAATATGCACTTGAACTTTCGTACGTTCGGGAAATGTTTGAATTGGACGCGGTGCGAAATTTTGTCGACTTCCCGGATGATCATCCTGCGTGGGAAAAACTCGACCGGCTGGAAGAAGAACATCGTAGCCTTCTAGATCATATTGAAACGCGGTTTTCGCGTTTTTCGGAGCTCGATGCTCGTTTTCATGCGACCTTGACAAGTGTATCGAAAAACCGATTTGTGACTGAGTTTCAAGATATTATCTCTCTGATCTTTCACTTCCATTATCAGTGGAACAAGAAGGATGAAAAAGAAAGAAACGAAGCCGCGATCCGCGAACATTTGACTTATATCGCCGCTCTGCGCAGCCGCGACGGGGCGCAAATCCAGACCGAATCCGTCAAACATCTCAGCACGGCAAGGCAGACCTTGCTGCGCTCCCTGCTCGAGAACTAGGGTCTTTCAGCAGGTTGGCTATCACCCGGCTGTGACGCGGATATCAGAAGGACCGGTCATGGTCGCGACGATTTGCGCGTTGGGAAGATCATTGCCAAGCGCCTTTTCCAAGGCACTTGCATCGTCAAAGCCAAACCCCCGCCAACGATCAATCAGGCGTGCGCGCAAGATATCCTCGGCCACATCAAGATAAATCGAAAGATCAAACATGGGTGCCAACCGATCCCACGGCGCCTGACCGAGCAAAAGGTAATTGCCCTCCACCAGGATAATCTTGTGCCGCGGTGATATGCAGCGTGCCGACCCACGTGACAGTTCAAGGCCACGGTCAAACAACGGCACAAAAACGTCCTGGTCAGTCTCGGTCTTAAGGGCTGCAAGAATGCGCTGTAACCCGCCAACATCAAACGTGTTGGGGGCCCCTTTGCGGTTCAAAAGACTGCGCTGTTTAAGGATGGCATCGTCAAAATGAAATCCATCCATCGGCACGACAGCAGCACCGGCTTCGTCACCCCCCAGATGGTGACAAAGCCGGTCGGACAAGGTTGACTTGCCCGATGCTGGCGCCCCGGCGATTGCCACAAGGATGCGACAATCGTCCGATTGGGTGGCCTTGATACGTGCAGCCAATGCGTCAAGATCAGGTGTCATGACTGCAAGGCTGCCTGTCTTCTGGGGTTTGACCATGGCGGTGCATGTTCGTTACGCCGCGTCACTGATGTCGGGTGCTTCCTTGGCGCCGGTCATAAAGGCAACCGCGTCTGACATGCTGTAATCGTCTGGTTTGATGGTACAAAGCCGCTTGCCCAGCCGGTGCACATGGATGCGGTCGGCAATCTCGAACACATGCGGCATATTGTGCGAAATCAGCACAATCGGCATGCCGCGCGCCTTCACATCGGCAATCAGTTCAAGCACGCGTCGGCTTTCCTTCACCCCAAGGGCTGCGGTCGGTTCATCCATGATCACCACGCGCGATCCGAAGGCGGCTGCACGCGCAACCGCAACCCCCTGGCGCTGCCCACCCGAAAGCGTTTCAACCGCCTGATTGATGTTCTGAATGGTCATCAGGCCAAGCTCGGTCAGCTTTTCTCGTGCAATGCGCTGCATCGCCTTATGATCAAGCGCGCCGAAATATTTGCCCATGATGCCCGGTTTACGCAATTCACGCCCCATGAACATATTGTCCGCAATCGAAAGGGCCGGCGACAGGGCAAGGTTTTGATACACCGTCTCGATCCCGGCTTCGCGGGCTTCCATCGGGGATGTGAAACCAATTGGCTTGCCATCAAGCTCAATGCTGCCTTCATCAATCGTGATCGCCCCGGACAGGGCCTTGATCAACGATGATTTCCCCGCACCATTGTCGCCAATTACCGCCAGTATTTCGCCGGGATAAAGATCAAAGTCGGCACGATCAAGGGCGGTGACACGGCCATATCGTTTGACGATGCCACGCGCCTTAAGAACCGGTGTGTGTGCGTTGCTCATGCTGACACCTTTCTGATCCACTGGTCGATTGCAACCGCGATGATGGTCAGCCAGCCAATGGCAAACACCTGCCACAGCACATCAACCCCCGCCAGTCGCAAACCTGAATTAAACACGCCCACAATCAACGCCCCGATCAACGGGCCAATGATTGATCCACGCCCGCCAAACAACGATATGCCGCCAATCACCACGGCTGTAATCGATTGCAGGTTGGCTTCCTGAAAACTTTGTGGCGATACCGATCCAACCCGGCCAATCGAGGCCCATGCCCCAACGGCACAGACAAGCCCGGCAAGGCCATACACCATGATCAGCGTACGGTTGGTGCGAATACCCGAAAGCTCGGCGGCTTCCTTGTCATCGCCAATGGCGTAAACATGGCGGCCCCAGCTGGTGTGATTAAGGATGTACCAAAGCACCCCGAAAATCGCCAACATCAGGATCGAGCCATAGGTAATCCGCGCCCCGCCAATCGCGATGCTTTCGCCAAAGAATTTCAAAAGCGGTGCGATTTCATCCAAAGTCTGACTGCGGATCGATTGTGCCCCCGAAAGCCAAAGGTTCAGCGCAAAAAAGATGTTCCACGTGCCAAGGGTCACAATAAACGGCGGCAACTTGATCCGGGTGACCAAAAAACCGTTCAACGCCCCGGCGGCGATGCCGCCAATAAACCCGATGATGATGGCAATCGGGGCAGGGACGCCAAGGGTGATGGCAAGTTGCCCCATGATCACCGACATCAAGACCATGATCGCCCCGACCGAAAGATCAATACCGGCGGTCAGGATCACAAGGCTCTGGGCGGCGGCAAGAATGCCAATGACGGCAACCTGCTGGAGGATCAGCGACAGATTAAACGGCGAAAAGAATTTGGGCCCGGCGACAAAGCCGAAAATGACGATTGAAAAAACCAGAACAATCACCGGCACCATGGTTGGATTGCCATGCAGGAAATGCTGCACGGTATCAAACAGGGTGCGGTGTTTATGGTCAAACTGCGCGACGGAACTGTCGCTGGAACCAAGCGTGTGCTCGTATTCCTGTTTTTTGCGTGACGTTTGAGCGGGTTCGCTCATCGCTTCCTCCCGACTTGGTCATGACCGATATCCCGCCAGCACCTTTTCCGGCTCTTGTGGCTGGATTGGCGGTGGGCGCCTGACCAAGTGTAACCTGATGTGGGACAAGAAGGGCGGGGTTAAATCCGCCCTTCCTCGAAATGAACGGGCGCAATTAGCCCCAGCAACGATCCATGCCTTCGGCAACATCAATCGACGGAACACCGTCAACCGGCTGATCCGTGACAAGGTTAACCCCGGTGTCATAGAAGTTCAGACCGTCGGTGTTCTGCGGTTTTTCGCCGCTATCGGCCCATGCCTTGATCGCCTCGATCCCTTTGGCCGCCATCAAAAGCGGGTATTGCTGCGATGTCGCACCAATCACACCATCCTTGACGTTTTCAACGCCCGGGCAACCGCCATCAACCGATACGATCAACACACCGTCCTGCATGCCAAACGCCTTAAGCGCTTCGTACGCACCCGCCGCAGCCGGTTCGTTGATGGTGTAAACCACATTGATCTCGGAATCGCGCTGCATCAGGTTTTCCATGGCTTCGCGACCGCCTTCTTCATTACCGTTGGTCACATCATGACCAACGACCCGGTCGTCATCCTCGTCCCCAATCTTGTTGGGATCCTTGATGTCGATGCCGAACCCTTTCATGAAGCCCTGATCGCGCAGCACATCAACCGATGGTGCACTTGGTGTCAGATCAAGCAAGGCGATTTTGGCATCCGCTGCCTTATCACCAAGTTTTGCCGCAGCCCATTTGCCGATCAGCTCACCTGCCTTGAAGTTATCGGTGGCAAAGGTCGCATCGGCCGCGTCAATCGGCTCAAGCGGGGTATCAAGTGCGATGACCAGAAGGCCGGCATCGCGCGCCTTTTTGACAACCGGGACAATCGCCTTGGTGTCGGATGCGGTGATCAGAATGCCTTTGGCACCCGATGCGATGCAAGACTCGATTGCCTGAACCTGTGTCTCATGGTCGCCGTCGACTTTGCCGGCAAATGTCGAAAGATCGATACCAAGTTCCTCGGCCTTGGCAGACGCCCCTTCCTTCATTTTGACAAAGAACGGGTTGATGTCTGTCTTGGTCACCAAGCAGGCACCAATGTCGGCGGCTTTCGCCGGGCTCGGCAGGGCGGTAAGGCTAAGGGCAAGCGCACCAAGAGTTGCGCCAAGAAGTGCTTTCTTCATCATTTCCTCCCAGGATTTTACCTGAATAATCGGCTGTTTGTGCCGTTAATGTTTGTTTTCCAAACAGGATGCAACGCGCGTTAAATCTGTGGGTCTTCAACCTGTCTGGGCCATACGACACACCAAATCACATCCCCTGTCAATTAATAAATCCGATTGATTTATTAATTAATCCTGTCACTCTTTTGCTTAATGAGGCATGAAAAGCCTCGAGTGGGAGGAACTGTATGACTGCGTCACTATCGACCAATCCTGATCCGACAGGGACGGAAGATCAGGCTGCACGTCCGCTGCATCCGGGCGGCGGGGCAAATCAGTTGCGCGTGCGCGCCTATAATGAACGGCTGGTGCTGTCGTTGGTGCGTCGGAACGCCGGTTTGTCCAAGGCCGAAATCGCCCGGCTTTCGGGTCTGTCGGCCCAGACTGTATCGGTCATCATGCGCGGCCTTGAAAAAGACGGTCTTCTGATGCGTGGGGAGCCTGTGCGTGGCAAGGTCGGCAAACCCAAAGTCCCGATGGCGCTTAATCCAGACGGGGTCTATTCCTTTGGTCTTAAGATCGGACGGCGCAGTGCGGAACTGATCCTGCTTGATTTTGTCGGCACCGTGCGTGGATCGCTCAAAGAAGCCTACAAATACCCCACACCCGATAGCATTCGCCAGTTTGTCCGCGACTCGGTTGGCAAAATCACCGCGACCCTGAGTGCGCCCCAACAGGCCCGGATCGCTGGTATTGGCATTGCCGCACCCTTTGAACTCTGGAACTGGGGCGAAGAAGTCGGCGCGCCGATTGAGGACTTAAATGCCTGGCGCGAAGTCGATTTGATCGACACCATCGGCGCCATCGTTCCGTTCCCGGTGTTTCAGCAAAATGATGCCACGGCGGCCTGCGGGGCCGAACTGGTGTTTGGCCTTGGCCCAAACTATACCGATTTTGCCTATTTCTTCATTGGCTCGTTCATTGGCGGCGGCGTTGTGCTCAATCAGGCACTTTATACGGGCCGCACGGGCAATGCCGGGGCCTTTGGCTCCATGCCGGTTTCGTCACGCAGCGGCCACGCCAGCCAGCTGATTGATCAGGCATCTATCTTTGTGCTCGAAGAAATGCTGACCCGCGATGGCCGTGATCCGGCAATGCTGTGGCGCGATCCGGCGTACTGGGCGGAACTCGGCAAGACGCTTGATATCTGGATCAGCCATACCGCGCGCAGCCTTGCTCTTGCCATCACCTCGGTCTGCTCGGTGATTGATTTCGAAGCCGTGATTGTTGATGGCGGCTTTCCGCCCGATGTCTGTGCACGCATTGTCGCGGCAACCCGGGCGGCAATCTCCGACCTTGATCTTCAGGGCATTGCCCGCCCGCACATCGAACAGGGGCAGGTCGGCAGTGCCGCGCGCGCCATTGGCGCGGCAAGTCTGCCGCTGTTTTCGCGCTATCTGCTTGATCAGAATGTGCTGTTCAAACAGATGCAATAACCAAAGAACGTTCTAGAAATTGTCTTTGCGCTTGCGGATTTCGGTAAAGATTTCCGTTGGGCTGGCATTCTCCATGCCCAGTGCGGTGGCAACATCCGGGTGATCTGCGCGCAGGAACGGATTGGTCGCAAGCTCAACATCAATCCGCGATGGAATGGTCGGGATGTTGCGCGCCCGAAGCCCATCAATATCCTGACAGCGTGCGGCAAGGATCGCGTTGTCGGGCTCAATCGTTTTGGCAAATTTGGCATTGGATTGGGTATATTCATGCCCGCAGTAAACCTGCGTGCTGTTGGGCAGATTGCGGAACTTTTGCAATGACTGCCACATCTGTTCGGGCGTTCCTTCAAACAACCGCCCACAGCCTAACGCAAACAGGCTGTCGCCCGAAAACAGCGCAGTAATCGCCGGGAAATAAAACGCGATATGCCCCGATGTATGGCCCGGCACGTCAAACACCCGGCCTTCAAGCTCACCAATCAAAACCTGATCACCCTCGGCAACCATTTCGTCCATGTCGGGGATGCGCGCCTTTTCCGCCGTCGGGCCGAGCAATTTGGCGCCGTATTTCTTCATCAATTCCGCATTGCCGCCAATATGGTCGTGGTGATGGTGCGTGTTGATGACCAGATCAAGCTGCCAGTCGCGGTCTTGAAGTTCCTTGATTACAGGGGCTGCTTCGCCCGGATCAATGATCGCGGTCATTTCGCTGCGATGGCAGCGCACGAGATAAGTGTAATTGTCTGAGAGACACGGAATAACGATAACTTCGCCCGCAGCCATAAGGGACCTCGACCTGATGATGATGTGATGTGCTCCACAGTATCAGCATCAACTGTCTTGAAACAATCACCCAACGATCAAACTTTCTGACATTCTATGAACAGGGTCGTTTCAAAGCTGTTTCCGTGAGGACCGATAGGGTGCTAAAGTCCAGTCATGCGTCAGGATGTCGTTGATCTTCACCGTTTTTATGCCAGTACTCTCGGGCAGGCCGCCCGGCGTCTGATCCGCAGGCGTCTGCGCCTGATGTGGTCGGATGTGCGCGGCTTGCGCGTGCTTGGCTTTGGCTATGCGACACCTTATTTGCGCCCCTTTATCGGGGAGGCCGAACGCGTCATGGCCTTCATGCCCGCCCAGCAGGGCTGCGTGCATTGGCCCGCAGGCGAAGACAACCATGTCGCCCTGACCGAAGAAACCATGCTGCCACTGCCCGACAGTTCGGTGGATCGTATTTTGGTGGTGCATCTGGTCGAACATACCGATTCCATGCGTCGCCTGATGCGCGAATGCTGGCGGGTTTTAACCCCCAATGGCCGGATTATTGTGGTGACACCCAACCGAAGCTCGCTCTGGAGTTGGTCGGAAAGCACTCCGTTTGGCTTTGGTCACCCGCACAGTGTGACGCAATTGCAAAACCTGATGCGCGAAAACATGTTCCTGCCGGTCCAGCACAGCCGAGCCCTTTTCATCCCCCCGACCCGGCGGCGCTTTTTGCTGCGCTGGTCGCAGGCGTTTGAAAACATCGGATCGCGACTGTTCAAGGCCTTCGCCGGGGTTTCCATCGTCGAAGCCGGGAAACAGTTGTACGCCAGCACCGGCACCCCGGCCCGTAAACGCCGTCTGGTCCATATTCCCGTCACCGTGCCGCCACTGCGCCCGGCCGACGGCAATCGACAGCATTTTGACGACACCGCGTCACAGTGCGACGATCTGCATCATCCGCAGGACGCGGCGGACAACGCCCAAACCAGAAAATCCTGCCAAACTGGGAAATAGCCAGCCCGGAAATAGCCGTGTGAAATCGAGATGCCGCCACCATATGTGAAGCATATGGTTACAGTGTCGCATTTGACAGCCCGCGCAGTTTGAGTGACATAATGTGTATGATCTCTCACAAGAATTACAGAGCATGAAGCCCAACCGCATCCGGAAGCATCCCGCCAAAGCTACCGCCAAAGCTACCGTCAACGCTACCGTCACCGCCGCAGCCTTGGCCTCATGGGTGTTGGTTCAGTCCGTCTCAGTACCGTCCATCGCGGTTGCGCAGGATGTCATCCCCGTTGTCTTGCACGGCGAAGACAACAATAAACCCTATGCCTTCCTCAACGCCGATGGCGCGCCTGCGGGCATTTATGTCCGCATCCTGCAGGCGGCTGTGGACAAGATGCCGCAATATGATCTTCGGTTTGAAAATGTGCCGTTTAAACGCGGCATGGATCTTTTGCAATCGGGGCAGATCATGGCGTTCTTTCCCCCGTATTTGCGCGATGACCGAAACTGGGTCGAACGCTATTCCGTCCCGATCCTGAGCGAAACCGTGGTGGCGATTTGCAGCAAGGACTACGTGCTAAGCCACGAGTTGCGGGTCTTCCCGGACGATTTCACGGGCGCGCGCTTTGCCAATAATGCCGGATACCGGCTGGCGGGTGAGGACTTCTTTGACATGGTGGCGGCAGGCGAGATCACGCTTGAAGAAGCCAACACCACCGAAAGCAACCTGCGTTTTCTGATGGCCGGACGGGTGGATTGCTATGTCAATGAACGCATGGCCATCCTGGCGGGCTTGCGTGAACTGGCCGTGGATAAGGAACAGTCGCGCAACATTGATGAAACCGCCATCATCGGGCAGGAATTTGGCTATGTCGCCTTTGGCTACGACCCGGATGGTTCCTGGCCATACCGCGATCAGTTTGCCGATGATCTTGATGATGTCCTGCGCCAAATGCGCGACACTGGCGAAATCGATCAGCTGGTTGTTGAATATTTCGCTTATTAGGTCCTGAGCCTAAGCCACGGTTCGACGTTTTGCCTGCCCGCGATAACATCCAAAAAAACAGGCCACCGAATTTCGGTGGCCTGCTTCGTTTGTCAGTCTGAGAGATACGAACTTAATGTTCGATATCGCGCCAGATTTTACGTTTCACCGCATAGAGCATCGCGGTCAGAACGATCAGGAACAGGATGACCTTGATGCCCAGTGCTTTACGGGCTTCAAGTTCAGGCTGCGCCGTCCAGTTCAGGAAGGCCGAAATGTCACGTGCATGCTGCTCCACGGTCGCAGGCGTTCCATCGGTGTACTCGACCGCTTCGTCATAAAGCGGCGGTGCCATGGAAATCTGATGACCCGGGAAGTAGTGGTTGTAGTGTTTCCCATCAGCAAGGTCAAAGCCCTCAGGGGCTTCTTCCTCATAGCCGGTCAGAAGGCCGAAGACGTAATCGGGGCCACCAACGCGGGCTTTGTTCATAAGCGAAAGATCGGGCGGAATGGCCCCACCGTTCGAAGCCGCCGCAGCTTTTTCGTTCGGGAAGGGCGACGGGAAGTAGTCAGACGGCTTGCCCGGACGGGTGAACATGTCACCATCATCGTTCGGACCGTCTTCAACATCATATTCCGCCGCAATCGCCTTGATCTGATCTTCGTTAAATCCAATGCCGTCCAGATTACGGAACGCAATGAAACGAAGACTGTGGCAACTGGCACAGACGGCTTTATAGACCTGGAAACCGCGCTGAAGTTGCGCACGGTCGTAGGTTCCAAAAATGCCGTCCCAGCTCCAGTCCTGTGCTGCTGGAACCGGGGCGTCTCCGGCTGCCTTGGCTGTGCCACCGGTGAATGCAGTTACCGCGAAGGCGGCTGCAATTGCGGTCAGTGCGAACTTACGCATTTGCACCCTCCTTCAAAACAGATTCGCTAATGCTTGCCGGAAGCGGTTTGGGTCGTTCCATCTTTCCAACCAATGGCATGACCACAAGGAAATGCGCAAAGTAGTAAAGCGTGGAAAGCTGGCCCATCACGATGACCTTAAGTCCCGGTACACCCATGAAGTAGTCATCTGGTGCCTTCGCTCCGCAATAGCCGAGGATGAAGGTATCAACGACAAACAGCCAGAAGAACCACTTGTAAACCGGACGGAATTTCGAGCTGCGTACCTTGGAGGTATCAAGCCACGGAATAACGAACAGGATGACAATCGATGCAAACATCGCCAGCACACCCAGAAGCTTTGCCGGAATGCCAAAGATGGTGAAATCGATCGACCGCAGGATCGCATAGAACGGCAGGAAGTACCATTCCGGCACGATGTGCGGAGGTGTCACCAGCGGGTTGGCCGGGATATAGTTATCCGGGTGGCCAAGATAATCAGGTGCAAAGAACACAAACCCGCAGAAGAAGATCAGGAACACGCCCATACCGAACAGGTCCTTGATCGTATAGTACGGGTGGAACGGAATGCTGTCCTGCGGGGTCTTGATCTCAACGCCGGTCGGGTTGTTCGACCGCACGCTATGCAATGCCCAGACATGCAGGACAACAAGGCCCAGAATGATAAACGGCATCAGATAATGCAGCGAGAAGAACCGGTTGAGCGTCGGATTATCGACCGAGAACCCACCCCACAGCCAGGTCACCAGCGGATCGCCGATGATCGGGAAGGCGGAGAACAGGTTGGTAATAACCGTCGCACCCCAGAAGGACATCTGGCCCCACGGCAGGACATAGCCCATAAACGCGGTTGCCATCATGGCCAGCAGGATCAGGATACCAATCCACCACAGCATTTCACGCGGCGCTTTATATGACCCGTAATACAGGCCACGGAACATATGAAGGAAGACAACGATGAAGAACATCGATGCGCCATTCATATGAATATAGCGGATCAGCCAGCCGTAATTGACATCACGCATGATGCGTTCGACTGATTCAAACGCCATGCTCGTATGCGGCGTATAATTCATCACCAGGAAAATCCCCGAAAGGATCATGGTGACCAGAACAAACCCGGCCAAAGAACCGAAGTTCCACATATAGGACAGGTTTTTCGGGGTCGGATATTCGTATGCGGAGTGGTGCAGCATGGAGATCACCGGAAGTCGGTCATCAACCCATTTCACCACTTTGTTATTCCATTGAGGTGCGCTCATCATACAGCTCCTTAGCCGATCCGGACGGATGTGTCGGTGAGGAAGGTGTAGGTCGGCACCTCAAGATTCTTCGGCGCAGGACCACGGCGGATACGGCCCGACGTATCATAGTGCGAGCCATGGCACGGACAGTACCAACCATCATAATCGCCACGGGCTTCCCCGGTGGCGGTGCCCATCGGGATACAGCCCAGATGGGTGCACACGCCGACAACGATCAGCCATTCCTTCTTTTCGACACGCGCGTCATCACTTTGCGGATCGACAAGTTCATTTAATGCGACCTCGTTGGCCTCATTGATTTCACGTTCTGTACGATGGCGGATAAAGACAGGCTTGCCTCGCCACATTACTTTAACGGCCTGACCAACCGGGATGTTGGACAGGTTGACCTCTACAGAAGCCAGCGCGAGAACGTCCTTGGACGGATTCATGCTGTCCACGAATGGCAACAACGCACAACCAGCGCCAACAACGCCGACTGCGGTGGTCGCCAAGGTCAGGAAATCCCTGCGGTTCTCGTCCGGCTGATGCTCGCCGGATGAATGCACCGATTGCGACATAATGTCTTCCTCTTTCTGCCCCCAAAACAGGCATGCGGAATGCCCAAAGCCAGACTTAGGGCATAGATGGTTAATTTCCCTTGATGAAAATCAAACAATCCAGCCGCCAAAAGCCTTTAGGCCTGTTTCGAGCTTCGTATACTAACAAAAAACAGGTTTGTTAAGGAGAACTTGGAGTTGCAAATTGTTTGCATTCGATAAGATCATCCGGTTTTGCACTGCACAAATGCGTAAAACCTAGCGTATTTGCGCGATTATCCGCCCTTTTCAACCAAGACGATGCGGTCCTACCTTTTCTTATTCCAAATAAGTCTAATAGGGGGTTCTGTCGGTAATTTTATAACTTTGAAGGCCCATCGGGTCTTCATCGCGGCGATTCTGGGCACATCATCAAAACGACGCGACAAGCCGATTTTGCAAAGGGGATAAGAAGGCGGCTCGAACAGCAACAACACCGGGCGACACCGTTACGGATTTCGGGCAAATAAAATCGGAAAATTGTCGATTTAAGTTGGCCAAGGACGGCCCTGTGTGGATAAAACAGTTCCGAACTTTGAAACAAGCTGACGCGCGCGACACCGTTGTCGGTTCACAAGGACCCTCAAAGAACGCCCATGAGAATCTGTCTGTTCGAACCCGATATTCCGCAAAATACCGGCACCATCCTGCGCATGGCGGCGTGCTTTGGGCTGCCGGTCGATATTATCGAGCCCTGCGGATTTTTGCTGACCTCGGCGGCATTGAAACGTGCGGGCATGGATTATATCGACAAGGCGGACTATATACGCCACGCCGATTGGCGCGATTTCGTCGCCGCACGCGAAAATGGTACGGTGCCGGGGCGGTTGGTTCTTTTGACCACAAAGGGCGCTGAACCCTATTGCGATTTTGACTTTCGCCCTGATGATGTTCTGATGCTGGGCTCGGAAAGCAAAGGGGTGCCAGACCAAGTGCATGACTATGTCGATGCGCGTGTGGTGATCCCGATGCAGCCCGAAATGCGATCCCTTAATGTGGCCATGGCAACCGCGATGACACTGGGCGAGGCGCTTAGACAGACGAATGGCTTTCCTTCAAGCCAACCAAGTGAATGAACGGAATGAGTAACGCAATGACGGACGCAAAAACTGCTGCAAAAAAGGCAATGAAAACCGGCACCGAACACACGGTCGATGCCGCCCTGATTGCTGCACGCAAACAAACCGCCCAAAACTGGTTCCGTCAATTGCGCGACGATATCTGTGCCGCGTTCGAGGCCCTTGAAGACAGCTATACCGGCCCATTGTCCGACCGCCCTGCCGGTCGATTTGACCGCACCGTCTGGGAACGTGGCCCCAATGAGGGTGGCGGCGAAATGTCGGTGATGAAGGGCCGGGTGTTTGAAAAGGTCGGGGTCAATATCTCGACCGTGCACGGCGAGTTTTCCGAAAAGTTCCGCGCCGAAATCCCCGGTGCGGCCGAAAACCCCAATTTCTGGGCAGCGGGCATTTCGCTTGTCGCCCATCCATGCTCCCCACATGTCCCGGCGGTGCATATGAACACCCGCCATATCGTCACCACCAAGGCATGGTTTGGCGGCGGGGCGGACTTAACCCCGGTCTTCCCCGATGATGCCGACACCGCCGATTTCCACGGCGCGTTCAAGGCCGCCTGCGATGCGCACGGCGATGATTATTACGACCGCTTTAAAAAATGGTGCGATGAATATTTCTGGCTGCCGCACCGTAATGAGGCGCGCGGGGTTGGCGGGATTTTCTATGATTATCTGGATGCGAACTGGGATGCGGATTTCGCCTTTACCAAGGACGTCGGCCGCGCCTTTCGCGACATTTACCCCGAACTGGTCAAACGCCATTACAATAAACCCTGGACTGATGATGACCGCCGCGCACAACTGATCAAGCGCGGCCGCTATGTCGAGTTCAACCTGCTCCATGATCGCGGCACACGCTTTGGCCTCATGACCGGCGGCAACACCGAAGCCATCCTGATGTCACTCCCCCCCGAAGCCAACTGGCCGTAAGGTTTAACCCCACACGCCCTTCCCGCGCAGCCGGGAAACTCGCCTCGCATGTGCGACGCTATCGGCATCATGGGTTCCCACCTGCGTGGGAACGACGGTGTTGGGACAGCACATCCATTTCTCATACCCTTGGGCTAATCTCACCTTGCTCGTCATTCCCGCGAAGGCGGGAATCTCGTGAACACGGCTTTCAGATGCTGCTACTCTTGATGGTCCCGGGGCAACTCACCCAGATGGTGGCGCATCCAGACCGTTTCTTCAGACGCGGTGCGGCCAAAGTGTCGCTTGAACTCGCGGCTGAATTGCGACGCACTGACATAGCCAACAGATGCGGCAACTTCCGTAACCGTCTGCCCGTGATGGGCCAGTAAAATGCGCGCTTCATGAAGGCGCATTGATTTTATGTATTGGATGGGGCTGCTGCCCAGCAACCGGCGAAAGTGCGCGTGATAGGATGGCACGCTCATGCCCGCATGCTGGGCCAGTTCCGGTATCGAAAGCGGCTTTGTGAAATTCTCACGCAGATATCCAAGGCTGCGCAGGATTCGTCCGGCCGTCCCGCGTTGCTCAAGGGCGGCAATCATCTTGGCACCCTGCGGGCCGGTCAGAATGCGAAAATACAATTCCCGCATTAATCCATCCCCCAGTATCGCCGTCTCAACCGGGCTTTGCAAAGCCCGGAGCAACCTGTGCAAAACGGCGCTGATCTCCGGTCCTGTTTGGGTGGAAATCAGGCTGGCGGGTTCGGACTGTGTGTCGGTTGTGGCATATCCTTCAATTGTCGCGACAAGTTCGGCAATCAGCCGCATGTCAAAATCCAGATAGATGGCAAGTAACGGATGTTCGGGGCTGGCATCTGACTGCATGCGAAACGGGACCGGCACCGAAACCGCCAGATAATGCTCCTCGTCATAAACGTAAATATTGCCATCCAGCACACCGCGTTTACTGCCTTGGCAGACAAACACCACGCCCGGCTGATACAGAACCGGCACGTTGTGAAGGACGCTTTCACTTCTAAGAACGCGCAGGCCCTTAAGCGGCAGGAAATTATAGCCTTCCTTGGGCGCAAGCCATGCCGCAAGAACGGCAAGACTGTCTGATGTTCTATCGGACATATGTCTGTTTCATAGGATTGGGCAAATAACTCAGCTAAATGGGCGTGGATACGCGATGGTTTTCATAATATCTGACAGTTCGCTGCTTAATCAAGACAACGAATGGATCACATATCATGACAAAACGATTTTTCATCACCGGGGCGAATTCCGGGTTCGGCTTTGCGATTGCCAAGGCCGCCGTCGCACAAGGCCATTCCGTCATTGGTGCAGTTCGATCAGATGCGGCCCTGTCGCATGTGCGCGCTGAATTGCCTGCGGTGCAGCCGGTCCGCTTGGACGTCACCGATTTTGACAATATTCCAAATGTCATCGCGCAGGCCGAAGATGACTTTGGCCCGATTGACGTTCTGATCAACAATGCCGGGTATGGCCACGAAGGGGTGCTTGAAGAATCCCCAATGGATGAATTGCGCCGCCAGTTTGAGGTCAATGTGTTTGGCGCAACGGGGGTTGCCAAGGCCTTCTTGCCGCGCTTTCGCGAACGCCGGGTTGGGTTTATTGTCAATATCACCTCGATGGGCGGCATGATCACCATGCCCGGCATTGCTTATTACTGCGGCAGCAAATTCGCCCTTCAGGGAATTTCCGAGGTGATGCGCGCCGAGATGGCCCCGTTTGGTGTCCATGTCACCGCCGTTTGTCCCGGCTCGTTCCGCACCGACTGGGCCGGGCGCTCCATGGTCAGAACGGATCGATCTATTTCGGACTATGACGCAGTATTTGAACCAATCCGTCAGGCGCGTTTGGAAAAAAGCGGCAAACAACTTGGCGACCCGGCAAAGCTGGCCGATGCGGTTCTAACGCTGATCAGCGATCAAAACCCGCCTGCACAACTGCTGCTGGGCAGCGATGCCTATCAGTTGGTGTCCGATAAACTCAACCGCATGCAGGGTGACATTGAAAAATGGAAAGACCTGACGGTTTTGACAGACGGCTAGACCGGATCACGTCTCATTCATCAACCAGTCCAGCAAGGTGCTCGTTGTCCTGCTCGCCGTCGGGCTGGGAACAAGCCGGTATCCCCGTTCATTGCGGATGGCCACTGCCCCGACGGCGACAAGGCTGCTCAGTTCAAGGGGGGGCTTGGAGGGCATATTATTCCCACACTTTCGGGGTGCTACCTTGGTGTAGGAAAAAATAAGCCGGTCAGCATCCTGCCAACCGACGTTTTAGAAGTCAGGTTTTCGCGGTTCAGTCAACTTGATGACCTACTGGTCATCATACGGGGTACCCAAACCGGCAAAGGGATCTTCACCGAAAACCTGGGCGTAACTCTGAGCGAAATGCCTGATATAGGCCATCCGGTCTGAACTCATTGCTTCAAATTGAGGTAATACGCCACCAAACATCTCGGAATGCATTTCGCCGACAGTGGGCCGATCACCAGTCTCATAGGTGACAACTTCAACAGAGGCGCCGTAGCGTTCTTTGAAGACTTGGGAAAGCTTCTGGCTTAAATAGTCAGCATACGCGGCCCCTTTTAATCCTGTTTTTTCGGCATAAGCCACAGCCGCTTGGGACGCGCCACCATCGGAAATACCTGTCGCCGTAAAGCCGCCATTTTCGTCAATGGTTCCGACCAGTTTTCCGTTCATGCGAAAAGCTGTGTGAACTTCCTGTGCATTTTGTGCAGCAACCTGTTCATATGGATTGTGTGCCAGTTCTTTTGCCAACCATTCTTTTTGGCGCACCATCAAGTCTTTGGTAAAATCATCCAGACCAGATTTAAACTCTGTCTGAACCCGGTTTTGCTGCCCAATGGTCACGGGCGAAGAAATTGTTGTCATTTTAGCCTCCATCTCACTGTCATCAGGTGTGTACTTTAAGTTGCACATCATGTGATGCATACATCGTGCCATTCCAATGAGAGTGAGAAATGGAATATATACCGCTGACACACATGAATGAGTGCCGGGGTACGATTGATATCAACCGACAAGACTGGTTGGGTCTCAATAATCGTCGGCAAAATCATTGCCATACATGAACGTTACTATCGCCCGTGACGATGAGAATCCAACCTTATGCCAACAAGTTATGGGTTCCTGATCTGATCAAAAACGGCCTCACGTCTCATTCATCAACCAGTCCAGCAAGGTGCTCGTTGTGCTGCTCGCCGTCGGGCTGGGCACCAGCCAGTACCCCCGCTCATTGCGCGTAACCTCCGGCCCGACGGCAACAAGGCTGCCCAGATCAAGGTGATGGTCGACCAGCCCGCGCCAACCCAGCGCAACCCCCTGTTCGGCCAAGGCGGCCTGTATTACAAAGCCATATGTATTCAGGCCCAAATCACCTTGGGCGCGGGGGCGTGTCACCCCAAAGGCTGCAAGCCACGTTGTCCAGGTCAGCCAGCGCGATTTGCCCGTGGTTTCAAGATGCAGCAATGGTGCGCTGGCAAAATCTGCCGGATCGTTGAACGGGCCAAACCGTTCGAGAAATCCCGGCGTGCAGACCGGCACCACGCATTCGGGGATCAAAAGGCGGGCAGTGTCGGGGAAATCTTCGCGCGCGCCAAACAGCATCGCGGCATCCGTGTCGCGCTCCAGCGCATCTTCAAGTCCCTGTGACGCCACAATATGGACCTCCGCTTCCGGATGCAGGCGGCGGAAATCGGTCACGCGCGGCATCAACCAGAATGCGGCAAATCCGAAATCGGTAAAGATGCGCACCGCGGGCACCTTTGATGTCCGCCGCGTATCGCGTGCGGCCTTATCAATGCTTTCCACACTCGACTGTACCGCTTGAAACAAAATCTCGCCCGCATCGGTCAGCCGGCTTCCGCCTTGTGACCGGCGCAGCAATGACACGCCGAGCTGCTCCTCAACCCGCTTGATCTGATAGGTGACAGCAGGCTGCGTCAGTCCAAGTTCATGGGCCGCGCGCGTCAAGCTGCCCAGCCGTCCGGCCGCCTCAAAAATGCGCAACCATCCAATATCAAGCGGGCGTTGTGACATAAAAATTCTTTATGTGAGTGATTAAAAATCAGCGGGTTTCATCACGCAATGATTTGTGGATTTAATGATTGTTCCGCATTCAACGTCAAGAGCATTCCGCATGAGGCTCATTTTGATCCCCCGGCAATGCTTGAAAAATGCGCGCTTTCCATCCCTGTCCCGGAGTGCATTCGTTTCATGAAGTCCCCGAATATCCTGATCCTGATGGCCGACCAGTTAAACGGGACTTTGTTTCCCGATGGTCCGGCTGATTTCCTCCATACGCCGCACCTGCGCGCACTTGCCGAACGTTCCGCACGGTTTAAAAATTGCTACACGGCATCCCCGCTTTGCGCACCGGGGCGCGCATCCTTTATGGCCGGGCAATTGCCAAGTCGCACACGGGTCTATGACAATGCTGCCGAATTTTGCTCCGACATCCCGACCTATGCCCATCATTTGCGCCGCGCGGGGTATTACACCTGCCTGTCGGGCAAGATGCATTTTGTCGGGCCCGATCAGTTGCACGGGTTCGAAGAACGCCTGACCACCGATATTTACCCGGCTGATTTTGGCTGGACGCCCGATTACCGCAAACCGGGTGAACGCATTGACTGGTGGTATCATAATCTGGGGTCTGTCACCGGGGCCGGGGTCGGGGAAATCTCCAACCAGATGGAATATGACGACGAGGTCGCCTATAACGCCACGCACAAGCTTTATGACCTGTCACGCGGTCACGATGAACGCCCATGGTGCCTGACCGTCAGCTTCACCCATCCTCATGACCCGTATGTTGCGCGCAAGAAATTCTGGGACCTTTACGAAGACTGCCCGGAACTGGAACCTGAAATCGGCGCGTTCGCGTTTGACGAACAGGACCCGCATTCAAAACGCCTGTTGCAGGCGAGCGATCATACCGCCTTTGACATCACGCGCGAAAATGTCCGCCGATCGCGTCAGGCCTATTTTGCCAATGTGTCCTATATCGACGATAAAATCGGTCAGATCATGGATGTGCTTGAACGCACCGAGCAGGCCGACAACACCATCATTCTGTTCCTGTCTGATCATGGCGACATGCTGGGCGAACGCGGCCTCTGGTTTAAAATGAGCTTCTTCGAAGGCTCGGCCCGTGTGCCCCTGATGATGGCTGGACCCAACATCACACCGGGCTGCTACACCGATCCGGTATCGACCCTTGATGTCACCCCGACGGTGGCCGATCTGGCCGGTATTTCGCTTGACGAAATCATGCCATGGACGGACGGCACAAGTCTCCTGCCGGGCTTCTCGGGCAAAAAGCGCACCGAACCGGTTCTGATGGAATATGCCGCCGAGGGGTCTTATGCCCCGCTGGTCTGTATCCGCGAAGGCAAATGGAAATACACCTATTGTCCGCTTGATCCTGAACAGTTGTTTGATCTTGAGGCCGACCCGCATGAGCTAAAAAACCTTGCCGCTGATCCGGCGATTGATGCGGCCAGTGCCGAACAGCTTGAACAGTTCCGTGCGCAACGCGCCGCCCGCTGGGACATCGACAGTTTCGATGCGAGTGTTCGCGAAAGTCAGGCACGCCGCTGGATTGTCTATGAGTCTTTGCGCAATGGCTCCTATTTCCCGTGGGATTATCAGCCGCTGCAAAAGGCGTCTGAACGCTACATGCGCAATCACATGGACTTAAACGAAGTCGAAGAAAAACAACGCTTCCCGCGAGGGGAGTAAAGAAGCTGCGCTGGTAGTCTTGTGGGACAGACAGATCGGCGCAGCTTCAATACCGAATGTTCAAATTATAAGCCGCCTGGTGGTCTGGTTCGGGTGCAGATCACTTCCCTTTTCGGGGCCGTTGCGTGGGACGTGTTTTAACGGTGCTGATCAGGAGGCAAAAACAACGAAAAGTTGGATACCCGGCACAGTGAGGTAAGCATGAAAGAGAAAATGAAGGTGGGCCCGCTTGGGCCTTTCCCCCATGTCTGCAAGCCGGTGTTCTCCATCTCGGCCTTGTTGATTTTGGGGTTCATCGTGTTCGGCGCGTTTTTCACCGACACAGCAGCATTGGTTTTCACAACCGCCCAGTCCGCGATTGCGGATTATTTCGGCTGGTTTTTGATCATCGTTGCCAATCTGGCGGTGGTGGTCAGTCTTTATCTGGCGATTGGTCCCTATGGGCGGGTCCGTCTTGGCGCGCAAAGCGAAGCCCCCGAGTACGGGCTGTTTTCATGGACGGCGATGCTGTTTAGTGCGGGGATCGGCATTGGCCTGCTCTATTGGGCGGTGGCCGAACCCCTGTATCATTTCTTTGCACCCCCGATGGCCGAGGCAGAAAGCATTGCCGCGGCCGAGCAGGCAATGACGATTTCGTTCCTGCACTGGGGCATTCACGGTTGGGCGATCTACTGCATCGTTGGTTTGTCGCTGGCCTATTTCCATTACCGCAAAGGTCTGCCGCTTTCGATCCGCTCAGCGCTTTATCCGATGATCGGCGAACGCATTTATGGTCCGTGGGGGCATGCGGTCGATATTCTGGCGGTCTTTGGCACCATGTTTGGCATCGTCACCACGCTGGGGCTTGGTGTGATGCAAATCAGCGCCGGGCTCAATGGGTTGTTCGGTATTCCCGATACCCTGTTGGTTCAGATTATCCTGATCGGCATCATTACGATCTTTGCCACCATTTCGGTGATGGCCGGGCTTGATGGTGGTATCAAGCGGATCAGTAATTTCAACATTCAGCTCAGCTTTGTCCTGCTGGCCTTCATCGTGATTACCGGCCCGACGCTCTATATCTTCGACAGCTTTGTTGAAAATGTCGGCAACTACGTCAGTAATCTGGTCCAGCTCAGCTTCTGGAGCGAAGCCTATACCGGCTCCGACTGGCAGGTTGGCTGGACCATTTTCTATTGGGCATGGTGGGTTTCGTGGTCACCGTTTGTCGGTATCTTTATCGCCCGCATTTCGCGTGGGCGGACGATCCGCGAATTCACCTTGGGTGTTCTGTTCATTCCAATCGTCATTCTGTTCTTCTGGTTCACCGCCTTTGGCGGGGTTGCGATCCATATGGAACTTTTGGGCGACCCCGGATTGATCGAGGCCACCAAGCAGGGCTACGGCAACGCCATCTTCAAGTTGCTGGAATTCCTGCCGCTGACCAAGTTTGTCACCGCCGTTGTGATTGTCATGATCGTCGTCTGGTTTGTGACCTCCTCAGACAGTGGCAGCTTTGTCATCGACATGCTGACCGCAGGCGGGCACACCAACCCGCCGCGCGTTCAACGCCTGTTCTGGGCCCTGACCGAGGGGGTGATTGCCGCCATCTTGCTTGTCGCAGGCGGGCTATCGGCCCTGCAGGCGGCGGCCGTTGTGGCGGGCTTCCCGTTTGCCTTTGTCATCCTTGTGATGATGTATGGGCTACTCAGAGCCTTGGGACGCGATCATCTTGTCATGTACCGCTATAAACAGTGGTTCGAGACAGAACATGATGCCGACCACAATCTGCCCGACGCCTATGTCGGCGAAACGGAGTTGCCCACCACCCCCGAAGCCCCGCAAGGCTCGGTCGGCGCAACGCCCAAGTAACCTGAAAATCACGTAACAACATACGTGTAAACGGACGGTCTGGTGCAAACTGGACCGTCCGTTTTCTTAAGGCAAGGGATCACAAGACCCCAAGACTGAGGCATCCAAGACTCAAACTCCAAGACACAAAGGCCGCGTGATCCACAATCTCGGGAATGTCTTTCACGCCACCCTATCCCGGCGGAATTGAATGCCCTATCGCCCATTCCGGGTTGGGTGATGACCCTCCATGGCACAAGGTCAAGGCCTCCCCATACGCTGCCGCGCGCAAGGATATATTGTATGAGGAATAAAAAGGCCGTCCGTGGACCGGATGGATTTCGGTTCTCTATGGAATGAAGAGACGCATTTCAGTCATGGGTCTGGCCCGAAAACCGGGTTCTAACCATGGAATCCCGGGCACAGAAATCCTCATACCATTTGCTTAAGGCCGGGCGGCCGGTTTTGAAATCGATCAATTCGCGAAACGCGATCCAGTCAAGCCCGGTGGCCAGCGCAATATGGCCGATTGTGACCGGGGTTTTGGGATCAAGGGCTGTTTCAAGATGGTCAAACGTCTCGATCAATTTGGCCTTCTGCCCATCGGCCAGCGGCGGATAGCGAAGCTCTTGCGGGCGACGGTTGGTTTCCCAGCGATAGAGCACACCGGCATCGCACATTCCTTGCGCCAAGGCATGCAAACGTAAGGCATGCCAACGCTTTGGCGCTTTGTGGGGGATCAGTTTGCGCCCCCGATGCAGGCGATCAAGGTAGTCACAGATCACCATCGAGTCATACAACGTCATGCCGTCTGGCAGGATCAGCACCGGCACCTTGCCCAGTGGGTTGGCGGCAAAGATCGCCGCGTTGCGGTTGGTCGGGCTGGTCTCAAAATGCACAACCTCGATCCGGTTGCCCAGCCCGCACTCAAGGGCAAACACCAGCACCTTGCGCGCGAACGGCGAGTGGGTTTGATACAGCAATGTGTGATCGGATTTTAAATCATCAGACTTTTTATGCATGAATGTGCTGCTGCCTGCCACGTTAGTCGTCTTTGCCGCCTTGATATCACCTTGATATCACCTTGGGCCATCCCCGGCACGGCGATTATGTACGTACAATAAAAAACGCCCGGTCCATCAGAACCGGGCGTTTATTCACTGAAAATGAATAATCACAATGATTATTCAAAAAAACTATTCGGCAGCAACCGCCGTTTTCTCACCGCGCACCAGCGCCATGTAATCTTCCATCATCGCCTTGCAGACGGTCGCAGGCGTAAATTTATACGGCCCGATTTCGGCAACCGGCGTGACCTCTGCGGCTGTGCCGGTCAGGAAGCATTCGTCAAAATCGGCCATTTCTTCTGGCATGATCGCGCGCTCAATAACTTCATAACCGCGCGCCTTGGCAAGGCCAATTACGGTGCGGCGCGTGATGCCATCAAGGAAGCAGTCAGGGGTCGGTGTGTGGATCTGATTATCTTTGATAAAGAACACGTTAGCACCGGTCGCCTCGGCAACCTGACCCCGGTAATCAAGCATCAGCGCATCGGCATATCCTTTACGCTCGGCTTCGTGTTTCGACAGGGTGCAAATCATGTAAAGGCCCGATGCCTTTGCATTTGTTGGTGCTGTATTCGGGGCCGGACGGGCCCATTTCGACAGATCGAGACGAATGCCCTTAAGGCGTTCTTCGGGTGCGAAATAGCTTGGCCATTCCCAGCAGGCAATCGCCACATTGATGTGGGTTGTCTGGGCGGAAACACCCATCATTTCACTGCCACGCCACGCTATACGGCGGACATAGCCCTCATTGATATTGTTGGCAGCCAAGGTTTCAATCACCGCATCATCAAGCTCAGCCGAGCTGTACGGGATCTTCATATCGAGGATTTCACCGGACTTGATCAGGCGTTCGCCATGCTCTGCCAGCTTGAAAACCTTGCCATTATACGACCGCTCACCTTCAAACACCGCACTACCATAATGGACAGCGTGGCTCAGCACGTGCAAAGTACTTTCACGCCAAGGTTTAAGGGCACCATTATACCAGATAAAACCGTCACGGTTGTCGAAGGTCGGAGTCGTCATTTGCCAAATTCCAATTCAATTTCGCTCTTGGGCGTAACTTTATGTCCTTATTTGTCTGGTCGAAGTAACATTCATAGATTAATATGTCAATATAACTGACATAACGGAAAAGCATGGCAGATATCTCTACACGCAAGGTCAACCCGCTTTTCCTGCGGGAAGAAGAGCTTAGGCAAGGCATCGAACTGTTGTTCTATGCCTACCGTGATTTCACTGCGGTCGCAGACCAGGTGCTTGAGCAATATAATTTCGGGCGCGCCCATCATCGGGTCATTTATTTCGTAAGCCGCAACCCCGGCATTACGGTCAGTGACCTGTTGTCAATCCTGCGCATCACCAAGCAATCGCTGTCACGTGTGCTTAGTCAGTTGGTCCGCGAAGGGTTCATCGATCAGAAAACCGGTTTGCAGGACCGGCGTCAGAGGCTTTTGACCCTGACCGACAAGGGCGATGCGCTTGAGCGTGAGATCACTGAAAAGCAACGTGCGCTGATTGCCGCAGCTTACCGCGAAGCCGGGGCCGAATCGGTCGAAGGGTTCCGCAAGGTTTTGCTGGGCATGCTTGAAGAAGATGATCGCAAACGGTTTGAGGAAGACGGCCCCAGCGGTCCAAACGGCCTGCGCCGACGCGCCGGGTAAAGTCTGTCTCTTATACACATCTGACGCTGCCGACGAATAGAGA